>WNGA01000036.1_pt1 | contig 138419 bp, 124 predicted proteins | sample 5400061 | NCBI WGS metagenome assembly WNGA01 (sample SAMN13153366, study PRJNA577476) | soil metagenome | isolation source: 100 cm soil or saprolite under grassland replicate 2 | place: USA:California | collected 2016-06-15 | reverse complement strand
CGACCTTGCCGTCCTTGGCATACGCGGGCATCCCGTACCAGAGTCTCGGCGAGAGGGCTGGCGCGCTGGCTTTGATGACGGCATGGAGCCGCTCGCCCATGGCACGATCCGGTTCCGGCATCTCGGCGATCTTCGCGAGCACGGCGCTTTCCCCGTCCGCCTTGTCCGCGCGCGGGCCGCGACGCGCGGCCGCCTTCAGCTCTTGGGCGCGCTCCTTCATCGCACCTCGTTCCTCGTCCGTGAATCCCTCGAACTTCTTGTCGATCGCGGTGGTGCTCTTGGCGGACTTCTGCGTGTCCTTCATTGCAGGTTTCCTCCCCTGCGAGTCTTGATGGCGACGACCCTCATGCTAGGGGAGCCGCCGCGGCGGCGGCTTCTCCGAAACTGCTCGGGCGTTACCTGGGTACGACCAGCGACGATATCGAGGTGGTGGCCGACGACCTAACACCCCTGCAACGACACGCCCGAGAGCTCGCCTAGCAGCGGACCGCCGCGGCCGGGTCCGGCTGGCAGCTCCCGTCGCCGGAGGGGACCGGCTCGGCCGCGCCCGCGGGCACGGCGCGGGCGCGGGACGAGCGCAGGCCGAACGCCATGGCGCTCACGCCCAGGACGGCCACGACCAGCGACACGACCCAGGCCGCGTGGAAGCCGTCCAGCAGCGCCTGCGGCGTCCCGCCGGGCCCGGTGTTGGCGTTGTTCACGGCGGTCACGACCGCGAGGACCAGCGCGCCACCGAACTGGAACGAGGTGTTCAGCAGACCTCCGGCCAGCCCCTGCTCCTCCGCCGCGATCCCATTGGTCGCGGCGATGTTGAGCGGCCCGTAGGCCAGCCCGAAGCCAAGGCCGGCAAGGACGAAGGTCGGCAGCATCGCGGGAAGGTAGCTCGAGTCGAGGCCGACCCGCAGGAACAGCGCGTAGGCGACCGCGGTGGAGCCGAGCCCGACCAGGATCAGCCGGCTCACGCCAAAACGCGTCACCAGCGGGGCGACCCGTGGCGCCAGCACGGCGACCAGCAGGCCGCCCGGGAAGATGGCCAGCCCCGTGTGCAGCGCCGACCAGCCGAGCAGCTGCTGCAGGTACAGCGTGACGATGAACTGGAACCCGAACCACCCGCCGATCAGGGACATCGCGGCGAGGTTGGCGCGCACCAGCGACGCGGAGCGCAGGATCCCGAGCCGTACCAGCGGCGCTGTGGTGCGCCGCTCGATGGTCACAAAGCCGGCCAGCAGCGCGGCGACGACGGCGAACGAGCCGAGCGTGCGGGCGGAGGCCCAGCCCGCGTCGGGCGCCTCCACCAGCGTGAACACCAGCAGCAGCATGGCGGCGGTCACGCTGACCGCGCCGGCCACGTCGAAGGAGCGCGCCGAGCGCGCCGGGCGGCCGCTGTCGGGGACCAGGCGGATGGCGGCCGCCAGGGTCACCAGCGCCACCACCACCGGCAGGAAGAAGACCCAACGCCAGCCGACCTCGGTCAGCAGGCCGCTGAAGACGAGCCCGAGGGAGAACCCGGTGGCGCCCGTTGCGGTGTAGATGGAGATCGCCTTGTTGCGGGCCGGGCCCTCGGCGAAGCTGGTGGTGATGATGGACAGGCCGGCGGGGGCGGTGAAGGCGGCGCTGACGCCCTTGATGAATCGGGTGGCGATGAGCAGCAGGCCGTCGTTGGCGAGGCCGCCGAGGGCGGAGGCGACGATGAACACCGCCAGGGAGACCAGGAACATGCGGCGGCGGCCGAGCAGGTCGGCGGCGCGGCCGCCCAGCAGCAGGAAGCCCCCGTAGCCGAGCACGTAGGCGCTGACGACCCACTGCAGGGAGCTGGTGGACATGTTCAGGTCGGTGCGGATGGAGGGTAGCGCGACGCCGATCATCGACACGTCGAGAGCGTCGAGGAACAGCGCCCCGCACAGCACCAGCAGCGCGCCCCAGGCACGCCTGCTGAGTCGGTCGGCGGCGCCGTCCAGCGACAGCGACTGCGGTGTTGACACAGACACGAGCTCGACTCCTGTTTGGAGGATGGGCTCCCGAGGACAAGGGCCGCTGGCGACTGCCTCGCCAATCGGGTATTGTTCGATGAGTACCGTACATCGATGTTCGATGATCGTCAAACAATAATGCGCATGAAGCCCTCTCCCGCTGACAGCGACGCCGCGCCAGACCTTGCGGTGATCGACGTCGTGACCGTGCTGCAGGCGCTTTCCGATCCCGTCCGGCTCGAGATCGTTCGCCAGCTCGCCGGTTGCGCCGCCGGCGGCGAGCTGACCTGCGGCCAGATCGAGCTGCCGGTGTCGAAGTCGACGACCAGCCACCACCTGAAGGCGCTGTCGTCCGCCGGCCTGATCGCCGAGCGCGAGGTGGGCACCCGCAAGTACCTCCGCCTGCGCAGGGCCGAGCTGGAGGAGCGCTTCCCGGGCCTGATCGACTCGGTGCTCCGCGCCGCCAACGCTTCGTAAGCCCCGCGGAAGGGGAACCAGGCGCCGACCGCTTACGCGGCCGACTCACCGGCTGCCCCGCCTTGCGGCGCCGGACACCGCCGATCACCGCTCGCCGCGACCCTGCCGCACGGGCAGCTCGTCGAGTGCCCGCAGCACCTGGCTCACCGTGATCTGGAGCAGGCCGGGGTCCGGTTCCGGCGCATGCGGGTCACCGGTCGAGCCCGCCCACAGCGGGCGGTGCCAGTGCCGCTCCGGCGGCGGCCCCCACTCGGCCGGCGAGACCGGCCCGAACAGCACCAGCGAGGGCGTGCCGAGGGCGGTGGCCAGGTGCGCGACGCCGGTGTCGCCGCACAGCACCCGGCCGGCGGCGGTGACCAGCCGGGCGAGCGCCAGCAGGTCACCGTCGGCGCCGACCCCCAGCCGTGGCGAGCGCCCCGCCAGATCGGCGACGAGGCCGGCGAGCTCGACCTCACCCGGGCCGCCGCTGACCACCACCGCGCGGCCGCGCTCGATCTCGGCGCGCGCCACGGCCGCGTAGCGGTCGGGCGGCCAGCGCCGGGCGGCGCTGGCGGCGCCGGGATGGATCAGGGTGGCCCTGGCGGTCCGCGGCGATGCCGCTGGATCGCAGCAGCCGGCACCAGCGCGCCACCTCGTGCTCGCCTGGCCACCAGCTCGGCCCGCCGGCGCCGGCGGGCACCGCGGGGTTGGCGAAGGCGATCAGGCGCCGCGGCCCGGTGGCCAGCAGCAGCTCGTGGCTCTGGGGCCCGCGCCCGTGGAGGTTCACGGCCAGGTCCGCGCCGGCGAGGCTGGCATCGAGCGGTGACCGCAGGCCCGCCGTATCGGCCACCTCGTCCACCGCGCCGCTGTGGCGGGCAAGTGGCCCGAGGACCGATGGCGCCGCCAGCACGCGGTGGTGGCCCGGGAAAGCGTCGGCGAGGGCGTACAGCGCCGGCACCGCCGTGAGCAGGTCCCCGAGCCCGAGCGCCCGCAGCACCAGCAGGGTCGGGCGGCTCACGGCCAGGACGGCTCCGTCGATGGACAGATCACCAGCTCGCGCAGCTCGCAGCCGGGCGGCTGGCGCAGCGCGAACAGCACGGCCCCGGCCACGTCCTCCGGCCGGTTCAGGCTCGCGTCCTCCGCGGGCCGGTACCGCTCAGGACGGTCGTCGAAGAACGCGGTGCGCATGCCGCCGGGCACCAGCAGCGTGACGCCGACGCGGCCGGCGGTCTCGGCGGCGAGCGCCTGGGTGAAGCCGACCACGCCGAACTTGCTGGCGCAGTAGGCGGTGGCGTCACTCACCCCGCGCAGCCCCAGGGTGGAGGCGACCGTGACCACCCGGCCGCCGCCGCGCTCGAGGTACGGCAGGGCGGCCCGCACCACCGCGGCGGTGCCGAGCAGGTTCAGCCTGAGGACCCGCTCCCAGTCCTCGGCGGGCACGCCGGTGAGCGGGCCGCAGGCGTCGATCCCCGCGGCGGTCACGACCGCCCGCAGACCTCCGTGCCGATCGCCCACCGCGCGCACCGCCGCCTCGGCCGCCCGGCCGTTGGCCAGGTCGACCGCCATGTGCTCCACATGGAACGCGGGCACGGCGCGGTCCAGCACCACCGGCTCGCCGCCCGCCTTGCCGACCGCCTTGGCGACGGCCGCGCCCAGGCCGGACGCCCCCCCGGTCACCACCACGGTGCCCAGGCCGGCCACATCAGGGTCAACCGCTGTCACTGGCACGACCTCCTTGCGCTTGCGTCGACGTCCTCTGGAAGGGCAGCACCACCGCGCCGCGGGCCAGCTCCACGCTGGCGGCCCCGCCGTTGGCGACGAAGGCGGATGCCGCCTGCACAGCGCCGGCAACCGCCGCCGCCAAGCTGGCGCCCTCGGCCAGCCGCCCCGCCACGGCGGCGGCGAAGCGGTCGCCGGCGCCGCAGGGATCGCCGCCCCGCACCGGCCTGGCCGGCACCAGCAGCTCCTCGTTGTCGCCGACCAGCAGCGCGCCGCTCTCGGCGAGCGTCACCGCCACGCCGTCCACGTCCCAGAACGCGGCCAGGGCACGCGCCCGCGCGGCCAGCCCGTCGCCACCGGTGCGCGGCGCCAGCCGCGCCATCTCGGAGCGGTTGGGGGTGGCCAGCCGCACCCCGCGCACCGGGGCGGCGCCGCTGGGGTGCGGGTCCCAGGCCACAGGGACCTGGCCGGCGGCCCGCGCCAGCGCCTCGCGAACGGTGGCCTCCGCGGTCATGCCGCGGCCATAGTCGGCCACCAGCACCGCCTCGGCGCCCTCGAGCGCGTGCCGGACCTCGGGGATCGCCACCCCGACCAGCCCAGCCTGCCCGCCGCGGTCCAGCCGCAGCAGCGTCCGGCCGTCGCTGCGCACCCGCACCTTCTCTGGCGTGGCGCCGGCCAGCCCCAGGTTCACCACGGCCACGCCGGCCTCGGCGAGCAGCTCGGCCAGCAGCCGCCCGGGCTCGTCCGCGGCCAGGGCCGTGACCAGCACCACCGCGTTGCCGTCGAGCACGCTCGCGAGGGTGGCCGCCAGCGCGGCGCCGCCCGGCCGCGGCCGCTCCTCGAGCTCGTCGACAACGGGCGCCGTCGGCGCGTCCGGGCACAGCCGCTCGACCCGGCCGTCGAGGTCCCGGTCGAGCAGGGCGTCGCCAACGACCACCAGCGACGTCATCGTCCGGACCCTCCACGGGCGGCGACACCCTCGGCGACGGGGCTGCTGACCTTCGCATAGGCCTCCAGCGTGCCGCCGGCGATCCGGTCCCAGCCGAAACGGCGGCGCGCCCGCCGGGCCCCGGCGCGACCGAAGGCGCGCAGCCGCCCGGGGTCGGCCAGCAGCGAGGCGAGCGCGCCCGCGAGCAGGTCGGGGCGGCGCGGCGGCACGTGCAGGCCGGTGACCCCATCGACCACGGTGTCCACCAGCCCGCCGACGGCCGTGGCGACCACCGGCACACCGCAGGCCATCGCCTCGAGCGGCATGATCCCGAAGGGCTCGTACCAGGGCGTGCACACCACCGCGTCGGCCGACCGCAGCAGCGCGGGCACCTCCTGGTGCTCCACCCGGCCAAGCAGCCGGACACGGTCGCGCACGCCGAGCCGCCGCGCCAGGGCCGCCAGCCGTCGTGCCTCCGGGTCGGCGTCCAGCCGCTCGCTCGGCGGGCCGCCGGCGATGAGCAGCTCGGCGGCGGCCAGGTCGGCCATGGCGGCGATGGCGTCGTCGATGCCCTTGCGCTCGACCAGACGGCTCACCACCAGCAGGCGCGCGCGCCGCCGGTCGCGCCTGGCGACGGGGCCGTCCGGCCGGAACAGCTCCAGGTCCACCCCGCACGGCACCACCGCGACGCGCCGCAGCTCCGCGCCCATCCGCAGCAGCTCGAAGACCTCGTCGGAGCAGGTGGCGATGATTCGGTCGGACTCGCGCGCCAGGCGCCGCTCCTCGCGCTGGCGGCCGGGCGGGCTGGTGTCCCTGGCGCCCTGATGGCGGCGTTTGATCACGCCGAGGGCGTGGAAGGTCTGCACCACCGGCAGGCCGAGCGGTCTGGCGGCGGCCAGCGAGGCAAGGCCGGACATCCAGAAGTGCGCGTGGACCACGTCCGGCGGGTCGGTCCGCCAGGAGCGCCGCAGGTCGACGGCGAAGTCGTGCATGTGCGGCAGCAGCTCGTCCTTGGGGATGGGGTGCGGCGGGCCGGCGTCGACGTGCTCGACCTCCACTCCCGGCGCCACCGGCGCCACGCGCGGCAGGTCGGGATCGTCGCGCCGGGTGTGCACGACGACCTCCGCGCCGCGCCTGGCCAGCGCGATCGCCAGCGCGGCCACGTGGACGTTCTGACCGCCGGCGTCGGCGCCGCCGAGCGCCGCCAGCGGGCTGGCGTGCTCGCTCACCATCGCGACCCTCACGCGACCACCTCGTCCAGCAGCCGGTCCCAGTCATCGAGGAAGCGCTCGAGCCCGTAGCGGGCCAGCGCCGCCGAGCGCGCCGCCTTGCCCACGGCCCGCGCGCGCTCCGGGTCGCCCACCAGCTCGCGGACGGCCGCGGCCAGGACGTCCACCCGTGTGGAGAGCACGCCCGCCTCCGGCGGCACCGCCTCGACCACCTCGGTGGTCGCCAGCGCCACCACCGGCATGGCCAGGTGCATGGCCTCGAGCAGCGAGAGCCCCAGTGAGGTCCAGCGCACCGGGTGCAGGTAGACCCGGCGCCGTGACAGCTCGTCGAGCAGCCGGTCGTCGTGCGGCAGGTCCCCGTGGGCGCGGACCCCCCCGATGGCGCCCAGCTCCTCGGTGGCCATGCCGAACAGGTCCAGCGGCGTCTCCGCCGCGAGGCGCTCCAGCAGGTCGGTGCCGGTGACGCGGCCGCGCCTGGCTGGCTCGTTGATCACCACCGCCGCTCGCGGCAGCTCGCCCGAGTAGCGCTTGCCCGGGTCCACGACGCCGTGCTCGATCACCCTGGTGGGCGTCGAGCCGCCGTCCCAGAACAGCTCGTTGAAGTGGGTGACGTGCACGAGCACCAGGTCGTCGCGGTCGGCGGCGGGGTGGCGCATGTCGGCGACGCGCCCCTGCGGCGCGTTGTGCTCCAGGTAGACCGCTGGCACGTCGCGCCCGGGGCGGCGGCCGCCGAGCCAGCGCTCCGCCAGGCCGTGCAGCTCCGGCGGGCGCTGCACCACGACCGCGTCCACCTGGGCGTCCGCGGCCTGCTCCGGGGTCACCTCCACGGCGTGTGAGGGCCAGCGGTAGGTGGACGCGCGGCCGCGCCCGTCCGGGCCGCGGTCGGGCAGCGTGGGGATCAGGTACTCGTGGCGGCCCTGGACGAACGCGGTGGTCCAGGCGCCGTGCACGTGCCACAGGAGCACTCTCATCCGCGGGCCACCTCCTCGACGGGGCTGGCTCCGGCCGCTCGGGGCGCGAGCCGCTCGAGGGCCGCGAGCACCTCATCGATCCGCACGTCGTTGAGGCAGGGATGACCGGGGACCGGGCAGACGCGCGCCCGCGATCCGGCACAGGGAGCGTCCTGGCGGCCGAGCAGGACCTGCGGGACGCCCCAGGGCCGCCAGCGCGCGGCGGGCACGGTGGGGGCGAACAGCGACACCACCGGCGTGCCCGCGGCGGCGGCCAGGTGCGCCGGGCCGGTGTTGCCGACGACCACAGCGCCGGCGGCGGCCAGCACCTCCGCCAGCCCGGCCAGCGACAGCCTGCCGCCGAGGTCGGCGGTCTCTGGCCCGCCCCGCCCGGCCACCAGCGCGGTCAGCTCGCGCTCCTCCTGTGAGCCGGTCACCGCGACCCGCCAGCCGCCGCGGCCGAGCGCGCCGACCAGCGCGGCGGCGCGATCCGGCGCCCACGCCCTCGCCGGCACCGAGGCGCCGGGGTGGACCACGACGTAGGGGGGCTCTGGCGCCGGCGCGCCGGTTGGCGCGCTCGGCCGCCGGATCGCCAGGCGCCCGTCGTCGCCGGGGGGCGGCTGGTAGCCGAGGGTGGCGACCAGGCCGAGGGCGCGCTCCACCTCGTGGACGTCCCGCCGCTCGTCCACCTGATGGCGGACGTCCAGCAGCGAGCCCGGGTAGTCGGCGCTGATGCCGGCGACGGTGCCCACCCCGGCCATGCGCAGCAGCAGCGCCAGCGGCAGCGCGCTCTGGTGGAACGAGGTCAGCACGACCGCCTGGTCGATGCGTCGGCGCGCCAGCTCGTCCACCAGCCACTCCATCGACGCGCGGGACACCGGCTGGGGCTCGGCCTCGATCCACGGCGCCGGCCAGCAGAGCACCTCGTCCACCCCTGGCAGCAGGTCGGCGGCGTCGCGGCCACGCGGTCCGCAGAGGAACGTGACGCGCCCGGCCCTGGCCGCCACCGCCCGCACCGCCGGGCCGGCCAGCAGCACGTCGCCGGCGCTGTCCTGGCGCGCCAGGAGCACGTGCGGCCCGCTCACCGGGTCACCTGCTCGTGGACGAGGAGCCCGCAGGCAAGCCCGCTCTGGTTGGAGACCACGGCGGTCGGCACGCCCGCCGCGCGCAGCCGCTCCAGCGCCCGCCGCGCGTACCCGCGCAGCCAGTGCCAGGTCGCCGCGGCAGGGATCAGCGGGCTGGTCAGCAGCATGGTGGCGACCTCGCGGCGGGTACGCGGTCCCGGGGCGATGCGGGCCCAGGCCAGCTCGGCGCCGCCGGCCAGCCAGCCGAGCCCGCCGATGGCGGCAAGCCGCCGCCGGCCCGCGGCCAGCGCCGCCAGGCCGAGCAGCCCACAGGCGGTGGTCGCCAGGTGGCGCGGCCGCCTGCCGCCGCCCGTCTCGCCGGCGGCCCGCTTCCAGCCGCGGCCGTGCAGGGCGCGCATGAGCACGTCGTCGCCGTTGCCCGCCTGCAGGCGCACGCTGATCAGCGCCCCCGCCGGCGAGACAGGGTGGGCCACGGTGCGCCGCCCCCGCTCGATCCGGTGGCCGGCGCGGAGCACTCGCAGCGCCAGGTCGGTGTCCTCGCGGTAGGCGCGCCGGAAGCGCTCGTCGAAGCCGCCGGCCTCGGCCAGCGCGGCGCGCCGGTAGGCCATGTCCGCCGTGGCCCAGCGGGCGCCCTCCAGCCCAGCCACGTTGCGCTCCCAGTCGGTCGATGGGCGGTCGTCCGGCAGCGGCACCCGCAGGCGGCCCTGGCTTCCGGCGACCTCGGCGCCCAGGTCGCGCAGGTCGGCCGCGAGGCGGGCGAGCCAGTCGGCGTCCGGCAGCACGTCATCGTCCAGGAACGCCACCCAGGTGGCGGTCGCCTGCCGCCAGCCGAGATTGCGCGCGGCGGCCGGCCCGGCGGCGCGGCCGCCGATGACCACCACCCGCCCGGCGAGCCGCTCTGGCACGCCCGCCGGCAGCAGCGGGCCGCGCGGCTGGCGGCGGTCGTCGACCAGCAGCACCCGGCCGGGCGGCGGCCCGGCGGCGCCAGCCAGCGCCCCGATCAGGCGCCGCAGCGATGGGCGCCCCACCGTGGGGACGACAACGTCGAACAGCGCGCGCTCCCCCATCGCCCGACCCTCAGCTCTCCGCGAGCCGGCCGCGACGGATCAGAAAGGGGCCGAGCGCGAGGACGTCCACCGGCGCGGAGCCGAAGCACTCCAGCGCGTCTCTGGGGTCGTCGACCATGGGCCTGCCCGCGGTGTTCAGGCTGGTGTTGATCACCACGGGGACACCCGTCCGGCGCTCCACCGCCTCGAGCATCCGGGCCACCAGCGGCTCGGCGGCCTGCCCGACCGTCTGGATCCGGGCGCTGCCGTCCACGTGCAGCGCCGCCGGGATGCGGTCGCGCCAGCGCGGGCGCACCTGGTGGGTGAAGAGCATGTAGGGGCTCGGCAGCGGCCCGTCGAACAGCTCGGCCGCGCGCTCGTCCAGCACCATCGGCGCGACCGGGCGGAACTGCTCGCGGCCCTTGACCGCGTTCAGGCGGTCCACGTTGCCGGGCCTGGTGGCGTTGGCGAGCAGGCTGCGGTGGCCGAGCGCGCGCGGGCCGTACTCACTGCGCCCCTGGAACCAGGCCACGATCCTGTCGTCGGCGAGGGCGGCGGCGACCACGTCGGCCATGTCGGCCGGACGCTCGTAGGGCAGGCGCGCGTCCACTAGCCACGCCTCGAGCTCGGCGTCGCTCCAGCCGCGGCCGAGCGCGGCGGTGGCCATCGGCACGATCCGGTCGCCGTGGCCGCGGGCCACGTGCAGGGCCGCGCCGAGCGCGGTGCCCGCGTCGCCGGCGGCGGGCTGCACCCACAGCCGATCGAAGGGGCCCTCCGCGGCGATGCGCGAGTTCGCCACGCAGTTGAGCGCCACCCCGCCAGCCATGGTCAGCACCTGGTCGCCGGTGCGCGCGTGCAGCCAGCCGACCAGCTCGAGCAGGACCTCCTCCAGGCGGGTCTGCACGCTGGCGGCCAGGTCGGCGTGCTCTGGGCCCCACTCCTCGTCAGCGCGGCGCCGCTTGACCAGTGTCTCCAGCTCGATCGGCGCGACCGTGAAGCCGCCGTCCCCGGTGGTGCGGACGGCCTCGCGCAGCTGCTGCAGGAACGACGGCTGGCCGTAGGCGGCCAGGGCCATCACCTTGTACTCGTCCGAGGAGCGCCTGAAGCCCAGATGCTCAGTCGCCTCCTCGTAGAGCAGCCCCAGGGAATGCGGGAGCGACTGGGCCGCCAGCACCTCCAGGCGCCCGTCGCGGACCTTGCCGGCGACGTGCGAGGCGTGCTCGCCGCGGCCGTCCAGCACCAGCACGCTCGAGTCCGGATAGGGCGCGGCCAGATAGGCGGAGGCCGCGTGCGCGAGGTGGTGTGGGACGAAGCGGACGCGTGCCGGGTCGAGCCCGGGCAGCGCCGAGCGCAGGAACAGCGGCGCCCGCTGTGCGTACAGCGTGCGCAGGCCCTCCCAATGACTGGCGGTGACGTCCGCGCCGGCTGGCGCCGCCAGGCTCGGGTCGTAGGAGTAGGCGACCGCGTCCAGCTCGTCCGGCGCCAGTCCGGCCTGTGCCAGGCACCAGGCGGCGGCGCGCTCGGGCAGCTCCCAGGTCGCGAACGGCACGGGCGCCTTGCCGTGCTTGCGGCGAGTGAATCGCTCCTCCTCGGCGGCCGCCACGATCTCGCCGTCGACCACCAGTGCAGCGGCAGGATCGTGGAACACGGCGTTGATCCCCAGTACCCGCATTTCGGTCGCCACCTCCCCTCCCGACTCGAACCGCTTCCCTTGGGTTGGCACTTCTCACCGGGACTAACCGACAGAAGAGGACAGAAACGCTTCTCTGCCAAGGGCCTGGTCAGCGGGTTCCGGCGGGCTTCAGCTCCGGGCTCGCGCTGCCGATGTGGGAGAGATGGCCGTTCATTCGTCAGCGTCCCGAGCGACCGGAGTGCCCGCCGGCACTGCCCCATCAGGGCTGGAGGGAGCCATGGATCCTGGTGTGCTGGCGCCCGCGGAGGCGCGTTGGTTCGGCGTCGGCTACAGCGCGTCGCCGGACCCGGAGAGCGCCGCTGCCGAGGCCACCGACGCCGCCCTGGCCGGACGGGCGGCATCGCTGCTGGTGGTGTTCTGCTCGGTGGGCTACGAGCTGCACCGGCTGCTCGAAGGCATCCGCGTGCGGGCGGGACGGCGTGTCGCCATCGTCGGCTGCACGACCCTCGGGCAGCTCGCCAGCTCGATGACGGCTCCGGGCGCCGATGGCGTGGTGGTCAACGCCCTGGGCGGCGAGGGGTTCCAGGTGCGCACGCGCGTGAGCCGCGCCGCCTCCCACCGGCGGCGGGAGGCTGGCAGGCTGGCGGCCGGATGCCTGACCGGGGTCAACCGGGCGCACCGCGTGTGCCTGCTGCTCTGCGACGGCCTGGTCGGCGAGCAGCACGAGATCGTGCGCGGCGTCTACTCCGTGGTCGGGGCGAGCGTGCCGCTGGTCGGCGGCTGCGCCGGTGACGACCTGAGCTACAGCCGGACCTACCAGTTCCACGGGGACGACACCGGGGTCGAGGTGCTCTCGGACGCCGTGGTGGGCGTGGCGTTGGGGTCGGACGCGCCGCTGGGCATCGGCATCGGCCACGGCTGGCGCAAGCGGGGCGAGCCGATGCACGTGACCTCGAGCAGCGGCGGCCGGCTGTACGAGCTGGACCACGAGCCGGCGCTGGACGTCTACCTGCACCGCATCGGCGCGGACCGCTCCCTGGTGGCCGACCTGAGCGCCTTCCGGCGGGCGGTCTTCCACAGCCCGCTCGGCCTGTCGCGGCGCTCCGGCGAGGACATCCGCGTCATCCACAGCGGCGACACCGGCGACGGCTCGCTGCTGTGCCTCGCCGACGTGCCGAAGGGCGCTCTCGCCTGGCTGATGGAGACCGACACCGAGGCGCTGATCGCCGGTGCCAAGGAGTCGCTGACACAGGCGGTGACGGAGCTCGGCGGCGCGGACCCGATCGGCCTGCTGACCTTCGACTGCGGCGCCCGCAAAGTGATGCTCGGCGCGGACGGCATGCGCCAGGAGGTCGCCGCGATGACCAGCGTCATCGGTGACGCACCGTTCGGCGGGTTCTATACCTACGGGGAGATCGCGCGCACCAACGGAGCCCGCGGCATGCACCACCTGACCCTGGTCACGCTGGCGATCTCCTGATCGGAGCGACCACAGCCGTGGTGAGCTACCACTGGTCCACCCACCAGCTCACGGAGTACTTCGCCGCGGTGAGCGCGCCGCGGGACGAGGACGGCGCCATCCTGGTCGCGGCGGAGCGCGTCGCCGAGGTGCTCGACGCCGAGGTGGGAGCGGTGGTGATCGCCGGGGAGATCCGCGGCTGCACCGGCTTCGGCCACGGCGGGCCGCCCGCCGGGCTGCTGTCCGTCACGGTGAGCTCGGAGACCCTCACCGTCCCGGGCTTGGGAGAGCTGCGGACCGCCGTCGGCGCCCTCGACCGGTCCGCCGACGGTTACGTGCTGGTCGCCCGCATCAACGAGCCGTTCAGCCCCGAGGAGCGGCAGCTGCTCGAGGGGATGGCGCAGGGGCTCGGCCTGGCGCTGCGCAGCCTGCGGACGCTGGCCGCCGAGCGCGGGCTCCGCAGGGAGCGCGAGCGCGAGGCCGAGCGGCGCCTGGAGCTGCTGGACGCGCTCCGGGCCAGGCAGCGGCTGCTGGAGACGCTGCTCGCGGTCCAGCGCGCCATCTCCAACCGCAGGCCGCTGCAGGAGGTGCTGGACGCCATCACCGGTGGCGCGTCCGGCCTGCTGGACGGCGCCGGCGTCGCGCTGGTCCTCGCCGACCCCTACGACCCCGAGCAGCTGATCGTCACCTCGACCTCCGGGCGGCCGGACTCGCCGGCGGACGAAACGCCGGTGCTGGCGTCCGCGTCCGAGGCCATGGCGGCCGAGCGGGTCGTGACCCGCGGCGACGGCGGCGACGGGAGCGCCGCGAACCGCATGAGCGCCGCGCCGGTCCAGGTGAGCGGCGAGATCGCCGGCGCCCTGGTGGCCGACAGCCAGGGCGGCGCGGAGCAGGGGGAGCTGCTCGCCGCGTTCGCCCAGCAGGTGAGCCTGGCGCTCACCGACGCGCGCACCGTTGAGGCGATGCGCGAGGCGTACCACGACACCCTCACCGGCCTGCCGAACAGGGCGCTGTTCATCGACCGCCTCAAGCACGCCCTGGCGGTGGCCGGTCGGCGCGGCGACGACGTGACCGTGCTCTTCATCGACCTGGACCGCTTCAAGGCGGTCAACGACAGCCTCGGCCACGCGGCCGGCGACGAGCTGCTCGCCGCGGTGGCCGACCGCGTCCGCGGCTGCCTTCGCACCTCGGACACCGCCGCGCGGCTGGGAGGCGACGAGTTCGCCGTGCTGCTGGAGGCCGCTCCCGCCCAGGCTGGCGTCGAGGTGGCCGAGCGCATCATCCGCGCCGCCAAGGACCCGTTCCGGGTCGCCGGCAGGGACGTGTTCATCGCCGCCAGCGTCGGCGTGGCGGCGAGCCGCACTCCCCACGCCGAGGCGCTCACGCTGCTGAGCAACGCCGACGTCGCGATGTACCAGGCCAAGCGGAGCCAACCGGGCCGCGCGGTCATCTTCGAGCCACGCATGCACGTCGAGGCCGTCGAGCACCTGGACCTGCAGGGCGACCTGCAGCGCGCGCTCGGGCGCGGCGAGTTCCAGGTCCAGTACCAGCCGCTGGTGCGCCTGGACGGCTGCGTCCCCGTCGGGCTCGAAGGCCTGCTGCGCTGGACCAACCCTCGCCGCGGCAGCGTATCGCCGTCGCTGTTCATCCCCGTCGCGGAGGAGACCGGCCTCATCGTCGAGCTCGGGAACTGGGTCCTGCACCAGTGCGCAACGCGGGTGAGCGCGTGGCGCGAGCAGGTCCCGGGGCTGACGCTCAACGTCAACGTCTCCGCGCGCGAGATCGCCGATCCCCACTACGTCAACAACGTGGCCGAGGTGCTGGCCAGCACGGGCCTGCCGTCGCGGGCCCTCACCCTCGAGCTGACCGAGACCACCCTCATGCGCGACCCGGAGAACGGGCTGGAGCACCTCAGCCGTCTCAAGAGCCTCGGCGTCCGCCTCGCCGTGGACGACTTCGGCACCGGCTATTCGTCGCTGTCCTACCTGCGCCGGTTCCCGGTCGACGAGATGAAGATCGACCGCGCCTTTATCGCCGGCGTCGCCAGGAAAGCCGAGGATTTCGCGGTGGCGCGGGCCGTCATCGACCTGGGCCGCACGCTCCAGCTGCGGACCGTGGCGGAGGGCATCGAGGACGCCGACCAGCTCCGCGCGCTGCGCGAGCTGGGATGCGACCTGGGACAGGGATACCTGCTCTCCCGACCGCTCGACCCTGAGGCGGTGCCCGGGTACTTCGCCAGGCACGGGACCCTCGCGACGGTGTCCGAGGCGCGGGTCTGAGATCAATGCCGCTCGGCCCTACCCCGCCTGGCGCACCGCCGTCTGCAGCTCCTCGAGTCGCTTGAGCGCCTCGTCCAGCGTGGACGACACCACGTTGTTGAACAGCACGTGGTCGACGCCGAGCGGCTCGACGCTCTCGATGTCGCTGGCGATCTGGTTGGCGGAGCCGCCCAGGAACGACCGGCTGTCCTCGGGGAGCGGGTCGGCGGTGAGCGGCACGTTCGCCCGCACGATCACTTTGAGCCCGGACCGCCCCTGCGCCTGCGCCGCTTGGCGGAAGCTCGTCACCACGGCCCGCAGCTGCTCCAGGGAGAACGCGATCGGGTTCAGCCCGTCCGATCCTCCTGCAGGGGCTTGGGATTGATCATCGAGGTCGGGATGCGATAGTGGCGGCCCTCGAAGCTGACCGGGTCCGGGCCCCACGCCGCTCGCATCGCGGCGATGAACTCCGCCACACCGGGCCCGCAGAGCCTCGGTGTCTCCTCGAGCGATACTGGACTGGCAGAACTGCCGGACAGCATCCAGTACGCCGTCACGTCCGCGGCCATGGTCGCGATCGGAGGAAACCGGACATGGACCTGACACCATCGTTGACGATCCGATCGCTCACGGCCCGGCCGGTGCTGGCGCCGCTCCCGCGCCCGCTGCGGACGGCATCTGGCGAGATCCCGGCGGCGCCGCTGGTGCTCATCGACGTCGACACCCACCAGGACGTCACCGGACGCGGCTATGTCTTCGCCTACACCCCGATGGCCCTGAAGCCGCTGTGCACGTTCCTCGACGGCGTCAGCGAGCTGGTCGCCGGCAAGCCGGTGGCGCCGGCCGAGCGCGCCGGCCAGCTGGCCCTCGCCTTTCGCCTGATGGGCCGCCAGGGCCTGGTCGGTATGGCCCTGTCCGGGCTGGACATGGCCCTGTGGGACGCGCTCGGTCGCCGGCACGGCCGACCGGTTGTGGAGCTGCTCGGCGGCGAGGCGAAGCCGCTGGCCGCCTATGACAGCTTCGGCCTGGTCGACCCGGTCAAGGACCGCTCGCTGCTGGAGGCGTCGCTGGAGGCGGGGTTCACCGCGCTCAAGATCAAGGTCGGCGATGGCAGCGACAGCGAGGACGCGGAGATGGTCAGGGCGGTCCGCGACATCCTCGGCCCCGACGTGCGGCTGATGGTCGACCTGAACCAGTCCCAGAGCGCCGCCTCCGCCATCCGCCGCATCGAGCTGCTGGCGCCCCACGACATCACCTGGGTGGAGGAGCCGGTGGCGGCCGAGGACCTTGCCGGGCACGCCCGCGTCCGCGAGGCCTCGCCCGTGGCCATCCAGGCGGGCGAGAACTGGTGGTTCCCCGCGGACATGGCCCACGCCATCGAGGCCGGCGCCTGCGACCTGGCCATGCCGGACCTGATGAAGATCGGCGGGGTGACGGGGTGGCTGCGCGCGATGGGGCTGGCCGAGGCGGCCAGCCTGCCGCTGTCGAGCCATCTCTTCATCGAGGCCAGCGCCCACGTGCTGGCGGTCAGCCCGACGGCGCACTACCTCGAGTACCTGGACGTGGCCGGCGCCGTCCTCGCCGAGCCGCTGCGACCCGTCGGCGGCACCGTCACGGCCCGGGGCCCCGGGCTCGGCATGGAGTGGGACGCCGACGCAGTCCGGCGCTACAGCGCGGCCTGAGCGCCGCGCGCTCATCGACCCCCGCCGGCGGGCGGGCAGCACGACCTGTCGCCGGTGGGGTCCTTGGCCCCCCGGTAGGAGGCCACTCAGCCCTTCAGGACCATGACGCTCGCCTGCGAACGTCGAGTCGGTCCCCGAACGGTCTACCGCGCGCACCCGGGCGGCGCGCCGGAGAGCCTGCCCGCGGCGCAGCCGTTCTGGCTCGCCACCAGCGCTGGCACGGGCACGGGCATGCTCACCTGGGACGTCACTGAAGGCAATTGGGCGCTGGTGGTGATGAACGCCGATGGCCGCGCCGGCATCGACGTCACCGGCGACATCGGCGCGACCGTGCCGGCCCTGCTGTGGATCGCCGTCGGCGCGCTCTGCGCCGGGGCCCTGCTGCTCGCCGGCGGGATGGCGCTGCTGGTGCTCGCCCTGCGGCGGCAACCGCCGACGCCGGGCCCGGCAGGGCCCAGCTGACGTCGGCGGATGGCTGAGAGGAGACACATCATGGTCGAGTGCCCGCGCTGCGGCCTCGCGGGTTGTCATGGGCCCCGGACGCGCGGAGACTGAACGCCGGTCACCGCGACTGTCCAGTCCGGGACGACGAGAGGGGGGCCGATGGCGGGTGGATTCGTGTCCCGAGGGTTCAGGCGCCGTCGGGCGGCGGGCACGGCCGCGGAGCGCGATCGGCTGCCGCCCGGGCAGTACGCGGAGGCGGGCTTCCCGGTCCTGACCGCCGGTCCGACTCCGCGGATCCAGGAGTCCGACTACCGCTTCCGTATCGAGGGCCTGGTCCGCGAGCCGCGCGAATGGACCCTGGAGGAGCTGCGCGCGCTGCCCGGCTCGGATTTCAGCGGCGACATCCATTGCGTGACCAAGTGGAGCAAGCTCGACACCAGCTTCGGCGGGGTGTCGGTCGACACCCTGCTCGACCAGGCGGGACCGCTCGAGGACGCAAGCCACGTGGTCGCGTGGTCCTACGGCGGCTACACGACCAACCTTCCGCTGGAAGACGTGCGCGACGGTCGCGCGTGGCTGGTGTGGGAGCACGAGGGCGAGCCGCTGCCCCCGCGGCACGGCGGCCCCGTCCGGCTGCTGGTGCCCCACCTGTACCTGTGGAAAAGCGCCAAATGGGTTGCGGGCCTGCGCCTGCTCGACCACGACGAGCCGGGCTTCTGGGAGACACTCGGCTACCACCAGCGGGGAGACCCATGGCAGGAACAGCGCTATTGGGGCGATTGACCTGGCGGCTGGCGCGTCTGACCGCGACCAGGCCGGAGACGCCGCGCTGCACCACGCTGGTGCTGGAGGTGCCCGGCTGGCCCGGTCACCGGCCCGGCCAGCACCTGGACGTGCGGCTCACCGCCGAGGACGGCTACCAGACCGAGCGCAGCTACTCGATCGCCTCCGCGCCGGACGGGGAGCGGATCGAGCTCACCGTGGAGCGCATCGACGACGGCGAGGTCTCCCCGTACCTGCTCGACGACCTGCGCGTCGGCGACGAGCTGGAGCTGCGCGGCCCGGTCGGCGGCTACTTCGTGTGGGAGCCCGCTCTGGGCGGGCCGCTGCTGCTGGTGGGTGGCGGGTCCGGGGTCGTGCCGCTGATGGCCATGCTGCGCCATCGGGCCGTCGGCGGCGTGCCAGCCCGGCTGTTGCTCTCGTCCCGCTCGGCCGCCGACATCCTCTACCGCGACGAGCTGCGGCGCCTGGCCGCCGCCGACCCGGCCCTGCGGGTCATCCACACCCTGACCCGCCACCAGCCTCCCGGTTGGCAGGGCTTCGCCCGCCGCATCGACGTGGCCATGCTCCGCGAGGTGGCCTGGTCGCCGGCGGAGCGGCCGCTGGCTTACGTGTGCGGCCCGACCCGCCTGGTCGAGGCGGTGGCGACGGCGCTCGTCGAGCTCGGCCACGACCCGGGACGGGTCAGGACCGAGCGCTTCGGACCGACAGGAGCGTGACCGATGGATGATCGTGACCTCCGGCTCGACGGCAACGCCGTGGCCGGGATGCTTGCCGACGTGCTCACGGTCGAGGCCACGGCCGGCTGGGCGGCCTGCGCCGGTTGCGGCGCGAGCAACCAGATCGGAGCGCTGGCCGCCTACGTGCACGGCATGGGGGCGGTGCTGCGCTGCCCCGCCTGCGACGCCGCCATGCTGCGGGCGGGCCGCGGTCCCGGCCGCGTCTGGCTGGACCTGCGCGGCATGAGCTGGCTCCAGGTCGACACGGGATAGACCACGATGGTGGAGCGGGCGGACGCGCTGGGGCTGCGGAAGCCGGGGTCGTCGTTGGTCCCCCGGTCCAGCATGCCGGCGCTACATTGGTGGCCGCCCTTCGCCGGGCCGCTCCCCTACCCGACCCGCCAAAGGATGGCGAACCATGGATTGGAAGCTCGAGCTGGTCGCGGTTCCCGTCTCGGACGTGGACCGCGCCAAAGCGTTTTACACCGAGAACGTCGGCTTCAACGCCGACCATGATCACAAGGTCACCGACGAGCTTCGCTTCGTCCAGCTCACGCCTCCCGGGTCGGCCTGCTCGATCGCCCTGGGCAGCGGGATCGTGAGCACGCCGCCGGGCTCTGCCCAGGGCCTGCAGCTGGTCGTCCCGGACATCCGCGCCGCGCGTGCGGAGCTCGTGGAGCGCGGGGTGGAGGTCAGCGAGGTCCAGGAGTTCCCCTGGGGCCTGTTCGTGTTCTTCAACGACCCGGACGGCAACGGCTGGTCCGTGCAGCAGATCCCTCCTCGCGGCTAGCTGGCTGAGGGGCGGCTCAGCTCGCCGTGCCGGTGTCGGTGGCCGAAGGCTCCAGCACGCGCACGGCCACCGTCCGGAACGACGACGAGGCCGCCTCCAGGACCACCCGGCGCGGCTCCGGCACGTCGAGCACCTCGGCCACCAGCAGCGGCCGCAGCGGCGCGAGCCTGCCGTCGGCAAACACCGCCGCCAGCGCCCGCCGGTCGCCGCCGCGCACCACGGCGGCAAGGTCGCCGACCGCGGGCAGCAGCACCTTGGCGACGGCGTCCGCGGCCGCGGCCAGCGCCAGCCGCGCCTGCCCCTCCCGGCGCCGCGCGAACCGCCGTTGCGACCAGCCGCCCGCCGCGGCCCGGGCGTGCACCGGCCGCGATCCACAGGCGCTCGCCCGCAGGCGCTGCCCGTCGAAGACGCCGACGGCGAACCCGCCGAGGCGAACGAGCGCCACCCCGATGACCCGCTCAGCGCAGGCATGGTCGACCAGGCCGCCGACCGGCGCCCGCTCGACCACCGCCAGCGGTGGGAACGGCACGCGGCACGCGGCCACCGCGCCGTCCGCCGCCGTGACCGTCACCTGATCGGCCGCGGCCTCCCAGCGGAGCGGACCGTGCCGGCGCGCGAACCCCTCCAGCCAGCGCTCCAGCCGCTCAGGGGCGACCTTCACCAGGCGGCCGCCACCGGCCGCGGGACGCGCTTTTGCCATGGCCCTATCGTGCCCTGGTTGTGGAGCGGGCGCAGCGCGCGGCCATGACAAGTGCTCATCCCGCGGACTTGGGTGGCGTCGCCGTCGCGGCCGGCTCGGAATCGGCGGCGCGGCGGCGTAGCCACTCGGCGAACCCGGCGAGGTCCCAGTCGCCGAAGCCCTCTGCCTCGGCGGCGCCGTGGATCTGGAGATTGGTCGCCGCCTGGGGCATGGGCGCGCCGACCTGGGCGGCGAGATCGGCGATCAGGCGCAGGTCCTTGACGCCCAGGGAAAGCCGGAAGCTGACCGGGCCCTCGCCGGGCCGCTCGAAGGCGGCGCGGCGGTAGTGCACGACGGGGGCGGCGACGGCGCTGCTGGCGAAGACCTCGTAGGCGGCGGTGCGGTCGATGCCGGCCCGCTCGGCGAGCACGAGCGCCTCGGACAGGGCGGCGTTGAGCCCGAAGATGACCGAGTTGACGGCCAGTTTCATGGTCGCGCCGCTGCCGGCGGGCCCGAGGTGGTGGACGGCCGGGCCGATGGCGTCGAGCACCGGCCGGACGCGGGTGACGGTCGCCTCCTCGCCGCCGACCATGAGCATCAGCTCGCGTGTCTCGGCGGACCTGGTGCTGCCGGACACCGGCGAGTCGACGAAGTCCGCACCCCGCTCACGAACCGCCGCGGCCATGCGCCGCGAGGTGGTTGGCGCGACCGTGCTCAGGTCCATGGCGACGGCGCCCGCGGCGATCCCGGCGGCGATGCCGTCAGGACCGAGGTAGATGGCCTCGACGGCGTTGTCGTCGGCGACCATGGTCATGGAGACGTCCACGGCGGCGGCGAGCCCGGCGGGGTCGTCGGCCACTGTCACGCCGATCTCGGCGCCGAGATCGTCCGCCTTGGCGCGGGTCCGGTTCCAGACGGTGACCGGGAAGCCGGCCGCCACCAGGTTCCTGACGATCGGCGTGCCCATCCGGCCGAGGCCGATGAATCCGACGCGCATCTGCGCACCTCCATCTGGGTCGTGTGGGGCGCTGGCGGCGATGGCGGTAGAGCTTGGCGCCACCGCGCCACGAGTCTGGCGCAGCGCCCATGCGCTCCGCACGCGGCAAGCGGCAGGTGGCAACCGCGGACGCTATCGTTGGCTCCACCGTGAGCGAGATCGTATCCTTCGGGCTGGCCGTGCTGGTGGCCGGCGTCGTCGGCCTGGCCGCCGTGCTGTCCAACCGGCTCAGCGAGCGGCTGCGCATCCCCGCGGCGGCGATCTTCCTGCTGTGCGCGGCGCTCGCCTCCGACCTGATGCCACGGCTCGGCTCGCTGCGCATCGAGACCGTCGAGCGGGTGGTGACGGTCGCCCTGGTGGTGATCCTGTTCGACGGCGGCATGCACATCGGCTGGCGGCGGTTGCGCCCCGTCGCCGGGGCGACGGTGTGGCTCGGCGTGGCTGGCACGCTGCTGACGGCGGCGGCGCTGGCGGTCTGCGCCCAGCTGCTGTTCGGCGTGGGCTGGCGCGTGGCGCTGCTGCTGGGCACCGCCCTGGCTCCCACCGATCCCGCCGTGGTGTTCTCCGTGCTGGGGCGCCGCGAGGTCGCCGGGCGCAGCGGCGTCCTGCTCGAGGGCGAATCGGGCACCAACGACCCCGTCGGCATCGCGCTCATCGTCGCCCTGCTGGCCGCCAGCGGCTCCGGCATCCAGGCCGCCGGCGCCGTCGCGCTGCAGTTCGGCCTGCAGATGCTGGTCGGCGTGGTGGTCGGGGTGGTCGGCGGCTGGCTGCTGCTGCACGTGGTGCGCCGGCTGCCACCGCCGAGCGAGAGCCTGTACCCGCTGTGGTTCCTCGCCGGCGCGCTGGCGATGTACGGCGCCGCCAGCGCCGCGCGCGGCTCTGGCTTTCTGGCCGTGTTCGTCGCCGGCATCCTCATCGGCGACGAGGGCGCCCCCTACAAGCGCGAGATCGAGCGCTTCCACTCCGCGCTCGCCAGCCTCGCCGAGATCGTCGCGTTCCTCCTGCTGGGCCTCAGCGTCCACCTGGCCGACCTCCCCGACCGCAACACCTGGCTGATCGGCCTCGTGCTGGCGGTGCTGCTGGTGTTCGCCATCCGCCCGCTGCTGGTCGGCCTGCTGCTGCTGCCGGTCCGCCTGCGGCGCGGCGAGCGCCTGTTCGTGCTGTGGACGGGGCTCAAGGGCGCCGTGCCGATCCTGCTCGGCACCTTCATCCTCGAGGCCGGCGTCAGCGACGCGGTCCGCATCTACGACGTGATCTTCATCGTGGTGGCGTTCTCCGTCATCGTCCAGGGCGGCCTGGTCCCGACCCTCGCACGCCGGCTGGGGGTGCCGTTGCGCACGGTCGAGCCCGAGCCGTGGAGCCTGGGGGTGCGCTTCCGCCACGAGCCTGACGCGCTCCACCGCCGGCGGGTCGCCCGCGGCTCGCCCGCCGACGGCGCCATGATTGCCGATCTGCCGTTCGGCGAGGACGCCTGGGTCAGCCTGGTCATCCGCCACGGTCACCTGGTCCCCGTCCGCGCCGAAACGCGCCTGCAGGCGGGCGACGAGGTGCTCATGCTCGCCGACCCCGACCAGGGCCCGCACCTGAGCGGCCTGTTCCAGCCCGCCCCGGGCGCGGCGAGCGACGACGGATCGGCCTTCGACGGGCGCTGATCACCAGCTGTGGATCAGAACCAGGCGCGCAGCTTCTTGCGGTCCAGGCGCTCCCACGCGGCGTGCCACTGCGACCGGGCACGGTCCGCGACGGCGCGCTCCGCGGCGATGAGCTGCCCCGCGGCCAGCCCTGCCCCGCTTCCGGCGGCGCCGGCGGCGTCGCGGAGCCAGGCCTGGGCGATGACCGCGTCGTGCTGCTCGCCGAGGATCTCCTGCACCGCCTCGGCCGCCGCGGCGAATCGCGTGGCCGGCCTCCCGACCACCGGCACGACCATCTCCGCCGCGTACCGGCAGCGCTTGGCCCTGATCCGGATCCTGTGGAGCTGCCCGTCGGAGGGGTCGTCGCCCGCACGGCGGACCTCTTTGCGCAGTTTGCGCCAGGTCCCAGCGACCGGCGGGACGACCGCCTCGACGGCGGGCCGGTCGCCGTCCAGCGTCGCCGGGACGCTCGCCGCGGCGAGCAGGTCGTCCAGCAGCCGGGTGTAGCGGCTCTCGCGCATCGCGGCCAGCAGCCCCGCGCGTGCCTTGTCACGCTCGCCGGCCAGCCGGCCCAGCAGGCGCCGGGCCGACCGCGCGTCGCGCTCGTCCAGCTCGTCGACACGGGCCTCGAGGCGGGCCAGCAGCACGTCGGCGTCGCGGACCGCGCCGAGCCGGTCGGCGAGCCATTTGGTCTCGGCGCGCAGCCGGCTGGTCCAGCCCGGCTCCAGCAGGGTGTGGAAGCTGCGCAGCGACGAGCGCACCCGGCGGAGGCCCACCCGCGCCTGGTGCACCGCCTCGGGGTCCTCGCCCAGCCGCACGCCCGGCTCCTGGCGGAACAGTCGCAGCACGGCCGCGCCCAGGTCGTGGCGCAGCAGCTCGACCACGCTGGCGTCCCTGGCGACCGGGACCACCACCACCTCGGGCGCCACCAGCTCCCGGTCGCCGAGGGCCTGCAGGTACTTGGAGGTGACCCCCGCCGGCTCCGATCCCGCGTCGAGCAGCCGCTTGACCAGCCAGCCCAGCGTCCCGTCGGGGGCCTGCTCCGCCAGCTCGATCTCGATCTCACGGAAGCGCCGCGCGACCTTGCGCCCGTCGAGCACGGCGACACGATCGTCGGTCAGCTCGCCGAGCCGCCGCTCGCCGTCGTCGAGCAGCTCGACCGGGTGGCGGCTGGTGCGCAGCGCGGCCACCGCCCGAAGTGACGCGCCGCGCACGTAGGCGTGCAGCAGCTCGACCGCCTCGCGCGGCGGCTGCCTGGCCCGACCGGCGAAGACCTGCTCGTCACGGACCACGAGCGCCCCGTCCTTGCCGGTCGGCAGCTTGACGGTCCAGCCCTCGCCGGCGCGGTAGCGCAGGTTGCAGCCCCACCGGGCCAGGCGCATGTCCGGGGTGTCGTAGTAGGTGGTTCGCATCTGCCGGACTGGCAACGGCCTGGCCGTCACGCCGCGGGCGGCGTCGGCCAGGTCTGGGAGCGTCACCTCCGCGGCGATCGACAGCTTGATCTCGCGCTCTTGCATGTCGCTGGCTCCCTTCGCGTCCGGCATGACAGGGAGCGATGGCCGTCGCCCACGCGAAGGCCACCACTCCAAGCAGCCTACCGGCGCTCAGGGGCCGCTGGGCATCCGGGTTCGCCAGCCACCGGCAGGCCCGGCGAGCCCGGCGCCGCGGGCGGCCGCTGTGACGGTCGTCACCGGCCGGGTGTGACGCGGGTCATAGGGAGCCGGCGCCCGGCGAGGGATGATGACGCGTCCACAACGTGGCGAGGGGGAACCATGACCGCGAACATCGTCGGAACCATCAGCCCGTGGCCGCTGACGCGCCAGGGCGACCAGCAGCACCCGGTCCAGAGCCTGCAGTACCTGCTCCGGGCGCGCGGCCACACGGTCACCGTCGACGGCATCTTCGGCCCCGACACCGACGCGGCCGTCCGGGCGTTCCAGCAGCAGAAGGGCCTGGTCGTCGACGGCATCGTCGGCCCGCTCACGTGGTCGGCGCTGATCATCACGGTCAAGCAGGGCAGCACCGGGGACGCCGTGCGCGCGGTGCAGGAGGAGTTCAACTACCGCAACCTCTCCGGCGACCCGAGCAGGGGGCTCCAGGTCGACGGGATCTTCGGCCCCAAGACCGACGCCGCCGTGCGCGGCTTCCAGCAGGCGCTCAAGCTGGACGTGCCGTCGGTCGTGGTGGACGGCATCGTCGGCCCGGTCACCTGGCAGGCGCTGATCAGCGGGATGCTCTCGTTCTGATCGCTCAGGCTGGCACGGCGCGGGCGCCTCACCTGGACAAAGGCCGGCGTGGCGGGAGCGGGTGACGAGGTGAACGTCGCGGTGTAGGACTGCGCCGCGCTCGGCACGGTGATGGTGTGCTGCTGGGCGCCGCCGTCGGACCACGACTGGAAGGTGTACGAGCTCCCCCCGGCGCTCTGGTTGCGCGCCTCGATCGTGTGCACGAAGCCGACCAGTTGACGCCGGTCTGCGGCACGCCCGGGTGCACGTGACCCTCGTGGAGGAAGTCGATGCTCCACGAGAACGCGCTCGCCGGGAGCGCGCCGTCCTCGGTGTCGGTCGCGTCGCCGCTGAACCCGATCACCTCGCCCGCCTGGAACAGGCGCCCATCCTGCGGTGACAGGATCGTCGCCGTGGGGTTGTTGCCGGCGCTGATGAACAGCGGCGTGGAAAGGGTCGTGTTGACGCCGTCGGACACCGACAGCCTCGCCGTGTACTGGCCCGCCTGCGTGTAGGTGTGCGCCGGGTCGGCCGCGGTCGACGTCGAGCCGTCGCCGAAGGTCCACGCGTACGTCAGCGGCTGGCCTTCGGGGTCGGCCGAGCCCGCGCTGGAGAAGCTCACGGCCAGCGGTACCGCCCCGCCGGTCGGGCTCGCCGCGGCGGCCGCCACCGGCGCCTGGTTGGACTGCAGGTAGCGGATCCGCCGGATCTTGCTCACCCCGGCGGTCCCGGTGACGTCCGAGTAACCGAGATCGACGTAATAGAGCGCGCCGTCGGGGCCCTCGGCCAGGTGGACGATGTCGCCGTACGGGCCGTCGGCCGAGCCGTCGGCCGGCTCGAAGTTCGAGACCCCGCTCACGGCCCCGCCCGCGTCGAACCCCAGGCGCCGGATCCAGTTCTGGGCGTAATCCGCGAAGAAATAGCTGCCGACATAGGAGCTGGGGAACTGGCTGCCGTGGTAGACGAAGCCGCCGGTGATGCTCGCGTCGCGGCCATTGTGCGGGTAGAAGTACAGCGGGCTCGTGCACGGCGCCGAGCACGGTCCTTCGAAGTTGGGCCAGCCATAGTTGGCGCCCCTCGCGCCGAGGTTCACCTCTTCCTTGGCCGTCGCCTCGTTGTTGCCGCCGACATCCCCGACGTAGAGCCGCCCAGTCGGAGCGTCATAGAACGCCCGGAACGGGTTGCGCAGGCCAAGCGCCCATATCGAGTCCACGTTCGGCCCGGTCCCGTCGTGGAACGGGTTGTCGGCCGGCACGGTGCCGTCGGGGTTGATGCGATGGATCTTGCCGCGCGGGCTCGTCAGCAGCTGCGCGTCGCCGGCGTTGAAATGCTCGCCGGTGGTGAAGTAGAGCTTGCCGTCGTTCCCGAAATTCAAGGCCCCGCCGTGATGCTCCGAGCTGGCGTCCTGCGGGTCCTGGTAGAGCACCATCTCGCTGCCGGCGACCGTGCCGGTGATGGCGGCATTCGCCGTGAACCGCGACAAGCGGTCGCGGTTGGGCGTGCCGAGCGTGTAGAAGACGTAGTACCAGTGGTTGGTGAGGAAATCAGGATCGAGCACGATGTCGAAGATGCCCTGCTGCACGCCGGCCGATCCCACGTTCGTCAATTGCAGGAACGGCGTCGGATCGGGCTGGGTATAGGGAGCCGGCAGGACCTTGATGACGCCCTGGAGCTCTACCACGAGCATCCGCCCATCGGGCAGGAACTCGATATTGGTCGGCAGGTTGAACCCTGTCGCCAGCACCTCGTTCTGGAACTGAGCGGAGTTGGAGACGGTGACCGTCACCGTGGCCGAGAACGCCGTGTTGCCGGCGGCGTCGCGCGCCCGCAGGGCGTGCGCCCCGTTGGCGACCGTCCGGCTGTCCCAGGCGAGCGCGTACGGAGCGGTGGTGTCGTCCTGACTCGTCGCCGCGCCGTCGACGTACAGCTCGACGCCGGCCACCCCGACGTTGTCGGTGGCGTCGGCAGTGACGTTCACGACCCCGCCGACCTGCGCGTTGTTGGCCGGAGCGGTGATCGAGACCGTGGGCGGCGTCGGGTCGGGCGACGGCTGGCCGGTGCCGAGCGTCGTGCTCATGTCCGTCTGGACCTCAGCCAGGCTCAGCGCGCGGTTGTAGATGCGGACGTCGTCGACGCGCCCGCGGAACGCGTATCCCCCGCCCGCGCGCCGACCGATATTCACGTTCGCGGTGAAATTTCGCTGCGACGAGGTCACGCCCACGAGCGCACCGTTGTCGGGCTGGCCGTTGAGATAGACGTCCATGGTGCCCGCGGTCGCGTTGTACACGCCGGTGACGTGGTACCAGCCGCCGACCTGCATCGCCGTCGCGCCGTAGCGGAACATGGCGCCTCCGGAGCTGTTGGTCAGCTTGAAGCCGATGGTCCGGGGGCCGCGGTCGACGGTGGTGTCCAGTTGGTAGCCCGTCTCGGCTGACGCGCGCTTGGAGACGACCGCGGCGTCGTCGGAGGGAAAGGCCGTGGAGTCGATCCACGCGCTGATGGTCATGCTGCCGGTGATCATGCAGCCCGGTCGGGTTGCCGAGGTTCACGTAGCCGTCGCCGTCCAGGCTCACGGCCGACCCGTATTTGCCGGTTGTCCAGCTGGCGCCGTTGGTCAGCGTGCCCGTCAGGCCGTGTCCCGAGGCGTCCGCCGCCGTGGTGCCGCTGCCCTCGTCGAACGCGTAGCCCGCCGCCAGGCCAGACGGCGTGCCGGTGCCACTGGAGACCGTCACCGTCACCGCGGTCGACGTGGTGGAGTCCCAGCGGCGTCGCGCGCCCTTGCGGTCAGGGCGTGCGAGCCATTGGTCGCGGCGGTGGTGTCCCAGGAGGCGGAGTAGGGCGAGGTGGTGTCCTCCGCGCCGAGGGCGGCGCCGTCCAAGCCGAACTGCACGCCGGCGACGCCGACGTCGTCGGAGGCGCTCGCGGTCACCGTCACCGCCCCGGAGACGGTCGCGCCCGCGGCCCCGGCGTGCGGAGGCGGACAATCGCCCAGGTCGGTTTCGTGCCGATGGTCTCCTTGCATCGCTTTTGTGTGCTCCGCGAAAGAGACCCCGAATCCCGTGACCGTAACTGTGACCGTGCGGCACCGGCTCCACCCCCCTCAGCTGAAGTGGATGACTGCGGCCGCCGTGCACCGCGCTTCATCCACAACTGGCCGGCCTGGCCCGCGCGGCCATCGCTGTGCGCGCGTGCCGTCAGTACCAGTTCACCTGGGACAAGGATGGTGCAAAGGTGCTTGTATAGCTACTGACGGAATAAGGTTATTCAGTCCAGATATGGTGATTCGCGCTCCCCGTTGCGGGGGGTGAGGCAGGTCAAATAGCTATTTACCGCCCGTCGCGAGCGGGGGCGGATCAGCATTTCTGCTGACGCGGCGGTGAAACGGCGAAATGGTCATGCCGGCAGGATCGGCGGCCGCCACCCCGGGGCAGGTGGCCAGACGTTCTGCTTGTGGGCCCTGGAGGAAGGCGATCTGGACCCAGGAGAGCCTCGTTCCGTTGAAGGGAACCGGCCAGGCGCATCCGGTGTAGAGGTGTAGAAAGGATGCTCTACCCTGGAGCCTGGGAGGGGAGGTGCGCCATGCCAACCCCCGCCACCGTCCGGCCCTCGCCGCCTCGCGCTCCACGCTGGCACACGTCGCTGGTCGTCGCGGTACTGCTTGCCGCAGCCGCGTGCTCCGGCACCGGCGACACCCCGAGCACCCCGCGACCGACCCAGCCGCCACCCACGCCCACCGGCACCGGCGCCGTGCCCGCCTTCGACCGCGGCCGGTTCACCGCGGTCATCCCCCTTCCCGGTGCCGGGAGCATGACCGTGGCCGACGGGGCCCTCTGGGTGCTCGACGCCTCTGGCACGGTGGTTCGGCTCGACCCGCGAACCAACGCGGTGGTCGGGAAGCCGCTCCGTGCCCCCGCCGACGCCGCGGCCATCGCCGTCGGCCAGGGGGCGCTGTGGGTCACCAGCGTCGCCCAGGGGGACCTCGGCGTGGCGGGCGAGGACGCGGTGACCCGCATCGACCTGGCGACCGGCCGCACGGTGGCGACCATCACGGTCGGCCGGGCGCCCCTGGACGTCGCGGCCACGCCGGAGGCCGTCTGGGTGACCAACTCCGGCGCCGGCGGCGACAGCGTGGCGCGGATCGACCCGCCGACCAATCGGCTCGCGGGCCGGCCGGTCACGACCGGCGCCAGCCCGCAGAGCCTCGCCGTGGGTGGCGGGTCGCTGTGGGTCGCCAACCATGACGCCCTCACGGTGACCCGCGTCGACCAGGCAAGCGGGAAGGTCATAGCGGACATCCCGGTCCCGTCCGAGCCGCACCGGGTCGCCTACGGCGCGGGCGCGGCCTGGGTGGGCAACTGGCACGACAACTCCGTCTCCCGGATCGACCCCACGACCAACCGGGTCGTCGGGTCGCCGATCCCGATCGGGTTCCACGCCGGCAACCTCGCGGTCGGCGCCGGCGGCGTCTGGGTCACCAGCGACTACCGCGTGGACGCCGCGCCCGAGGACGTGGCGGTCGTCCGCATCGACCCGCAGACCAACCAAGCGGTCGAGACGATCGCTGTCGGCGGCCACCCTATCGATGTGGCGGCAACCGAGGGTGCGATCTGGGTGTCGGTCGCAAACCCGGGCACGGTCCTACGGATCGCCGGGCGCTGACGCGGTGGCCTGGTCGGCGCCAGGTCCGGGGAACGTCCGGGAACGTCCGAAACCCGCCAGCCTCACATGATCCCGGAGCATCCGCGGACGAACCCGGGGGACCCACAGGCGAAGGGTCCTTCGGCCCTAATCGCCGGCGGCGTGGGCCGCCATCATCTGGATCATGTTCCTACGATATTTCATCGAGCTTCCGCTGCCCGCCGCGGCAGTGGAGCAGACGCTGCTGCCCACGCCACAGTGGCTGCCCCTGCTGGCCGACCAGGCCGAGGCGCGCGGCCAGCAGCTTCTCGCCCAGGTGGGCGTCGGCCGTGGCGGCCACGGCCTGCGCAAGCGCGTCCGGATCAGCTTCGGTCCGATTGTCCACTATCCATCGCGGACGACCCTCGCGATGACCTGGGAGCCGGACGGCGGGGACGCGCTGTTCCCCGTGCTGGAGGCCGACCTGGAGATCGGAGCGCTGGGGGCGGACCGCACGCAGCTTGCCCTCAACGCCCGCTACCGGCCACCGCTGGGTGGCATCGGACGGGTTATCGACCGGGCCCTGCTGCACCGTGTCGCCGAGGCCACCGTCAAGGACTTCATGGACCAGACGGGCCAGGCCATCCAGCGCATCGCCGACCAGCAGCGACTCTCCAGGACTCCCGGGGGGTGATCATCCGCCGGCGACAGCCCACCCCGGCCAGGTAGCACAAAGGACGAGCCGGCGACCGGGCGCCACCGCCAGGGTCCCCCTGGCCGTGGCCGCCCGGCTGCGCATGCGGCTCATCCGGACGTGACCGTGGCCTCCTCCATCTCGTCGCTGTAGTTGCCGAAGCGGGCTGCGCCGTTGAGCCTGGCTCGCTGGTAGAAGGCGGCCTGGCCCGCCTGGCGGTTGTCGGGCTGGCCCTTCCACGCCTGCAGCGCCGGGGCCTGCAGCGCCCGGCCGTAGGAGAAGCTGAGCTGCCACGGCTGCCGCCCGAGCTGGTTCATCGCGTTGAGGTTCACGGTGGCCGCCACGTCGGACTGCCCACCGGACAGGAACACGATGCCGGGCACCGAGGCGGGAACGCTGTCGCGCAGGCAGGCCACGGTCGCCTCGGCGATCTGCCGCGGACCGGCCTGCACGGGGCAGCTGTCACCGGACAGGACCATGTTCGGCTTGAGCAGCATCCCGTCCAGCCGCACGCGGTGCTTGCGCAGGGCCGCGAAGACCATGTCGAGCGTGGCGGCGGTCACCTCGTAGCAGCGCTCGATGGTGTGGTCGCCGTTCATGAGCACCTCGGGCTCGACGATCGGGACCAGGCCGGCCTCCTGCGAGAGCGCGGCGAACCGGGCGAGCGCCTCGGCGTTGGCGCGCATGCACGTCGGGGTCGGGATCTCCGCGCCGATGGTGATGACCGCCCGCCACTTGGTGAACCTCGCCCCCAGCTCGCGGTACTCGACCAGGCGCCCGCGCAGGCCGTCCAGACCCTCGGTGATCTTCTCGCCCGGGAACCCGGCCAGCGCGGTGGTGCCCTTGTCGACCTTGATGCCGGGGATGATGCCCTGACGGTCGAGGGCCTCGGCGAATGGCGCGCCGTCGCCGGCCCGCTGCCGGATCGTCTCGTCGTACAGGATCACGCCGCTGATGAACTCGCCGGCGCCCTCGGTGGTGAACAGCAGGTCGCGCCAGGCGCGGCGGTTCTCGTCCGTGGATTCCACCTCGATCGAGCGCAGGCGCTTCTCGATCGTGCCCGTGCTCTCGTCGGCGGCGAGGATGCCCTTGCCCGGGGCCACCAGCGCCCGGGCGGTGACCGCGAGGTCCTGTGCGTTCATAACGTGCTCCTTTTGTCGTCCGACAGAGCTGATAGAGCGCGCGGAGGGCACGACGAAGGTATACCCGGCGAAGCAGCTGGGACAGAGCCGATCATCATCGGCCAGAGGTGCCGATCGACCCTGCCGGAACCGCTCAAAGGGGGATGATCACGCGGACGACGGTCCCCTCGGCCGGACTGCTGCGGATCTCCAGCTCACCACCCAGGTTCGCGGCGCGGGTCGAGAGGTTGCCGAGGCCCTGGCCGCGCCTGACCCGTCCGGGGTGGAAGCCACGCCCGTCGTCGTCGATCTCCAGCACCGCGCGGTCGCCGTCGCGGTGCAGGGACACCCGGCAGGTGGCCGCCTGGGCGTGCCGGCTGACGTTGGACAGCGCCTCGCGGCACAGCTGCACGATGTCCGCGGCCCGCGGCGCCAGCTCGCTGACGACCTGCGCATCGAGGTCGACGACCACGATCACGCCGGCGTGCCGCTCCAGCTCGCCGGCCAGCTCGCGCAGAGCGTTGTCGAGCTGGCGGTCGGCGAGCAGGCCGGGCCGCAGCCCGAAGATGTAGTTGCGCAGGTCCCGGATGACCCGGTCCAGCTCGCCGACGACGTCCTGGATGCGCCGGTCGATCTCGACATCCCTGGCGAGCATGGCGGTGCCCTGCAGGTTCATGCCGGCGGCGAACAGCGCCTGGATCGCGCCGTCGTGCAGCTCCCGGGCGATGCGCTCGCGGTCCTCGAGCAGCGCGAGCCGCTGGATCTGCCGCTGCGCGCTGGCGTACTGGAACGCCACGGCGGCCTGGTCGGCAAACGACTCCATCAGCTCGACGTCGGCGTCCGTAAACCCCGGCCGGCCCCGCCGGCGGGACACCATCAACGTCCCGAAGCTCTGGCCACCCGAGCGCAACGGCACGAACATCGCCGGCCCGAACTCCCCCGCCTCGACCACCCGCTCGAAGACACGCCCGTCGGCGTCCGCGTCCGCGACCACCACCGTCTTGCCGGCCTGGATCACCTCACCGGACACCGACCCCTGCAGCGGCACCTCGAGACCACGCAGCCGCTCGGCCCCGTGACCGTCGGCGACCTCCAGCACCAGCCCCACAGCGCTCTCACCAGGGACCGCGACCGTCGTCAGGTCCCCTTCGACCAGCTCCCGCGCGTGGTACGCCGCCAGCTCCAGCGCGGCGTCCAATCGCGAGCCACCGAGATCGCCGCGGCCACGTCGTGCAGCGCCTGCAGGCGCTGGCTGCGCCGCTGCAGCTCGTCGTACAGCCTGGCATTGCCGATCGCCACACCAGCCTGCGCGGCCAGCACCACGAGCGCCCGCTCGTCCTCGATCGAGAACCCCTCGGCGCCCTGCTTCTCGGTCAGGTACAGGTTGCCGTACACCAGCCCGCGGGCCATCACCGGCGCGCCCAGAAACGACCGCATCGGCGGATGGTTGGGCGGGAAGCCGACCGAGCGCGGGTCCTGGGTGAGGTCGACCAGCCGCAGCGGCCGCACGTCGCGGATCAGCACCCCGAGGATCCCGCGGCCCACCGGCAGGTTCCCGATGGCGTGGCGCTGCTGCTCGCTGACCCCGGTGGTGATGAAGTCCACCAGCAGGCCGTCGCGTCCCAGCACCCCCAGCGCCCCGTAGCGGGCGCCGGTAAGCTCCACCGACAGGTCCACGAGCCGCTGCAGGATCGCGGGCAGCGACAGCTCCGAAGCGAGGGTCATCCCCGCCTCCAGCAGCGTGCTGTTGCGGTCGCGATCCGGCCCGGCGCTCATCACCATTACGCTAGCACCCGGCTGCTTGCCCTGATAGGCCGCGGCCGGGTCGGGCCACGAGGAGGATGGTGCGGTGGCGGACGAGCTGCACGTCGTATTCGGCGCGGGCGCGCTCGGTCTCGCGGTCGCGCGCAGGCTGCGGGCGGCCGGCGCGCGGGTCCGCCTGGTCAGCCGCGCCGGGCGGGCCGCCGTTCCCGAGGGGGTCCAGGTCGCCGCCGCCGACCTCACCGACCCGACGGCCGCCGGGCGGGCCGGCCAGGATGCCGCGGTGGTCTACCACTGCGCCGCCACGCCCTACGCCACCTGGCCGCGGACGCTGCCGCCGCTCATGCGGGGGATCATCGCGGCGGCGGCCGCCACCGGCGCCAGGCTGGTCTACGGCGACAACATGTACTGCTACGGGCCGGTGGCCGGGCCGCTGACGGAGGATCTGCCCGACCGGCCGAAGGGACCCAACGAGCGGGTACGGGCCGAGCTCGCCGAGACGCTGCTCGCCTGGTACCGCTCGCCGTGACGACGGCCTCGCGCCTGCGCCCGACGCCCGCCTCGGGTCCGCCGCCTCAGCTCCGCCTGGCCGAGCTGATGGCCGCGATGTCGCTGGCCACCGACCTCAGCATGGGGCAGCCGATGGAGGAGGGGTTGGCCGTCTGCCTGCTGGCCACGCGGCTGGCGGGCGTCCTGGAGATGTCCGAGGTCGAGCGGGTGCACGTGTACTACACCGCCCTGCTGCGCCACATCGGCTGCACCGCCGACATGCACGTGCTGGCCGCCGTGGCGGGGGACGACGTGTCGATGCGCAACGCGTTCATCGGCGTGGACCTCGGCCGCCCCGTCGAGATGTTCGCCGCGATGATGCGCCACATCGGGCGGACCTACGCGCCGCTGGAGCGGCCGGCGGCGGTCATGCGCGTCATGGCCGCGACCGGGAAGTTCCGGACCAGCGGCGACGTCCAGTGCGAGGTCGCCGAGATGCTCGCGGCTCGCCTCGGCTTCGACGAGAGCTACCAGCGCGACATCGTCGGCGTCCTGGAGCGCTGGGACGGCAAGGGGTTCCCGGGCAGGGCCCGCGGCGAGGAGATCAGTCCAGCCGCCCGGGTGGTCGGCGTCGCCGACCTCGCGGCCGTGTGCCATCGCATGGAGGGGCCCGAAGGCACCCTCGACGTCCTGCGCCGCCGCTCCGGGAAGGCGTTCGACCCCGCGGTGGTCGCGGGCTTCGTGTCCAGGGCCGAGGAGCTGTTCGCGGCCCTCGAGGTCGATTCCCCGTGGGACCGCATGCTCGAGGCAGAGCCCGGCGAGCGCCCGGTGCTGTCGGGGAGCCGGCTGGACGAGGCGCTGCGGGCCATGGGCGACTTCGCCGACCTCAAGTCCCCATACACCGTCGGTCACTCGCGGGGCGTCGCCGACCTCGCCGCCCGCGCGGCCGAGCGGTGCGGCCTGCCGCCCGACGACGTGGTCGCCACGCGCAGAGCGGGATGGGTCCACGACATCGGCAGGGTTGCGGTGTCCTCGGCGATCTGGGACAAGCCCGGCCCGCTCACGCGCGGCGAGTGGGAGAAGGTCCGCCTGCACGCCTACCACGCCGATCGGGTCCTGGCGCGCCAGGGGTTCCTCGAATCGATCGGCCGCATCGCCTCGATGCATCACGAGCGCCTTGACGGCTCCGGCTATTTCCGGCAGGCGCTCGCCGGGCAGCAGCCGCAGGCGGCGCGGGTCCTCGCCGTGGCCGACGCCTACCACGCGATGACCGAGCCGCGGCCGCACCGGCCGGCCATGGCCCCCGAGCAGGCGGCCGCCGCGCTGCGCGCCGAGGTCAAGGCCGGCAGGCTCGACCCGGAGGCCCTGCGCGGGGTGCTCGACGCGGCCGGGATGCCGGTCGACCGCAGGCCCGAGCGGATCGCCGGGCTCACCGTCCGCGAGATCCAGGTGCTGCGGCTGGTGTCGCGCGGGCAGTCCATCAGGGATATCGCCCGCGAGCTGCAGATCTCCCCGAAGACGGCCGACGCCCACATCCAGCACATCTACACGAAGGCTGGCGTCTCCAGCCGCGCGGCGGCGACCCTGTTCGCCATGCAGCACGACCTGATCGGGCCCGATCCGTCAGCGAGCTAGCGGCGCAAGATTGGGAGATCTCCCGATGGAGCGGGCGCGACGGTCCGTCATTCTCCAGGTGCTGACCCGCTACAGCCAGGCGTTCGCGACCGCGTTCCCGCGGTCTGCATGGTCTGCTGTGTGTGCGACGGTCGCGCCGTGTCGATCCGCGGGTCTTGGGATCACCTCGAGATGCTGCAGCAGCTCGGGCTCGTGGCTGAGCCCGCGACGCTGTGACCTCTGTCGGCAAGAGAGGCCCGGGGGGGCCGGGACGGTGGGGCCGGTTCTCTTGGACCGGCCCCACCTCCCGGGGAGCTCAGAGGTTCCCGCGCCGCGCCTGCTCGCGCTCGATGGCCTCGAACAGCGCCTTGAAGTTGCCCTTGCCGAAGCCGAGCGACCCGTGCCGCTCGATGAGCTCGAAGAAGACCGTCGGCCGGTCCTGCACGGGCTTGGTGAAGATCTGCAGCAGGTAGCCGTCCTCGTCGCGGTCGGCGAGGATGCGCAGCTCGCGCAGGGTCTCGATGGGGACGCGGGTGTCGCCGACCCAGTCGCCGAGCGTCTCGTAATAGGAATCGGGCGTCCGCAGGAACTCCACCCCCATCTCGCACATCGCCCGCGTGCTGGCCACGATGTCGTTGCTGGCCAGCGCGATGTGCTGCACGCCGGGACCGCCGTAGAACTCCAGGTACTCGTCGATCTGCGAGCGGCGCCTGCCGGCCGCCGGCTCGTTGAGCGGGAACTTCACGCGGTGGTTGCCGTTGGCCACCACCTTCGACATGAGCGCGGAGTACTCGGTGGCGATGTCGTCGCCGATGAACTCCTTCAGGTTGGTGAAGGCCATCACCCGGTTGTAGAAGCTCACCCACTCGTCCATGCGGCCGAGCTCGACGTTGCCCACGCAGTGGTCGACGGCCTGGAAGTAGCGCTTCGGGTGGTGGGCGGGCCTGGCCCCGAAGACCGGCGTGGCGCCGACGAAACCCGGCAGAAAGACGCCGGAGTAGCCCTTGCGCCCGATCAGCGTGTGCCTGGTCTCACCGTAGGTGGCGATGGCGCCCGCACGCACGGTGCCGTCCGCGTCGGTGAGGTCGTGCGGCTCCTCCAGCACGGTCGCGCCGTGCTCGCCGGCGTAGGCGATCGCCGCGTCCACGTCAGGGACCTCGAGCGCCAGGTCCACGACGCCGTCACCGTGCGCCGACACGTGCCTGCCGAGGTCGGTCCCCGCGCGGACGGGTCCCGACATCACGAAGCGGGCCTTGCCCGAGACGAGCACGTACTCGGCGAGGTCGCGCTGGCCGGTCTCGGGCCCTCGATAGGCGACGCACTCCATCCCGAAGGCGCTCGAGTAGTAGTGCGCCGCCTGCCTGGCGTTGCCAACGGCGAAGCGGATGTGGTCCATGCCGATCACGGGGAAGGGGTCCGTGGAGGGATCGTGATCGACGGCGCCGACGAGCGCGTCGACGTCGACCTGCTGCTCAGTCATGGGCGTCATGGGCACCTCCCGCGGCCGGGGTCGAGGCTCAATAGGCATGACAGCAATGCCGAGGAAGTGATGCAACTGTGCCCATCGAGGCTGGGCAGTCTGGCTACTCTGTAGGCCGTTGGCGCCAATCCACCGGACAAGGTGCGTGATCGAATGGCTGGCGGCATCGATGCGCTCGACGCCCAGCTCCTCGAGCTGCTGTACCGCGAGCCGAGGATCGGCGTGCTCGAGGCGTCGCGGCGGCTCGGCGTCGCCCGCGGCACCGTGCAGTCGCGCCTGGACAAGCTCATGGTGCGGGGCGTGGTGCGCTCGCTGGGGCCGGAGATCGACCCGGCGGCGATCGGCTACGGGGTGACGGCGTTCGTGACGGTCGAGATCAGCCAGGCGCGGGGCCATGACGCGATCGCCGCGCATCTGCGGGGCATCCCGGAGGTGCTGGAGGCCCACACCATCACCGGGGACGGCGACGTCCTGCTGCGGGTGGTCGCCCGCTCCAACGCCGACCTCCAGCGGGTCATCGACCGGGTCGTGTCGACAGAGGGCATCCGCCGCACCACCAGCGCGATCGCCCTGCAGACCCAGATCCGGTACCGCATCCTGCCGCTCGTCCAGCAGGCGGCCGCCGAATGACGCGCGGCACGGTCCGCCGGCTGACGGCACAGGACCCGGGCGTGGCGTTTCGCGGTTTGCGCCCGGTTGGAGCAGGCGCGAGAATCCCCGCCTGAGCAGATTTCTCCGGGGAGACGCCATGAGCGTGTTCGAGCCACACATCGACCAGGAGCCCGACGGCGCCGGCCAGCTGCCACCTCTCGACGTCCCGCTGCGGGGCCGCAAGGGCGAGCAGATCACCGCCTACATCCAGGACCTGGCCTCGCGCATCGACCAGCAGCGCGGCCGCGCCGAGCTGGCCGAGCGGGCGGCGGCCCATCTCAACCGCGAGGTGGAGGCGCTGCGCAACCGGCCGCCGCCATCGTTCGAGCACCTGGGTTCCGAGGCCGCCAAAGTGCTCGAGGAGGCTGGCCGCTCCGCCAAGGTGCTGGTCGAGGAGGCCAAGGAGCGCGGCAAGGACCTGGTCAAGGAGGCCGAGCGGGCCGCAGAGCAGGTCAGGGGCCGCGCCGAGCACGACGCCGTGACGCGGCGCGACGCGGCGCGCCAGGCGGCTGAGCAGATGCTCGCCAAGGCCAATGGCGAGCGGTCGGTCACGGAGGCCGAGACCAAGCGCCTGCGCCAGTACCGTGACAGCCTGCTCGGCCATCTCGGCCGGGTGCAGACCGACCTCGCCGGCTTCATCGCCGGGGCCAGCGACGCAGCGCACGCTCCGCCGATCCCGCCGCCCGCACAGGGCCAGCAGGCCGCGGCCGTCTCACCCAGCCGGCCCGCCGGCGCCGAGGTCACGCCCCAGTCCGCGCAGGCGGCCGCCGAGCTGCCGCCTCCCCCGCCGGCGGGGCCAAGCCCCAGCGCCGAGCCCGCGCAGGACGCCCCCGCCGCCACGCCCAAGCCTGCCGAGTCCGCCATCGCGTCGGCCCGCGCCCCGAAGTAGCCGTCAGGCCGCCGGGCTCCTGGCGAGAGCTACGTCTCTTGCTGGTGCACCCGCTCTGGCAGGAAGACGCTCATGACGTCGCGCACCGACACCACGCCGACCGCGCTGCCCAGCTCGGTGACGACCAGGTGGCGGATGTGCCGGTCGCTCATCTCGGTCGCCGCGACGGTCACGTCCCAGTTGGGCGATGCCGTCACCACCGGTGCGGTCATGTGCTCGCCAACGCGGGTCTGGCTGACGTCGCCGGCCAGCGCCGCCGCGTGCATCACGTCACGCTCGGTGAGGATGCCGACGAGCTGCCCTCCCTGCTCCACCACCACCGAGCCGATACCGTGCTCGCGCATGACCTGGGCGGCGCTTTGCACCGACTGGTCAGGATCGATCGACACCACCGGACTGTTCATGAGGTTTCGAACCTGCATGGCAGGGGCCTCCTCCACGAGACGCTGACCGTACCTTACCCGAGCGCGGGCGACTCCCGTCGGGTCGAAGGTCCCTCCAACCGCGGGCTGTCCGGGGCCAGCCTCCCCGCACGGTGCAGGACTCGCACGTCCGTGAAAAGCTGAGGGCCGCACCAGCACACAGGGACGGAGCCGGCGGTGGCGCAGATCAGGCTGGCGGGACGCATGGGGCGGCTGGGCACCGAGTCCGCCTTCGAGGTCCTCGCGCGGGCGCGCGCACTGGAGGCCGAGGGCCGGGCCATCATCCACCTGGAGATCGGCGAGCCGGACTTCGAAACCCCGCGGCACATCCGCGACGCGGCCAAGGCCGCCCTGGACGCCGGGCACACCCACTACGTGCCGGCGCCGGGGATCATGCCGCTGCGCGAGGCGGTCGCCGGCTTCCTGGAGCGGACCGGGCGGCTCCGCACCGACCCCGGGCGGGTGATCGTCACCCCGGGCGCCAAGCCGATCATGTTCTTCACGATCCTCGCGCTGTGCGAGGAGGGCGACGAGGTCATCCTGCCGGACCCCGGCTTCCCGATGTACGAGTCGATCACGGCCTTCTCCGGGGCGCGGCCGGTGCCGGTCCCGCTGCGGGAGCGCAACGGCTTCCGGCTCGACCCCGAGGAGCTGGCCTCGCTGGTCACCGACCGGACCAGGCTGCTGATCCTGTCCTCGCCGCACAACCCCTGCGGCAGCGCCCTGACCAGCGAGGACCTGGAGGCGATCGCAACGCTGGCCATCCAGCGCGACCTCGTGGTGCTGGCCGACGAGGTCTACTGGGCCATCTCCTATGGGCGGCCGCACGCCAGCGTCCTCGACTTCGACGGGATGGCCGAGCGGACCGTGCTGCTGGACGGATGGTCGAAGACGTTCGCGATGACCGGCTGGCGGCTGGGGTTCGGAGTGCTCCCGCCGCCCCTGGTCGAGCCGGTCACCCGGCTGGTCGTCAACTCGGTGTCGTGCACGTCGGCCCACAGCCAGCACGCCGCCATCGCGGCGCTGCAGGGCCCGTGGGAGCCGGTCGAGCGGATGGTCGCCGAGTTCCGCCGCCGCCGCGACGTGATCGTCGACGGCCTCAACCGCATCCCTGGCCTGCACTGCCTGGTGCCGGAGGGCGCGTTCTACGTGTTCCCCAGCATCGCCGGCGTGGGGCGGCCAGCGGACGAGGTCGAGCGGCTGCTGCTGCGGCAGGCGGGCGTGGCGTGCCTGTCCGGCACCGCTTTCGGCGCCGGCGGCGAGGGCTTCCTGCGCCTGTCGTATGCCAACTCGGTGGAGAACATCCGGACGGCGCTCGACGCCATCCAGGCAACGCTCGCCTCCCCGTAGCCCCGGCGCCCGGCGCCGCGGCCCAGCGCGCCGCGTCGGCGCGCGACGGCCCCTCGGTGACCGGGTGCTCCACCTGGGTCCGCGCGTTCATCTCCAGGAAGAAAGAGTCGCTGTCACAACCGGTGGCTACGCTGCTGGTAGGCCGCTTCGGCGATGTGGGCTCCCGCGCGAGACGACCATCCTCATCCGCTCCTAGCCAGGAGGCTGCCATGTTCCGCCAGGGCGACGTCCTGCTCGTCCCGATCCCGGACAGCCAGCTGCCCGAGGCCGTGGTTCCGCTTGCCCGCGACGCGCGTGGCAAGCTGGTTCTCGCGCTTGGGGAGGCCACCGGCCACGCGCATGCTGTGGGCGCGCCCGACGCCGACCTGCTGGCCGACGCCGCCGACCTCGACCGGCGGTTCCTGCGGATCGTCACCGGGGCCGTGCTGACCCACGAGGAGCACGACCCGATCCCGCTGTCGTCCGGGCTGTACCAGGTGGTGCGCCAGCGCGAGTACGTGCTCGGGCCACGGTCCCGGTCCGTCGAAGACTGACGCAGGCAGCGTGCGAGCGTGTCAGTCCAGGCGGTGCGCCCCGGTGGGCAGGACCCGGGCCCGCCGCGCGGGCTGACGGCCGACCAGGAGGCGATGCTGGCACGCGCCCGCGACGGGTGGGGCGTCATCGGTCTGGCCGTGGGCCCGACCGACAGGCAGGCAGCCGAGGCCGGAGTTCGCCTGACCTATCGTGTCGCCGGGCTGGTCCCACCCGAACGCGTCGTCTGGCTCGGCTCGCCGTTGCGCGGTGTGCTCGCCGCCGCGATGGTGAGTGGTCTTGACGTCGGTGTCGAGGCCGGCGGCCTGGGAGGCCAGGTCTGCGACGAGCTCGCGGCGCAGGGCTGGCCCGCCGAGAACCGGCCCGGACGTCCGGTGCGCTCCTGGGTCGGCCCGCTGTTGTGGGCGCGGATGCGCGCGGAGGTCGAGGCGCAGGTGGGACGCCACCAGTGGGCGCTGCTGTGGACATGCATAGGGCGTGAGCTGTCGCGTCTGCTGCTGGACTGGGGGACGTTCGCCCCGTTGTTCCGCGAGCTACAGGACACGCTCGCGCCTGAGCTGGAGCAGTGGCGGTTTCAGGGCGTGGTGGACGGGGCGGTGTCCGGCGGGCTCGATGCCGTCTGGTGCGCGGTCGCCGCCGGAGTGCGCCAACTGTTCCCCGACGTCCACGGCCCAGAACGGCTGGCCGGGCTGGAGCGCGTGGCCGCCGCGGCCGGCTGGTGGTGGCCGTTCGAGCGGGCGGTGGTCGTCTGCGAGCGACCGGTCGCCGTGCACCGTGACGATACCGGCCGGTTCCACAGGGCCGATGGGCCGGCGCTGGCCTGGCCGGACGGGTTCGCCGTCCACGCCTGGCACGGGACGCGCGTCCCTGCCAGCCTGATCGCCCGGCTCGCGGACGTGCGCGTCGCAGATATCCGAGACGAGCCGAACGCGGAGCTGCGCCGGATGCTGCTCGAGCACTACGGGTTCGACCGGTACCTGCGCGAGGTGGGTGCGGCGCGGCTGCATCAGGACGCCGCCGGGACGTTGTGGCGAGCGGAGGTGCCCGGCGACGAGCCGCTCGTCATGGTCGAAGTGGTCAACGCCACCCCCGAGCCGGACGGGACCCGCCGCGCCTACTGGCTGCGCGTGCCGCCCGGGACGCGCACCGCCCGGGAAGGTGTCGCCTGGACCTTCGGCCTGTCCGAGGAACAGTACCGGCCGCTGCGGGAGAGCTGAGCGCTGCGGTCGGCGCGATGTGGAGGAGCAGGCATGGCGGAGGGCAGTTGGTTCGTCTACCGAAGCCCGTACGAGGGACCGTCGGGCAGACGGGTGCGCCGCCTGCCCGACGCAAGCCCGCTGGCGTGGTTCCAGCGCATGTGGCAGACGACCGCCGACGAGGAGAGCTTCGAGCGTGAGGCGGACGCCTACGACTGGGTGGACGCAAACCTCGAAGCCGACCTCGGCGGCCGCGTGTACGGCCTGAACTCGGTCTTCTGCACGCTGGCCGATGCCGACCCGGCGTCCCTGTGGGCCGACCGGCGTGACCCGCTCCCGGCCTCCACCTGGCAGGAGCTTGAGGGGCTGCTGCGACGCTACCTGTACGTGGAAGGCGACCCCAGCGACCAGATCCGCATCGACGAGCACAGCGTCCGCGCCGCGACCGACGACGACGAGGTCGACCTCGCCTACTACTTCCTCGACGACGCCCTGGCCGCATCCGACCGGGCCGCGTACGTGCTGCTCGAGGACTGGCGGCTACCGACGGCCCTCGGCACGGGCGGCCACGGCTTCGACGAGCCGGCAGGGGTCCAGCGGCTGACCGCCGACCATGGCGGGACGGGGACGACCTACGTGGTCGCCCTCAGGCCGGGCGACCTCTTCGATCGGCGGAGCCTGGTCCCACCTTCGGCCCTGGTCGGCGTCCGGCTGCCCGAGCTGGCCTCCTGCCTCCGTTCGGTGCGGTGCGGCTGCACCGACCCCGGCTGGCCCTACACCCTGAGCACCCTGCGCTCTCTGGTGGCACCCACTGATCAGCGCATTGGCTCGTCGTTGCGCCGCTACACCCGCTCGGTGGGCCGCCTGCTGGGAAACGATGCGGTCGAGCAGGTGCAGCGGTCCGTCACGGAAGACCATGCGACCGCCCATGCCACGCTCGAGGCGGTCCTGCAACGCCCGCCGCCAGGACGCGAGAACAGCTGGAGCGAGCCCGATGCCGCTCGCTCCCGTGTCAGCGACACCGAGCATCTCGCACAGGCGCTTGTCCACGTCCACGAGCTGTTCGGGTACGAGCAGTGGTACCTGTTCGACGACGTCTGGGCGGCCGGCCATCCGGAGCTGGCGTCGTCGCTGTTGCGGTACGCGAGCTCATGGGACCCGTTCGGTGCCGCGGACGGTCCACCGCAGGGTACTTGAGCTGGCGAATTCTCCGCCTGACCCGCCATTTCGATAAGGGCGAGACTCACTCCTGCCTCGGCCGGCTTGAGATGCTCTGTCTACTCCCTCATGACGAGGGATCTATGGGATGCTTTATTGGTAGCTGATCGGTTCCTGTTCTCCCGGATAGGAAGGGCACACGGATCCTCACAGTGAGCTGATGCACATGTCAATGTCTCCGTAGATGAAAGGGGAGGTCTGGTGAGCCCCCAGGTGTCGGCCGCCCTGATTGGTGGCATGGTCGCTGCTGTCGCTACTTTGATTGTGGCCATGCTTACATTTTACGGTTCTCGTTTGCACCGTCGCGAGACAAAGGAGGATCAAGCAGATGCCGTTGTGAGCAAGTACAGGGAGCCACTTGCTCGGGCAGCGTTTGAATTGCAGCAAAGGCTCTACAATATTCTGCAGGGTGATTTTCTCCGGGTCTACCACAAGGAACGAGAGGCAACTCGTCACTACGCTGAGACGAGTACGCTATGGCTGATCGGCCAGCTCTTCGGTTGGATGGAAATTTTGCGACGAGAAATTCAGTTCCTGGACCTCGGCAACATCGAAAAGAATCAGCTGCTCGAGAGGTTGCTGCTAGAAGTTAGGCGTATCACCGCAAGTGACACTATCTATGAAGACAGTCACCGTAAGCTGGTCGACAAGTTCGTCGTCTTTCGATCGGATCAGCGCGCCATCGGCGAGTTGATGATCGTAGAGCGGGTCGAGTCGAAAGACGAGAGGCGCACCGATTGCATGGGCTACGCTCAGTTCGCCTCCAAGCTCGAGTCGGACGCCAACTTTCAGAATTGGTTCGCACAATTGCGCAAAGATGTAGCCGACACCGCCGCAGATGGCAGGTCGAGCCTACGGCTTAATCTGCTTCAGCATGCGCTCATTGACTTAATTGAATTCCTGGACGATGACCGATCGCGCTTCCCCCTGGACGAGCGGGGGAAAGTCCTCATGACCGTTCCTTCCACAGATTCGGTGAGGCGACTCGTCGAGCAGCGCGTTCCCCAGCGTGCAACGAAGCGGTACGCTCGATTTAGGCGGGCCGGTAACATCTATCCAGTGTTGGACGCTTGGGCCGGGTGCGCTGGCTACTCCATGGCCTCTGAGGACACGGCAGATGACATTGTCTCTCGCTCTTATGAAAAAAGCCTGCTGGTGTCTGGGGTCAGATCCCCACTGCTTGGCGTGAAATCAGTCGTCGACGTGAAGCGATACGGTATCTGGATCGAGATCTCGGGTCACGTCCTGTGGCCCAACTGGCCCCCACGCGACACCCAGCGGCATCCAGCGATCAGGCTGCCCCTCGATTCTGGGGGGTGGTGGTTTTCCAGGGCCCGGCGATCAGCACGTCACTCTGTAAATCTTCTACTCGAAGTGTTCGGGCGTCCAAAGATTCGTTAGGAACAACGCTATCTTGGCCGTCGCACGCACGAATACTCTGCTGGATGATCTATGGCCAGCTCCAGAGGTTGCGTTGTCCTGACAGACCGTCGAACTGCCGCGCCTCCTCACAGCCGGTCAGCCGATGGGAGAATCCTGGGTATGGGCCGCCAGCCAGGCGCATTGACGCTAAGCGAGGACGACCGGCGGGTGCTGGCCGTGTGGGCCGCCGACTGCGCCGAGCGGACGCTGTCGCTGTTCGAGGCGCAGGCTCCGAACGACACGCGCCCTCGTGATGCCATCGACGGCCTCCGGGCCTTCGCCCGTGGCGAGATGCGGATCGGAACGGTCCGGGCCCTGGCGGCCCGGGCGCACGCGGCGGCCCGGGAGATCGGTGACCCGGCCGCAGTCGCCGCGGCCCGGGCCGCAGGTCAGGCGGCGAGCGTGGCCCACATGGCGGCCCATGCGCGCGGCGTGGCCTACGCCGCGAAGGCCGCTGGGCTGGCCGCACCTAATGATCCGACCGCCGTCGCCCGCGAGGCCCAGTGGCAGCTGCGCCACGCCTCGCCGACCGTTCGGGATGTCCTGCGGCGATTAGGGATCCCCGCTTGACTACTTTGACCAGTGGTGACCGGTGGGTAGTCAGGGCTGGTGGGTTGGCTGCTCGGCGTGAACGCGGCTCGTCCAGACCGCCGCTGTTCGTGATCCGGGGCGGTCGAGCAGCACCGCACCGCATGGCGGACGGCTTCCCCCGCGAGCAGCCTGGAACCGCGTGCCGCGCCGGAGCGTCATAAGCTATGCAAGACGCTGGCAGGGGAGACGCCATGCGAGCGATAGCCGTTGCGATCGTCCTGGCGATGCTGCTTGCCGGATGCGCGAGCGCCGCTCCAGCCGCCGATCAGCAGCCTGCCCCGGCGCCGCGTGCAACCCCGGTGGGCTGGCAGCGCCCGCTGGTCCGCATCGCGACGGAGGCCAGGCGTGGGTTGGGCGATCCACACGTGGCCACCTTCGACGTCTACTCCACGACCGCCCGGGCATTCACCAGGCCAGCAACGAAGCCGTCCCCCCGGCCCGACCAGGACGTCTACGTCCTAGTCCTGCACGGTCACTTCACCTGCCGGCTGTGCTCGCGCCCGCCCGGCATCCCTGCCCCGAAGGCGACGATGGCCGCGTTGATGCTGGAGCGCCACACGCTGCGGCTGCTGGAGTTCGGCTTCGGCGGGCGCCTGGACGTCGGCTTGTTGGGCCCGGTCCAAACGCTTGCGCTGCCGTGACCGTGACGCCGCCGTGCCTTTGGAGGATCACCGGCACCGCCGAAACGTCCCCGCGCATCGCCACACTGGCATCAAACTTGTCGTGCGGGAACCCCTTACCGCCTCCGACCCGCCCCACGGGCATGCTCAGGGCGCTGATCAACGACATGCACACGAGGCTCGCAGGGGGCGGATGACGACACCACCCCGGCGATCCGCGCCTGGATCGACCGCCGCGCCGGCGAGTTCCCGGTTGGCTTCGCCGAGGCGGTCCGGTACTGGCTGCTCGTGTTGCTGGCGTCACTGCTGTGGAATGGCGTCGGCAGCTGCGATCATCTGTGCCGAGCCCGTGAGGGTATCTGTCTCGAGCCAGCGGGGTGAGCCGTGTTCGGGAAGCCGCACCGACTTCTTCACCGCCACGCTGTCCGATGAGGGCAGAGACGGCGCTGCCGGCGCACGCTTACTTGGCTCTCGTGTTCGGGGTTACCGCGGCGGTTCCCTTGCCAGGCAAACAACCGCCAAAGTCGTCAAGTGAGGACCCATAGGGCATTGGGGTGGGCAGGTTTCAGGCATCCAGACCCGCCTGAGGTGGCCGCTGGCAACGGCGTACTCGCTGATCTGGCCGTACCCGGACGCCCAGCGGGCGGCGGATGGCAGCCCTACGCCGTTCCCTCGACCAGCACGACGTTGCCGGTGGAGGCACGGTCGCGGATCGCCATCGCCGCGACGTAGTCCTCGGACGCATACCAGCGCCGGGCGTGGTCGGCGCTGGGGAACTCGACCATCACCAGCCGCCGCGGCTGCCAGTCGCCCTCGAGCAGCTCGTGCTCGCCGCCGCGGACCAGGAAGCGTCCCCCGAACGGCTCGAGCGTCCCCGGGACGAGCGCCGTGTACTCCCGATAGGTCTCCGGATCGTGGACGTCGATGTCAGCGATCACGTACGCGGGCATTGCTGCTCCTCCCTCGCTGGGTCGTCCAGCTCCCGCACCCCGGCGTGCACCGTCGGGCGGGACAGCCCGCCGATCCGGGCCATCCGCACCGCCGCCACGCCCAGCGTCCTGGCGGCCGCACCGGCCAGCGGGCGGCGCTGCTTCTCAGTCAGGTGCAGTGTGATCAGCTCGTGCAGCCCGCCCACCACGGCCTCCCCGTGCACGCTGGGAACCCTACCGCCCAGGCAGGTCCGCACAGCAACTATCGGACAAAATAGTCATGCGGGGACCCCTAACGACACACGAGAGGCGAAGTTGTGAGGAAGGTCCTGTGGGGAGTCGGGCTGATTGTCGCCGTGTATTTCATCGTCCGCGCGGTCGCCGAGCCGTTCACGATCGATATGTCCGACCCGGCGACCTACCGCGATGACTGGGGCGGACCGAGCCTGCTGGGCGTGCTGCTGGTGCACTGCGGGCCTGGGCTCCTTGCCGCGGCAGTACTCGTTGCCATGGTCAGGCGCCGACGCCAGGCGCCCTGACCTCCATCGGTCTCCTCCTGGTCACGTCCAGTTGCGTCCCGCCGCCACACCGAAACACGATGGCGGCCTCACCCTCGCTCAAGATCTGGAGGCCGAGCTGGGTGGAGAGGGGCGCCGCGGCGCCCCTCTCCACTGCTACAGCAGCCGCGAGGCTTCGTTCACTCCTCATCCTCCGGTGGCACACAGGTCCCGAAGTCGAAGGACTTGAAATCCCCGTTGGGGCTGAAATGGACCGTCGTGTTCACAGAATCGACCGTTCCGCCCCCTTGCTGGACGATCTGGAACTTCTCGGTGTCGGTGAACACCTCGCCGCCGGTCTTGGCGTTCACCGTCGCGCCAAACCAGCCAGCCCCCACAATGCTGTAGAGGTTGCCCGCCTCGTCCTCGGCTATCACGTTCTGGGGGGTGATGGTGCCGGTGACGTTGAAGTTGCCGGAAGGGGTCGTGTCCTCATGGAACGCGATGCGGATGCTGCCCGAGACGATGGTGTAGGTCGTAGTGGTGCAGGTGAAGACCTCCCCGGTCACATCCTGTTGCATGTGGACCGCTGGACTCGCCATAGCCGGTTGCAGCCCGACGGCGAGCGCTGCAATGGCAATGAGCAGTCCAACAAGTAGCAGGACTTTCCTCACGAACCTCTCCCCCCTAAAGCGGCGGTCGCCGCGCAAGGACCGGACCAGTCGGCCGGAACGACCATCCAGTGGCTACCAAAGCACGGGTGGGCAGCCGACCGGTCGCTCGGCAGGCTGTCGAGGACCTCTGTGCCGCCAAGCCTGCCCAGGCTATGGCGTGCGAACGGCGCCCCGGACCCACAGATGGCGTATTGAGAAGGCCTACAGATGGCGTACCCAAGCCACAACCTCAAACCCGCCTTCGAAACCACGGCGCGGCGTGGCTGGGTGGTTGGCTGTGGTGTTAGTGGCTGTTGTTGGTGGCGATGGTGGTGAGCTGGCGGTTGTAGCTGGTGAGGGAGGCAGGGCTGGCAGTGGTGCGGTAGCTGCTGGGCAGCTCCACCGAGGCGGCGCCCTGGCTGACGGCCCACTTGAGGGTGGCGCCCAGGTTGCCGATGCGGTCGGGGGCGGCGGTCTGGAAGCTGACCGGGCCGCCGAGGGCCTTGATGGCCTTGTAGAGCTCGACGTAGGAGGGGCCCTGGTCGAAGGTGCTGCGGATGGAGTGGTTCTCAAGGACCGCTCTGGCGCCCAGCTGCTGGCGGGCGTAGCGCATCATCAGTGCGCTGAAGGCGCCGTCGTTGGTGACGCTCTGGTCGGGGTTGATGCGCTGGTAGGGGTTGAACGACAGGCCGGAGCGGGTGTGGGTCCAGAGCTTGTGGGCGTCGACCTGCTGGTGCTGGCAGGCCTCGTCGAGGGTGGCGGTGTAGCCGGCCTTGAGCAGGGCCTGCACGCTCTTTGGGGTGCGGCCCTGGCGCAGGAACGGCTCGGCGAACATGGTGGTGCAGCGGGTGATCTGGGTCATGGCCAGCTCGGGGGCGGTGTCGTAGCGGGCGGCGAGCTTGGTCTGCAGCTGGGTGTAGGCGCTGGCGAAGCGGGGGGTCCAGAAGCGGCCGACGGTGCCGGTGTTGTGGTACTCGTCGACCACGTTGACGGGGGGGCCGTCCAGGCGCTTGGCCCATTCGGGGGCGCTGGTGCCGGTCAGCACGCGCAGCTTGAGCTTGAGGTGGTTGGCCTTGGCGTAGGCGATGTCCTGGTCGATCGGGTTGCCTCGGGCGATCTGGCTGGTGGGGGTGGGCTGCAGGTCGGCCCAGGCGACCTCGGCGACGTAGCCGTCGACGGCGCCGTGGTAGGCGCTGGAGGGGGCGTGCTGGCGGTCGAGCAGGCCGCCCAGGACGGGCTTGAGCCACGGGGCCGGGGTGGGGGTGGCGGCGCTGGCGGAGGTGGTGTGCAGGGTGGCGGTGATCGCGACCGCGGTGGCCAGGCCGAGCAGGACCCGCAGGGCGCGGCGGCCGCGGCGACTGACCATCGGGCTGGCGGTGGGGCTGGTGGTGGTGGGGCGCATCTGGCTGCCTTCCGGCTGGGGGGCGCCTGGTGTGTGCCCCGGTGTAGTTCCCAGCCTGCTGGGCGGGCCTCAAGCCCTCCTCAGCCCCACCACAAGATCAGCTCAGGCAGCCAAACCCCTGGTTATCACCAGGTTCACCACCATCAAGCCCGGGCCATGCTAGGAGCGCCGACGCGGACGCGGCCGGCGGCGGCCGGCGGCATCTGCCAATGCGGCCGCCGCCTCGCTGGAGGCTCCACTCGCGGTCGGCTTGGAACCGGCGCGCCCGGTTCCCATCTGGGTCCAGAACCGCCTGAGATCGCCTGGCAGTGCTCCCTGCCACGGCGCTGTCTTGCGGCGGACCGCACCCCGGCTCACGAGGGCACGCTGCCGACGGCAGAACGCCTCGGTCAATTCCACCCGGTAGGACTTCTCGCCCTTGGGCGGATAGGGGCAGAGCTCGAACAGACAGCCATGCTGGCAGTGGGATCCCGGCAGCGAGGACGCGGCCGTGCCGACAGTCCGTGTGGGGTCGAGCGGGGTCCGGTCTCCGGCAAGACAGGGTGGCAGGTGGTTTCGGTCAGTGCGCCGAAGGCGTGCGGCACGGTCGCTCGGTCGCGCTCCACGTTCGGCTAGGTTCAGCAGCAGGAGCACGTCGGCGACAAGCTGCTGGGCCCGCGGGTGGAGTGCAGTCCACCCCGCCGAGGGCGGGATCCACAGGTTGGGCTTCCGCCCCGACCTCGGGGTGGCTGGCCGGGATCCGACCCTTGCCAAGATCCCGCTCTCATCGATCCAAATGAACCGCTCGGGCTGCTCAGTCTCCAGCGCCCAGGCGGCGAGTGCCCGGGCCTCGATGACGAACGGGTGCTCCGGACCCCCATCGGGGCGGGCGGACCAGCGTTCCACCAATGCCTTGTGATCGGCGTGCCGTCCACGACCGTGCGCCTGAGCGTCGGACAGCGCCCACAAGCAGAGCGCGTGCATGAGTGTGAGCCGCGTGAACCAGAAGTTGACCCCCCTGAGCATCTCCCTAGCCTGCTCGACCAGGTAGACGCGGCCTTCCGCGTGTGCATGCGGGTGCTGGTCGCGGCGGTTGGCGGCATGCTTGAGCCCCTGCGCAAGGGCGATCTCCAGGGACAGGCGTAGGTCGGGTTCCCCCGGCACGCGGTCGGTTGCGGCGACATACTGGAGCCACCGCTCGAGATTCTTCCGCGCCGCCCACCGGGCCGGCTTGCTGGAAGCCGACCCGAGGAGCAGCGGGGCCAGCCAGGCCCGGGTGACCTTCTCCCGCCACTCGCACTCCTCGTGCTCCGAGTGCTCCTCTGGAAGGTGGTCGGCGAGCGGCTCGCGGCCGAGCTTCCCGTGCCTCGGCTCGTCGGGGTCAGGTGGAGTCTGCCCGTCGGGCGGAACCAGCGGATCCTGCGGACCAAGGACATTCCGCAGCGCCGTCAGTGCCTCGTCGCCCCCAGCCCCGATCTCGTGCGCGATCGCCAGCCGGACCGGGTACAACGGCTCCGAGGCACTGATCCGGTACAACTCCAGGTAGGCCGGCTCAGCGGTCAAACCTGGTTCCTTTCTCCGACGCCGGTCGACGATCATCCTCGCGGCTTCACCGAAGCGGCGCACCAGGTTGAGCTTGGACTCCTCGAGAGTGCGTTCATCTCGCCCTAGGATCGCCGGCCAGTGGTCACGGAGCTGCGCGGCGATGTCCATGTGGGTCGGAGCCTCATCCACGCTGTCGACCTCGAGGGCGGTCGCGTAGAGGTCCAGAGCCTTGACGTCGTGGCGGCGGCGGGCTGCCTCGGCCAGTGTGACCTGCAGCGACTGGCTGGTCCCGTCCGCTCCTCTCACCCGGGTGCGGATACCCGCGGCATCGTTCGAGCGGGCCTCGCGGACCTTCGCCCTTGAGTGCATCACAAGGGCGATGAGGAGCTCGCGTCCCGGGTGTTTCAGGGCGTCATCGCGGTACCGCGGGTCCTCCATCGCGACATGAATGAAGCGGGAGCCGAAATAGGCCTGCATGATGCTGTGGGGGAAGCGGACGCCGTCCCCGCGGACTTCCAGCAGTCCGAGCGCTGTGCCCCGGGACGCCGCCAATCGGATGTCGAGGCCGCTGTGGAGCTTGCGCAGCTCCTCCTGCAGCGCCTCGACGATCGGTCCCCCAAAGGCTTCGAGCTCGTCGAACTTGACGATCAGCCGGTCCTCTCGCAGCCCGATGCAGGCCAGCGCCGAGACGTGCTCGACAGTGGCCTGGCGGTCGTTGCGACTCAGCGGCAGCCCGGAGGGGAGGTAGCCGCGGACGAGCGCCCCGCTCCAGGTGTCCAGCAGCCGCAACCGCAGCTCAGCCCGGTCGACGCTGCGGGTGTCCAGCTGACCGCCGTCCCGTGTGACCGAGACATATTCAGTGAGCGCCGTCTGGTGCAGCTGGCGGGTGATCTGCAGGTACAGGGGCGTCTCGACCACATCGGCGGTCTCGACGATCCAGTCGACGCGACGCTCCGACGGGCCGCGGTCGCTGGGCTGGATGTACTCCAGTGCCGCCTCCTCGCTCAGCGGTTCCAGGTCGACGATGGCCGCCTCCATCTCCCGGAGCGGGTCGTGCGGCCTTGATGCGATGACCAGGGGCAGTCCGTCGTTGTTCGCCCGGCGGATCGCGAGGCGAATCAGGTTGTCGCGATCCTTCTCGGCGTCACCGTCGATGAGGGCCTCCTCCAGGCCGTCGGCCAGCACCACGATCTGGTCGTTCCTGAGGAGGTGCCGCCAGGCCTTCTCCGCGTCGGTGCCGGCCAGCAGCCTGCCTCCAGCCTCGGCCAGGAACCGCTCGCGGGCAAGCTCCTGGAAGTCCAGCGTGGTCTGAGCGTTCCGTAGGCCGACCGGCACCGGGACGGCGCCTCCGTGCGCCAACAGCTTGGTCAGCCGAACGAGAAGTGCCGTCTTGCCGGTTCCTACCCCACCGACCACCACGTGCGGACGGCGGGTTGCTGGGTCTCGGAGGTCCTCGATCAGCACCTGACACAACTGGTCCCGACCGACCACGTCGCCGATGATCGTGCCCGCTGTCTGGACGACCTCCTGTGGTTTCTCCCGCGCTCTCCGTCCGTACGGTCGGCGGACGCGTTGAAGCCGGGCCAGCAGGAACACCGCCGACGCCAGCGCGATCGAGAGGACCGGCGCCAAGAACCCGGCCAGGGTTGCGCAGGAGAAGCTCGCTTCGTTGCACCTGTCGTCGAGACCGAACATGTAGCGGTGATTGCCGCTGACCACGACGACCAGGGCACCGGACACCCAGACGAGGAAGATCGCCGCGCCGGCATAGGATAGGTATCTGGCTGCGCGGATCAGCGGACGATTGCCATGCCAGCCTGGGTTCTCGTCGAAGCCAGGCTGCCTCCGGTGGGTCCTGCGGGAATCGAAAGCGCCCACGAACGGGCGGGCCAGGCGTGACCACAGCCAACGCAGGCGCAGCCGCCACGGACCAGCCGTCGGTCGCTGGCTTTGCTGCCTGCGCGAGCGACGCTGAACCGAGCTCATGGATCCACCTCCATGCTCGCGGCCACCCGTCTAAGTAAGGACCAACCGCTTTCGCCGGTCAATACAATGGGCCCGTGTCGGCGTCCCGAGCGCGGCGCTCGCAGTCGCGATTAGCTTCTCCCCCTCGGGCGTGAGCGCTGGGTAATCGCTGCTTAATGGTGCTCGTTCGACATCATCGCAAATGTTGAGATCAGTGGGAACCTGAACGAGAACGTCAACGACCTCGCTGGAACGCTCACCCCCACGAACAACACACCATTCAACAGTGAGGAGCGAGTCACTTCAACCCGCCGAACCAGGCGGTGGGCTATCCAGCGTCAATTGGACTGATCACTCAGTTTTCGCGTACCTCACCTGCTCCCGGAGTAATCAGACGGCGTGTGATGTCGGGTGGCATGGACGCGGGGCTTGGTACGGGCCGCCTACCGGACAACAGCCTGGCAGTAAATGCCGAGAGGTAGGCCACCCTGACCTACCCCGCGCACGCTCGCGGGCCGCCCCGCTCCCGCCGTAGGTTGCACGTCCGTATAAAGAGTGCCTGGTCAGACGCTCGGCCACCATGATGCGGCCCAGGTGACCCTGGCCAGTGCCGCCTGCCCGCTCAGGCTCGGGTGGAAGTAGTCGAGGGTGCTGACCTGGCTGGCGCTGAAGGCGTAGTTGTAGACCGCCAAGCCGTCCCAACGGCAGCGGGCGTAGGCGGCGCATGTGTCAGCCAGGACCTTATTGAACGCCTGCTCGCGGTCGACCACCTGCTGCCGCTCGGCATCGGTGCGGGTCGCGCCCAGCATCGACTGGCAGATGTGGGCGGTCGCCCAGACCGTGCGGGCCAGCCAGTTGGTGTGCAGCGTCTGCCACAGCCGGTGGATATCGGGGATGCTGCTGACAAAGACGTATGGCTTTGGGTTCTGCCGCATCAGCGTGGACATGGCACTTTGGAACTGCGACCGGAAGGTGTCGGTGGAGGTCATGGTCGCTGGCGAGGAGGTACACAGGTCGTTGGCGCCCAGCAGGATCGTCACGTACCGCGCGCCCTGGCTGACGGCCTTGGCGGCCTGGGTCGGGGCCGCCGACATCTTGGCGCCGGAGACCGCGTCGTTGTATTGGTGGCCCACGATCGCCGGGTTGGCCAGCTTGAGGCGCTCGTAGTGGCTGTTGATCCCGTCGTAGCTGGTGTAGCCGGTGGACCACGACTGGCCCGGATGGTCACCGTAGAAGCAGCAGACGTCGTAGGCGCGGGTGATCGAGTCGCCTAAGGCGGCAATGCTGCTTGGCAGCGGCGGTGACTCAGCCCAGGCCGGCCGGGCGATCAGGCCGGCCAGGATTATGGCCAGCGCCATGATGACGATGCGAGGACCCCGATGCATGGCTGCCTTCCTCATGTTGTGGGCCCACCGATCGGGCTGGTGAGGCCCATTCACCGGCACGGAATATCGCCAACGGAATTCCCAGCTCTCCCGTCGGCTGCCCTCCTGGATCGGTGCCGCTCAGGAGCTCGGACTGATGTAGCCCAGCATGATCCCCATCACGTCGTCCGCCGGATGGGAGCTGTTGCACAGCCCGGCGACCATGGCACCTCGCTTCACGGCTGCTCCTTTCGCGGGTGGTGGCGGTCCTGCGCCTGCGATCAACTGAGCGCCGATCGCAGAGCGACGGCGATTACGGTGGCGATCTTCGGAGGGTCTACGCAGGTTCGGGTGATCGACGCGATCAGGAACCCTTCGCGGCGGGACACGTTCGTACGCGTGGGCCCGCCGAGCCCAAGGGGCCACCGTGGCCATCCAGGCGGTGCACGCTCATCCACTGTCAGTTGGGCAGCTCGCACTGCTCCCCCTGCTCACGTCCTCGAGCCGGCCCGGACTACCCGGTGAACGCGATCGGTAACGAGATCGCCGCAGTCGTCCCTCAAAGGGAACATCTCGTCTGGTGGTGAGGTGAGCGTCGGTGGCCAGCGCAGGCGGGACCGGCCATCACGCAGCCAATGCAGCGCGGCCACGGGTCTGCTCAGCAACCTCGCGAACAATGGGATTACGCCATGAGCGTTGCGTGCCCGGATTGATCGAAAGCCTTGCGGACTGGCTCAATGAGATAACGCCGCCGCAGAGTACAGAATTGGCCCTGACAGTACGCTGTCAGATGTTCAGGATTTCATTGTCGAATCAATAGGGGCAGGTATGGCCGAGAGACGCAATGAAGGGATATGCCTGTCCGCCCATGCCTGGTCCGGCCGTCGAGTCTCCATCCATCCGTCGCCAGCCCTCGGCGCCGGGCGCGTCGGCGATCTCCGACGGCAGGGGAAAGGCGCTCACGCCGCTCGTGACCTCCATCGGTCTCCTCTGTTAAGCGACTGCCGTGCTTGCTATGCTCATCGACTCGGTCTGGTCTAGAAGAACTGGGCGAATCGGATGATTATGGGCGACACGGCAGCGCCATCAGCCAGACCTGCCCGGGCCCTCATCCCGGCCTTCTCCGGCAGGGGGTGGGTGGCCGGTCCTGTCAGGACGGTGCTGCTGGCAGGCGTGTATGTGGCGGCCGCGAAGGCGGCGTTCGCGCTCGCCTTCGTGGAGACGAGCATCGCGCCCATCTGGCCGCCGAGCGGGATTGCGCTCGCCGCGATGCTGCTCTTGGGCTACCGGGCCGTCCCAGGGATCTGGCTCGGTGCATTCGTGTTCAACGTATCGACGTCGGTACCGCTGTGGGTGAGCGCCGCGATCGCGGCGGGGAACACGCTCGAAGCGCTGGCTGGCGCGTGGCTGCTGCGTCGGGCGGGGTTCAGCCACGCAATCGACCGGGTGCGGGATGTCTTGGCCCTGGCTGGATTGGCGGCCCCCCTGAGCGCAACGCTCAGCGCGGCTGTCGGAGTGGGAAGCCTGTGGCTGAGCGCGACCGTCCCTGGCCGGTCGCTGCCATCGGCGTGGGTGATCTGGTGGGCGGGTGACGCCGCAGGCATGCTGACCGTCGCGCCGCTGCTGCTGCTGTGGTCGACGCGGCGCTGGGACCAGCGGCCAAGACCCGCACGAGTGATGGAGGCTGGGGCGCTTGCCGTGACGCTCGTGCTCCTGACGGCGGCTGTCCTCACGGTCCCGGTGGCCAGACCCTTCGTGGTGTTCCCTGCGCTGGCGTGGGCCGCGGTACGGTTCCGCCAGACCGGCGCGGTAGTTGTCACCCTGTTCGTCGCGGCGGTAGTCGTCTGGGCGACCGCGCGGGGTCGCGGGCCGTTCGTCCAGTCGTCGCTCACTGAGAGCCTGCTGCTCGCCCAGGCGTTCACCGGCGTGCTGATCGCGACTGGCTTGCTGCTGCTGGCCGCACTCACCGCCGAGCGAGATAACGCCAGCCGCCTCCTGGATGCAACGTTCGAGCGCCTCCCCCTGGGATTGGTGCTGCTCAATCCCGACCTGACGGTGCGCCGCGGCTCTCGCAACGCCGAGCAGGTACTCGGCGTGCAGCTCCCGTCCGGGCTTTCGGTGCGAACGCTGTACCGCCGCCTCCAGATGACCGACCCTGCCGGCCGTCCCTGGCTTGCGGAGGGCACCGAGATGCCCTCCGCGACGTTACGCGCGGGACTCAGCCACGGCGAGGTGATGATCACCCGGTACGGAACCAGCGAGCAGGCTCGTCTGGAGTACTGGGCGGTCCCGGTGCACGACAACGGCGGGTTCGTCGCCCTTGCCGTGCTGTTCCATGATGTCACCGTGCTACGGAGGGCCGAGGCGGACCGTGAGCGGCTGCCCAGCCGTCTCATCCGCATGCAGGAGAACGATCGGCGCGAGTTGGCCGCCAGACTGCGCAAAGACGTTGTCCGCGGACTGGCGGCCGCGCTCGCACAGGTCGACGGGGTGCAGGAACGATTGCCGGCCACCGAGGAACAGATGCGCCGGTCGGTCCACAGGGTCGTCGACACGCTCAACGACAGCCTGCAAGCGACTCGGTCGCTCCTATCTGACCTGCGACCACCGCTGCTTGATACGCAGGGCCTGGTCGCGGCCATCAGCCAGCAGCTCGGCAAGATCGCAGTAGAGACCGGGATGCACACCGAGCTCCACTGGAGACGGGACGAGCGCCTCGATCCGACGCTGGAGGCAATAGTGTTCCGGGCGGCGCAGGAGGCGCTCACCAATGTGGTCAAGCACGCCCGCGCCAGTCAGCTCATCGTCACCGGGCGATCCGAGGATGGGCTGCTCGCCGTGGAGATCGCCGACGACGGGACTGGGTTTGCGTCTGACGAGCAGCACCAAGTCGCCGTGCACGAGCACCTGGGGATGCGCGCGATGGCCGAGCGTATTGAGCTGGCCGGCGGCTTCGTGGACGTCCGCTCGGCGCCGAGCGTTGGAACCACGATCTCGATCAGCGTCCTGATGCCTCCACGATCCTGACGGCCGCGGGTTAGATGCTGTGTGCCCGGCTCGGCACGTCATGGCGACAACGATCCATCACAAGCAAGCCAGCGTCGGCACGGGAGGCGAGGGTGTGACCCGCTTCGGCTGGTCCCAGGAGATCGGCGTGCTTGCGTACGGAGCATCGCGGACACTCTCAATGATGTCTGCCGCGGCGCGCGTCAATCGTCGGATTCGTTGACAGCGGCAGCAATCGGCACGACGATGGCCGACATCGGAGGCATCGTGGGGTGGGAGCTGATGCGGCCAGCGGCAGTCGTGCTGTGCGCGGCGGTACTGGTGCTGAGTGGCTGCGCCGGCCAGAAGGCAGCCCGGTCATCGGCTCCGCCGACCACCCCGGCAACCCGGCCGGTGGCGCTCGACGGCTGCGTCCAACCCGGCTTGGCGCAGCTGGTCGACGTCGACGGCGGCAGCCAGGTCGCGGTGCTCGGCACGGGTCCGGTCGGGGTGGTGCTCTCCAACCAGAGCGACCAGAACCTGTGCGGCTGGCTCCCGTTCGCCAAGATGCTCGCCGCACGCGGTTTCCGGGCGCTGGTCTACGACTACGGCATCACCGCGGACCCGGTCGACGATGTCGCCAAGGCCGTCGCCAAGCTGCGCGAGCTGGGAGTGCGCACGGTCATGCTCGCTGGCGCGTCCCAGGGCGCCAAGGTCTCCGTGATCGCCGGCGCGACGCTCACGCCGCCGGTCGCCGGGGTGGTGAGCCTGTCGGCGGAGCGGACAGAGCGGGGCCGGGACGTGTGGCCGTTTGCCGCCAAGCTCAGGGCAGCGGTTCTGTTCGTCGTCGCGAAGGCGGACCCGTATGGCGCGGCGGATGCGACCCCGCAGCTTTACAAAGCGGCCACCAAGGCGGCATCGCCACGGCTCGAGGTCCTGCCTGGTGACGCCCACGGCACCGACCTGCTCACCGGCCCGAACGGCGCCGAGGTCCGGTCCATGATCATCGACTTCTTCTCAAAGCACAGCCATGCACCTTGAGACGCAGTCCCCGAACCACCGCAGGCGACCACCACGACCGCGCTGGCACTGAAGCCTCCGGAGCAGCCGAGCACCCGCTGCGGCGCCCCGACACCAAGGCGACCCTCCTCCGCTTCAAGGCGGCCGGCGGGACAAGCCTCGACGGGGTCATGGTCGGCAGCATGGAATCGCCGCAGGAGCAGATCATAATCTTGACGCCATTGTTCGCCGGCAAGAATCGCCCCGATGCCCTGCGCTAATTCGTCCTCGCGCCCGCCCCGGGTGTTTGCGTGCTCAGCGGCTATTTTGGTTTGGGCGCGTGGGGGGAAGTTTGAGCTCACCGCATATACTGTTTTTCCCCAGCAACAGGCATTCCGCCGCCCGAGTAGTCCCGCGCATGCTGGGCGGAATCCAGCGGTCGCTGGCGGGGGGTCGGTGGCGGATTCCAGGGGTGAGACCCAAAGAGCGGAAGCGGCACGCTTCACGCCCTGCGCCCAATGCTTTCGCTCATCCTCCCGAGCAACGACGCCGCTCGCACCAGGCCCCCAGCCTGCAGAAGTCCTTCCGCGAGCCTATCGGGCGCCAAACAGTCGAGCTACCTCTGACAGGAAGCTACGTACACCAGGAGCTGCCGTTGTTTGCGCCAGCAGGAATCCCCAAATTGCGCTGACGATGAAAGCAGCGACGCGCAGCCGTCGCAGAAACAGCATGACTCCAACGGTAACCGTGAACAGAAAGAAAAGTGAAACGCTAATTCTCATCTCTCGCTCCATTTCGTTGTGCCGGAACTCGCGCGCAAGTGCTGACCGTTAGGATAACATGTCGCTGTTTCCGGCGCCGAGAGGGCGGATTCGAGAAAGCTGGTCCAGTGTCGCCTATGAGGGTCAAGCTCAGCGCCCTTGATCTTGCTGAGGTAATCCTCGGTGAGCTCGGTAGCTCTTGCCAGTTCTCCTTCGCCGTCGCGTTTCTGGCCGTTGTGGGTTGCAACGTGCGCGACAATCGGGCGACCGCGCGGCAACTTCATCGTGAGTCTCTGCCGGAGCTGGTTCAAGAGGCTGACCACACCGAGCAGATACCTCGAGCTCAGCGCGCTCGCGCGACCCGCGGTCAGCTGCATCCCGCGCCGACGCGTCAGGCCCCGCCGACAGCGCTCTCGGCGGTCCCAACCGTGGCCCGCCGATGCGCCCTAGACGGGCCCGGTGAGGATGGCGAGCCGCTCGGCCTCCCCGGCCCGGTACAGGATCGGCCATGGCGGGTCGAGTCGGTCGAAGTGGGCCCACACCGGCCGGCGCGAGGCGCCATCCGGGAGTGCCGGCCCGGGCGGCCAGGTGTTGGGGCGGTCACCCGGGCCGGTCCGCGCCATCCTCGGCCCATACCGGTGACAGGCTGGTCCCGAGGGGGCACGCTGTTCTTGGTGTGTACGCGGATCTTCGTATGCCGAGCGCCGCGCTCACGCTGACGACAGCGCAGCGCCTTCCGCCGAGCATGGGTGGCATGACAGAGCGACTGGTCGAACCGCGAACTTGACGAAGCGTACGGGCCTCGCGCCGCAGCGAGCTTTCTCGTCGCCAAGCCGCCGGGACGTTGCCTGATGCTCGGGAAGGGAAGGAGAGACAATGAGTGCGCAGAGAAGGTTGTCCGGGTCACGGGCGGCGACGGTTGCGGGCCTCGTGGCCGGTGCCCTTGGGATCGGGATCCTGTGGGCGTCCGGAGTCGAGTTCCCGTTCTACCCGCCACCGGGGATGATCATCCTGTTGGCCGGCGCGTTGTTCGTCGGACTGGCCCCGTGGCCGTGGGCACTGGGCGTTGGAGCGTTCCTCGGGCTGTTCGTCACCGTCGGGTTCGTGGCGAGCGGCGGGCCGCCCAACCTGTTTGGCCGGGACGGAGCGGGTGTGGCCATCGGCACCTGGATCCAGATGGTGGGTGTGCTCACCGCCCTGATCGCAGGGGTGCTCGCCACGCGGGCCAACTACCAGAAGCCGGCTCGGGCTCGGCAGTGAGACCGCGCTGTGGTCAGGGATCCCGCGGGATCGTGAGCCCTGACTGCACCGCGAAGACGACGAGCTGAGCGCGGTCCCTCGCGCGCAGCTTGATCATGGCGCGGCCAACGTGCGTGCGTACCGTTGCCGGGCTGATGAACAGCTCTTGGCCGATCTCCTCGTTGGATCGGCCGGTGGCCACCCAGGCGACCAGTTCTCGCTCCCGTTGGGTCAGTTCGTCCAACCCCGGCACCGGCGTGACCGCGGTGGTCGGCCGCTGGCTGAACTTGGTGATCAACCGTTTGGTCACCGACGGGGACAGCAGGGCCTCGCCGGCCGCCACCACCCGGATCGCGCGCACGAGCTCGGCGGGTGCGGCGTCCTTGAGGATGAACCCGCTCGCGCCGGCCTGCAGCGCACGGAATACGTAGTCGTCGATCTCGAACGTGGTCACCACGATCACGCGGGTGTCCGCCAGCTTGCTGTCGGCGCTGATCGCCGACAACGTCTCCAACCCGTCCATGCCGGGCATCCGGATATCGAGCAGCAGGACGTCGGGGTTTGTCTCGCGCAGGCGATCCAGCGCCGCCTGCCCGTCCTCGGCCTCGCCAACGACCTGCATGTCCTGCTCGCGATCCACGAGCACTCGCAAGCCCATCCGCACCACGGCCTGGTCGTCGGCCAGCACGACGTTGATCATTTCGCGTCTCCGGCGATTGGCAGGCGCGCGCAGACCCGGAAACCGCCATCCGTGCGGGGCTGGGCAATGAGCTCGCCGCCCGCGGCCGCCACCCGGTTACGCATCCCGGTGAGCCCGCGACCGGGCCGCGCGTCCTTGGCACCGACACCGTCGTCCAGCACATCCACGAGGAGCGTGCCCTGGTCACAGTGCACACGGACCTCCGCGGCGGTTGGTCCGGCATGCCGCAACGTGTTGGTCAAGGCTTCCTGCACGACCCGGTAGGCGACATGGCCGATGCCCTCGGGGACCGCCACCTCTTCCCGCCAAAGCCGCACCGGTAGCCCAGCAGCTCGCACGTTGTCCACCAGCGCGTCCAGGTCTCGCAATCCCTCACTGGCGACAGCGCCGGCGCCGCCGGTCTCGGCGCCGCTTCGTGGATGGAACGCATCCAGCATCATCCGAAGGTCGGCGAGCGCCTTCACGCTCGTCGACCGGATCGCCTCGAGGGACTCCTTCGCCTGGTTGGGTTGCTCTTCGAAGACCAACAACGCCACGCCGGCCTGCATCGCCACCGCGGCGAAGCCATGCCCGGCCACATCGTGCACCTCCGTTGCCACCCGCATGCGTTCTTCCAATGCCGCCCTCGCCGCGAGCTCCCGCCGCGCCCGCCGGGTCGCCGCTGACCGAACCTGCACCAGCGCCCCAACCGACCATGGGATGATGAGCCAGCTCGCCCACACGGCGAGCAGCAGCGCCGGTAGATCGGCCTGCATGAGGGCACGGGAGAGCATGGCCGTGACGATGACGCCAAGCACGGCGACGGGCGCGCGGCGCCGCCACGCGATCACGCTGGCGGCGAGCGCGACCAGCGTGATCGCTCCCGCATCCAGCGGCCGTATCTGGTCTTGCAGTCCGGCGGCCACGATGGTGCCGAGACCGACCAGCGCGGCGGCAGCGACCGCGATGCCGATATCCAGCCTCGAAGGGACACCCGTGCCACGCCGACGACGCGAAGGTGGCCGAGCCACACGCGCAGTAGCCACACGCGCAGTATAGGACCTGCTCCCAGCATCTTCTCAGCGGTGGCCTGTCGTCCGTGGCCGCTCACTCGGCTACCACCACGAAGGCGGCCTTCGCGTCGCCTGATTCTTGTGGCGCGGCCGCGTCCGGTGTCGATTCGGTCGGAGGCCGTTCGTGTAGAGAGCGAAGGCCGGCACGGTGCCGGCGGTAACGTCAAGGTCAAGGAGGGAACACCCGATGAAGCAGTACCTGCTCAGCATGTATCAGCCCGAAGGAGATCCTCCCCCGCCCGAGGTCCTGGAGCCGATCATGCGGGATCTCAATGCCCTGGAGCGGGAGATGAAGGCCGCCGGCGTGTGGGTCTTTTCCGGCGGCCTGCACGCTCCGAGCACGGCGACCGTGCTGCGGCTGCAGCGGGGCGAGGTGCTCATCACCGATGGCCCGTACGTCGAGGGCAAAGAGCACATCGGCGGGTTCACGATCATCAAGGCGCCTGACCTCGACTCCGCGCTCGAATGGGCCCGTAAGTACGCCCGGGCGGTCGCCCTCCTCCCCATCGAGGTACGCCCGTTCCAGGGCGAAGCCGAGGACTGATCCTGGCGTGCCGGCCCTTCCCGCCTCTGAAACCGAACGTGTGTTCCGTGAGGAGTACGGTCGCGCGGTGGCCGTCCTGGTCGGTGTCTTCGGTGACATCGACGTCGCCGAGGAGGCGGTCCAGGACGCGTTCACCGCGGCGGTGCAACGCTGGCCGTCGGCCGGACTGCCCCCCAGCCCGGCCGGATGGATCATCACCACCGCCCGCAACCGGGCGATCGACCGCCTCCGCCGGGAGGCATCCCGCGAGGACCGGCACGCCCAGGCCGCCCTGCTGCACACCCGCGGCGAACCGGTCGAGGAGGGGGCCGTGCGCGACGACCGGCTGCGCCTGATCTTCACCTGCTGTCACCCTGCGCTCGCCACCAATGTCCAGGTCGCGCTGACGCTCCGGCTCCTGGGAGGGCTCACCACCGCGGAGATCGCGCGTGCCTTCCTGGTACCCGAGCCCACCATGGCCCAGCGGCTGGTCCGGGCCAAGGGCAAGATCCGCGACGCGAGGATCCCCTACCGGATCCCGAACGAGGCCGACCTCCCCAACCGCCTTCGGGCCGTGCTGGCCGTCGTCTACCTCATCTTCAACGAGGGCTACACGGCGAGCTCTGGCGAGCGGCTCGTCCGCGAGGACCTCTGCGTGGAGGCCATCCGCCTTGGACGGCTGCTGGCCGAGCTCATGCCCGACGAACCGGAGGTCATGGGGCTGCTGGCGCTCATGCTGCTTGTCGAGTCGCGCCGGTCCGCCCGTACCACCCCGGACGGCGACCTCGTGCTGCTGGCCGACCAGGACCGCGGCCTGTGGGATCGCAGCCTCATCACCGAAGGGCAGGCCATCGTCCGGCGGTGCCTGCGGCGCAACCAGCCCGGCCCGTACCAGATCCAGGCGGCGATCAACGCCGTCCACAGCGACGCGCCGACCGCGGCCGCCATCGACTGGTGGCAGATCCTGCAGCTGTACGACCAGCTCCTGTCGCTGGCCCCCAGCCCGGTGGTGGCGCTCAACCGCGCGGTCGCGGTGGCCGAGGTCCAGGGAGCGGATGCGGCGCTGGCTGTGGTCGACGGTCTTGATCTCGGGGGCTACCACCTGTTCCACGGCATCCGCGCCGACCTGCTGCGACGCCTGGGCCGAAACGCCGAAGCGGCGCTGGCCTACCAGGCGGCGATCGCGTGCACCGACAACGCGGCCGAGCGCGCCTTCCTGCAACGCCGCCGCCAGGCACTCAACCAAGCTCGACGAGGAGGGACTTCCATGCCTGACCCGCGAACCCTGATGACCGGTCTGGTGATCGGCGAGTCGCCGCGTTGGCACGAGGGCCGTCTGTGGTTCTCGCACTGGGGCGCGCAAGAGATCATCGCCGTCGATATCGAAGGCAACAGCGACGTCGTTGCACAGGGCCCGCCCGGCCTCGGGTGGTCCATCGACTGGCTGCCCGACGGTCGCCTGCTCGTGCGCGGCAACATCTACCTCAACAGCGTCGGCTTCCGCTTCGGCGAAGCGGAGTTCCGTCCCGGAATCATCGCGCTGGTGACCCCCGACGGGTCGGTTCGCCAGGTGGCGGACGGGATCGAGTTCCCCAATGGCATGGTGGTGACGCCCGACAATTCCACGCTGATCGTCGCCGAGTCCTTCGCCGGCAGGCTCACGGCGTTCGACATCGCCGCCGACGGCAGCCTGTCGCATCGCCGCGTCTGGGCCGAGGGCCTCGCCCCCGACGGCATCTGCGTCGACGCCGAAGGCGCCGTCTGGACCTCGACAGGGACGGCAGACTGTGTGCGGGTCCGTGAAGGCGGCGAGATACTCCAGCGGATCGAGCTCGACCGGAGCCCGTTCGCCTGCATGCTCGGGGGCAAGGACGGGAAGACGCTGTTCATGCTGGCCGCCGAATGGCGCGTTCAGGAGAGCGTCACCGACAACATGTTTCGGCTGACCAACGGACCTCGCACCGGCCAGGTGCTGACCGCCCCGGCGCCCGCCCCCGGCGCCGGTTGGCCGTAGAAACGGACTTCACCTGAGCGGGTCGCGGAGAAAGTTCCGGACAGTCCTGTTGAACTCTTCAGGGGCTTCGATGTTGCAGGCATGACCGGCGTCCGGCAGCACGACAAGCGTCGAGCCCGAAATCGCTGCCTTGAGGTCCTCAGCGACGGACAGGGGCGCCCGCACGTCCTTGTCGCCGTACACCAACAGCGTCGGGACGTTGATCCGGGGCAGGACGTCGCGCAGGTCCTCGGCGGACGCACGCGCCATGGCGCGGAAGCCGGCCGGATGGAACGCCAGCATGCTCGCACCGAACGCATCGACAGACTCCGGCGGCGTCGCTTCGGAGAACATCGTCGGCAGGAGCGCGCTCACGAACGCGTCGGGCGACAGGTCGGCCAGCACGAGCGCTTGTCGCAGGCGCCGCTCCGCGACGTCGGCAGGCAGCGAGCCGCCCCAGCCGGCGTAGGCGGACGCCAGGATCAGCGTCATCGGGATGGTGGGGTGTCGGCGGTAGAGCTCCAGAGCAAGCGCGCCGCCGAACGACAGCCCGGCCACGTGTGGCTTTTCTAGAGCGAGCCGGTCGACGAATCCGGCCAGGCAGTCGGCGTAGCCGGCCATGCCAAATGATTCTGGCGGATCGGATGAGCCACCGACCCCGGGTGCGTCCCAGGCCACCACCGTGAATTCGTCGCAGAGCCCTTCGACCTGCCGCCGCCACGTCGTCGGGCCGTCTCCCACATAGCCATGGAGGAGGACAAGCGGTGGTCCAGCGCCGGCGCGTTCGTAGGCGACGCTGAGCCCGTCAACCTCGATCATCTCCATGGCCTGCCCCCCGCGACGGGCCCGACCGATCACCTCCGGCACATCTGCCCCTGTAGATGCTAGTGGTTCGGAAGGGCTCCCGCGAGCGCCGGAGCACGTGCGGCCCGGTGGCGGTCAGCGGCGACGGTGGTCGGAGACAAAGGTCGACCGGAACAGGGCGGCGAGGTAGGTGCGGTAGCGCTGTGGAGACCAGCCGCGGTCGACCAGGAGCTCCTCGAGCAGGTCGAAGGACATCAGCGCCCAGAGCATGTCGGCGGCGGTCTGTACCGTCCATGGCGGGGCGAGCCGGTGCTCCCGCGCCAACCAGGTGGCGAGCCGGCGGCAGCAGGCCTGCTGGTCGGCCATGACCAGCTCCCAGTGCCCCGCGGCGTCGGGATCGATGCGGCGCACGCGCTGGATCGCGCGGGCGACGGCGAGGACGCGCGGGTGGAAGCGGGCCAGGTGGCGCGCCCACTGGTCGAGGGCCGCGGCGGCGTCCGGCGCCTCCCAGACCGGCTCGAGCGAGCTTGCGAGGCCTTCTTGCTCGCTCACGTAGCCGAACAGCTCGGTCAGCAGCTCGGCGCGGGAGGCGAAGTGCAGGTAGACCGCCCGACGGGAGACGCCGGCCCGCTCGGCGACCGCGGCCATTGTCAGCGACTCCGTCCCCTGCTCCTCGAGGAGAGCGCGGGCGGCGTCCAGGAGCGCGGCGCGGGTGCGCCGGCTGCGTGCGTTTCGCGGTTTCTCGGTGGCGTCGAGCATGGCGACCCCTTGAACAGATCTTCACATTGCGTGTAGTTTACATCATGCACGCGGTGTGAAGTTCCGAAGCGCGAGCGCCCGCCTGACAGGAGGACCGTCGAATGCGGCAGAACCCGTTCCCAGGGCCGGCACCGCCCACCGCGCCAGCGCCGACCGGCGCAGCCCGGCCGTCCAAGCGCCTGGCGCTGTTGGTCGTCGCAATCACCGGGCTGATGCTCATCCTCGACCTCACCATCACCAACGTCGCCCTGCCCACTATCCAGCGGGCCCTGCGGATGACCCCCCAGGGCCTGCAATGGGTGGTCAACGCCTACGCCCTTGCCTACGGTGGCTTCCTGCTGCTCGGCGGCCGGCTGGCGGATCGGCTCGGCCGCCGGAGGGTCTTCCTGGCCGGCGTGGCCCTGTTCACCTTGGCCTCGCTGCTTGGCGGGCTGGCGCCCAGGGGTGGCGTGCTGATCGCCGCCCGCGGCCTGCAGGGCGTTGGCGCGGCCCTGGCCGGGCCGGCCGGGCTGTCGATCCTCACAACCACCTTCGCCGAAGGCCCCGAGCGCAACCGTGCCCTGGGGGTGTGGAGCGCGGTCCTCGCCAGCGGCGGCGCCCTCGGCATGCTGGCGGGCGGGCTGCTCACCCAGTACGCCAGCTGGCGCTGGGTGCTGTTCGTCAACGTCCCAGTCGGCGTCCTGGTCCTGCTGGCCACGCCGCGGATGGTCCCCGCCGCCCCTGGGCAGCTACGGGTGCGTGTCGACGTGGCCGGCGCGGGCACCGTCACCGCAGGCCTGGTCGCGCTGGTGTATGCCACCAGCCAGGTCCCTGGACACGGCTGGACCGCCACCGCGACCCTCGCCCCGTTTGTGCTGTCGGCGCTCCTGCTCGGCGCCTTCCTGGCGATCGAGGCCCGACACCGCGCCCCGCTGGTGCCGCTGGGCATCTTCCGCCACCGCAGCCTCACCGGGGCCGACATAGTGGCGCTGTTGAGCGGCGCCGCGATCATCGCCTCGCCGATTTTCTTCCTCACCCTGTACCTGCAGCAGATCCTCGGCTTCTCGGCCATCCAGGCCGGGCTGGCGACGCTGCCGCTGGGGCTGGCGGTGATCGCCACGTCCCAGCTCGCCCCCAAACTCGTCAACACGGTTGGCGCCAGGCGCCTGCTGGGCGGCGGGCTGGCGCTGGCCGCCGTGGGCCTTCTGCTGCTCGGCCGCATCCACCCGGCCGGCAGCTACCCCGCCCAGGTGCTGGGCCCGATCGTCCTGCTCGGCCTGGGGATGGGGTTGAGCTTTGTGCCGCTGACCGTCAGCGCCACCGCCGGGGTGCCGCCGGCCGAGCAGGGGCTGGCGTCCGGCCTGCTGCAGACCGCCCAGCAGCTCGGCGTCGCATTGGGCCTGGCCGTGCTGACCAGCATCGCCGCCACCACGACCCAGGGCCTGCTTGGCCCTGGTCACGCCGGCGGCCCTGCCGACCCCGCGGCCCTCACCAGCGGCTACGCCGCCGCGCTGCGCGGCGCCGCGCTGCTGGCCCTGGCCGGGGCGGCGCTTGCGGTCCTCATCCTCCCGCCACGCCGCGCCGCGTCCATCCAACCCCCAGCCCACCAGTCCGAGGAGTCGTCATGAGCCCGTTGAGCAACGTCGCCCGTACCCGGCGCGCCGCACGCCCATGAGGCCGGCACGGTTCCTGCGCCCTGTGTCGAGCTTGCTGCGGACCTCCCGGCGTATTCGTGCGGTTTGGTGTCGCCCGTCCCGCCTTTGGACCGGACGTTGAGCGGCACCCGGCGGCCTTGGGTCTTTGGCCATGCCAATCATTGCCGATGCGGATGGCGGTGGCTACCGAGCGATTGGCACAGAAGTCACGTCCGTGCTTGCCAGGTGTCACCCCCGGTCAAGGTCGCCCTCGACAGTGCTGGCGGCGATCCACCCGGGGACGACGCCGAGGAGGACAGATGACCGGGCACCCACGCGACCAGCACCAGCATGGCCACGACCACGACGAGCCCGTGCCCGCGTTCCTGGACGAGGCGATCCCTGACCGTGAGCTGCGCCAGGCGGACCTGGGTCGCCGCGCCTTCCTGCGTCGGTTGGGCCTGTTCGGCGCGGCCGCCGCCGGCTCCACCGTGCTCGGCGGCCCCGCCGCAACCTCCGGCGAGCCCGAGCGCTACCTGTGGCTGGCCGGCGACCACCACACGCACACCCAGTGCTCGGTCGATGCCCAGTACAAGGTCAGCCAGCACGTCCAGCACGCCGCCCAGTTCGGGCTGCACTGGCTGGCGATCACCGACCACGGCCGCGACGCCCACGAGAAGGTCGCCATCGATGGAGTGGAACATCCCCGCCGCCGAGCACGGCACGGTGATGTTCGCCCCCACCACGCAGGAGACCGCGCTGCTGCACGAGTTCGAGCGCCGGTTCGACGGCATGGTCAACGCCACCACCGCCTCGACCCCGGCCAACGAAGCCCAGGCGGTCGCGGCGATCAGGTGGCTGGGCGCACAGGTCTCCGCCCGGCGGACCCCGATCGCGCTGTTTCTGGCCAACCACCCGGCACGGCGGGGCCTGGACTCCCCTCACGAGATCCGCGCCTGGCGCGACGCCGACCCCACCGTCGCGGTCGGCATGGAGGGCGCTCCGGGTCATCAGGCCGCCGGGATCGCCGCCGCTGCCGGTGGGGTCGGCTCCGGCCGCGGCGGCTACGACAACGCCCCCATCGCCGACTCGTTCGCTGGCTATCCGCCGGAGTCCTACCGGACCTTCGGCGGCTTCGACTGGATGACGGCGACGGTCGGCGGGCTGTGGGACTCGCTGCTGGCAGAGGGCAAGGGCTGGTGGATCACGGCCAACTCCGACGCCCATCGGCGTCGGGGTCAACCTCACTGCGTGAGCACGCCGGTCGCCCAGGTGCAGGCGACAGGTCGATGGTCAGCGGGGCTTGCCATATACCGATCGTCGGTATATACCGTTGACGTGTTGAGAGAGCCGACGTTCCTGATTCTGGCGGCGGTCGCCCCGCTGCCGCTTCACGGCTACGGGATTCTCCAGTCCGTCGAGGAGCTCTCGGAAGGTCGAGTCCGGCTCCGTGCGGGGACCCTGTACGCGGCGCTCGACCGACTCGTCAGGGAAGGTTCGCTGGTTGTCGATCGCGAGGAAGTCGTCGAAGGCCGGCTACGTCGCTACTACCGAATCACCGACAACGGACTCGAGGTCCTTCGTTGCGGAGTCGAGCGCCTCGAAGCCAACGTCACCGCCGCACGTGGCCAGCTCGCCCTGCGTCCGGATCGGGGGTTCGCGTGACCCTGGAGCACAAGTACCGCCGACTGAGTCGCCTGTTCCCGGCCGAGTGGCGAGGTCAAAACGAAGAGGAGCTCATCGGCACACTGCTCGACGCGGCGGAACCTGGTCGCGACTCGATCTCGCTGGCGGAGGCTGCTGACCTCGTTCGCTCCGCGGTCGTTCTACGATTCCGGGCATTGTGTGGCAAGCCTGTCGTGGTCGGCATCCGTGAGCCAGCTCGTGTGGTCGGGTTCGTCGGCCTGGCACTGCTGTCGGCGTTCACGGTCGCGCTGGTGATCAGGTTCTGGATCGCCGACATTTCTGTCGAGTTCTTGCTGACGTCGCTTGTCGTGGTCGTTGTCCCGGGCACCGGGGTGGTCTACACGGTCTCGAGCTCGATCGGCGGTGGCTGGCGACGCGGGTTGTTCGCGGCCATCGGCTGCACGCTCGGCATCGTCCCCCACGTGCTGGCGGCGATGCTCGGGCTTTCCGGGGTCATGCAGGCCGGGGCGGTCGCGTTCGAGGTCGTTCGGTGGGTGGGAGTCGCCTACCTCGTCTTCATGGGCGCGTCGATGATCCGCAACGGTGGCACCTTCCAGCTGGATGACCAGAGCGCCTCGAACGACTCGACGGGCCTGGTGGTGCGGCGCGGGATTCTGCTGAATCTCCTGAACCCGAAGTTGACCGTGTTCTTCTTCGCCTTTCTGCCGCAGTTCCTTCACACCCCGCCAGGCCTGCTCGATACGAGACTGATTGGGCTCGGTGGTGTCTTCATGCTCATGACCCTCGCGGTGTTCGTGGTCTACGCATGGGCAAGCGCCGCCATACGCGACCGGGTGCTCGGTGCACCCGTCGTCCTCCGGTGGTTCCGGCGGTCGCTGGGCGCGCTTGTCATCGGATTCGCTGCCAGGCTCGCGGTAACAGATCGGTGAAGTGCAGGCCTCCAGCTACCCGCCACCAGTGTGGACAACGGACCAAGCGGACATCACTGGTCGTCGGCGAGGCGGGCAGCCTGGGCGTGAAGGTAGCGCTGCTGCGGGAGGCTGGCCGTCTGCCGGGCAGCCGCCAGGTAGCTGTCGCGTGCCGCTGCGCGCTCACCGGTCATCTCCAGCAGGTGTCCACGGACCGCGTGCAGGCGGTGGTCACCGGCGATCCGGTCGTCGGCCTGGAGCTCGTCGACCAGCTCGAGGCCCGCGCGCGGGCCTCGGACCATGGCGACCGCGACGGCATGGTTCAGCCGCACCACAGGGTTGTCGGCGATGCGCATCAGCAGCTCGTACAGCGCCACGATCTGCGGCCAGTCGGTCGCCTCGGCGTCCGGCGCTTCGTCGTGGGTCGCGGCGATGGCCGCCTGTAGCTGGTACGGGCCGACGGGTCTCCGGGCCAGCGCGTCGGTGACCAGTGCGACGCCCTCGGCGATGGAGTCGGGGTCCCATAGGCTGCGGTCCTGCTCGGCCATCGGGATCAACCCACCGTCAGGGCCCGTCCGCGCCACCCGGCGGGCGTCGGTGAGCAGCATCAGCGCCAGCAGCCCCGCCACCTCGGCGTCGTCGGGCAGCAGCCGGTGGACCATGCGAGCCAGCCGGATCGCCTCGGCCGACAGCTCGACACGTTGCAGGCTCGCTCCCGATGTGGCGGCGTAGCCCTCGTTGAAGATCAGGTAGAGCACGTGGAGCACCGCGCCGAGCCGCTCGGTGCGTTCCGGGCCCGACGGCCGGGCCCAGATGTCCGAAATTGCGTTCGTCAACGGCGTGAGCCGTAATCGCCGAACAGGCGGAATCTGAGATGTGTGACACCTGGGACGTCGATCACCCTCGTGCATTCCAGCTCGATGTGCCCCGGACCCATCTGGTCGAACAATCGGATCCCGTCGCCGAGCAGCACGGGGACGAGGTGAATCTGCAGCTCGTCAAGCAGTCCAGCCTTGATGAACTGTCGAACGATATCCGCGCCACCTCCAAGCACGACGTCCCTGTCCCCCGCGACCGCCTGCGCCAGGGCGCTCTCAATGCCATCGGTGACGAAGGTGTAGGTCGTTCCACCTTCCTTGGCCAGGGGCTCTCTCGCACCGTGCGTGACGACGAATGCCGGCACGTGGAAGGGAGGGTTCTCGCCCCATGGCTCCACCCCGTTGTCGAACACGCGTCTGCCCATCACGAGGGCCCCGACGTCAGGCGAAGGGCTCGTGCGGGCGCCGGGCGCAATGTGCCGGCCCACCGTCCGGAAGATGATCGAAGCCTACCAGCCCGCCATCACCTAACCAGCCCCACCGCCCCGACGCGGTTACCTACCGTGTGTGAGGCTCAGTTGTCCAGATGGGCCCTCACCGCGTCGGCGACCGTGGCGGCATCCCCGGGGAAGCCGAGCATGATGCTCGAGCTGCGGCGGATGAGCCAGCGCAGTCCGACGTACCAGATGCCGGGCGCGGGTGCGGCGGCGTCCTCGTGCCGAGGCTGTCCGTGGGCGTCGACCAGGGCCGGGTCCAGCCAGGAGAAATCGCCGGTGAACCCGGTGCACCACACGACGCTGGAGACCTCGCCGGCGCGCAGGTCCAGCGCTGTCGGCGGGTCCAGGTCGACTGGCTCGTCGGCGTCGTCGAGCTCAGCGGGCGGGGCGTCCAGACCGCGGCGCCCGATGATGTCGTCGACCATCGCCCGCACCCGGGCGGCGAAGGCGTTCCCGGCCGCCACGTTGGCCTCGACACTGGCGTCGAAGGTGACCCGCTCGCCGGCCACAGCGACCGGCCGCCCGACAAGCCTGACGCCGGCCCGGGCCAACGCCTGCAGGCTGAGGCTGCGCCCGCCCGGCACCACGATCGGCTGCGCGGCGTGCATGACCGACGGATCGGGCAGGTCCCGCGGCCGCTGGTCGAAGAACCCGGCCTCGACCAGCCACTCGATGGAGTCACGGCCACGGTGCCACCAGGGCACGCGACCGACCGGGCTGGTCGCCAGGACGACCTGCCGGCCGGCGGCCAGCAGGTCCTCGGCGATCTGGCAGCCCGACTGGGCGCTGCCCACCACGAGCACGGCGCCCGCCGGCAGCATCCCGGGGCCGCGGTACTCCGCGGCGTGGTGCTGCGCGAGCCTGTCGGGGAGTGTGCGAGCCAGCGCCGGCACCCGCGGCACGTTCTGGTCGCCGGTGGCGGCGGCGACGGTGCGGGCTCGGATCTCACCGCCACCGGTCTCCAGGGCGTACCCGTCGCCGGCGGCCGCCAGCCGCGCAACCCGCATCCCGTAGCGGACAGGGCAGTCGGCGGCGAGCTTCTCGAGCCGCTGGACGACTTCCACGCCGCTCGCATATGCGTTCGGTGCCTGCTCACCGAGCAGCTGGTTCATCCAACCCGGCGTGTTCAACCGGAAGGAGTCCCACCGCTGGGTGCGCCAGCTCTCAGCGGCCCGGCCGCGCTCCAGGACCACATGCTCGACGTCACGTGCGGCGAGCGCGGCGCTCGCGGCGAGCCCGGCAGGTCCAGCGCCCACCACCGCACAGTCGACCACCACCCGGCGTGACCTGCTCATCGCTGCGTGTCTGCGCCGAGCGCGGCGTGGAGCGCACGCAGACAGGCCTCCGGCTGCTCCAGCGAGAAGTGGCCGGCGTCCTCGATCACGTGCAGCGGCCACCCGTGGCGGGCGCTGGCCGCTTCGGCGATCCGCAGCCGCATCACCCGGTCGTGGCGCCCCCAGATGAGCGTCGTCGGCACGTCGATCCGCGCGAGGTCCTCCGGCGGGATCCGTGGGATGCCGAGCTCCCGCAGCATCCGGCGGTTGGCGGCCCGCACGCTCGGCGTGCGGGCGCGGTCCAGGTTGTAGGTCTGGGATGCCTCCCAGCGCTCAGCCATCAGCGCCCGTATCCGGGCCGGGTCCACCGCCACCTGCCGGAGAAAGCCGTCATGCGTGCGCTCGCCTGGTCGGGCGAGGTACCGGACCAGCGCGACCACGACTCCCGGCGCGGGCCGGAACCGACCGAGGCCGCCCGCGCCCACCAGCACCAGCCGGGACAGCGCGCCCGGGCGGGCGATCGCGAAGCGGGCGCCGATGGCAGCGCCGAGCGAGGCCCCAACCAGCGCCGGCGGCCCGGGGCAGGTGCGCTGGAGGAGTTCACCGAGCCACGCCAGCACACGCTCCGCGTCGGGCGGCCCGTCGGGCACCTCCGAGGCGCCCAGTCCGGGCAGATCGGGCGCGACCACGCGATGGGTCCTCACCAGATCAAGGATGACTGGCAGCCACATCCCGGACCAGCCGCCCTGGCCGTGCAGCAGCACGACCGGCGGGCCGTCCCCGCCCTCCAGCACGGCGGTGGACACCCCGGCCAGGTCCAGTCGCCGCTCCGTGACCGGCGCCCCAGCCAGCACCCGCTGCCGAGCAGCGTCACCGATCGCGCGACGGCCGCCGTCCTCAACCACCCGCTGCCTGCTCATGGCCCATCATCTCCCTCGGGACACTCGTACCGCCTTCGCCGGTGATCGTCGAGGACCCGGGCGGCGCGTGCCTAGGACAGTTTGTGAACCTCCCAACAGCGGTTCCCAGCGCCAGCAGGTTCACGATTGGAACTAGCCACAGGCGCGGCACCGAGGGAGACTGCCTCCATGCGCAACTACGGCCAGTTCTGCCCGATCGCGCGGGGCTCGGAAATCCTCGCCGAGCGCTGGACGCCGATCATTCTGCGCAACGTCCTGCTGGGATGCCACACCTTCAACGAGATCTCCGCGGGCGCCCCGGGGCTCTCGCGGGCGTTGCTGGCGCGGCGGCTACGCGAGCTGGAGCACGCCGGAGTCATACAGATCCGTCCCAAACCCGGCGGGCACGGGTCGCTCTACGAGCCGACAGCCGCGGGCCAGGACCTGTCGTCGGTGCTGCTGGCCCTGGGCGTGTGGGCGGAGCGGTGGACGGAGCTCACGACCGAGCACTCTGACCCCGAGATGGTCGTGTGGTCGTGGTGCCAGGAGTTCCTGCGCCGCGACCTGCTGCCCGCCCGACGGGTGGTCGTCCGCTTCGACTTCTCGTTTCTTGGCCGCAAGGCCAGAGGCTGGCTGCTCCTCGAACGGCGCCAGGGCGAGCTCTGCCGCGTCGATCCGGGCTTCGGTGACGACCTGGTGGTGACGGTCAACGACCCGCTGATGTTCACGCACTGGCACATGGGACGGGTCGACTGGGCGGCGGCGCTGCGATGCGGCGGCATTCAGGTGAGCGGGCCCTCGGCGTTGTGTCGGGCCCTTCCGACCTGGAATGCCGGGCCGGAGACGAACGCGCGCCGGCGCGCGGAGCTCGAGCGGATGACCGGGGCCGAGCCGCTGTCGCTCCGCTGACTGGGGCCCCCGCACTGTCAGGATCCGTGGTCGGCGAACGCCGAGCGGGCCCAGTCGGCGACAAGCGTCAGCATGCCCATCCGGCCGCGCAGTCTCTGCTCGGCGTCGCGCCGGTCGTAGAACCCCGGACTGCTGTCGTTCGCCAGCCGCTGGAGCATGAGCGGGGCGAGCCAGCAGTACTTGGCCGCCCCGGTCACCGCGATGGCATGCCGCACCTGGGTGTCGCCGCCGCGCCATCCGCCTGCGCGCAGTCCGGCCAGGTAGGCGGTGGTGACGGCGTGGTCGATCTCGGGCAGCAGGCCAGGGTCGATCAGCCCGTCGGCGACGCTGTCGGCAATCAGGTTGCCGATGTCCTCGCCGACCGCCCCGGCGCCGGCAAACGCCCAGTCCAGCAGCACCATCTCGTCGCCCGGGCCGCCGCGGGCGATCAGGTTCATCGGCCAGACGTCCAGGTGACAGGTCGTCTGGGGCAGCGCCTCGGCCAGGGTGAGCAGCTCGGCCCGCCGCTGCCACAGCCGCCGCAGCCCCGCCCGCAGCTCCGCTGTCCAGACCGCCGACACCCGCGGGTGGTCCCAGGCGACCGGCTCGCTGACCGGCTTGCTGGCCACGTACTGTCGCAGCCAGCGCCGCGACAGCCACGGGTAGGCCAGGTCACGGCCGGCCCAGCCAGCCTGCGCGCGACCCAGCCGCTCGCCGAGATCGGCCAGGCGGGCCACCGGCCAGCGCGGACCCGGGAGCCCCGCGACGTCCTCCAGCCACAGGGCCACCATGCCCGGGCGGGGCTGCGCCGCCGCCAGCAGCCGCGGCGCGCCCAGGCCGGCGTCGGCGTACACGCGATGGGCGAAGCCGGTCTGGTAGGCGAGCGGCTCGCGGCGCCAGTAGTTCCAGTGGTCGCCGCGCTCGCTGGTCGCCCAGGCCGCGTCTCCGCCGCATCCCGCCCTGGCGATCTTGGCCACGGCGCGACCGGCGGGGCCGTGGACCTGCCAGATGCCGCCGGTGGCCTGGTTGCCGGCGTTGTGGGTCAGCTCCCGCGCTCGCAGCGCCGGACCGTCGCCGCCGAGTGCCGCCGCCACGGCAGGGGTGACGATGCCGGTGGGCAGGGTGGCGTCCATTACCGCGGGGCGGCCTCGGCCACTCGGCGATAAAAGGAGCGGGCCGCTTCGAGGACCGCGACGAGGTCACCGAGGTCGGCGGCGCGGGTCGCCGGATCGAAGTGGCCGTGCTGGACCGCGAACCGCTCGAGCGTGTCGAGGAGCTCCAGGCACCATCGGGCGTCGGCCACACGGGCGACACGCTGGCCGGCGACATCGACGTACACCGGCGAGGTGTGGGCCAGCACCGACCGGTCGAGCGTGCCGGGGTGACCGGCGCCGCGGGCCACGGCCGGGATCCAGGTCGGTCCGTCCCGCAACGTCGTCTCCAGCCGCAGCTCGGATGCCGCATCGCCCTCCGCCATGACGCCATCCCGGCCCGACGAGCGTCAGGCGCTCGGCCCCCGGCCCCCGCACGCAGGCCCGGAGGTCGAGCCGACCGCCGACCGCCAGGTCGAGCACGGCGCCGGGTCCCTGGCCGTTCACTTCGAGGACGAGCCACGGCCCGTTGGTGACCACCGTGCGCCCGGCGCGGATCGCGTCCTTGAACGCCGGCACCGAGAGGGCCTGGTCGCCAAGCCGCGCGTAGACGCGGCCCCAGCCTGGGGGGTTCGAGGCCGTCCCCAGGTGCGAGAAGCAATAGCCGACCGTGGCACCCAGCCCTCGCAATTCCTCGCACGCAACCTTGTTCGGTGGCCAGTCCCGCGGGTGATCGGACCGCTCGTGGCCCGTGTAGTAGCGCGCCGGCGGCTCGCTCGGACCGAGCGCGTGCACGTGGCCGAACAGGTCGTTGCGGTATTCCACTCCCATCCGCGCCACCATGTCGTCGGTCGACCACGGGAGATCGGCGCCGGCGAAGCGCTCGAGCATGTCGCGGTCGTAGACGAGCGAGGTGAGGCAATTGGCCGCCACCAGGTTGGCCAGGTGGAGCCCCTCGCCAAGCTGCATCCGCGCCGCATCGCCCGGCGTGCAGATCAGGTCGCCGCTGTAGTTCATGTGGACGTGCAGGTCGCCGCCGTACCAGCCGTCGGCGGCCGGGTCGAACAGTCGCCGCGGATCGCATTCGACGGTGCGTGTCTCCCCCGCGGCCGGCCGCACGTCGAGCTCCGCCCGCTCGAACTCGATGCCTCGGGCGCAGGCAACGCGCAGTGACTCGGCCGGCACCGTGCGGCCCGGGATCGTGGTCCGGGCGGGTCCGACCTCCGCGCGCAGGCCCCCGCCCGCATCGACCCGCACCACGACGACGCCCGCCGGGACATCGTGGTCGATCACCGAGCGGACGGCGCTCGGCCAATCGCCGGTGGCCGCGAACGCCTCCAGTACCGGTCCGAGCTGAGAGAAGCGCTCCCACCGAAAGTACTCGACCTGGTCGTCGCCCCAGTCCCACTCGCGCTGGTCGAGGAGCCGCCGGTAGCGGGACAGCGCCTCGATCACCTCGGCCGGCAGCCCCAGCGCTTCGGTCCCCTCGCAGCACATGGCTCGACTCTGCCAGCCGTCCGGCATCGCGGCAACATCCGCCGCCGGGCGGGTGTCATGACCGGACCCCGCCGGCGGGGGTCCTCGCCGGCGGGGTCCGCATCTCCCCTGCCCGCTCAGGGCGGGGATGGGCTCGGCTGGGCTAGGGTTGCGCGGCCGTCCCGTTGAAGTAGGTCTGCGCCTTGGCCACGGCGTTCTGGCCGACCGAGGCGCCGAGCGTCCGGCCGTTCTGGTCGGCGTCCGGGAAGTGGATGCCGCCCTGCCGGCGGGACTCGCCCGCCTCGTCGCGAGCGGCGCTGAAGGTCAGCCACACCAGGGCGACCGGCAGCAGCGGCGTGGCGCCCGGCTCGATCCGGGACGAACCCGGTTTGAGCGTCACCCGCGCGCCGAACAGGTCGCTGCCGGTGAACTGCCGCAGCACCTTTGCGCCGGCACCGCTGAACGTGCTGTGACCGGAGACGTACTCGGGGAACGGCGGGGTCGGGAAGGTCGCCGGCTGGTAAGGCTGCCAGTCCTGCCCCCAGATGAGCCTCGTGCCCTTGTAGGGGCCGGCCCAGGCGAGCACGAGCTGGTTCTTCTTGCGGACGTGGACGGCGGTGATCGGCCGGACATAGTCCCATTGCCGCTTGGCGTTCCACGCCGCGATGCTGGCGTCCAGCTCGGCGTTGGCGAGCGCGAAGAACATCTTCACGTCGTTGTCGAGGCTGTAGCCGCGCGCCCGGGAGATCGCCTGGGCGAACATGCACCAGTGGCCGGGCGGCGTCTCGCTGCTCGGGCCGTCCGACCAGTATTCGACCTTCATCTTCGACAGGTCGGTGAGCGTGGCGCTCTGCAGCAGGGTGTCGGTGACCTCCTGGTCGAGCAGCAGGAGCGTCGTCAGGGTCGGCCCTGGCAGGGCGAACTGGCTGGGGCCGGTCAGGGCGAACGGGGTGACGCTGCGCCAGTGCGGGGTCAGGAATTTCTGCACGACGAAGCCGCCGTTGCCGTCTGGGACCCGCAGTGGCTGCCAGTGGAACGGGTCGTTGATGGCGTCAGGCGTGTTGACCGGGGTGTAGCCGCTGGTGTCGGCGTAGCCCCCTCCCTGGTTCGAGCCGTCGCCGGCGCGGAAGGCGAGCACGGCTGCGGCGACCGTGTTGCCGACCCCGGCCGGTGTGGCGGGGTCGGTCGAGGTGTCGCCGGGGTCGTAGCCGAGAGCGGTCATGAACGCGGTGAGGTCGGCCGCCTTTGCGGGGAAGAGGTTGAGCAGGCTCCGGTAGGCCGCGTAGCTGATCGCCGTGCTCTTGTAGGCGAGGGTGCGCTCGGCGGCCGGGCGCCGCAGCGACGCGCCGAGGCGCGTGCCGACCGCCGTCGCGTCGTATGCCGCCCAGGCGTCGTACATGCTGGTGTGGACGATGGCGAGCGCCCTGGCGTTGATGGTCGGGCCCGTCTTGAGGGCACGGATGGTGGCGAGGGTCTGCTCGTCCCACCGGAGCACGACGTTGTCGTCAGGCCTCGGTCCGTAGCTGTCGATCGGGTACAGCGGTCCCGGCCCGATCGGCAGGGCCGGCAGCGGCAGCTTGACCACCACGCTCAGGTTCACGTCCGCGGTCGCGGTCGTGATGATCGTGCCGACCAGAGCCGCGACGAGTGTCACGATGACGATCAGTCTGCGTGTCACGCGCTGCCTCCTGTGTCCTGGACGCGAGCCGTTGCCTCAGTTGCCGAGGCGCCGGCGGCGGGCGCCGAGGAGCAGCCCCACGCCGAGCACGAGCAGGGCAGCGCCCATTGTGAGCAGCTGTGACGCGTGGGAGCCGGTGAAGGCGAGCGTGCGGGCGCCGGGGGCGTTTGGACCACACGGTGCGGTGAAGCGGTTGTGGGCGGCGACCACCAGCAGCGAGCCGTCCGTCTTCCACACTGTCGACGCGACCGACGGGTGCGACGCGAGGTCGAACGGGACCTTCGTGACGAACACTCCATCGGCGTCTGTGCTGGTGGAGTGCCTCGAGCCCACCTGCTCGCCGGTCTTCACGTCGACGAAGTTCATGAAGACCGTCTGGTTCGCGGGCATGCCCTTGCCGGTGGCGATGATCTCGGTGCATTTCGTGCACGACAACAGCAGCGTCTCGGCCGCCTGGGCGGCGGGCACCAGCGCGAGCACGAGCAGGCCGAGCAGGGCGGGCAGGAGACGAAGGGTGGTGCGGATGCGCATCAGGGCGATGCCTCCCTACGGCAGGCCTGGCTGGCCACGGTGTATGCCTTGAGGGCCAAGCTCAGGCGGCGGTCACGGACGTTCCTCACGAGCATGTCCATGGTCTCGTCGGCACGCCGGGCGGCCTCCAGGCACGCTGGCGGGGCGACGGGTTTGTCCCGGACAATCGTTCGGGTGATCACGGCGGGAGCCACCGGCTCGAGGCTGGCGGCGGCGGGACGGTGCAGGAGATAGCCGAGTCCGCCCCCGGCCAACAGGCAGACGAGTGCGATCACCGCCGGTACGACCCAGGTCGGGGTCCGGCGTGTGGGTGCCGGGGCGTCGGGCTGCTGGCCCTCGGGCTCCCCCGGCTCGGGCTCTGAGGGCTTGGATGGCTTGGACGCCTCGGCGTCAGCCTCGACCTCGGCCGTCCCGTTGCCGCGTTCCTGCGCGGGCTCGAACAGCGAGCCCATGCGGATGCCGATCTGCCGGAACGAGTTACGGATCTCCTCCAGCTCGCGCCGCTGCTGCTCCTCGCGGTTACCGGGATCGACGCCCATGACTGCTGCCCCCCTCCGGCATTCAGGCAAGAAGGCCCGAGCCCATCCTGCCGGCTGGGGCCTGCCACCAAGAGGTAAGTCACGCACAACCACGCGGGAGAAGGCAAATCTCCTCGTAGGAGCCGACTGGTGCCGAAGCTCGTAGTACGGCGGTCGGCGTCACAAAAAGGCCTGCGCCGCGGCCCCCGCCCGTGGTGATCCACCGCTCCTGACCAGCGAGAATCGGCAAAGATCCAGCCATTTGAATCAAGCGGCTTGAATTTTGTGATCGTTATGGACATATCTGCTACGCATTTCTGCGGAATTCCCCGTCGTGTTTCGCGAAGTAACGTCGAGGACCTTGGCTCTGCCCCCCGCGCATTCGCTCTATAAGCTCTGCCGGCGCGTGCGGATGGCCGTGTCGGGCGGGATCAGTCGAGCCGGTAGTCCCGCTGCGAACGCGCGTAGGCGACGAACTCGTCCAGCGTCTGCGGGGTCAGCGGAACACGCCGGTGTGGCCGAGCGAGTAGCGGCCCGGCTGCGGGTACACGCACAGCCCGTGCGGGCCGGCGCCGACCCGGATGCGGGCCAGCAGCCGCCCGCCGCGGGTGTCGATGGCGTACACCTCGCCGCTGTAGCGGCCAGACAGCCACAGCACCCTGCCGTCGGCCGAGACCCCGCCCATGTCGGGGCTGGTCCCGCGCGGCAGCCGCCACGTGCGGACCACCCGGCGGCTGGCGAAGTTCAGCAGCGAGACCGACCCCTCGTTACGGTTGGACACGTACAGCACGCGGGAGTCGCGGCGGGCGTACAGGCCGTGCGCGCCGCGGCCGGTGGCGATGAACCCGATCACCTTCAGCGGGTCGGCGTCCACCAGCCAGACGCCGCCCTTGGCCATGTCGGCCACGTAGAACACCCGGGCGTCCGGCGACAGCTTCACGTCCTGTGGCATGGCGCCGGGCGACAGCGGCACCGTCTGGAGCACCCGCTGCGCGGCGACGTCGAGCTTCAGCAGCTCGCCGCTGTACTCGCAGCTCACGATCGCCGAGCGCCCGTCGGCGCTGAAATCCATGTGGTCCACGCCCAGGCAGGGCACCGGCACGGAGCGGCGCAGCCGCATGCTGTGGGCGTCGCGGAAGTCGAGCCGCCGCAGCTGCTCGGCCACGACGATCGCGTAGCGCCCGTCGGGGGTGAAGTAGAGGTTGTACGGGTCGGCGACGGGCACGGCCTTGCCTGGCCTGCCCGTGCGCGGGTCGATGGGGGTGAGGCTGTTGCCGCCGGTGCTGTCGACCCACAGGGTGCGCAGGTCCCACGAGGGGGTCACGTGGTGCGGCGCCTTGCCGGTGGCGAAGCGCGCCACGACCTTGAACCGCCGCTGGTCGATGACGTCGACCGTGTTGCCGGCCGAGTTCGGCACGTAGACCAGCGCGCGGGCGCGGCGCGCGACCGGGCTGAGCATGCCGGGCCGGTTGGCGGCGTAGACGTCATCAGGATCCAGCGGCGGCGGCATCCCGGGAAGCGGGGTGGACGCCGCCGCCGGCTGTGGGGTGGCGACCGGCGCCGCCGGTTGGGCGTCAGGGCGGGAAGTGGCCGGGTCGGGTTCGGTTCGCCGGCTCTGCTCCGAGCCGCACCCGGCCAGCAGGACCAGGGCGAGCGTAAGGGTGAGGCTGAGGTTGAGGGCACTCCCAGCCCCAGCCGTCCCCAGCGGTCCCCGGGGCGTCATGGCTCTCGCAGCACCGAGGCGGTGGGCACGCGGCCGGCGGCGACGAGCGCGACGCCCAGTGCCACGGCGGAGGTGACGATCATGAGCGCGACCATGCCGGCGAGCGCGCCCAGGGGGATGCTGAGCAGCGGCGGCGGCAGTGTGAAGAACAGCCCGAGGATGCGCACGGCCAGCATGGCGAGCCCCAGTCCAACGGGCACGCCGATGAGCGCGCTGCCGAGCGCCGCGACCGCTCCCTCGAGCCCGGGGCCGGTCAGGACCTGCGGAGTCGAGGCGCCCACGGCGCGGAGGATGGCGAGCTCGCGGCGGCGCTCCAGGACGAGGAAGGCGCCGAGCACGGCGACGCCGACCGCGGCGACCAGCGCCGCTCCGAGCGACTCCAGGCGGCTGAGCCCGTCGAGACTGAGCGCCGTGAGACTGCGGCGCTCCTTGTCCGGGCCGGCCGAGGTCGCGACCGTGAGCCCCTGGGCCCGCCCGCCTCCGCCGCGCAGGTCGGCGGCCACCTGGGCGGGCGTGCGGCCTGGCGCGACGCGCGCGACGTAGAAGTCGGGCGCCGGGGCCGGCGGCGGCAGGCTGGTGGTGCTGACGACCAGCTCCGCGGTGGGGCTGGTCGGCGGGAACGACCGGAACACGCCGACCACGCGCAGATTGAGGTTGCGGGACCGGCGCCGGTCGTCGGGGAAGACCGTCGCCGGCAGGGTGTCGCCCGGCTTGACGGTGAACCCCTGCGCGATCTCCTTGGCGACCAGCACCGCGGCGGGCTCCCGCGCCAGCCCTTCGACGCCGCGGCCCGCCAGCATGCTGGGCCGGACGGTGGTGGCCTGCCGGTAGGAGGCGAGGTCGACGGCCATGATGGTCTTGCGGTCACTGCCGACGCGGGCGGGCACGAGCCGGATGGGGCTGGCGGCGGCGACTCCCGCCGCGGCGACCCCGGCCCCGGCGGCACCGGTGGCGACCTCCGGCGGGGTGGGCCGGCTCTCGGCGGACGGGGTCAGGCGCAGGTCGCCGCCGAGCGCGGCGCGGGCGTCCGCGCGCTCTGCCGCCCGGTAGGTGGCCACGAAGGTGACCACGCTGGTGCCGAAGGCGACGGCCAGCGTGCCGAGCAGCAGGGCGACCCCGGTGCGGGCCGGGCGCCGGCCGAGCCAGCGCATCCAGGCCCCGGGCCAGGAGGAGAGCTGGCGCGCGCGCCCGGGACGTGCCCAACGGACCAGCAGGGCGTGCAGGGCCTGGACCAGCAGCAGGGTGAACCCGACCCAGAGAGCGATCGGCGCCAGCAGGACGTAGAACGCCAGCACCAGCGTCTGCCCCTCGATCGGCGTCTGCTCCAGCCCGCCCGCCAGGACGTTGACGGCGAGGATGGCGCCTCCCACCGCCACGGCGATCACGCCGAGGCGGCCGCGCCGCCAGTCTGGCCCCCAGCCCCGCTCCAGCAGCCGGCGCTCGACGACCTCGGAGCGGCGCCCGGCGCGCGCGAGGGGGACGAGCCGCACCGCGGTCGTCAGCGCGCCGGCCGCCACCGCCAGCAGGATCGACAGCGCGATGCGCCCGGCGGGCACGGCCCGCCAGACCGGCCGGCCCGTTACCGCGCTGACGGCGGCGCCGGCCACCACCACCCCCCCGGCCGACCCGATCACGCCCGCCACCACGCCGTTGGCGACGGTGAGCCTGGCGAGCTGGCCGCTGGTGGCACCGCGAAGCCGCAGCAGCGCATCCTCGCGGCGGTGCGCCTCGGCCAGCGCCGACGCCGTCGCCAGCCCGAGACTGGCGGCCACGAGGACACCGGGGAGTCCGAGGAGCAGGAACAGGATCTTGGCGTTGGTGGCGTCCGCGCTGGCCAGCGAGAGCGCCTCGGCAGCGTCGTCCGAGACCGCGACCGACCCGGGCGCCTGGCGTTCGAGGACGCGCCGCAGCTCGGCCGACCAGCTCGCCGCCCGGGCGGGGTCCGACGGGTAGCTGGCGTGGTCCACCGTCACGTGGCCCTCCAGGGTCACCGGTGGAAGGTCGGTGAGGCCCGGATTGAGCAGTGGCGTGTCCGTGCCGGCCACCCTGCCCCGCAGGACCGGCAGCACCGACCGGTCGAAGGTCGCGTAGTCGACGACCAGGGCAAGCGGCACGACGGCGACGTCGCCCTGTACCTCGCCTGCGGGGATCGAGAACCAGGCGGTCGCCTGGCGCAGGTCGACGGTCCCGGCCACGGCGAGCGTCAGCGACAGCCGCGGGGCGTCGCCGGGCAGGGCGATGGACACGCGGGGGGCCGAGGCGAGCCCAGCCGCCCGCAGCGGCTGGTTGAGCAGCGCCCCACCGCGCCCAGCCCGCAGCGAGCCGTCCACCACCCGCACCCAGGAGTGATGGGCGACGTAGTCGGGATCGACGGCGAACAGCCGCGCCTTCAGCGGGGCCGGAGCACCGGCCGCGCGGACAACCACGTCGGCCGCCGCGAACCGCTCCACCCGCCGCACGCCGGGAACCGCCGCCAGCCGGCGGGACACCGTGGTCATGTCGACGTCGAGCGAGGTCGCCAGCGCCCGCATCTCGACCTGCACCGGATCGAGCGCAACGCGAGTCATGGAGTGCACGGCGTCATCCACAAAAAACAGCGTAGCGGCGAGCATCGCAACCGGAAAGGCGACGCCGACGACGGCCAGCGCCAGACGCCGCGGGGCTCGCAGCAACCCCTGGGCGACCAGCCACGGCGTCACCGCGCACCTCCGGGCCCGCCGAGCCGGCCGGAGCGAAGCCCCACGATCCGGTCGGCGTGCCTGGCGACGGCGGGGTCGTGGGTGACCAGGACGACAGCGGCCCGGCGATCGGCGGCGGCGGTGACCAGCAGGCGGGTGACGGCCTCGGCGGTGCCGGAGTCGAGGCTGCCGGTGGGCTCGTCGGCCAGGACGACGGCCGGCCGCGCGGACAGTGCCCTGGCGATGGCGACACGCTGCTGCTGGCCGCCGGAGAGCTGGTCGGGCAGCTTGGCCGCGGCGTCGGCCAGGCCCACCAGCTCCAGGGCCTCGGCGACGCGGCGGCGCCGCTCCCCCGCGGCCGCGCCGTCGAGCAGGAGCGGCACCTCCACGTTCTCGGCCACCGTCGCCTGCGGCAACAGGGCAAGGCTCTGGGTGATGAAGCCGCACGCACGCCGGCGGAAACGCGCCCGCGCGCCGCCGCGCAGCGTCGCCCAGTCCACCCCGGTGATGAGCGCGCGACCCTCGTCGGGGCGGTCGAGCCCGCCGAGGAGGTGCAGCAGCGTGCTCTTGCCAGAGCCGCTGGGGCCCATGACGGCGACCACCTCGCCGCTCGAGACGGTGAGCGACACGCCGTCGAGGCTGCGCACCCGCCGGCCGCCGAGCGAGCCCGCCGCGTACCAGCGGGTCAGCCCGACCGCCTGCACGGCCGCCTGCACGGCCGCCGCCTCAGGCACTGTCGGCGACCAGCCCGTCGCGCATGGTCAGCCGGCGGTCGGCGCGCTCGGCCACCTGCGGGTTGTGGGTCACCGTGAGCAGCGCCGCGCCCTGGCTGGCGCGCAGCGCCTGCAGCAGGTCGAGGACGGTGGCGGCGGTGGCCTCGTCCAGCTCCCCGGTGGGCTCGTCGGCCAGCAGCAGCCGGGGGCGCGCCGCCAGCGCCACCGCGATGGCCACTCGCTGCGCCTCGCCGCCGGAGAGCTGGCCGGCACGGGCGCGGCGCCGCTCCAGCAGCCCGACCGACGCGAGCAGCTGGCCGACGCGGTCCCGCACCCGCCGGCGCGGCCAGCCGTCGAGTCGGAGCGGGAGGGCGATATTGCCGGCGGCGTCGAGCAGGGGATGGAGATTGTCGCGCTGCAGCACGACGCCGATGTGGCGGCGGCGCAGCCGGGCCCGCTCGGTGGGCGGCAGGCGGGTGAGGTCCTCGCCGGCGATGACCACCGAGCCGCCGCTCGGCTCCAGAAGGCCCGCCACGACGTGCAGCAGCGTGCTCTTGCCGCTGCCGGACGGCCCCATGACGCTGGTCCACGAGCCGGGCTCACAGACAAGCTCCGCGCCCCTGAGCGCGACGGTCTCGACCTCGCGCTCGCGGTAGATGTGGTACAGGCCCTTGGCCTGGACCGCCGGGGCAGCCCGCTCGCCCATCCCCCTCCTCTCGCTCGCAGGCCCGTCTCAGCATGCGATCATCTTGATAAGAGCCTGCGAAGAAGCGAACCTTGCACCAACCGCTGACTTGGCGAGCATTGGCTGGTGCGCATGCAGGTGGCTGAGACTCCCCCGCGGGTCCTGGTCGTCGAGGACGACGAGCCGCTCGCCATGGCCCTGTGCGAGGGCCTCACCGCGGCGGGCTTCGACGTCGAGGTCGCGCTCGACGGCGCCGACGGCCTGGCGCTGGCGCGGCAGCGTCGCCACGACCTGATCGTGCTGGACCTGCTGCTGCCCAAGGTCAACGGGTTCCGCGTGTGCGAGCTGCTGCGCCAGGAGGGCGACTGGACGCCGGTGCTGGTGCTGACCGCCAAGCAGGGCGAGCTGGACGAGACCGAGGCGCTGGAGACCGGCGCCGACGACTTCCTGACCAAGCCGTTCTCGTTCCCGGTGCTGGTCGCCAGGCTGCGGTCGCTGCTGCGCCGCCGCGGCCGCGAGCGGCCCTCCACGCTGGCGGCGGGTGACCTGGTGCTCGACACCGCCAAGCACCGCTGCTGGCGTGGCGAGACCGAGATCGAGCTGACCCCTCGCGAGTTCGCCCTGCTGGAGTGCCTGCTCCGCCGCGCCGGCCAGGCGGTGCGCAAGCGGGAGATCCTGGACGAGGCGTGGGACTGGGCCTTCGACGACGACTCCAACATCGTCGAGGTGTACATCGGCTACCTGCGCCGCAAGATCGACAGTCCCTTCGGTCGCGAGGCGATCCGCACGGTGCGGGGCGTGGGCTACCGCTTGGACGCGGCCGGGGGGTGAGGGTGGCGGTCCGGAGGGCGAGGGTGGCGGTCCGCACGGTCCGCCTGCGGGCGACGGCGCTGGCGCTGGGGGCGGTGGGCGCCGCGCTGATCGTGGCCGCCGTGGCGCTGGTGGTGCTGTTGCACCACGCCCTGGTCCGCGACGTCGACACCCAGGCGCGGCTGCGGCTCGACGCCGTCGCGGCGCTGGTGCGGCGCGGCCAGGTCCCGCCGACGCTGGTGGGCGGCGACGATGACGGCACCGTCGCGCAGGTGGTCGCGCGCGACCGGGTGCTGGCCCAGAGCCCGTTGGTCCAGGGCTCGGCGCCGCTGGCCGGCGCCGCGCCGGCCGGCGGCCAGGTCGTGGTGGGCACGGTGGAGCATCCCCGGATCGACGGTGGCGGCAGCGCCTACCGGGTCGCGGCGCGGCGCCTCGACACCTCGGACGGCCCGGTCACGGTGTACGCGGCGGCGTCGCTGGAGCCGGTGACCGAGAGCACCAGCACGCTGCGCGTGCTGCTCGCCGTCGCCGTGCCGCTGCTGCTGGCGCTCGTCGGCGTCACCACCTGGGGCCTGGTGGGCCGGGCCCTGGAGCCGGTGGAGGCGATCCGCCGCCAGGTGGCGGAGATCTCCGTCACCGCGCTGGACCGCCGCGTGCCAGAGCCTGGCACGGCCGACGAGATCGACCGGCTGGCCCGGACCATGAACAAGATGCTGGCCCGGCTGGACGCGGCCGCCCGCCGGCAGCGCTCCTTCGTCGCGGACGCCTCCCACGAGCTGCACAGCCCGTTGGCGACCATCCGGGCCAAGCTCGAGATCGGCCGTGCCAATCCCGATGCTGTCGACTGGGCCGGCCTGGCCGGCGCATGGCTGGACGAGCAGGCGCGGCTGGAGCGACTGGTCGACAACCTGCTGGTGCTCGCCCAGGCCGACGACGGCGCCCTGATCCGCTCGCCGCGTGTGGTCGACCTCGACGAGCTGGTGCTGCGCGAGCTGCGGGACCTGCAGGCCCGCGGCGGGGTGCGCGTCGACGTGAGCGGCGTCGCGGGCGGCCGCGTGCTGGGCGACGCCGACCAGCTCGGCCGGGTCGTGCGCAACCTGGTCGACAACGCCGCGCTGCACGCGAGCACCACGGTGGGGGTGGAGCTCGCTCAGGTCGACGCCCACACGGTCGCGCTGGTCGTCACCGACGACGGTCCCGGGATCGCGGCGAGCCAGCGCGAGCGGGTCTTCGAGCGCTTCGTGCGCCTGGACGAGGCGCGCGGCCGGCGCGCCGGCGGCGCCGGGCTGGGGCTGGCGATCGTGCGGGAGATCGTCACCGCCCACGGCGGCACCGCCGAGGCCGAGGCGACCGGGGTCGGCGCCCGCCTGGTGGTGCGGCTGCCCGCCGCCGAGCCGCCCCCCGACCCGCCGGGCCCCGACCCGCCGGGGCCCGGCCCACGCGCGGCGGGCTGACCATCACTCTCGGGCCGGCCCATCACCCCTGCTGCGCGCGCGGGGTCCACCGGTAGAGCGCCTTGCTCACCGTGTAGGCACGCGTATCCTGCTTGAGCGCCTCCTGCCGGACCCGTGCCAGCGCCCCGGCGTCGAGCCGCACGACCCTGGTCAGGACCAGGGTCTCCTTCTCCGACTCCTTGGTCCCGGCGAAGTCGGCGCGGATGTTGCCGACCCCTGGCGCGTAGAACTTGTGCTGGCGGGCTTCCGGCTCCTGCGGGTTCCACTCCTCGATCACCAGGACGCTCTGGTAGCACTTGACGGGGACGCAGGTCTTCACGCCCGTCCGGAACACCCTGGCGGTGTCGTTGAATTCGATGACCGGCGCCAGCCCCTGCAGGTAGCTGGACGTCTCAGCGCTTGGGTCGGCCCGCATCATGATCCCGGCCTTGGCGCCCGCCTGACCGGTGATCCAGGTGCTCGGGGCGCCGATGAATTTTCCTCCCTCGAATTCCTCGGGATACTCGCCCAGGAGCCAGACGTTGCCGCCGTCGTCCTGCGCGAAGAAGGCGAGCTCCGCCTCGGCGACCTCGCCGCCGTTGTAGTCCACGTCGTAAAGGACCACGCTGCGGACGCCGTCGATCTCCTTGGTCAGGTCGGTGACGGTGAACACCACGCGGTGCTCGACGCGCTTGCCGTCCTGGTTGATCTGGCCGGAGAGCACGTACTGGGTCCCCGGCTCCAGCGGGAGCCATTTGTTGTTGACCGCGGTCGCGTTGGTGAATTTGCTGGGGTCGTAGTCGTTGTGGGTGGCGGGCCGCACGTCGGCCTTGGTGGTCGTGGTCGGGGCGACGGTCGTGGTCGGCTCGGCCCGCACCTGGGTGGTGGTGCCGCCGCCCCCGCCGCAGGCGGCCAGCGCGAGCGGCACGATCGCCGTGAGCGCCACGCATGTGGCGAATCGTCTTGTCATGACGTCTTCCCCTCTTGCAAGCTCCCACGCCTACCGAAACGCAGGTACAGGGAGGGCACGACGAACAGGTTGAGCAGCGTCGAGGTGAACAGGCCGCCGAGGATGACCACGGCGAGCGGGTGCTCGATCTCGTGGCCGGGGATGCTGCCGGTGATCACCAGCGGCACCACGGCCAGCCCGGTCGCCAGCGCGGTCATCAGGATCGGCGAGAGCCGTTCCCGCGCCCCGCGCAGGACCAGCTCTGGACCGAAGGTTTCGCCTTCGTAGCGCTCGAGGTGCTGGTAGTGGTTGATCAGCAGGATGCCGTTGCGCGCGGCGATGCCCATCACCGTGAAGAACCCGACCAGCGAGCCGAGCGAGATGACGCCGCCGCCGATAGAGGCCGCGAGCACGCCGCCCACCAGCGCCATGGGCAGGGTCAGCAGGCTCAGCACCGCCAGGCGGAAGCTCCCGAAGGCCGCCTGCAGCAGCAGCAGGACCGCGATCCCGGCGCCGATCGCGAAGATCATCAGGCGCCGCTGGGCGGCCTGCCGCTCCTGGAACTCGCCGAGCACCTGCGCGTCGTAGCCACGGGGGAACTGGATCGCCTTGATGCTCGAGTCGATCTCGCGCGCCACCGAGCCGAGGTCGCGCCCGCGCACGTTGGCGCCGACGTCGATGCGGCGCGAGTTGTTGTCGCGCTCGACGAGGTTCGGCGTCGGCTGCACGGCAACCGTGGCCACGTCCCCCAGACGCACGTGCCCGCCGCTGGGCGTGTCGATGAGGAGGTTCTGGACGTCGCTGACGCTGCGGCGCGTCGCCGGCGTGCTCCAGACCTGGACGTCGTAGGCCTTGCCGCCGCGGAAGATGTCGGCGACCTCCTCGCCGGCCACCAGGGTCGACGCCGCCCGACGGACGTCGCCGGGCTTGATCCCGTAGCGCTGCGCCTTGGCGAGGTCCACCTGGACGTCAATCTGCGGCACGTCGACCACGAAGTCCGCATGCGCCTCGACGACCCCGTCGATCCCGTGCAGGACCTTCTCGACCTCCTCGGCTTTCTCGCGGAGCACCGCCAGGTCCGGGCCGTAGATGCGCACGACGACGGACTCGCTGGTGCCGGTCAGCACCTCCTTGATGCGCTCGTTCAGGTAGGTCTGCACGTCGGTGTAGACGCCGGGGTAGCCGGCGACCGCATCCTCGAGCGCGCCGACGGTCTTGTCGTAGTCGGCTTTGGGGTCGACGCTGATCCAGTTCTCGCCGAAGTTGACGCCCACGATCTCCTCGCCCAGCAGGGCCTGCCCGATATGGGACCCGAAGTTGCGGATCCCGGGGATCTGGCGCAGCTCGCGACTGCCCTGGGTGACGATGCGCTGCTCCTCGGGCTGCGAGGTGCCGGGGAAGGTCACCCAGTGCATCAGGAAGTCCCGCTCCTTGAACTGCGGGAACAGCGACTCCCCGAGGAACGGCACCACCGCGACGCCGGCCGCGATGAACAGCGCGACGGTCGCGTAGGCCCAGCGCGGCCGCCGCAGGACCCGCGTGAGCCCCACCGAATAGACCCGCTTCAGCCAGCGGACCAGCGGCGACTCCTGGCGCTCCAGCGGCGCCCCGCGAAGCAGCAGCAGCGCCAGCGCCGGCGTGACCGTCAGCGCGACCACCAGGGAGGCCAGCACCGCCAGCCCGTAGGAGGACGCCAGCGGCCGGAAGAACGAGCCGGTCAGGCCCTCGAGGAAGTAGATCGGCACGGCGGCCACCACGATGATCAGCGTCGCGTAGATGATCGGGCCCCGGACCTCCAGCGAGGCCTCCAGGACGATCCTCGCCGTGCTCTTGTCGGTCCCCTCCCTGCGGTACTGGCGCAGGCGCCGCAGGATGTTCTCGATGTCGATGATGGCGTCGTCGACCACCACACCGACGGCGATCACCAGTCCCGCGAGGATCATCGTGTTGATGGTGGCGCCTTGCACGAACAGCACGAACCCCGCCGCCACCAGCGAGAGCGGGATCGCCACCAGGCTGATCAGGGCGCTGCGCCACTCGAAGAGGAACGCCCCCAGCACCAGGATCACGAACAGGCAGCCGAGCAGCAGCGCGTTGGTGAGGTTGTGGAGCGCCGTCTCGATGAAGCTCGCGGGCCGGAAGATGGTGGGGTCCATGTCGATGCCGCTGAGACTGGGCTGGAGCTCCCTGAGCGCCTGCTCCACGCCGCGGGTCACGTCGAGGGTGTTGGCCCACGGAAGCTTCTCGACGATGAGCATGAGGCCGGGGCCGTCGTTGATGACCGCGTCCCCCGCCAGCGGCTGGTGTTCCTCCACCACCTGGGCGACGTCACCAAGGCGCAGCGGCTTGCCGTTCTCCTCCTTGATGATCACCCGGGACAGGTCGTTCGGCGTCGCGACGGGCAGGATGTGGCGGACCTGGAGCCGCTGGTTGGGGGTGTCCATGAACCCCCCGGTCCCGACCACCGCCCCGTTGGAGAATTTCAGCAGGCCCACGTCCAGGGCGCTTGCGGTGGTCTCCATCACCTGTTCCAGCGAGACGTTGTGCGCGCGCATCTTGTCCGGTTCCGCCTGCACCTGCAGCATCTGCAGCCGCTCGCCCCAGATCGGCACGTTCGCCACACCGGGGACCCGCAACAGGCGCGCCCTGATCGTCCAATACGAGATCATCGACATCTCGATCAGGGAGCGGTCCTTGGAGGAGAGCCCGATCTTCATCACCCGGCTCGTCGCCGACAGCGGTTGCAGCATGACCGGCGGGCTCGCCCAGGTCGGCAACGTGGGAAGCACCTCATCCAGGCGTTCCTGCACCAGCTGCCGTGACTGCAGCAGGTCGGTCCCGAGCTTGAAGATCAGCTCGATCGACGAGAGCTGGGGCACCGACGAGGAGCGCATCTCGTCGAGGCCGGGTATGCCGTTGAGCGCATTCTCCACCGGGACGGTGACAAGCTGCTCCACGTCGGACGCGGAGAGCCCGAGGCAGGCCGTCTGGATCTGCACGCGTGGCGGCGCAAATTCGGGAAAGACGTCCACCGGGATGTTCCGGAGCTGCACGACGCCGAACGCCATCATCCCCGCCGCCACCGCGACGACGATGTAGCGGAACCTCAAGCTCGATCCAACGATCCAACGCATCATGGCCGGACGTCTCCTGGTGCTGTCCCTATGACCTGATCCTGGTCACTCCTCGCCAACCCCCAGCTCGGTGCCGAGCAGCTCGGCCGCGCCAACCGTCACGACCGTGGTGCCGACAGGTGGGCCGGCCGACAGGAGCGCCCGGTTCCCTTGGATGAGGTCGACCTCGATTTGATGGCGCAGGTACGTCAGGGGCTGCGGGCTCGTGAAGGTCCAGGTGTCGCCCGTCTCGTCGTAGAGCACCGCCGCGTAGGGGATGATCGTCCGGCCGGCCGGGCCCGCCCTGACCTGGGCTGTCTGGATGCCGAGCCGGTCAGCCGCCTGCTGGGACAGCGTCACGCGGGAGAGGTCGGTCCCCTTGACCGCCTCGACCTTGGCGTCACGGTAGCCGGTCTCCTCATCCGCGGCCTGCCCCCGTGAGCACGCCGAGACGCCAACGGCCAGAGCGGCGACGAGCAGCAACGCCGCGGGCCTCCATCGATTGCTGTGCCGCATCGCTTCCCCCTTGCGAGCGTTGCGTCTCCCTGTGACCCTCTGACGCCCCGCGTCACCTCGAGGCCGCGGTGAGGGCCAGTTCCATGTCCGAGGTGTCAGGCTGTGAGCGTGGCGCGAAGCGCAGGTACAGGAAGGGCAGGATCAAGAGGTTCAGCAGCGCCGCGGTGACCAGGCCGCCCAGCATGACCACGGCGAGCGGGCGCACGACCTCAAGGCCGGGGACGGAGCCGACGAACAGCAATGGGAGCAGGAGCGCCGCCGTCGTCAGCGCAGTCAGGGCGGCCGGCGCGAGCCGTTCCTGCGCCCCTCGCATGACCAGGCCGGCGCCGAACTCCTCTCCCTCCTCTTGCTGGAGACGCTGGTAGCGCTTGACCAGCACGACACTGTTGCGTGCCGCCACCGCCAGCACCGCGAACAACCCGGCGAACGAACCGAGCGCGGTGATCTGGGGGGTGAACGCGAGCGCGGCCAGCACGCCGCCCACCAGCGCCAGCGGGAGGCTCAGGAAGACCAGCGCCGCCATGCGCCAGCTCCGGAAGGCCGCCTGCAGCAGCAGCAGGATGCCGGTCGCCGCGGCGACCGCGACGCTCAGCACCCGCACCCGGGCGTCGCGCCGCTCGACCGCCGCTCCGAGCACCTCCGCGTGGTGCTCGAGGGGGAACTGGATGCCGCGCACGCGCTGCTGGACGTCGCGGGTCACCGCGCCGAGCGAGCGGCCGTGGGTGCCCGCGGTGACGTCGATGTAGCGCGAGACGTCGGCGTGGTTGAGGACGGTCGGCTCCGGCGCGATGCGCACGCTGGCCACGTCCCCCAGGCGCACCTGGCCGCCATCGGGCGTGTCGATCAGCAGGTTCTGGATGCTGGTCAGGCTGTGGCGCGTGGGCGGCGCGCCCCACACCACCACGTCGAACACCTTCTGCTCCTCGAAGAGGTTGCCGACCGTGACGCCCGAGAGCAGCGTGGCCGCGGCCCGGCGGACGTCGCCCGGCTTGATCCCGTGGCGCTCGGCCACGGTGAGATCGACCTGGATCTGCACGGTCGGCTCGGTGGCCTGGAGGTTGACGCGCGGCCCTGTGACGCCGTCGATGCCGGCGATGGCGCGCCGCACCTCGTCCGCCTTGTCGCGGAGCACCCGCAGGTCCTGGCCGAAGACCCGCACGACCAGGGGCTCGCTCTGGCCGGTCTGCACCTGCCGCATCTGCTGCTCTGGATAGGTCACCAGGTCGTGGGTGAGGCCCGGGTAGCCGGCTATGGCCCGTTTGACGGCGGCCACCGTCCTGCCGTAGTCGGCCTTTGGATCGATGCTGACCCACAGCTCGCCGGAGTTGACGTTGACGACCTGGTCCGAGGTGATGGCACGGCCGACGTGCGCACCGGCGTCGCGGACACCCGGGATGGACCGCAGCTCGCGGGTGGCCCGCTCGGTGATCCGGTCCATCTCCGGCTGCGACATGCCTGGCGTGCCCTGCCACTGGATCAGCAGGTCACGGTCCTGGAGGGGCGGCAGCAGGCCGTGGCCGCCGATCTGCGGCAAGACCGCCAGGCCGGCCAGCGCGACCACGCCGACAATGGCGAAGCCGACGCGGGGCCGCAGGACGAGCCGTGTGAGCGCCGCGGTGTGGCCGCGCTCCAGCCAGCGGGCGAGCGGGGACTCGCGGCGCCGCACGGGAGCCCCGCCGAGCAGCAGCAGCGCCAGCCCTGGCGTGACCACCAGCGCCACGACCATCGACGCGAGGACCGCCAGCAGGTACGAGGTCGCCAGCAGCCCCACGAACGAGCCGGTCAGGCCCTCCAGGAAAAAGACGGGCACCGTGGCCAGCGCGATGATCAGGGTCGCGTACAGCAGCGGGCCGCGCACCTCGAGAGAGGCGCGGAGGATGGTGGCCAGCGGCGGCTCCGCGCCCGCCCGGTCCTCGTCGGTTTCCAGGCGGGCGGCCCGGGCCTGGCGCTCCCGGAGCCGCCGCTTGATGTTGTTGGCGTCGACGATCGCGTCGTCGACCACGACCCCGAAGGCGATCACCAGCCCCGCCAGCAACATCGTGTTGAAGGTCGTCCCGCGCAGGTAGAGCACGTACGCGGCCGTCACCAGCGACAGCGGGATGACCACCACGCTGATCAGCGCGACGCGCCAGTCGAAGAGGAAGGCGCCGAGCAGCGCGACCACGAGGATCAGCCCGATGAGCAGCGCCAGGGAGAGGTCGCGCTTGGCCGTGTCGATGAACGACGCCGGCCGGTAGAGGTCGGTGTCGACGGTGATGCCGGAGAACCCGGGCGCCATGTCCTCGAGCGCCTCCTCGACCCCGCGGGTCACCTCCGTGGTACTCGCCCCGGGGAACTTCTGGACGAGGAGCATGAGGCTCGGGCCGTCGCCGTTGGTCGCGTCGCCGATGAGTGGCTGGTGGTCCTCCACCACCTGCGTGACGTCGCCGAGACGAAGCGGCTTGGCGCCGGTGTCCTCGATGGTCACCCGCGCCAGGTCCTTGGCCGTGGTGATGGGCAGGATGTGCTGGACCCCGAGCCGCTGGTTGGAGGTGTCGATAAAGCCGCCGGTGCCGGGCGTCGAGGCCTCGGTGAAGCTCAGCGGCGACACCCACAGCGCGTTCGCGGTGCTCTGGATGATCTGGTCCAGCGAGACACCCTGCGCCTGCAGCATTTCGGGATCGACCTGCACCTGGAGCTGGCGCTCCCGCTGTCCCCAGATGGCGACGTTGGCCACACCGGGCACACCCATCAGGCGCGGCCTGATCTTCCAGCGGGCGAGCACGGACATGTCGATCAGGGACACGTCCTTCGAGGAGAGCCCGATCATCATGACCCGGCCGGTCGACGACAGCGGCTGCAGCATGACCGGCGCCTTCGCCACGTTGGGTGTCCCGCCGGGCGCCTGGATCAGGCGCTCCTGCACCAGCTGTCGCGCCTTCAGGACGTCGGTCCCGGGCTCGAAGATCAGCTCGATCCGCGACAGTCCCGGAAGCGACTGGGAGCGGATCTGATCGAGAAACGCCACCCCGTTGAGCAGGTCCTGCTCGAGCGGGACGGTGACGAGCTGCTCCACCTCCTCCGCCGACAATCCCAGCGCCTCGGTCTGGATATCGACCAGTGGCGGCGTGAACTCCGGAACGGTGTCCACCGGCGCGTTGCGGAGCTGCGCAATGCCAAGGAGCAGCAAGGCCGCGGCGACGGGGACCAAAGGAAGTCGAAATTTGAGGCTCGACCCAACGATCCAGCGCATCATCTCTGCTCACCCCGCATTGGTGAACTCTCCGGACAGCGTCGAGCCATTTGGCCCGGACCCGTGGCGGTGAGTGGGATAAGTCAGAGCGTGGGGCTGTATGGCGGCGGGCAGCATGGACCGGCGCCGAAATAAACAGCGGGGTCGCACCGAAGCGACAGAGTAAGGAGCGGCACCGATCTCCCCCGAGTCCCCCTGAGGTGCCTCTCCAGGCCACAAAACCAAAACTACCTCACTGCAGATGATCGCGGCGACCCAAAGACCGAGTCAATCACGCAAATGCGCTACTTTGCCTACGGCAAGTCGACTGGTCTGAATGGATCAGCCCGCACGTCGTCCACGTTCATCGGGGGCGAATCCTTGAGCGTCTATCATCGTGGCATGAACGTCGCCTCGCACGAGCCCGGCGTCGACCTTCCGAGACAGCAACGGGGCACGCCACCACAGCACCTGCTCACCACGATCCTCGGTGACTACTGGTGGGGTCGGCGCGAGGGCCTTCCTTCGGCCGCCCTGGTGGCGCTGGCCGGCGAGTTCAACGTCACGCCACCGGCGGCCCGCGCGGCGCTGAGCCGGCTCATCCGCCGCCGGCTGCTCAGGGTCGAGCGTCAGGGCCGGCGCGCCAGCTACGCCCTGACCGAGGAGGCCGAGCGGGTGCTCACCGAGGGGATCCAGCGGATCGTGGCGTTCGGCACGGGCTTCCCGACCTGGGACGGGCGCTGGACGGTAGCGGCGTTCTCCCTGCCCGAGCAGTCGCGCGACCTGCGCCACCTGCTGCGCACGCGGCTGCGCTGGCTCGGCTTCGCCGCGCTGTACGACGGCATGTGGGTGTCCGCGCACGACGTGGGCACCGCGGCGCGCAAGGTGCTCGGGGAGCTGGGGGTGGAGCAGGCGACGGTGCTGCGCGCCGAGGTGGTCGAGGGCACCGACGGGCGGCCGCCGACCGCCGCCTGGGACATCGACGAGCTGCGCCGCACCTACCAGGATTTCCTCGACAGCTACGCTCCCCTGCGCGAGCGGGTCGCGCACGGAGGGGTGGGCGCCACCGAGGCGCTGGTCGCCCGCACCGAGCTGATGGACACCTGGCGGACGCTCCCCGGCCTGGACCCGGAGCTTCCGCGTGAGCTGCTGCCAGATGACTGGCCGCTGCGCGGGGCTCGCGCCCTGTTCGCGGAGGTGTACGACGGTCTCGGCCCGCTCGCCGAGATCCGCGTGCGCCAGATCGTCGGGAAGTTCAACCCGGAGCTGGCCAGCCTGGTCCGCCACCACACCACCACGAGCATCCGGGTCCGCGACGTGCCATCGGGATAGCGGCGTCAGCCACCCTGCTGCCACAGTGGGAGCGTGACAACCCCACTCGCGAGCTCCGCGCCAGCCCACCTGCGGATCGACTATCCGCAAGCGCTGCCGATCAGCCAGAAGAAGGACGAGATCCTGGCGGCGGTCCGCGACCACCAGGTCGTGATCGTCGCCGGCGAGACCGGCTCCGGCAAGACGACCCAGCTCCCGAAGATCTGCCTGGAGCTGGGACGCGGCGCCCGCAGGCGCATCGGGCACACCCAGCCGCGCCGGCTGGCGGCGCGCACGGTGGCCGCGCGCCTGGCGGAGGAGCTGGGGACCACGGTGGGCGCCGGCGTCGGCTTCAAGGTGCGGTTCAACCAGCGGACCAGCGACGGCACGCTGGTCAAGGTGATGACCGACGGCATCCTGCTGGCCGAGATCGTCGAGGACCGCCTGCTGCGCCAGTACGACACGCTGATCATCGACGAGGCGCACGAGCGCAGCCTGAACATCGATTTCCTGCTCGGCTACCTGAAGCGGCTCCTGCCGCGCCGGCGCGACCTGAAGGTGATCATCACCTCCGCGACCATCGACCCCGAGCGCTTCTCCCGCCACTTCGGGGACGCACCGGTGATCGAGGTCTCCGGTCGCACGTACCCGGTGGAGGTCCGCTACCGGCCCGCCGAGGCCGACGCCGACCGCGACCAGATCCAGGCGATCAGCGACGCGCTGGACGAGCTGTGCGCCGAGGGGCGGGGGGACGTCCTGGTGTTCCTGAGCGGCGAGCGCGAGATCCGCGACACCGCCGACGCGCTCTCCAGGAACGGTCCGTCCCACACCGAGATCCTGCCGCTGTACGCGCGACTGTCCGCGGCGGAGCAGCAGCGGGTGTTCCAGCCCCACCCGGGGCGGCGCGTCGTGCTGGCGACCAACGTCGCCGAGACCTCGCTGACGGTGCCGGGCATCAAGTATGTGATCGATCCGGGCACAGCGCGCATCTCGCGCTACAGCCATCGGACCAAGGTGCAGCGGCTGCCCATCGAGCCGATCTCGCAGGCCTCCGCCGACCAGCGCAAAGGTCGCTGCGGCCGCACCTCCACCGGGATCTGTATCCGCCTGTACTCCGAAGAGGACTTCCTGTCGCGGCCCGAGTTCACCGATCCGGAGATCCTCCGCACCAATCTGGCCTCCGTCATCCTGCAGATGACCGCGCTGGGACTGGGCGACGTCGCCGCCTTCCCGTTCGTCGATCCACCCGACCAGCGCAACGTCAGGGACGGCGTCCGCCTGCTCCAGGAGCTCGGCGCCTTCGACCCGGCGGCCAAGGACGCGCACAGGCGCCTGACGCCGCTGGGTCGCAGGCTCGCGCAGCTCCCGGTCGACCCCCGGCTGGGGCGCATGGTGCTGGAGGCCGAGCGCAACGGCTGCGTCCGCGAGGTCATGGTCATCGCCGCGGCGCTGTCGATCCAGGACCCGCGCGAGCGGCCGACGGACAGGCAGCAGGCCGCCGTCGAGCAGCACGGCCGCTTCGCCGACAAGGATTCGGATTTCCTGGCCTACCTCAACCTCTGGCGGTACCTGGAGGAGCTGCAGGAGCAGGTGTCCTCGAGCCAGTTCCGCAAGCGCTGCAGGGCGGAGTTCCTGAACTTCCTGCGGGTGCGCGAGTGGCAGGACATCTACAGCCAGCTCCGGCAGGTGGTCAGGGGCCTCGGGATACCGCTGAGCAGCGCGCCCGACGACCCCCAGGGGATCCACGTCTCGCTGCTGGCGGGGCTGCTGTCCCACGTCGGCCTCAAGGACGGCGAGAAGCAGGAGTACCAGGGGGCGCGTAACGCGCGCTTCGCCATCTTCGTGGGCTCGGCGCTGTTCAAGAAGCAACCGCGCTGGGTGATGGCGGCCGAGCTGGTGGAGACCTCGCGCCTGTGGGGGCGCATCGCCGCGCGCATCGAGCCGGAGTGGGCGGAGGCGCCCGCCGGGCACCTGGTCAAACGGGCCTACAGCGAGCCGCACTGGGACCGGACGCGGGGCGCGGTGATGGCCTATGAGCGGGTGACGCTGTACGGGCTGCCGATCGTTGCCTCGCGCAAGGTGAACCTCGGCCGCATCGACCCGCGACTGTCGCGCGAGCTGTTCATCCGCCATGCCCTGGTCGAGGGGGACTGGGACACGCGCCACCGGTTCTTCCACGCCAACCGCGAGCTGCTCGAGGAGGTCGAGGACCTGGAGCGCCGCGCGCGCCGGCGCGACATCCTGGTGGACGACGAGACGCTGTTCGATTTCTACGACGAGCGGGTCGGCGCGGACGTCGTCTCAGCCCGCCATTTCGACACCTGGTGGAAGAAGGCCAGCGCGAGGCAGCCGGACCTGCTCAGCTTCGAGCGCTCGATGCTGGTCAGCAGGCGGGCACACGGCGTCGATCAGCTCGACTACCCCGACGTCTGGCGCCAGGGGGAACTGGAGCTGCGCCTCGAGTACCAGTTCGAGCCGGGCACGCGGGCTGACGGCGTGACCGTGCGGATCCCGCTGGCCGTGCTCAACCAGGTGGCCGCCGACGGCTTCGACTGGCAGGTCCCGGGCCTGCGGGAGGAGCTGGTGACCGCGCTGATCAGGTCGCTGCCCAAGGCGCTGCGCCGCAGCTTCGCCCCGGCGTCCAGCTACGCGAAGGCGGCGCTGGAGCGGATGACGCCGTCGCGGCAGCCGCTGCTCGGCGCGCTCGGGCTCGAGCTCCAGCGTATGAGCGGCGTGGCGGTCCCACCGGAGAGCTGGCAACTGGACCGGGTGCCCGAGCACCTGAGGGTCACGTTCCTGGCGGTGGATGACGAAGGTCGCGAGCTGGCGCGGGACAAGGACCTGGAGCGCCTGAAGCTGCGGCTCAAGGACCGGATGCGCGCCGCGATCTCTGCCGCGGTGGACGGCGTCGAGCGGCGCGGGCTGCGGACCTGGAGCTTCGGCGAGCTGCCACGGACCGTGGAGCATGCCCGTGGGGGTCGTGTGGTGAAGGCGTACCCGGCGCTGGTGGACAAGGGCGACACCGTCGCCATCGAGCTGCTGGAGACCGAGGCTGAGCAGCGCGACGCCATGTGGCGGGGCACGCGCCGCCTGCTGCGGCTGAGCGTCCCGTCCCCGCTCAAGCTGGTGCTGGGCCGGCTCGACGGCAAGGCCAAGCTGATCCTCAGCCAGTACCGTCACGGGAGCGCGGCGGAGCTGTTCGACGACTGCGTCGCCTGCGCCGTCGACACGCTGATCGCCGAAGGCGGCGGCCCGGCCTGGGACGAGATGGGCTTCGCCAGGCTGCACCGCACGGTCCGAGCGGAGCTGCCCGATATCGCGCTCGATGTCGTCACCAAGGTGGCGCCGATCCTGGCGGTGGACGGCGACCTCGGCGAGCGCCTCGGCAGAGGCGCCAGCCCAAACCCGGCGCTGGCGCCCGCGCTGGCCGATGCGAGAGCACAGCTGGAGGCACTGGTCTACCCGGGCTTCGTCACCGCAACGGGCAGACGCCGCCTCCCGGACCTGCTGCGCTATCTGCGCGCCATCCAGCAACGTCTCGACAAGCTGCCGCAGGACCCGTGGCGCGACCAGGAGCGGATGCTGACCATCCAGCAGGCGCAGGAGTCCTACCAGCGGCTGCTGGACAAGCTGCCGCCCGGCATCCCTCCGGGGGAGGCGCTGGAGGCGATCCGCTGGATGATCGAGGAGCTGCGGGTCAGCTATTTCGCCCAGGTCCTGGGCACCCCCTATCCGGTGTCCGACAAGCGCCTGCGACGCGCGACCGAGCAGCTGACCTAGCCGAGGCGGGCCGGCCGCTCCGAGCGTTCCTCGAGCTCTCTGATGAGCACGCCGACCCGCCGCAGGGCGGAGCGGACCGGCACGACGTGGCGGTCCAGGCCGAGCAGCAGCAGCGCCTCCGAGCCGACGAAGGCGTTGCCGATCAGCGCGGCCACCTCCTCCGCGGTGAAGGGGCCCAGCGGACCGTAGCGGCGCTCGGCTTCGCGGGCCACGTCGGCGAGCAGGACGTACCAATCGGCCAGCAGGCTGCGCACGGCGTCACCGATCACCGTGTTCGACCAGCCCAGGGCGATCATCTCCTGCAGCACCCGCACGTAGCCGGAGTCGATGTCGTCCTCGAGGAAGTCACAGGCGCGCTCGTAGCGCTTCCACAGCGGCGCGTCCTCGGCGTACATGCGAGTCTGCCGCTCCAGTCGCCAGCTGTTCTCCTCCTCGAAGAGCGCGAGGAGCAGCGCGCCCTTGGAGCCGAAGTGGTAGTGGAGCTGGCTGAGCGGCACCCTGGCCTCCTCGGCGACCTTGCGGGTCGACAGGCCGGCGTAGCCGTCGGCCAGCAGCCGCCGGCGAGCGGCCCTGATGATCAGCATGCGGGTGTCGACGGTGGCATCCGCCACGGCGGGTCCTCCTGAACGGCGGGTCCTCCTGAAGCTTGCTGCGGTCGGTCGGACGACCGACCTTGACAGTAGCCTAGCAGAGACAGAGAATCTCGTGGCTCGGTCGATCGACCGAATCGCAGCCGCGTACGGGGACCGCATCAGGAAGGGAAGCAGGCCCATGCCCGACACGACCGACCCCACGTTCTACCGCAGTCCGGCCGCGGCCATCGCCGCGCCGCCGGAGCGGCTGGCCTACGTCGCCGCGTTCGACCCCGCCGGTCGCGCGAAGGACGCCATGACGGCGATCGACTGCGACCCGTCCTCATCGACCTTCGGCACGGTCGTCGGCTGGAGCGAGCTGCCCACCGCGGGGAACGAGCTGCACCACTTCGGCTGGAACGCCTGCTCCAGCGCGCTGTGCCATCAGGGCCACGGCGACCACGGCGCCCCGCTGGAGCGCCGCTACCTCGTCGTCCCCGGCATCCGCTCCTCGCGTATCTACATCCTCGACACCAAGCCCGACCCGCGCAGCCCAACGGTGGTGCGGACCATCGACGCCGACGAGCTGGCCAGCAAGGCGGGCTACTCGCGGCCGCACACCCTGCACTGCGGGCCCGGCGGGATCTTCATGTCGGCGCTGGGTGGCGCCAACGGCAACGACGGGCCGGGCGGTGTGGCGCTGCTTGACCACGACACCTTCGACGTCATCGGCGCGTGGGAGCTGGACCGCGGCGACCAGTTCTTCGCCTATGACGTGTGGTGGCACCTCAACCACGACACCGTGATCACCTCCGAGTGGGCGACCCCGTCGATGATCGAGAACGGCATCAACCCCGAGGACCTGCTCGGCCGCAAGTTCGGCCACCACCTGAACTTCTGGAGCATGTCGGAGCGCAAGCTCACCCAGCGCGTCGACCTGGGCGACCAGCACCAGATGGTGCTGGAGCTGCGCCCCGCCCACGACCCGTCGAAGACGTGGGGCTTCGTGGGCGTGGTGATCAGCGTCGAGGACCTGTCGGCGTCGGTGTGGCTGTGGCACCGCGACGGCGACCGCTGGGCCGCGCGCAAGGTCATCACCATCCCCGCTGAGCCGGCCGACCCCGACGACCTGCCGCCGGCGCTCAAGCCGTTCGCGGCGGTCCCGCCGCTGGTCTCCGACATCGACATGTCGGTCGACGACCGCTGGCTGTACGTGTCGTGCTGGGGGACCGGCGAGCTCAAGCAGTACGACGTCAGCGACCCGTTCAACCCGCGCGAGACCGGCTCGGTGCGCCTGGGCGGCATCGTGGCACGCCAGCCGCACCCCGCACGGCCCGACCAGCCGCTCGGCGGTGGGCCGCAGATGGTGGAGGTCAGCCGCGACGGCCGCCGCGTCTACCTGACCAACTCGCTGTACGCGGCCTGGGATGAGCAGTTTTATCCCGACGGCGTCGGCGCGTGGGTGGCCAAGCTCGACGCCGACGTCGACGGTGGCGGGCTCAGCGCCGACGCGCGCTTCTTCCCCTACGGCGACGACTTCCGCGGCCTGCGCGTGCACCAGACGCGGCTGCAGGCCGGCGACGCCTCCAGCGACTCCTACTGCTTCACCAGCTGACCATGAAGCCGTTGGCCCACCACGCGGGCGAGCAGTCGCTCGCCACGCTCCTGCTGCTCGGCGGCGGCGTGCTTCCCGTCGTGGTGGCCATCGGCCGGGCCCGGCTGGCCGGCGCCGGCGCCAGGCTGGCCAGGATCGTGCGCTCCCGGCGCGGAGGCTGAGGTGCGCGCGTGTCAGGCCGGTCGAGGGGGGCGGCGCCGCCAGGGCCGCCGCCTCGCCGAGCTGCTGTAGCTCGCGCCGCCTACCGCAGCAGGCGCACTCGCGGGCGGCGCTCGATCTCCGCGTCCACCACCGGCTCGAGCTCAGTGCCGGGGTCGACGCGGGTGAGCTGGCCGTGCAGGAGCACGTCGGGGTCACTGGGTGCGGGTGCGCAGGTGTGACCCTCCGTCCAGGGGGCGTTGCAGTAACCACAGACGTGCCGGCGCGGCCAGTGCTTGACGGTCCGGCGGCCCTCGAACAGCCAGTCAGGCAGGAACGGGAGTACGAACATCGCAACCACGGCGGCGATGCCGAGCCATGGCGTGGGAGTGTGCGGCATCAGGTCCTCCTGTCGACACGGCGCCGCCTTGCCGGCACTGCCCTGCTGCCGGAAGGCGTCATCGCGGGACTAACCGCCGACCGGTGCCCTCAACCACGCTGGCGAGAGGCGGCGGGCGGCGCGGAGGTCGCCGAAAATGGTAATTTCTCTCGCCCGCGGCGTGCGCGTCGATCAGCGTCGCCGTCACGTGCTGCCAGCCCGACCATTCAGAGCCGGGCGGATCGACAGGAGAGGCCTTGTGACCCAATCCTCGACGACCCTGGACGTCAGTCCCGTCAATGGCCCGCCCCAGCCGCCAGCGCTCCTCGTCGAGCGCGACCTGCAGCGCAACCGGGTGACCGTCGCCTTCCGGCTGCTGCTGCTCATACCCCAGTTCATCGCCGTCTACGCGCTGTACCTGGTAGCCGTAATCGTCCTGCTGGTGGGCTGGTTCGCCGCGCTGGTCCTCGGCAGACTGCCCGGGCCGATCGCCCGCTACCTCGGCCACTTCGTCCGCTACAGCACCAGGGTGTTCGGCTATTACTGGTTCCTCACCGACAAGTACCCGCCGTTCCGGCTCTCCGCCGAGGACTATCCCATCAGGGTGGAGCTCGCCCCCGGCCGGCTCAACCGGCTGGCGGTGCTGTTCAGGCTGTTCCTGGCCATCCCGGCGGCGATCGTGTACACCCTGGTCGCCGCCGGCTGGGCGGCGGCGAGCTTCTTCATCTGGCTGCTGGTCCTTGCGATGGGCGAGGTCCCCGGCGCGCTGTACGACGCCACCACCGCCATCATCCGCTACGGCATGCGGTTCTCCGCCTATGTGCTGCTGCTGACCGCCGCCTACCCCAGCGGGCTCTTCGGCGACGAGCCCGCACCGGCCCCGGCTCCGGCTCCGGCCGCGCTCCCCGATGACGCGACAGCGCCCGCGCCCATGCCCGGCCCGGCGGCGCCTGGCGAGCTCTCCCCCGCCCAGGCGGCGCCGGCCGGACCTGGCGACGGCCTGGCGGCGCCGCCGGCGGCGCGGGGCGTGCTGACGCTCTCCAGGGGGGCGAAGCAGCTGGTGGTCCTCTTCCTCGTGCTCGGCGTGTGGCAGTACGCGGCGGGCGGCGCCATCGCGGCCGTCACCGCCAGCAGGACGGTGAGCAGCACCCAGGCCCTCCAGTCGCTCACGGCCGCGCACGACACCCTCGCCAGCAGCACCCAGAAGTTCCAGCAGGACGTCGGCACCTGCAGCACCGCTCCAGAGGCGAAGCGGCTGACCTGCGTGCAGACGGCCGACCGCGACCTGGCCACCGCGTTCGAAACGTTCGCCAACCGGGTGGAGGACATCAAGTTCCCCGCCTCGGCGAGCGCTGAGGCGGCGCGGGTGGTCACCCTCGGCCACGAGTTCGCCAACTCCCTGCAGGGGCTCGTCGCCGCGCCCACACCCGAGGAGTACACGAAGCTGACCGCCGACACCGACCGCATCGGCAGCTCGTTCGACCAGCAGTACCAGGCGCTGGTCAACAAGCTCGCGGCCGCCTGAGGGCGCGGGCCGGAGCCGCGGGAGCGACGCCGCCTCGGAGAAGAGACGGTCGCTGGAAGCCGTCCCGCTTGACACGTCGCCGTGCACGCGGGCAGGGTGGTCGCATGACTGTCGTGTACCTCACCCGCAACCGCGCGCTGGACTACCAGCACGTGGTCTCGTGCGCGTGTACCAGGACCCGGCGGTCGTCCCGCGGGCTGTAGCCCGCTCCCGTTCTCAGACTCCTCGACCGCCGGGTAGGGCGCGCGCTGTCGCGCGCCCCGAGGTGCGTCGGAAGTCGAATGCTCGAGAGGCCTGACCCCATGGAGTTCCTTCGAAAGGAGCAGACGCTCAACCAGATCGAGCGCTGGAAGCTCGAGCGCCATCCGCTGGACGTGCGCCAGGCGGTCCTGGAGCGCTACGCGGTGGAGGGAGTTGACGCGATCGGCGAGGTCCCCGGCGAAGCCGAGCGGCTCAAGTGGGTGGGGCTGTACCCGCAGCGGCAGGGCGGCGACGCCTTCATGATGCGCATCAAGGTCCCCGGCGGGCAGCTGAACGCGGAGCAGGCCGGCACCATCGGCGAGATCGCCGAGGAGCTCGCCGAGGGACCGGAGCCGAACCCGGTGTTCGGCCAGGGTTTCCTGGACCTCACCACCCGGCAGGACATCCAGCTTCACTGGCTGCGCATCGAGGACGTGCCCGAGATCTGGCGCCGCCTGGAGGACGTGGGCATCACCACCACCCAGGCGTGCGGCGACTCAGCCCGCAACGTGCTGTGCTGCCCGGTCTCCGGGCTGGACGCCGACGAGGTGCTCGAGGCCTACCCGGTGGCCGTGGCGATCTCGGACTACTTCACCGGCAACCGCGAGTACGCCAACCTGCCGCGCAAATTCAAGATGAGCGTGACCGGCTGCCGCGAGGACTGCGCCAACGCCGAGATCAACGACATCGGCATGTGGCCGGCGCGCCTGGCCGACGGCACGCTCGGGTTCAACGTCCTGGTCGGTGGAGGTCTCTCCGACGGGCCGCGGATGGCCTCCGACATCGACGTGTTCGTGCGGCCCGACCAGGCGGTGGAGCTCACGCGGGCCATCGCCCAGCTTTTCGGCGAGCTCGGCGACCGCGAGAACCGCTGGACCTGCCGGATGCGCTACCTGGTCCAGGAGCTGGGACCGGAGGGCTTCCGCGAGGAGCTGGACCGGCGCGCCGCGTTCCAGCTCACCCCGGCGGGCGAGACGCTCACGCGCCGCCACCGCGGCGACCACGTCGGCGTCCACCGCCAGCGGCAGCCAGGGCTCCACTACGTGGGCCTGTCGGTGACGGTCGGCCGCATGCAGGGCCGCAACCTGGTCGAGGCGGCGCGGCTGGCCAGGACGTACGGCTCGGGCGAGGTGCGGCTCACCACCGACCAGAACCTCGTCCTGTCCGGGGTCCCCACCGAGCGGCTGGACGGCCTGCTCGCCGAGCCGCTGCTGGCTGTGCACTCCCCCACTCCTGGCCCGTTCGAGCGCGGGGCGGTCGCCTGCACCGGCAGCGAGTTCTGCCGCTTCGCGATCATCGAGACCAAGGCCAGGACCGCCACCCTGGCCCGCTGGCTGGACCAGCACGTCGACCTCGGCGGCGAGGAGATCGTGCGCCTGCACGTCTCCGGCTGCTCGGCCTCGTGCGCCCAGCCGCAGATCGCCGACATCGGCTTCCGCGGAGAGATCGCCCACCGCGACAAGGAGCTGGTCGAGGGGGCCGACGTCGGGCTCGGCGGCAGCCTCGGGACGGATTCGGCCTTCATCGACTGGGTCGAGGGCGCCGCCCCCCTCGACGACATGCCACAGGCGCTGTCGCGGCTGTTCGCCCGCTACCGCGCGGAGCGTGGCGCCGACGAGCGCTTCCACCAGTGGTGCCGGCGGGTGGACAACGACGAGCTGCGCGCCCTGGTGCGGCACGGCACACCGCGGGAGGAAGGCTGATGGCCGCGTTCAAGATCAGGGAGGAGATGAACGGCATCTCCGAGGCTCCGGGCAAGATCTGGTTCTGGGACCTCGAGGACGCCGTCATCGACGCCGAGCGCTGCATCCAGTGCGGCGCCTGCGTGGCCGTCTGCCCCAGCGACTCGATCGGCATCGGCGACGACGACCTGCCAGAGCTGGTCAAGATGTGCACCGGCTGCTCGCTGTGCTGGGACTTCTGCCCGCGAGGCGGGCTGCGCCACGAGGCGACCTGGAAGCTCACCGGCGCCGAGGGCGACGGCCTTGCCGCGGTCACGGAGCGCTGGAGCGCCCGCACGCGCTCGTCCATCAAAGGCGTGCAGGACGGCGGGGTGGTCAGCGCGATCCTGATCGCGCTGCTGGAGGCGGGCCAGCTCGACGGCGCGCTGCTGGCGCGCCCGAGCGACACCGAGCGCTGGAAGGGCGAGGCGTACCTGGCCCGCACGCCGGCCGAGGTGGTCGAGTGCGCCGGCAGCTTCTACAACCAGACCATGGCACTGGGTCACCTCGACCTGAAGGGCCTGGACCTGCCGGCCAACCCCCGCATCGCGGTGGTCGGGACCCCCTGCGAGATCGAGGGCATCAAGGCCATGCAGGCGCGGCCCTGGTCCTGGGGGTCCTCGCAGGTGGACGCGGTGGTGCTGACCATCGCCCTGCTGTGCACCAAGAGCTTCAATTACGAAAAGCTGATGGTGACCGAGATCGAGCGCAAGCGCGGGATCTCCCTGGACCGCATCGGCCGGGTCGACGTGATCCGCGGCAAGCTGATCGTCCAGGGTCACGACGGCGAGACGATCATCGAGGAGCCCATTCGCGACTTCCACGGCGCCGCGCTCAAGGGCTGCGACGAGTGCACCGATTTCCTGGGCAGCGCCGCCGACCTGTCGGTGGGCAGCGTCGGCAGCTCCGACGGCTGGTCCAGCGTGCTGGTCCGGACCGCGACCGGGCGGGCGGCTGTGCAGGGCGCGGCGGACCGGCTGGAGCTGCGCGAGCTGGAGCGGCCGGAGGGTCTCGAGAAGCTCGACGCACTCGACAAGCGGATTGCCTTCAAGCATCTGGCGCGCCCGTTCGATCCCGACGCGCCGCTGTTCGTGGACTTCGCCGAGCACGTCGAGGCCTACAGCGGCACCGACCGCGCTCCCGTGGTCCCGAGCCGGTGACCCAGACCATGGCCGACCGGGGCCTGGAGCTGCCGCTGCCGGCGGAGCCGGCGGCCCTGCGCGCCCAGACGCGCGAGCTCGTGGAGCGCGCGCCCGCCGACGGCGCGGCCCTGATCAGCGGCGGCGAATGGATCGCGGGCGTCCTGTGGGACTGCTGGGGCGCGGCGCTGGAGCGCGCGGGGATGCACCGCGAGCAGCTCGTCCAGATCGCCGCGGACTACCGCAGGGAGCTGTGGTTCTGGGTGATGCGCGAGCGGACCTGGGCACACTGCGCCGGCGGCCTGCGCGGCCGCGTCCTGCGCCGCCTCGACGGCTGACCGGCGCGGGTGAGCGCCGGACCGCGGGCGGCAAGACCCCTGCTCACGCGTTGCCGCTACTCTCTGAGCAAGGGATTCCAATTCAGATTCAGAGGAAGTGCCCGTGATCCGAGACAACCTTCGCAACGTGGCCATCGTGGCGCACGTCGACCACGGCAAGACCACGCTGGTGGACGCCATGCTCCGGCAGTCCGGGGCCTTCCGCGCCAACCAGGAGGTCGTCGACCGGGTCATGGACTCGATGGACCTCGAGCGCGAGAAGGGCATCACCATCCTCGCCAAGCAGACCGCGATCCGCTTCCACGGCGTGCGCATCAACGTGGTGGACACGCCCGGCCACGCCGACTTCGGCGGGGAGGTCGAGCGGACGCTCCGCATGGTCGACGCCGTCCTGCTGCTGGTGGACGCCGGCGAGGGGCCGCTGCCGCAGACGCGCTACGTGCTCAGCAAGGCGCTGGCCCGACACCTGCCGGTGGTGGTGTGCGTCAACAAGGTCGACCGGGGCGACGCCCGTCCCGCCGAGGTCGTGCACGAGATCGAGGAGCTGTTCCTCGACCTCGACGCCGACGAGCACCAGATCGATTTCCCGATCCTGTACACCAACGCGCGGGCCGGACGGGCCGGACCGCGCCCGGACGCGCTGTCCGACGACCTCGGCCCGCTGCTCCAGGCGATCGTCGACACCACGCCGGCGCCCTCCTACGAGCCCGGGCATCCGCTGCAGTTCCTGGTCACCAACCTCGACGCCGACCCCTACGTCGGCCGCCTGGCGGTCGGGCGCCTGTGGCAGGGCGAGGTCAGCCTCGGCGACCAGGTCGGGGTGGCCAAGCGGGACGGCACGCTGGTCGCGGCCAAGGTCACCAAGATCGTCGGCGCGACCGGGCTGTCGCACAGCGACCTCGACCACGCCGGGCCCGGCGACATCGTCGCCATCGCCGGCCTCGGTGACGTGACCGTCGGCGAGACGGTCACCGACCCCGCCGACCCGCGCCCGCTGCCGGTGGTCTCCATCGACGAGCCCAGCCTGTCGATGCGCTTCGGGGTCAACACCTCGCCCTTCGCCGGCAACGACGGCACCTACCTGACCAGCAGGCACCTGAAGGAGCGGCTGGACCGCGAGACGCTCGGCAACGTCTCGATCCGGGTGCTCCCCACCGAGGCTCCCGACGTGTTCGAGGTGCAGGGCCGCGGCGAGCTGCAGCTCGCCATCCTCGTCGAGCAGATCCGGCGCGAGGGCTGCGAGCTGGAGGTGTCCAAGCCAGAGGTGATCACCAGAGCGGTCGACGGCCGCCTGCAGGAGCCGTACGAGGCGGTCACGCTGGACATGCCCGATGAGTACGTCGGCGTGGTGACCCAGGGCCTCGCGGTCCGCAGGGGCCGCATGACCAACCTGGTCGACCACGGCAGTGGCTGGGTGCGGATGGAGTTCCGGGTGCCCGCCCGCGGGCTGATCGGCTTCCGATCCGTCCTGCTCACCGAGACCAAGGGCACCGCGCTCCTCCACCACCTGTTCGACGGCTACGACGAGTGGGCGGGCGAGATCCATCACCGGTCGGGCGGCGCGCTGGTGGCCGACCGCCTCGGCACGACCACCGCCTACGCCCTCGACCAGCTCCAGGAGCGAGGCGAGCTGTTCGTCACCCCGGGCACCCAGGTCTACCAGGGCATGGTGATCGGCCAGAACAGCCGCCCGGACGACATCGACGTCAACCCCACCCGCGAGAAGCAGAAGACCAACATCCGCTCGCACGCCGCCGACGAGGCGATCCGGCTGGTGCCGCCGCGGCAGCTGTCGCTGGAGCAGGCCATCGAGCGGGCGGGCATCGACGAGCTGGTCGAGGTCACCCCCCGCTCGATCCGGCTGCGCAAGCGGGTCCTGGACGCCACCACGCGCGGCCGTGCCAGCAAGCGCGCCCGCCAGCGCCGCTGACCGCAACGACCCGCCTCCCGTCCACGCTCCGATAGTTTCCGAATCTCTAGGTTCCGGTCGTGCTGGGGGCTCGCTCCGCTGATGGCAATGCTCAGCGGCGTGATCTGAGGGCATGGCCGCCTCCGGCATGCGGCTGCGGCTTGGAAATTTTCGTAGTATTGTGCTGGCACCCAGGGCAAGGGGGGACGGCAGATGCCGCAGGACGAGCGACCACGCGTGACCATCGGGGTCATCGCCAAGGAGGCGGGGGTCTCGGTGCCGACCGTCTCCAAGGTGCTGAACGGCCGGGCGGGGGTGGCCGCCGAGACGCGCCATCGCGTGGAGGAGCTCCTGCGCGAGCACAACTACATGCGCCGGACGCCATCGCGGACCCACACCTCCGGCCTGATCGACCTGGTGTTCAACGAGCTCGACAGCCCCTGGGCCGTCGAGGTCATCCGCGGGGTCGAGAGGGTGACGAGCAGCCTCGGCGGGGGCGTGGTCGTGTCGGCCATGCACGGGCGGGCCACCCCGGCACGGCAGTGGCTGCAGCGCCTCACGGCGCGCCGCTCCGACGGCGTCATCCTCGTCCTGTCGGAGCTGAGCTCACGCCAGCGGGCGCAGCTCACCACCCTCGGGACCCCCTACGTGGTGGTCGACCCGGTGGGCCACACCGATCCCGACATGCCGTCGGTGGGGGCGACCAACTGGGCTGGTGGGCTTGCGGCGACCCAGCACCTCGTCGAGCTGGGGCATCGCCGCATCGGGATGATCAGCGGCCCGCCGCGGCTGCTGTGCAGCCGCGCGCGGATCGACGGCTACCGCGCGGCGCTTGAGGCGGCGACGCTGCCCTTCGATCCCCAGCTGCTGCGCTACGGCGATTTCCATCACGAGACCGGGTACACGGAGGCGCTCGCCCTGCTGCGTCTGGAGCAGCCGCCGACCGCGGTCTTCGCGGGCAGCGACCAGCAGGCGTTGGGCACCTACGAGGCGGTCCACGAGCACGGCCTGCGGGTCCCCGACGACGTCAGCGTGGTCGGCTTCGACGACCTCCCGGTGTCGAGCTGGGTGGTGCCGCGCCTGACCACGATCCGCCAGCCCCTGGCCGAGATGGCGGCGATGGCCGCCCGCATGGTCCTGCGAATGTCCAGCGGCGAGCGCATCGACAGCCCGCGGGTGGAGCTGGCCACCCGCCTCGTCGTGCGCGAGAGCACGGCGCCGCACCCCGGCTAAGGCGTGAACGCTTCGCGCCACCCCTCGACCGGTGCCTCAGGTGGGATAGACCGTCACCTCTGTGGCCTTGACCGCTGCCCAGACGCGCCCGCCGTCGGCAAGGCGCAGCTCGGCCGCCGCCGCCGGGGTGACCTCCGCGACCAGCGGCACCTCGCCGGTCAGGCGCACCCGCACCCGGTCGCCGACCAGGTCGAGCGCTTCGGACGTGGCCGGCCAGACGTTGCGCGGGGTGCCGTCCGGTCGCGCGCGGTGCAGGGCGACCGCGCGCGGATGGATGACACAGAACACCTCGCCCGCGTGCCCTTCGGCGGTGACGAGCGCGGCGCCCCCTGGCAGCTCGACCCGCGTGCCCGCGGCGCGGCCGCGCAGCAGGTTCAGCCCGACCAGCTCGGCCACATAGCGCGAACGTGGCCTGGCACTGACCTCCGCCGGCGTGCCCGCCTGGCTGACCCGCCCCCCCTCGAGCACCACCAGCCGGTCGGCAAGCGTCATCGCCTCCACCGGGTCGTGGGTGACCAGCACCCGGGTGCCCTGGTAGGCGGCCAGATGGCGGCGCAGGTCGCGGCGCAGCTCCACGCGGGCGTGGGCATCGAGCGCGGCGAGCGGCTCGTCGAGCAGCAGCAGCCGCGGGCTGGTCGCCAGCGCGCGGGCGAGCGCGACCCGCTGCGCCTGCCCCCCCGACAGCGCGCGCGGCCGGGCGCCCGCGTAGCCGTCCATGCTCATGCGCGCCAGCCACGCCGCCGCCTGCTCGCGCGCCCTGGCTCGGGGGACGCCGCGGGCGCGCAGCCCGAAGGCGACGTTGTCCAGCACCGACAGGTGCGGGAACAGCAGGTAGTCCTGGAACACCATACCGACGGGGCGGCGCTCGGCCGCCACCCGCACCCCCGCCGCGGGATCCTCGAGCACCTGGCCGTCCAGCACGACCTGCCCTCCCATCAGCGGCACCAGCCCCGCCAGGGCGCGCAGGGCGGTCGTCTTGCCGGCCCCGTTGGGGCCCAGCAGCACCAGCAGCTCATCGGTGGCGACGGTGAGCGCGGCATCGAGGTCCAGGGTGCCGAGCGTCACCCGGACCGCCGCCCGCAGGCTCATGCGGTGGGGAACCAGCGGTCCCGCAGGACGACCAGGACCGCCAGCGAGACCGCCAGCAGCACAAGGCTGAGCGCGATCGCCGCGTCGGTGTCGGTCTGCAGCGCCAGGTAGACCGCCAGCGGCATGGTCTGGGTCGAGCCGGGCAGGTTGCCGGCGAAGGTGATGGTGGCGCCGAACTCGCCAAGCGCCCGCGCCCAGCACAGCGCCGCGCCGGCGCCCAGCGACGGTCCGATCAGCGGCAGCGTCACGCGCCGGAAGACCAGCCAGCGGCCGGCGCCGAGGGTGGCGGCCGCGTCCTCGAAGCGGCGGTCCATCGAACGCAGCCCGGCCTCGACCGTGACCACCAGAAAGGGCAGGGCCACGAACGCCTCGGCCAGCACCGCCCCGGCAGTGGTGAACGGCAGGGTGACGCCGAGCGCGCGGTCCAGCCACATCCCGGCCAGCCCGCGCCTGCCGAACGCCAGCAGCAGCGCGACCCCGCCGACGACCGGGGGCAGCACCATGGGGAGCGTGGTGAGCGCGCGGACCAGGTTCCGGCCGGGGAAGGCGACCCGGGCGAGCAGGAACGCCAGCGGCAGCCCGAGCAGCAGCGACACCGCCACGGCGCCCAGCGAGCACACCAGCGACAGCCGCAGCGCCGTCAGGACCTCTGGGCTGGCCAGGTCGCGCGGCAGGCTGCGCCAGGTGGTGCGCCCGAGCAGCCCGGCCAGCGGCACGACCAGGAACGCGACCCCGAACGCGGCGGGCACCACGAACGCGGCCGGTGCCCAGCCACGACCGCCGCCGGTGCGGGTCAACGTCGCCCCGGCCTCACGAGATGGGCGGCGGCAGGAACCCGAAGGCGGAGAGGACCTGCTGGCCCTGAGCGGCCAGGACGAAGTCCACGAACGCCTGCGCCTGGCGCTGGTGCCCGCTCGCCCTGACGGTGGCGATCGGGTAGATGGCCGGCACGTTCCGCGCCGCGGGGATCTCGACCCCGTCGACCTTGCCCTTGGCGGCGGTCACGTCGGTGACGTACACGATGGCGGCGTCGGCCTCGCCCAGCGCGACCTTGTTGACCGCGGCCTTGACGTTGTCCTCCAGCGACACCGGCCTGACGGTGACCCTCTGCGCGTCAAGCGCCTGTCGGGCGTACCTGCCCGCCGGCACCGCGGGCGCCGCCAGCACCACCTTGAGATCGCCGTGGGCGAGGTCCGCCAGGCCGTGGACTCCCTCGGGATTGCCGGGCGCGACCACGATCTCGAGCATGTTGCTCGCGAACGCCTTCGGAGCGCCCGCGAGGTCGTTTACCTTGCTCATGTTGCTGGTGTCGGCAGAGGCGAACACGTCCGCCGGGGCGCCGTGCTGGATCTGGGTGGCCAGTGCCTGGCTGCCGGCGAAGTTATAGGTGACCTCGACGTCCGGGTGCGCCGCGGTGAATTCGCCGCTGAGCTTGTTGAACGCCTCGGTCAGCGACGCGGCGGCGAACACCTTGATCTGGACCGGTGAGCCCTCGCCTGAAGTGCCGCTGTCGCCGCCCCCGCAGGCGGCGGCCAGCAGCGCCGCGGCCAGCGACACGGCGGCCAGGCGGATACGGGAGCGGAGCATGAACGCCCTCCTCAACTCAACGCCTTCCTCAACTTCTTGACGGAAGCTCGACGACGACGTTGGTCGCCTTGACGGCCGCGACCGCGAGCATCCCCGGGGTGAGCCCGAGCTCGTCGGCGGCCTCGCGCGTCATGATCGACACCAGCCGGTGCGGTCCGGCCTGCACCTCGACCTGCGCGACGATCTCGTCCTTGACGACCCGGGTGACGATGCCGGTGAAGCGGTTGCGGGCGGACTGCGGCATGACCTCTTCCCGCTCTGGCCAATGGCGCAGGCCGGTCACGAATTCGGCGAGCTCGGCGCCGTCGATGACGCGCTGGCCACCCTCGGTGCGGCGCGAGCCCAGCCGGCCGGCGTCCGCCCAGCGCCGCACGGTGTCGGCGCTGACCCCGAGCAGCTCGGCAACCTGGCCGATGCGATAGTTCATCATCTGCGAGCGATCCCATCAATAAGGTTGCATCCGCAAGATTAATTGCACATTCGACCCGCATCCGCAAGAGCGGGCCGCACCGCCGTGCCCTGCCCGGGCCTGACCCGTGCTGGGCGGCGCGCCGGCGGCCACGACCGGTAGCGTGGCGCCGTCATGGACGCGAAGGTGCTCACCGGCGAGCGGGTCACAGTCGAGCCGTTCGACGAGCTGAGCGGCGCGGTCCGCGCGAGTCTCGAGGCGGAGGCGGCGGACCTGGGCCGGTTCCTCGCCACGGCGGCCACCGTCGCCATCGCGGAGGTCAGCGGCGCAGGTTGATCAGCTCGCGGCGCACCGTCCGCACGCCGGTGTCGTTGCCCTTGCGGCGGTACAGGCGCAGCGCCCGCTCGAACTCCTGGATGGCCTCCTCCCGCCGCGTCGCGATGCGGAGGATGGCCGCGAGATCGGCGTGCGCCTGCGCCTGGGCGTCGAGCTGGTCGGTGGATTCCGCCATCTCCACGGCACCCCTGGCCGAGCGCTCCGCATCCTCCAGCCTGCCGCGGTGGACGAGCAGGACGGCTCGCAGCGATTGCCGCTTGACCTGCACCTCGACGTGCTCGGCGGCGGCCAGCCGTTCGCAGACCTCGACCATCCCCTCGGCCTCGCCATAGCGACCCTGCTGGAGCAGCACGCGGCCCAGAAGCACCGCGATGCCGGCCCGCGGCGTGGTCGCGCCCATGCGCTCGAGCGTCTCGTAGCCCTTGCGCAGCATCTCCTCGGCCTCGGCGGGCTCCTCCTGCAGCAGCAGCACCAGCCCCTCGCAGGCGGAGTCGGCGGCCCGGGTGAGCAGCTCGCCCAGCTCGAGCGTGATCGCGCTCGCCTCCTTGCCGTGCTCGCGGGCGGTGTCGAAGTCACCGACCATCGCGGCGGTCTGGGCGAGCGTCGTCAGCACGCTGGCCTCCATGCTGCGCATGCCGTTGCTCCTGGCGACCGCCAGCGCCTGCTCGGCCCGCTGGGTCACCTCGGCGACCGGGACCGCCCCCGACAGCAGGATCTGGCAGTACAGGCGCACGGCCCTGGCTTCCTGCGCGCGGTCGCCGGCGCCCTGGGCGAAGCCCCGCGCCCGCGCGGCCGCCGCGCTCGCCTCGGCCGACCTGCCCAGGAAGTAGCCGATGGAGGCAAGGACGTTCCACGCCTTGGCCAGGCCCAGATCGTCGTGCGCGCGGGCGAACACCGAGATGGCCCGCTCGGCCTCGCCCCGGCCGTCGCGCACGAAGCGCTCCAGGCTCGTGAAGGCCAGCGTGGAGATCCGGTCGAGGATGGCGTGCGCCGCCTCGACCTCCCTGCCCGCCGCCTCCACCTCGGCGATGAGCTCGTCGTAGATCTCGAGCGCGCGCTGCAGCTCGCCGGTGGCCTGCAGCGCGCCGGCGAGGTTGGAAAGGACCGCGATCCGGCTCGGGTCCTCGCGCGGCAGCACGCGCGAGGCGTTCCCGAGCAGCGCCAGCGTGAGGCGGATGTCTCCGCGCTTGGCCGCCCGGCGACCCGCCGCCGCGAAGCGCTCGCCACCGCGCCGGGCGAGCTCCCGCGCCGAGGCGTCGACCGGGCCCAGCTTGCGCTGATACTCGTAGGCCTCGTTGAGGTGGTAGGCGATGAGCTCGTCGAACTGGCTGAGCCGATCGCCGGCGGTCTCCTCGACCCAGTTGGCATAGCGCCGGTGACGATCCGCCCTGACCTCCTCGGTCATGCGCTCGTAGGCGGCGTTGCGGATGAGGATGTGCCGGAAGCTGTAGCCGTCGCCGCCCTCGACCGCCGGCAGCGGGAACACGGCGCTGCGGTCGCGGTCGATGAGGTCCTCGAGCGCCAGCGCCTCCAGGCAGTCCGCCACCTCGGAGGGCCGCAGGTCATGGGAGAGCGCGACGATGTCGGCGGTGTGGAACTGCTTGCCGACAACCGACGCCCGCTCGATGATCTTGCGCTCCATCTCGCTCAGGCGCGCGAGGCGGACGGTGAGCAGCGGCTCGATCGTGCGCGGCGTGGCGATGTTGTCCAGCTCGGCGGTGGTCGCCACCCAGCGCCCCTCGACCAGCCGCAGGATGCCGCCGCCGATGAGGCTCTCCATCACCTCCTCGACGTAGAAGGGATTGCCCTCGGTCAGCTCCCAGATGTAGGCGAGCACCTCGACGTCCAGCCGCCTGCCGCCGAGCATGTGCTCGAGGAGCTTCTCGCCCTCGGACTCCCGCAGCGGAGACAGCGAGATGCACAGGGTGTTCGGGCTGCCGCCGGGCCAGCGCTCTCTTCGCTTGCGCAGCTCCTCGGGGCGGGCAAGGCACAGCAGCATGAGCGGCACGCCCTGCGAGTACTCGGCGATGTGGTCGATGGCGTCGAGCACCGACGGCTCCGCCCAGTGCAGGTCGTCGATGAAGACGACCAGGGGCCGGCGGCGGGCCAGTGCCTCGAGGAACGTCCGCAGCGCCGAATAGCTGTCGCCAGCGAGCCCGCTCTCGGCCGGGAGCCCGATGAGCGGGGCGATGCGCAGGGCGATCTCTCTGGCGCGGTCGCTGTCGAGCAACGGCAGCGCGAGCCGCTCGTACACGAGCTCGATCGAGTCGGTCGGGGCGATGCCGGCGGCCTGGGTGACGATCTGCATGATCGGCCAGAAGCTCTTGCCGTAGGAGAGGCATTGCCCGCGCAGGATCGTCGCGTGGTCGCCCAGCTCGTGCAGGAAATGGTCGATCAGCCTCGACTTGCCGATCCCAGCCGGTCCCACCACGGCCACCAGATGGCAGAAACGCTCGGCGACGGTCCGCTCGAACACGTCGGCGAGCAGCCGCAGCTCCAGGTCCCGCCCGATGAGGGGGCGGTCGAGCCGCCGCATCCTGCCGGGCACGTCGGGCGTGACCCGGTGGACACGGTAGGCGACGACGGGCTCGAGCATGCCCTTGAGCCGCAGCGGCTCCGTCTGCTCCGCCCGCACGGCGTCGCGCACCAGCGAATAGGTCCCCTCCCCGATCAGGATCCCCCTGGGCCCGGCGCTCTGCTCGAACCGCCTGGCCAGGTTGACGACGTGCCCGGTCACCTGGTCCTCGATGGAGGTCCCCTTCGTGTTGATGAGCACCGTGCCGGTGTTGATGCCGATGCGGGCGAGGAGCGGGACGTTGTGGCTGCTCTGCAACTGGGCGCTGAGCTGAGACAGGGCCTCCTGCAGCTCCGAGGCGGCGCGCACCGCGCGCAGCGCGTCGTCGTCGTGGGGGGTGGGAATGCCGAACACGGCCATGAGCCCGTCGCCGTGGCGCGTGCCGACCGCTCCCCCATGGCTGGAGAAGACGCGCTGCGCCGTGTCGTAGAAGCGGTCCAGCCACCGTCGCAGCGGCACCGCCTCGAGCAGCGCGTCGAGCTTCATGGAGTCGACGATGTCGCAGAAGGCCACCGTGACGGCGGGCCGGAACTCCTCGTGCGTCGCGGGGTCCAGGCGCGTGCCGCAGGCCGGGCACGACGGCTCGGACGCGGGCACTGGCTCTTTGCAAGTCGGACATACTCGCATATAGGAAGTATATGTCAGAACACCCGTACTGGTAGCCCGCGGCACGTCGGAACGGGGAATGGCGACGGGCCCGGTGCGCTCGGCCTGCGCTACTTGCGCGCGAACAGACGCTAGTATCCCGCCTGACACAGCCCGAAGGATGAAATTGAGCGGTTGGGTGAGAACTCGTCTTTCGGATTAAAGGGATGTGCGATGACATTGGGCGGGCATCACCCGGACAGCGAGCCAACTGTCGGCCCGGTGACAGCTGTTCGGGCACACGGGCGTTCTTGTTGTGACAGGTCTGGCGGGTCCGGTCGACGAACGTCCCGAGTCGGAAGAGAGTAAGCATGATCGCGTTCCAGCAAAAAAAGGTTCTGGTCACCGGCGCGTCGGGATTTCTCGGCAGCCATCTCGCCGAGGCGCTCCTCCGTGAGGGCGCGCACGTGCGCGCGCTGGTCCGCGGCTCCGGCGCTCACGGAGCCGGGTCGAGCCTGGAGCGCGTCGCGGGCGGCCGGGACGTGGAGGTCGCGCCAGGGGACCTGCGCGACCTGGCGGCGGTACGGCGGGCGGCCAGGGACGTCGACCAGGTCTTCCACGTCGGCGGGCTGGGATGCGTCCCCTCCTCGCTCGAGGACCCGCTCACCTATGTCGACGTCAACGTCCGCGGCAGCGCGCACGTGCTGCAGGCCGCGCGCGAGGCCGGGGTCGGCGGGGTCCTGCTGATGTCCTCCTCGGAGGTGTACGGCGGCGCCCGCTACAACCCCGTCGACGAGGCGCACCCGGTGCAGCCGCGGTCGCCGTACGCGGCGAGCAAGCTCGCCACCGAGCAGCTGGGCGCGAGCTACCACACCTCCTTCGGCCTGCCGGTCACGATCGTGCGCGGCTTCAACGTCTACGGCCCGCGGCAGCCGGAGCGCAACCTCGTCCCGACGCTGGTCCGCCAGGCGCTGGAGGGAGACGAGGTGCGCACCGGCCGCCTGGACTCGGTCCGCGATTACATCTACGTGACGGACGCGATCGACGCGCTGCTGCTCCTGGCGACGACCCCCGCCGCCGTCGGCCGCACGTTCAACGTCGGCTCCGGGCTTGGGAGCACGGCCGACGATCTGATCGCGTTCATCGCCAAGATCATGAAAAAGGAATTACGCGTGCACAGCGACCCCGCGCTCATCCGGCCCCGCGGTATTCAGGCGCGCTGCCTGATCGCCGACCCCGATGCTGTCTGCCGGGTCACGGGGTGGCGGCCGAAGGTGGCATTGGACCAGGGTCTCGGCGAGGTCGTGCGCTGGTATCAGGAGCGCCGGGAGCGGGGGGGCGCGCGGGAATTCGGGCCGGCATGAGCGGGATGGTGCTGGCGTCAAATCGCGGGCCGCTGCAGTTCACGCTCCACGACGATGGCGCGGTGTCCTCGACGAGAGGGTCCGGCGGCCTCATCAGCGCCCTCGTGCCGGCGCTCGAGGGAGTCCCGTGCACGTGGATCTCCGCCGCGATCACCGATGGCGATCGTGTCGTCGCCGAGAGCGGCGCGCCGATGGAGCCGCCCGCGACCGCGGCGCTGCGCATGCTCCGCCTGGACCGGACGGTCTACGAGCGCTCGTACCACGAGGTCTCCAACCGCGCGCTCTGGTTCCTCCAGCACCACCTGCTCGACGCCGGCGTGGTGGCGTTCGATCGGCGATTCCGGGAGAGCTGGGCCTGCTACCGGACGGTCAACCAGTCCTTCGCCGAGGCGTGCGACCGCGCGGCCGACACCGGCGCGGAGGTCCACGTCGAGGACTACCAGCTGGGGCTGGCCCCCGGGATGCTGCGGGCGCGCCGACCCGACCTGCGCATCATGCACCACGTGTACTGCCCCTGGGCCGACCCCGACTGGTATGGCGTGCTCCCGGACGCGATGGCGGGCGAGCTCCTCCACGGGATGCTCGGCGCCGACGTTGTCGGCTTCCTCACCGCCCGCTGGGCCGGGAGCTTCCTGCGGTGCTGCGAGGCGGCGGGCCTCGGGGTCGACCCGGCGCGAGGCACGGTGCGGGCGGCGGACGGGCGCGACGTGCGGGTCCGCGCCTTCCCGCTCGGGGTCGACCCGGACGACCTGCGCCGGCTGCTGGCGAGGGCGCGGCCGGAGCCCCTGGTCGAGGACGGCGGCGCGCGGCGCCTCATCGTCCGGGTCGACCGCATGGAGCCCACCAAGAACATCACGCGCGGCCTCGACGGCTACGCCGAGCTCCTGGAGTCGGACCCTCGCTACCAGGGAGCGGTCACGCACCTGGTCGTCACCAACCTGTCGCGCGGCGGCATGAGCGAGTACCAGCGCTACCGCGGCGAGGTCGAGCGGCGCGTGGTGGAGATCAACCGGCGTCTCGGCCGTCCCGGCTGGACGCCCGTCCGCCTTCTCGTCCTCGACGACCACCCTCGCGCGCTGCGGGCGCTCGCCGCCGCCGACGTGATCGTGGTCAACCCGGTGCGGGACGGGATGAATCTCGTCGCCAAGGAGGCGGCGTGCGTCAACGACCGCTCGGCCGTGCTGGTCCTGTCGCGCGAGGCCGGCGCCGCCGACGATCTGCGAGATGGTGCGCTGCTGGTCAACCCGTTCGACACCGCGGCGCTTGCCGACGCCATCGCGCGGGCGCTGGCGATGGACCCGGCGGAGCGCGCGCGACGGGCGGCACTGCTCCGTGAGGCCGCCGTCCGGCTGCCGCCGAGGGCGTGGCTGGCCGCGCGTCGCGACGCGCTGGCCGCCACCGCCCCCTCGACCCGGCGCTGAGCCTCAGCGGTTGGGCAGCGGGCGGTCCGGCGGCTGGACGGCGATGGGACCTTGACGCGCGCGTTGTGGTGCGAGCCTGGCATATCGGGCGCATTTGCCCGCCTGCGCGTCAACCTGCACACCGGCGCGGCAAGGTCCTCCGGCGGAGTCAGATTCCGCTGGCGCCCTGGACGGCGAGGAACAGCCCCACGACGATGATCGCGGCGGCGCTCGCGAGCGGGAGGGCCCGGCTCAGCGGGGCGAGGCGGAACCGCGCGCGGGCGCCCGTCCGCCGGTCAAGTGCCGCGCGGGCGCGGACCAGCAGCAGGCCCGCGCCGGTGAGGGTCGCCGCCATGCCGGCACCGTACGCGAGCACCAGCAGCACGCCGAACCACGCGCGCCCCAGCGCGACCGCCCCGAGCAGCACGACCAGGGCGGAGGGGCTGGGCACCAGCCCGCCCGCGAAGCCCATCGAGATCAGGCCCCGCCAGCCGGGTGGCTGGCTGTCCGCGTGGCCATGCGGGTGGCCATGGTCCCCCTGGTGGCCGTGCTTCCCCGGATGGCTGTGATGCCCCGGGTGGTCATGATCGTGGCGGTGCCGCGCGGCGCGCACGGCGCGGCGCAGCAGGCTGGCCCCGACAGAGGCGAGCAGCAGCCCGCTGACCAGGCCGAGCCATGGGTAGACGCGCTCTGGCGCCAGCGCCGTCGAGGCGGACAGCGCGATGCCCAGAGCGAGGATGCCGGCCGTGTGGGTGAGCGTGACCGTCGACGCCACCAGCAGGGCCTGTGACAGCGAGCTGCGCAGGCCGAGCAGGTAGGCGGCCATGACCGTCTTGCCGTGCCCGGGGGCCAGCGCGTGGACCGCCCCGAGCAGCAGCGCGAGCGCGACCGCCAGGGCGCCGAAGGCGGGGCCGAGCCGCTGGCGCGCGACCAGCTCGGTGAACGCGCGCGTGGCCCGGTCAACGGCCACGGGCGCCGCGGCCCGCCGCGACCCGGCCTCGGACGCCCTCTCCCCTGCCGCGCGAGCCCCCGCCGCGGCGCCGCCGGGCCGGAACGAGACCGTCACCGAGCGCTGGTCCGGCGGCGAGCCCAGAAGGTCGCGCGGGTAGCTGGTGAGGCGCGCGCTGGTGCTGCTGGCCGCCGCGTCGCTCGAGGTCAGGATGGTGCTGTCGCCGGTGGCGACGACCTCGCGCCAGCCCACCCGGTCGGCGTAGTTGCCGTTGCCGTAGGTGAGGGTGAGGCCGCGTCCGGGGGCGGCCAGCTCGCATTCGAGCCGCAGGGTGGGCAGTCCGCCCGCGCCCGGCGGGAAGCGCAGCCGGCTCGCCGTCGTGGCCAGGCTCAGCCGCCGCCCGTCCAGGCGCAGGACCTGGCCGGCGGCGAACCGCGGGCAGGCCGCCAGGCGCCAGGCGTCCGCCTCCGCCGCTGAGACCGCCTGGTCGCCGTCGGCGTCGATCCCCTGCCGGGTCTGGAAGGCGGGGATCTCCGCCATGTCGACCACATAGTCGACCCGCACGCGGTCCGGCAGCAGGCGCAGCCCGGTGTACTGGTTGACGGTGAAGTTGCCGAGCGGATGGGCGGCCGCCGTCCCGGCCCACGCGAGCAGGAGCCCCGCGACCAGCGAGGCCAGGGCGGCGAGCCGCGCCACGGCACGGGCGGTGCGTCTCATCGTCCGGCAACCTCCCCCTGTCGTCGGTCACGAAGTACTTCGGAGCCGCCGCGCGGATGGATGGGTCGCCCGGGCCTGCGGATGCCGAGCTCAGGGGCGGCGGGTCAGGCACTATCCTGTCGGCATGAGTCACCGACTCCGAGGGCGGGGCAGGCTCCGCGAGCGGCAGGCCGGGCGGCGGGCACGGCGGGAGGAGCAGCGCGAGCAGCAGCGCGTGCTGTGGGGCGGCCCGGTCGACGCCGATCGTGTGCTCGCCTTCTCCGATGCCATCTTCGCCATCGCGATCACGCTGCTGACCCTCAAGCTCGAGGTGCGGCCGGGGCTGCACGGGTCGGCGTTCACCAGGGGCCTTCGCGACCTGCTCCCCTCCCTTGGCGCCTACGCGCTGAGCTTCGTCATCCTGGCCCAGCTCTGGCTCACCCACCACCGCATCTTCAGCGTCATCGCCCGCGTCGACTACCCCGTCCTGGTCCGCAACCTCGCCTTTCTCGGTCTGATCGCGATCATGCCGTTCCCCGTCCGGCTGCTCAGCGACTACCACGACCGGCCGCTCGCGGTCGCCGTGTACGCGGCGGCGTTCATCGTGGCCATGCTGCTCCAGCGGGCGCTGTGGACGTATGTGACCAGGCCCGAGCGGCGGCATTTGCTCAGGGAGCCGGTCCCCGATCAGGTCCGTCAGGGCTTCACCAGGACGATTGGCGGGATGCTGCGCTGAACAGGCTGGCGCCGCTGGCGATATAGACCTGCGGCACGCTCTGCTGGTTGGCGATGGGCATGACCGCCGCGTTCTGGGCGGTCCCCAGCGAGCCGACGCATGCCAGCACACCGTCCTGGTCGACCAGCTTGCGGAAGTTCTGCACCGACCGCGCCGGCTCATAGGCGTCGTCGTAGTAGACGAGCTGGATCTCGCGGGTCTTGCCGTCCGCCATCTTGACCCCGCCAGCGGCGTTGGTGGCCTGGTAGAACGCTTTGGCGCCGGCGACCTGGGCCTGCCCGGCGTCGGAGACGGGGCCGGACAGCGGCACGCTGATGCCGAGCTTCACGGTGGTGTCGCTGAGCCCTGGGGCGCTCTGGGCTCCGCCACCGCCGGCCTGCTCGCGCCCGCACCCGGCAAGCGCCAGGGCAAGCACCGCAAGCAGCGTGAGCAGCCAGTGGGAGAGGTGTCGTTGCCGCATCGTGCACCGTCCTTTCCGCGGCGCCGCCGAGGGCGCCGCCGTTGACCGGTCGACGTTCACGTCATCGCCGGCACATTGCCTTCCGACTCCGCCGGGGCGGTGGGCCCCGGCGACCCCCCTCCCCGCCGCGACAGCGCGCGTCCCAGCCGCTCTCCGATCCGGCGGATGGCCCGCGCCAGCCCGCCGGGGGCGAAGAAGATCACCACCAGCAGGATCGCCCCGTACAGCAGGGAGGCGCGGGCGGGGCTCACCGTCCCGGCGACCACCGGGATGCAGATGTACAGGACGCCGCCCAGCAGCGAGCCGAGCACGCTGCCCATCCCGCCGACGATCATCACCGACAGCAGGTTGACGCTGAGGATCAGGTCGAGCTCGACAGGCGAGATGAAATCGATGGTGTAGACGTAGAGCCAGCCGGCCGCGCCGCCGAAGGCGGCGGCCAAGGCGAACGCCAGCGCCTTGTACCTGCGCGGGGACACGCCCATCGAGACGGCGACCACCTCGTTCTGGCGGATGACCGACAGCGCTCTGCCCCAGCGAGATCTGGCCTGCGTAGCCGGTCACCAGGTTGAGCCCGAGGATCGCGACCCCATAGGTGGCGACCAGCGCGAGCTGGAGGTTGGTGTAGGGCGTTGCCGACAGCGGCACCACGGCGACCAGCATGGTCCCGCCCAGGACCAGCGCCACGCCGCCGAGCCGGCGGGCACGGCGTGACCCCAGCGCCCGCCAGGCGGCGACCACCGCGCCCAGGGGGCTGTCCAGGCCGCCGAGGATGGCCGCGGCCAAGGCGTACACGATCACCCCGGCCAGCATGTTCGGCTCCAGGTAGATCTTCGGGGCCACCATGCACCCGGCCAGCGCGCCGAGCCCGGCGGCAAGCCCCCAGCCGACCATCAGCAGGCCCCCCACCGGGAGGCCCGACAGGGCGCTGGACTCGGGGTTGTCGGCGACGGCGCGCAACGCCAGGCCGAGCCGGGTCCGCAGGAACAGGACCTGCAGGCCCACCACGACCGCGACCAGGACGGCGATGCTGCCCAGCGACGCGATGGCGACGGTGACCCCGCCCGCCCGGATGGTGTCGCCGGAGAACACCGGCGGGAACGGCTTGATCTGGAAGCCCCAGATGAACCCGCTGAACCCGTTGAGGGAGACCAGGAGCCCGACGGTGACCACCACCGCGATCAGCGGCGATTCGCGCTCGAAGCGGCGCATCACCAGGCGCTCCACCGCTGCCCCGAACGCCAGCGAGATCACCACCGCCAGCGCGATGGCCGCGACCACGCCGAGCCCGGCCTCGCTGAGCGACCAGGCGACGAAGGTAGAGACGACGGCCATCTGGCCCTGCGCAAAGTTCACCACACCGGTGGCCCGGTGGACGAGCACCAGCGCGAGCGCGAGCGCACCGTAGATCGAGCCCGTCGCCAGCCCGTCGACCACCTGTTGCACGGCACGCATGTCAGCTCCCCAGGTAGGCGCTCCGGACCGCGTCCACGCCGGCGAGCTCGGCGGCCGGTCCCCGCAGCGCGACGCGGCCGGTCTCGAGGACCACCGCCGTGTCGGCGGTGTCCAGGGCGACGGCCACGCTCTGCTCGACCAGCAGCATCGCCAGGCCCCACTCGGCACGCAGCTCCCCGATGACCCGGAACACCTCCCGGGTCACCCGTGGCGCCAGGCCGAGCGACGGCTCGTCGAGCAGCAGCAACCGCGGCCGGCTCATCAGCGCGCGCCCGATCGCCAGCATCTGCTGCTCGCCGCCCGACAGGCTCCCCGCCACCGCGGCGCGCCGCTGGGCCAGCCGTGGGAAGAGGTCGTAGCAGCGCCCCAGGTCGGCGGCGACCCGCGCGCGGTCGCGCCGCCGCAGCGCGCCGACCATGAGGTTGTCCGCCGCGGTCAGACGCGGGAGCGTGCCGCGGCCCTGCGGCACATGGGCGATCCCGCGCCGCGCCACCTGGTCGGGACGCAGCCGGGTGAGGTCCCGACCGTCGAAGCGGACGACGCCGCGCCGCCGCACGGTGCCGCTGATCGCGCGCAGCGTGGTGGTCTTGCCAGCCCCGGCGGGGTCCTGCCGGACCTGGGCAGCGCTGCCCTCCGCCACCTTGCGACCCTCGACCAGGGCGACGACCTTGTCCGTCACGGCCGAGACCACGCCCATGTGGTGCTCGACCAGCAGGATGGTCAGGCCCAGCTCAGCACGGAGCCGCCTCACCAGGCCGGCCAGCGCGTCCACCTGATCGTGGGCGACACCGCTGGCGGGCTCGTCCAGCATCAGCAGGCGCGGCTCGGCGAGCAGCGCGCGGGCGATCTCGACGCGCTTGGCGCTGCCGAACGGGAGCGATCCCGCCGCCCTGCCGGCGGCGCCCGCGAGATCGACGTACTCGAGCAGCTCGAGGGCCCGCCGCCGCAGCCGGGCCTCGTCGTGGCGCACGAACGGCAGCCGCAGCCCCAGCGAGAGCGGCCCGACGCGGCTGCGCGTGTGCCCGCCGACCAGGACGTTCTCCAGGACCGTGGCGTCCGGGTCCAGCCACCGGTGCTGGAAGGTGCGGGCCACGCCAAGAGCTGGCAGCTGGTACGGCGCGAGCCGGAGGGTGTCGGCGCCCCGCTCCACCGTCATGCTGACCCGGTCGAGGACCCTCAGGCCGCCGAAGGTCAGGGCCAACTCGTGGACTCGCAGGAAGCTGGTGTCTGGCAGTCACCAGCGCACCTCCCCGCCTGGAGTCGTTCCCCATATCAGGGCGTTCGGCGGGAGTGAACCGTTGTTCAATCGAGTCCGGTGGCGCAGCGCTGCTGGACCGCACCGGGGGAGCGTGGTTACCTACCGGTAACCATGAGCGTGCTCGCCAGCAAGCTCGACCGGGCCTCCGGGACCTATCGCGCCAACCGGAGCGCCAACCTGCGGCTGCTCGAGGAGATCTCCGAGCAGCTCGCGCAGAGCAGAGCGGGCGGCGGCGAGCGCTACGTCGCGCGCCACCGCGCCCGGGGCAAGCTGCTCGCCAGGGAGCGCATCGAGCTGCTGCTCGACCGCGACGCCCCCTTCCTGGAGCTGTCGCCGCTCGCCGCGTGGGGCACCGACTTCCACGTCTGCGCCAGCGTGGTCACCGGCATCGGCGAGGTCAGCGGCGTCGAGTGTGTGATCGTTGCCAGCGACCCGACCGTGCGCGGCGGCGCCACCAACCCGTTCGGCCTGCGCAAGACCCTGCGGGCCATGGAGATCGCCGAGCGCTGCCGGCTGCCGCTGGTCCAGCTCATCGAGTCGGGCGGGGCCGACCTGCCGACCCAGTCGCAGATTTTCATCCCCGGCGGGGCCGTGTTCCGCAACCTCACCCGGCTGTCCCGCGCCGGCATCCCAACAGTGGCGCTGGTCTTCGGCAACTCCACCGCCGGCGGCGCCTACGTGCCCGGCATGTCCGACCACACCATCATGGTCGCCGGGCGAGCCAAGGTGTTCCTCGGCGGGCCGCCGCTGGTCAAGGTGGCCACCGGCGAGGACGCCGACGACGAGGAGCTCGGCGGCGCCGAGATGCACGCGCGCGCCTCCGGCCTGGCCGACCTGCTCGCCGCCGACGAGCGCGATTGCATCCGCCTCGGCCGCCAGGTCGTGGCCGACCTCAACTGGCGCAAGCTCGGCCCGGGACCGACGGCGGCTCCCGACGAGCCCCGCCACGACCCCGACGAGCTGCTCGGCCTCGCGCCCGTGGACCTGAAGCAGCCCGCCGACGTCCGCGAGATCCTCGCCCGCCTGCTGGACGGTTCGCGCTTGGACGAGTTCAAGCCCCTGTACGGCGTCAACCTGGTCACCGGCTGGGGGTCGATCCACGGCTTCGCGCTCGGCGTGCTCGCCAACGCCCAGGGTGTGCTGTTCAGCGAGGAGTCCAACAAGGCCGCCCAGTTCATCCAGCTCGCCAACAAGGCCGACCTGCCGCTCGTCTTCCTCCAGAACACCACGGGCTACATGGTCGGCAAGCGCTACGAGCAGCAGGGGATCATCAAGGACGGCGCCAAGATGATCAACGCGGTCTCCAACTCGACCGTGCCCCACCTCACGGTGATCCTCGGCGCCTCGTACGGGGCCGGCGGCTACGGCATGGCGGGCCGCGCCTACGATCCGCGCCTGCTGTTCACCTGGCCGGCGAGCAGGACCGCGGTGATGGGCCCCGAGCAGCTCGCCGGGGTCATGTCGCTGCTGGGCCGCGCCTCCGCGCAGGCTGGCGGCCGCCCCTTCGACGAGCGGGCCGACCAGGCCATGCGCGAGGCGGTCGAGGGGCAGATCGAGGTGGAGTCGCGGGCGCTGTTCAACACCGGCCTGCTCTACGACGACGGTATCGTCGACCCGCGCGACACCCGCACGGTGCTCGGCATCGCGCTGTCCGCCTGCCATTCCGGGGAGGTGAAGGGCACGGACGGATTCGGCGTGTTCCGGATGTGATCGCCAAGGTCCTGGTCGCCAACCGCGGCGAGATCGCCCGCCGGGTGCTGCGCACCTGCCGCGAGCTGGGGATCGCCACGGTGGCGGTGTTCTCCGACCCCGACAGCGACGCCCCGTTCGTCGGCGAGGCCGACGAGGCGGTGCCGCTCGGGGGCGCGACCCCGGCGGAGTCCTACCTGCGCGGCGACGCGATCGTGGAGGCGGCCGAGCGCACCGGCGCCGACGCGGTCCACCCCGGCTACGGCTTCCTGGCCGAGAGCGCCGACTTCGCCGAGCGCTGCCGCAAGCGCGACCTCACGTTCATCGGGCCGAGCCCCGAGGCGCTCGCCGTCATGGGCAACAAGCTGGAGGCCAAGCGCCTGGCCCTGCTGGCCAATGTGCCGGTGCTGCCCGGCATGGAGGCGGGCTTCCCCGTCATGGTCAAGGCCGTGTTCGGCGGCGGCGGGGTCGGCATGCGCGTGGTGGGCGACCGGGCCGGGCTGGACGAGGCGGTCGCCGCGGCGCGGCGCGCGGCCGAGGCCGCCTTCGGCGACGGCGAGGTGCTGCTCGAGCGCTACCTGGAGGGAGCGCGCCACGTGGAGGTGCAGATCGCCGGCGACGCGCGCGGCCGCGTGCTGCATCTGTTCGAGCGCGAGTGCTCCGTCCAGCGGCGCCACCAGAAGGTCATCGAGGAGGCGCCGTCGCCCGCCGTGGACGGCGCGCTGCGGGCGCGCATCGGCGAGCTGGCCGTCGCCGCCGGGCGTGCGGTCGGCTGCACCGGCGTGGCGACCGTTGAGTTCCTGCTCGACCGGGCTGGCGGGCTCCACTTCCTGGAGATCAACCCTCGCCTGCAGGTCGAGCACCCGGTGACCGAGTGCGTCACCGGCGTGGACCTGGTCCGCCTGCAGCTCAGCCTGGCCGAGGGCGAGCCGCTGCCGGAGGCCGCGCCGGTCCTCACCGGCCACGCCATCGAGGCGCGGCTGTACGCCGAGGACCCGCGGCGCGGCTTCCTGCCGGCCGCCGGGACGCTGCACCGCTTCCACGTCGAGGCGCGGCCGGGCCTGCGGGTCGACGCCGGCGTCGTGGACGGGTCGAGGGTCCACCCCCACTACGACCCGCTGCTCGCCAAGGTGGTCGCGCACGCGCCGACCCGCGCCGAGGCGGCGCGGCTGCTGGCGACGTCCCTCGAGCGCGCCCGGCTGCACGGCCCGCCGACCAACCGGGACCTGCTGGTGAGCGTGCTGCGGCACCCGGCGTTCCTCGCCGGCGAGGTCGACACCGGTTTCCTGGAGCGCCACGTGGCCGCCGGCCTGGCCGCCCCCAAGCTGGTGTGGCTCAACGCGGTCGCGGCCGCCCTTGCGGCGCAGGCGGCGCGGCGCGCGGGCGCGAGCCTGCCCTCCGGATGGCGCAACAACCCGTCCCAGCTCCAGCGGGCAGCGTTCGAGGGGATCTCGGTCGGCTACCGCCTGCGCAGCGACGGCGTCGAGGTGGAGGTCGACGGCGAGCCGCGCGAGGTCCGCCTGTGGTCGTGCACCCCCGAGCTGGTCGACCTGGAGAGCGCGGGCGTGCGGCGGCGCTTCGAGGTACGGCGGGTAGAGGACGTCCACTACGTCGACGGGCCGCTCGGGTCGAGCGCGCTGCGCGAGCTGCCGAGGTTCCCGGAGCCGGCGCCCGCCGAGGCGGCGGCCGGCTCGCTGGCCGCGCCACTGCCCGGCGTGGTGCGCCTGATCGCCGCCCAGCCCGGCGAGCGGGTGGACGCCGGCGCGCTCCTTGTGGTGATCGAGGCGATGAAGATGGAGCACCACGTCACCGCACCGCGCGCCGGCGTGGTCGGCGCCATCCTGGTCGCCGAGGGGCAGGAGGTCGCCGCCGGCGCGGCGCTCGCGGTGGTCTCCGAGGGGGATGGCGATGGGTAGCGCCAGGCCGGTGCGGTACCAGCTCACCGAGGGCACCGCCTGGCTGCTCATCAACCGCCCGGAGGCGCGCAACGCCATCGATCGGGCGGTCAGCGCGGGTCTGTGGGAGGGGTTCCGCCGCTTCGAGGCCGATCCGGAGGCCAAGGTGCTGGTGCTGACCGGGGCCGGCGACGCCGCCTTCTGCGCCGGGGCCGACCTCAAGGAGATGGCCGCCCTGGGCATCACCGTCCCGCCAAGGGACATGGCTCCCCACGTCGGCGTCAACATCGCCATCTCCAAGCCGGTGATCGCCGCGGTCAACGGCGCCGCCTACGGCGGCGGCTTCCTCCTGGCGCAGATGTGCGACCTGTGCGTGGCCGCCGAGCACGCCACCTTCGCGATCGCCGAGGCGCGCTGGGGCCGCGGCGCGCCGTGGGCGGCCTCGCTGCCCTGGCTCATCCCGCCGCGGGTGGCGCTGGAGCTGCTGCTCACCGCGCAGCCGCTCAACGCCCGGCGCGCGCTCGAGGTCGGGCTGGTCAACGCGGTCGTCCCGGCGGCAGCGCTGCGCGAGGAGGCGGCAAAGCTGGCGGCGACCATCGCCGCCAACGCGCCGCTGTCGCTGCGCGCCGCCAGGGCCATGGTCTACGGGTCGGCCGGGCGGGCGCTGCGCGATGCCCTCGACGAGGGCTGGCGGCTGTTCGAGCCGGTGTACCTGAGCGAGGACGCCCAGGAGGGCCCGCGGGCATTCCTGGAGAAGCGGCGGCCGCGGTGGAAGGGGCGCTGACCGTGCCGCTGCGCGTGGCCAACTGCTCTGGCTTCTACGGCGACCGCCTGAGCGCGCCGCGGGAGCTGCTGGAGGGCGGCGAGATCGACGTGCTCACCGGCGACTACCTTGCCGAGCTGACCATGCTGCTGCTGTGGCGGGCCCGCGCCAAGGACCCCGCGACCGGCTACGCCGCCACCTTCCTGCGGCAGATGGAGGACGTGCTCGGCCTGGCGGTGGAGCGCGGCGTCAAGGTGGTCGCCAACGCCGGCGGGCTCAACCCCGCCGGCCTGGCCGCCGGGCTGCGCGCGCTCGCCGGCCGCCTCGGCGTGCCGGTGCGCGTCGCCCACGTCGAGGGTGACGACCTGATGTGCCGGCTCGCCGAGCTGCGGCCGGCGCTGCCGGCGGGCGTGACGCCGGTCACCGCCAACGCCTACCTCGGCGGCTGGGGGATCGCCGAGGCGCTGGCCGCCGGCGCCGACGTGGTGGTCTGCGGGCGGGTGGCGGACGCCTCGCTGGTGGCCGGGCCGGCCGCCTGGCGCTTCGGGTGGGCGAGGGACGACTGGGACCGCCTGGCGGGCGCGGTCGTGGCGGGTCACGTGCTGGAGTGCGGCACCCAGGCGACCGGCGGCAACTACGCCTTCTTTCAGGAGATCCCCGACCCCGCGGCGCCGCCCGGCTTCCCCGTCGCCGAGATCGACGCCGACGGCAGCGCGGTGATCACCAAGCACGCTGGGACCGGCGGGCTGGTCTCGGTCGGGACCGTGACCGCTCAGCTCCTGTACGAGATCGGCGAGCCGAGGTATCTCAACCCCGACGTGGTGGCCCGCTTCGACACCGTCCGTGTGGAGCAGGTCGGCCCCGACCGGGTGCGCCTGTCCGGCGTGCGCGGCGAGCCCGCGCCGGACCGCGCCAAGGTGGCCACCAACTGGCTCGGCGGCTTTCGCAACACCATGACCCTGGTGCTGACCGGCCTCGACGTCGAGGCGAAGGCGCGCGTCGCTGAGGCGGCCCTGCTCGCCCGCCTCGGTGGCCGCGAGCGCTTCCAGCAGGTCGACGTCCGCCTGGTCGGCCGCGCCCGGCCGGACCCGCGCCGGCAGGACGAGGCGGTCGCCGAGCTGCGCGTGACCGTGAAGGACCCCGACCCGGCCAAGGTGGGCCGGGCGTTCTCGAACGCGGTGGTGGAGCTGGCGCTGTCGAGCTACCCCGGCTGCTACCCCACCACCCCGCCGAGCGGCGAGACCCCCTATGGCGTCTACCGCGCGGTGCTGGTCCCCGCCGGGATGGTCGAGCAGGTCGTCGTCACCCCGGACCTGGAGCGCCGCGTGGTTGCCCCGCCGCCGCCCCGGGCCGGTGCGGCGGCGCCGCGGGACCGGCCGGAGCCGCCTGACCCGCCGGACCCGCTCGAGCCGGCGGACCTGCCCGGGCCGCCCGGCGGGCCGACCGCGCCATTGCCGCTGGGCGCGGCGTTCGGGGCGCGCTCCGGCGACAAGGGCGGCGACGCCAATGTCGGCATCTGGGCGCGCGGCCGGGAGGGCTACGGCTGGCTGGCGCGCCACCTGGACGCGGCCCGCTTCCGCGCGCTGGTTCCCGAGGCCGCCGACCTGGAGGTGCGACGCTACGAGCTGCCCAACCTGCTGGCGCTGAACTTCGTCGTCGTCGGGCTGCTCGGCGAGGGCGTGTCCTCATCGACCCGCTTCGACCCCCAGGCCAAGGGCCTTGGTGAATACCTTCGCGCAAAGATCGTCGACCTGCCCGTCGCGCTCGCTCGACACGGCGGAGAAGGAGGCTCACGAGATGGACTTCGCTGAGACGGCAGAGCAGGCCATGCTGCGAGAGGCGGTCGGCAAGATCGCCGCGAGCTACGGCCACGACTACTTCAGCGCCAAGGTCAAGAGCGGCGGGCACTCCACCGAGCTGTGGCGGGACCTCGGCAGGGCGGGCTTCATCGGTGTCAGCATCCCCGAGCACGACGGCGGCGGTGGCATGGGCATCAGCGAGCTGGCGATCGTCGCCGAGGAGCTGGCGGCCCACGGCTGCCCGCTCATGCTGCTGATGGTCTCGCCGGCGATCTGCGGCACGATCCTTGCCCGCTTCGGCACGCCCGAGCAGCGCGAGCGCTGGCTGCCCGGCCTGGCCAGCGGCGAGCGCAAGATGGTCTTCGCCATCACCGAGCCGGACGCCGGGTCCAACTCGCACCGCCTGGCCACCGTGGCCAGCCGCGACGGCGACACCTGGAGGATCCGCGGCACCAAGCACTTCATCTCCGGCGTGGACGAGGCCGACGCGATCCTGGTGGTCACCCGCACCGGCACCGACCCCGCCAGCGGCCGCGGACGCCTGTCGCTGTTCATGGTCGACGCCGACGCCCCAGGCCTGGAGCGCACCCTGATCCCGCTGGAGATCGCCGCGCCCGAGAAGCAGTTCCTGCTGTTCTTCGACGACGTCACGGTGCCGGCTGAGCGCCTGCTCGGCACAGAGGGCGACGGCCTGCGCCAGGTTTTCCACGGCCTGAACCCCGAGCGCATCATCGGCGCGGCCGGGGCCAACGGGATGGCCGTGTACGCCCTCGGCAAGGCCGCCGCCTACGCGGCCCAGCGCCGCGTCTGGAACGGGCCGATCGGCGCCCACCAGGGCGTCTCCCATCCGCTGGCGACCGCCAAGATCGAGGTCGAGCTGGCGCGGCTGGCGACCCAGAAGGCGGCGTGGGCGCACGACCATGGCCGCCCGGACGCGGGCGAGACCGCCAACATGGCCAAGTTCGCCGCCGCCGAGGCCTCGCTGCACGCCATCGACGCGGCCATCCAGACGCACGGCGGCAACGGCTTCGCCACCGAGTACGGGCTCGCCGACCTGTGGGGCATGGCCAGGGTGCTGCGCACAGCGCCCGTCAGCCGCGAGATGATCCTCAACTACGTCGCGGAGCACTCGCTGGGCCTGCCGCGCTCCTACTGAGCGGGGAAGCGCAGACGGGTCGCCAAGGCCGCCGACGCGCTGCGGCCCGGCGGCGCGCTGGCGACCATCACCACCCACCACGTCGCCGGCGGCGACGAGGGGTTCTTCGTCGCCGTGCAGGCCTGCTACGAGCGCTGGGACCCCGACACTCCTCCCGGCCTGCGGCTGCCGACCGCCGCCGCGGTCCCCGCCTCAAGCGAGGACCTCGACCGCTCGGGACGGTTCAGCCCGGTGACCTTCCGGCGCTACGTCTGGGAGCTGGAATACACCGGCGCGGGCTATGTCGACCTGCTCCGCACCTACTCCGGTCACCGCGCGCTCGAGCCCGTGGCACAGGCCAACCTGCTCGCCTGCATCGCCGAGCTGATCGACAGCCGCTACGGCGGCCGCATCAGCAAGCGCTACCTCACCGAGCTGCGCATCGCCAGGCGGCGACCCCCGTGACCCGCCACCGAGCCGCGCTATGCCCTGTGACCCCCGCCGAGCGGCCCGCTCAGATGGCCGTGTAGCCGCCGTCCAGCGGCAGGGCGTGGCCGGTCACGGACGGGGAGGCGGCGACGAACCCCCGCAGGCGGAACAGGGACGGTGCGCCGTCGATGCGCAGCGCCGCGGCCTGTGGCGGCGGGTCGGGCAGCGGGGCGACGCGTGCGTCATAGGGGCAGATCATCCAGATGCTGGTGCCCGCCAGCACGACGTTGAGGCTGGACTCCATGCGCGTCCACGCCACGACCTCGCTGTCGGACCGGCCCGGCCCACACCGGCTCGGCCAGGACGCGGACATGGCCGCCATTGGCGGCGGCATGGCGTCTCCAGTAGCGGTCGAAGGCGGCGACCCGCTCAGCCGTGCGGTGCCCGAAATAGGCCGACTCGGCGTAGTCGACCCGGTCCCATCCAGCGCCCATCGCCCCGCTCAGCAGGGCAAGGTCTCGCCTGGGCGTCACCTGTCATCACCGTCGATCCTGATCCCGGGGATCTGGTCCCACCCTACCAGCGCCATGATGCGGCGCAGGTAGGGCGCGGGCCTGTGGAGGACGAGGTACTGCCCATCGGCGAGCTGCTTGGCGGTGTCCATCAGCAACCGCAGCCCCGCCACGTCGATGAACTGGAGCGCGGCCAGGTCCAGGTAGACGTCCGCGTCGGTGTTGACCACGGCGGCCAGCGCGGTGGCGAACGCGGCGTTGTTGGCCCGGTCGATCTCGCCTTCGATACGCAGACCGTACGGCTCGACGGTGTGCGTGATCCGCACGATGCCGTCGGCGAACTCGCCGGCGAACCTGCCCTCCGCCGCGGTTCTCGCCTGCGCCGCGCCCGCGCTCGCCTGCGCCGCGGCCGCCCTTGCCGCCGGCGGGCGCTGTGCCGGCTTGGGGCCCTGCCTGCCCTCCTGCGAGCGGCGGGGACGCTGCCGGGCTGACTGCTCCAGCGCCGGCAAGGGCCGGCCGGCCACCACCTCGCGGGCGAGCTCCTCCACCGGGCGGCGCAGCGAGCGGGCCACCGACCGTAGCCGCTCGAATGCCTCACGCTCCCCCACGCCCTCGCGGCCCATGAGCACGCCCTTGGCCTGCTCGATCGTGATCCGATGCTCCAGCGCGTGCCGCAACTGGTCGGAATGCTCGGCCTCCAGTGCCGCGATCTGCTCGACCAGCTCCTTTTCCCGCTCGAGCTGGGCGCGCAGGCCGCGCTCGGCCTCCACGGCGCGCTCGGCCGCCAGCCGCAGCTCCAGCTCGCCGGCGACGATCGCCGCCAGGTCCCGCAACCTCGCCAGGTCGTCCCGCTCGGGCTGGCGAGGCCGCCGGTCCATGACGTTCACGGTCCCCAGCCTGTGGCCGTCGTCGGTGGTGATCGGCGCGGCCGCGTAGAACCGCAGCCCGAGCGCGACCACCAGCGGGTTGGTCTGCGCGCAGGGGTCCGTCGCCGTATCGGTCACCACGTAGGGGCAGTCCTCGAGGATGGCGGAGGCGCACAGGCCCGGCGCCCGGGGGGTCGCGACCACGTCCTGGTCGAGGCCGTGGCGGGCCTTGAGCCAGATCTGCTCCGCGCCGACGATGCTGACGGTCGCCATCGGCGCGTCGAGCAACCTGGCCGCCAAGCCGGCCACGCGCTCGAACGGGCTGACGGACGGCGTGTCCAGGATGCGGTAGCGGCGCACCGCCGCCAGCCGCGCCGCTTCGTCGGCTGGCGTCAACGCGCCAGCGGGGCTGGTCTCAAGGTGGGCCACCTCGCCGGCTATCCCCCTTCCGCACGTGATGTGCAGGCGGCTGGCGGGATCAAGGGCAGCCAATTGCAGAGCAACCGTCAGTATAGCCTTCCATCGCCCGTCCAACGGCGGCGGCGTGCGGCGGCGCGGGATGCTCAAAGTTGTGGTGGAGCTCTGACAGTTGCGAGAGACTCGTGGGGCCAGGCGTCCGCCACAACGGAGTGCGGAGGGATCGTGCGCTTCAGCGTCTTCTCGGTGACCGACCACTACCCTGACCAGCCGCGTGGCATCGCCGAGTTCTACGACCAGCTCATCGACGAGGTCGTGCTCGCCGAGGAGCTGGGCTTCGAGTCCTTCTTCATCGCCGAGCACCATTTCCACGAGTACGGCATCGTGCCGTCCCCGCCGGCGCTGCTCGGCGCCGCGGCCGCGCGCACCAGCCGGATCGGCCTCGGGGTCGCGGTGTCCGTGCTGCCGTTCCACCATCCGATGGTGGCGGCCGAGGAGTACGCGCTGCTCGACCAGCTCAGTAAGGGCCGTCTCAGGCTGGGTGTGGGCTCCGGCTATCTCCAGCACGAGTTCGAGGGTTTCCTGATCGACCCGGCGGAGAAGCGCGCCCGCTTCGAGGAGGCGCTCGAGATCATGCTGCTGGCCTGGAGCGGCGAGCCGGTGACCTACCAGGGACGCCACCACCGCGTCGACGGCGCCCGCATCGCCGTCACCCCGGCGCAGCGACCCCATCCCCCGCTGTGGACCGCGATCCTGCGACCCGAGGCGGCCTGGCACGTCGGCCGCCAGGGCAGGGACATCATGCTCATCCCGTACGCCACCAGCGCCACGGTCGCCGATCTGGGACAGGTGATCTCGGAGTTCGGCCGCGGACGGGCCGAGTCCGGCGCGCCCCCGGGTGACGTGGCGGTCGCCATGCACACCTACGTCGCCGAGCGCGCGGACCAGGCGCGGCCCGAGGCGGAGGACGCCCTGGACCGCTACGTGCGCACCCGCCTGTACGCCAAGCGCCGCAGCTACGACGAGCTGGAGGAGGCCGGGCTGATCCTGTTCGGCGACCCGGAGCAGGTCAGCCGGCATATCGAGCACCTGCGGGCGCTCGGGACGACCCACCTGCTCGTCCTGGCGAACTTCGGCGCGCTCCAGGCCGAGCGGGTGCGCGCGTCGATGGAGCGCTTCGCCAAATCGGTGATGCCCCTGTTCCCGGAGCCGGCGTGAGCGCGCGGCCGCTGGTCTGGCACGAGGAGCACGGCAGCGGCGCGCCGACCCTGCTGCTGGTCCACGGGCTGGGCGCGACCGGCGAGGTGTGGCGCGGCGTGTGCGAGCTCGCCGCCGCCTGGCCGGGCGCCCGCCTGCTCGTCGACCTGCCGGGCCACGGGCGCTCTGGACGCCTGCCCGGGTACTCCTACGACGCCCACGCGCTCCAGCTCCAGGCCCTGCTGGGCGCACGGCCGGGCGCGGTCGTGGTCGCCGGGCACTCGATGGGCGGCTACGTCGGGATCCTGCTCGCCGGCGAGCGCTACGGGCTCGACGTCGCCGCCGTGATCGGGCTCGGCATCAAGGTCCGCTGGAGCGACGAGGAGGTCGAGGGCCTGCGCCGGCGGGCCGGCCAGCCGCCGCGCTGGTTCGACACTCGGGAGGAGGCGGCCGCCCGCTACCTGCGCTCGGTCGGGCTGGACGGCGTGGTGGCGCAGGCCGACCCGCTGGTGTCGTCAGGCATCGCCGCCGCGGAGGGCCGCTGGCGCCTGGCCTTCGACCCGGCGGCCAACCAGGTCGGCCCGCCCGACATGGAGCGCTGCCTGGGTGCCGCCCGTGCGAAGGTGACCCTCGCGCGGGGATCCGGCGACGGCATGGTCAGCGCGGCGGATCTGGCCGCCCTGCCCGCCGGGGCGCTCGAGCTGCCTGGGCTCGGCCACAACGCGCACGTCGAGGACCCGGCGGCCCTGTGGCGGCTGATCGCCTCGGCGTCGCGCGACGCCGGCGTCCTGTAGGCCCGGCGGCGATCAGAGCCCGTTGGCGGTGACGGGGCGTGGGGCGTCCGGCTCGTCCTCGTCAGAGGAGCAGGGTGCCCCCGTCGACGCGGAGGTTGGCGGCGTTCACCGAACGGTTCTCGAGCAGGAAGACGACGGCGCCGACGACGTCCCGCATGGTCGCCAGGCGTCCAGTCGGGGTCCGGGCCCTGATCGGCTCGAGGACCGCGTCGCCCTTCTGGCGCCACTGCGGGCTGTCGCCGACGATCCCCGGGTGGATCGCGTTCACGCGGATCGGCGCCAGCTCGACCGCCAGCGTCCGGACGAGCGTGCTGATGCCGCCGTTGACCGTCGTGACGGTCGTCGAGCCCTTGTAGGGCCGGTCCTTCGCCCCGCCGCCGAACAGGACCATGGAGCTGTCGCCGCCCATCCGGCCGACGAGCGTGTGGACGACCTCGGTGTAGCCCACGAGCTTGAGCGTCACCAGGCGGGTCGCCCTCCTGATGTCGTAGTCCCGCGCAGAGTTGTCGTCGCGCTCGATCGCGGCGAGCACGAGGTGGTCGACGTGGCCGACGTCGGCGAGCCTGCCGGCGATCTCCTCGGTCCGCGCCAGGTCCATGCCGATCCCGCGGGTCTGGCCCCCCAGGTCGCTCGCCACGTCCTTCGCGCGGCCGGCGTCACGGCCCGAGAGGATGACCTCGCAGCCGCGGTCGGCGAAGAAGCGCGCGACCTCCCGCCCGATCCCGGAGGTCCCTCCGATCACGACCACGCTCTTGCCGCTCACCATCGCTCACACCCTCCTCTCGGCGGCTGTTCGGCTATGCCCGGGCCAGGGCGGCACCCAGGTAGTCCCAGTCGCGGGTGAACCGATAGGAGTGCCGCATGGGTGGCTGGGGAGCCTGGGTCTCCAGCCAGCGCACGGCAGCGTCGTCCCGCGCGTTGGCGAACCCGTGCACGCAGCCGACCCCGGCCCAGGCCACA
>WNGA01000289.1_pt1 | contig 138554 bp, 108 predicted proteins | sample 5400061 | NCBI WGS metagenome assembly WNGA01 (sample SAMN13153366, study PRJNA577476) | soil metagenome | isolation source: 100 cm soil or saprolite under grassland replicate 2 | place: USA:California | collected 2016-06-15 | reverse complement strand
GCACCCGGCGCTTCCAGAGCCCACTTTTCACCAAGAAGGAGCGCTACCCGAGCGAAGCCGACCCGCTGGGCGTGCTCATCGCTCCTGCCGCCGTCGAGGTGCTGCCCGATCTGTCGGCGGAGCCGGTGGAGTCCCGCCCCGGCTTCATGCGGCTGGTTCAATCCGCGCAGGCGAGCGAGCGGACGACGACGCGCATGGGCGTGGCGCCGCTCGTGGGTCGCGACGACCTCATGCGCAAGCTGGTCGAGACGGCGCGCACGGCGACCGGCGGGGCAAAGCCCACCATCACGACGTTGCTCGGCGACGCCGGACACGGCAAGACCCACCTCGCCCAAGCGCTGGTTCAGAACCTCGAGCTGCTCCCCAAAATCCAAACCCTGTTCGTTCGTGCCAAGGAAGTGCTGGGGGGCGCGGGCGAACAGACGACGCGCGAGCTCCTGCAGCGGACGCTCGGTCTCCCCGACGCCGGTCCCGACGACCTCGGACGGGAGGCGCTCGCCGCGAAGCTCGGGCCCGACGTCGCGCGTGAGGTCTGGGCAGGCGTCGCGGTGGTGATGGGCTGGGCCCCGCCCGAGCATCCCGAGGTGCGCGCGCTCGCGACCGCACCAGGCGCGCTCCGCTCCGCCGGAGCCCGCGCGCTCGGCGAAGCGTTTCGGCGGCTCGCCCACGAGCGTCCGCTCGCGCTCGTCGTCGAGGACGCACACTTCGTCGACGAGACCGCGCTCGACGCCATCGAGTACGCGACGCTGGCGGAGGGCGGGACCGCGATGTGGGCGTGCGTGATTGCCCGACCGACGTTCGGGCGGGGGCGCACGGCCTGGGCCACGCGCGCGGTCCAGCACTACGACCTGACGCTCACCGCGCTCGAGCCTCCGGCGGCCGCGGAGCTGGCCCGACGCCTCCTCAACCCGGTCGAGAACATCCCGTCGAGCGTGCTCGCCAAGCTGGCGGAGCGGACGATGGGCGTGCCCCTGCTGCTCGTCGAGCTCTGCCGTGGACTGAAGCGCGACGGCATCGTTCGCAAGTCCGAACGAGGTACCTGGATCCTGGCCACGGACGAGCTCGAGCGCCTGCCCGATCTGCCGCTCGTGCAGTGGCTGTCGAGTCGGGAAACCGAGTCATTGCCTCCCGATCTCGCGGCGCACGCGCGGCTCGTTTCGGTGCTGGGCGCCGAGTTCAGCAGCGACGAGGTGGAGGGCGTGCTGCAGGAGCTCGAGCGGGCGGGCTCTCCCATCGAGACGCAGCTCGACGCCGGCATCGGGCTCAAGCGGCTGGCGGATAGCGGCATCCTGACCCGTCACCGCGGTGGTCGTGTCGGCTTCCGCCACGCGCTCCTGCGCGACACCGTTTATCAGTCCGTGCCTCCGCCCGAACGGGAGTCGATCCACCGGGCAGCCTACGAGTATTACCGTCGGCATGACGACCTGCCGGACGCCGCGCGCCTGCCGCCGATGGCGCTTCACGCCTCGAAGAGCGGGCTCAAGCAGGACGCGGCGCGCCTCTACCTCGACCTCGCCGGTCGCGCCAGCGCCCGCCACACCTACCTCGACGCCGAGCTCCTCTACCGCAGCGCGCTCGACAACCTTCCCGAGGACGACGCCCCAGCGAGAATTACGGTGGGCCAGGGACTCGGCCTCATGCGCTTCCGGCTCGGCCGTCACGACGACGCCCTCAAGGACCTGTCCGCCGCGCTCGATCTCGCGCGACAGGCGACCGCGCTGTCCGCGCAACTCAACTTGCTGCTGGACGAGGCCATCGTGCTCGACTGGGTCATGGAATGGGCGAAGTCCCGTGTCCTGTCGGAGGAAGCCGACGCGCTGGTGGCGGCCCATCCCGCGCTGGAGACGCCGCTCGTGCGCGCGCGGCTGCTGATGGCGCGCGGGCGGACGTTCCATCGCACCAGCCGCTTTGCCGAGGCGGTGACAACGCTGCAAGAAGCGATCGGCGCGGCGGAACGCGTCGGCGAGGAAGCCTACGAGCCGCTCACGCATAGCCTCAACATGCTCGCTTTCTGCGCCACCAACATCGGTCGGCCGGACCTGGCCGAAGAAACGGCGAACCGCTGTCTGGCGGTGTTTGCAGAGCACGGTGACATGCTGGGCATTGCCGGCACGCTCCAGAACCGCTGCATGCTGTCGTTGCTCAGCAACAACATCGAGCGCCTGATATCCGACCTCGAGCGCATCATCCAGATTGCGCGCGAGTACGGCTTCTCGGTGGCCGAGAACCTCGCGGTCAGGGATCTGGCGGAGGTATCGTTCCTGTTTGGCCGCAGCGACGAGGCGCTGCGCCACGCGCGCCGGGCGCTCGAGATGTACAAGCTCCAGCTCGGCGATTCGAATCGGAGCGTTGCCAACGTCGAGCAGCAGCTTGCGCGCATCTTCTGGCAACGCGGGGATCGTGCCGAAGCCGCAGCCGTGACTCACCGGCTCTTGGCGAAGCAGGCCGAGGCGCAAGCGAGCGGTCGCACGGACGCGCTACTCGTCGACTACGAGCGTGTGTTGCTGGACGCCGTCGAGCTTTCGCTGCGCGGCGGATCCGGGGACGCGTTCGATGCGCTCGTGACGCGAGGCCGTGGGCTTCAGCTCCAGCCCCAGGACATCGTCGAGATCATGGAGTGGAAGGGACTCGGGGCGCTCCGGGCCGGGCGCCGCGACGAGGGCCTTCGATTCCTCGAGGACGCGCTGGCGGAGGCCGAAAAGAACGCGCCTATCGTGGCGGACCGGCTTCGCGGCCAGATCGCGCACGCGACCGCCGCGACGGACGCGCCCCGCGCCGCCGAAGGCGCCTGACACCGATCGAAGCAAGTCCCCCAAAAAAGGAAACGGCCGGCCCGCGCGAGGCGGGCCGGCCGATGATGCGGTATCTTCGGTTCAGGTTAGTACGCGGTCACGGTGAACAGCTGGTTGTTCTGGGCGTTGCAGTCCCAGAGCTCCATGCGGGCGGCGTCCGCGGGGCTGTTGCCGGTCACGTCGAGGCAGCGGTTCGAGGCCACGTTCTTGAAGGCGAAGTTCGAAGAGCCCGAGCCCGCCGCGGTGGCGGTCCACGCCTGGTTGGTGCTGCCGTTGCAGTCCCGGATCTCCATCTGCGTGCCGTTGCCCGTCCCGTTGTTCACCGGGTTGAGGCACTTGTTGGTGTTGGCCTTCATCGTGATCTTCCAGTTCGAGCCGGCCGCGAGAATCGCCCACTTCTGCGGGTCGCCGTCCCAGCTGCTGTACTGCTGGACCGCGGTGCCGTTGTTCTGCGACGCGTAGGCCACGTCCATCGACTTGCCCACCACGTGCTTCGGCGCGAGGCGGTACGTGTATGCCGGGTTGAACGTGACGCTCGTCGTGCCCGGGTTACGCCAAACCGTGATCGGCTCGCCGTTCTGGAATACGTAGCCGTTGACCTCCATGGTCTTGTAGCCCTGGAACATGTTGTTGACCTTTACGTCGTACCCGAGCACGCCCTGCCCGTTCTTGGTGTTGCAGTTGCTGCCCGGGAACCGGTTCTTGTAGGGCACGCTGTAGCCGCTCTGGCCCACGCCGAGACGCCCGGTGACCACGCCGTCGCTGAACCCGGCGCCCTCGCAGTAGTTCGCGAACGGACCGATGACGCCGGTCATGCCGATGCCCGATAGGTCACCGGTCTCGAGGATGCTCGCCGCGAACGTACCCTCTTGCGCGGGGTAGTTCACCGAGTCGACGCCCCAGCCGATCTGCGGCGCTTCCGAGTCCATCCAGATCGGGATGTGGACGCCGGCGGTGTTCACGTGCGCCATGAGGCACGCCGACACCAGGTTCTGGCAGGTGCGGGAGGCGGTATTGTGGATGCTGCCGCTCTTCCACGCCGGGCAGAGACCCAGGGCACCGGCGAACGTGTACGAGGTGCCGGTGTTGTCCTGCTTGACCAGCGTGTCGTTCGCTGCCAGGGCGCAGCGGACGATGTACGAGACCGTGGTGCGACCCGAGGCGGTCGTCATCAGGCCGTTCGTGGACGACAGGCCGTTCACCGACGACAGCCCGTTCACCGACGACAGGCCGTTGATCGACGACAAGCCGTTGGTCGACGACAAGCCGTTGGTCGACGACAAGCCGTTGATCGACGACATGCCGTTGATCGACGAAAGACCGTTGACGCTCGAGATCGCGAGCTCGTGGTTTCCCTCGACCCCGTCCTCGTCCGTCATCTCGCCACATCCAACCACACCCACGATGGCGCCGAGCGAGAGCCCAACCGTGATGCCCAACCGAAGCGTCCTTTTTCCGAGATTTTCCATTGTCGTTTCCCCTTTTGCGGTAGCCCGGCCGACTGCGAGAGTCCCGTGGGCTTTGCGTCCCCCGGTCGCCCGGGGTTTGCCGTTTTCACAAGTGTCTAACTGACACAGACCAATCAATAAGCAGTAATCAAGCCAACAATTATTTATACAGTTAATGCCTTGTTTGCTGGCTTTAGCGCATCGCGCCGCCGAGCAACAGTTGCTCTGGCGGCAACGATTGCTGCCTGGCAAGCAACTTGATTTGCCTGGGCAACGGGTCGAACTGGGGTATTTCTCCCCCGGATTATTGGCGTCTCAGCATGGGGTTGGCGGCCCCCGATTCGGATAGACGCGACGCCAGTCGAAGCGTCCCCTGATCGCACCGGCGTCGCGCCCATATAAGGAAGGGGACTGGGCGTCGTGGTGTGCCCAGGCGCTTCTGGGGTCGAGAAACCCCAGATCGGATCGGAAGCCGCAAAGAGTCGCGTTGCTCGAGCGGCAACGATTGTTGCCGCGGGGGCGACAGAGGCGCCGATCTGGGCCTGAACTCCGGCGGATCCATGCACTTTTGGACAGCAGAAAGTGTTGGCCCACTTACTGCTTAGTAACATGACGTACACCTTGTGACAGTGGCAAACCCCGGGCAACCGGGGGACGCAAAGCCCACGGGACTCACGCAGTCGGCCGGGCTACCGCAAAGGAAAAAAGGACAAATGGAAACTTTTGGAAAAAGGACGCTTCGGTTGGGCATCACGGTGGGGCTCTCGCTCGGCGCCATCGTGGGTATGGTCGGATGCCGTGAGATGGCGGACGAGGACGCGGTCGAGGGGAACCACGAGCTCGCGCTCTCGAGCGTCAACGGCCTGTCGTCGATCAACGGTATGTCGTCGATCAACGGCCTATCGTCTGTGAACGGCCTGTCGTCTGTGAACGGCTTGTCGTCTGTGAACGGCCTGTCGTCTGTGAACGGCCTGTCGTCTGTGAACGGCCTGTCGTCTGTGAACGGCCTGATGACGACCGCCGCGGGTCGCACCACGGTCTCGTACATCGTCCGCTGCGCGCTGGCGGCGAATGACACGCTGGTCAAGCAAGACAACACCGGCGCCTCGTACACGTTCGGCGGCGCGCTCGGTCTCTGCCCGGCGTGGAAGAACGGCAGCATCCATAGCCCCAACTACCGGACCTGCCAGAACCTGGTGTCGGCGTGCCTCATGGCGCACGTGAACACCGCGGGCGTCCACATCCCGATCTGGATGGACTCTGAAGCGCCGCAGATTGGCTGGGGCGTCGACTCGGTGAACTACCCCGCGCAAGAGGGTACGTTCGCGGCGAGCATCCTCGAGACCGGTAGCCTGACGGGCATCGGCATGACCGGCGTCAACGGTCCGTTCGCGAACTACTGCGAAGGCGCCGGCTTCAACAACGGCGTGGTCACGGGGCGGCTCGGCGTGGGTCAGGCTGGCTATAACACGCCTTACGCCAACCGGTTCCCGGGCAGCAACTGCAACGCCATGAACGGCAATGGCGTCACCGGGTCCGACCTCAAGTACAACAACATGTTCCAGGGCTACAAGACCATGTCGGTCAACGGCTACGTATTCCAGAACGGCGAGCCGATCACCGTTTGGCGTAACCCGGGCACGACGACCGTCACGTTCAACCCCGCGTACACGTACCGCCTCGCGCCGAAGCACGTGGTGGGCAAGTCGATGGACGTGGCCTACGCGTCGCAGAACAACGGCACGGCGATCCAGCAGTACGGCAGCTGGGACGGCGACCCGCAGAAGTTCGCCATCCTCGCGAGCGGCTCGAACTGGAAGATCGCGATGAAGGCCAACCCCAACAAGTGCATCGGCCCGGCCGGCAATGGGACGGGCAACTACACGATGATCGAGGTTCAGGACTGCAACGGCAGCAACAACCAGGCGTGGACCGCGACGGCGTCGGGCTCGGGTTCTTCGAACTTCGCGTTCAAGAACGTCGCCTCGAACCGCTGCCTCGACGTGACCGGCAACAGCCCCGCGGACGGCGCCCGCATGGAGCTCTGGGACTGCAACGGCCAGAACAACCAGCTGTTCGCCGTGACCGCCTACTAACCTGAGGGGACGCGGCAACAAAGCGCAAGCTGGAAACCACGACGGCCGGTCCGCGAGAGCGGGCCGGCCGTTTGCTATTGGGGGATCCGAACCCGGGCGGGGTCGCCGAGGGCCGGAAAGCCTAGGTTGTTCGGGGGACAACAGTGTTGCCTGGGTCGCTACAATCCTGGCGCAGGCTCAAAGCGCCAAGCACTCGAATCCAGGGCATTAACTGGCTTCTGAAGTGTTGGCCCAATTACTGCTCCAGCTGCCGGAACCTTTGTGACAAAGGGCAAACCTCGGGCGACCGCGCAAAGCCCACGGGACTGACGCAGTCGGGCGGGCTACCAAAAGGGAAAGAACCTGAATGCGGAACCTGAGCAGAACCACGCTTCGCCTGGGAGTCACCGTGGGCCTCTCGCTGGGGGCCATCGTCAGCATGATTGGTTGCGCCGAGACCCCAGACGACGCCGAGGGCACGCACATGTTCGCGGTTGAAGGCGTCAACGGCTTGTCGAGCGTGAACGGTCTATCGAGCGTGAACGGTCTGTCGAGCGTGAACGGTCTGTCGAGCGTGAACGGTCTGTCGAGCGTGAACGGTCTGTCGAGCGTGAACGGTCTGTCGAGCGTGAACGGCCTGGCCTCGAACTACGGTTTCATGACCAGCGACGCCGGCCGGAAGACGGTCGCGTACCTGGTCAAGTGCGCGCTGGCATCGGGCGACACCCTTGTCAAACAGGATCAGAACGGCGCCTCGTACACGTTCGGTGGCGGCATGGGTCTTTGCCCCGAGTGGAAGTATGGCAGTGTCCACGGGACCAGCTACCGAACCTGCCAGAACCTGGTGTCCGCGTGCCTGATGGCGCACGTCAACACGTCGGGCGTGCACGTGCCGCTGTGGATGGACTCGGAATCTTCCAAAATCGGCTGGAGCATCAGTCCCAACTATCCGAAGCAAGAGGGCACGTTCTTCGGCAACATCATCGAGACCGGTGACCTCGCCAGCCTCGGCATGACCGGTGTCGTCGGTCCCAAGGCGTACTTCTGCGAAGGCTCTGGCATCACCGCCGGCGTCGTGGCGGGCCGCCTCGGTTACGGCCAGTCCGGGATCCCGTACACGAACCCCTACGGCAGCAATGCGAAGTGCACCGGCCAGGGGCAGGTGACCGCCGGTCCGGTCAGCAGCGGTCAGACGGCGCCCGACGGCTTCAAGCAGGCGTGCGCCAACAACTACTGCTTCCAGAACGGCGAGCCGATCACGGTGTGGCGCAATCCGTCGTACAACCCGGCCTTCGACGGCTTCTATAGCTATAGCCTCGAGCCCGTGTCGGCCGCGGGCAAGCGCATCGACGTCGCATACGGCTCGACCAACAACGGCACCGCCATTCAGCAGTGGACGAGCTACGGCAACGACGCGCAGAAGTTCACCATTGTGGCGTCGGGGTCGAGCTGGAAGATCGCGATGAAGTTGGACACCAACAAATGCATCGGACCCGTGGGTAACGGCACCGCGATCGGCACGCCGATGGAGGTCCAGGACTGCAACGGCAGCAACTACCAGGCCTGGAACATCACCGCGGACGCCAACACCGGCGCGTTCACGCTGAAGAACGTCGCCTCGAATCGGTGCTTGGACGTCCAAGGCGGCGGCACCAACGACGGCGCCCGCATCCAGATCTACGATTGCTGGGGCAGCAGCAACAACCAGAAGTTCAAGCTGTCGTCGTCATACTGAGACGCAAGCTGATCTGAAGCCCACCACGGCCGGTTCGCGAGAGCGAGTCGGCCGTTTGGCTTGTGCAGCCCGCAGACGATCTTCCGCCGCTACGGGAAACGTTTCCCTGCGGGGGTTGATAGCGGGGTACCTCGGTAAGGGTTGTCTTCGTAAAGATCCTTTCCTATTATTATGGGGGGACTTTGCGGCTCGCGAGGCAATGGCCGGTGCTGGTGCTGGTCGCCGCGTGTACGCCGGCGCCGGCGGGAACGTCGTCGGGTAAGGGCGGCGCTGCGGGGCCGGGCGGTGGCGGGACGACGGGCAGCGCGGGTGCCGGCGCCGCGGGAACGGCCGCGGTTGCGGGTGAGGGTGGGGGCGGCACCACGGGAAGCGGCGCGGGAGGAGCGATCGGCGCTGGCGGCACGGCGGGCGTCGGATCCGGTGGTTCGAGCGGGGTTGCCGGGCAGGGCGGGCGCGCTGGAAGCGCGGCGGGCACGTCCGGCCGTGGCGGCGCACAAGCGGGCGGCGGCGGACAGCCGGCCGGCGCGGGCGGAATCGGCGGCGCAAGTGGCGGTGCCGGCTCGATCGGGGCGGCTGGCGCGGCGGGCAGCCTCGTCCCGCCGGCGACGACGCGTACCGAGATGCTGCTCGGAACTGGCTGGCGATTTCTCAAGGCGGACGTGAGCGGTGCGAGCGCCACCGCGTTCGACGATGCGGCTTGGTCGTCGGTCACGGTGCCGCACACCTGGAACGCCACCGACGGTCAGGACGGCGGCAACAACTACTATCGCGGCATCGGTTGGTACCGGCGGCACGTCACGCTGCCCGCGGACGCGGCAGGCAAGCGCGTCTTCTTGCAGTTCGACGCCGCCAACAGCGTCGCCGACGTGTGGGTGAATGGGACGTCGCTCGGGCAGCACCGGGGCGGGTTCTCTCGGTTTCGCTATGACGTCACGAGCGCGATGCGCGCGGGCGCCGACAACGTCATCGCGGTGCGGGTGAGCAACGCGGCGGTCAGCGACGTGCCGCCGACTTCGGCGGACTTCACGTTCTTCGGGGGGATGTATCGCGAGGTGAAGCTGGTCGTCACCGACCCGCTGCACGTCGACCTGCTCGACTACGCGTCGCCCGGCGTGTACGTGAGCGCGACCGGCGTGAGCGCGACGTCGGCGTCGCTGCGCGTGCAGACGAGGGTGCGCAACGACGCGGGCGCGATGCAGGCGACGACCGTGAACGCCACGCTGGTGCGCGCGGATGGTTCGGTCCAGGCGCGGCTATCGGGCTCCGCGAACGTCGGGGTGGGTGCGACGGAGGAGGTGGTGGTGACGGCGACGGTCGCGAGCCCGCACCTGTGGAATGGCGTCGCGGATCCGTACGTCTATTCGGTCTACGTCGAGGTCACGGGCCCGTCGGGCGTGACCGACGGCCTCTTGGTCCCGTTCGGCTTCCGGACGTTCTCGGTGGACGCTGCGCAGGGGTTCTCGCTCAATGGGCAGTACCTCGACCTGCACGGCGTCAACCGACACCAGGACCGGCTGGGGATGGGGTGGGCGATCGGGGCGCCGCAGCACGACGAGGACATGGCGCTCATCCGTGAGCTCGGCGCGACCTTCGTCCGGCTGTCCCACTACCAGCACGCGGACTATTTTCACTCGCTCGCCGACAAGGCGGGCGTGGTGTTGTGGGCGGAGATTCCGCTCGTCAACGAGATCGACACCGCGGCCGCGTTCACCAACAACGTGCGCCAGCAGCTCATCGAGCTCATCCGCCAGAACTACAACCACCCGTCGATCGTGTTTTGGGGCATCGGCAACGAGCAGCGCACCGACAACACGGCGACCAACGACCTGCTCACCAACCTGAACACGCTGGTGAAGGCGGAGGATTCGACCCGGCTGTCGACCTACGCGCAGTGCTGCACGTCCGACACCGGCGGGCTGCCCGCGCACAGCGACGTCGTCGGCTACAACACGTACTACGGCTGGTACGACGCGTTCGGCACCGCCGCGCAGTTCGGCGCGTGGGCCGACGGCCTGCACGCGGCGAAACCAACCTGGAAGATCGGGATCAGCGAGTACGGCGCGGGCGCGGCGCTGAGCCAACACGCCGACGCCCCCGCGCAGCCGGATCCCTACGGCGCGTTCCACCCGGAGGAGTGGCAGAACCTCGTCCACGAGACGCACTGGAAGCAAATGGCCACGCGCCGATTCCTGTGGGCGAAGACGATCTGGAACATGTTCGACTTCGCCGTCGACAGCCGCGGCGAGGGCGACACGCCCGGCCGCAACGACAAAGGCCTGGTCAGCTACGACCGCAAGACGCGCAAGGATGCGTTCTTCTGGTACAAGGCCAACTGGACGACGGCGCCGTTCGTGTACATCTCGTCGCGCCGGTTCACGACCCGCACGACCGCGACCGCGCCGGTGAAGGTCTACTCGAACATGACCGAGGTCGAGCTGCGCGTGAACGGGACGGTGATCGGGACCTCGACCGCGACCGACCACATCTTCCAGTGGTCGAGCGTCGCGCTACGCGCGGGCGCCAACACCATCGACGTCACCGGCCGCTCGGGCGCGACCACGCAGACCGACACCGTCACCTGGACGCGCAACTAGCGCTCGCGTCTCGAGGCTTGCCCTCTCCCTAACCCTCCCCCGCAAGCGGGGGAGGGGACCGGATTCGTCGCAACGCACGTCGAAGAGTCACCCTGAGGGGATCGGATTCGTCGCAGCGCACGTCGAAGCGTCACCCTGAGGGGATCGGATTCGTCGCAGCGCACGTCGAAGAGTCACCCTGAGGGGATCGGATTCGTTGCAGTCGCACGTCGAAAAGTCACCCTCGCCCGCGAAGCGGGCTAGGGGCCGGGGAGAGGGCAGGCCTTGCGGGGGTTACGCCGTGGCGGGCAGCGGGGTGAGCAACTTGATGTTGCGGATCGCCTCGTTGAAGCGGACGCGGTTTTCCGACAAGCGGAGGTCGAGCTCGATCAGCTTCTTGCTGATGACGTCGAGGCGGGACGAATCGTTGGCGAGGCGGGTGGTGAGCTTGGCGCGCAAGTCCGCGGCGGCGGTGTTCTTCTCCAGCGCCTTGAGATTCTGACGCGTCTCTTCGGTCGCACGCCGCAGGTCGGACTCCTCGCCGGCCAGCTTGTCGCGCTCGCCGGTCGACTTGACCAGCACCTGACGGATCTCCCACGCGGCCTTGAGCTGCGTCGTAATCACCGCATCGGCGCGCTTGTCGGCGAGGTAGGCGCGGACCGCGTCGTCGGCGAGCGCGTCGGTCCATTCCACGCTGCGTGTGGTCTCGTGGCGTTCGTCCAGCACCAGGGTCTCGGTCGCGCGCGGACCGACCGACGTCGGCACCAGCGCGCTGTTGGTACCGACGTTGTCCTCGGTCCCGGGCGGGAAGTTGATCATGCGCGCGCCGTTCATGCGCGGATGTTTGACCACCAGCTTGGCTGCGAGGTTCGCACCATTCTTGATTTTGTACTTGGCGAGCGACACCGCGTCGCGCGCGATGGTCAGCACGCCGGCTTCGATGTGGTAGAGGCGAGAGCCTTCCTGTCGATGCTCGCGGGTGACTTCGACCGCCACGCTGCGGTCGAGCCCGAACGGGACGGTCGCGGTCGCGCCCTCGGGCAGCGCGTCGGTCATGCCCTGACCCGCGAACGCGCCCTCGGTGAAGATCGCGATCGGTCCGCGCTCGAGCAGGCCGCCGGTCTTGTTCGCAAACCGCGCGACCTTGAATGGATGCGACGCCGATTCGGGCACGCCGCCGTCGGGCGCGAACAAGGCCACCATCTCGCCCGGCACGCGCTGGTCGATGAGCATGACCATGGTCGCGCTCTTGTCGGGGATGGTCACCGGAGCGGGCAGGTCGTAGCGCGTCGTTCCCGACTGCACGGCGATCGCAGCGAGCGCGGCCAGGTTTCTGGTCTGCCGGCTGTAGGGCACGGCGGGCTCGGCCGCCCCGGCGCCGCCGCCGCCGCCCACTCTGCCTTCGAGCAGGCTATCGGCGGCCTCGGATTCGGCGCCGCTCATGCGGCGCTCCGCCGACTTGCCCTTCTTCGCGCCAGGCCGCCCGGCGAAGCTGTCCGCCTTCATCGAGGGAGCGGGGGCCGCCATCGGTGCGGCAGCGGGCGGCGGCGGCGGCGGCTCTTGCGAAAGGCTGGTCTCCGACCTCGGCACCACCGCGATCACGTCGCCGCCGTCGGTGACGACCGGCCGCGGCGGGATGACGGCGGTCGCCAGCGACGCGTCGAACGCGAGCGGCGCTTCGGCGACCAGGGAAAGCGAGACGTTGGTCCAGTCTTCGCCCGACAGGTTCTGGACGATGCCCCAGGTCTGCAGGCTCGCCGCCTGCTTGTCGATCACGAGCCGATACGACGGGCGCCACACCGGCGTCTGCGCGATGTAGCCGACCTGGAGATCGTGCTCCTTGCCGTCGAGGGCCATGGTCACGCGGCGGATCCCCTTGTCGACGGGAGGCCGCGGGGGCGGGGGGGTTGGACGCGGCATGGGCGCGAACCCGGTCGTCGACATCGGCTGGGGCGGCGGCTGCGAGGGCGTCTCCCCTTCATCGCCGTTGTCGTTTTGGACTTCGAGCGGGAACGACGCGGAGCGGACCGAGCTGCCGCCGCGCTCGAGCACCGCGAGCGTCGCCAGGAAGTCGCCGACCTCGTCTTTGCGCACCTGGAACTGCACGCGGTCGGTGTCGACGTGGCCCCCGCGCTCGAAGTAGCCGACGCCGTTGCGGTAGATCACGACCTTGCGCAGCGCGAGCCCCGGCGCGGTGACGGGCGGGTTCGTGGCACAGCTCACGACGGCGGACAGCAGCAACGCGGCGGCGGTGACAGCGGGCCGTGGGGTGGTCATGTTGGTCTCCGACGCACGAGGGGGCGCAAAGGATCTCACGAACGCGTCACACGCGTCGAGCGAGGTTAGTCCAACGCGCGATCTTTGGTCTCGACGACCAGGGGCAGCAGCAGTACGCCGAGCAGCGGAAACGCGCCCACCCAGAACAGTGCCTTCATCGCGGTGGCGAGCGCGTCGCTGCCGCGCGCGGCGATGGTGCCGACCAGGAACGGTCCCCCCGCGGCGATGACGCGGCCGACGTTGTAACAGAACCCGGCGCCGGTGCCGCGCAGTCGGGTGGGGAACAGCTCGGGCAGGTAGTAGGTGAAGCTGCCGAACACGCCGAACACGGTCAGCCCGATGAAGAAGTACATGTAGAGCCGCGTGACCGGCGCGTGATCGATGCCGAACGTCGCGAAGATCGCGAGCGCCGACAGCCCGAAGTAGATGCCGAACATCTTGCGACGGCCCATGAGCTTGGCGGCCGGGATGGTGAGCAGCGTGCCGAGCAGACCGCCCACGTTGAACGCGTTGGTCGCGATCGCCTTCCAGTGCTCGACCAACGCCAGCGTCGCCGCCTTGTCGAACCCTTGCAGCTTCGCGGTCGCCTGCGCGAGGCCCGTCGAAACCGTCGGGATGAACGCGTTGATACCCCACCAGGCGATGAGGGCGATCACCGCCATCGAGAACCCGGACAACGTGAGGTGGCGCATGCCGGGCTTGAACAGCTCGGCGATGCGGGGGTGAGCGGCGCCGGCGGCGGCCGCCTTCCAGCGCTCGGGCTCACGCACGAACAGCCGCACCACGAACGCGACCAGCGCCGGCACCAGGCCACACAGGAACACGTACCGCCACGACGTCTCGGGCGCACCCTTGAACGCGACCCCTGCGATCTGGAAGTTGGCGAACGTGGCGAGAAACAGTCCGGCGGGCGCCGACGTGTACAGCAGCGCGCCCGCCTCGACGCGCCGCTTTTCGGGCACGACTTCGGCCACCATCGCCGCGCCCGCCGCCCACTCGCCCCCGATGCCGAGGCTCGCGATCACGCGGAAACCGATCAGCATCCAGATGTTGGTCGCGCCCGCGCAGGCCGCGGTGCCGAGCGCGTACAACAGCATCGTCAGCATCAGCGTGCGTGTGCGGCCGATGCGGTCCGCGATCTGTCCGAACAGGATGCCACCCGCGGCCCAACCGAGCAGCAAGATCGACGTGAGCATGCCGCCCCACTTCAGTGTCGCCGCCTTGGCCTCGGGTGAGCCGATCGTCAGCCCGAGCAACGTCGGGACGCAGTTGGGCGCGACGTAGTTGAACAGCAGCCCGTCGAACACGTCGAACCCCCACCCCAGCCAGGCCGCGAACAGCACGGTCCACTGGTAGCGGTTCATGTCGAGCAGCGTCCGCCCGCTGCTCGCTGCCGTCATTGCGGCTCGATGCCGGCGGTCGGGAACGCGGCGTCGGCGGCGTTGCAGAAGTTGACCTTGCGGATCATCGGCGGAGGGTTTGCGCGTTCGCGCGCGGCGGCGGCGCGGTGGTTGGCGAACGCGCGCGTCAGCCGGTCGCCGCCCTTGGGCAGCGCCGCCATCACTTTCTTCCACGCGTCCTGCACCGGGGGCGGGTCGGCGGCGGCGGGCGCGGGGACCAGCGCCAGCATGCTCGCGAGATCCTCGGTCAGGGTGGCGTCGGGCTTGGGGGCCGCCAGCGCCTCGGTCATCGTCGGCACCAGCACGCGGTCACGGAACTGAAGCAGGTCTCCGGTGTCGACCTGGCACCACAGCAGCCGTGCGTGCAGGTGCCCGAACGTGGTCGCTGCCTCGGCGTGGGGCTGGCGCAAGAGGCGCTTGAGCGGCTCGTCGTAGTCGCCGCCCGCCTCGCCGTACGAGGACAACATCACGTCGACCAGCTTGCCGCGGCAGTCGGCGTCGCAGCTGCGGGTGAGGAGATAGCTCGCCAGCCACTTGCGGCGATCGGCGTGGAATTGTTCGAGGGATGCGGCCTCGCTGCCGGATACCACCTCGCCGGTACGTGCGGTCGCGAGCACCAACGCCGCGACCAGCCGGGAGCCGGGCGAGAACGCCTCGAAGCGATCGATCTCCTTCCACTGCCGCCGTTCGTAAAGGTCCTGAAGGTAGGGCTCGAACAGCCACGCCATCTTGCCGGGGGAGCTCTGCACCTCGCGCTCGTCGCGCAAGATCGACAGCGGGCCCTGACCCTGGGGCGCGCCCGCCAGCGCCGCCGCCTCGAGCTCGTCCTGGAATACCTGCGCGATCCCGTCGGAGCGCTCTGCCAGCTTGTCGTCCTTGCAAATGTCGGCGGCCTTCTCGACCCCGAACCGTTGCAGGCAGGTCATCTTGAAACCCTGCGCGAGCTGGTTGTAGTTCTTTTGCGCCGTCGCCTCGAGCACCGCGCGCATGTAGTTGGGGTTGTCCTTGCCGAGCTCGAGCGCGTACGACACCGCCAGCTCTGGATCGATGATGGCGCCGCGCGTGAGCGACAGCAGCACGCCGAACCGCTGGTCGGCGGTGGTCGGGCCCTGGGTCGCGAGCACGCCCAGGTTCTTGGACAGGATCTCGGCGCGGGCGATGCGCCAGTCGTTGTCGGCCTTGGTGCGCGCGATCGCCTGCTCGCTGCGCGCCTGCTCGGCGGCGGTCTTGGACTGCCGGTACTGCCAGATCGACGTCGCGACCAGCCCCGCCACGCCGATGACGAAGCTGGAAAGGAAGCCGTGGTACGTGAGGATGAACTTACCGAGCTTCGTCGATCCATCGCCGGACTTGGTGCCGCCGGAGTCTTCTGGGCTCACGGGCGCGAATATATATCGTCGCGCGTAGTAATGTTCGCGGTCAGGGAACATGCACTGGCTCGAGCTGCCGGCGGTCAAGTGGGCCGTCCCACTTCCGCTGCTGGCGCTCGTCGCGCCGGTGGTGTGGCTCGCGTTTCGGCGCACCTGGAAGCAGCTCGACGCCGAGGCGCTGGTGTGGCGGCGCGAGCTCGCGGAGCGCGGCGAGGTCGACTACCGGCCGGTCGTCGCGCTGACGCTGGTCGCGGTCATCCTGACCTGGCAGGAGTTCTACGGCCGCCCCGACTTCTACCTGGTCGTGATTCGCCCGCTGCTCGCGAACTGGGCCTCCGCGCACCCGAGCAGCTGGACCAACCCCGGGATCTACGACGACCTTTACGGGCGGGCCTGGTGGGGCGCCACCCGCATCGGCGGCTACCTCTTGCCGCTCTTGGTGTGGCGACTGTTCTTTCGCCGCGACCGCATCGCCGACTTCGGGCTGCACGTGCGTGGGTTTCGCACCCACGCGTGGATCTATGCGCTGTGCGTGGTGGTGATGGTGCCGGTGTTGTTGCTGGTCAGCCGCCAGCCCGACTTCGCCAACTACTACCCGATGTACAAGCTCGCGGGCCGTTCGTGGCTGGACTTCGCGATCTGGGAGGCGGTCTACCTCACGCAGTTCTTCACCCTCGAGCTGTTCTTCCGCGGCTGGTGGTTGCGTACGATGCGCGGGTTCGGCGCCGGCGCGATCTGGTCGATGGTCGTGCCCTACTGCATGGTCCACTACGGCAAGCCGTACCTCGAGGCGTCGGCGGCGATCATCGCGGGTGTGGTGCTCGGGTCGCTCGCGATGCGCACGCGCAGCATTTACGCCGGTTTTCTCGTGCACGCGACGGTTGCCGTGCTGATGGACATCCTCGCGCTCGGCCAGCGCAACTTCCTGCCCGTCGCGCTCGCGCCCGGCAGCAAGCGCCAGCTCGCGTTCACGCACTGGACCGCGCTCATCTGGGTCGCGTGGGCGCTCGCGCTCATCGTTCTCGCGGCCAAGATTTGGCGCGCGTGGCCCGAGCTGCGAGCGTCGCTCGGCCGATGGCGATCCGAGCGGAACGGTGAAAACACGAAGCCCCAGGCCGTCGCCGGCCCGGGATCTTCGTAACTTCGTTTTTTCGGCTGAGCGAGCTTACTTCGCGGGCGCCGGGGTGGGCGCCATCTCCTTCGCGCCCTCGGTCTTACCCTCGCCTTTGGGGGCCTTCTCCTTCTTGCTCTTCTTCTCTTTCTTCTCGGCCTTGTCGGCCGGCTTGTCGGTCGGGGCCGCGGTGTCGGCCGCCGCAGCCGGCGCCGCCTTCGCGTCGGCGACGACGACCGGCTTGACGTTATGCTTCGACGACCCGGCGAAAGCCGAGCCAGCCGAAAGCGCGAGCAGCGAAAGTCCAAACATGGCGTTGCGAATTATTGACGTGCCTCCCGTGATTTCGTTTTCGAATCGGCTTTCTGCCGACGGGGATTGTCATTGCAGCCGCGATGCCACCCCCGACACCCCGCAACCCCGCCCGCCACCGCCTGCTTCCCCGAGACGCACCGCGCGCGTGGGGCGGTCCTGTGTGGCGGCGCTACAAGCGTGTCAAAACGGCCAGTCCACGAGCTCGGCGGAGAACGAGCCTTTGACGGCGGCGCCCGGCGTCGAGCCGGCGGCGGTCAGCTGCAGCGTGCCCTGCCCGAACAACCCGAGCGGCGTGGTGGTCGCGCCGTCGAACCTCACCAGAAAGCCGGTGGTCACGGACAGATCGAACGGGAGCGTGACGCCGGGGAGGTAGGCGCGGGGAACCAGGCGCAGCGCGGCGGCCGCGTAACTGCCGTCGGTCAGGTGGACGATGACGTTGATTCCGGTTCTCGGGCCGTCGTCGCCGGTCGTATCGGTGCCGGCGGTGGTTCCGACCATGTCGATCGCCAGCGGCGCGCCCGCGACCGTCGCGGTGAGCGTGCCGGTGCCGGCCGTGAACGGGTTGGCGGCGGCCAGCGTGTCCCACGTGGTCGAGAAGCTACCCGCGATCGTGCCGATCGGTTTGAGGCAGGGCGCCTTGCGCAGGTCGGTGTTGACCGGGGGTAGCGCCGCCAGCTCGGCCAGCACCGCCGGACGCCGCCCGCGCACGAACGCGCGCAACCCGTCGAGCGCGGTGCGCAGCGCGGCGACCTCGGCCGCCGGGACGACGGGACTGACGAGCGGCTGCATGCGATCGATCTCGCGCAGCACGTCGGCCTCGACGAACGCGACGTCCAAGAGCGCGCGGATGCGGTCGACGTAGCGATCGCGCGTCGCCGGGATCGCGTACAGCCGGCGCGCGAGGTCGGCTTTGTTCAGGATTACGACCGGGCCGTCGGCGCCTCCTGCGTTTGCATCGAGGCTGCCGTCGATGCCCCAGGGCAGGAACGAGAACCGGCCCGTGCCGGGGTCGTGATAGACGAAGAAGTTGTTGGTGTTGTTGGCGTAGCCGTCCCACTGGCGGACGATCGACTCCATCGCCCAGTAGTCGTAGTACTCGGGCATGTCGATCAGCGGATCGAGGCGCGCGGCCAGCTCGGCGTCGGGCGCGGTCAGCGCGGCGGAGACGGCGGCGAGGTCGCTGCGATCGTTGAGCGCCTCGTTGGTCTTGAGATCGAACGTGTTGAGGAACGTCGGGTCGAAGTCGCTGAGCGTGCCCTCGTACAAGTTGCCGGTCACGTCGGCGAAGTGTCGGCGCAAGAAGTCCTTGTCGACGCTCTCGACGTTGACGTAGAGGCCGAGGTTCACGTCGTTGACGACGACGTGCGCGAAGTTGCAGCGCGGCGCGGCCAGCCCGGCGCGGGTGAACGCCGCGTAGGAGAGGCACTGGCGAACATAGGCCGGATCCTGCCTTGCGTTGTTCAGCGTCAACGTGTCCATGCCGTAGACGCGCTGGTGGTCGACGTTGCGATCGAGCTTGAGCTTGAGCGCCGGCTTCGTGGTCGACAGCGAGCCGAGGAAACCCTTCTTCTTGATGCCGACGTTGTCGAGCCGCTGCCCGTCGACCGTCACCGTGCCCGGGAAGTAGGTGAACGGGCTCGGGAACGGCGCCGAGACGCAGTCGCCGCCGAGGATGTCCCAGAGGTCCCGCGTCTGGTTGCGGAGCACGTCCCAGTCCGCGGCCGCCATGTCGATGTGCACCTCGACGATGTGATTGGGGTCGAACAGTGCCGAGCTGGGATCCGCCGCGTCGGCCGGCGCGGTCTCGACACCGCCGTCACCTGCACCGCCGCCGGCTCCGTCCATCCGATCTTCCGGAGCCGGCCGAGAGCAGGCCGCGCCGAGGGCCGACGACACCAAGGCCAAGGACACAAACACCCACACCCGTGGAACCCGCGACATGAGCACGCTCATCTATCGACAGTGACACCACAACGCGTGAGACCTGAAAGCGCTAGCCGCTGTCGCGCGCAGCGCGAGTTTGCGGCTATTTGTGCGACAGTTTCCTAGGCGCAGCGCAGCGTGAGAAGCGCGATTTCCGGCGCGACCGCCAGGCGGACGGGAGGGCCGGTGGTTCCGAGGCCGCGGTTCACGTACAGGGTCGAGGCGCCCAGGCGGTAGAGGTCGGTCGTGAATCGGGTCAGGACCTTGGCCAGGTTGAACCGGTGCGAGAAGAATGGCACCGCGACCTGGCCGCCGTGCGTGTGCCCAGACAACGTCAGCTCCACGCCGCGCGCGGCCGCCTCCGGGAACAGCGCCGGGTCGTGCGCCAGCAGCACGACCGCTGTCTCGGGCGGGCGCTCGGCCAGCGTGCGCTCGAGGTCGTTGCGGCGCGTCCAGGTGTCGTCGACGCCGGCGATGAAGATGATGCCCGCGCCGCGGCGGACCTGGACGCCGCGGTTGCGCAGCAGCGTCAACCCCGCGCCTTCGAGCGCCTCGGCGACGTGGTCGCCGTCGGTGAAGTAGTCGTGGTTGCCCATGCACGCGTACACGCCGTCGCGCGCGCGCAGCTTGCCGAGCGCGGTCGCGACGGTGTCGACATAACCGGTGCCGCTGGCGATGAGGTCGCCGGTCACCGCCACGAGGTCGGCTTCCAGTAGGTTGACCGCCGCGACCCAGCGCTCGACCCGAGACTCCGCCGCGAACGGTCCGCAATGGAGGTCGGAGATCTGCGCGACCCGGTAGCCGTCGAAGTCGCGCGGCAGGCCCGAGATCGCGATCTCTCTCGCGCGCAGCCTCGGGCGCTGGCGCAGCGCCGCCCCGGTGCCGAGCGCGGCGAGCGCGACACAACCCCACTCGATGGTCGCGGCCGGCACGCCGCCGAGCGCGCCGATCAGCAATCCGATCGGCAACAGCAACGCGAACAGCAACGCGGCCGTCCACCACACGAAGAACGGCCAAAGCACGAGGTAGAGCCGCGCCCACCCGGGCGCGCTCCACATCGCGCGCCGGCCCGCGAGCGAAACCAGAAAACCGCCGGTGATCGCCGCGGCCAGGGTGGTCGCGGCCAGCGGATGCCCAGTCAGCCGGCCCAGCACCCACACGAGCGGCAGCTGCAGCCCCAGCACGAGCCCCACCACCAGCAAGATGATCCTCGACCAGGCGAGACGGCGGTGGGGACGGGGGGGCGGGGACAAGGGGGAGTCGATGATCTAGCACCCCACCGGCGCAAGCGCTGGGCGGAAGCTTCACAGTCAGGGGCGGCAGCCGCCCCCCGCGCGACGTCACCCCCACCAATACGCGAGCTTCAGCATGATGAAGTCGGCCGAGGCGCGGCCCTGCCAGAGCGGGCGGACCTGGAAGCCGGAGCCGTCGAGCGAGGGCATCAGCACCGGGTTCTGCGCGCGCGTGTAGACCAGGAACAGGGTCGAGCCGAGGTGGTACTCCCAGCGCAGCACGACGTTGAGGTTCAGGGTCGCGTCGTCGCTGTTGGGGGTGCTCGCGGGTAGCGCCGCCGGTGTGAGGGCGGCCAGCCGAACGACCTCGCGCGCGCCGCTCGTGTACGGCGCCGTGAACCCCGCGGTGTAGCGGATGCGCGCCAGGAACATCTGGGTGTAGAGCTGCAACGACAGCTCGGGCGTGAAGGTGTACGTCGCGCGCAGCGTCGCGCCCAGCGTCGTCGCGGTCTGCGCGCCGAAGTTGTAGCTGCCCATCGCCGTGTCGGTCGACAGGTATCGCGGCGCGCCCTCGTCGTAGCTGGCGGTCGGCAGCAGATCCAACTCGAGTTGCGCCAGCGCGCGCACCGTGAGGCGGCCCGCGACGTCGAAGTGGACGCCGTCGGGGCGGCGATCGCCGGTCAACGTGAGGTTGGCGGTGACCCGCCGCCGCGGATCCGTGACCACGTCGACGATGGCGCCGAGGCCGCCCGAGCGCTCGAGCGCCGAGCCGTCGCCCATCTCGCGGTCGTCGAAGTAGGCGCGCTTGGCGTGAAGCTCGAGGTAGAGGTACCAGAAGCTTCGCAGATCCCACGAGCTCGCCAGCCGGACGTCCGTGTTCAACCGCAATCCGTCGAGGGTCTCGCGCACGCGCAGCGCCAGCCAGTTGTTGGTCTGCAACGTGTGCCACCACGGCCCGAGCGTGCGGTACGTCAGCCGGAAGTCCCCCTGGTAGTCGTTCTTGCGTTCGAGGTAGCCGATGTCGTTGAGCTCGAGCTCGCGACCCGCGACGTGTTGCCACGCGCTCACGAGCCAGGGCGTGCCGCCGTCCTTGCCGACGTAGAGCGACCCGCCGCCCGACACGGTGCCGGGGTTGATCGCGAGCCCGTCGCGCTGCGCGCGCGGAGGGCCGCCGCGCAGCGTGCTCGCGAGCGCCTGCCAGGCGACGCTGTAGTCGCCCGAGGCCGAGCGCCAACGTCCGTCCGTGCTGGCGACGTACGCGTCGTTGCTGGCGCGTGCCGCGCCCGGCGCCGGCGACTCGAGGCGGTTGGTCGCGGTCGCGAGAACGCCCACGTCCGCGTTCCGCCCCCACAGGTGCTTGAGCCGGAGCACGTTGGACGTCGTCCACCGATCGAGCGGCACCGTCCGGCGGACGCCGAGCCCGTCCTGAATCACGGCGTCGTTCGGGCCGGTGACCGCCGATAGCACACCCAGGCTGGTGCGGCCGCCCAGCGTGCCGACCAACTTCGCCGCGCCCCAGATCCGGGTCGGGTCGGGCGCAGCGACCAGCTGCTCGTCGGTCGCGAGCGTCGGTACCGCCGGGACGTGGCCGATGCGGCGCGTGTAGACGAGCGGGCGGATCGCGGAGAACACGTCGATGCCCTCTAGAAAGAACGGCCGCTTCTCGGGGAAAAACGTCTCGAACGTCGACAGATTCAGGATCACCGTGTCGGCCTCGACCTGGCCGAAGTCGGGGTTGACCGCCAGGTCGAGCGCGAGCTCGTTGGTGACGTGCGCCTTGGCGTCGAGCCCCGCCGAGGCGGCCGCGTCCCAGCCGTGGGTCAGCGTCGTGTCGGCGTCGTAGGCGCGGTAGCCGACGCGGCCGAGCACGAACGGCCGCAGCTCGAGCGCGTGTTTGGGCTGGAGCCCGACCAGATCGTCGATGCGCCCGAACAGCGACACGTAGGTCGAGGCGCTGCGCGGGTAGAACGCCCAATCGTCGTACTCCTGGCGCGCGTCGATGAATCGCCGGACCTGAAACCCCCAGTCCTGCACCGGCGCCGCGCTGAAGCGCAGCACCGACAGCGGGATGCGGAACTCGATCGAGTAGCCGCGCGGCGTGTCCGCGACCTTCGCCTCCCAGACCGCGTCGAAATCCGACGAGAACGCGGTGTCGTCGTAGTGGATGCCGTCCGACAGCGCGCCCGCCGCGTTGACCGAAAAGTGAAAAGCGCCCACGCCCGAGCGGCGGCTGTCGATGTCGATCCAGACGCCGTCGGACGGCAGTTGCCCGTCGCGCCGCTGCAGTCGTCGCGCGATGGGCGAGTGGACCTGCTCGCAGTCGACGCCGACGTACAGGTTCTTGTCGTCGTACAGCACCAGCAAGACGGTGCGCTCGCTGGGCGGCGCGCCCTCGTCGGGGTAGTGCTGCGTGAACGTGTCGGACGCAGACGCGGTCACCCACGCGGCGTCGTCGAGCCGGCCGTCGATCGTGAGCTTGCCGAGCGCGCGTGACGCCGAGACGTGTGGGCGTGGGGGAAGCGGCGACAAACCGCTCCCCCCGTCGGCCGCTTGGGCGAAGGGGCCGATGGTGACGGTGACGGCGACCAGCGCCAGGGAGACGACAGGCAAGGGCAACAAGAGAGGGCCGCCATTGTATAACCGCCCGATGGCGCTCGCGGAGCGGTTGGCGGAGCTGGTCTCGTACGACACCCAGAACCCCGACGGTGAGGAGCGGCCGCTCGTGCAGCGGCTGGGCGCCGAGCTGCGGGCGCTGGGGGCGGCGGCGGTGAACGAAGTCGAGGTCGGCGACCACGCGTACGTGTACGCGCGATTCGGGAACCAGCCGCCGCGCGTGGTGATCAACGCGCACGTCGACACCGTGCCCGCCAACTCCGGTTATACGTCGCCGCCGCATCTGCTCGTGCGCCGCGGCGATCGCTTCCACGGCCTCGGTACCGCCGACACCAAGGGCGCGATCGCGGCCGTGCTCGAGGCGCTCGCCGCCGGGCCGGTGCGCCTGCCGGTGGGCGTGTTGTTTTCGGGCGACGAAGAATCGAGCGGCAGGTGCATCCGCGCCTTTCTCGACAGTGATGACGCGCGGGGCGTCGAGCGCGCGATCGTGTGCGAGCCGACCCGCTGCCGGGTCGGTGTCCGCCACCGGGGTATCGGCGCCGCGACGGTGACGCTGGAAGGACCGGGCGGTCACTCGTCGCGCGTCGACCAGCTCCTCAATCCAATCGCGGTGCTCGCGCGTGCGGCGGTCGCGCTCGATGAGCTCGGCGCGTCGCGCAAGACCACCGGTCCCGAAGGCTTCCAGGGCCTCCACCTGAACATCGCCGCGCTCGACGGCGGCATCGCGTTCAACGTCGTGGCGACGCGCGCGGTGCTGTCGTTCTCGCTGCGCCCCGCGCCCGGCGCCGACGTCGACCAGTTGCTGGCCGAGGCGGAGCGGCAGGTGCGGGCCGCCACCGCCCCGCATCCGATCGACTGGAAGGTCGAGCTCGCGAGCCCGCCGTTCGCGACCCGCGACCTCGGCGCGTTCCGGCCGTTGCTGGGCGAGCGCGTCGCGGGCGCCGTCGACCTCGGATTTTGGACCGAGGCGGCGCGGTTCGCGGAGCGTGGCATCGACGCGGTCGTATTCGGCCCGGGCGCGGTCGAGCAGGCCCACGCCGCCGACGAGTTCGTGGAGATCGCCGAGCTCGAGCAGGCGCAGGCCGCGTTCGCGTCGGTCCTCTCTTCAGGACTCGGCTGATGGAAGCGGAGATCGTTCAGCGCTTCCTCGAGAGCGTCGGCGCCAAGGCCGATATCGACCTCTACCTCAAGCTGTTCCGCGCCCAGCGCAAGGAGAGCTTCGCGATTCTCGCCCCTAACGCGCAGATCGTGAAGAGCGCGCTCGATCCGGTGCACTTCGATTTGCGCATCCTGGCCGGCCTCGGCCTCCTGCCCGTGGTCATGCTGGGGCTGTTCGAGCCCAAGGACGCCGACGCGCAGGCGGCGCGGGTCGCGGAGTGGCTGCTCGAGGACGCCGTGCCCTGCGAGCAAATCACCGCCGGTGCGGACGAGGTGAGCATCCGGCAAGACACCGCGGCGGCGCTGCGCGCCGCGATCGCGCGCGGCGCGATTCCGCTGTTGTCGCTCGAGGCCAGCAAGGAGCAGAGCATCGACGGCCGCTTCCGGCTGCTGGGGGCGCTCAGCGCCGAGCTCGAGACCCGCAAGATCGTGTTCCTCAGCCGGCGCGCCGGTTTGGTGCTGGGCGGCGGTTCACCGCCGTCGCTGGTGAGCCTCGCGACCGACACCGAGCGCCTGCTCGCGCCGGGCGTGCTGTCGCGTGGGCAGGCGACCTTGCTCCGCCAGGTCAAGCAGCTGCTCGAACGCGTGCCGCAGCGGCTCAGCGTCACCGTCGTCAACCCGCTCATGTTGCTGCGCGAGCTGTTCACCGTCAGCGGCGCGGGCACGATGATCCGCAGGGGCTCACGCATCGACGCCCACGACGGTCTCGCCGGCGTCGACCGCACGCGCCTCGAGGCGCTGTTCGCGTCCGCGTTTGGCCGCCCCGTGCGCCCCGGGTTCTTCGACGAGCCGATCGCGCGCTCGTTCGTCGAGGAGGGCTACCTCGGCGCCGCGATCGTCCAGCACACGGAGGTCGCGCCCTATCTCACCAAGTTCGCGGTCGAACGCCAGGCCCAGGGCGACGGCCTCGGCACCGAGCTGTGGTCGCTGGTGCACCGCGACTATCCAAGCTTCTTCTGGCGTTCCAAGCCCGGTAACCCCATCACCGCGTGGTACGCGAAGCAGTGCGACGGCCTCGTGCGCTTCCCGGAATGGCACGTGTTCTGGCGCGGCCTGTCCGTCGAAACCATCGATCCCGCGATCCGGTTCGCGCTCGCGGCCCGGAGCGACTTCGCCCGAGCGGTGGACGCCCCATGATTCGGCCGTCGATACTCGACGATCTGCCGGTTGGCGTGTGGGTCGGGAAGGTGCCCAACGGCGCCGTCGCGTACGCCAACAAGATGTTCGAGGCGATCCTCGGTACGCCGTCCAATCCCGAGAGCCGAATCGAAGACGTGCCCGTCACCTACGGGATCTTCGATCGCGACGGCCGCCCCTACCCGGTCGAGAAGCTGCCGTTCGCGCGCGTGGTCGCCTCGCGCGGCTCGGTCGTCGTCGATGACCTGATCGCCCGCCGTCCCGCCGGCAACGTGAACATCCGTGCCTTCGGCTCGCCGCTCTACGATCCTGAAGGCACGCTCACCCACGTCATCGTCGTGTTTCTCGACATCACGAAGGAGGTCGAGGCCCAGTCGGAGCGCCGGATGGTGGAGGCGCAACTGCACTTCGCGTGCAACCACGCCCCCATCGTGATCTGGATGACCGACAAACACGGCGTGATCACGTTGTCCGAGGGCGCCGGGCTGTCCGCGCTGGGGGTCAAGTCGGGTGAGCTCGTGGGCCAGAACGTGCTCGAAATCTACGGCGCCCACCCGACCATCCCGGGCTACATTCGCCGGGCGCTCGCCGGTGAATCGTTCTGGTACTCGGTCGATGTCGGCGACGCGGGCTACGACACGTGGATCTCGCCCGTGCGTGGTCCGTCCGGCGAGCAGCTCGGGATCACGGCGCTGTCGCAGGACGTCAGCCAGCTCCGCAAGCTCCAGCGCACGGCGATCCAGAACGATAGGGTGATCGCGCTCGGTACGCTGGCGGCTTCGGTCGCGCACGAGATCAACAACCCGCTCACCTACGTGTTGTCGCAGAGTGATGCGGTCGCGGAGGAGCTCGACGCGCTCGACCGCTTGCTGGTGGACGGCGGCGCGACCGTGTTGCCCGACGTGCGGGCGGCAGTCGCGCGCATCCGTGACCGGCTGGCGCCGGTTCGGTCGGGGACGGCGCGCATCGCTTCCATCACCCGCGACCTCAAGACCTTCAGCCGACCCGACGAACGCAGCCTCTTGCCGGTCGACCTGCGCGCGGTGGTCGAGTCCGTGCTCAAGCTGGTCGCCAAGGAGGTGGAGGCGCGCGCGCGGCTCGTGCTCGACCTCCAAGACACCTCGCCCGTCACCGGCAACGACGCGCGTCTCATCCAGGTCGTGCTCAATCTCGTCGTCAACGCGTACCAGGCGGTGCCACCGGATGCGCCCGCCAGCAACCAGGTGACGGTTGCGACCCGCAACGAAGGCGGCAACGTCATCGTCGAGGTCTCGGACTCGGGGCCCGGTGTGGCACCCGCGGACCGCGAGCGCATCTTCGAACCGTTCTATTCGACCAAGGAGATCGGCGTCGGCACCGGCCTCGGACTGTTCGTGTGCCGCAACATCGTGCGCGGCTTCTCCGGCGACGTCGAGGTCAGCGAGCGGCCGGGTGGCGGCGCGATGTTTCGCGTCGTGATCCCCGCCGCGGCCGAGAAGCCGGCGTCGGCGCCCGCCCTGGCGCCCGAGCCGGCGCGACCCGCGCGGCGCCCGAGCGGCGGCGGCCAGGTCGTGATCATCGAGGACGACAGCATGGTCTTGCGCGCGTTCACGTTGCAGCTCGGTCATGCCGGCTATCGGGTCACCTCGTTTGCCGACGGGCAATCCGGGCTCCGGGCGCTGCTCGAGCTCGCCGACGACGACGTCGACATCGTGTTCTGCGATCTCATGATGACCGGGATGACGGGCATGGACCTCGCCGCCGAGCTCGCCGAGCGCGCGCCGTCCATGGCCGCGAAGCTGGTGCTGATGACCGGCGGCGCGTTCTCCGCCAAGGCGCGCGACTTCGTTGCGCTCCACCGCGATCGGACGGTCGACAAGCCGTTCGACATCGTCGAGGAAACGCAGCGGAGGTTGGGCGTTACCTCCGCGTGAGCGTAGCGCGGCATAGCCCCACCCCACGCGCGAAGATGCGCGGCGTGACCCCGGGCCGCGCGGAGCTCGTCGCGGGGGCGCGGGACCCTCCCAGGGTCCCGAACAAGATCGCGTGAGCGTAGCGCGGCTTTGCCGCGCGGAGCTCGTCGCGGGGGGCGCGGGACCCTCCCAGGGTCCCGAACAAAATAAACCAACGCGAGGCGACGTTTGGGGGAACGCCGCCCCGCGTTGGCAAAAGGGGCTTACTGGTTATGAAAGCCGTCCGGGGCCGGCTCTCGTCGACGCTAAAGCGTCGCCAGGAACAACAGTAGGTCGTTCTTCTGCGCGCTGGTCAGCGCGTTGAACGCCGCGGCGGCCGCGGCGCCTTGGCCTGCGTGGGCCGTGATCGCCGCCGCGCGATCGGTCGTGCGACCGTCGTGCAGCAGCTTGTTGCGCGAGCGCAGGCCCCAAAGCGGCGCCGTCCTCATGCGCGTGGTCGTCGAGATCGCGTCGCCGGTGTTGCCGATCTGGTCCCCGAGGCTCCCCATGTCGTGCAACAGGAAGTCCGAGTAGGGGGCGAACCGGATGCCGGCGGGCACGCCGTTGACGTTGGTCGACACGAAGATGTCGGCGTCGCTGCGGTGGCAGCCCGCGCAGTTCAGCGCGGTGCCGTTGAACAGCGCGTTGCCACGGTCCTGCCCGCTGCCCGCCGTGATTGACAGGGCGGTCGGGGGCGCGAGGTGGGTCATGAAGAACGCGAACTCTTCCACGTCTTCGTTGAGCCCGGTTGCGCCGCCGGCGCAGTTGTTGAGCTCGGCCGCCGCGTCCTCGTCGGTGCCCGGGATGACGTCGTCGGGGCAGCCGTTGATGAGCGCGTTGGTGGGCGCGCGGTTGGCTCGGTTCTCGAGCGCGAACGCTGCCACCCGCGCGCCGCGAATGCAGTGGGTCGTGGTGATGCCCATCTCGTTGACGTAGGCGTCCGCCGAGAACTGCGTCAGGTTGGGCACGCCCGCTTTCCAACCGAAGCGGCCGACGCGGGTGCCGCCGACGGTCTGGCTGCCGTCATCCGGGTTCGGCAGCACGGTCGCGACGCGGTTGACGATCCCGCGGATCGACGATGCCTCGCGGCCAGCGAGCGTGTCGAAGCGCGAGTCCGGCAGCGAGTCTACCAGACCGAGACCGAACACCGGGGTGGTGAGACGACCCGCGAAGATCGTGGCGCCCGCGGCCGGGTTCGCGTCGGTGCCCGAGCTGCAGTTGAGGCCGCCAACGTTGAAGCCGCCGATGCCGAACAACTGGCGCAGCGACCCGCCGACGCTCTCCATGCCGTCGAACACGCCGTTGGTGATGCGGCCGAAGCGCGCCTCGACCTGCTGGCCCGCGCCGCCGATGGCGCCGTTTTGGTGGCAGGTGCCGCAGCCACGTTCGTTGAAAATCGGCCCGAGGCCGTCGGTGGCGTTTTCGGACGTGTTGAACGCCGCCTTGGCCTCCGCAAACTCGGCACCGTCGGTGCCGGGGAGTGCGTCGCCGAGGGCGAAGTTCTCGGCGACCTGCACGTCGTCTTTCATGTCTCCGCAGCTCTCCGCCATGAACAGGAGAGCTGTTCCGACCAGCGTCGTTGCTAGGGCTCGTCGTCGCGTCATCGTGGACCTCCGGGTGTCGGGATCCGCCCGCCGCCGCTACACGCCCTCGGGCTTGGTTGGGTTGGGGGTTCGGTTGGGCTTTAGATACAGGGGGGACTGCCGAACTCGACAGAGGTCGTTCGACGCGCGAGATGCAGGCATGAAATTGTCAGGTGGATCTCTACTGGCGGACCAACCGCACATCCGCGGCGTCATCGAAAAAGTTTCGGCGACGCGTTGACGGAGCTGTGCCGAAGCGCGCGTAGGATCGACTACGTTTCCCGGCGCGCAAACAAACCCTGGACCGGATCGCGAGGGTCGCGGCTCTAACTTCAGATCAGGGTCTGGTTGCCCTCGACATCGACGACGTCCTCGAAGACCTCGCGTCGCGCGACCAACGTCGCGTGGCCGCGATCCCAGAACACCTGCGGGGCGCGTCCGAGCGACACGTAATTCGAGCTCATCGCGGCGCCGTATGCGCCGGCGTCGTGTAGCACCAACAGGTCGCCCACGTCAGGGCGCGGCAGCTCGCGCGGCGCGAGCAGCTCGCGGTCGTCGCGGGTGAAGACGTCGCCGCTCTCGCACAGCGGTCCTGCGACCACGAACGGTTCCGGGGCGCGGCCGGCGCCGTTGCCGATGATCGACATGTGGTGGTACGAGCCGTACATCGCGGGCCGCACGAGGTCGTTGAATCCGGCGTCGACCATGACGAAGCGATGGCCGGGACCCTTGGCGTTGGCTTCGGTCTGCTTGAGGTCCTTGACCCGGCTGACGAGCAGGCCCGCGCCCGCGACGCAGAACCGACCGGGCTCGATCTCGACGCGGATGCTGCGGCCCGCGGCGCGCGCCAGCTCGCCCGCCGCCTCCACCAGCAGGGTTCGGAACCCGGCGAGATCGAAGCGCGGCGCCTCGAGCCGGTACGCGTGCGGGAGGCCACCACCGAGGTTGACGGCGTCGACGTCGGGGAACTCGGGCAGCCGCGCCGCGAGCAGAGTCACGAGCTCGCGCAGGTTGTCGTTGAACTCGCGGATCTGCGGACCGGTACCAACGTGCGCGTGCAGGGTGACGATGGGCAACTTCGCGGCCTGCGCGCGTGCCGCCAGCCGCTCGAGCGCCTGGTGCCAGATGCCGTGTTTCGACGATGGTCCACCGGTGTCGCACGACTGCACGTGTCCGTGGCCGAAGCCGGGGTTCACGCGCACCGCGATCGGCCCGCGATATCCCGCTCCCGCGAGCTCGTCGATCATGCCCGGCGACCCGACGTTGGGCAGCACGCCTTCCTCGAGCACGGCCGACAGTGCGTTGTCGCGCAGCACGTCCGCGGTCAGCATCACGATTGGCGGACGCGCGCCCATCGCGAACCCGGCACGCCGCGCGCGCAACACCTCGTTGCCGCTGACCGCGTCGATCCACAGACCTGCGGCGCGCACCTCTTCGAGGATCTTCCAGCACGAATTCGCCTTCATCGCGTAGCGCGCCTGTAGCGCATCGGCTTCCGTCAGCCGGGACAGATCCGCGAGGCGCGCCCGCAGCTCGCCCGCGTCGTAGAGGTAGTACGGCGTTCCGATCGCTTCCGCGATCCGTTCGAGCGGGAAACCCGCGAGGTCGAGCGTCGGCATGCGCGGCGGAATATCGCACACCGGTTTGACTTCGCCCATCGCCGGTCCTTAGGATCCGCCGGTGCAACACCGGGTGGTGCTAGCTGTCGCGCTCGTGGCGGGAAGCCTCGCGGCGGGGCGGCAGGGGGTCGCCGCCGACGCGCGCACCGAGATGGCGCGCGAACACTACCTACAGGGCGACGCGTACTACAAGCTCGACAAGTATCCGAACGCGCTCGCGGAGTACGAACAGGCTTACATCGCGAAGCAGGACCCGAGCTTCCTCTACAACATCGCGCAGTGCCACCGGCTGATGGGCAACCGGGTGGAGGCGATCCGTTTCTACCGCCGCTATCTCAAGGACGCGCCCAACGCGCCCAACAAGGACGTCGCCGAGAAGCACATCAAGGACCTCGAAGCGGCGCTCGCGTCGTCCCCCGAGCCGGCCGCGATCGCGCCTCGTCCCGCGCACGCCGCCGCCGTCCCCGCACTTACACCCACACCGGCGACGGCGACCGTACCTCCGTCGTCGCCTGCGTCGTCGCCCGCGTCGCCGCCCGGGTCGTCGCCGGGGGCGACGCTGGCGCTCGCGGCGCCGCCGCCTCCCACCTCGACCGACACCAGATTGGGCGTGGGCGCCGCGGACAACGTTCCCCCCTCGTCAGATGACGAGCACCCGATTTACACTAGGTGGTGGTTTTGGACCGGTGTCGGCGCGGTGGTGGCGGGCGGCGTCTTGATCCTGCTGCTCGCCAACCGCGACCCGGCATGCCCAGCGGGGAGGAATTGCCAGTGATGCGTTTCACGAGACTCACTTTGGTTGGCCTGGGCGCGGCGATCGCGACCGCGTCGTGCGAGCCGCGATCGCTCGTGCTCATCGACGTCAAGGGCAGTGTGCAGTTCCACGATGTGCAGCTGGTGGTGGTCGCCAACGACGAGCACACCAACCGCTTCGCGCATGTCACGCTCGAGACCTCGGCGGAGTATCAGATCGGCGTGTACCTGCCGTCGGACATGACGGGCACCGTCGTGTTCCGTGCCGAGGTCGACGACGGGCTGTGTGTGCTCGGTCGCGGCATGACCAGCGTCAGCGGCGTGCAGGCGGGCGAAACTTCGGCGCGCGCGAAGCTCACGGTCGCGCCGACGCCCGGCGGATGCATCCCAGTCACTGACGGCGGCTCGCCGGGACAAGCGGGGACGAGCGGCGGCGCCGGCACGACCGGCGCGGCCGGAATCAGTGGCAACGGCGGTATGACCGGAAGCGCGGGCGTGACCGGCAGCGCGGGCGTGACCGGCGCGGCCGGAATCACCGGGAGCGCGGGCGTGACCGGTTCGGCGGGCACGACCGGCGCAGCCGGCTTCACGGGAGGCGCGGGCACGTTGGGGGGCGCAGGGCGTGGCGGTACGACCGGCGCGGCGGGGGTCAGCGGCGCGGCGGGCACGACGGGCGCCGCGGGAACCCTCGGCCGCGGCGGCACCACGGGCGCCGCCGGCAGCACTGGCGTCGGCGGAATGACCGGCGCGGCGGGGTCGACGGGTGCCGCCGGTACTCTTGGACGCGGCGGCTCGACCGGCGTCGCGGGCAGCACCGGCGCCGCGGGTTCGAGCGGCGCCGCTGGCTCGAGTGGGGTGGCGGGCACGAACGGACGCGGCGGGTCGACTGGCGCGGGTGGAACGTTCAGCACCGCGGGGACGTTCGGCACCGCGGGCAGCGGCGGGCCGGGCGGCACCGGCGCGACAGGCGCGGGAGGAACCGCGTGCACGGACACGCCGACCGCCGCCTGCCAGCGCGCGGGCGTCCAGTGCGGGTCGGTGATCGATGCCTGCGGTCAGTCGGTCTACTGCTACTGCAAGATAGCGAACACGTCGTGTGTGAACGGCCAGTGCGTGGTCAGCTGCAACCCCGGGACCGGCGACATCGTCGGGACCGACTCGCCCGACATCATTTGCCCGCTTTAGCGTCGAGCCGGCACATCGGTCGCCGCCCGTGGGCCGGCGGGTGACGGGAGCAAACGGTTGCGGGTGACCAGCGCGTGGCCGATCCATCGAATGCTCTTCTGGCGATGATCTCGAATACGACCCTACGCGACCGAAGCGGGTAGTATGGCGGGGTGTCGCACGCGTTGGCGTTGCTCAACACGGTGCTCGCGGTGGTCGCCGCGGCGTTCGTGGCGTTCTGGGTCCGGCGGATCCGCGCGCAGGGCGAGCCGTTTCGGTGGCCGCCCAAGGTCCACCTCGCGATCGGCGCGCTCACCGACTTCTTCGACACGCTGGGCGTGGGTTCGTTCGCGACCACGACGTCGCTGTACAAGCTCGGACGCCTGGTCCCGGACGAGAAGATCCCGGGCACCCTGAACGTCGGCCACACCGTCCCCACCTTCGCCGAGGCGTTCATCTTCATCCTCGTCGTCGAGGTCGACGTCACGACGCTGGCGCTCATGATCTCGGCGTCGGTCGCGGGCGCGTGGCTGGGCGCAGGTTTCGTATCGCGTTGGCCGCGGCGCCGAATCCAGATCGGGATGGGCCTGCTGTTGCTGGTCGCAGCCGCGATCATGGTCGCGCGCGTGACCAAGCTGGTTCCGGGCGGCGGCGACGCGCTCGCTCTCGCGGGCGGTCCGCTCGCGCTCGGGCTCGCCGGCAACTTCATGCTGGGCGCGCTCATGACACTGGGGATCGGACTCTACGCGCCGTGCATGATCCTGGTCGCGATGCTGGGGATGAACGACAGGGTGGCGTTCCCGATCATGATGGGCTCGTGCGCGTTCCTGATGCCGGCGGCCTCGGTCCGCTTCATCCGCTCTGGCCGCTACGACCTCCCCGCCGCGCTCGGGCTCACGCTGGCCGGGACGCCGGCCGCGCTGGTCGCCGGGCTCATCGTCAAGTCGCTGCCCCTCACGGCGGTCAAGTGGCTCGTGGTCGGGGTCGTGGTCTACACTGCGGTCGCGATGCTGCGCTCAGCTGCCCGGAACCGCGCCACTCCAGACGCCGAGGTCTCGCGTGGCTAACCCGCTGTTCGCCCGCAAGACGATCGCGGGCCTCGCCGCCGAGGCCGACCTCGCCGGGCTCAAGCGCACGCTCGGTCCCGCGAACCTCATCATGCTCGGCATCGGCGCCATCATCGGCGCCGGCTTGTTCGTGCGCACCGCCGCCGCGGCCGCCAACGCCGCCGGTCCCTCCGTCACCCTCGGGTTCATCGTCGCCTCGGTGGGCAGCGCGTTCGCGGGCCTCTGCTACGCCGAGTTCGCGTCGATGATTCCGGTCGCGGGCAGCGCGTACACGTACGCGTACGCCACCATGGGTGAGCTGGTGGCGTGGATCATCGGCTGGGATCTCATCCTCGAGTACGCGATCGGCGCCGCGACCGTCGGCATCGCGTGGAGCGAGTACCTGCACAAGCTGCTCGGCTACTTCGGCATCCACCTCTCCTACGCGTGGTCGCACTCGCCGTTCGAGAAGCTCCTCGACGCCAACGGTGCCGTGGTCGCGCACGGGATCATGAACATCCCGGCGCTGTTCATCGTGCTCATGCTCAGCCTGCTGCTCATCCGCGGCATTCGCGAGTCGGCGTTCGTCAACGGCATCATCGTCATCACCAAGGTGTCGATCGTCGTGCTGTTCATCGCCATCGGCTGGGGGTTCATGAACCCGCTCAATCACGTCCCTTACATCCCGCCGTCGTCGACCTACGTCGACGGACAGGGCGTGGCGCACGCGTTCGGCGGCATCATGGGGATCCTGGGCGCGGGCGGCATCGTGTTCTTCGCGTTCATCGGCTTCGACGCGGTGTCGACCGCGGCCCAGGAGGCCAAGCAGCCCAAACGCGACATGCCGATCGGCATCCTGGGCTCGCTCGTGATCTGTACCGTGCTCTACATCCTGTTCGCGCACGTATTGACCGGCGTCGCGACGGTGAATGAGTTCCGGACCCACGGCAAGGAAGCGTCGGTGGTCTACGCGATCACCGCCCACATGCAAGGCTACGGTTGGCTGGCCAAGTTCGTGACGGTAGCGATCCTCGCCGGGTTCTCGTCGGTCATCCTGGTCATGCTGCTCGGCCAGTCGCGCGTGTTCTTCACCATGAGCCGCGACGGCCTGGTGCCGCCCGTGTTCTCGGAGGTTCACCCGCGGTTCGGAACGCCGTGGAAGGCGAACCTCATCTTCTTCGTGTTCGTGGGCGCGTTCGCGGCGTTCGTTCCCGAGGACATCGTCGGCGACATGACCAGCATCGGCACGCTGTTCGCGTTCATCATCGTGTGCGCGGGGGTGTGGATCCTGCGCGTGCGGCACCCGGAGATCCCGCGCGACTTCCGCACCCCGTTCGTGCCGCTGTTCCCGATCCTCGGCATCATCACCTGCGCCGCGATGATCTTCGGCCTCGGTTGGACCAACTGGCTGCGCCTCGGCGTGTGGCTGGCGATCGGCCTCGTGATCTACTTCGCCTACGGCCGCAAGCACAGCAAGCTACGCGCGGCGCCGCCCGCGCCCTGACCCGTTAGCGCCGGCGGCGGTGGTTTCCGGGGCGGCGCGGGGGCGTGGCTTCTGCGGTCGCGATCACCGGCGGGATGGTGAACGCGGCGCGCATGACGTGGGCGGGGAGGGTGGCCGACATCTTCCAGCCACGGATCGCCTGCACCATGCAGTCCGCGACGTCCTCGTCGAGCGCCGCGTCCACCGCGAGCCCGACCGACCCCGGGAAGCCGTTAGGCTCGATGTACACGATCGCGTTCGCCGCCTGCTGTGACAGTTGCCCGCACGCCGCGAGCTGGGGAAGGAACACGGAAAGGTCGTGCTCGACCTTGAGACCGTCACCCTCCAGCACCGGCACCTGGTTGGTCGAGCGAAACTCGACGGGGTAATCGAACGTCGTCGGCTTGCGGCCTTGCGGCGCGCGGAACGAGATGCGCCGCCCGACCTCGACCAGGCAGCGCTCGACGTCGTAGTTGCCGAGCGTCGACTCGGTGACCCACACGTCCGAAGCGCTGCCGTTGCCCGCGACCATGAACCGCAGCATCACCCGCCCTTCGGCATAGCGCTGCGCCTTGCCCGCGCGGCGGTAGCAGGAGCGGATGTCATCGAAGTGCTGCTGCAGCGTCGCCTCGACGTCCGCGGTCTCGAGCACGCCGAGCTCGCCGTCGACCTGCATCGACTGGCGCTCGCCCGTCCGCGACCCCGGATTCGAAGCGCGGGCGAGCGGCGCCGGGCCATCCGGTTCTCGTTTCGCTGCCTTGTCACTTCCGCACCCGCCCACGCCGACCGCTGCCAAGACCAAGAGACGTACTGCCTTCATGCACACCTTCGAGAAAGGGGGGGACCGTCACGCCGCCAGAATTTCTAGATTCTGACAATCGGCGGGAGGTACGGTTCCCCTTTATGTAGGTCTGGCAGCGCAGTTACGTCAGAAAAACCGACCTCGCGTTGCGCAACCCCGGTTGCGCTACGTGTGGCAGGCGAACGCAGCGCGGCTTTGCCGCGCGGAGCGAGGGGGGCGCGGGGGACCAAGGCGCGCGAAGCGCGCGACGTCCCCCGATCTAATAAGCCGGCTCGAATTTGTAGACGTACTGCATCGACCCCTTCGACGGGAGCTCGGGGTACTCGAACTCTTTCAGCTTCTCGACCAGGCAGCTCGTCACTTCCTTGTCGGTCATCGAGCCGCCGATGACCTCGACCTTCGACGCCTTGCCGCCGGTCTCCAGCGTCAACACGACGATGACGTTGCCCTTGAACTCGCGCGTGTGTTTCTCGTTCAGCACGTCGCTGTAGCACTTGAGCGTCGATGGGTTGCGCTGCTGCAAGAGAAGCTGGATCTCAGCTTCCTTGTCGGGGGGGATGCCGCCGGTCGACGCGGTGGTGTCTGCGTTGGGCACCACGCGAACGCGCTGACCGCCGCCGGACGATTGATCCGCGCAGCCGACGACGGATACGCTGGCGACAAGCGAGAACAGGCTCAGAAAGTAGACCCAGGTCATTGCCCACGTCTTGCTCATGGCGGCGCCTCCTCGACGGCGGATGATTCGAAGCTTATCCCGCAGGTTCAGCCTCTGAGCAAGGCCGAAGCGATGACCAAGCGCTGGATTTCGCTGGTTCCCTCGTAGATCTCCGTGATCTTCGCGTCGCGGAAGTGCCGTTCGGCGGGGAAGTCGGTCAGGTAGCCGTAGCCGCCGAAGATCTGCACCCCCTCCTTGGCGGCGCGGTTGGCCACCTCGGACGCGAACAGCTTGGCCATCGCCGCCTCGGTCCCGTAGCGCTCGCCGCTGTCCTTCTTGGCGGCGGCCCGCCACAGCAAGAGGCGCGCGGCCTCGATCTCGGTGCGCATGTCAGCGAGCTTGAACTGGATCGCCTGATGCTCGGAGATCGGCTGGCCGAAGGTCTTGCGGTCACGCGCGTACGCGGTCGCGTCCTCGAACGCGGCGCGCGCGATCCCGACCGCCTGCGCCGCGATCCCGATCCGGCCGCCGTCGAGCGCGCGCATGGCGATCTTGAACCCTTCGCCCTCGGGACCGAGGCGCGCGTCGTCGGGGAGCACGCAGCCGCTGAAGAACACTTGCGCGCTCGGGGCGCCGCGGATGCCGAGCTTGTCGTCGGGGCGGCCGATCTCGATCCCGGGCATGTTCGCGGGAACCAGAAACGCGCTGATGCCGCGGCTGCCCTGGGCGGCGTTGGTGGTTGCGAACACGAGCATCAGGTCGGCGACCGGGGCGTTGGTGATGAAGTTCTTGGTGCCTTCCAGCACCCAGCCGCCGTCACGGCGTTCGGCGCGCGTGCGCTGCGCCTTCGCGTCCGAGCCCGCCTCGGGTTCGGACAGCGCGAAGCAGCCGATCTTCTTGCCCGCGCAGAGATCCGGCAGCCAGCGTGCGCGCTGCGCGTCGCTGCCCTCGGCGAGGATGGGCGCGCACACCAGCGAGCTCTGCACCGACATCGCGACCGCGGTCGAGGCGCACGCGCGCGCGACCTCCTCGAGCGCGACCGCGTACGACAGCACGTCGCCGCCGCCGCCGCCCCACGTGTCGGGGACCATGACCCCGAGCAGCCCGAGCTCGCCGAGGCGCGAGAAGATCGCGCGCGGGAACGCGTGCGACTTGTCGATCTCGGCGGCGCGCGGCGCGATCTCGCGGGCGGCGAGGTCGCGCGCGGTGTCGCGGATCAGCTTCTGTTCGGTGGAAAGGTCGAAATTCATGTTCCGGTCCACACCGCGCCGCGCTTGTCGATGAACGCGCGCATGCCTTCCTTTTGGTCGTTGGTGGCGAACAGATCGCCGAACAGCTTGCGCTCGACCGCGAGCGCGTCCGCGAGCGATCCGTCGTAGCTGGCGCGGATCGCGCGCTTGGCGGCGGCGAGCGCGCGCGGCGCCTTGCCGGCGATCTCGGCCCCGAGCGCGCGGCAGCGGGCCATCAGCCCCGACGCCTCGGTGACCGCGTTGACGAGCCCGATGCGCGCCGCCTCGTTGGCGTCGATGACCGTGCCGCTATACACGAGCTCGCGCGCGCGCGCGACGCCGACCCGCCGCGCGAGCCGCTGGGTACCGCCGAAGCCGGGGATCACGCCCAGGCCGACCTCGGGGAACCCGAGCCGCGCCGTGCGCGCCGCGTAGATGAAGTCGCACGCCAACGCCAGCTCGCAGCCGGCGCCCAGCGCCCAGCCATTGACCGCCGCGATCACCGGCAGCCGCGATGCCTCCAGAACCTCGCCCAGCCGATGCCCGCGCCCGGCGAACGCGTACGCTGCGGCGGCGTCCAGGTCGGCCATCGCCTTGATGTCGGCTCCCGCGACGAACGCCTTGTCGCCGGCGCCGGTCAGGATCGCGCAGGTCACCGTGCTGTCGCGCTCGAGGCCGTCGAACGCCGCGATCAGCGCGTCGACGGTCTCGGCGTCGAGCGCGTTGCGCGCGTCGGGCCGGTTGACGGTCACGAGCGCCACGGCCCCGTCGCGGGCCACGAGAGCGCGCGCGTCGCTCATCGCTTGTCCTGAATCGGCCCCGACGTGCTGACCGCCGGGTAGCGATGGAATCCGCGCCCGGTCTTGCGTCCGAACCAGCCCGCGGCGACATACTGGCGCAGAAGTGGGCACGGCCGGTACTTGGGATCGCCGAGCTCGCGGTGCATGACCTCGAGGATCGCCAACGTCGTGTCGAGGCCGATGAGGTCCATCAGCGCGAACGGCCCCATCGGGTGGTTGAGCCCGAGGTGGATCGCGATGTCGAGGTCCTCGACCGACGCGATGCCCTCGTAGAGCGCGAAACACGCCTCGTTCAACATCGGCATCAGCAGCCGGTTGACGATGAAGCCGGAGATGTCGCGCGAAAGCACGGTGTCCTTGCCGAGCCGCTCGGCGAGCGCGCGCGTGGTCTCGTAGGTGGCGTCGGCGGTGGCGAGGCCGCGGATGATCTCGACCAGCTTCATGATCGGCGGCGGGTTCATGAAGTGCATCCCGATCACGCGCTCGGGCCGGGTCACCGCGGCGCCGATGCTGGTGATGCTGATCGACGACGTGTTGGTCGCGAGCACGACCCCGCCGCGGCACGCCTGATCGAGCGCGGCGAAGATCTCGCGCTTGGTGTCGGCGTTTTCGGTCGCAGCCTCGACCACGAAGTCGGCGGCCTCGAGGTCGCCGCCGTAGAGGTCGGTGGGCTCGATGCGGGCGAGGATGCGCTCGCGCTCCTCCGACGTGAGCTTCTCCTTGTCGACCAGTTTGGCCAGCTGCGCGCCCACCAGCACACGCCCGCGCTCGGCGATGTCGCGCTGGGCGTCGGCGAGCGTGACCGTGAACCCATGGCTCGCGGCCAGCTGCGCGATGCCGCGCCCCATCTGGCCCGCGCCCACGACGCCGATGCGCTGGATGCCTTCGATCGCGCTCGCGGCGGCCATGGGGAGATTCAAAATATCGTCAGACGAGCTCGACCGCCAGCGCGATCCCCTCGCCGCCGCCGATGCACAGCGAGGCGACGCCGCGCCGCTTACCCGCGTCGCGCAGCGCCGACAGCAACGTCACCAGCAGGCGCGCCCCCGACGCGCCGATCGGGTGTCCGAGCGCGACCGCGCCGCCCCACACGTTCACGCGCGCGGGGTCGATGCCGAGCATTCGGTTGTTCGCGATCGACACCACCGCGAACGCCTCGTTGATCTCCCACAAGTCGACGTCGTCCTTGCTCCAGCCGATCTGCGCGAGCAGCCGCTCAATCGCTCCCGCGGGCGCGGTCGTGAACCACTCCGGCGCCTGCGCGTGACCGGCGGCGCCGACGATGCGCGCGAGCGGCTTCCACCCCTTGGCTAGGGCGGTGTCCGCGCTCGCCACCACCAGCGCCGCGGCACCGTCATTGATTGATGACGCGTTGCCGGCGGTGACCGTGCCGTCCTTCTGAAACGCCGGCCGCAACCCACCGAGCTTGCCGACGTCTCCGCGCCCCGGCTCCTCGTCGTCCGCGACGATCGTGGGCGGGCCCTTGCGCTGCGGGATCTCGACCGCGATGATCTCCGGCTTGAACTTGCCCGCGGCGATGGCGCGCAGGGCGCGGCGGTACGACTCGGCGGCGAACGCGTCCTGGTCGCCACGCGTGATCGCCTTTTCCTTCGCGCAGAGCTCGGCGCAGTCGCCCATGTGGATGTTCTTGTACGCGTCCCACAGCCCGTCGCCGATCATCGAGTCGAGCACCTGCGCGTGGCCCAGGCGATAGCCCTCGCGCGCCTTGGGCAGAAGGTAGGGTGCGTTGCTCATCGACTCCATCCCGCCCGCGACCACGACATCGTGCTCGCCCGCGACGATGGCGTTGCGCGCCAGCACGACGGCCTTGAGGCCCGAGCCGCACACCTTGTTGACGGTGACCGCCCCGACCGACGTCGGCACCCCCGCGCCGATCGAGGCCTGGCGCGCCGGCGCCTGGCCGATCCCGGCCGTGAGCACGCAACCCATGTACATCTCGCCCACGTCTCCCGGGCCCACCCCGCCGCGCGCGAGCGCTTCCTTGATCGCGATGGCGCCCAGCTTCGGCGCCGTCAGCGTCGCGAGCGCGCCTTGAAACGATCCGATCGGAGTACGGGCCGCGGCAACGATGACGACATCTCGCATGGCATCGCGATTATACGCCCGCGATCAGGGGCCGTGACCGTGCGGGTCAAAATGTAGACATCTACCCTACATCGACCTACGATCGCCCAACTTCATGATTCGCATGGCGATCCACATGTTTGTCGCGCTGCCGGCTGTCCTGGTGCTGTCGGCGGCGGGATGTGGCGGCTCGACTGCGGTCCGGCGCGGTCGGGACGAGGGTGCGGCGCTGGTGGCCGCGCGGCTGCAAACGTCGGGACATCGTTTCGGCACCGACGGCAGCACGCGCGCGCTGTGGGGTTACCTCAGCGTGTCGCACCGGGTTGTGCCCGCCGCCAACGCCCGCCCCGGCGACGTGTTGTTCTTCGCTACCCGCGCCGGCGGCGGTTCCCCGAGCTGTGCCGCCGCCGATCACGCCGGGCTGGTCGAGGCCGTGACCGGCGACGGGCGCATCACGTTCGTCGAGGCGCGCGCGGGCCGGATTCGCACGAGCGTCGTCGATCCCACGCACCCGACCGTGCGTCGGGACGCGCGCGGGCGGATCGCCAACAGCTTCTTGCGCGCCAAGACGGTCGGAGACGCTCCCGGCACCCGCTACTTCGCGGGCGAGATGCTGTGCGGCGTCGCCCGGCCCGGGCCATGAGCCGGCCTTGGAAGGCCGATTCGTGCAACCGACGTTCAGCGCGCCGCCAACGCGGTTGGCAATTCGCCCGGGCAGCCCCTGATTCTTCGCGGCCTTCTGGTGGCCCATGGCTTGCCTATTAGAATTGATCGAATCGATGACCAGCCGACGCTGGCCCCCCGAGACTCCTGGATTGCAGTCGAACTCGCCCCTCCCTATAATCGCCCGGTTTTTGGCCCCCCCCGCTCGAGGAGGATCCCCATGACGGCTCGCTCTTTTTTCCGTTCTCGTCCCTGGCGCGTGATGCGCTGGGCCGGCCTCGCCATGGCGGTGCCCGCGCTTTGGGCCTGCAACTCGCGGTCGCTGGAAGCCCCCGTCATCACGCCCAGCCGGACGTTCATGGGGACGTTCCAGGAGACGCTGAACCGGAAGATTGACATCTTGTTCATGATCGATAACTCGTCCTCGATGCAGGAGTCGCAAGCGAACCTGCAGGCGAACTTCCCGAGGTTCATGGACGTGCTCAAGGCGCTGCCCGACGGGCTGCCCGACGTGCATATCGCGGTCATTTCGTCCGACATGGCTATCGGCAACGACCAGATCCCGGGCTGCAGCGCCGCGGGCGGCGATAACGGCGTGTTCAAGTCGACTCCCGGGGCCAGCACGCTCAACACGTGCACGGCGACCGGCCTCAACGCCGACGCGCATTACATCACCAGCACGGGGGGGCAGAACCCTCAGAACAACTTCACCGGCGACATCACGCAGGTGTTCCAGTGCATCGCGCCGATCGGTGCCACGGGGTGCGGCTTCGAACAGCAGCTCCGCGCGGTGGCACGCGCGCTCGGCGCCGATGGCTTCATGCCGCCCGCCGAGAACCAGGGGTTCCTCCGGCCCGATGCGTACCTCGGCATCATCCTAATCACCAATGAGGACGACTGCTCGGCGGCGAACACCAGCTTCTACGATGTCGCGGACAGGCGGCTCAGCACGGCGCTCGGCACCGAGTTTCGCTGCAACGAATTCGGCCACCTCTGTAACGGCATGCCCCCCTCCCGCCTGTCTCCGAACGGCCAGGTCACCGACATGGTCAACTATTCGCCCATGAACGGCCCCGACAACTGCGTCTCGGCCGAGACGTCCGGGCAGCTCATCCCCGTGAGCACCTTCGGTGCCGCCATCAAGTCGCTCAAGCCGCTCGATCCGGCCGGCCAGATCCTGGTCGCGTCGATCCAGGGCCCGACGATACCGTACACGGTCAACTGGAAAACGCCGGCCGTCACCACCGACGGGCCGTGGCCGTGGATCGCCCATTCGTGCATGCACCCGACCGACAACAGCTTCGCGGATCCGGGAGTGCGCATGCAGCAATTCGTGCACGAGTTCGGCGGCAACGGCCTCTCGTATTCGATCTGCGAGCAGAACTTCGGTCCCGCCCTCACCACCATCGCGATGAAGCTGTCGCAGCTCATCGGTCCAAAATGCATCGTCGGCAACCTGTGGGACAAGGACCCCGCGACGGGCGGCATCCAACCGGACTGCGCGGTCGTCGACCACACGCCCAACGCATCCGGAACCGGCACCGTCGACATGCCGGTGCCGGCGTGCGCCGACAACGGCAACTCGCCGCCGTGCTTCACGGTACGGCCGAAGACGATGGCGGAGAACTGCCCGACCGGCTCGAGCGTCGTCGACATCAACCGTGGAACCGTGATGCCGCCCCCCAACCTGCGGAACTCGGTCTCGTGCTCGATTTGTATCGCCGGCCTCACGGATCCCGACCACGGCTGCCCGTAAGGGGGTTGACCTAGAGAGTGCTCCGTCGGTTTCGCCCCGGGACGGGCGACAAGTCGCCGCTGACGATCGCGGGCGATCAGCGGGGCGTCCTCTGCCTGCACGGGTTCACGGGCACGCCGTTCGAGATTCGCCCGCTCGCGGAGGCGCTGGGGCGGGCCGGTTGCACGGTCGAAGCGCCGATGACCGCGGGGCATGGCGGGACGCTGGCGGATCTGGCGGGGACGCGGTGGACCGATTGGCTCGCGTCCGCCGAGGCGGCGATGGAGCGCGTCAGCGCCCACGTGGGCGGCGGCCCGATCGCGATCTGCGGGTTCTCGATGGGTGGGTTGCTGGCGCTGCGGCTCGCGCGGCTTCATCCCGAGCGCGTGTCGGCGCTGGTTCTGATGGGGGTTCCGGTGCGGTTGCGCCGGTTCCAGGTGTTCGGTATCCGGACCTTCTCGCGGCTGCCGCTCGATTTCCGCAAGCTGCCGGGCGTGTGCGTGCCGAAGTTGGCCGGGTCCGACGTGTCCGACGATGAGATGCGCTGGGCCAACCCGGGGCTCAAGGCGTTTCCGCTCGCAGCGCTCGGTGAGCTCTTGGATCTGATGGCGGTCGTACGCGACGACCTACCCGCGGTCCGCGCGCCGGCGCTGGTGATCCACGGCCGGCAGGATCACGTCGCGCCGATGGACGACTCGCTAGAGCTGACCGGGTGCCTGGCCAGTGACGTCATCGAGCGTCTTTGGCTCGACAAGTCGTTTCACATCGTGCTGCTGGACGTCGAACGCGCGGCGGCGATCGACGCCGCGGTCGCCTTCCTCACCCGTCACGCCGGCTGGACGCCGGCGGACGCCGCGCCCGCGGCGGTCGCCGAGAAGTAAGAGCGCGTGATACCTTAGCGGGCCTTGCCAGCGCACGATCTGATTCTGGCCATCGATCAGGGGACGACCGGCTCGACCGTGCTGGTGGTCGACGCGGGACGGATCGCGCGCGGACGCGGTTACCGCGAGCTCCCCCAGATCTACCCGCGCCCCGGCGAGGTCGAGCACGATCCGGAGGCGATCTGGGAATCGGTGATGGGCGCCATGGCCGATGCGCTCGCGAACGTCGACCGGAAGCGTATCGCCGCGCTCGGCATCACCAACCAGCGCGAGACCACCGTGCTTTGGGAGCGCGCGGACGGGCGGCCGGTGGGCAACGCGATCGTGTGGCAGGATCGTCGCACCGCCCCCCAGTGCGCGCAGCTGAAGGCGGCCGGTCACGAGCGTCGCGTGCGGGAGCGAACCGGGCTGGTGCTCGATCCGTACTTCTCGGCGACCAAGCTGCGCTGGCTGCTGGACAACGTCGGCGGGCTGCGCGCGCGCGCCGAGTCGGGGGCGATCGCGTTCGGGACCGTCGACAGCTTCTTGATCTGGCGGCTCACGGGCGGTAAGTCGCACGTCAGCGACGTCAGCAATGCGTCGCGCACGCTGCTGTTCGACATCGTGGACCGCGCGTTTTCGCGCGAGCTGTGCGACCTGTTCGGTGTCCCGATGGCGATGCTGCCCGAGGCGCGGCCGTCGGCGGGCCTCCTCGGCGAGACCCGTGGCGTGCCCGGACTGCCCGACGGCATCCCGATCACGGGCGTCGCCGGCGATCAGCAGGCGGCGCTCTACGGACAGGACTGCACCGACCCAGGCGACGCCAAGTGCACGTTCGGCACCGGCGCGTTCTTGTTGATGAACATCGGCGCCGAGCCGAAGGTTTCGAAGCGAGGGCTCTTGACCACGGTGGCCTGGACGCTCGACGTCGAGGGCGCGCGCGGTACCGCCTACGCGTTCGAGGGCAGCGCGTTCATCGCGGGCGCGCTCGTGCAGTGGTTGCGCGACGGGCTCGGCATCATCTCGTCTGCGCCCGAGGTCGAGGCGCTGGCGCGCTCGGTGCCCGACTCGGGGGGCGTCACGATCGTGCCCGCGCTGACCGGGCTGGGCGCGCCGCACTGGCGCGCGGAGGCGCGCGGTCTCATCACCGGCATCACGCGCGGGACGACGCGGGCGCACATCGCGCGGGCGGCGCTCGAGGCGATCGCGCTCCAGAACGTGGATCTCATCAACGCAATGCAGGACGACTCCGGGCGCACCATCAACAGCCTGCGCGTCGACGGTGGTGCGGCGGCCAACGACCTGCTCATGCAGCTGCAGGCGGACCTGACGGGGGTCCAGATCTTCAGGCCCGAGATGGTGGAATCCACCGCGCTCGGCGCCGCAAAGCTGGCGGCGCTGGGCGTCGGGCTGCCCCCGGCCGAGGCCGGCCGCGAGACCGCCCGCATGCGGCTTTACACGCCCAGCATGCCCGCCGACGTTCGCGCCGAGCTGCTCGGCCGCTGGGCCAGCGCCGTCAGTCGCGCGTAGGCCCGAGCTCGAAGACGTACACTCGAACACGTACGCCCGAAGACGTACGCCCGAAAAGGGTTGATCGAACACGGCCACATTTGCGACCTTCTAGCGTTCGCATGTCTTCCGCTTCTCCACCGTCTCCCGATGCCGCGACCAACCATCCATTGGTCGCGTTCGGGCTGTCGGACTCCGGGAAGCAGCGCCCGGAGAACGAGGACGCGTTCGGGTGTTTCGCCGACGCCCGGCTGTTCATCGTCGCTGACGGCATGGGCGGGCACAACGCGGGTGAGGTCGCGAGCGCGATGGCGATCCGGGAGATCGATCGCTTCTTCCGCAGCTATCACGTCAACCCGCGCCAGGAGTGGCCGCACCCGATCGATCGATCGCTGTCGCTGGCGGCAAACCTGCTGCAGGTCGGCATCAAGGTCGCGAACGATCGCATCCGCGGTAGCGCGTCCGCCGACCGGGCCCACGCGCGCATGGGATCGACGGTGGTCGCGATGGCGATCGGCGAAACCCAGCTCGCGATCGCGCACGCCGGTGACAGCCGCGCCTACCTCCTGCGTGGCGGCGAGCTGCAGCGGCTGACCCGCGACCATTCGGTCGCCGAAGAGATGCGGGCGGCGCGCCCCGAGATGACCGACGAGGACCTCGCGACGTTTGCGCACCGCAACGTCGTCACTCGCAGCCTGGGCAGCAAAGATGAGCTCGAGCCCCAGGTACAAGTCGGCGTCCTCGAGTCGGGCGACGTGTACTTGCTCTGCAGCGACGGGCTGTGGGGATCGGTCAAGGACGATCAGATCGCCAACGTGTTGCGCGAGACCTTCGACCTCGGCTCCGCGTGCCAGCAGCTGATCGACGCCGCCAACGCGGCGGGCGGCCCCGACAACATCACCGTGTTATTGGTTCGCGTCGGCTGACGGGACCAAAATGATCCAGGCGCTGGTCCGAGACAAGCGCATCCTGGTGTGCGTGGGGCCGGGAGGTGCGGGCAAGACCACCACCGCTGCCGCGGTGGGGGCGCTGGCGGCGCGCTGCGGGCGCCGAACGCTGGTGGCGACGATCGACCCCGCCCCCCGGCTCGCCGACGCGCTCGGGACCGGCGGGCTCGACGGCGAGCCGCGGCCGGTGCCGGCCGCCGCGTGCCGTGCGCTCGGGATCGAGGACGCGGGGGGCGAGCGGCTGTTCGCGGTGCGGCTCGACACCGAGCGCACGTTCGCGCGGTTGGTGGCGGACGAGGTCGCCGATCCCGAGATGCGGCGGCGCATCTTCGGCAACACCATCTACCGGCAGATCACGACCACGCTGACTGGCTCGCAGGAGTATGCGGCGACGCTGGCGTTGCATGCGTTCGCACGCGAGGGCGGGTTCGATTTGGTCGTGCTCGACACGCCGCCGACCGCGAACGCGCTCGACTTCCTCGACGCGCCGGCGCGCATCCGCGGCGCGGTGTCGAGCCCGGCGATCAAGTGGTTCGCGCGCCCGACCGACGGGGGGCGGAGATTCTCGCTCGCACGGCTGCGCACCGGCGGGGCGTTGGTCCTGCGCCGGCTGGCGAAGCTCGTGGGGTCGAGCTTCCTCGACGATCTGGGCGCGTTCCTGGTCGACTTTCAGGGCGCGCTGGGCGGATTCCTCGCACGCGCCGACGCCATCGACCGGATGCTGCGCGGCGCGGACGTCGCGTTTTTGCTCGTGCTCGCGCCCGCGGTCGCCGCGGTGGACGAGGCGCTGTACTTCTACGCGCGGCTCGCGCAGGCCGGCATCCCGCTCGGCGGGTTCGTCGCCAACCGCGTCGAGCCGCCGCCCGGCCTGGACGACCCGAGCGCGATCGCGGCGGCGCTGCGCGCGGATCCGGCGTTCGGCGGGCTAGCCGACGTGACGGTCGCGGACGCGGCGGCGCGGCTCGCGGCGGCGGCGCGCGCGCACGGCGGTCTGCGCGCCTCCGAGCGCCGCGAGCTCACGCGGCTCGCCCAGCACGCGCCCGGCGTCGCCGTCACCGAGGTCCCCCTCCTCGACCACGACGCCGACAACCTCGCCGAGCTGCGCGTGGTGGCCGACGCGCTCTGGGGCTGAGGCAAACCGGCATCACCGGGTGGTACGGGCGCAGGGTGGGGCGGGGCGGGCGCGGCGGGTTAGTTTCTGGCGCGCGGTCTTGAGATCGCGCCAGGCGTCGAACAGGGCGGCGGTGAGACGGCTGGCGTCGTCGCGGGCGCCGAACAGCAGGGCGACGGCGTCGGCGCGGCGCTCGGCGGTGGTGGCGCCGGCGAGCTTGGCGGCCCGCACGAAGTCGGCGGCATCCGCGGGGTCGTCCCAGATCGTGAACCAGGCGAGCAGCTGGAGGTCTTCCGACGTGCGACGATCGACGCCTTGGGGCGCGCGGTAGAGCGCCGCCCGGTCACCGCCCCAGCCCGTGGCGGCGCGCTCGGCGAGGTCGGGTGGAAGCGACTTGGCGAGCCAGCTCCGGGCCACCAACTCGCCGAGGACGTCGGTCGCGGTTGGGGGGCCAAGATCGGGCAGCGCGGGGAAGAGCGATAGGTCCACCGCGACGGGAGCCGCGCAGGCTTCGTACTTTTCGGGGTGGAGGACTTGTTCGGTCGAGGCCGGCGGGTCGACCCACAGCGCGTTGACGGCGCTCCAGGGGTTGCGGGCGCGGACGCGCGCGGTGAACAGCAGTCCGTCGATGTGCGTGAAGCGCGACAGCGCGGCGAGCCAACCCGACTGCGTGTTGGCGAGGCGGTCGGCCACCGATGCCAGCTCGCGTGCGCCGAGGAACGTCTCGCGCGGATCCGCAAACGTGAGCGTCGCCAGCGTCGCGTCGCCCTCGATGACCGCGAGCCGCGCGCGCTCGGCGTCGCCGTCCAGCTCGTGGCGCCCGTCGGAGGCAATGCCGAGGGTGCGACGGATCCCGAACCGTTCGTCGGCGATCGCGTGCGCGATCTCGTGCGCAATCAGGAGCTCTTGCTTATCGAGCGCGGGGGCGTCGGGAATCAGCAGGCGTCGGGTGACCGGATCGTAGTGCGGCAGCGGCGAGGCCGCGAAGGTCGCAAGCGCGAGATCGGCGCTGTCGCCCCCCGCGGGTAGCAGGCCGAGCCGGCGCAGGATCGCGTCCTGCCGGGCGGTGTCGGCGCCGGCTAGGCTGCCCGCGAGCGCGCGCCGCATCTCCGCAGGAGGGAGCGCGCGCGCGGGCAGCGGGCCGTGGAACGGGAGGCCGCGCGCCGTCGCCAGCTTGGGCGCGATCCTGGCGACTGCGGAGCGGGCGTCCTCGTCACTGACGGGGCCGAGCGCGAGCAGCAGACCCAGCGCGGCCTGGAGGTTGGGGCCAGCCAAGGGCGCGAGTTTGCGGTAAATACGCGGCTCCTTCAATGAGCGCTTCGGGCTCGACATCGGATCCTTTGAACACGTCGGACGTCACGGCGCGCGCGACCACGTTTGCGCGCGCGGTGGAGGAGATCCGCGCCGGGCTCGGGCGCGGGCCGGCGGTCGAGCTCTACGGCGCGAACGGATCGCTGGGCGCGGCGGTCGCGGGCGCGTTGATCGCCTCCCGCCTCGAAGCCGGACCGCTGCTCTACATCGTCCCCGACGCGGAGACCGCGGAGGCGCGCGCCGCGGACCTCTCGTTCTTTCTACATGGGACCCCGAGAGGGTCCCAAACCCCCCGCGAGGAGCTCGCGCGGGGGAACCCCGCGCTCCCTCACGCGATCAGCCACGGCGGCGGCTTGTCAGATGACGATCCGCTTGCGCCACCCTCGGTGCTCGAATTGCCGGCGCTCGATTCGTCGCCGTATGCCGAGGTCCAGCCTGATCGCCGGACGACGTTGCAGCGGATGGCGGCGCTGTTCCGGCTGTCGCAGGGGTTCGCGCCGCAGGTGGTGGTGGCGTCGGCGGCGGCGGCGTTCCGGCGGGTCGTCCCGCGCGCCGCGTTCGACCGGCTGTGCGAGGTGATCAGCGCCAAGTCGACGGTCAACCGCGACGCGACGATCGGGGCGCTGGTACGGGCGGGGTTCTCTCGCGCGCCGGTGGTCGAGGACCCGGGGACGTTCGCGGTGCGCGGGGCGGTGATCGATCTTTACCCACCCGTGTACCGGCACCCGGTGCGGATCGAGCTGTTCGGCGACGAGGTGGAGTCGATTCGGCTCTACGACGCGGCGACGCAGCGGACGTTGCGCCCGCTCGACTCCGTGTACCTGCACCCGGTACGCGAGACGGTGCGCACCGAGGGGGCCGATCCGCGCGCCAGGGTGCTGGCGGCCGCCGACGCCGCCGTCTACCCGTCGTCCAAGACCCGGCGGCTGCTGGAGCAGATCGACGATGGCGAGGTTTTCTTCGGGATCGAGGCGCTCGCCCCCGCTTTTCACGAGGCGATGGGACCGCTGTTCGACTATCTGCCGCCCTCGGCGCTGTGTGTGGTCGAGGATCCGGAGGCGGTCATCGAGGAAGCCCGGCGGCAGGCGACGCGGCTGCGCGAGGCGGCGGCATCGCGCCACGTCGAGCACCGGCTCGCGCTTCCCGCGGCCGACTTCGTGCTGCTGGAGGAAGAGGCCGTCGCGGCGCTGGCCGCGCGCCGGCGGCTGGAGCTGCGGCCGGTGGAGATTGTTCGATTCGACGCCGCGCCCGACGCGGCGCTGCGCGTGCGGGTGGAGTCGTCGTCGCACACCGGCTTGCGTGCCGAGCTACAGCGCGCGCGCGGCGAGGCGACCGGCGACATTGGCGGTCCACTGCGCGATCGGCTGCGCGCGTGGCTGGACGCGGGCCGGCGCGTGCTGATCGTTGCGCACAACCGCACCCACGCCGATCGATTGCTGGCGCTCTTGCGCGCCCTCGGCCTCGCGGTGGACGTCGTCCGACTCGCGGGGGGCGAAGTGTTCGACACGACCGCGCGGCTCGCGGTCGTGGTCGGGCCGCTCAAGCGCGGGTTTCTGCTGCCCGCCGACGGGCTGGTCATCGTCGCGGAAGAGGAAATCTTCGGCCCGCGGGCCCTGCGCGAATCGAGAAACATCCGCGCGCCCGCGCTGGGCGATCTGGCCGAGATCGCCGAGGGCGACGTGGTCGTCCACGACGAGCACGGCGTCGGGCGCTACCGCGGGCTCAAGAAGCTGACCGTGCGGGGCGTGCCACAAGACTTCATGCACCTCGAGTACGACGGCGGGGTGGTCTACGTGCCCGTTTACCGCATCGGTCTCGTCCACCGTTACGCGGGCGGCGAGGCCGCCGAGGTTCGGCTCGACAAGCTCGGGTCGAGAACCTGGCAGGAAAAGCGTCGGCGGGTCTCGGCGGAGGCGCGCAAGCTGGCCGAGGAGCTGATGCAGCTCTACGCCCAGCGCGCGTCGCTGGCCGGGCACGCGTTCCCGGCGCCGGACGCGATGTTCCGCGCGTTCGAGGAGACGTTCCCGTTCGAGGAGACGCCCGACCAGGACAAGGCGATCGAGACCGTCATCGCCGACATGCAGAACGGCGTGCCGATGGACCGCCTCATCTGCGGCGACGTCGGCTACGGCAAGACCGAGGTCGCGTTGCGCGCCAGCCTGCTCGCCGTGCTCGGGGGCAAGCAGGTCGCGGTCCTCGCCCCGACCACCGTGCTCGCCGAGCAGCACTTCGTCACGTTCTCGGATCGGTTCACCGACTTCCCGGTCCGGGTCGCGGTGTTGTCGCGGTTTCGCAGCAAGGCGGAACAGCAGAAGACGATCGCCGAGCTGGCGCAAGGCAAGCTCGACGTCGTCGTGGGCACCCATCGGCTGCTCTCGCGCGACGTCCGCTTCCGCGACCTCGGCCTGCTGGTGGTCGACGAGGAGCAGCGGTTCGGCGTCGCGCACAAGGAGCGCCTCAAGGAGCTGCGCACCCAGGTCGACGTGTTGACGCTGACCGCGACCCCCATCCCGCGCACGCTGCAGATGGCGATGGGCGGCATGCGCGAGATCTCGATCATCGCGACCCCGCCCGAGGACCGGCTCGCGATCCGCACGCTGGTGTGCCGGTTCGACCGCGACCTCCTGGGCGACGCCATCCGCCGCGAGCTCGGACGCGGCGGCCAGGTGTTCTGGGTCCACAACCGGGTCGAGGACATCGCCGAGCAGGCGGCCAAGGTGCGCGAGCTTTCGCCCGAGGGCACGCGGGTCGCGGTCGGCCACGGGCAGATGCCGGAGGGCGAGCTCGAAAAGGTCATGGTGGACTACGTCGACGGCAAGTACGACGTGCTCGTGTGCACGACCATCATCGAGTCGGGCCTCGACATCCCGCGCGCGAACACGATGATCGTCCATCACGCCGATCGATTCGGGCTGGCGCAGCTCTACCAACTGCGCGGGCGCATCGGCCGCTCGCGCGAGCGCGCGTTCTGCTACCTGGTCGTGCCCGAGGAGACGCGGATGACCCCGGAGGCCAAGCAGCGGCTGGCGGTGCTGCAGCGGTTCACCGAGCTCGGCGCCGGGTTCCAGGTCGCGACCCACGATCTCGAGATCCGCGGCGCCGGTGAGTTGCTCGGCGACCGCCAGCACGGTTCGGTCGCCGCGGTCGGGTTCGAGACCTATGCGCGCATCCTCGAGGAGGCCGTCGCCGAGCTGCGGGGCGAGCCGATCAAACCCGAGCACGATCCGGAGATCTCGGTCGACGTGCCCGCGTTCCTGCCCGACGACTACGTCCCCGACACCGGGCAGCGGCTGGACTTCTACCGGCGGCTCGCGCAGGCGCGCGACGAGGACGGTGTGCGCGCGGTGCTGGAGGAGCTGACCGATCGGTATGGCGCGCTGCCCGCCGAGGCGCAGCTGCTGGGCGAGGTGATGGTCGACAAGACGCTGGTGCGAGCGCTGGGCGCGCTCGGCTACGAGCTGTCGGCGGCGCGGATCGTGCTGTCGTTCGCGGCCGACGCGCCGCTCGACCCCACTAAGGTGACGAAGCTGGTCTCGGGCAGGCATAGCCGTTTCAAACTGACGCCCGACCTGCGCCTCAGCTACTCGTTCGACGAGGTCGAGAAGAACGACCGCATGGCGGCGGCGCGCACGCGCCTTCGCCAGCTCAAGGCGCTGGTGACCTGAGGGCTCATCGCGTCGAGCGCAGCGCGGCTTCCGCCGCGCGGAGCTCAACGCGGGAGGTTCGGAACCCTCCCAGGGTACAGAATAGGAAAGATGCTACGCTTTCAGGATGTACACGCTCATGCACCTCGTGGCGCTGGCGGGCACCATCTTGCTGCTGGAGCGGCTGCTGCCGTCGGTGAAGGTGAAGAGCTTCGGCTCGGCGATCGTGGTCGCGATCGTGTTCAGCGTGCTCAACTTCTTCCTCGGCTGGTTCCTGCGCGCGGTGCTGTTCATCCCCGCGATCCTGACCCTGGGCCTGCTGTTCCTGTTCGTGCCGTTCATCGTCAACACCGTGCTGCTGTGGCTGACCGACAAGCTGGTCGGGTCGTTCGAGATCGAGACCACGACAGGGCTGCTGGTCTCCTCCACGGTCGTCACGATTGTTAACGCCGCCTTTCACATGGCGCTGCACGCCCATCGGACCGGCCTCACGAGCGGCGTCCCGACGCGCTGGATCTGACGGGGAACCAGTGTAATCTCTCGCGCATGCGAGCCGCTCCTGCCCGTAATCTGTTCTGTCGTTCTGTCGTCACCTCCGTCACCTCCGTCACCTCCATTCTTGGCATCGCGCTCGCGCTGACCGCGGGCGCGGGTTGCAAGAAAGGCGGCAAGGGCAAGCCGGGCGCGGCCAGCCCGCAGGCGGGCGAGATCGTCGCCAAGGTGGACGACGCGGCGATCACCGTGGGCGACGTCCAGGAGCGGATCAACAAGCAGTCGCCGTTCGTGCGCGCGAAGTACACGACCCCCGACAAGAAAAAGGAGTTCCTCGACAGTCTGATCCGGTTCGAGGTACTCGCGAACGAGGCCGAGCGGCGCGGCTACGACAAGGACCCGGAGGTCATGCGGGTCATGAAGCAGCAGATGATCTCGAAGTTCCTGCAGAAGGACTTCGAGTCGAAGCTGAAGGTCGAGGACGTGCCCGACGCGGAGGTCGAGAAGTACTACAGCGAGCATCCGACCGAGTTCAATCAGAAGGACGAGGTCCGGGTGAGCGAGATCCTGGTCAAGGACAAGAGCAAGGCCGACAAGGCGCTGGCCGAGGCCAAGGCGCTGCCCAAGGGCTCGGCGACCGGCGCGGATCAGAAAGGATTCCGCGACCTCGTCACCAAATACTCCGAGGACGAAGAGTCCAAGGCGCGCGGCGGCGATCTGTCGTTCTTCGACAAGGACACGACCAAGGTGCAAAAGCCGATCGTCGACGCGTCGTTCAAGCTGGCCGAGGTCGGCGACGTCGCCTCGGTCAAGACCGAGAAGGGCTGGGCGGTGGTGCGGCTCGCGCAGAAGCGCCCCGGCTTCAACCGCCCGCTGGCCGAGGTCAAGCGCCAGATCCAACAGCGCCTGTTTCGGGACCTTCGCAGCAAGTCGATGGACAACTTCGTCGCCGACCTCAAGAAGAAGAGCAAGATCGAGGTGCGCGAAGAGAACCTCGGCAAGATCGTCATCGACACCGGCAGCGGGATGGCCGGCGGCGGCCCGGGGATGCCGGGTGGGATGCCGGGGATGCCGGGCGGCATGCCGCAGGGGCCTGGCGCTCCGGGCGGACCGCACGGCATCAGCATGTCGCCGGGGCTGCCGCCGCCGGGCACGCCGGTCGCGCGCCCGGTTCCGCAGGGCAAACCTTGATGCGGCGCTGGGCTGTCGCGCTCGCGGCGAGCTCGATGCTGGCGGCTGGCGCGGGCGCGGCCCGCGCGCGCGTCGTCGAGAAGATCGCAGCCGTCGTCGGCGGCAACATCGTGCTCGCGAGCGAGGTCGAGGAGAAGTCGGGGCCGCTGCTGGCGGACCTCAACAAGGTGACCGACCCCGACAAGCGCGCCGCGCGCGCGTCTGCGCTGCGGCGCGAGGTGCTGGAGCGGCTGATCGACGACGAGCTCATCCTGCAGCAGGCGGCCGAGCTGAAGCTCTCCGTGTCGAGTGAGCAGATCGACGCCTCGATCGACGAGATCAAGAAGCAGAACAGCATCGATGACAGCCAGCTGCGCGACGCGCTCAAGGCGCAGGGCATGACGATGTCGGCGTACCGCTCCGACCTCAAGCGGCAGCTCTTGCGGTTCCGCGTGCTCAACGTCGCGGTCGGCTCGCGGGTCAACGTGTCGGACGAGGAGGTCAAGGCCTACTACGACCGCCACATGAAGGACATGGCCAACGTCCAGGTGCGCGCGAGCCACGTGTTCGTCGCGATTCCAGAGGGCGCGGACGCCGCGGCGGTGCACGACAAGCAGGCGCAGGCCGAGAGGATCCTCAAGCGCGCCAAGGCGGGCGAGGAGTTCGCCAAGCTCGCGCGCGAGCTCAGCGACGACGCGGCCACGCGCGCCGAGGGCGGCGACCTCGGCTACTTCGGCAAGGACATGTTGCCCAAGGCGATCGAGGAGATGGTGTTCGCGATGAAGCCGGGCGACATCCGCGGCCCTGTGCGCGCCGACCGCGGCTTCCACGTCATCAAGCTGGTCGATCGCAAGATCAAGGACCCGAAGCCGCTCGACGACGTCAAGGACGACATCCGCATGCAGCTCCGCCAGAAGGACATGGAGCGGCAGACCAAGATTTACCTGGCCGAGCTGCGCAAGAAGACGCTGGTCGACGTCCGCTACTAGGCCGCCGCGCGATGACGGGCGCGGGTACGCTGGTCGTCGTCGCGGCGCTCTGGCCCGCGGTCGCGGTGTGGCCCGCGGTCGCGCCCGGATCGCCCGATTCACCGCCGCCGGGGCCGGCGTCTGCCCTGCAGACTCTTGCGGCTCCCGCCGGTGGCGTGGTCGGGTTCGCGGCGGTCGATCTCGCGTCGGGACAGTGGATTGGCCTGCGCGTGGATCACCCGTTCCCGATGCAGAGCGTGTTCAAGCTGCCGGTCGCGCTCGAGGTCCTGCACGCGGTCGACGAGGAGCGGCTGGCCCTCGATCGGATGGTGGACCTGCGGCGGGAGGATGCGCGCGACGGTGCGATGCAGACGCTGCAGTTTCCGTCGCAGCGGACAGTACGGCAGCTGTTCCAGGCGATGCTCATCCAGAGCGACAACGCGGCGACGGACAAGCTGCTGGGGTTGATCGGCGGCGCGGCCGCGGTCGACGCGCGCGTCCGCGCGCTCGGCGTCACCGGCATCAGCGTCCGCTACTCGGAGCTGGAGATGACCACCCGCAACACTGACAACACCACGACCCCGCGGGCGATGCTGCAGCTGCTACGCAAGATCGCGGACGGCCAGGCAGGACTGTCCCGGGAGAGCGCGCGCCTGCTCGACGACACGCTGATCCAGGTCGTCACCGGGCCGAACCGAATCAAGGGTGCGCTGCCCCCCGGCACCGTCGTCGCCCACAAGACCGGCACGTCCCGCACGACCGACGGCATCACCGACGCCACCAACGACGTCGGCCTGGTGACGCTACCCGACGGACGTCGCATCGCGGTTGCCGCGTTCGTGCACGCGTCGCCGGCGGATCTGGCGACGCGCGAGGCGGTGATCGCCGCACTGGCGCGCGCGGCATACGAGCGATACGTAAAAATGGTTGGCCCGTAAGAGCGCCACCGGTTCAAGCGCGAGTTGCTCCCGCCATGCCGCCGTCGGCCGTCGGGCTACGGAGACCTTGACCGGCGTCACACGGTGTTATCCAGCACGGGATCGGCTGCCAACCGGATCCGATCCAGAAAGCTCCGCCGCCAACCGACCGAAAACAATGTTCGCCCGCTCCGCGTCCCGTTCTCGACCTTACGAATTCAAAGCGCAGCCCCTTGCTTGAATAAAATTTCGCGCTGCAAGAGCCTGCTGGTTACTACAAAGTTGGGCAGACAGGTGGCACTCGGCATTCGGTCAAAGCAATTCGGTGCTGCGACGGCCGTGATTGCTGTTGCAACGCTCTCGATCGCGTCCTTGGAAAGCGCCGACCGGATCCTTCTTCATGCGCCGTTCGGGCTCCGCGCGTTGCGAATAGCCCTGGGACCCGTGACTGGTTGGGTGGAAGCGGCGCGTTCCGGGTCGATCTGTGCGGCGCTCTGGAGCCTAATCCCGGCAACAGCTTTCTCGCTCGGTGGTTTTGCGTTGTGGATAACTACGCGGCAGTGGCCGTGGCTCGTGATCGCGAAGGCGGTCTGGATCGCAGCCGGCTTCTACTACGCGGTCGCGATGTGGCTGTAGCGCAATGAGCAACCGGGAACATCCTTTACAGTCGGACGAACGGGTCGGTCGCTTCGCTCCCTCTCCCGTTCGCCGCTGAACGGCTATAACGTTGGGCAGACATTCGGCCGATCGAGACTCGGTTGCTCTTTGGAATCGTGCGGGGGTTGCGATGAGCCGTACGCGAAGGCCGTTCATGCTAAGGCTCGGCATCCCTCTGTGTGCCTTAGTCAGTGGCTGTTCCGCTCAGCCTCCTTACACCCCTACAACCACTCCCCGCGAGGTTCCTAAGGCCACGAAGCACCCAGAGTCCGCCGTTCCGTGCTCCGGGGACGGGCTAACTGTTTCGAACGGCGAAGAGCGCAACCTTGTCGCAAATATGGTGCGACGGTGTGAGCCCATCGATCACTGCCTTTTGGAGTGCCTCCGAGGAGACTGTGCGAACAAGATCGGAGGTGGTTGCTTCCACGCGTGTTCGGGCCGGGGCATACGTCCAGAGCAGCGAGATGCCGTGTGGTTCACCCAGGCCGCGGAGTTCCGACTCGGAACGCACGAACTCTGCCATCCGCCGTATCGGCGTTGAGCAACAGGATCGCCGCCCAACTGGGCGTTGCAGTCGACGAATGCATCGGTCGCTTTGCTCCCTCTTGCATTCGCCGCTGAACGCCACGATTGTTGGGCGGACGAACCCCGTGGTTGAGGATTGTGAAGCAGGACTCGATCAAAGGAAGGGCGGTCCGGGGACTGGGCCTCGCGATACTTGCACTGGCGTGCGCACGAGGACCGACGAGCACCGCGCCGCGAGTCCCGGTCACGGGTCCAGTCCTACGGGTGCTGACCTACAACGTGAACTTTGGGCTGGTCGGTGATCGCGACACCGTCGCGGCCATCCGCGATGCTGACGTCGATCTGGCGCTGCTCCAGGAGACAAATGTGGGCTGGGAGCGCGCACTGCGAGCCGCATTGTCGACGCGACTACCCCATATGACCTTCCAGAATCGGGGTGGCGGGGGTGGCCTCGCCGTCCTTTCGCGCCTGCCTCTTGCGGAGGTCGAGTTCTTGAAACCGACGACGTCGGGTTGGTTTCCAGCTGCCCGGGTGGTGATCGAGACATCATTTGGGAACGTCCAGGCACTGAGCGTTCACCTGCACCCGCCCGTGAGCGACACGGGTAGCCTCATTGGAGGCTATATCGGCACGCGCGGAGTTCGCGTCGACGAGATCAAGGGCTTCTTCGGGAAGCTGTCACCTGGCCTACCTACTTTGGTTGCCGGCGACTTCAATGAGGAACCTGACGGAGATGTGACAAGGTTTCTCTTGGAAAGGGGCCTGGTCCCGGCGCTGCCTCCGGACCACCCGACGTGGAGATGGGCCACCGGAGTTGGCACGATCCGGAAGCAGCTCGACCACATCATGCACGATCGTCGGCTCGAGACGGTCTCGTGGGACATCCGAGTTGCGGGGAACTCCGACCACCTTCCCGTGATTGGAATCTTTCAATTGGCCAAGACTTCACCAGGTCGCGAGTAGCAAGGGTGCGCGCCGTCCAACACGCGTTGCAGCGGACCGGGCTGCGCCCGGCCGCTGAACGCGATAACGTTGGGTGGACCAAGTTGTGCCTAAGAGCCACGCTTGCCAGTTGGGAGAAAGAGTCGATGGGCAACACGATGGAATTCTTCGCAGGCGACCCAGATCGAATCGGCAAAGCGATCGACGACGGTGCGTACGACACTCTTGACACTGCACCTTGGGTGTTGGGCCGGGCTGACTTCTCTATGCATCTTCTGTTAGAGCACTTGGACGTCCTGACCACCACGGCGGCTGCCCTAGTTTCGGCGTCGCCCTTGAAATTCAGCACTGAGATCCAGCGCTGTGTCGCCGGCGATCGATCGAAGGCATGGGACTGGCGCGAGTCGTCCGCAGACACCCTGTCATCCCGATGGCGGGATCTCATCGCGTCGGTTCCCGAGTCCCGTGCAGAGGAATTTGCCCGTGCTTGGTTCCGCGCTATCCCGCTCGATTACGAACCGGAGTCGGCAGTGGACGACGCGATAAAAGACCTAATTCGCCTCTGCGCTGCTGCGAAGGAGAAGGATCTCGCCCTGGTCTTCGACTTCTCTGCTTGATTGCACTCGCGCAACGCACTGCCGCGTGTACCAAGCTGCCGCCCAACTAGGAATTGCAGCGGCCGGGGCTTCGCCCCGCCGCTGAATTCCAGTATCGTTCGGCAGACGACGACATGCCATTTGGGATGGGATTCGGAGAGCTAGTCATGATCGCGCTCATCGTGGTCGTAGTCTTTGGCGCAACACGGCTTCCGAAAGCTGGTGAGTCGCTTGAACGCCGCCTCCGCGAGTACCAATCCTCCGCACCGTGCCTGCTCTTGAAGGAGCGACGGTCTTGGAGCCGAGCATTGTCGACTACGTGTGCAGCGTCGCCCGCCCACAGCCCGTGTTCTTCCTCTGGCGCCCTCTCTTACGGGATCCCAAGGATGACATGGTTGCGGAGGCAGCAGTGGCAGCCGGCGCTGAGGCGATCGTCACGCACAATCGTCGCGACTTCGTTGGCGTCGAGAGGTTGGGCGTGAAGGTGTGGACGCCCCAGCACATGTTGGAAAGGACACGAAGATGAGTACGCTCAGCTTGCGCTTGCCCGAGTCTCTCCACCGTCGACTTAGTGAAGTCGCCGAGCAAGAAGGGGTGTCGATCAATCAGCTGATCAGCTCCGCGGTCGGCGAGAAGATGTCGGCACTAATGACGGAAGAGTATCTCGCCGCGCGGGGGAAACGGGGCAGTGTCAAACGATTCATGGCTGCCCTATCCAAGGTCCCGGATGCCGCGCCCCTAGATGGGGACGAGCTCAGGTCGCCGGCCAACAGGGTGTTCCAGCGGGCGCGCCGGCGACCGGCCCGCCGCTGAACACCAACGCGTTAGCCAGACTCGGAAGCGCGCGGAGAATGTAACTGAATCGGCAACACCTTCGCGAAGTGCACGAAGTCGACATCCGTCGTGAGGATTCCGAGACGGCGTCGAGCCGCCGCTGCGCAGATCAGGAAATCGGTATTCGATCCCTGAACACCCTTGCCTCGGCATCGATTGAAGAACGCTGCTGCCTCCTCGTAGTCCTCAGACCCAAGAGACAAGTCCGGGAACGCACGAAGGTGGTCACGGAGCGTCTCGTACTGCCCCCGGTCCGGCACGCTGGAAAGCAGTTCCTGCCGAACAGGGCCCAGGATCGCAGCTCGACCTTCCCGAATAAGCTCAGCCAGCTCAACGGCCTTCGCCGCGTGCGGCGATCGGCGCCTGCGCAGTGCTAGTGACCAGACAGAGGTATCGACGACGACGTTCATGCGCGACGCCGTTGCCGCTTGTAGTCATGCTTTGGATCAAAGTCGACGTTTCCGAACAGGTCGAGAATTCGCGCCTGCTTACGACGCTGGACATACTCCTGAAGAGCCTGCGTCACGGTGTCCTTTTTCGTCCGCTGGCCGCCCACACGCAGCGCCTCGTCCAGCAACCGATCATCGATAGCAAGGTTGGTCGCCATGTGTAGAAGGCTACACACTGCCGCCAGGGAAGGCAACGCTGGCTAACCCGCGCCCTGAGGCGGACCGCAACCAAGTCATGAAGCTGGGCCGGAGTCGCACTCATCGGCAAACGTCGAGTCGTCCACCGACGGGGATGCCCGGGCAGCGGCCCACGCGCCCGACGCTCCGGAACGCGACCGAGTAGACGTGCTCGGCTACGCAACCCAAACCGCGCGACCGGGCGGCTAGCGGCAAGTGCCGTTGTCCGTGGCGGAGATGTCGTCGCACTGGGTGACGGCGCACGAGCCGGGGTTGCCGCAGAACTCGCATGCGGCTTGAGTGGCGTCGACGCAGTCGGGGTCCACGGCGCCGCAGCCGCAGTCGCAGCCGTCGCCGCGGCCGAAGAAGCCGGGCGAGCACCTCCAGGTCGCGGGGATGTCGGTGCAGGTGGTGCCGTCGGTGGGCGAAATCTGAGTGCAGTTCGTGGCGCAGGAGCCGTTCGCGTTGCACAGCCTGCAGCTTCCCGCGGTCGTGCCCCCGCAGTCGGGGTCCTGCGCGCCGCAGCCGCACGTGCATCCGTCACCGGTGCCGTAACCGGTGAGCGGGCAGCTCCATAGCACGGGCACGGCGGTGTGCGCGCAGCTGCCCGTCGCCGAAACCAGCGCGCCCAGCCCGGATTTGGCGCACGCGTTGCCGCACAACATGTCGCACGTGCAGAGCTCGCCGGCGCGCGGTCGGCATGGGGTGTCGCGGGCGGTGCCTCCGCCATCCGCGCAGGTGCAGGCGCAGGTGCAGACGTCGAACATCGCGGCGAGGTCGCCGCCGCGGGTGCCCGCCGAGCCCTCGAGGCCCGTCGAGCCCGCGAGGCCCGTCGAGCCACCGACACCTGTCGAGCCGGCGAGGCCCGGCGACCCGGCGATACCCGAGCCCGCGACGCCGCTGCTTCCGGCGGCGCCGTCTGTTCCCCCCCCGCCGGTCTGGACGCCTGGTCGTGACGAGCATGCGAGCGTCACCAGCACGCACGCACACCTCGCTCGCATCCAAGCTAAGCGCATGGGCGGATGATACCGCCGATCTCGGAGTCGGTCAGAGCACGCCGGCGATCAGTGGTCGCGTAATTCGGCGCGCGATTCGCGCTTGAACACGCGAAACAAGAGCCAGAGGCTGGGGGCGAGCACGGGGAGGCCGGCGGCGAGGACGACCAGCAACAGGCGCTGGGTTCGGGGTTGGGCCGCGGCGCCGGCGAGCGTCAGCTCCGGCACGACGAGGTATGGCATCTGAGCCAGCGCCCAGCCCATCAAGATGAAGGCGGTCTGGGCGGCCACCGCCATGCGCGCGATCCGGAACCGGCGCCGGGCGAGCGCGACGAGCGTGATGACCGCCGCGGTGCCGGTCGCGAGGTGGAAGGGCCAGCTCCAGCGCCGGGCCGCCAGCGCCTCGCGCACGCGCGGCGCACCGTTGCCCGCGAGCAGGAACGCCGCCAGCGCGAGCGCGCCGACCGCGACGCCCGAGATCAGCGCGCGCCGCCGGAAGTCCTCGCGGAGGGCTGGATCGGTCACCTCGTTCGTGAGGTAGGTCGCGGCGAGAAACGCGCATAGCGCGAGGGCGAACAGGCCGACCGCGAGTGGAAACGGCGCGAGCCAGGTGGCGAAGAAGCCGCTCTCCACGATGCCGTCGCGGACGCGGATGCGGCCTGACACGAGCGCGCCGACCACCATGCCGAGCAGCACGGGCGCGATCGTGCTCGCGACCGAGAACACGAGCCCGAGACGCCGCTCGACGTCGCGACCGGTGGCGCGCAGACCGCGGAACGCGAATGCCGACCCGCGCAGCACGACGCCGATCAGGAACAGCGTCAGCGGCACGTGCAGCGCGACCGAGATCGCGGCGAACGCGGTGGGGAAGCCGGTGAACAGGACGACGACGACGAGGATCAACCAGACGTGGTTGGCCTCCCACACCGGCCCGATCGCGGACTCGATCGCGCGGCGCTGATCGGCGGCGCGCGGCCCGGTCGCGGCGAGGTCCCAGACCCCCCCGCCGAAGTCGGCACCGCCGAACAGGAAGTAGAGGTAGAGCGCCACCCCCATCACGGTCGCGAGCGCGAGCTCAGTCGGCATGCGCGGCTTTCGGGGCGGACCGATCGGCGTTCGCGTCGGGCGAGGGCGGGCTTTGCCGGCCAGCGCCCATCGCGGGAGGTTGGGAACCGTTTGAGGGCTCCGAGGCTGCGATCTGGCGCGCGAGCAGGTACACGACGGCGACGCCGAGCAAGAGATAGACAATCGTGAACAGCCAGAACGGCGCCGCGCGGTACGGGAACGGGGTGACCGCGTCGGCCGTGCGCATCACGCCTCGAACGATCCAAGGCTGGCGGCCCCACTCGGTCACGAGCCAACCGGCCTCGAGGCTCACGAACCCGAGTGGGCCGGCGACCGCGAGCACGAGCAGCCAGTGCCGGCCGTCGGGGAGGCGACGGCGGCGCGCCGTCCACGCCACGATCGCGACCGCGATCAGCGCCATCGTGGTGCCCGCGCCCACCATGATCTGGAACGCGGTGCGGACGCCGACCACGGGCGGCCACTCGGCGCGCGGGAAGGCCTCGAGCCCGGTGACCACCGCGCTCGTGTCACCGAAGGCGAGAAAGGACAGACCGCCGGGCACCGGGATGGCGCCGTGGAACTCGCCGGTTTCGAGATCGGGGATGCCCCCGATGTGCAGGGCGGCGTTCGGGCCCGTGCGCAGGTGCGCCTCGGCGGCGGCGAGCTTGAGCGGCTGCGCCGTCGCCAGATGCTTGGCCGAGCGATCGCCCGAGATCGGCTGCACGATCGCGGTGAGGCACGCAACCGGGAGCGCTATCGCGAGCGCCTTGCGGTGCAACACGCGGCGCGGATCGCGCAGGAGGAACGCCGCCGAGATCCCGACCATCGCCCAGCTCGTAGCCTGGTACGACGACACGAGCACGTGCACGGCCTGCGTCGGCCAAGCCGGGCTCCACATCGCGGCGAGCGGATCGGGGCTTGCGGGCGGGCCGTTCATGAACGCGTTCACGAGCGTCACGAAGAACGCGGAGGCGGCGCCACTCACCGCCACGACCACGCCCGAGAATAAGTGTAGCCGGGGCGAGACCTTGTCGCGCCCGTAGAGATAGATGCCGAGGAAGATCGCCTCGGTGAAGAACGCGAACCCCTCGAGCGCAAACGGCAGGCCGATGGCCTCGCCGAACGTCCCCATGAACCTCGGCCATAGCAGGCCGAGCTCGAACGACAGCACCGTCCCCGACACCGCCCCCACCGCGAACAAGATCCCAGTTCCCTTCGCGAGCCGCTTCGACAGCAGCAGGTACCCAGCGTCGCCGGTGGGCTTGTGAACGACGTCCGCGATCACCATCAAGAGCGGCAGCGCGACCCCCGCCGCCGCGAACACGATGTGAAACGCCAGCGACACGCCCATCTGCGCGCGCGCGTAGATCACCGGGTCGACGACGGGCACGGGTGGATTGTGCCGCGTGTCCCGCCGCTCGCAAGGCCTGCCCTCTCCCCGGCCCTCTCCCGCTTCGCGGGCGAGGGTGACTTCACGGCCGACGTCCGGTCTAGCTGCGGTCTAAGCTCCGGTCTAGCTCGGTCTAAGCTCGGTCTAGCCCGGTCTTAGTTCCGACCAGTTTGAACAGATCCGGTCCCCTCGCCCCGCGAAGCGGCAGCGTGGGTAGTAGGTCAGGGAGAGGGGTCCGCCGCTACCCCGGGGGCCAGGCCATCGGGCGGCCGGCGAGGACGTGGAGGTGGACGTGGAACACGGACTGGCCGGCGTCGGGGCCGGCGTTCATGACCACGCGGAAGCCGTTGCCGGCGGCGCCGCTCTCCTTCGCGCGGCGCGCGGCGGTGACCATCAGGCGGCCGTACATCTCGCGATCGGCGTCGCTCGCGTCGGCGAGCGACGAAACGTGGGCGAGCGGAATCACCAGCTCGTGCAGGGGCGCCTTGGGACCGACGTCCTTGAACGCGAGCACGTGCTCGTCGCGGTAGGTGATCGCGGCGGGGATCTTGCCGTCGCGGATCTTGCAGAACAGGCAGTCGGCATCCGATGCGCTCATGTCGGGCTCCTTAGCACGGAAGAGAGGTCACGAGACTAGCGCGCGAAGGCGGGCCTTGGTGTCTTCGAACGGCGCCGCCTCGTCGGTGCGCTGGCGCAGGAATGCGGTGATGCGGTCGAGGCGCGCGATCGCGTCGTCGGTGGTCGGATCCGACCCGCGCTGGTACGCGCCCAGCAGGATGAGGTCGCGCTGCCGCTCGTACGCGGCCAGCAGCTCGCGCAGCCGCGACGCCGCGGCGCGGTGCTCGGGATCGGCGACCGTGCTCATGAGCCGCGACAGCGAGGGCAGCACGTCGATCGCCGGCCACTGGTTTCGTGCCGCGATGTCGCGCGACAGGATGACGTGGCCGTCGAGGATGCCGCGCACCTCGTCGGCGATCGGCTCCTCCATGTCGCCGCCCGCGACCAGCACCGTGTAGAGCGCCGTGATCGAGCCACGCGCGCTCGTGCCCGTGCGTTCGAGCAGCCGCGGCAGGAGCGCGAACACGCTCGGCGGGTAGCCCTGACGCGCGGGCGGCTCGCCCGCCGCGAGGCCGACCTCGCGCTGCGCGCGCGCCACCCGCGTCACCGAGTCGAGCATGAACAGCACGCGGCGGCCCTGCTCGCGGAAGAACTCGGCGACCGCGGTGGCCACGAACGCCGCCTTGAGCCGCACCAGGCTGGGCGCGTCGCTGGTGGCGCACACGACGACCGAACGCGCGCGTCCCGCCGGCCCCAGTGACTCTTCCAGGAAGTCGACCACCTCCCGCCCGCGCTCGCCGACCAGCGCGATCACGCTGACGTCGGCCTCGGTCTGGCGCGCGATCTGTCCCATCAGCGTCGACTTGCCCACGCCCGACCCCGCGAACAGGCCGATGCGCTGGCCTTCACCGACCGTGAGCAGGCCGTCGAGCGCGCGCACCCCGAGGGGCAGCGCGCGCGAGATGCGGGTCCGCGACAACGGATCGGGCGCCGGTCGATCCACCGCCCACGGCTCGGCCCCCGACAGCGCGGGCCCGCCGTCCATCGGCCGGCCCACACCGTCGAGCACCCGCCCGAGCAGGGCTTCTGACGCCGCGATCGCGAACGGCCGGCCGGTGGGCGTGACCAGCGAGTCGGGGCCGATGCCGGCGGCATCGCCGAGCGGCATCAGCACCACCTCGTCGCCCCGGAAACCGACCACCTCCGCCTCGAGCCGGTCGTCGATGGTAACCAGCTCGCCGACCCTCAACCCGGGTACCGACGCGCGCACCACGAGGCCGGTCACCTCGGTCACGCGGCCCGACTCGCGTCGCGGGGAGGCGCCCTCGAGCCGCGCGAGCGCCTGGCCGAGATCGAACCCGGGTCGCGCGTCAGCCACGCGCGCCTCCGCCGAGCGCGCGCTCGAGCGCGTCGAGTTGGGTGTCGAGGCGCGCATCCAAGCGCCCCTGCGCGGTGTCGACGATGCATCCGTGCGGCGGCACCGACGGGTCGGCCACGATCTCCAGCGTCCCCGCCGGCACGTGCGCGGCGAGCGCGCTGGCGCGCGCGGCCGCGTGCGGGTGGTCGTCGGGGTGGACCCTGACCTTGACCGCGCCGCCGCGCGGCCGGCACGAGGCGAGCGCCGCCGCGACGATGTCGGCCACCGTGTCGGGCCGGAGCTCGACCGCGCGCCCCACGATCTTCTCTGCCATCTTGCGCGCGAGCACGATGGCGGCCGGCGCCGCCGCCTCGCGCGTCCGCTCCGCGTCGGCGCGCGCGGCCGCCAGCGTCGCGGCGACCTCAGCCAGCCCTTCGGCACGGCCCTCTGCCCGCGCGCGATCGCGCTCCGCCGCGAGCCCGCCACGAATGGCGTCCGCGTCGGCGCGGGCGGCCGCGACCAGCGCTTCGGCCTCGCCGCGCGCGTCCAGCACCACCTTGGGGACGACGCGCCCGAACCCTCGGATGACCCGGCCCAACGTCACGTCTCCGCCGCCGCCAACAGCCGCCGGCCCCGATCGGGCGGCAGCCGCTGCGCGATTGCGATCATCGCCGACACGCCCTCGTCCGCGAGGTCGACCGCGAGCGCCCGCGCCCCGATCTCCCATGCGGCGTTCGAACCCGCCCCCGCACTCGCCCTTCCGACCAGCGCCCGCGCGCGTTCCCGCTCCTCGGGCACGCCCGCTTGGGCTGCGGCGGCCACCACCGCGCGCGCCAGCGGCTCGCCGACGCCGGCGGCCGCGCGCGCGATCACCGCGCCGGGCGCGCCGCGCAGCGATCGCCCCAACGTCTCGGCGCCTCGAAGTTCGATCGCGTTCGTAAGCCCGGCCTCGGGAAGCTCGAGCAGCCCTCGCGCTGTCGCCCCCACAGGCGCGCCGGGCCCGGCCATCGGCACCAGCCCCGCGAACACCAGCCGCTGCAGCTCGGTCACGCCGGCGGGCTCGATGGCGGGCGCCACTGCGTTCGCGTTCTCGCCGCGCGCCGCGAGGACGTCCGCCGCCACCCTGCGAATTCCGGCGGACAAACCCGTGGTCGCTATTCGAATCACGAGCGTCGTCTCACGCTCGAGGCGCTCGCGCACCCAACCCGGGTGCACGCGGTCGAGACCGGCGGGCACCGCCGCGCGCGCGAGCGCGATGAGCGCAGCGAGCGCCGCCGCACGCACGGGCTTGGTCTCGGCGATAAGCGCGCGCACCGCCTCCGCGCAGCGCGCCCCGGCGGCGCCGCCGAGCTGGGCGGCGACGGTTTCGGGGGCCAGCCGCGCCAGCAACGCCCCGAGCACGAACCCCTTGTCCTCGGGGGGGAGCGCGACCACGGCGGGATGCACGGCTGCATCATCGGCCCGGCTTGGACCCGGTTGCAACCGAGCGAAGCCCGGGCCGGGAGCGGCCCGGGCGCCACCCCCCTGACGCCGCCAGCCCCGCCGGACCGCCCCAGACCTCAATTCGCCGCGGAATCGCCCAGGTTCGCTCACCAAAACCCAAGCAAATCCTTGAATTGGGGCGGAAGGGGAAGTACACCTGCCGCCCAAATCATGCCCGGCCGAGAAGTCCGCAACATCGCCATCATTGCCCACGTCGACCACGGGAAGACCACGCTGGTCGACGGCTTCTTGCGCCAGGCCGGTCAGTTCCGCACCGGCGAGGTGGTCGCCGACTGCGCGATGGACTCGAACGATCTCGAGCGCGAGCGCGGCATCACCATCCTGTCGAAGTTCACCGCCATCACCTGGAAGGGGACGCGTATCAACATCGTCGACACCCCCGGCCACGCCGACTTTGGCGGCGAGGTCGAGCGCGTGCTGAAGATGGTCGACTCGGTGTGCTTGCTGGTGGACGCGTTCGAGGGCCCGATGCCCCAGACCCGGTTCGTCACCCGCAAGGCGCTGGCGCTCGGCCTGCGCCCCATCCTGGTCGTGAACAAGGTCGATCGCGCGGGCTGCGACCCGGCGGGAACCATCGACGCGACCTTCGATCTGTTCTGCGCGCTCGGCGCCACCGATGCCCAGCTCGACTTCCCCATCATCTATGCCTCGGGCCGCGAAGGCTGGGCCGCCCTCGACCTCACCTCGGAGCGCAAGGACCTCGGCCCGTTGCTCGACATGGTGGTCGAGACGGTGCCGCCGCCCAACGCCGACGTCGAAGGCCCGCTCGCGATGCATGTTACCACCCTCGACTACGACGACTACCTCGGTTACGTGGCGATCGGCCGCATCGAATCGGGGCGGATCAAGCCCGGCGATCGCGTGATGTGCGTGCACCGCAGCGGCGCGCGCGAGGAGTTCCGCGTCGCCAAGCTGCTCGGCTACCAGTCGCTCAAGCGGTTCGAGCTGGCCGAGGCGGTCGCGGGCGACATCTGCGCCGTCACCGGCATGCAGGACCTCACCGTCGGCGAGACCATCACCGAGATCGCTCGCCCCGTCGTGCTGCCGTTGCTCGAGATCGAAGAGCCGACGGTCAAGATGCAGTTCATGTCCAACAACGGTCCGTTTTCGGGCAAGGAGGGCAAATACGTCACCTCCCGGAACCTGCGCGACCGTCTGTTCAAGGAGATCAAGTCCAACGTCGCGCTGCGGGTCGAGGAGACGGCGTCGCCCGACACGTTCGACGTGCTCGGCCGCGGCGAGCTGCACCTGTCGGTGCTGATCGAGACCATGCGCCGCGAGGGCTACGAGCTCATGGTTTCGCAGCCCCAGGTCATCTTCAAGACCGGCGACGGCGGCGAGAAGCTCGAACCGTACGAAGAGGTGGTCATCGACCTCGACGAGGCCTATTCGGGCGCGGTCATCGAGGAGCTCGGGCGCCGCGGCGGCCGCATGCAGGAGATGGGGCCGGCGGGCGAGGGCCGCATGCGGCTCGAGTACCTGTGCCCGGCTCGTGGCCTCATCGGCTACCGGTCGCAGTTCATGACCGACACCCGCGGCACCGGCCTCCTCCACCACAACTTCAAGAACTACGGTCCCTACGCAGGCACGCTGCGCTCGCGCTCGAACGGCGTGCTCATCTCGCAGGACGCGGGCGAGACCAACACCTATGGCCTCTTCTATCTCCAGGAGCGCGGGCAGCTGTTCCTGGGACCCCAGATCAAGGTCTACGGCGGCCAGATCATCGGCCTGCACTCGCGCGACAACGACCTCATCGTCAACCCGTCCAAGGCCAAGAAGCTGACCAACATCCGCACCACCTCCGCCGACGAGAAGCTGTTCCTGACCCCGCCCCGCCTGTTCACGCTCGAGGCGGCACTCGAGTTCATCAACGACGACGAGCTGGTCGAGGTGACGCCCGCCGCGATCCGCCTACGCAAGCGCGCGCTCGATCACAATGAGCGCAAGCGGATCGACAAGGCGCGCGACGCGGGCATGAACGAGTAGGATCGCTCGCGCTCGTCGCGGGAGGCTCTGAATCCCTCCCAGGACAGCGACGTCACTTCTGCGTGCAGTTCGCGCTGCCGAGCGCCGTGAGCTGCGTCTGGCAATCGCCCGGAATGTTGGCCGCCCCGGCGGCGGTGTCGCAGATCATGGGTTGGGCCTTCAGACAGTCGTAGAACGCCTTGAAGGCCGTCTGGCAAGTCGCCGGCTGGCCAGCGAACGGCATGATGCTCGACGGATTGTTGCAGCGGTAGTCGTAGCAATCCTCGACGCTCGTGTCGGCCTTGCAGTCCTTCTCGGCCACGCAGAACGCCATGCACGACGCGATCACGGGCAGCGTGCTGCCGGTGCCACCGCTGCCGCCCGAACCCGTCGACCCGCCGGAGCCCGCCCCGCCCGTGGTACCGCCGGTACCGGTGCCGCCCCCGCCGCCACACGCCCCAAACGCGAGTATCGCCGCCGCCAGCAGGGCTACCGAGCACGCAGACTTGATCGACATGATTCCTCCGATGGGATCAGGGTTGGAGTTGGGGGCATCTTGGCGTCGTCACTGCCGTGTTGCAAGACCGCTGCTTGCTAGCTCGCCAATTTACGGGCACGCGCTGTTCACCTGGGTCATCGCGCTGCTCCCGTGCGACGTGACGTAGCTCTTGATCGAGCTCACGTTGGTCTGCCACGCCGACATCGTGGTGGTCGGATCGTTGGTCATGCCGGGTGCGATCACCGACGACATGGTGTCGACCATCGCGGGCTTGTAGGTGTTGGCGAGGAAGTCCTTCAAAAACTGGCAATAGCGGCTCTTGAACACGGTGGTGAGGCGCGTTATGAGTTTGGCGCGCGAGCCGAGCGAGTTGAAGCTGGCGGTCGCCGTGAACGGATCGCAGTTCGACGGCAGGCAGGAGGCGCGCTGGAAGCTGACGTCGAGGTCCCACTCCGACAGCTGGAAGCGCCCGCCGTGCGGCGCCGCCGCGTCGGGCACGAAGTAGAGGATGAGGTTGCGCTGCATCATCATCGCTTCCATCGACGGCATCAGCGATTCGGCCGCGGTCTCCTTCAACCACTCGTCGACGTCGAGCCACTCGCTGATGCAAGTCATGAAAGTTGCGTCGCTGGCGGTCGCGGTGGCGTCGCCACATTTGAGCATGGGGATGAGGTGAGATTCGGCGGTCGCGGTCGAGCCGCGCGTGATCTTGTATTGGGTCGAGTAGCTCGAGAACGTGTCGCCCGAGTAGGTCAGCTTGGCCGAGCCGTCGGAGAACCTGTTCGCACCGCTGCAGTCGCCCTGCGACGGCGAGCCCTCGTAGGTTTCGCCCGTGGTGCTGCCGAAGTGGTGGGCCTGGAAGCGGCCGATCTCCGGCTCCTCGACGCTCTCCATGAGGCCGTAGTACGTACCGTTGACGTAGACCTTGAGGTGGTTGCAGTACGGCGACGGCAACCCGAAGTCGCGTTTGGTTTTGTACGCGAGGCACTGCAGCATGTGTGAGGCGTCGCTCTCGATCGACAGCAGGTTGAGGCGATTGTTGTCGGCGAACCGCCGGCGCGCGGCGCCGGTCGCGGTCCCGAGCAGCTTCTGGAAGTCGAGCTTGAACCCCTGCAGCTGGTTGTAGTCGCGCCTCATGCTACCGCGGAGCCGCATGCCGACGTCGCTGAGCATGGCGTTGCCCTTGCCGTCGGGGCTCTCGTACTGGAACGTGACGCGCACCAGATCCGACGCGTCGAAGGGCGGACAGTGGTTCCACTTCGACCACAGCAGATCGAGCCACTGCGCGGGGGTGTAGGTGCCGGTGTCGGCCTGGTTGAAGGTGATCCGGATCGTGGCCAGCTTGCTGTTGTCGTAGAAGTCGGTGACCGACGGGCCGCATGCGGGTGGGCAGCTGCCCTGCGTGCCGCCGCTGCCGGTGGTGCCAGCGGTGCCGGTGGTGCCGGCGCGCCCACCCGCGGCGGTGGTCCCGGCGGTGCCGGTGGTGCCGCCGCGCCCGCCGGCCGCCGTGGTGCCCGCGGTGCCGGTGGTGCCGCCGCGCCCGCCGGCCGCCGACGTTCCCGCGCTCCCGGTCGTGCCGCTCACCCCCGTCGGCGAGATTCCCGCGACGCCGGTCGTGCCGCCGAGGCCGGTCGCCGACGTGCCCGCGGCGCCGGTCGTTCCTGCCAGGCCGGGACCACCGGTGCCGGCCGCGCCGGTGCCGGTCGGGACAGTTCCCACATAGCCCACGCAGCCGAGCGCGAGCGCAAACAGCAACAGCGATGTCCCGGGGAGGCGCTTCATCGATCCCGCCTTCGAACGTGGCTTCGAAACGATCTCGCGAACTTCTCGCGAAATTCGAGTGACACAAACATCGCTCTCCCTCACCCGCCCGTCAAGCGTCACCTGACCGCCCAACTAGGAGAAATTATCGGGAGTTTCGCGGGCTTGGGAGATCGTCAGTGCCCGACGCAGACGTCGATCATCGAATAAAAAAACGGCTCATAAAATCGGCTAGGGGTGCACGATTATTTCGTACACCGAGGTCGTGCTCGAGACCTCGTTGCCGGTGATGAGTAGGGGCTTCCCGGTCGGACTGTCGGCCGCGGCGACGAACACGCTGCCCTCCGGGCTGAGATCGGCCTCGGTGTCGAGGTCGGGCGGAATCTCGGGGTGGCGGTTCGAGAAGTAGCTCACGAACGTGGTGTTGGTGGGGTCGGTGATGTCGTAGATCCACCAGCCGCTGATCTTCTCGGCGCCGATGAAGGCGAACGTTCGCTCCTCGCTACCGGTACTGCCGCCGCGCTTGGGAACCGAGACCTTGCCGATCGAGAGCGCCTCGGGCTCCGGGCCCTTCCAGGGGCTGTTGCCCTCGGGCGCGAACTCTTTGACGTAGTCGTTGTAGGACTCGCCGAACAGCTTGGCGGTGATGCGCTCGAAGTCGTTGCCGCTGTCGAACACGAGCTTGCCGCTCTCGTCCCAGATCGAAAACGATCGGCCGCCGAACGCGTACAGGTTTTCATAGAGACCATCGCCGTCGGCGTCGCCGCGGGTCTTGGTGACCATGAGCCGGCCGAGCATGTCGTTCCGCTGCAGTACCGCGACGTCGATGCCCGGGAACGCCTTGGGATCGAGCTTGAGCGCGCCCACCTTTTCGTTCTCATGCCAGCCCCAGTCCTCGTTGCGCGGATCGCCTTCGTTGGCGGTGACGTAGTAGGTCTTGCCGTTGATCGCCGTGTACGCCTTGATCGTATCGGGCTGGACCATGAGGTAAACCGGCCAGTTCGCGATCCGTACCCGCCCGTGAACCGTGACGTCGGTGGACAGCGGGTCGAGACCGTCGAAGTCGCTGACGTCGAGCTCGTTGCCGGGCAAGAGGGCGTCTTTGTCGAGCAGGTACCGGATCTCCCGGATCCGGGGCACCGCGATCATCTGCGACCAGTTCGTTCCCTCGGGGCCGATCGGGTGGAGCTCGGGCGGGCGTTCCGCGGCGCGCGGGCCGCCATCGTTGAAGTCCGTGAACCACAGCGTGACCGCGTCCGCGTTGGTGACGTTTTTCCATCCGCCCGACGGGCGGGTGACGACGGTGACGCTGCCCTCGGGATCTTTGGCCATCGTCATGCCCGCGTTCTTGTCCTGCATCGTCGGCTCGCCCTCGCCCGCGACCAGCGCCTTCTTGCCGTCGTGCGTGAACACGACACTGTCGGGCTCGGGGCCGGTCGGGAGCGCCTTGATGAACACCGGCGTTCCCCCCGCCGACACGTCGTAGAAGGCGACGCGGCCGTCGATGTACACGAGCTCCTGGAAGTCGAACACCTCGACCGCGACCGCGAGCGTGTCGTCGGCGACCGCGCAGCTGTTGACGCCGATGCCATAGCGGGGCTGGGAAAACTCGGTCTTGAGATCGATCGCCGGATCGATCTCGCCCCAGTTGGTTAGCGCGCTCGTGGTCAGCGTGTAATACCCGACCCGTCCGAACCGGGTGTTGTGGGCGAACACCTGCTTGGTCTTCGGGTTGAAGTCGACGATCTCGGAGGTCGAGCGGGTGAAGTCGAGCGCGTTGTACGGGCTACGCGTGAGGCGCGATAGCGTGATTCGCCCACTGCCCGAGGGCGCGGTCTCGACCAGGTTGACGCTGCGCCGGTCCATCGAGCTCGGGTCGGCAGAAAGCGCCCAGGCGGCGCGGCGCGCGAGCGCGGGATCCGGGTTGCACTCGTATTTCGTGGTCTTGATCTCGTTCGCGTCGAGCTTGCCGTCACCGTCGGTGTCGCTGCCCGAGTCGATGCGCTTGCCGCCCGCGACGCAGTGGCTGCCGGCAGGCTCGCTCACCTGGTTGGTGACGGTCGGCGCGGGCCGGTGGTTGTTGTCGCTGCCCGAGCAGGCGGCGAGCGCGGCCGCCGCCAGCGCGAACGAAGCAGCCAAAGACGGAGAGAAACCGGATCGCCTGCGGGACGAGAATGCCATCGCGCCTCCCAACGGGAACAGGGGAAATAGAACGGGGGTGAACCGTGCCGCGACGCCGCCGCGCTACGGGGTCTTGCTCGCCTCGGCGGTACCGCCGTAGTTGCCGAGGTCCGCACGTCCGCCATTGGGCGCGACCTCCTTGTCGAACCCCGTCGCTTGGTCGGCCTTGTCGATGCAGGGGCTGGTCGCGGTGTCGGTGACGAACGCCTTGGTTGCCGGATCCCAACGCCCAGCCATCGATTTGAGGTGGAAGTCGCCGAGCGCGAACGTCTGCCCGACCGAGGCCATCGGGGGCGGGATCGTCCCCGGCGCGGCGAACATCGGATCGTCGCAGCCCTTACCACCCGAGAACAGCATGCCCTCTCCGGTGATCGGCACCGCGTTACCGGCTGTCATCAGGTCCGTGCGGTAGGTGCTCGACTGGATGCAGCTATAGCTGAACGCCGTCTGCGACATATCGGCGTTCACGTTGGTGATCGCCACGTCGGCCGCGATCGAGCCCCAGATGATTCCGTTCTTGAACGTGCCCTTGCCGCTGCCCCGGCCCTGGATGCCTTGGTAGACGTACACGCCGACGTTGCACCCGACGATGGTGTTGTTGGTGATTATGGGATCCGACACTGGTCTCGCCGATCGATACGCCCTTGTCGCCGTTGCCCCAAATCGTGTTGTCGTGGACGTAGGCCGTCGATCCCTCGCCGAGATCGACGCCGTCGTTGCCGTTGGCGACGAAGCGGCTGTTGCGGACCTCGACCTTCCCGCCCGCGACCGACGCCGCGGTATCCGAGTCGAGCGCGTCGTTGAAATTGTCGTGGAAGTAGCAGTTCTCGATGATCGAGTTGCTGGCGCGGATGTTCATCCCGTCGTCGCCCTCGTTGAATCGAAACTCGTCGTGCGAGAACCGTCCGCCCGCCTGCCGGATCGACAGCGCGCCGCGCATCGACGAGCCGTTGAACTCGGACTCCCCGCCGTGCTCGAAGATCGCCCACTCGACGACGTTGGCCTGCGACGTGGGCTCGAAATTGGTGAACGACTTCCAGTGCGTGCCTGCGACCAGCCAGGTGAACAGCACCGGGTTCGCCTCGGTGCCGTGGACGTTGACGTCGGCCTGGGCGTGGATGCTCGCCGTCGGACCCAGGTAGAACTTGGCGCCGGGGAGGATCTCGAGCGCCGCGCGGCTCGAGACGATCACCTCGTCGAGCAGCTCGTGCCGGCCCTCGTGGATCTGCAGCCCGCCCGTCCACCCGGTGTTGGTGGCGATCGCCCCCACCGCGTCGTAGAGGGCCGGGAATGGGTGGTCGAGGCTGCCGTCGGCGCCGGCGAGGTCCGAGCCGGGAACGACATGAACCGTCGCGGGCAACGCGTTCATGCCACCGCCGTCGGGATTCGTGGCCCCGCCGCCGCCACATCCGATCGCCATCGAGACTGGAAACAGGATCAGTCGGCAGCAGAGCGAAAGCTTCACGGCGTTCCTCCATCGGTGACGGGCGGTGGGACGACAGCGGGGCAGGCGGCGTTCACCTGCATCTGAGCGTTGGCGCGGTGGGACGCGATGTAGCTGCGCAAGGCCATGACCTTTTCCTGCCAGACGTCGTGGGTCAGCGGATCGCGCGGGACGAATTTGTTCATGGCAATGTCGAACGCGTCCGCGAACGGGATCGTAGCGCCGAGCAGCGCCGGCTCGAGGACCTGCGCGAAGCCGTCGACCAACTCGGGTTTGTACGCGTCGCGGAGGAACGCGGTCATCGCCGTGCAGTAGCGGTCCCTGAACACCTTGGTGAGGCGCAGGACGATCGCCGGGCGACCGCCGCCCGTGTACCAGGTCGCGACCGACGTGAACGGATCGCAGCTCGACGGTAGGCAGCCGGCGCGCACCATCGCGGCGTCGTAGTCCCACGAGTAGACGACGAACCGTCCGCCGTGAGGCGCCGCTTGGTCGGGCTTGAAGTAGAGGAAGAAGTTTCGCTTGGCCCCGATGAATGACTCGACGGTGGGCATCAGCGACTCGGCGGCCACGACCTTGAGCCACTCGTCGACGTCGATCCACTCCTCGATACAGGTCTTGAACGCCTCGTCGTCGGGCGTCGAGTCGGCGTCGCCGCACTTGAACATCGGGATGAGGTTGGTCTCGATCGCCTTCTTGCTCGCGTTCGGGTCGACGCCGCCGTCGAGAACGCCGGCATCGTGATCGGGCTGAATGTGGATCGGCTCGTACGCCTTGGGGTACTGGCCGGCCGGGACGGGCCCGCTGCCAGTGAACTCGGTGAACTGGTCGCCGTAGTACTCGAGGTCGGCTTTGGAGTCGTCGTAGCCACAGCCGCCCGAGCACGAATACAACGTGCCGTTGTCTTTGCTGCTCGAGAAGACGTGCTTGCGGAACCGGCTGTCGTCGACCTCCTCCACGCTCTGGACGACGCCGTAGAGCTTGCCGTCGACCAAAACCTTGACGTGGTTGCAGCGCGGCGCGGGCACGTCGCCGTACGTGCGCATGATCTTGTACGCGAGGCACTGCAGCGTGAGGGACGAGTCGCCCTCGATCGACAGCAGGCTGAGCTTGTTCTCGTTGCCGAACCGACGGCTTCGCTCGCCGTCGAGCGGATCGGGGAGCAGCGCCTGGAAGTCGAGCTTGAAGCCCTGGAGCTGGTTGGTGCCGCGTGACTTCGTGCCACGCAGGCGGATGCCGACCTGGCGCAGCACCGCGTCGCCGACGCCGTCGGGACTCTTGTACTCCATCGTGACCGGCACGTGGTTGTCGTACGGTCCGCAATGCTTCCACTTGGCCCATATGATGTCGAGCCAGGTGTCCAGCTTGGACTCGACGCCCTTGCGGCGAAGCGCGGTCACCTCCGCGGCGAGGTCCGCGGGATCGAACGTCAGCCGGACCTCGGCGAGCCTGGCGGTGTCGAACAGATCGTCGCTGGTCGGACCGCAGTCCCACGACGTCACCAGACCCTGTTCGTCCTTGAGTGGCACGCAGGTGTCGGCGGGGCCCGTCTGGCCGCCCGTACCGCCGGTTCCCGTTTTTTCTTTGCCTCCCCCACACGCTCCCGCCAGGACCACCAACATTAGCGAGCTCGAGACCTTGACGCGCATGGAGTTCAACCTCTCGGATGTGAACGGAGGATGAAGAATAGGCGAATTTCGGGCGACAACCCCATCACCTAACAGTGACGGAAGATTGCCGTTCGGCTCGTTTGGGTCAAGGTTTATGTTTCCGAAACCAATGGTGAATCCGCGTGTGCTAGAACACGCCGGCCGGGCGGGCTGTCACAGAACTGTTGAAGTTTGAAGCCTGAACGGGGCCCTAACCATTGAAGCCAACGTGTCGAAGTACGTACGTCGATCAAGGGCCGATCGCCGTCAACACGGTCTGATCGACGAGGTCTCCGCTCACGCGGTAGAATCGGGCGCGGAGCTGCGTGGCGTCGGCGTCGATGAGCAGCGCGCCGAAGTCCTCCGCGAAGGCGAACTGGGTGCCGGGCGCGGGGACGACGAAGGAGTAGAGGGACGCGCCGCCCAGCCCTGCGACGATGTACGTGAGGTCGTCCTCGACCAGGCGCTCGTAGGTGTGGTCGTGGCCGGCGAGCACCAAGTTCGCGCCCCAGGTCTTGTACGGCCACTGCATCCATGGGCTCGAGCCGTGCGACCCAGACGAGAACGGCGGATGGTGCATGTAGACGATGCGCCACCGGGAGGTCGAGGTCGCGAGCGCGTCGCGCAGCCAGATCGCCTGCGCGGAATCGAACCCGACGCCGTCGGGCTCGCGGGGGTCACTGTCGATCGCGAACAGCTGCACGTCTCCGCGCACGACGGAGTAGTAGCGCTCGTTGCCGGGGAGAAGGAAGTAGTCGAGGTAGGGCTGCGGGCCGGTGGGGCTGTCCCAGTCGTGATTGCCGAGGCTGGGGAAGAAGCCATTCGCGGCGGCGCCGCACCCGTAGTGCCCGGCGTAGCCGCCGATGAACGCGTGATAGTACTGCCCGATGTTGTCGTCGATGGTCGACGACTCGCCGGCATAGTAGTTGTTGTCGCCGACGGTGATGACGAAGTCCGGATGCCAGCTCTCGACCAGGGTTGCGACGTTTTGCTCGTTGATCCCGGCCGAGCCGTAGTCGCCGATCACCGCGAAGCGCGTGGCCAGGCGATCGGTGGGCTCGCCACCCGCTCGCAGCGGCGGGCATATCGGGGCGAGCAGCGGCCCGTCGCGGCTGCCGCCGTCGACCGATGTGCCGCGGAACGTCCCAAAGCTGGTCGTCGGGCCGGGCGGTACCCGGTTGCGCTCATGAGCATCACGAGGAGGAAGACTGCATGTCCCGAGCACCGTCCCGCATAGAATCAGGCACGCAATCCGTATCGCCGTTGGCTGAGGTCGGTGGTCCATGGCTGGCGGCGTTAGTGCTGCGATGGCTGTCCGCTCGTCGACGCCGGTTCAGCCAGCATACCGAAGTCAAGCGACGATCCGATGACACTTTCGCGTTCGCTGGAGCTACTGTGCTCGACATGAAGACGACCCCTTGGCTGGTCTCGGCCCTCGGCGTGCTGCTCGTCGGGGCGGCGACGCTGGGCGTCGGTTCGGGTTGCGGTGGTGGCGGCGCGGGTGGGGCGGGCGGCTCGGGCGGCTCGGGCAACACCGGCGGCGGCGGCCCGCTCGCCGGCCCGTGCACCGACCTCGCGACGCGCGTGGGAGGGTTCAGCCTGTCGCTCATCGAGCAGATGGGCACCAACGCGGCACACATCGCTTTTGGTGGCAGCGTCCGCAACGGGGCGCGCCCGCTGGACATCTGGACCCAGGACGGGGCGACGATGGGCGGGTGCAGGATGATGGTTGGGCCATCGTACGGGTGCACGACCACGTGCCCCACCGGTCAGGTGTGCGGCGGCCCCAACCAGTGTGTTGACGACCCCTTGTACCAGCCCGCGGGAAAGCTCACCTTGAGCGGCGTCGGACCCTCCGCGGTGACGGTCGATCAGGTGACGCCGACGGTGGCGCAGTATTCGTGGTCGCCTTCTATGGCCTCGCCCATCGCCTACCCGCCGTTCTCGCCCGGCGCCAACGTCAGCTTGACCTCGACGGGCGGTGCGACCGTCCCCGCCTTGTCGCTCGGCGGGCGCGGCATCGAGCCGCTGGTCGCGACGGAAACCGGGCTCATGTTCACGCGGGGCGAGGCGTTCACCTTCCACTGGACCGCGGCCGCGCAGGCGGGCGACGCGCGCATCTACGCCGGGATGGAGATCGCGCACCACGGCGGCGTCGCCGCGCACCTCGAGTGCGAGCTTCCGGACACCGGGACGGCGACCGTGCCCGAGCCGTTGCTCACTGCTCTCATCGACAAGGGTCTTTTCGGGTTTCCGGAGCTGACCATCTCGCGCGCGACGTACGACTCGGTTAGCACCGCCGGCGGATGCGTCGACTTCGGCGTGGTCTCGTCCGTCGCGCGGCAGCTCATCGGCTGCACCGCGCCGGGAATGTGCAAGAACTCATGCCTCACCGACGACGAGTGCACCGCACCCCAGACCTGCCAGACGGGGTTCGTATGCGGCACCTAGGTTTCGCGATCGGTGGGCTCGCGTCCGTCGCGGTGGTCGGGCTCGCCGGCTGCGGCGGCGACAGCAAAACGTGGCAGTGCAAGATCACGAGCGATGCGGAGGCGACCGACTTCCTGTCGCAGATCGGCTGCATGGCCGACTTCCAGACGCTCGCGTCGCAGCCCATCGACGCCACGATTCCGGGCGCGCGGTCGACCAAGGTGGTGCTCGACACGTTCCCATCGAACGACCAGACCATCCCGCCGGACACGCTCTACTTCCAGAACAGCAACCTCTACAAGATCCATCACGCGTTCGCGTCTAAATTCCTGACCGCCCCCAAACACGCGCTCGTGGACAATCTCGGCGTCTTCAACTCGACGGAGTATTCGTCGGCCGAGCGGCGCTTCGTCCTCGGGGCGGTGACCTACTACGAAGGTCCCAAGCTGTGGACGCTGGAGCTGTCGCCGTACGACACCGCGAACGCCGACATGATCACGCGCCTCTACAACGCGGTGAAGAAGAACGCCTACTTCGGTGCCGAGCTGTACCTCCACCCGACGTCGGAAGCGCAAGAAGCGCTGGCGAAGGCCGAGCTCGGCAAGATTCCCATCAAGACCACGAACGACATCTTCGCGGCCACCGACTACCAGCCGCTCAACCTGGCCTCGACGATCGGGAAGCTCAAGTTCTACAAGGCCGCTGAGCTCGAAACCACGTACGTGGGCTACCGCGACGTCGTCGTGCTGGACCGCGTTCCCAACGACGTCTCGGTCGTCGCAGGCATGATCACCGAGGAGTTCCAGACCCCGCTGTCGCACGTCAACGTGCTGGCGCAGAACCGCGGGACGCCCAACATGGGTCTGCGCAACGCGACGACGGACCCGCAGCTCCTCGCGCTCGAGGGCAAGTGGGTCGAATTGGTCGTGGGTGCCGAGAAGTACACGATCAAGGAGAAGTCCCAGGCGGAAGCCGACGCGTGGTGGGAGGCGAACAAGCCCGCTCCCGTGACGCTGCCAACGGTCAACCTCGAGGAGAAGTCGCTCAAGGACCTCCAGAATCTGGTTGTCGAGCCGGCCGAGAAGAAGGACCTCAAGCAGGCGATCCAGACCGCGATCTTGGCCTACGGCACCAAGGCGTCGAACTACGGCGTCATCGTCAACACCAAGCTCGCCGACGGCACGGCGCGCGCGGCGGCCGATCCGTTCACGTTCCCGATCCGACCCGGGTTCGCGATCCCCGTCTTCTACTACCACCAGTTCATGGAGGAGAACGGGTTCTTCGCGCGCGTGACCGCGATGGTCGCCGACCCCAGCTTCAAAAACGACCCCGCGGTTCGCGACGCGAAGCTCGCCGAGCTGCGCGCGGCGATAATCGCCGCGCCGGTGAACGCGGCGTTCTCCAGCCTGCTGCGGGCGAAGCTCGACGGCGAGTACCCGGGCATGACCATGCGGTTCCGCACCAGCACCAACGCCGAGGATCTCGACGGCTTTCCGTGCGCCGGCTGCTACGACTCGCAAACCGGCGACCCCGCCAACTGGGACGGCAGTCTGCTGGTCGCGATCAAGACCGCGTGGGCGGGGGTCTGGTTCTTCCGTACCTTCGAGGAGCGGGAGTTCCACAGCATCGACCACAACACCGTTCACATGGCCTTGCTCGTCCACCACAACTACCCGATGGAAGAGGCCAACGGCGTCGCGCTGACCGCGAACCCGTTCGATGCGTCGGGCGCCGATCAGCCGGCGTTTTACGTCAACGTCCAGTATGGCGGCGCCGCCGAGGTCGTGCACCCGCCGCCGGACGTGACCAGCGACGCATTCCTGTTCTTCTTCTACACGACGCCCAACCGGCCGATCACGTATCTAGGCCACTCCAGCATCATCCTGACCGGCGAGACGGTGCTGACGCCGGACCAGATCCTGGAGCTCGGCACCGCGCTAAACGCGATCCACGAGCGGTTTTCCTGGGCTTACGGCCCGAAGGCCGCCGTGCCCAACAACGGCTACTACGCGATGGACTGCGAGTTCAAGTTCGACGACGACGACGACAAGAGTAAACCGCCCCGGCTGTACATCAAACAAGCGCGCCCCTATCACGGGCGCGGCGAATGAGGAGGAATCCGATGAGAACGTTGCGTCCGATGCTGATTCTGCTGCTGGCGGCGGTGGGGTGCGGAAGTTCGAAACCCAACCCTGACGGCGCCGGCGGCACGAGCGGGGGCTCCCAATCGTTCATGCCGCTCGCGATCGGAAATCACTGGACGTACCAGATCAAGGATCCGGACGGGACCATCTCGTCCAAGGTCCGGACGGTCGTCGCCGAGGAACCGGTTGGTGGGGTCGGACCCCATGCCGCCGCGATGGCGTTCCGGCTGGTCAGCGGCAATAAGATCGCCGACCCGGAGGGCGACCGCAGCTGGCAGGCCTGGGTCGACGCCGACGGCGGCAAGCGCCTGGTCCGCTACCGCGAGCAGTCGGTCGACAACAAGGACGGCTTCGTCAAGAACGAGACCTACTGGGACCCGCCTCGGCTGTACCTCGACGACACGACGACGCGCGTCGCGGCGGGCGGCAACTGGCGCGAACCCGAATACACCGAGTACAAGATCGACATCGACCGCGTCGATCCCGATGGCGGCGTCGGCTTGGACGGTGGCGACAGCGTCATTCCCGATGGTGGGATGAAGATGACGACCGCCATCCAGGACGTGTGGATGGTCATTTCGGCCAAGCAGTCGATCACGGTTCCCGCCGGCACGTTCGACGCGCTCGCGCTTCGGCGGGTCGGCAACCAGGGCAGCTCGATCAAGAACTTCTGGTACGCGCGCGGCATCGGCAAGCTCCGCGAGACCGAAGAAGGCCAGCCCACCGAGGAGCTGTCCTCGTACCTCGTGCAGTAGCGTCGCTGTAGCTGGCTGACCCGGCTACGGCGCGTTGGTGATGAAGCAGTAGAAGCCGCCGTAGCCGCCCGCCGAGCCGACGCAGTGCTGGCTGGCGGTCACGGTCCCGCCCATCGTGTTGCAGGGGGCGCAGCCGGCGTCATTGAACGACGACATCCAGTTGTTGAAATCGGTTCCCCCGCCGGACCGCGACCACGAGTGGCCGCACCACGGCCAGAACATCGGGTCGGTGCTGACCGATGTCCAATCGCCGCAGGTCGCGTCCTTGGTCGCGAACATGGGCGAGGTGCCGTTGCCGGTGTAAAGCATGCCCATCGCATTGGTGCCGGTGAGGACCTGGTGGTTGTCGTTGCAGGTGGGCCCGTTCGTGCATCCGTCCATGCCGTTCAGGATCCCGAACTCGTTGGGAAGGTTGTCCTTGATCGCGATGTCGGCGTCGCCTGGGCGAGGCATGATGAGCTGGGTAAGGTTCGAGGCCACGAGTCGGCCCATGGCGTCGTGCCAGGGGCCGGTGCCGACACGGTCCTTGGCGTGAACGGGCCCGTCGTTGGCTCCGCCCGCTTTGGTGCTGAGGAACGCGCGCCACGGCCGCGATCCCTGGCCCGTCCCGGGCCATGCGCGATCGGCCGCTGCGGCGCAGATCTTGTCGGCGCCTCGTAGGCCGGCGCCTGCTCCGGTCTCGCCATAACTCAGATTTCCCCCGAATCCCTGAGGATTGTTCGAGAGCGCCTGGACCGCGCCGAGGCTGATCATGAAGAAGCTGAAGTTCGCGTTTGGGGCTGCGCCGCCGGTCCCGGTAGTGCCGCCCCGCCCGCCGGTCCCCGTGGTGCCGCCCCGTCCACCCGCGCCGGTGGTGCCGCCGCGCCCACCGGCACCGGTGGTGCCGCCGCGTCCAGCCGCGCCGCCGCCGGTACCGGTCGTGCCTGCGGCGCCGTTGGTGCCCGCGACGTTGCTGGTGCCCGCGGCGCCGTTGGTGCCCGCGGCGCCGTTGGTGCCCGCGGCGCCGTTGGTGCCCGCGGTCCCGTTGGTGCCCGCGTTGCCGTTGGTGCCGGCGTTGCCGTTGGTGCCCGCGCTCCCGGTGGTGCCCGCCGCGCCGCTGGTGCCCGCGCCGCCGTTGGTCCCAGCTGTCCCGCTGCCGCTACCGCCGCCGCCGCAACCGGTCGAGACGGCGAGCACGCCCGCTACCAAGATTCGTGCGCTGGTCTTGAACATCACGGATGGCCTCGCAGATGAGAGGTTTGTCGGTCGCGCTAAGGTTGGTTGGTCACGAAGCAGTAGAATCCGCCGTATCCGCCGGTGGAGCCGACGCACGCGGTGCCCGAGCCCACGCACGGGTCGCAGCCGCCGACGGCGATCGCCGACATCCAGTTGGCGCCGCTGCCCTGACGCGGCCACGAGTGGCCGCACCACGGCTTGCCGGACGCCGCCTTCGACGTCCAGTCGTTGCAGGTCGAATCGGTGGTCGGCGTCGCCACCGCGTACAGCATGCCGTCGGGTCCGGTGCCGGTCAGCACCGCGTGATTGTTCGCGCCGTCGGTTCCGTTCGGGACTCCGAACTCGTTGGGCAGGTCGTTCTTGATCGCGAGGTCGGCGTCGGCGGGCCGCTCCATGATGAGCTGCGCGACGTTGGAGGCGACCTGGCGTCCGAGCGCGTCGTACCAGGGCCCGGCACCGATGCGGTCTTTGGCGTGGATGGGACCGCCGCCCGCGCCGCCGGTGGTTGCGCTCAGGAACGCGCGCCAGGCCTTGCTACCCGCGCCGGGCATCGCGTTCTCCGCCACCTCGGCGCAGATCTTGTCGGCGCCGCGGAGCCCGGCGCCCGCGCCGGTCTCGCCGTGGGTGAGGTCGCCGCCGAGGCCGTTCTGGGTGCCCGCGATACGCTTGACGGCGTCGACGCTGACGACGAAGAAGCTGTACTTCGCGAGGTAGGGATTGCCGCCGGTCGATCCACCCGCGCCGGTCGATCCGCCCGCGCCGGCGCCGCCGGTCGTGTTGGAGCCGCCGCCGCACCCGGCGAGCGCGAGGGTGGCGGCAAACATCAAGGTCGGGATCGTGGGTCGTGGCATCAGGTTCCTCGTTGGTGTCGCGGTCGTCGTTGTCTTCGTCATTCTCATCATTCTCGAAGCCATCGCAGACAAAACTATTGGCAGATCTTCAGGTTGTCATCGCAGGTCGTCCCGGTCGGGCAGGGGGGCGCGCCGGCGATGCCGCACGACTGGACACCAGTGTCTACCGCCACCTCGACCAGCGACTGCATCGCCAGCCGCGCGCCGGGCTCGCCAGCGGGCGACTTCGACGAGATGCGGGTGACCTTGACGGTGGGGAAACCGGCGCGCCCGAGGTTGACGAGCGCGGTGATGAGCGGCGCCGGGACGTCGAACGAACCCGTGTCGGCGACGTCACAGTCGATCTCACCTTTGTAGCCGCCATGGTGCGAGATCTCGAGCTCGACCTTGATGCGCGAAATGTTCGCCACGCTCGGCGGAGTCCAGGTGACGTGCATGGGCTGGCCCGAGGTGACCGGGATCGGAACCTGGCTGGTGAGGCTGAGCGCGATCGCGCACTTGATCGCGGCCGTGACCTTCTCCGACTGCATGCTGACGTCGGCGCCTTCGGCGCAAGGCGGGAACGGCTGCAGTGTCGGCCCCGAGTAATTGTTCATCGGCGGCGTCGGATCCAGCGCGAGGCTCATGCCCGAGAGTCCGTCGACGTGGATCGTTCCCACGCCAATCGGACTCGGTCTCGTCACACACTGCTTGCTGTTGGAGCAGTAGGTGCCGGTCGCGCACGACGGGTCGCAGAAGACCGGGGTGCGCAGCTCGCAGCCGCCCTGCTGCTGCTTGAGCTCGGTCGGGTACTGGGGTGGCGGCGTGGGCGCATCGAAGAACTGCGCGGTGAACGTCGCGTATTGATCCCCCGGGAACAGATCGACGACTGCGTTGCCGAACACGGTTCCCTGCGCACCCGCGTCGGCGGACAGTGATCCCGACGAACAACCGGCGAGCAACGTCAACGCGAAGGCTACATTTCCGATCGACTTCATGCTCGACGCTCGCGGTTACGGGTGAGGGATGACGGCGAAACAGTAGAATCCGCCGTAGCCACCGGCGGAGCCAATCTGACGTGACGATGGCGTGCCCGCGCCCGTCTGCGTGAGCGTGCCGCCGGGCGCGCAGCCGACGGCGTTCCAGGCCGACATCCAATTGGTGCCGCTGCCCGAGCCCGGGGGCGTGCAGGTGCCGCTGCCGCCCGTGCCGCCGGTGCCCATGCCGAAGCTCGCGCACCACGAGCGCCCCATGCGCGGACACCCCTCTTTGGTGTTACGCGTCCAGCCCCAGCACGTGGCGCGATCCGCGTTCCAGCCGGCCGCCGTGCCGTCAGCGTCCGCCCCGCAATCGGTCATGTTGGCGCCGCCCATGGCGGTTGCCGATTGGGTGTACGTCTTGCCGTTGCTGCCGGTGCCGGTGGCGATTTCGTGGTTGTCGACGTCGCCGGTGCCGTCGGGGTTCTTGTTGAAGGCGCCGTTCTCGTTGGGGACGTTGTTCCTGATCGCCGCATCGGCGTCGGTTGGTCGGTCGCCGACCAGGTTGGTCAGATTCGCCGACCACAGCCGCCCGTTGCGGTCGTACCAGGGGCCGGTGCCGACGCGATCGACCGCGTTCACGGTCGGCGTGCTCAGGAACGCGTGCCAGACCTTGTTCGACTGGCAGGTCGAGACGTGCTCGGCCGCGGTCTGACAGATCTTGTCCGCGCCCACGAGGCCGCCCAGGTTGCCGCCGTACGCCGAGAACATGTTGTCGCTGCCCGCGAGCGCGCCACCCTGGCGGATGAGCTCGGCATTGCTGATCAAGAAGAAGCTGAACTTGTCCTCGTTCGCGGTCGGACACGTGCCGGTGGCACCCGCGGTGCCGGTGGTGCCGCCACGGCCCGCGCTGCCGGTCGTGCCGCCGCGACCCGCGCTTCCGGTGGTGCCCGCGGCGCCGGTGGTGCCCGCGGCGCTGGTCGTACCCGCGGCGCCGGTGCTGGTGGTGCCCGCGGCGCCGGTGGTGCCCGCGGCGCTGGTCGTGCCCGCAGAACCGGTGGTGCCCGCGCTTCCGGTGGTGCCCGCGGCGCCGGTGGTGCCTGCGGCGCCGGTGGTGCCTGCGGCGCCCGTCGTGCCCGCCCTGCCTGTCGTGTCGGGCGAGCTCCCCGGGCAGCCTGCGGAGAGCAACATCACGAGACCCAAAACTGGCGTCGGCGAGAAGCGCGTCGTCATGCGCGAATAGTGCGACAAGCGGCGCGCATTTCGTCACGAAATCGCAACCAAATCGGTGCGACTTGGACACATTCGTAACAAGAACGTTCGCCCCAGATGAGCCGTTTTTCGACGACGGCGTTCTTGATGGCCGGTCGCGCTATTTGCCGCTCGAGCCGACGTGCGCGCCCACCGCGCGCTCGAGCGCGACGTGCGCCTTGCGAAGATCGAGCCGGGTCTGGATGAGCTCGGTGCGGGCGCGCAACACGAGATCTTCGGACGCCACGACCGCGGGCAGATCCAGCTCCGCCGATTGGGCGGCGACCGCCATCAGGCGGTCGTGTTCGGCCAGCAGCGGCTCGATCACCACGTGCAAGCGGTTCAACACGGCGCGGTGGCTCTCGATCGAGGCGAGCGCGCGCGCGATGTCGGCGCGCAGGGTCGCGAGCGTGCCGACCACGCCGGCGCGCGCCGCCTCCCGCGCGGCGGTCGCCGACTTCACCCGGCCGCCGTTGGTGTTGAGCAGCGGCAACCCCACGTCGACGCCGAACACGAGGTCGGTCGCGTCGATCGCGACGTCGTTGCGGCGCAAGCGCGGGATCGCGGCGAGCGAGAACCATGGCCAGCGCGCGGCGGTCTCGGCGCGCAACGTCTGTTCGGCCGCCAGGTAGCGCGCGCGCGCGGCCGCGAGCGCGGGGCGATCGGCGAGCGCACGGTCCTCGAGCTCGGCCGCCGGTGGCAACGGGGCGTTGACGCCGTCGTCGCCCAGCGCCCCGACGGCGGTGACGGCGCCGGCGGGCGGACCGACGCCGAGCAGCTGCACCAGCGCCGCGGCCGCCACCGTGCGCATCAGCAGGCGATCGCCGTGGGCACGCTCGGCGGTGGCGAGCGACAGCTGGGAGAGATCCAAATCGAAGCGCGTGGTCCCACCCTTCGCGACCCGCCGGCTGACCAGCTCGGCCAGCTTGCGGCGGTTCGTGATGGTGTCCTCGGCGACGCGGATCTCCTCGTCGATCGCGAGCAGCGTCGCGTGCGCGACGCGCACGTCACACGCGAGCATCCATTCGCGCTCGCTGACCTCGCGGTCGACCTCGTCGAGGCGGGCGGTGGCGGCGCCCTTGCGGCCCGCGCGCACGCCCGGCTGCGGCGGCGTCCACGACACCCGCGCGTCCCAGCCGAGGTTCGAGAACCCGCGCTGCACGTGCAGCATCTCGAGCCGCAGCACGGGGTTCGACAGCTCGCCCGCGGTCTGAATCTCGCCTTCGGCGATGCCGCGGGTGAGCCGCAACGTGCGTAGGTCGCGGTTGAAGCTCAGCGCGAGCGCGATGCTCTGCTCCTCGGTCAGCGCGCCCGCGGCCGAATTTGCGCCCGTCGCTGCCGGCGCGGCGGGCAGCGGATCGGCTCGGCGCAGCTCGGCCAACATCGCGCGCGTGTCGAGCGGCTCGGCGTGATAACAACCGCCCGCGATCAGCATCGCGGCGGCAATCTTGATCAAGGTTTTAGCGGCCATCGTAACCAGAGCGGATCGCGGCGGTCGCGATCGAAGACCACCGTCAGGGCGCCGCCACCGGGGGCGACCGTAACGCCTTCGGGCTTGAGGCGCGAGAACTGTCGCACCAGGTTCGCCTCCATGTGACCACCGCCGGGCTTCGCGATTCGCCACAGCGCGCCGCCGCCGTCCTTGGCGCGGCCCTTGGGCGAATTGGCGCACAGGACCAGTGCGCCACCGGGCGCGAAAAAAAGATCGGCGATGCCCTGGGGAACGGGCGGGCTGCCCGCGGCCGGGCTGCCGACGACCGGGACCGCCAGCTTCACCTGGCCCCACAGTGTGAGGTCGCCCTTCGCGAGCTTGCCGCGCGCGAACACCTCGCCGGGGCGGTCGAGCCGAAGGATCGCCGCGGAGTCGTCGGCGAGCAGCGGCGACTTGAGGCCGACGTAGAGCGCCCCGTCGTGGAACGCGAGGCCCTCGAGGTCGACGGCGGAGTCGGCGGGGAAGCCGAGCTTCTCGAGCAGGTTCGCGACGTCGCCCTTGCCGTGTAGCAGATCGAGCGCGTACTTGACCTTGAGCTGCCGGCCGTCGAGGACGAGCTCGAGCAGCTGGCGGCGCGCCTTGGCGACCTTCCCCTTCTTGTTGGGAGAGTGCGAGGTGAGCAGATAGAAGCTGTTGCCCGGGCCGGCGGCGATCGCCTCGGCGTCGTCGACCTCGTCGACGCCCGCGATCAGGACCGGCTCGACGTCCAGCACGCCGTCGCGACCGAGCGCGAGCACGAACGGCGCGTGGCGCTCGTGCTCGTCGAGGTCGATGGCGTCGTCGACGACGACCAGGTAGCGATCTATCGACGGCGCCCACGCGAGCCCGGACATCTCGAGCGCGGGGACGCGCGCCCGCAGCGCGGGCGGCACGGTAATGGCCGAAGGTTCCGCGGCCATCGGTGCCGCCTCAATCACCGGTGCACCGGCCCGCGCGGCCGCCGCGACCAGCAGCGCTGCGCCGAGAACGCCGCCGAGCACCATGCGTTTGTCCGGTTCCACGGATCAGAATCAGAGGCGGATGCGGACTTCTTCTCCGGGGGGGACGGCGCGCATCGCGTCCGAATCCGACGCGTCGACGCGGATCAAGCGGCCCCAGAGCGGAACTTGCGGCGACGATCGCAGCCGCATCGGCATCTCGACCACGGTGGGCGACACCTCGAAGACCTTCCCGCGCACGCTGCCCGCGAACAACCCGGTGCGGCTCACGAGCGCGGTCATGCCCACGCTGATCGGCTTCTGCTCGCGGGACGGCACGTAGATCTCGAACACGCCCGGGCGGTGGGCGACGATGACCACCGCCGGTTCACCCGCCGCCACCATCTCACCCGGCCGCCGCATGATCGTGCTGACGAAACCGTCGGCGGGCGCCTTGAGCACCAGCGTGGCGATCTTGAAGTCGATCTGCGCGATGACGGCCTTGTTGACCCCGAGCGCCTCGCGCAGCGGCGCGATCCGCAGCTGAACCGCCGCCGTGTGTTTGTCGACCTTGCCGGTCAGCGCCTTGCCGTCGAGACCCGCGCGGCCCGCGGCCTTGGCCTGCTCGTAGCTGCCGACCCGCGCTGCCAGCGCATCGCGCTCGCGCAGCTTGGGCTCGACGTCGGAGGCTTTGACCAGCTGGTCGCCGAGCAGGCTGTTGAGGCGCTCGACCTCCTTATCGAGCGCCGACAGCGCCGCCGTGTCCTGCTGCGCGCTCGCCACCGTGCGCAGCCGCCAGACCTCGGCCCGCGTCACCGAGTCCTCTTCCTTGCTGGCCTCGGCCCAGAGCTTCGCCTCCAGCATCGTCTGTTCCGCGACCGCGCGCTGGCGCTCGAGCTCGAACGGTTTGGCGTCGAGCCGAGCGACCACGTCGCCGGCTTTGACCGCCTGGCCCACGCTCACCAACAGCTCTGTCATGCGTCCGCTGGCGGGCGACGCGACGTTGAGCGGAATCGCCTCGGAGAATCCCCGCGCCGAGCCGGTTCCGAGCCCGGCGCTGCGGGCGAGGAAGAAGACCGCGAGCGCCGCGATCAGCACGAGCGGCGCGGTGCGCGCGACCGTGCGAGCCACCACGCTCGAGCGTGCTGGAAGCGAGACCGGGAGGAGGGATGCGTCCATCGTTGGTGAGTCCTGGTGTTGATTAGACTTCGAGCAAGCTCTCTTGCATCAATAGCGATGGGCCTTCGACCCCTTTGACCTCGGAAAGGTCGCGCAGCAACAAGCCGCCCGCCTTTCGGTTGCTGAGCCGGAGCTGGTACGACTGCTCCTGCAGCTCGCCGCCGAGATCGCGCATGTTGACCAGCGTGAAGCCGCGGCAGTGCCGGCTGAGCACCCGCGCGAGCGAGGTCTGCGCGGCCTCCTCATAGCCGGCGCGCAGGCGCAGGATCGCGTCGTACGACCGCCGGCTGCCGAACCCGGTCCAGTAAAGCAGCAGCGCCGCGGTGGAGAACACCAGCGCGCCCAGCACCGCGATCCCCATCGACGTGACGCCGCACGCGACGCCCACCGCGAGGCTCGCGAACGCGAACACCAGGTCACGCGTGTCCTTGAGCGTGGCGCGGAACCGGATCAGCGTCAGCGCGCCGACCAGGCCGAGGCCGCGCGCGATGTCGTCGCCGATCGCCAACATCGCGGTCGCCGCCACCGGGCCGCCCAGCGCCAGCGTCTGCACGAACCCGCGCTGATACGAAAGCCCCTCGTACGTCGCGCGGTAGATCCACGCGATCGACGCCGAGAGCACGAACGACAGGACCAGCGTCGACAGCGCGATGTCCCAGCCGACACGAATGTCACCGCCCCACATGGGTTTATTCGCCTCCTTCTACGTCTTCGAGAAAGCCGCGCGAGTGACCTTGCCAGCCGTCGCTCTCCGCCAACTCTTGGCCGAGGGCGGCGATGTACTTCGAAAACGACGTCGGCCGCAATTGCAGCATCGCGATCGTCGGACCCAGCCACGCGGGCGCGGCCTGCACGAACTTCATCTCGATCAGCACGCGCATCGCCTGGTGGCCGCTGCGCTCGAGCAGGTCGACCGGGATCCATCCCGTCGGGCGGCCCCGCAGCTCGAGGCCGCGCGGGCGCTGATAGCGGATGTCGCGGTCGAACGTCAGTCGGAAGCGGCCGCCGTCACCGAGACTGGACAGCGCCAGCCGGCGAGCCGACACCAGCAGCGTCGGCTCCACCATGTAGCGGTGGTAGAGGAACATGAAGTCGTTGAGATCGTTGCTCGGCTTCACCTGATCGAGCGCCTCGAGACGGCCCGCGATCACCGCCTGCCCGATCTCCTGGGTGACGGTCGTGCGTTGCTTCAGCGTCACCGCCTTGAGTCGCTTTTTCACCTCGAGAAAAGACGGGCTGGTCGGGCTGTCGTAGGTTCGCACGCGCAGCTTGAACCGCAGCGGGGCGCCCGACAGGTGCGACTCGAAGAACGAGCGCTTGGGCGAGTCCAGGTAGAACGAGATGTTCCGCTGCGGGCCCTGGCGGCAGAACGGATCCAGCTCCATTTGGCGGAGCGCGTGCTCGAGCAACGCCTCGGCCTGGGGCTCGGTCGCCCAGAACTTCACCTCGTAGCGCTGCCCGGTCGTCGCCGCGACGAACTTCTGGTCGGCGGGCTCGATCGCGCGCGGAACGGCTATCGCGGAAGCGGTGGCCACGAACCCCCAGCTAAGTCCAGCGACATGTCGGTGTCAAACAAGAAACAACCTTTCCCCCTGAAATGACGGACCTTTTTCCGCGGTGCGTGTACGTTTTTGTGAGCTGTTTTCTGATTTGCCGTACCCGTCAAACTTAACCGCGCGAGCCGTCACGGCCAGAGCTTCCGCTCGCTGCCGTCCGGGTAGACCGCGGTCGCGCTGTCGGGGCCCCGATCGATGCGGAGCAGCGCGCCGTTCGAATACCCGACAGCGTACGACATGCCGACGTCGATGAGGAACAGCCGGCCGCCGTAACGCGTCACCATTTCGCCGGCTGCGCGGTTGCCGAGCGGGTCGCCGGGAAAGTCGAGCTCGCCGGGGTCGTGCCCGAACACCAAGTGGGCGGCGGCGAGCGGCGCCAGATTGAGGTCGATCGGGAGCAGCGGGTCCGAGCCCATCCACCACGCGCTCGCCTCCAGCAGGCTGCTGTCGCCGGTGACGAAGGGGTGGCCGAAGTCGGGCACCGCGCGGCCCGCGAACCGATCGCGGAACGTCTGGTCGATCTTGCTCGCCTTCATGCCGTTGGTGTTGCCGCCGTGACAAAAGAACCAGTCGTCGACCTGCGCGGCGATGGGACGTTGGTAAAGCCACGCGCCGTACTTGGTCTCGCCGGCGGCGACGGTGTCCGGGTCGAGGCCCAGGGTCGCGGACAGCTCGTCGCGGAAGTCCTTCACTTTGTCGCTGGTCGGATCGGCGACGAACTCCGCTTCGTGGTTGCCGAGGGTGACCACCAGGCGCCCGCCTGCGGCCTCGGCCTCGGGCTCGAGCGCGATCAAGAGGTCGATGATCTGGGTTGCGGCGGAGCCCTTGTCGATCACGTCGCCGGTCACGATCAGCGTGCGGGTTCCGCCTGTCCAGTGTCGGGGCGCGCTGGTGGTGATGAGGCCGGCGGACGACAGCACGCGCGTCGTCACCTCGAAGTCGCCGTGCAGATCGCCGAGCACGTCGATCTCGCCGGCGCCGGTCAGCGTGACGACCGCTGGATACTTCTGCCAGTCGCGCGACGGCGCGGCGGTCTGCGAGTGACAGCCGGCGACGGCCGCGAGCGCGAGCGCGGCGACGTCCAAGCGATGCAACCTCATGAAGACTGAAATATTGCGAAACCCGCCGGGTCAGGGCAAGCCCGGGCCGCGGTTCATCGACGCAAAATGCGCCACGCACGGTCAACTCCGTGGCGCGTTACGGTCGGCGCGAGCGCCCCTTCGCGGCGAGAGGGCTCGCCAGACCGGGCGCGTGTGTCAGTCAGTCGCGCCCGCGTCGCGCGACGTGCCCGCCGGCAGCGCTCCGGCAGCCAGCTGGCGGATTTCGTCCTCGGTGAGCGCGCGGCGGTAGAGCAGGACCTCGTCGAGCAGGCCCGGGAAGAGCTCAGTCGGGACGTTGCTCGGGCCATTGCCGTTGCCGCCGATGATCACCGGCGTCACATCGGGCGCGAAGTGGCCTGCGAGGTCGCCGCTCGCAACCAGCACGCCGCTGACGAACAGTCGGGCCTCGACGCTGTCGTACGTGCCGGCAATGTGCACCCAAGTTCCCCGGGCGACAGGGTCGGGCGCGGTGATCGCCGCGACGCCGGTCGCGGGCATGATGAAGAGATGCGGATGCGCGTCGATGTTCAGCGCCAGGTGATAGTGCTGATCGTAGGTGGTTCCCTTCTGTCGTGACAACGCGGTGGCCCACCCGATGGTCGTGCTGTTGGGGTCGGGCGTGATCGTCCCCTCGAGGTTCACCCAGGCTGCGACAGTGACTTGATCGTCGATGGAATCGATCGACGGCGAGGGGACGACCCCGATCCAGCCCTTCGCCGCCACGTCGACGCCGCCGCCCGCGCGGCCGGCCGTCCACGCCGTGGCGGGGTCGAGCTGATAAAGCGTGCCGTTGTTGTTGTACAACGCCGCATCCTGCGCGGCGCTGCCGGTGCCGTCGTCGAGTCGCCACCAAGCGATCAGCCCATCGGCCAGGTTGGGAAAAAAACAACCCCCGATGCCGCCGTCCGCGCACGGGTCCGGATCGACCGCCACCAGGATACGCGTCGAGCAACCGAGCACGATGGCCGCGACCGCGAGGGCGAACGGCGCGCAGCGAAGTTCAGAGCCGCGCAAGCACGCCTCCATGCACGAACAACGACGGCCGCCGGAACGTCGCGATGTCGGCGCCGTTGACTCGCACCACCTCCTCCGGGAGGGCGAGCAGGGCCTCCACCTCGGCCGTGAGCGCCACGTGCGGTCCTAGCACGAACGCGAGCCCGGCGCCGACGCCCGCGATCACCGTCCACGAGTCGAGATCGTGCAGGCGGCTGGCGGGCGTCGCGCCGATTCCGCGCACCCGCAAGTACTGGAGACCGACGCCCAGCGACAGCATGGGTTGCACGGCGGCATCGGGGCGGAGGATCTGCACCGCGCCCAGCGTCCCCGCCGCCCGCTGGAGACGAGCGGCGGTGCCGTTCGGCCTCGAGACCTCCGCTCCCGGGCCGAGGCCCGTCACCCAGAGCCGCAGCCCGGTGCCCCGCCGATTCGTGGCCGACACGCCCGCGGTGGGGGCGAAGAATAGTGGTGCATTCTCGATCGGCGCGATCACGCCGGCGCCGATCGACAACGCGAGGCCGCTCGCGGTTCGGGCCAACTTCGGCGCCGCGTTGGTTTGCGGCAGACGCTCGGCAACCGGCGGCGACGGCCACAGCCCGGCCAGGCTGGCGCGCACGAGCTCGACCGCCTCGATCGCCAGCTCCGCGGCCGCGCCGTCGACGTCGCCAGCCCGGATCGCGACCCGGTGGACCGAGGTCGTGCGGGTCAGGCGGTTGGAGACCCACACCGCCACGCTCTGCGGACTGTCGCCCCCGTCGCGCACGATGGCGAACGCGGCCACCGGCGCGAGGTCCTGACCGGCGGTCTCGAGCTGGCTCATGACGTCGAGGTTGCCATCGAGCGGTTTGTTGATCACGGTGAACGGTGCCGCAGCGAGCTCGCCGAGGATGCGCGCCATCGCGTTACGCGTCACCTCGTCTTCCGTTGCGGGCGACAGCACCACGACCAGCCCACGCGACGCACCCGTGGCGGCGGTGAGCTCCGTGATGTCGGCTTGCGCGTGCGCCCGCGGCTCGGCCGCCGCTGGCAGAGCGGCCGCCGCCACGAGCAGCAGCGTCACCGCCGCGAGAGGCGGCAGGCGCCGCAGAAGCCGATCGTCAGCCATTCGTGAATGCCTAGTTATTGTCGCATCGTAAGAGAAGTTGTCCGCCTGAAAACCGTGTTACTTGAAAGCGCGATGAAGGGGCTCGGAACGCGGGTGGCCGCCGGCGTCGCCGCCGGGGTCGCGATCTACGTCGGGTTCTCGATCTGGGCCGACGTGGGGCGGGTGGGCGCGGCGCTGAGGTCGTTCTCCGGATGGGCCGCAGCCGGCGCCTGTTTGTTGGCGGCCGGCAACTATGCCATCCGGTTCGGGCGCTGGCAGTACTACCTGCGCGTGCTCGGCCTGCGCATCGCGCCCGGCGACAGCGCGACAGTGTTCCTGGCGGGGTTCGCGCTCACGGTGACGCCGGGCAAGCTGGGCGAGGCGGTGAAGGCGCTCCTGCTGCGAGCCTCGCACGGGATCTCGGCGACGCGCACCGCGCCGATCGTGATCGCCGAGCGCGTGACCGATCTCATCGCCCTCTTGCTGCTGGCCCTGGTCGGCGTGTTCCAGTTCGACGTCGACCGCCGGTTTCTGATCATCGGCGCGGGGCTGGTCGCGGCGGGGGTGCTGGTGATCTCGGTCGACGCGCTCGCGCAGCGCGCGATCGCGATTGCCGGGCGGCTGCCGCTCTTGCGCCGGTTTGCGCACCGGATGGAGGAGTTTCACGCCCACACCGCGGTGCTGCTGGCGCCGCGGCCGCTGTTGATCGCGAGCGCGATCGCGGCCGGCGCTTGGTTCCTCGAGTGCGTCGCGTTCTGGCTGGTGGTGCGCGGTTTTCCCGGCGCCATGATCGACCTGCGCGCGGCGACCTTCATCTACGCGGCGATGACGGTGGCGGGGGCGCTGTCGTTTTTGCCCGGTGGGCTGGGGGTGACCGAGGCCGGCATGCTGGCGCTGCTGGTGCGCTTCGGCGTCGGCATCGATCGCGGCACCGCGGCCGCCGCCACCTTCGTCACCCGCGCCGCGACGCTCTGGTTCGCGGTCGCGTTGGGCTTGCCTGCGCTCATCATCTACACGCGGCGAAAACACGTGCGGGAACGCGACTTGGTGGCGGCCGCGGCGCTCGCGGCATCAGAGACTAAGAGCGAAGCGCAGTAACACCTCGTGCTCCAGCACGCCGTCGACGGCGAGGGTCTTGATCGTCTCCGACGTGCCGCTCCAGTAGTTGCCGGTGTAGTTCAGCGAGAACCGCACCAGCCGCCCGCGCCAGTAGTTGAGGCCGAGCGAGCCCGAGACGACGCGGGTGGTGGCGCGGTTGGGGTTGCCGAGTGTGGGTAGGTTCGAGGTCACGTCTTCCTTCAACAGCTCGCCGCGCAGCACGAACATCAGGCCGGGATCGAACGGGCGATCCTCGAACCGCGACCGGCGCTCGGGTCGCACCGGCAACTGGAGACCCGGCACTGGCAGCAGCCGCCCGTCGCCAACCAGCCACACCCACGCCTCGCCGTAGCCGGCGATTCCCTGCAGCGAGGCGTCGCCCCTCGGCTCGATCGGGCCACCGGGGCCCGCGGACACATCGACCTCGGACAGATCCTGCTTCTTGAACACGCCCTCGGCGCGGAGGCCGAATCGGTTTCCGATCGGGACGCTGAGCTCGCCTGCGAACGCCATCACCCGTCCCTGCTCGCGCATCTCCAGATCGGCGGTGTTGCTCCAGCGCGGGTTGATGAACTGCAGGCCACCCGCCGTCGCCTGCACCGGGAACGCCGCGCCGAGCACGTGGCGCCCGTACCAGGCCGAGCCACCGATTGAGGCACTGCGCGCGCCGAACGGCGCCAGCACGAGCCGGCCGATCGCGTCGGGTTGGTTGTCGAGGTTCCGGTACCCGGGACCCTCGCCGTTGAACAGTCCGGCCGAGTAGTAAAACATGCCGGCGACGAGGCCGTGGGCCATCACGCCCACCTCCTTGTTGCGCGGCACGCCCAGCGTGCGCACCGCCATCGAGCGCTCGATGAACGGTGTGTACGCGTCCGACGTGCGGTTCTCGAGCGTGAAAGGTGCGTCGAACTGGCCGGCCTGGACGATGAAGCGATCGCCGGGCGGGGCGAACGCGACGAACGCGTCCGCGGTCGCGAGCGCGCTCGGCGCGACCGAGCCCGCGCCTTCGGGTGGCAGCGGCGTCATGTCGATCGCGACGTCGAAATAGAAGAGGTGCGACAGCCAGCCCGCGAGACCGACGCGCGCCCGCCGAAGGTACGCGCCGCTCTTCGGCGTCTGGCGGGGGAAGAACGCAGCGTCGACCTGCAGCCGCGCGGTCGGCATCAGCACCACCTCGCCGCCCGAGGTGCGCAGCACGGCGTGCTCGTTCGCCCCCGAGGACGAGTCGCCGGGCTCGCGCGCCGGTTCGCGGGTCGAGGGCGGGCCCTCGTCTTCGCCCGGCGTCACCGCCGCCGCGGGCACCGCCGCGACGAGGCTCAGGGTCAAGAGGCCTGCGGCGACGAGGAGCTTGGGCGGAACCACGAGACTTGCTTATTGTAACCGGTGCAGCGGAAAGTCCCGAAAGTGGACGATTTTCCCGGCGTCCCCGTCAAAGTGACCGCGGCGACGCTCGCGGATCTCGCGCGCAAGTATGGCGCGCTGGCCGCGCTGCGCAGCCGCCGCGACGGCGGCGGTCCCGCGGCCACGCGCGACGAGCTGCGCGCGCTCGCGACCGAGTTCCCCGGCTGCCTGCGCGAGCTCGACACGCTGGGCGCGGCCGAGATCGCGCGCCGCGCGGCCGCGTGCGCCGGCGCCGCGGCCGGCGCGCCGAGCGAGCCGTGGATGGCGTGGATAGCGGCGTACCATGCGCTGGTCACGCGCGCGCTCGGCGCGCGAGCCGGCCGCGCCGACCGCACCGCCCGCGGCAGCGCCGCAGCCGACGCGTTCGAGGCCGCCGCGCTCGTGCCGCCCGAAGGGCGGGTCAACGTCGTCGTCCTGCGCGAGATCGGCGCGCGCTTCGGCGTCCCGGCCGAGGCGGTCGCCGCGGCGCTGTTCCCGGTGCGGCGCACGTCGCCGTACAAATTGTAAACCTCCGGGCCGTTCGGCGCCCCGGCAGCGCCCGGCAGCCCCCGCGGCGGGCCGCCGCGCCGGGCCGCGCCGCGCCCAGCGTCGGGCCGGCGCCGCGGCAGCGCCGCGCCCAGCGTCGGGCGGCAGCGTCCCGGCGAAGCCGCAGCAGCGTCCCGGCGAAGCCTGCGGGTGTTACGTGCGGTGCGAAAGTAGCGTCTCGCTTCACCGCAACCGCCGCACGTGGCTTTTTCCGGCGCGTGGGCTGCCCTCTCGAAAGTGAAATGCAGCCCACGCGCCGGAAAAAGCTCTCAAGCGGCAGAGGGCGCACGGGAGACACGGGCGCAAGCGCCGCGCGAAGTGATGCGAGGTGTTTGAGGCGGCGCCGGGGTTCTGGTGCGGCGCCGGTGCTACAGCCCCGCGAGCAGCTTCTCGAGCGCGTCCGGTTCGGTCACCGGCAGCTCGCAGCGGCCGCGCACGCAGACGTAGGCGGTGGGTTTGCCGCCGACGGCGGTCTTGTCCGCGACGAACGGCGCCAGCCGCGCGAGCGCGCTGACGTGCGGCTCGGAGACGACCGACAACACGCGGCCGGGCACGAACCGGCGGCGGAGCACCGCCAGCAGCGGCTCGGCCGCGCTGGGGGCGGCGTCCGACGGGGTGACGATCGCGATCTCCTTGGCGTCGCTCGCCAGCCAGTCGACCGCCAACAGCGCCTCGGTGAGCGCGAGTGGGTTTTCGCGCAGCACGCCGCCCAGCGCGGCGAGGGCGCGGTCGGCGATCACGCGCCAGCGGTCGTCCGACGTGAAGCTCGCGAGCCGCAGCGCCACCAGCGTCGCCACCGAGCTGCCCGACGGCTCGGCGCCGTCGTAGGCCGGCTTCTCGCGCGCGATCAGGCGCTCGTGGTCCGACGCGGTCATGAACCAGCCGCCGGCGGGATCCGCGAAGTGGCGTTCGAGGTCGTCGCCGAGGCGCAGCGCGCCCTCCAACCAACGGCAGTCGCCGCTCGCTTCGTAGAGGTCGAGCAGGCCGGCGGCGAGGAAAGCGTAGTCGTCGAGGAAGCCCGCGACGCCGACGCGGCCGTCCTTGAAGCTGCGCCCGAGCCGGCCCGCCGGTCGCATGTGATCGAGGATGAACGCCGCCGCGCGCGCCGCCGCCTCGACGTAGCGGGGCTCGTCGAGCACGCGGCCGCCGACCGCGAGCCCCGAAATCATGAGCCCGTTCCACGCCGCTAGGATCTTCTCGTCGCGCAGCGGCGGGGGCCGGCGGGCACGAACGTCGTAGAGCCTCGCGCGCGCCGCCGCCAGCGCCGCCCACGCGGCCTCGTCGGGACGCGCGACGTGGAGGATGTTCGCCCCCGGGAGCTCGTGGAAGTTGCCGGCGCTGGTGACGCCGTAGTGACGCAGGAAGCGCTCGGCGTCGGGGCCGTCCCCCAACACCGATCGGATCTCGGCCTCGCTCCAAACGAAGAACTTGCCCTCCACACCCTCGGAATCGGCGTCGGTGGCTGAATAGAAACCGCCGTCCGGCGACGTCATCTCGCGCATCACGTAGTCGAGCGTCTCGCGCGCGACGCGTGCGAAATCGCGGCGGCCTGTGGCCTGGTAGGCCTCGGCGTACGCGACCGCGAGCAGCGCATTGTCGTACAGCATCTTCTCGAAGTGGGGCACGAGCCACTCGGCGTCGGTCGAGTAGCGGTGGAAGCCGCCGCCGAGCTGGTCGTACATGCCGCCGCCCGCCATCTTCTCGAGCGTGAGCGCGGCCATCACCAGCGTCTCGGGGTCGGCGCTGCGCGCGTGGTGGCGCAACAGCACGCGGATCGGGACGTTGGATGGGAACTTGGGCGCGCGCCGCAGGCCGCCCTCGCGCGGATCGAAGATGCGCTTGAGCACGTTGACGGTGTCGGCGACGACCGACGCGGGTGGGAGGGCGCCGCCGCTCGGGTCGTCGCCGCTTTCGTGGCCGGCGCGCGCGGGCTCCATCTGTCGGCGCACCGATTCGACCAGCGCCGCCGCCGCGCGCGTGACGCGCTCCGGATCGCCGAGGTACGTCTCGTACACCTCGGCCAAGAGGCGCAGGAACCCCATCCGCGCGCCGCGCGCGCCGTCGCGGGGCGGAAAGTAGGTGCCGCCGAAGAACGGCTCACGCGCGGGCGTCAGCCACACGCTCATCGGCCAGCCGCCCGAGCCGGTGAGCGCCTGCACCGCCGCCATGTAGATCGCGTCGACGTCGGGCCGCTCCTCGCGGTCCACCTTGATGCACACGTAGTGGCCGTTCATGAACGCGGCGATCTCCTCGTCCTCGAACGACTCCTCCTCCATGACGTGGCACCAGTGGCAGGTGGCGTAGCCGATCGAGAGGAACACCGGCCGCGCGAGCCGCCGCGCCTCGTCGAACGCCTCGTCGCCCCAGGGCCGCCAGTCGACCGGATTGTGCGCGTGCTGGAGGAGGTAGGGGCTGGTCTCGCGGACGAGCCGGTTCGTGTAGCGTGGCTCGCCGTCTTCGAAGTGACGCGTGCGCGGCGCGTAGCCGCCGGGCGCCGCACGCTTGGCGGCCAGCGCCGAGGCCAGCTCGCCCGCCAGTGCGTCGCCGTACGCGGGCGCGGCGGGAGGTTCGCGAAAGCTCGGCATCGGGCCCGGCAGTCTACGGGCCGCCACGTCAGCGGTCGAGCACCTCGCGGACCTCGTCGACGAGCTGCCCGCCGGTCGCTCGCCGAGCAACCGCGCGCGGGCCGCTACACGGTCGCGATCTTCTGGACGACCTCGTCCATCTGGGCGTTGCTCGTGAACCCGATCGTGAACGCGTCGATCTCGTTCAGGCCGACGGCGTACCCGATATTCGTGTCGAGGTCGTTCGCGAGCTGGCCCTCGCCCAGGATCTTCATCCCGACCACACCCTTGCCGGCGGCCTTCATCTGTCGGAGCACGCCCAGCACGGTGGCGGGGTCCGAATCCATGATCACGCCGGCGGGGTTGATGCGCGCGAGGTCGACGTCGACCCATGGCGTTTGAGCGGCGAGGCGCAGCGCCTGGATGGTGTGGCAGGAGACGCCGTGCGCGCGGATGGCGCCGCTTTGTTTCGCGAGGTCGAGCGCCATCATCGCGCCCTCACACTCGCTCACCCAGTTGCCGCTCTGCTTGTTGTGCAGGAGCACGATGTCGATCGTGTCGACGCCCAGCTCGGTGCGGAACCGCGCGAGGTCGGCTTCGACGCCGGCCTTGGTCTGCGCGCTGGTCTTGGTGAGCACGGTGACGTTCTGCCGGCCGACCTGCTGGATGGCGGCGGCAACCTGCGGGTGCGCGCCGTACGCGTCGGCGGTCTCGAACAGGGTCAAGCCCTGGTCATAGCCGTGCACGAGCACATTGGTGAACGCCGTCCGGCCGAGCCGGGTCTGGTCCGAGGCGCCGCCCGAACCGTGCGTGCCGCTGCCCATCGCGAGCCGCGACACGACGATGCCGGTCGATCCCAGCACCACGCGGTCGGTGGCAGTTTTGTGTGTGCCGCCGTCGGTCGTGGTGGTCGAACCGTCGGGCGGAGCGGCGCTCTGCATGCGAGGCGTGGCGCAGCCCACCGCCGCCCCCACCAGCGCTCCCGAAACCCCGTGCACGAACTGCCTCCGTGTCGGTCGCATGCCCCTGAGTCTAGCGCTGATATCGGGGCCGGGGTAAGGGATGGCATGTCTCGTTTTCTGCTGATTTGTGTCGGCGGGGCGCTGGGCACGGGCGCGCGTTACCTGGTGTCGTCGGCGATGGCGCGGCTCGCGCAGTTCCCGCTCGGGACCCTGACCGTGAACGTCGCAGGATCATTTCTGATCAGCCTGGTCATGGGCTGGGCCGCCGACCGTGGTGGAATCCCCGAGGGCACGCGCCTCGTCCTGGTGACCGGCGTGCTCGGCGGCTTTACCACCTACTCGAGCTTCAACTTCGAAACCCTGCGCCTCGCGCAAGCGGGCGCACCCGCGCTCGCGTTCCTGAACCTGGGCGTGACCCTGTTCGGCTGCCTCGCCGCCGGCATGCTCGGCCTCATGGCCGCGCGCGCGATGGGTTGACTGCGCGGCCTCTTACTTCTCAAACATCTGGTCGACGGGGACGACGCGGCAGTTGTCCTTCTCGAACGCGATCGGGAAGCGTTTGATGACCTCGTCCTCGGCGACGATCGCCGACGGCGTGCCGCCGGTGTCGTAGATGATGGGCGTCGGACCGCCACCGGCCAGCTGGTCCACGATCGGCTGGCCCTTGTCGGCGACGATCGCGATCGACAGCCCGGACAGCGACAGGTGCTTGCGCACGGCACGGTCGACGTCGGCCTTCTTCATCTTGGGTAGCCGCGCTTGCAGCTCCTTGACCACGTCTTTGCCGGTGACGACGCCGTCGATCGCGTAGCCGAGCCGGCGCGAAACGTCCTGCGCCCACAGGCTCGCGTAGTTGGCGAGGAACGTCTTGGTCGCCTGGAACGACTTCTCGGGGATGCCTTCTCGGATCAGCTTGTCGGTCTCGTACAGCGCCGCGCGCAGCGCGAACAGGCTGTTCTGGGGCGGCACCGGGCGTAGCCAGATCTCGAAGTGCTGCTGCCGGCGCGCGATGTTGGGCAGCGGAAACGTCGTCCAGCCGTCCTGGATGAAGTTCTCGACGTAGGCGTAGTCGCCGTAGTTGAGCCCGCGTTGCTCGCGCAGGTGCATCATCAGCACGCCGTTGAAGGTGCGGTGCTCGCCCAGGTAGGAGCGCGCGACCGTCAGCGGATAGAAGTCCGGGTCCTTGCGCGTGACGTCGATCGGGTGACCGATCGAGATGGCGTGCGCGCGCGTGTCCTTCTCGACCACCAGCAGCTGGTTGGCCTTGTAGGTGGGCGCGGGCGGCAGCTTGGCGAGCGGCGGCGCCTTGGCGGGCAGCGACGCGAATCGCTTGGCGAACGCTTCGGCGAAGCCGTCCGGGTAACCACCCGAGACGCCGACGATCAGGCGGTCGCGCGTGAACATCTTGGCGTGCAGCGCGCGCACGTCGTCGAGCGTGATGGCGCCGAGGCCCGCGACCGTGCCCTCGGTGGGCCGACCGTAGGGGTGCCCCTTGTAGAGCACGGTCGACATCGCCTGCTTGCCGAGATCCTCGTCGGCGTTGCCGCGCAAGGTCTTGGTGACGTGGTCGAGCGCGTCCTGCTTGTTGCGCGCGAAGTCGTCCTCGGCGAACCGGGGCGCGAGCACCTGGTCGGCGAGCAGGTCGGCGAACTTCGCGAGGTTGTCGCGGTGGACCATGCCCTCGAACACCATCGACTCCTTGTCGCCGGTGACGCGGATCTGCGCCGCCAGCGGGTAGAGCGCGTCCAGCAGCTCGGCGTAGCTGCGCGCCTTGCTGCCACCCTTGCCGACCATCTCGGCGGTCAGCGCGGCGAGACCCTCCTTGGCTTTCGGATCGTCGACCGCCCCGACCTGGAAGTAGAGCCGGATCGCAGCCAGCGGGCTCGACGGCGAGGGCAGGAACACGGTGCGGATGCCTGCGACCTTGGTCGGCGTCTTCGCCGCGGGCTTCGCGGCGGCGGGCTTGCCCTCGGCCGCGCGGGCGGGCGAGGCCGCGAGCAGAATCGAAAGCGTCGTGGTCATCGCCAGCCTCACGGTCGTCGCGCGCGTCATAACGTTCTTCATGTTGATGGCGTTGATGGCATGCATGGGAGTTTTCACTTGGCCGCCTTCGGTTTGGCGTCGGTTGCCGCCGGGCCCGCCTTCATCGTGACCACACTGCGGTTACCGCCGGTGAAATAGCTGCCCGCCACGCGTTTGACGTCGGCGCTGGTGACCTTGTCGTAGAGCGCGAAGTACGCGTTGATCGATCCGAGGTCGCCGGTGAGCGCGATGAACGAAGACGCGGTGTAGGCGATCCGGTTCGCGGTCGCGAGCTGACCCGCGAACGCGTACTTCACGTGCGACAGCACGTCGGCGAGCGTCTTGTCGTCGACGCCCTCGCGGGCGATGCGCGCGATCTCGTCGCCGATCGCCTTTTCGACGTAGCCGAGATCCTCGGGCTTCTTGACCCGCGCGATCACCGTGAACAAGTTGGGATCGACGTGCGCGTCGGCGGAGCCCGACAACGTCTCCACCTTCTGCTCCTTGATCACGAGTTGCTTGTAAAGCGGCGCGCGTTCCGCGAACAGCAGCTCCGCCAGCACGTCCAGCGTCGGCAGATCGACGTTGGTGGTCGAGAACGCGGGCACGTGATAGCCGGCGAGCAACATCGGCAGCGTCGCCCCCTTCCACAAGAGCTCGGCGCGCTTCTCCTTCTTCTGCGCCGGCTCGACCGGGACCGCGGGTCGCTGGCCCCCCGGCTTCCAGGCGCCGTATTTGTCCTCGATCAGCTTGAATACCTTGTCGGGCTCGGCGTCCCCGACCACCAGGATGACCACGTTGTCGGGGCGGTAATAGCGATCGAAGAACTGGCGAGAGTACGCGAGCTCCTTGGGCATGTTCTCGATGTCTTTGATGAAGCCCATCGTCGTGTGTTTGTAGGTGTGGGTGGAAAACGCGTTGTCGTAGAGCGTCTCGATCATCTTCTCGAGCGGGTTCGACGCGTTCTTGTTGTATTCGCCCAGCACCGCGCGCGCTTCCTTCTGAAACGCGGCGTCCTCGTATTTGAGGTTCTGGAACCGGTCCGCCTCGATGTCGACGATCTTGGGCAGCGCCGCCTTGCCCGCGAGGATGTGGTACACGGTCAGATCATCGGAGGTGAAGGCGTTCGAGTCGGCGCCCATCTCCTTGATGACCGCGTTGTAGGCCTCGGCGTTGTACTTCTCGGTGCCGCGGAACATGAGGTGCTCGAAGAAGTGGGCGAAGCCCGACTTGCCGGGCTCGACCTCGTTGCGGCTGCCGGTCCGCACCACGCTGTAATAAGCGACCACCCCGGGCGAGTCGTAGCCGACGACGTAGACCTTGAGGCCGTTGGCCAGCGTCTTTTCCGTCACCGGGAACGGGAACGCGAGACCCGCGGCTGACTTGGCGGCGGGCGGCGCGGCCGGGGCCGGGACGGGTGGTGGCGTCGCGGGCGCGCCCGCATCGGCGGCCGCTGATGGGCGCGACAGCACCGCCAACACCGGCAGCAACAGCGCCGCGGCGGTCAGCCCGGCGGTGACGAGAAAACGCATGGGTCCTCCATTTTATGCGGAACCTGAGCGGGTTCCGCACCTCCCGCGCAGAGCTTCGCGCGGCAAAGCCGCGCTCCGCTCAACGCGATTGTATTCAACGCGATAAGATGGTGGCGATGAGAACAGAATCGCCGGGCGGCGACAACCCGTTCTCGGTCGCCGGGCGCCTGCTCATCGACGGGCGCCTGCTGCCGGGCGTGGTCGTGGTGGCGAACGGGCGCATCGCCGAGGTGCGCACCGGGCACAACCTGGGCGAGGTGCCGGCGCCGCGTCTCGAGGCCGACGTCGTGTCCCCGGGGCTTTGTGATCTGCAGGTCAACGGCGGTTTCGGGCTCGAGGTCGGTGCCGACGCCGAGGCGTTGCGGGTGCTTGCGGCGTTGCTGCCAACCACCGGCGTGACCACGTTTCTTCCCGCGATCGTGAGCGCGCTGCCGCCCGATTACCGGGCGCTCGCCAAGGCGTGGGCCGCGGCGCGCGGCGCGCCGGGGGCGCGCATGCCTGGGCTGCATCTCGAGGGTCCTCTGCTGTCGCCGGCGCGCGCCGGGGCGCACCCCGCGGCGCCGATCGCCGCCGCCGAGGCGACGCTGGAAGACGTGCTCGATGGCTTATTGGCCGCGGGCGCGGTCCGGGTGATGACCCTGGCGCCCGAACGACCGGGCGCGCTCGGCCGCATCCGCCAGCTGCGCGCGGCGAAGGTCGTCGTGAGCCTCGGCCACACCGATGCCACCGACGACCAGATGCGCGCCGGCATCGAGGCCGGCGCCACGATGTGCACCCACCTCTACAGCGCGATGTCACCGTTTCACCACCGCGCGCCCGGGGCGGTCGGCGCCGCGCTGACCGACGATCGGCTGGTGGTGGCGCTGATCCCGGACGGCATCCATGCCACGGGCCCGGCGCTCGCGCTGGCGTTGCGCGCCAAGGGCGCGGCGCGCATCGTGCTCACCACCGACGCGATCTCCGCCGCGGGCGCGCCCGCGGGGAGCTACGCGCTCGCCGGCAAGCGGGTCATCTCCGATGGCACCAGCGCGCGGCTCGAGGACGGAACCCTCGCCGGCTCGACGCTGACGATGGACCGCGCCGTCCGCAACATGGTCCAGCTCGCAGGCGCCCGCATCGAGGAAGCGCTCACGATGGCCAGCACCGTGCCCGCCGCGCTGGCCGGCCTCAGCGACACCGGCCGCCTCGCCGTCGGCCTCGCCGCCGACCTCACCTTGTGGTCGCCCCGACTCGAAGTCACCGCGACCCTGGTCGGCGGCGACGTCGCCTATCGAAAGGGGTGACGGCCGTCAGTGCACGCGGCTCGTGTGGGGGAGGACGGCGAGGACCTCTGACTCGCGGGAGGCGAGCTCGGCGAGCCGGGCCGCGAACGCGTCCGATGACACGAGCGGCCGGGCCAGATCGAGGAAGATCTCGGCGTGGCGCTCTTCGGCGCCCGCGAGCGCGGCGTAGAAGTCGCCGAGCTCCGCGTCGCCGCGAGCGGCGAACCCGCGCGCCAGCAGCCCGAGCCGTTCGTGCGACCGCGCCTCGATGAACGCCGCGACCAGCAGCGCGTCGAGCAGCCGCTCCGGCTCGCGCCCACGCACCTCCGCCAGCAGCCCGCGCGCGTACCGGTTGGGCGTGTCGGTCTTGGTCGCGAGCCCGCGGCGCGCGATCAGCGCGCCCACCTGCACGACGTGGCTGGTCTCCTCGTGCGCCAGCCGCGACAGCTGCGCGACCGAGCCGTCCCGATGTGGATACCGCCGTACCAGCGACAGCGCGTTCTCCGCCGCTTTCCGCTCGCAGTGCAGGTGGTCGGACAGCAGCGCCCCGAGGTCCGCGGTGCTCGCCGCGAACCAGCGCGGGTGCGTCGACGACAGAAGAATCGAGCCCGGCGTCTGCATGGCCAACTTGAAAGCGCAGTAAAGCGCGGGGTCGGGCTACGGGCAACCGCCGGGGGGGGTTAGGGACGGGCTCAGGGACGGGCTAGGGACACCCAGCCTGGGGGTCGGCGACGCCGGGGGTGCAGAGCGAGCAGCTGATGCTGACCAGGGCGTTCGCCGGCGGTGGAGCGGCGCGGTCGATTTGCAGGACGCGGCCGTAGCCGGCGGCACATTCGCCCGCAGCGGCCGCGCGCAGGCTCCAGCAAGGCGGCGTGTTGCCGTTGTCGGCGCACGCCGAGAGCGCGGTGTTTTTGATCGTGCCGTTCGACTGCGGGATGCTGTCGGTGAGCGTGCAATCGGGCTGCACGCCATTGGACGGATTGCCGTCCTTGTCGGCGACCAGCTCCGGGACACACATCGTGTTCATCATCTGGGCGATCTTCTGGGCGATGGTGCTCAACGCGGGACCGTAGTTCGCCTCGCAGATCGAATAGACGAAGCCGTTGCCGCCGAACTCATGCGCGAACTGCTGCACGCGGACGCCGGGGTCGGCGAAGCTCCCGTCGGGGAAGTTGTTGCACGAGTGCGCGATCTCCGGCCAGGGACCGTCGGTGGTCACCGCCGGCGTCTTCCAGCGGACCTGGTAGTTTTGGTTCGGGCCCTGGATCGAGACGACCAGGATCTGGCTCGCCGGATCGGGCTTAAGCGACTTGACGCCGGCCGCGAACGCGGAGACCGAGATGAGCAGGCCCTGGTCCTCGGCCGAGACGCAGTTCTGATAGTTGACCACATCGGTGACCTGGCCGTTCGGCGCCAAGCGCCCCGGCTTGGCGCCGTCGCACAGGTGGCCGAACTCCGAGCAGCGGAAGCTGCCGCCTGGCCCGAGCGGCGACGCGAGGTTGGTGTTGGTCGTGACGTCGTAGAAGCTGTTGTTGATCGCCGAGCAGTCGTCTTCGTCGGTGAGCAGGACGATGCCGAGGTACGCCTCGGGACGCAGGAAGCCTTGGTTGTGCTGGGGCGGCGCGAAGCCGTCGGCGCCCAGCGCGCGGGTTACCGACCGCAGCTGCTGCTCGAAACCGCATCCGTTGGCGCCGAGCGGCGCGATGCACTGGAACACGGCAGTGATGTCGCCGGTGAAGTTGTTCTGCGGGTTGTTGCCGCCCGTGCTGGCGATGAAGGTGGCGTCGGGGTTGAGATTGGTCGCCGTGCAGGTGTTGAGCGGGCTCACACCCACCGCAAAGTGGAAGCTACCGTTGTCGCCGGCGACCGCATTGCAGCCCGGGATGTCGTTGTTGCCGATCCCCATGTCTGACGACACGACGGCAAGGTGCAGATCCGGCAGACCCTCGGGAAGAGCCTTGAGAACGTCCATGAACCGGGGAAAGTTCGCGCGCAGGTTCTCCTGAGCGCTCGTCATGGACGGCGAATTGTCGACCATGAACAGAAGGTCGATCTTGCGGTTGGGGGTTTCGTTGAAGACCCTTTGGAACGTGTGGTCCCGGGCCGCGTCACCCCCGTCCGATTTAGGCAGGCCGCCGCCGTCTGGCCCCCCGTCGGGTCTCTGCAGGCTGCTGCCGCAACCAACGACAAGCGCTACCGCCAACACGACACGCATACCTGCTCCCGTCATCGATCACCCCACGCCCTACTAGTACGCGCCGGAGGCGCGGGCCGGTCAACGAAACAGCAGCTGGCCGAACAGGCTCGCCAGGCCGGCGCCCAGGGCGTACAGCGACTCGCCGGCGATGAGGCCGCCGCCGACCAGGGATGTCGTGCTCATGTCGGCGGGCAGCTCGTTCTTGCTGTCCTGCCGCTGGCGCGCCGCGGCTCGCCAAGCGAGCAGCGAGCTGGCGACGCTGCCGGCGGCGAACCAAAGGCTTACTTGCAAATCGAGGAAGCCCCCGGTCGACGACGCGTACGGGCTGCCGAGCAGGATCGCGTCCACCACCCAGCCGACGGCGAACCCGCGCGACCCCGACTTGAGCAAGCGCTGGTAGCCGGCGGACGCCGCGAGCCCGCGCCGCGCGATCGCGATGACGACGCCGATGGCGAGCCCGATGCCGAGCGCCTTGACCTGGAACGGCGCGAGGTGGCCGATGCCACGGATCGCGCCGACCAACTTGTACGTCATCGCCGACTGCCAGATGCCGACCGGGGCGTCGGGGTGGGTGAAGGTGTCGATGCGCAGCACCGGCCTCGTCTTCAGGAAGAACTGCGCCAGGCCCACGCACAGCACCGAACCCATCGCGATGCCCGCCGCCTGGTAGCGAAACTGGATCGCCCGGTTCGATCCCAGCCGCCACCCGGTCGAACGATCCTGCTGCATGTCGCAGCCGACGATGGTCGACACCAGTAGCACGCTCGCCGCCATCATCGCGGTGATCGGATCGCGCAGGCCGATCGCGGACATCAGCAGCACCGACACGACGAACGCGCTCGAGATCGGATTCCAGTCCGAGATCCCCTGCGAGATGCCGTTGATGAACACGAACAGGAACACGAGCACGATCGCGAACAGCACGTAGCCGAGCGGCTGGCCCAGGATCAACGTCGCGACCAGCACCAGGGCCGCGCCCCAGCCGCCGACCCACAGCGCGAGCCGACGCGAGCTGAGGCCGCCCGACTGCGAGGCGACTTGGTTCACGGGCTTGCGCGCGCGGATGCGCTTGACCGCCTCGAGCGCGATGAACGTGAGATCGACGAGGCCGGCGCTGAAGATCATCGCCAACCCGACCAGGAACCCAATCTTGCGGAAGGGATCCTTCGCGCCCAGCACGCCCACCTCGCGCAGGTAAGGCGTCATCAGCCAGCCCACGCCCGCCATCACCGCCGCCGGCACGCCGATGCGCGAGCCGACGATCAGGCCCGCGCCGATCGTCGACGCGGACGCGGTCGCGCCCATCGCGACCACGGCCTCGCCGGTGTGCCGGAGCGGGCCGAAGCGCGCGAGCGACAACACCCATCGCCCGAAGCTGCCGAGCGGGGTCACGAGTCCAGCGAGCCAGCGGAAGAAGCGCGCGAACACCGCGAGGTGCTCGAGGATGGCCGCGATGCCGAGCCCGGCCGCCGCGCCGCCGCCCAGCCGGCCGATCGATCGACGCAAGAGGCGCGGGTCGGTGAGCGCGCGCAGGATGTTCGCGACCGCGTGGCCCGACGGGTACTCGAGCTGCAGCCGGTCGACGAGGATGGGCGTGTAGAGCATGCCGACGCCGATGCCGAACATGCCGACGCAGCCGAAGTAGAGCATCAATTTCCAGCTCGCCGGCAGCGGCATCCCCAGCCACACCATCGCTTGGATGAGCACGCACATGCTCGCCATGGCCGCCACCGACGCCGCCAGCGTCTGGATGTAGTTGCCGCCGTGCTTGCCGTCGGGCCCGTAGCCGAACGTCACCGCGGAGCCGAGGATGCCGGCCAGCACCTGCCCGCCGACCGCGAACCCGAGCGTGAAGAACATGTATGCGCTGGTGACGCCGCCGAGCGGACCGAGCAGCAGCATCGCCACCGCGCCCAGCAAGAGGTGGTAGTTGCGCGAATTGGGCGCCGGCAGCCAGCGGAACCTGGGTCGGGAGGCCGGTTCCGCTTCCGCCATCTACTTCCCGACCGTGCCGCGGGTTTTGAGCCGGATGCGCGTCAGCTTGTCGTTGGCGGTCATGTACAACGTGTGGCCGTCGTCGCCGAACGCGCAGTTCGCGGTCGGCTCCCCGGTGATGATCGTCCCGAGGTGTTTGCCGGCCGGCGTGAACACCAACACGCCGCCCGGGCCGGTCGCGAACAGGTTGCCGGCCTCGTCGATCTTGAGGCCGTCGGGCAGGCCCTTCTTGCCCGCCTTCACCTGGGCGGTGGCGTCGAAGAACACGCGCTTGTTGCCGACGCCGCCCTTGCCGTCGACGTCGTAGGCCACCCAGATCGCCTTGGCGGGATCGGACACCGCGACGTACAGCGTCTTGCCGTCGGGCGAGAACGCGAGCCCGTTCGGGAAGGTGAGCTCCTTGTCCAGCAGCTGGACGTCCCCCTTGGCCGGCTTGCGGTAGACGCCGCTCCATGGGATCTCGCGCTTGGGATCCTTTTCGTGACCCTCGAGGCCGTAGATCGGATCGGTGAAGTACACGTCGCCGCTCGGGCGGACCACGAGATCGTTCGGGCTGTTGAAGCGCTTGCCCTTGAACGTGTCGGCGATGGTCTCCATCACCTTGCCGCGCGGATCCCAGCGCGCGATCCGGCGATCGCCGTGCTGGCAGAGGTACAGGCGCCCGTCGGCGTCGACGGCGAGACCGTTCGAGCCCGGCTCGCCGCCGCGCGGGACGCTGCCCGAGTAGCCGCTCGGGCGCAGGAATTCGCGCGGGCCTTCGCCTCGCTTCCATGCGTCTTCTTGCCAGCGCCACACGACGTTGTTGGGCACGTCCGAGAACAGCAGCGCGCCGCCGGTCCACACCGGTCCCTCCGACCATTTGTACCCGCGCGCGAGCACCTCGACCTTGGCGTCGGGCGCGACCAGCGCGTCGAGCGCGGGGTCCAGCTTCTCGACGCCGCCGACGAGCTTGGGCGGCTCGGGCGGCGGGACGGGCTCGGGGGGGGCGGCGGGCGGCGGCGTGAACGGCATCTCGCGAGATCCTGTGGCGGGCGGCTGGCGCTGACAACCCAAGAGGGCCATCGACAGGTTCGTCATCAGGATCACCTTCAAGCTTGCCGTTCGCTGGAGCGACACCGTCATGCGCGCTTGCTCTCCTCGGGCTCTCGAATCCGGGCGCGGCCGATCGCCACCGCCCGCCGAACGTAGTCGGTGAGCGCGACGACGCCAAGCAAGAACGCCGCCACCGCCAGTGCGCGGGCGGGTCGATCCCAGCCCAACACCAGGGCGCCAATCGCCAGGAACTGGGTGATCGTCGCCGCCTTGCCCAGCACGCTGGCGCGGAAGTCGTAGCGCAGCCATTGCCGCAGCGTCGGGCTGATGCGATAGACGACGACCATCGGCAACTGCAAGAGCTCGCGCGCGACGATCACCGCGAGCCATCCCCAAGACACGCCGCGCTCGAAGTGCAGCGCCGCCAGTACCGCGCCCACGAACAGCTTGTCGCAGATCGGGTCCAACCAGGATCCGGTGCCCGAGGTGTCGACGCCTCGACGGCGCGCGATCATCCCGTCCAGGACGTCCGTGATCGCGGATAGCGCCATGACCCCGAGCGCCAGCAATCCGCGCTCCCCCGTCTTCCCGAGCACGATCCAGAACACCCACCCGAGCGGCAGCCGGCAGAGGCTCAGCAGGTTGGGCAGCGTGAACAACGTGCTCGCGGAGGCCATCGGAAGCCGCGAAGCCTATCACCAGGCCCTGGTCTATCCGCGCCGCGCGAGCCTGCCGACTTGGCCGTAGGCCTGGAACGCGAAGGTGAGCCCGATCATCAGGCCGAGGATGCCGCCGAGCCACGCACCGATCGGATGCACGCGCGCGCCGATGCTGGCGACCAGCACCGTCGGCGCGATGGTGACCGACGCACCGCCGAGACACGCCGGCACGAGCAGCGTCGCCTTGTTGAGCATGCACGCCGTGAGCACGACAAAGGTCGCGAACGCGAGCAGCACGGCGCCGCCCATTCCCAAGTCCAGCTTGATGAGACCCGCGAGACCAATGCCGATCGCCGCGAACGCGTTCCCGAACATCACGAGCTCGATCCGCACGTCGTCCCCGCCCAACATCGAGCGCAGCCGCCTGGGAAGCAAAGCCGGCATGGCCGGCCTATTTTACGGCGGTTTTTATGTGTCGTCCATTGCCGGTTTGCGGGCGTGTCTCGGGGCGTGTCTCGGATCTTGCGCCGCCGGCGTCGGCGACGGGGTGGGCCGGTCTTGGGATGGTGGTGCGGTCGATGATGTCGCCCTCGGCGCAGCGGACCTCGTCGTTTGGAGGGGCTTCGGGCCCGCAGATGAGCTCCAGGACCAGCATCTCGGGCTGGACCGAAACCTTCACGAGCCCGTGATGGATCGCGCGCCGCGCGGTGAACGGCGGCGGCTGACACGACGACCAGAAGCACGGGGTGGGCGCGTGCTGGAGCGCGGCGCCGCCGATGCCGGCGGTGACGTGAACGACGTGCCCCTGCGGCTTGGTTCGCTCATAGACGTGCTCGTGACCGCTGAGATTCAGCACGTACTTGTCGAACCGCTTTCCGAACCCGTCGAGGATCGCCCGCAGCGCGGGATCGCCGCCGCGTACACCCGACGAGTAGGCAGACCGGTGGCCCGCGGTCAGCACGAACCGCAGCGCCGGATTTCGTTCGGCGGCCGCGAACACCGGCTCGGCCTTCGCCGCCCAGTCGATCCAGGTCTCGGGCCGGTACGGTTCGGGATAGACGATCACGCGGATGGCGCCGTGGTCGAACCAGTACCAGTCCTCGCCGCAGCAGCCGTCACCGGGGGCGCCGGGCGACGCCGCCGCGTTGGGGAGCGCGAACCGGCCCTTGTAGTTGCGCAGGTCGTCCTGGCCGGTCTCCCACTCGTGATTGCCCCACACCGGCATGTAGGCCGATCGCCGCGACCACGCCATCACGTCGTCGAAGTGGCGATCGACCGACCCCTGCGCGCGCGCGTCGCCGTAGGTCAGGTCGCCGAGGCCGAGCACGAACGCCGGGTTCGCGATCGCGATCAGCCGGTGCAACACGCGGGTCGGCAGCCATTCGCTGGTGGCGCCGATGTCGCCCACCGCGACGAAGCTGAACCCGGTCGCACCCGCGGGCGGCGGCGCGCGGAACGATTGCTGCTGCGGCCGCTCGGGGTTGCCGATCTGGTACTGAACCTCGGCCCCCGGCTCGAGCCCGGCGAACGTCGCCTCCTGCCACGGTCCCGGCGATGAAAACGGCAGCGGCGCGGGCGTCTTCGCGTACACCGTCCGGGGCGGCATCCCCTTGCCCCAGTAGCGAGCCATCGTGTCGTTGCCCCGCCAGTTGAACGTCACGGCGTCGGGCGCGGTGAAGGTGAAATGAACCTCGTGCGGCTCCTCGATCGGCCGCGGCGATGCCGGTGCCGCCGCATCCATCCCGAGGAACCTCGCGGCGCGCTCGCGGCACCCAGGCAGCGAGGCGACCGTCAGCCAGAGTGGGAGCGCTAGCCGTCGCAGTGAATTCCCGGCCGAGCTAGCCGCTCTCGCGCGAAGCGCGAGTGTGCGGCTACTTGACCGCAACGATCTCCTAGCGCCCACATTGCCCGCGCTGACGAAGGGCATGATCGGCGAGCACCAGCGCCATCATGGCTTCGACGATCGGGACCGCGCGCGGGAGCACGCACGGGTCGTGACGGCCGCGCGCCTTGATGGTGGTGTCGTGTCCGTCTTCGTCGACGGTATTCTGCTCGCGCAGAATCGTGGCGGTGGGCTTGAACGCGACCCGCACGACGATGTCTTCGCCGTTGGAGATGCCGCCCTGCACGCCGCCCGAGCGGTTGCTGCGCGTGCGCACGCGGCCGCCGCCGTCGTAAAACGGATCGTTGTGCTGGCTGCCGGTCGAAAAAGTGCCGGCGAAGCCGCTGCCGATCTCGAACCCCTTGGCCGCCGGCAGCGACAGCATCGCCTTGGCGAGATCGGCGTCCAGCTTGTCGAACACCGGCTCGCCGAGGCCGACCGGCACGCCGCGCGCCACCACCTCTACGACGCCGCCCAGCGAGTCACCGGCTTTTCTGGCCTCGTCGATGCGCGCGATCATCCGCTCCGCGATCGCGGGGTCCGGGCAGCGGACGATGTTGGACTCGACCGCGTCGCGCGCGACCACCGACGGGTCCAGATCGGCTTCGATCTCGTGCACGCGCTGGACCCAGGCGACGATCTCGACCGGCGCGAACGAGGCCAGCAGCTTGCGCGCGACCACGCCCGCCGCCACCCGGCCGACGGTCTCGCGCGCGCTGGCGCGGCCGCCGCCTTGCCAGGCGCGGATCCCGAACTTGGCCTTGTAGGTGAAGTCGGCGTGCGAGGGGCGGAACTTCGACTTCATCTCGTCGTAGTCGCCCGAGCGCATGTCCTGATTGCGCACCAACATCGCGATCGGCGTTCCCAGCGTCAGCCCTTCGTGCAGCCCGGAAAGAATCTCGACCTTGTCGGGTTCCCGGCGCTGGGTCGTGATCGCGCTCTGGCCGGGGCGGCGGCGATCGAGCTCGCGCTGGATTTCCTCGACCGACACGGCGAGCCGCGGCGGGCAGCCGTCGACGATCACGCCCACCCCCGGACCGTGCGACTCGCCGAAGGTCGTGACCGTGAACAGCTGCCCGAACGAATTCCCTGGCATTACATGAGGCCGATCATCGCCCGCCTGGCAGTACGTCGAGCATGCCGCGGTGAACGGATTCGCCCGCCATCATGAACACGCGTCCGCCTGACTGCTCGATCTGCAGGAACAGGTCGCCGGCGGCGCGGTAGCGCCAGATCTCGGTGGGACCGGGGGAGCGATCGGGGACGTCGCCCGCGATCTCGACGCTGGCGCGGCCGGTCAGCCGGCGCACGTAGGTGACATCGTGGTAGGCGATGCTCTCGGGCGGCGGCACGTTGATCTCGAGGTCGCGGATCTCGCGCAACACCAGCAATCGATCTCCTACCGCCGCTGTTGCTCCCGCCGCGTCGCCGCCGTCGTCGCGCGGGGTCTCGATCAAGAGCTCGGCGTCGCCGTCGACGGCGCGCGCGAAAACGGAGCCCTTGCCGTTCATCTGATAGCTGACTGTGCCCTCGACGATGTAATCGCGGCCGGCGAAGCTGAGGATGTCTTTGACGCGAATTTTCATGGTGGGTTGATATGGGTCCGGTCACGCTTGCTTGACAGGCGGACTGGGCGGCGATTATACGGTTCGCCGTCCCGAGGGGCGAGGGAAGCGTGAAGCTGGAAGTCATTCGCGTCATCGACGACGACGGGCGTGTCGTTCACCCGGAGCGCGACCCGGGTCTGTCGGGCGACGAGCTGCGCCGGTTGTTTCGCGCCATCGTGCTGGTGCGCATCCTCGACGAGCGCATGCTGCGCCTGCAGCGTCAGGGCCGGATGGGGTTCTACCTGTCGTCGCTGGGCGAGGAGGCCACTCACATCGGCGCTGCGCACGCGCTGCGCGACAGCGACTGGCTGTTTCCCGCCTACCGCGAGGCGGGCGCGGCGCTGTACCGCGGGTACGAGCTGCGCGCGTTCATGTGCCAGCTGTTCGGCAACGCGGACGATCCGGTGAAGGGTCGGCAGATGCCGGTGCACCACTCGGTACGGCGGATCAACTTCGTGTCGGTCAGCTCGCCGGTCGGGTCGCACATCCCGCACGCGGTGGGCGCGGCGTGGGCGGCCAAGCTCCAGAAGCGTGACGACGTGACGGTCGCGTTCTTCGGCGACGGCGCGACGTCGACGCCCACGTTCCACGTCAGCGCGAACTTCGCGGCCGTGTTCAAGGCGCCGGTGCTGCTCTTGTGCCGGAACAACGGCTGGGCGATCTCGGTGCCACGCTCGATCCAAACCGCGTCGGCGACGTTTGCCCAAAAGGCGATCGCCTACGGCATGCCGGGCGTGCTGGTCGACGGCAACGACATTCTGGCCATGATCCACGTCGTGCGCGAGGCGGCGGCGCGCGGCCGGCGGGGCGAGGGTCCGACGCTGATCGAGGCGCTCACCTATCGCCGCGGCGCGCACAGCTCGTCCGATGACCCGTCGGTCTACCGCGATCCGAGCGAGCCGTCCGAGTGGGAGCGGAAAGATCCGCTGGATCGGCTGCGCAAGTACATGCAGGCGCGGGGCGAGCTCAGCGACGAGCTCGAGGCGCAGATCCGCCAGCAGGCCAACGAGCGGATCAACGACGCGCTCGCGTTCGCCGAGAGCCGGGCGCCCAAGCCGCCGCTCGGGTCGCTGTTCGAGGACGTCTATCGCGAGCCGACGCTGCGCCTCATCGAGCAGCGCGAGCTCCTCGAGGCGGAGATCGCGCGTCACGGGCCGAAAAAGCCGGCGCACGGCGGCGACTGAAGGCCGTGCACGGGCTCGCCTTCGCCGGCGCCGGCGCGCCCAACATCGAGCGCCGGCTCCGAATTAGAAGGTGAACCCGTTCGGGAGCCAGTGGATGACGTTGCGCCCCGACACCTTGTCGACCGGGACCGAGCCGTCGGGGGTCCACTGCACCGATGATCCGGGCTGCAGCTTCGTCCGCCCCGCCATCATCATGACGACGCCCGCCGCGGTGATCGCCGTGCTGACGCCGAGGCCGATGTAGGAGCCGGTCGCCGACTCGCCCGAGAGCGTCGACGAAGCCGACACGCCGTAGATCAACATGCCGGTTGCGCCCAGCGTGACCACGCCCAAGCCACCCCACATCAGCCCGGGCGACTGCTCGATCCGCCCGATGGTGTGACGGAAGACGGTGGGCGCGCGGTTCACCTGGACGGCGTCGGTGCTGGCGAGCTCGGGATCCGCCTTGCCCGAGAACACCAGGTCGTGCGAGCCGATTGGCAGGTTGGCGGCGCACGGCGTGGTCGCGCAGATCGTCTTGGTGATCGCGGTCGAGTTGCCGAGGCCCAGCACCACGACGGTCACCGTCGACGGTCCGTTGGTGGTGTCGATGATGACCTGACCGTCGCCGTCGCCTGGCGGCTCGGGCGCCATCTCGAGCTTGGGGATCACCTTCCCGGGCGCGGGCGGCGGCGCCACGTGAATCACGCACCCGACCGACATGAGACCGATCGCGAGCACTCCGGTAAGCGAACCAACCTTCGACATGAGCAACATTAAATCAGCGCGTCCGCGCAATTGGAATGCCACTTTTGTTTTTATGGGATGAGCTCCCAACCGGCGAAGCCGGTTTACGCTCGACGCGATCAGCCCTTTTGAGTGGGAATGCAGAGGGAGCGCTCGTCGGCGCCGGCGCGCCGCATGTAGGTGTGGTGGCGCATGTAGGCAGGCGCTGCGAGGCTGGCGAGCAGGGCGAGCCCGACCAGGCCCGCGAGCAACGCGCCGTGATTGACGAGCGCGCCGAGGTCGCCGCTCACGATTCCGGCGCTGGCCGCGACCAGCGTCGAGACGACGATGGCCCCGACGTAGTCGACCGGCAAGCGGCCGACCCAGCGCCTGTGCCACCACACTTCCGACGGCATGAACCGCCCCCAGCCGTAGCGCGGGTTGAACACGAACCACAATAGATCCCAGACCGCCGCCCAGACGAGGTACGCCGACAGGGTCGCGGCCTCGGCCGGCCAGCTCCAGGGAACGCCGCCCACGAACCCCATGTGGAAGCTCATGAGCGGCAGCACGAACATCACCGCGTGGTAGCCGGTCAGCGGCTTGCCGTTCATGACCCGTGCGTAGAGGCGCGCATACCACGGCGTCACCCGGTACCAGGTCGGCAAGCGCTCCGCCCAGCCGTGCGGCCCCTCGATCTCGATTTCGACCGCGGCGAACAGCGCCGCGTACCCGAACAGGAACAGGATGCGAACGACGAGCTCGGCGGCGGTGGGGTTGGCGATCATCGCGGGCAAAGTGTATCTGACGCGGGGAACGCTTCGAGCGATCCGCGTTACTATCCCGCCGTGCGGATCCTGTACGGCGTCGTCGGCGAGGGCATGGGCCACGCGATGCGGTCGCGCGTCATCCTCGACGAGCTGACCAAGCGGCACGAGGTGCAGGTGGTGGTTTCGGGGCGCGCCTACGACTACCTGGCGGCGCGCGTGTCGGAGCGGCTCGCGGTCAAGCAGATCTGGGGTTACAGCCTCGTCTACGAGGACAACGAGGTGAAGAAGTGGAAGACCGTGGTCGCGAACGTCAAGGGCGCGCTGCGCGGCGTGCCCAAGAACGTGCGCGCCTACTTCGACCTCGCCGACAAGTTCGAGCCCGACGTCGTGATCTCCGACTTCGAGACCTGGAGCTACCTCTACGGCAAGAACCATTTCCTGCCCGTGCTCTCGGTCGACAACATGCAGATCATCGACCGCTGCAAACACGCGCCCGAGATCTTGAAGGGGCTTGGGGCCGAGTACCGCCTGACCAAAGCCATCGTGAAGACCAAGGTCGCCGCTGCCTTTCGCTACTTCATCACGACGTTTTTCTATCCCGAGGTCCGCAAGCAGGACACGTCGCTGCACCCTCCCATCCTGCGTCCCGAGATCCTGGCCGCGAAGCGCGAGCCGGGCGCGCACCTGCTCATCTACCAGACGTCGACCTCGAACAAAGCGCTGCCCGAGATCCTGCAGAAGTCGGGTCTCGAGTGCCGGGTGTACGGCCTGCGCCGCGACCTCGAGTCGGACGTGCGCGAGGGCAACGTCCTCTACCGCCCCTTCAGCGAGCAGGGTTTCGTCGACGACCTGCGCACCGCGCGCGGCGTGATCGCCAGCGCGGGCTTCACGTTGATGGGCGAGGCCGTCTACCTCGGTCGCCCCATGCTCGCCGTCCCGCTCAAGAAGCAGTTCGAGCAGGTCTTGAACGCGCGCTACCTCGAGGCCGAAGGCTACGGCCTCGGCGCCGACACGATAACCAGCGCTCGCCTGGCCGAGTTCATCGAACGCCTCCCCGACTTCGAGCGCAAGCTCGCCGGCTACAAACAGGACGGCAACAACGACCTGCTCGCCGCGCTCGAGCGCGGGCTCACCGACGCGACCAAAGCCGCGTAGCTACAGCTAGTCGGATAGCCAGCGCGTAGCTACCGTCGCGAGTTGAGCTTGGACAGCAGGCGCAGGATCTCGAGGTAGAGCCACACGAGCGTGACCAAGAGGCCGAACGCGCCGTACCACTCCATGTACTTGGGGGCGCCCCGCTTCGCGCCCTCCTCGATGAAGTCGAAGTCGAGCACCAGGTTCAGTGCTGCGATGACGACGATGACCATGCTGATGCCGATCCCGAGCGGCCCCGCCGAGTGCATGAAACCGACGTCGACGCCGAACATGCGCAGCAGGAACGTCGCGATGTAGACCAGGCACACCGCGCCCGTGGCGGCGATGATGCCTTTCTTGAAGTTCTCGGTCGCCTTGATCGCGCCGGTCTTGTAGACGACCAGCAGGACGCCGAGCACGCCGAACGTCAGCGCGACCGCCTGAAACACGATCCCGGGGAAGCGCATCTCGTACATGGCCGAGAGTCCCCCGAGCACGAGGCCCTCGCACACGGCGTAGAGGGGCGCCACCACGCCTGCCCACTCCTTCTTGAAGATCGCGACCAGCGCCAGCACCAGGCCGCCGACGAGCCCGATGAACAAGAGCGGCATCACCGAGGCCGGATTGCCCGAGTTGAAGAACAAGCGCCACGGCACGATGGCGGCGACGACCAGGATCGCGAGCAGGATCGACGTCTTGTTGACCGTTCCCTGGATCGTCATCACGTCCGACGACGGGGTCGTTCGCGCGTCGGCCTCGCGGCCCACGAAGCCCCCGAACGACTGGAACGTCTTGTCGGACAGCGCCGGATTCGCGGTTCGAAATGCGGTCTTCATGGCCTCGAGTCTAGGCGCCAGCGCCATTCTGCGCCAGCAGACGCGAATGAGAGCGCCAGCGGAGGCGCCTGGGAGACTGTCGCACAAGTAGCCGCAAACTCGCGCTGGGCGCGAGAGCGGCTAGTGCGTCGCTTCGCTGGCGGGGGGCGCGCCGACCTCGGCGATGATCTGGGTGAGACGGCCTTCCATCTCGTCGCGGATCTTCGCCAGCCGCTCGGGGGTGTCGGCCTCGAACCGCAGCACCAGCACCGGGCCAGTATTCGAGGCGCGGACCAGGCCCCAGCCGACGTTCTTGCCGCCCTCCTCGAATAGGACGCGCACGCCGTCGACGTCGACGACCTTGTTGCGGGCCTTGAAGTGGGCGTGGGCGCGGCGGACGACCTCGAACTTGAACTGGTCGGGGCAGGTCATCCGGATCTCGGGCGTGTTGTGCAGGATGGGGAGCGTGTCGCGCATCTCGGCCAGCGTCTCGTCCGACCGCGACAAGAGCTCGACCAAACGCATGCCGGCGTAGACCGCGTCGTCGAATCCGAACCAGCGCTCCTGAAAGAACATGTGGCCCGACATCTCGCCCGCGAGCGCGGCCTTCTCCTCGCGCATCTTGGCCTTGATGAGCGAGTGGCCCACCTTCCACATGATGGCGCGGCCGCCGTGGGCCTGGATGTCGTCGAACAGTGCCTGGCTGCACTTCACCTCGCTGACGAAGGTCGCGCCCGGCTGGCGGGTGAGGATGTCGCGCGCGAACAGCATCAGCAGCTGGTCGCCCCACAGGATGCGTCCCTGACCGTCGACCGCGCCGATGCGGTCGGCGTCGCCGTCGAGCGCGATGCCGATTTCGGCGCCGCTCTGCTTCACCCGCGCGATCAGGTCGACGAGGTTCTTGGGCACGGTCGGGTCGGGGTGGTGGTTGGGGAACCGCCCGTCGGGGTCGCAGTAGATGTCTTCGATGTCGACGCCCAGCTTGCGCAGGATGGGGATCGCGGCCGGGCCGCCGGTGCCATTGCCGCCGTCGACGACGACCTTGAACCGGCGCGGGCCGAGCCGAATGTTGCCCACGATGTAGCCGATGTAGTCGGTGAGGATGTCGTGGTCGGAGGTGCGGCCGGGCGTGGGCGCGGTCTGAAAGTCGCGCCGCTCGATGCGCTCGCGCAGCTTCTGGATGTCGGCGCCGTAAATCGTGCTCCGCCCGATGACGATCTTGAAGCCGTTGTCGGGGCCGGGGTTGTGGCTGGCGGTGATCATGACGCCGCCGTCGGCCTCGAGGTGAAACACCGAGAAGTACAGCGCAGGCGTGTGCACGACGCCGACGTCGACGACGTCCAGGCCCACCGCGAGCAGCTCGCGCTTGAACGTCGCGTGGATGCGCGGCGACGACAGCCGGCAGTCGCGCCCTAGCGTCACCCGGCGTGCGCCGCGCGCGCGGAGCTCGCTGCCGGTCGCCCGCCCGAGATCGGCGACGAACGTGTCGGGGAAGTCGGCCTCGGCGACGCCACGGATGTCGTACTCGCGAAACACGGCCGGGTTCATCGTTCCCTCGACTGGCTAGAGCAGATCCTGGCGGCCGGCCTTGCCGACCGACTCGACGATGCGTCGGACATCCTGCGCGCGATCTTTGGGGATGACGAGCACGGCGTCGCGGGTCGCGACCACCACGAGGCCGCTCACGCCCAGCACGCCCACGAACGGCGCACCCTCGTCCGACACGATCACGTTGCCGTCACCCTCCAGCAGCGTCGCGTCGCCGAGCACCACGTTGCCGCGCGCGTCGGGCGGACGAATGACCGGCACCGCGGCCCAGCTGCCGACGTCGTCCCAGCCGAACGCGCCCGGGACCACGCGCAACCCGGTCGCCTTCTCCATGATGCCGTGGTCGATCGAGATCGACGGCACGGCGGCATACCCGGCGTCGATCGCGCGGGCGGCGTCCGCCGCCGTGCTGGCGGCGACCGTCGCGTCGAGCAGCGCCCCGAGCGCAGGCAGGTGGCGACGCGCCTCGTCGCGCATACGGCCGGCGGTGAGGAAGAACATCCCCGAGTTCCACAGGTACTGGCCCGAGGATAGGTATCGCTCGGCGGTGGCGCGGTCGGGCTTTTCGAAGAAGCCGCCGACGTCGTGAACCGGGTCGGTGCCCGGGCGGCTGAGGCGCGCGCCGAGCTTGACGTAGCCGTACCCGGTCTCGGGCGCGGTCGGGGTGATGCCGATGGTGACGATGCTTTCGCGGGCCTCGCCGATCGCCGTCCGCAACAAGCGATCGAACGCCTTTTCGTCGGCGATGAAGGGGTCGGCCGGGAGCACGGCTATCACCGCGTCGGGGCCGCCGCGGCGCTCGGCCTCGACCGCGCCCAGCCCGACCGCAGGCGCGGTGTTGCGCGCGACCGGCTCCGCGATCACGTTGGCGGGCGGCAGGTCAGGGATGGCGGCGCGCACGGCCGCCTCCTGATCGGCGGCGGTCACGATCAACGTGCGCTCCGCGCCGACGATCGAGCGGGCGCGCCGGACCGCGGCGGCAAGCAGCGACTCGGGCCCGCCGAGCGCGAGCAGCTGCTTGGGGCGCGCGCGCCGGCTTTGCGGCCAAAGCCGCGTGCCGGAGCCGCCGCCGAGGATCACCGCGAACGCGTTTGGCTGCGAGGGGGCGTCGGGCATGGGCGGCGGCACTCTAGCAGAGTCACGCGCGCAGCTGCTCGGACAGGTAGCGCTCGCGCCCGACGTCCGCGACAATCTTGAGCTGCGCGTCCAGCCACTCGATTGCGGCTTCCTCCTCGGACAGCACGTGCTCGAGCAGCTCGCGCGTGCCGGCGTCGCGCTTGTCGAGGCAGAGGACGATCGCCTGGTTGAGGCGCGCCACCGCCTCCTGCTCGAGCGTGAGGTCGAGCTTGTGCATCTCGATCGGCTCCTGGCCGACGCGCACCGGGCCGAGCCGCTGCAAGTTGGGCAACCCGTCGAGGTACAGGATGCGCTCGATCAGCTTGTCGGCGTGTTTCATCTCCTCGATCGACTCCTCGCGCTTCTTGGCGGCGATGCGGTGATACCCCCAGTTTTCGAGCATCTTGTAGTGCACGAAGTACTGGTTTATCGCGGTCAGCTCGCTGGTCAGGATGTCGTTCAGGGCGGTGATGACGTCGGTGTCGCCTTGCATGACGCGCTCTCCTATCGTCGGGGACGGGGTGGGCGAAGAACCTACTTGATATTGAGAATGATTTTCAATATTATTGATGGCTGGAGGTTGATCTTGCTCGTATGTCACTGCAACGCGGTCTGCGATCGAACGATTCGCGAGTGTATTCGAGGCGGCGCCCGGAGTGTCGATGACGTCGCGCGCTCCTGCGACGCGGGCAGTGACTGCGGCGGCTGTCGTCCGGCGATCGAAGAGCTGCTGGCGCGCGAGCGGGGGGCGGTGTGCGAGTCGCGAATCTGGCAAATAGCGCAGCCGGCGGCCAAGGCCGCCTAGCCGTCGCCTCAGCCGTCGCCTAGCCGCCCCCGCGCGCTTCGCGCGAGAGCGGCTAGCGGTGTTACGCTCGACTTCTTGCTGGCCAACGAAGATACGCTGAGGCGGTCGATCGCGGCGTCCAGTGACGGGCGCACGCGGGCGCGGTTGCGGGTGGCGCTGGCCGAGCTCATCCGCGTGCGCGACCCCAAGGCCGCGCGCGACGAGCTGGCGGGTGCGGCGCGCGAGGGCGGGGCGACGCCGGCGCTGGCGATGTCGGCGCTGTCGCTGGGCCGGACGCTGCCCGCGAACGAGCGCATCGCGTGGCTCGGGACCTTCGCGACCGGCGACGACCGCGCTCCGGCGCCGGCCGTGACCGAGGCGCTCGCGGCGGCGCAGCTGGAGGCGCGCCGGCCACGCGACGCGGCGCAGACGCTGCTCGCGCTGGCGCGGGACGCGCGCGTGCCGGTCCACCACCGCCGGATCGCCGCCAAACGGGCGGTTCGGTTTTGCCGTGGGCTGCCGCCGGAGCTGGCGCGTGCGCTGCTGCGAACCGCGGGAACTCTGTCGGTGGGCCAGGCGCGCCGCGAGCTCCTGCGGCGGGCGCTGACGCTGCCCGGGCAGTCAGATCCGGAGGAACTGACGAGCGCGGCGATCGATTGGCTGCAGGACGGCGGCCAGCTCAGGCTCGCGCAGGAGGCGCTTGATCGCGTGCGGGCGCTCGGCCACTCGACGCCCGTGGTCGAGCGGCTGGTGACCGCGATCGCCGCCAAACTTCCGCCCAAGCGCGCGCCCCGGCGGGCGCCGGCCCGCGCGACGCCGGCGCGGGCAGCCGCGTCCGCGGCGCGACCGCGCGCGACGACACGGGGCGCGACGTTCGAGTCGGCGATGACCGAGGCGCGCGCCGGACGTTCGGGTCGTGCCCGCCGGCTGGGCGAAGAAGCGATTCGGTTGGCCAAGCCGGGACCGGGGCTGGTCGAGGCCGTGACCGCGCTCGACGGAGCACTGCGCGAGGGCGGCTTCGTCCGCGACGGGCTGCGCCTGCGGCGTACGTATCTGGAGGTGGTGCGCGATCCGACTGCGCGCCGGGAGGCCCTGGTGGCGCTGTCGATGGAGGCCGCGGACGCCGGGTTCGGGGCGCTGGCCGCGCAGTGGCAGGCCGACGCGGGCGTGGTCGCGGTGGCCTCGACGGCGCCGGAGCCGCCGCCATCGTCGCCGGCAGAACATTATCTGGCGGCGCAGCGGATGCTGGCGCGTGGCGGCACCGACGCGCAACCCGACCGCGTGCTGGGGGTGCTCGAGAAGGCGCTCGCGGGTCACGCGGGCGCGGACGCCGCGCTCGCGCTGGCCGAGAAGCTGTCGGCCGACCGCGCCGGCCGCGACCCGACCCAGATCGCGAAGCGGCGGCTCGAGCTCCTGCGCGCCGCGCACGCCGCCGAGTACGAGCCGGGTCGGCGCGCGCGTCTCGGCTGGCGGCTGGCGGCGCAGCTCGAGGCGGTGGGCGACGCGATCGGCGCGGTGTCGGTGCTCGAGCGCGCGCTGGCCGAGTCAGCGCCCGGCGACGGGGCGCGCGTGCGCGGCGAGCGCGCGCGCCTCTTGCGTTCGCTCGGTCGCACGCGCGAGCTGACGACGGCGCTGGAGAAAGATTCGGGCGCGCTGCTCGGCGACGCGCGCTTGCCGGTGCTGGCGGAGCAGGCGGACCTGCTCGAGGCCGCGGGCGAAGCGGAGCGCGCGCTCGACGTGCGCCTCATGGCGCTCGCGGAGTTTCCGGGCGCGCCCGCGGTGCTGGACGCCGCGCGCCGGCGGCTCGAGGCCACCGGCCGCTCGCAGGAGTCGCGCGCGCTCGCGAATGCGGCGCTCGATCACACGACGGATCGCACGCGGCGCCTGCAACTGCTGCGCGACGCCGCTCGGCTCAGCGAGAGCGGGGGTCCCGACGCCAACCCGACCGAGGCCGCGAGCGCGTGGTTGGCGGTCCTCGACCTCGACCCCGCCGACGCCGCGGCCGCGGCGGAGGCGGAGCGTCTGCTCGCCGTGACCGGCGACTGGGAGCGCTGCGCGGACCTGCTCGCGTGGCAGGTGGCGCGCGCGGGGGCGTCCGCGGCGGCGGGGGGGGACGCTGCGCGCCGGACGCTGCTGTGGCGGCTCGCCGAGTTACGGCGTGCCCACCTCGACCAGGGCGACGAGGCGCTGCGCCTCTACGGTCAGCTGGCGGGGGGCGGCGTCCTGCTCGGCCCGCTGAATGATCCGCGCGAGCTGGCCGCGTTCGTGCGACGCGACATCGTGCTCGAGACCGAGACCGCGCGCGCGACGGTGGCGCCTACGGCCGCGGATCGATCCCGCGCGCTGGTCGACCGCGCGCTGGCGCTGGCCGCGCGCGAGCGCCCCGCCGACGCCGAGCGCGACGCGCTCGCCGCGCTCGATCTCGATCCGCGCAACCCGGGCGCGCTCGCGGCGCTCGAGCGCTTGTTCGAGGGAGACAAGCGGGCGCGTGCGCTCGCCGAGGAGCTGGGCCGGCGGGCGGCGAAGCTTTCCCCGACCGAGGCGGCGCCGCTTTACCTCGGGCGCGGGCGCGCGGCCGAACGCGCGGGCGAGCGGATCGCCGCGCGCGAGGCGTACCGGCGTGCGATGTCGCTGGATCCGACGCTGGCCGAGCCGGTCGCGGCGCTGGGGGCGCTGGCGGCGCGCGAGGGAGATTGGTCGGAGGTCGCGGCGCTGCTCGAGAGCGAGATCGGCCTTTCGACCTCGACCAAGCGCAAGGGTCCGCTGCTGGTCGAGCTGGCGGTCGTGTATGGCGATCGGCTGAACGCGCCGGCGCGCGCGCTCGCGTTGCTCGAGACCGCAGCCGGCCATCTACCCGACGATCCGCGGCTGCTCGACCTCACCGCGCGCTTCAGCTTGCTGGCCGGCAACTGGCAGGCGGCCGCCGACGCGCTGGAAAGGCTCGCGGCGCAGGGCGCCCAGATCGCGGAGGCCGCCGAACGCTACTGCAACGTCGCCGCCGCCGCCGAGGCGGCCGGGCAGGGCGACCGCGCGCTGACGCTGTATTCGCGCTCGTACGCGCGCGACCCGTCCTACCGGCCGACGCTCGAGCGGCTGTCCGCGCTGTGCTTCGAGCGCGGGCAGTGGGACAACGCCTGGAAGGCGACCGAGGCGCTGCTCGAGCGTCACGGTGCGCGGCTGGAGGTCGAAGACCGCGCGCGGCTGCTGGCGCGGTCGGCGATCGCGGACCTGCATGTCGGCCAGCGCCTCGCGGCGGTTGGCAAGCTCAAGGCGATCGTCACCCGCGGGCCGTCGTACGTCCCCGACAATGGTATTCGCGACGTCGCGGAGAGCTGGGCGGGGATGCACTTCGAGCCGCGGTTGCTCGTCGATCTCGAGGCGCGCCGGCGTGACCGCGTGCTCACCCGCGCCACCGAGGTGCTGTCGCTCATCGAGAGCGACGCCGAGCCGGCGGCGCCGCGCCGGCAGGCGCTACAGATCCTGGGAGCGCTGGCGGTGGCCGAGGGCCGATGGCCCGACGCCATTGCGGCGCTCGAGGTGTTGTCGGGAGACACCAACTTCACCCCCGAGCAGCGCGCCGAGTTCCTGATCACCGCCGGCGACATCTTCGGGCGCAACAACCACGATCCGACCGCCGCGGAAGCGCTCTACCACCGCGCCCGCGTGCTCTCTCCGGGGAACTCCGATTTACTTCGATCGGGGGTCGTCGCTCGCTGACGCGCGCGATTCAGCGTTTCGTGCCGGTGACGGCGGCGCCGACGACGGAGATCGCGAACGCCCGACCCTTGAAGTAGGTGTCGATCGCTTCCTTGGTGAAGAAGAACACGTCCTGCATCTCGTCGCCGCGGCCGGTGACCTGCTTCCACGCGGGCAGCGGCCCGAGCTCGACCAGCGGCGCGAAGAAGAACTCTCGTGCGCTGCCGAACAAGATCTCCCAGCGATCAATCTCGACGCGGACGTCGGACAGCCCGGCGTTCTCGAGCCAGCCCGCCACCGCGTCCCCGTCGGGGAGCCCGCCCAGATAACCGTCGAGCGCGGCGAGGCTGTCGCGCTTCCCGCCTTCGCGCAATACGTCGCGAAATAGGTCGAGGAACTCGGCCCAGGTCCCGCGCAGCGGGGCCGTGATTACCGCCTGGGCGCCGTGCGCGAGCACGCGCGCGATCTCGTTGCTCGCCGCTCCGGGATCGTCGCAACTCGCGACACCCAGGTTGGATACCATGAGGTCGACGGCATTGCTTTCGAACGGCAGCGCGGTCGGCGTCCCGGCCTGGAACGTGATCGGCGCCCGTACCTCGGCGTCACCCTCGATCTTCATCCGGGCCTCGGGGATGAACGTCGAGGTCTCCTCGATCGCGGTGATGTGGCAGTCGTCGCCGAGGCGCCGCCCGAGCTCGCGGGTCAGGTGGCCCGTCGCGCAACCGACCTCCAGCACGCGTGCACCGGCGCCGATGTCGACACGTGCGAAATCGATCTGCCGGAGCAGCAGCGACGCGAAGGGCGCCGAGTACGCGGGCAGGATCTCGTCGTCGTAGAGACGCGCGAGGCGCGACTGCCGGTCGGCCGTGCGGGTTCCGCCAGCAGCACTCATGGTGACTTCTTTCCCGTCGCGGGACCCTGGGAGGGTCCCGCCCCCCCCGCGACGAGCTCCGGCGAGCGAAGCTCGCCTCCGCTCACGCGAACCTCCGGCTGGGGCGGCCGCCAGCCGCGCACGGGCCCAAGCGGCCGACGGCTGCCTTCGTATTGGCCGGCGACGTAGCGGCAGGAGAGTAGGTACAGCGCCGACGAGATCCGGTTGAGCGCGTGCGCGAGATCGGCGCGTGCGGGCGGTGCCGTGATCGCGCCCCGCCCGGGCGGGAACGCGACGATCGCCGCCAGCTCCGCTTCGCGCGCCACCGCGCGCGCGAGCGCGAGCTTCGCGATCACCGGTCCCTGCCGGACGTCGGGGTACATGAACGGCACGCCGTAAAGCTCCTGGGTGTGGTGGGTCGCGTCGCGGATCTCATCGGACGCCATCCCGAACAGCGCCGGCGGTGGGATGGGCTTGCCCGTCACCTCGGCGCCGACGAGCGCGCGCGCGAGCTCCAGGATCTCGCCCAGCTCGCCGACGAGCGCGCGCGCGCCGTCGGCGTCGGCGGCGACCTGGGCATCGAGCACGGCCGACTGCAGCAGATCCAGCTTGCCGCGCGCGGCAATGCGCGGGTGTGTCTTCGGCACCAGTGAGGCATCGTCGACCAGATGGGTGAGGTGGTCGGGCTTGTCGGCGAACCGCTCGCCGGTATCGAGTGCCATGAATCGTTTTGCCGGGGACCCTGGGAGGGTCCCCGCGGCCCCCGGCGCCCACGCGTTTTCGCCCGCGCCGCGCGCCGAGGCGCGCGAGATCGGGCGGGCGCAGACGTCGACGATCGCGGCCGCGAACGCGCGCGCGGCGGCCTCGCACTCCGGAAGCTCACCGGTGAGATAGCCGCCGCCGAAGTTGGTCTCCGACGGCGGCCCGAACCACTTCGCGAGCCTGACGTCGCCGGCTTTGCAGGCCGCGTCGAGCCCGACCACCGATTCGAGCGGCGGCGCGATCAGGTATGCGAGCGGGCTGCCCACCTCGACGTCGGCGAGCGGCGCGAGGTAGCGCCCCACCGACGCGATCACGTGGGGGAACAATGCCACCGGTCTGCCGGGGTCTTGGGCGGTCGCGACCGCGTAGAACCACGCCTCGTTCTCGAGATAGTCGAGGCAGGCATCCAGCGCGGCGTCGATCTCCGCCGGATCGCGCGCCGCGTAGATGCCGATGCACTCGCCCGACAGCGGCCCCGACGGATAGCCGGCGCCAGCGTAGAACGACTTCGCGTACACGACGTCGGCGGCCGACGCCTTGGTGCCCTGATCGAGCGCGGCGTAGAGCGCGTCGTCGGAGGTGGTGGTGACGATGCCGAGCGCCCGCCTCCCCGCCGGCAACCCGAGAGAGCGCGCCAGGTCATCCACCGCGTCCTGGATGGTGCGCACCGCCAGCACGCGCGGCTTGAGCGGTGGAAGGTCGAGCTTCATCGCTCGAGCACGATGCCCGACTTCTTCTCGCGCAGAATGCGCTCGACCGCGGCGGCGACGTCGCGGGCCGCGTCGGCGGGCGGGCGGCCGCGCGGGTTGATGTTGGAGATCACCTCACGGTCGGCGTCGGTCGCGCCGGCCGCCGGTTGGTAGATGTAGTACGCGGACATCGAGTCCGCGAACCCGAGCCCGGGCCGCTCGCCGCACACGAACACCGCCGCCTGCGCGCCCACCAGGCGCGCGATCTCGTCCATGATCTTCACCCGCGAGTGGCGGACGAAGAACGCCGGCGCGTGGCCGATGCCGCGCGCCGCCAGCGCCGGCAGCAGCGCACCGTGGAACTCGGCCAGGTGCTGGTTGAGCGCGGCGGCCGACAGCCCGTCGCCGTAGATCATGGCCAGCGTCGGGGCTTTGCCAATCCGTTTCGAGATTTCGGCCCGAGCTTCGTCCGACAGAACGCGCCCGAGATCGGGGCGCTGCAGAAACGTCGGCTTGTCGGGCGCGCGCGACGCGACCTCGAACAACCCCAGGCCGGCGAGCAGCTTCGGGTCGACCTCGGACAGCACCGCGTCCTTGGCCGCGGCGTGGTCGGCGCGGAAGCGCAACATGGTGTTGGTGCGGTAGCGCGGCCCGGTGCGCCCGACGCCGATACGCGCGGGCGTCGACGCCAGCAGCCCCGGCATCACGCGCGGATCGTAGGGCTCGCCGATGTTGACGCCGCGGTCGGGTGTCAGCAGCAGCGCGCCGGCCGACTCGACTGTCCGTTCGGCCGCTTTGTCGTTGCCGAGCTCGCGCCGAAGCGCCTCGCGCACCATCGCCTCGACCCTCGAACGATCTACATGGGAACCCTGAGAGGGTTCCCAAACCCTCCCGCGATGGGTCCCGTCGGGCAAAGCCCGCCGGGCTCCCACGCGATCCACCTCGTTCTCTTTGTCTTTGTTGTTCATCCGAATAAGCTCGCGTCCCCTGCGCGCGCGGTCAGCTTGCCCTCGCGCATGATCCCCATCTCCTCCAACCACGCCTCGAACTCGGGCGCGGGGCGCAGCCCGAACAGCTGCCGCAGCGTCGCATCGTCGTGGAAGGAGGTCGACTGATAGTTGAGCATCACGTCGTCGCCCATGGGCAAGCCCATGAAGAAGTTGCAGCCGGCGGTCGTGAGCAGCATCTCGAGGTTCTCGAGGTCGTTCTGATCGGCCTCGGCGTGGTTGGTGTAGCAGGCGTCGCACCCCATCGAGATGCCGTGCAGCTTGCCCATGAAATGATCCTCCAACCCGGCGCGGGTGATCTGCCGCGCGTCGTAGAGGTACTCGGGGCCGATGAACCCGACCACGGTGTTGACCAGGAACGGCTTGTAATGGCGCGCGAGCCCGTAGTTGCGCGCCTCCAGCGTCATCTGATCGACGCCCTCGTGCGCGTCCGCCGACAGCGCCGAGCCCTGGCCGGTCTCGAAGTACATCACGTTCGGGCCCTGGCACTGCCCGAGCTTCAGCGTCATGTCGTAGGCCTCGTCGAGCAACGGCAGCGTGACGCCGAAGCTGCGCAGCGCCTTTTCCGTGCCCGCGATCGACTGGAACATGAGCCCGAGCTCGGCGCCCGCCTCGAGCGCCTTCATTTGCGTGGTGACGTGCGCGAGGCAGCAGTTCTGCGTCGGTATCCGCCACTTGCGCATGAAGTCCGAGCTCGCGTTCAGGATCTCGCCCGTCCGCTTGGGATCGTCGGTGACCGGGTTGATGCCAATCACCGCGTCGCCCGCGCCGTACGACAGCCCGTCGCGCAGCGAGGCGAGGATCCCCTCGACCGAGTCCGACGGGTGGTTGGGCTGCAGCCGCACCGACAGCCGCCCCGGCAGCCCGACCGTGTTGGTCGCGTGAACGACGACCCGGATCTTGCGCGCGGCGTACACGAGGTCGAGGTTGGTCATCAGCTTGGCGCACGCGGCGATCATCTCGCTCGTGAGGCCGCGCGACAGCCGCAAGAGCTCGGCGCCGTCGGTGGTGTCGGCGAGCACGTGTTCGCGCAGCTTCGCCACCGTCCAGGACTTCACGCCGTCGTAGATCGGCCGCTGCAGGTCATCGAGGATGAGCCGGGTGACCGCGTCGGTTTCGGCCGGCACCGCGGGGTTGTCGTGCAGCTCGCCGAGCGTCACCTCGGCCAACACGCGCTTGGCCGCGATCCGCTCCGACACGCTGTCGGCGGCGACGCCGGCCAGGCGATCGCCCGACTTCTCCTCGTTGGCCTTGGCGAGGACCTGCTTGAGATCCTCGAATCGATACGTCGTGCCGCGCAGCGTGGCGGCGAGGTTCACCGCGTGCCCCGGGTTCGAATCGTCACCGCGCGGCCGTGGCCGTCCAGCGCCTCGACCCCGGTGAGCCGTTCGATGTCGTCGGCCTGGGCGGCGAGGCCGGCGGCGTCGTATTCGATGATCGATGTCCGCTTGACGAAGTCCGCGACCCCGAGCGGCGACGCGAACCGCGCGCTGCCTCCCGTCGGCAGCACGTGGCTCGGCCCCGCCATGTAGTCGCCCACCGGCTCCGGCGTGTGCGGGCCCAGGAAGATCGCGCCCGCGGTCGTCACCCGCGCCGCCAGCGCGCGCGGGTTGCGCACCGCCAGCTCGGCGTGTTCGGGCGCGAGTCGGTTGATCGCGTCGATCAGGTCGTCGTCGCCGTCGACGACGAAGATCGCGCCCTGACCCGCGAGCGCCCGCTCCGCGATCGCGCGCCGGGGCAGCGCCGCGAGCTGTTTGCCGACCTCGGCCGCGACCTTGCGCGCGACCTCGACGCCGCGCGCGAGCAGGATCGGCACCGCCAGCTCGTCGTGCTCCGCCTGCGCCAGCAGATCGGCGGCGATCCACGCCGGATCGACGCTGTCGTCGGCGGCGATCACCACCTCGGTCGGGCCCGCGATCGAGTCGATGCCCACGTCGCCGAACACGAGCCGCTTGGCCGCGGCGACGTACGCGTTGCCCGGTCCGACGATCTTGTCGACGCGCGGCACGCTCTCGGTGCCGTACGCGAGCGCCGCGATCGCCTGCGCGCCGCCGATCACGAACACGCGATCGACGCCCGCGAGCCGCGCCGCCGCCAGCGTCTCGGGCGACGGCCCGGGCGTGGTCATGACGATCTCGCGCACGCCGGCGACCCGCGCCGGCACCGCCGTCATCACCACCGTCGACGGGTAGCGCGCCTTTCCGCCCGGCACGTAGATACCGATGCGCGCGAGCGGGTCGACGCGGCTGCCGACCCGAACCCCGCCGCCCTCCATCTCGTAGGAGGTGTAGCGCTCCCGCTCGTGAAAGACGCGCACCCGTTCGATCGCGCGCTCGATCGCGGCGCGGACCGGGGCCGCGACCTGGCCCGCGAGCTCGTCCCATTCTCGCGCCGGCAGTTCCAGCGCGCCAAGCTCGCGCTTGTCGAAGCGCGCGGTCAGCGCCCGGACGGCAGCATCGCCACCGGCGCGCACCTCGGCGATCACGTTCCGCGCCGCTTCCTCGATCTCCACCGGAATCGTCGCATTGCGATCGCACAGCGCCGCCAGCCGCGCGGCGCTGTCAGGCTGGTGCTTTTCGTAGATCCGGAGCATTTCGGGGCCCGGAGCATACCAGCCCGGGGCCCTCGGGAGGCTACTCGTAGTCTTCGTCCAGAGAACGGAGAAACGCGACCAGCGGAGCGATGTCGGCGTCGGTGAGCGCGATGCCGGCGAGCTGCGCAGCGCCATTGCGCAGCCCGCCGGCCCGGCCAATCCCGGCCACGACCCTGTAATGCCGGACCGCGTCCTCGAGCGCGGCGGCGCTGCCGTCGTGGAAGTACGGCGCGGACTGACCGAGGTCGCGGAGGGTCGCGGTTTTGAACCAGCCGATGGTGCGCGGCAGAAGCTCGGCCGCGGTCGCGCCGGCGAGCGCGCCCGACAGGCCGCGTACGACCTCCGTCAGCGTCGCCTGCGGCCCCGGGATGCCCGGGTTGCCGAACACGTTCCAGAGCCCGAGGTCGGTTCGCCCCGGCCGGTCGGCGGCGGGCACGTCGAGGAATGGTCCGCCGCCCGCGGGCATCGCGCGCTCCGCGAGCCCCGGGATCGCCAGCGCCGCGAACGCGCCTGGCCCGTGGATACCGTCGTACGACGCCTGCGCGACGCCGTTATTGTGAAAGCCGAAGTCGGAGAAGTTCGGCGGCGCGTGGCACGAGACGCAGTTGCCGATCTCGCCCGCCGCGATCTCGGCGTCCGACGCGGTCGCGCCCGAGGGCTCGGCCAGGAAGATGCGCAGCCCCGCGATCTCGTCGGTCCCGAACCCGAACCCATGATCGTGGTGCGCGAACGACAGCCGGTCGGGGTTGGCGAGCGGCGTGAGACCCTGGGGGCGGTCGAGGGCCGCGCGCAGCCGGCGCGCGTAGTCGAGCGCGCTCTCGGCCGCGTCGGGCCGGCGCGGCAGCCGGTTCAGAATCAGAAACCGATCGAACGGCGAGCCGACGAACCCGCCGCCTGCGTCCTGCGCATACGCCAGCGTGCGCATGTATGCGCTCACGATCTTGGCGACGCCAGCCAGCACCGCTTCGTCGCCCGCGCTGGTGGTGTCGACCCGGAACGCCTCGGGCAGCCGGCACGCCGTCGGGATCTCGGGCGCGACGCCCGCGAGCAGCGTGGCATAGGGCAAGCCCCGGCACGGCGCCCCGAGCGCGTCGCTGCCATCGTCCTCCCGGATGACGCGCGCGACGTGGGCCACCGCGTCCGCGCGCTCGCCGGGCAGCCAGCCGAAGTTGCGGCCGGTGAACGTGCCGACCACGAGGTCCTCGGGAGTCGGAAACTCGCCGTCGAAGTGCAGATAGAGCGGCACGTCGCGCTTCAGGTTCGAGTTCACGAGCGGCGGCGAATTGCGCGGCGTGTGGGTGCGGCCGTCGCCGCGATCCGGAATCGGACTGCGGCGCGCGAAGTCGTTGTACGTCCGCAGCCCGGTGGTGTCGGAGTCGAGCGGCTCGTCGACCAGGCGGCACTGGCGGCAGTTCATCGACCGGCCCCGGAACGGCCCCGGCCGCGGATCGTCCATGGTCTCGAGCGAATCCATCACCGGATCGCCGGCCGCCAGCCGCGCGTTGACGTCGGCCGCGTTGGCGGCGAAGAACTGCGCGAACCGCGTCTCGAGGAACAGCCGCTCGCCCATCGCCACCTCGGGCGGATCCTCGGCCGGGTCGGGCGTGGGCGCACGGCACGCACCCAGCACGAGCGCGGTGAGCGAGAGCAACCACAGCCGGGAGCGCATCGTCGTGCTCAGAACATCCAGCCGAGCCCGGCCGCCAGCTCGTTGAACCCCGCGCCGGCGCCGAACTCGTGCCGGCGGTAGTCGCCCTTGAGCGCGATGTGTGGGATGGGCCGGTACACGAGCCCCGCCGTGATGGTGTGGCGCTCGAACGTCTTGTTCGCGGTGAACCCCGCCGGCACCGACGCCTGGGTGTCGACGTAGTCGTAGCGCGCGAACAAGGTCACGCTCTGCTCGCTGGCGGGCGCGGCGAGCCGCATGAGATCGTACCCCGCCTCGAGGTAGCCGCCGCGCAGCTGCGACGACACCGCCACCGCGCCCATCTGGTCCGGGTCACCGGCCGCGAGCGCCTGGTTCAGCCCGCTCGCGCTGCCGATGAACACCATCGCGAGCTGGCCGCGCGCCGTGAATCCTTGGCGCTTGGTACGCGCGTCGACCTCGACCATGCCGACCGGGACGTTGCCGACGGTGCCACGCAGCGAGTTCCCCGAGGTCGCGAAATACCCCGACAGCCCGACCACGGTGGCGAGCACGGGCTCGTACGACAGCCGCCCGATGGCGCCGAAGTCGCGCGCCGCCGCCAGCATGCCCTCCTGGTGTCCTGATCCGATGCCCTCCCCGGCGCTGAACCCGTTCGCGTTGAAGCCGTTCACCAAATACAGCTGGTAGTTGAGCCCGGTCGCAAGCTCGCCGAACGCGCCGATGCCCGGTTCGCGCCAGGTCGACGGGATGACGAACACGTCGACGTCGGGGCGGTCGACGCCGTTGAACGTCGGCGGCTCGTGATAGACGTTCACGATGCCGACCGGCATCAGCAGGAGGCCGGCGCGCAGGTTGAACCGGCGCGAGCAGAGCGCGTCGAGGTAGGCTTGTTCGATCTCGACCTCGCCCGGATCCTCCGACGACGCGATCGCGTGCTCGACCTCGACCTCGGAGTAGAACCGGAACCGTTCGTTGAAGTTGTGGCCGACGAACAGCACGAACCGCCGCAGGTCCACCACCGCGGGACCGTTCGAGGGGGCATTGAGCGTCAGCTCGCCGTAGCCGCCCACCGCAATGCCCGAGATCGCGGGCGCGCGGCCGAGTGGGTTCTCGATCGAGGTCTCGCGCGGTAGCGCCGTCGCCGGCATGTCCTGCTCGGGCGGCAGCTCGATGACGGGCGCCGCGGGTGTTCCGGGGGCCGGAACGCCTGGGGCCGGGACGCCTGGGGCCGGGACGCCGGGAGCCGGGACGCCGGCGGGCGGCATCGGCTGGGCGACCGGGGAGGCCGGGGTCGGGACCACCGCCTGGGGAGGCATCGGAACCTGCGCGTTCGCCGTCGGTGATGCTACCGCCACCAGGGCCAGCGCCGCGGTCGTGCCCAGGCTGATTTTGAAAAGCATTCTCAATTTCATTGGAACCACATATCAGGGAATGAGCGCGGCCGTCAAGCGCCAGGCGGAAATGGCAAACTCGGCCTGCAGATGCCCCCCGAACGCACCCTGGGAAGGACCGGCGCCCGCGTCACCGCCGTCGCGCTCGGGGGCGAGGGCGTCTTGCGCACCACCGGGCGCGCGCGCGCGGCGGTTCCCGTGATCCTCGAGGCGCTCCGGCTCGGCGTCCGCTACTGCGACACTGCGCCCGCGTACCAGCAGAGCCAGGACTATTACGGCGAGGCGTTCCGCGCCGCCGGCCCGGGCGCGCGCGACGCCGTGTTTCTCGCCTCCAAGACCCATGAGCGTTCGCGCGACCGCGCGATGCGGCTGCTCGACGATTCGCTGCGCCGGCTCGGCACCGATCGCCTGGACTTGTGGCAGATGCACGACCTGCGCGACCTCGACGAGGTCGACGCGCTCACCGCCAACTCCGGCGCGCTGCAGGCGGCGATGCAGGCGCAGGCCGACGGCCGCGTCCGCTTCATCGGCCTCACCGGTCACCACGACCCGGGCGTGCTTGTCGAGGCGATGCGCCGGTTCCCGTTCGACAGCGTGCTGTGCGCGATCAACCCAGCCGACCCGCGCTACCAGCCGTTCGTGCCGTCGGTGGTCGCCGAGGCGCGGCGGCGTGGGATGGGGGTGGTCGGAATGAAGGCGCTCGCCGCCGGGGCTCTGGTGCGTGAAGCAGGCGCGCCCGAGCTCTTGCGCTACGCCGCGACCCACGCCGACACCGTGATCGTGGGCTGCTCTTCTGTGGACGAGGTCCGTCGCAACCTCGCGGTCGCCGACGATTTCACGCCGATGCCCGAATCCGAGCAACGCGCGCTCGAGGCCCGCATCGCTCCGCACGCCGATCGCTACGACACGTTCAAGGGCTGACCCCGAAATAAAACTAGCGGCGCAGCAGCAGGGGCCCGACCATCCTTCGACGGTGGCGCGAGCGCGGAAAACCCTGCTCTGGACGTCCACGACGTACTTCGCCGAGGGGCTGCCGTGGAGCTTCCTCCATCAGATGGCGATGGAGTTCCTGACCCAGATCGGCGCCTCGAAGACGCAGATCTCGTCGACGTCACTCTTGCACCTGTCGGGCACGCTCAAGTTCGCGTGGAGCCCGATCGTCGATCTGTTTGGCAGCAAGCGGCGCTGGGTGTGGGCGATGCAGATCGTTCTCGCCGGCGGGATGCTGGCGGTCGCGTTCGTCTCGCAACACAGCGACAGCCACAACTTGCGTGGGTTCTGGGCGGTGCTCGCCGGCCTCGCGGTGTTGCACGCGACCCACGACATCGCATGCGACGGCTTCTATCTCCAGGCGCTGGACAAGGACGAGCGCGCGCTGTTCTCGGGCGTGCGCAACGCCGCCTTCCGAATCGCGATGTGGGTCGGCAAGTCGGCGCTGGTCGTGCTGGCTGGCCTCACGACCTGGTTCTGGGGCTTCGGGGCGGCGGCGGTGTTGATGCTTGTGGTCGCGGGGATCAACGCCGCGGTCATGCCGCATCCACCCGACCGCCACCCGCAAGACGCCGCGGCCGGCCACGCGCCGCTGTCGAAGGGGGTCGCGTTTCTGCGCGCGTACCGGTCGTTCTTCAGCCAGCCGCGCGCGGCGCTGGTGCTGTCGTTCATGTTCGCGCACCGGCTCGGCGACATCATGATGTTCGCGATGGCGACGCCGATGCTGAAGGACATCGGCATGAGCACCACCTCGCGCGGCGTCCTCACCAGCTTCTCCACCGTGGGGTTCATGGTCGGAACCATCGCCGGCGGCGCGATCATCGCCCGCTACGGCCTCGCCCGTTGCCTGGTGCCGATGACGTTCATCCAAAACCTGGCGATTCCGCTCTACATCCTGCTTCCGGTGCTCAAGCCCGGGTTCGCGGGCGTGGTGCCCATCGTCGTCGCCGAGCAGCTGGCGTCGGGCATCGGGACCTCCGCGAACTCCGTGTTCCTGATGCAGCGCTGCCGCAGGGAGTTTTCGGCCGCTCACTTCGCGTTCGCGACGTCGATCGTCTCGCTCGCGAGCACGCTGTCGGGCTACGTATCCGGTCCCATCAACGAGGCCTTCGGCCACCCGCTGTTCTTCCTGATCGCCTTTCTCGCCAGCGTCCCGAGCCTCGTGCTGGTGTGGTTCGTCCCCAAGACCCCGATCGAAGACGCCCCGGCTCCGGCTGGCGCCGCGGGATCTTCAGCGTAGGATTCCGCCGTCATGCCCGATCGGGTCGCGTTCCTGCTCGCGCACGGCGCTGGGGCGCCGTCGGCGTCGGCGTGGATGGTCGGGTGGCGCGACCGGCTCGCGACGCTGGGCGAGGTCCGAGCCTTCGACTACCCGTACATGCGCGCCAAGCGCAAGGCGCCCGACAAGCTGCCGGTCCTCATCGACGCGCACCGCGCCGCGCTGGCCGAGCTGCGCGCGACGGTGCCGGACGGTACGCCTACGTTTCTCATCGGCAAATCCATGGGTGGCCGCGTGGGCTGCCACCTTGCGGTCGAGGAGCAGGTCGCCGGTGTCATCTGCCTCGGCTATCCGTTGCGCTCGGGCGCGACCGGCGCACTCCGCGACGAGGTGCTGCTCGCGTTGCGGACGCCCGCGATGTTCGTTCAGGGAACCCGCGACCCGCTCTGCCCGCTCGACAAGTTGGCCGAGGTGCGGCACCGGATGACGGCAACCAACACCCTGTTCATCGTCGAGGGCGGCAACCATTCGCTCGAGGTGGCGGCGGCCGACCGGAAGGCGCGCGGCGAGACCCAGGCGGACTCCGACGCGCGCGTGTTGGACGCGATCGCGCGCTTCACGGCGCGATCGCGTCCAACCGCTGACCGCTAGCCCGCATTTCTCACCATAAAGCTATCGCCACGCGATCTGCTGCTGTTATGTGGAGCTTATCGAAGGCTTTCCACAGCAGAAGGAGATCAGCGTGGCGACGACAGACTGTAGCGCAGAACAGCTCGCGTTTTCGA
>WNGA01000033.1_pt1 | contig 138727 bp, 137 predicted proteins | sample 5400061 | NCBI WGS metagenome assembly WNGA01 (sample SAMN13153366, study PRJNA577476) | soil metagenome | isolation source: 100 cm soil or saprolite under grassland replicate 2 | place: USA:California | collected 2016-06-15 | reverse complement strand
GTCCGCCATCCGCTGGTGCAGAAGATCATCAACGCGTACGAGCGGGCGTCGGCGGCCGACGCGAACAAGCCCTCGCACTAGCGAATCGTGACCGCGTTCCGCGCGCGGCGCGTGCCGCGTCTCACGCTTTCGGTGCAATACGCGGTCGCCGCGGACGCGCTGCCGAAGCCGGCAGCGCTTCGCCGCTGGGCGCGCGCCGCGCTCGAGCGCGATGCCGTCGTTGCGCTGCGCTTCGTCGGCACGCGCGAGGGTCGCACGCTCAATGCGTTCTATCGCGGCAAGGACTGCGCGACCAACGTGCTGACCTTCGTGTACGATGACATGATGCCGGTGGAAGGCGATCTCGTGCTGTGCGCGCCGGTGCTGCGACACGAGGCGCGCGCGCAGGGCAAGCGGCTGGCCGACCACTGCGCGCACCTTGTCGTCCACGGCATGCTGCACCTGCAAGGCTACGAGCACGACAGCGACCGCGACGCGCGCGCGATGGAAGCGCGCGAGCGCGCGGTGCTCGCGCAGTTCGACATCGCGGATCCTTATCGCGCGCCGCGCGCCGCGCCCGTGCGTCCAGCGTCGCACGCTGCTGCCCGATGAGCGTCGTCGACCCCGGCGACAAGGACGACAAGCCGACGCTGCTCGAGCGGCTTTCGGCGTTCCTCACGCGCGAGCCCGAAGACCGCGAGGAGCTGATCGAGCTGCTGCGCGGCGCGTTCGAGCGCAAGCTCCTCGACGCCGACGCGCTGTCGATGATCGAGGGCGTGCTGCAGGTCTCCGAGATGACGGTGCGCGACATCATGATTCCGCGCGCGCAGATGGACGTCATCGCACAGGACGACGAGCCGGCGACGTTCATGCCGATCGTGATGGAAACCAAGCACTCGCGCTTTCCCGTGATCGGCGAGAGCAAGGACGATGTCGTCGGCATCCTGCTCGCGAAGGAGCTGCTGAACTACTACACCGATCCGGAGGGCTTCAACCTGCGCGACATACTGCGACCGGCGGTCTTCGTGCCGGAGTCGAAGCGGCTGAACGTGTTGTTGCGCGAATTCCGCGCGAACCGCAACCACATCGCGATCGTCGTCGACGAGTACGGCGGCGTGTCGGGCCTGGTGACGATCGAGGATGTGCTCGAGCAGATCGTCGGCGACATCGAGGACGAGTACGACTACGACGAAGGCGAGGACAACATCATCGCCGAAGCGTCGGGCCGTTATCGCGTCAAGGCGCAGACGGAGATCGCCCACTTCAACGAGCGTTTCGGCACCGACTTCTCCGACGCCGAGTTCGACACCGTCGGCGGGCTCGTGCTGCGCGCGTTCGGCCGGCTGCCGAAGCGCGGCGAGTCGACGACGATCGGCGGCTTCCGCTTCCGCGTCGTGCGCGCCGACAGCCGTCGGCTGCACACGCTTCAGGTCGAGCCCCTGCCGGCCACACCCGGCGAAGCGGCGGCCGGTTGACGGTGGCGATTCGCGATCGTTGGCTCGCGCGTGCGTTCGCGCTGGCAGCCGGCATCGCAACGGTATTCGCGTTCGCGCCGTTCGACGCGCCGGCGCTCGCGATCGTCACGATCGCCGCGCTGTTCCTGCTATGGCAGCGCGCGACGCCGCGCGAGGCCGCCGCGCTCGGATTCGCGTTCGGCCTCGGAATGTTCACCGCCGGCGCGTCATGGGTCTACATCGCGCTGCACACGTTCGGCAACATGCCGGCGCCGCTCGCCGCGATCGGCACCGCCGGTTTCTGTGCGCTTCTTGCGCTCTATCCGGCCGTCGCGGGTTGGCTCGCAGCTCGCTGGAGCGCTCCCCGTTCGGTTGCGCGCGCGATCGGCGCCGCCGGCGCATGGACATTGACCGAATGGCTGCGCAGCGTCATCTTCACCGGCTTCCCGTGGCTGTCGCTCGGCTACGCGCAGATACCGGTTGGCGCACCGGGCGCGCTCGCGAGCTTCGCGCCGATCGGCGGCGTGTTCGCCGTCACGCTCGCAAGCGCCCTCACGGCCGCGTGCATCATCATTGCGCTCGACGCGATCGCCGAGGCCCGCTACCCTCACGCGGTCGCCTTCGCAATCGCCGCGGGGATTCCATGGGCCGTCGGTTCGGCGCTTGCGCGAATCGAATGGACGCAGCCCGCAGGCGAGCCGCTCGCGGTGACCCTTGTGCAAGGCAACGTCAAGCAGGACCTCAAGTTCGATCCCGCATTTCGCGAGCGCACGTTCGACCTCTACACCGACCTCGTCTTGCGGGCGCGCGGCCGGCTGATCGTGCTGCCCGAAAGCGCGTTTCCGATGTTCGCCGACGAAGTGCCCGACTCGGTGTTGTCGCGCCTGACGCTCGCCGCGCGCGGGCGTCGCGGCGACCTGCTGCTTGGATTGTTCACGCTCGAGCCGCCGCTGCCCGGACAAACCGAGCCGCGCTATTACAACAGCGTGATCACGCTCGGCGCGTCGGGCGCGCAGCGCTATCGCAAACGGCATCTGGTGCCCTTCGGCGAAACGATCCCGCTCGAGCCCGTCGTCGGATGGTTCATCCGCTCGGTGCTCGCGATTCCGCTCGCAAGCCAGAGCGCCGGCGACGCCGATCAGCCGCCGCTCGAGGTCGCCGGCCAGCGCGTGGCGGTCGACATCTGCTATGAGGACGCGTTCGGTGCCGACATCCGGCCGCAGGCCGCCCGCGCGACGCTTCTCGTGAACATGACGAACGACGCGTGGTACGGCCATTCGCTCGCAGCGCTGCAGCACAACCAGATCGCGGCGATGCGCGCCCTCGAGACGGGCCGGCCGATGCTGCGCGCCACCAACACCGGCATCACGTCGGCGATCGATCATCGAGGCCGCGAGCTCGCGCGCTTGCCGTGGTTCACCCGCGCGACGCTCGACGTGCATGTCACGGGACGTCAGGGGATCACGCCGTACGTGCGCATCGGCGATGCGATCGCGGTCGCGGCCGCCATCTTCGTGTTGGCGGGCGCGCTCGCCTACGCGCGACTGCACGGGCGTGCGGCGCAGGGCGAGACGGCCTCGTGAAACCGGTGTGGCGGCGCATGTTTCCGTTTCTGGCCTGGCCGCGGCCGACGCTCGATTCGCTGCGCAAGGACGCGCTCGCCGGCGTGTCCGTCGGCCTGGTGCTCGTTCCGCAGGCGCTCGCGTACGCGACGGTCGCCGGCATGCCGGCCGAAACGGGACTCTACGCAGCGCTGCTGCCCGCGGTCGTGGGTGTGCTGTGGGGCTCGTCGCCGCTGCTGGCCGTCGGTCCCGTCGCGTTGACGAGCCTGCTCACCTTGGCGTCGCTGCAACCGCTCGCCTCACCGGGCAGCGCGCATTGGGTGTACCTCGCGATGTGGCTCGCGCTCTACGCCGGCGCGATCCAGTTCCTGCTCGGCGCGCTGCGGATGGGGATCATCGCGAATTTCGTCTCGTATCCGGTGGTGGCGGGCTTCATCAATGCAGCGGCGTTGATCATCATCGTTTCGCAACTGCCGCCGCTGTTGGGACTGCCGGCGCCGCACGACGCGCAATGGCCCGCGCGCGCGGCTGCGGCGCTGGCCGATTCGCCGCGATTGGTCGCCGATGCGGCGCCGTTCGGGCTCGCGGCAATCCTGCTGCTGATCGTGCAGCGGCGATTCGCGCCGCGACTTCCGGGCGTGCTGATCGTCTGCGTCATCGCCATCATCGCGAGCGCGACCATCGGGCTCGCGGCGAAAGGCGGCGCCGTGGTGGGACCGATTCCCGGCGGCTTGCCCCCGCTCACGCTGCCGCCTTCGATTCCGCTCGACGAGCATCGCGCGCTGCTGCCGGCGGCGCTGATCATCGCGCTGCTGAGCTTCACCGAGGCGATGTCGAGCTGCCGCACGCTCGCGCGCAAGCGCGGCGAGCCGTGGGACCAGAATCAGGAGCTGATCGGTCAGGGCCTCGCGAAGATCGCGAGCGGCGCATCCGGCGCGTTCCCGGTGAGCGGTTCATTCTCGCGCTCGGCGTTGAACTTGTACGTCGGCGCCGAAACCGGCTGGTCGACGCTGTTCTCCGCGGCGTGCGTGCTCGCGTGCCTGCTGTGGGCCACACCCTATCTCTATCACCTGCCGCTCGCAGCCCTGGCGGCGATCATCATCGTCCCGCTCGCGGGCCTGCTCGATTTCGCCGTTTTCCGGCGGTTGTGGCGCGCCTCGCCGGACGACGGTGCGATCGCGCTGCTGACATTCGTCGCGACAATCGCCTCGGTGCCGTACTTGCACTGGGGTGTGTTCGCCGGCTTCGTCGTCTCGCTGCTCGCGTATCTTTACCGGCGCAGCCGGCCGCGGATCATCGAGGTCGGCCCGCATCCGGATGGCACGCTGCGCGAGCGCGGTCATCACCGTCTGCCGCATGTTGCGCCCGACGTGCTCGCCGTCCGGATGGACGCGGCGATCACCTACATCACCGCACCGCTGCTCGAGCGATTCGTCAACGAGCGCCTGCATCCCGGCGTGAAGACGGTGCTGATCGCAGCGAGCCCGGTCAACGACATCGATGCGACCGGCATCGAAATGCTGCGTCAGCTGCACGAGAGGCTGTTGGCTCAAGGCGTCGCATTGAAGCTCGCGGGCGTGAAGAAGCAGGTGCACGATGTGCTCGAGCGCACGGGTCTCACGCGCGAGCTGGGCGACGCGGCGTTCTTCGCCACGGACGGGGCGGCGATCGAAACGCTGGCCGCGACCAGCGCGCAAAGCCAGCCGGCGACCGCCTGAAGTCAAGCCGCGGTTGGCTTCGCGGCGCGAGATGTTCTAGCATCGTCGTTCGACCATCGAGCGGCAACGAGGAGAGAAGCGATGATTCATTTCGTATTGCACGACGCCAAGGACACGGTGGCCGTCGTCGTCGTCGAAGGCGTCAAGGCGGGACAGACGCTCACCGGCTGGGTCATGGACGACGATCGAACCGTGGAGCTTTCGGCGCGCCAGGACATCCCGATCGGGCACAAGCTCGCGCTCGCCGACATGAAGGTCGGCGATACCGTGTACAAGTACGGCCAGGACATGGGCCGCGTCGTCGCGCCGATCCGCGCCGGCGAGCACGCGCACGTTCACAACATCAAGACGAAGCGCTGGTGAGGCGTCCGTACGTCGTCCCCGCGAAGGCGTGGACCCAGCGTCGTTCGCAGAAAGTCGCCGGATTCCCGCCTTCGCGGGAATGACGGCTTCAAAATTTGCTGCTTGCAAGCACCATCGAGGGAATGAACATGATCGACCGCAACACGACTTTCATGGGCTACCGGCGCGAGAACGGCCGCGTGGGCGTACGCAACCACGTGATCATCCTGCCGGTCGACGACATCTCCAACGCGGCGTGCGAGGCGGTTGCGAACAACGTCAAGGGCACGATGGCGCTGCCGCATCCATATGGACGGCTGCAATTCGGCGCCGATCTCGATCTGCACTTCCGCACGCTGATCGGCACCGGCTCGAATCCGAATGTCGCCGCCGTCGTCGTCATCGGCATCGAGGAAGGCTGGGCGGGCAAGGTCGCCGAGGGCATCAAGAAGACCGGCAAGCCTGCGCTCCACTTCGGAATCGAGCTTCACGGCGACACGGACACAGTCATGCGGGCCTCGCGCGCCGCGCGCGAGCTCATGCAATGGGCCTCCGAGAAGCAGCGCGAGCGCTGCCCGATCGCCGAGCTATGGGTGTCGTGCAAATGCGGCGAGTCCGACACGACGTCCGGTTGTGCCTCGAACCCGACCGTGGGCAACGCATTCGACAAGCTCTATCCGCTGGGCACGACGCTCGTGTTCGGCGAGACGACCGAGCTCACGGGCGGCGAGCACCTGGTCGCCGAGCGCTGTCGCACGCCCGCGGTGCGCGACAAGTTCATGGCGATGTTCGACCGATATCAGGAGGTGATCAATCGCCACAAGACGAGCGACCTTTCCGACTCGCAGCCGACGAAAGGCAACATCGCAGGCGGCCTGACGACGATCGAGGAGAAGGCGTTCGGCAACATCCAGAAGATCGGCAAGAAGTGTCTCATCGACGGCGTCATCGACAAGGCCGAGGTGCCGACCGGTCCCGGTCTGTGGTTCATGGACAGCTCGTCGGCGGCGGCCGAAATGGTGACGCTGTGCGCGGCGTCCGGATTCGTCGTGCATTTCTTCCCGACCGGGCAGGGCAACGTGATCGGCAATCCGATCCTGCCGGTGATCAAGCTGTGCGCGAACCCGCGCACCGTACGCACGATGGGCGAGCACATCGACGTCGACGTCTCCGGCCTGCTGCAGCGCGAGATCAATCTCGACCAGGCCGGCGACAAGGCGCTCGAGAGCATGCTGCGCACCGCGAACGGCCGCCTCACCGCGGCCGAGGTGCTCGGTCACCGCGAGTTCGTGCTGACCCGTCTTTACGAGAGCGCCTGACGCGCCGTGCAGAACGAAGCCGCGCACCCTGCACCGTTGCTCGACGTGCGCGGCGTCACGCTGCAGTACAAGACGACGCAGCATCTGGTCACCGCGACGTATCGCGTCGATTTCGAGGTTTTCCGCTCGGATCGCTACGTGCTGCTCGGGCCGTCCGGTTGCGGTAAGTCGACGCTGCTGAAAGCGGTCGGCGGCTATCTGCCGCCGACCGAGGGCGAGATCCGGCTCAAGGGCGTGGTCGTCGACAAGCCCGGTCCCGACCGGATGATGATCTTCCAGGAGTTCGACCAGCTGCTGCCGTGGAAGACGGTGAAGGACAACGTGATGTTCCCGCTCGTCTCGTCGGGCAAGCTCAAGGGCAAGGCCGCCGAGGACAAGGCGATGCAGTACATCGAGAAGGTGAAGCTCGCGCCGTTCGCGCACCACCATCCGCACATGCTCTCCGGCGGCATGAAGCAGCGCGTCGCGCTCGCGCGCGGCATGGCGATGGAGCCGGACATTCTGCTGATGGACGAGCCGTACGCGGCGCTCGACGCACTCACGCGCCGCAAGATGCAGGACGAGCTGCTGCAATTGTGGGACGACACGCGGTTCACCGTGCTCTTCGTCACGCATTCGATCCCCGAGGCGATCAAATGCGGCAGCCGCATCCTGCTGATGTCGCCGCATCCCGGGCAAGTGAAGGCCGAGCTCGCGAGCGCGCCGCGCGACGCGGATCCGCAGACGTCGAAAGCGCTCGAGGTCCAGATCCACGACATGCTGTTCGCCGACGAGGTCGAGGAAGACGAGGCACACCATCATGAGTGAGCATGACGCCGCGCTCGGTGCGCGGCCCGAGATCCACCGCCGGCCGATCGAATCGTCGGCGTTCGGCGTCGTCGAAAAGCCGCTGTCGATCTTCGAGCGCATCTACAACATCGGCGCGGTTCGCAAGGCGGTCATCCTCATCACGCTCGCGCTGATCTGGGAAATCGGCGCGCGCCTGCTCGACAACGACCTGCTGTTCCCGACGTTTGTCGCGACCAACGTCGCGTTTTTCCAGGGCGTGATGAGCGGCGAGATCCTCGCGCGCATCGGCACGTCGTTGAGGGTGCTGGTGATGGGTTACGCGATCGGCATTGCTGCGGCCGCAGTGCTCACCGCGCTCGGCGTCGCCACACGGATCGGCAACGACCTGCTGGAGACGCTGACGTCGATGTTCAATCCGCTGCCCGCGATCGCGCTGTTGCCGATCGCGCTGATCTGGTTCGGGCTCGGCAGCGGCAGCCTGATCTTCGTGCTCGTCCACTCGGTGTTGTGGTCGGTCGCGCTCAACACGCACTCGGGCTTCCTGTCCGTGTCGAACACGTTGCGAATGGTCGGTCGCAACTACGGATTGGGCGGCATCGCATACGTGACCAAGATCCTGATCCCGGCGGCGTTCCCCAGCATCCTGACCGGATTGAAAATCGGCTGGGCGTTCGCGTGGCGCACGCTCATCGCCTCCGAGCTCGTCTTCGGCGTCAGCAGCGGGCAGGGCGGCCTCGGCTGGTACATCTACGAGAACAAGAACCAGCTCGACATCCCGAATGTGTTCGCGGGATTGTTCTCGGTCATCCTGATCGGGCTGGTCGTCGAGAACGTCATCTTCCGCACGATCGAGGCGCGCACCGTGCGACGTTGGGGCATGCAGCATTAACCGCTGCTGATCCTTCCCCGCGAATTGACGTTCGCCCAGATCGTCGATGCGTAACGCCACGCTTCACGCCCGCGACGCGGTCCGCGCGCTTCGTGCGTCGAAGATCCGTGAAGTCGCGAACGTAGGGATGGGCCGCCAGGATGTGCTTGCGTTCTGGTTCGGCGAGCCGGACGAGGTCACTCCGGACTTCATCCGGCGGGCAGGCATCGACGCGCTGAACGCCGGCGATACGTTCTACACGCAGAACCTCGGGATTCCGGAGCTCCGTCACGCGATCTCGGCTTACGTCTCGCGATTGCGTCGTCCTGCCGGCGTCGATCGGGTCGCGGTCACCAATTCGGGCATGTCGGCGCTGATGATCACGACGCAGGCGTTGATCGGCCCTGGCGATCGCGTCGTCGCGGTCACGCCGCTTTGGCCCAATCTCGTCGAGATTCCCAAGATCCTCGGTGCGGACGTCGACTGCGTTTGCCTTGATTTCGGGGCAGCCGGCTGGACGCTCGACGTAGGCCGGCTGCTGGACCGTTTGACGCCGGCCACGCGCGCGGTCTACATCAACTCGCCCAACAATCCCACGGGATGGACGCTTGCCGCGGAGGATCAACGTGTCATCCTCGCGCATTGCCGCAAGCACGGCATCTGGATCGTTGCCGATGACGCGTACGAGCGTCTGTATTACGTCGATCGCGGCGGGGTCGCCGCGGCGCCTTCGTTCCTCGACCTCGGCGACCCCGATGACCGCATCGTCAGCACGAACACCTTTTCCAAGTCCTGGCTGATGACGGGATGGCGACTCGGTTGGATCGTCGCGCCGCAAGCGCTCGTTGCGGATCTCGCCACGCTGCTGGAATACAACACGTCGTGCGCGCCGGGCTTCGTCCAGCGCGCCGGCGTGGTCGCGATGGCAAAAGGAGATGACGTTATTGCGAGGACCGTCGAGCGTTTGCGCCACGCACGTGATTTCCTCGATGCGCAACTTCAGACGATACCGGGTGTCGAAAGCGTCGCTGCGCCGGGCGCGATGTACGCGTTCTTCCGCGTCGAAGGCGTCGCCGACAGCCTCGCATTTTGCAAGCGGCTCGTCACCGAAGCGGGTCTCGGACTTGCACCCGGCGTGGCATTCGGTCCGGAGGGCGAGGGCTTCGTTCGGTGGTGCTTCGCCTCGACCGAAGAGCGGCTTGCGGAAGGCGTCGAAAGGCTGCGCTCGTTTCTACGGCGCGTGCATGCATGACGAGCCGGGCCGGCTATTCAGGTACGCCGCTTTCATCCAAGCTCGGCCTGCGCGCAGGGTTCAGCGTGCATGTCAGGAACGAACCATCCGGATATCGCGAACTTCTCGAACCGCTACCGGATGGCGTTGCGTTCGTCTCCCGCATGTCGAGCGCGACCGATCTCGTGCACGTCTTCTCGGTGAAAAGAGCGGAGCTCGCAACGACGCTCGGTACCTGCCGCTCGAAACTTGGACCGGCGGCCATCGTCTGGGTCTCGTGGCCCAAGAGGTCCGCCAACATGCCGAGCGGCATCAACGAAGACACAATCCGGGAACTCGCGCTGCCGCTCGGATTCGTCGATGTGAAGGTCTGTGCGGTCAGCGACACATGGTCCGGCCTCAAGCTTGTCGTGCGGAAAAAGCTGAGGTGATGGGCGCAGGCTCGACGCGTCGCGTCATTGCAGGATCGTCTCCCCCGGCCGCACGCGCGTAAATACAACCGGCTCGTGCGTGACGTCGAGGCGGCGGTCGCTCGCATGGACAATCGTAAAGGCCGACGATGCGAGATCGCCAGCCGCCGGGAAATCCTCGCGATAGTGCGCGCCGCGCGAGTTCTCGCGCGCGAGCGCGGCCGTCGCGATCACGCGGCTCACGTCGATCAGGCTCTCGAGGTTCAGCCAGTCGTGCCACGTCAGGTTGAACGCGCGGTCGGCGTCGGCGACCCCGGTCGCCGCGAGCTCGCCGTCCAATGCATCGAGCTTCGCGAGCCCGCGCCGTAGTCCTTCGCCGGTGCGCAGGATGCCGACGTCGTCCCACATGCACTCGTAAAGCGCTTCGCGGATCGGCTCGAGATCGCCGGCCGGCCGCTTGAGCGGAGCGTCGCAATGCACGACCGCGCGCGCGATCGCCGCCTCGTCCGGCGCGCGCAACGCGGCATTGCGTACCCACGCGCCCATCGTTTCGCCGGCGATGCCGCCGAACACCGTCGAGTTCGCCACACCGTTGCCGCCGAGGCGGTTCGCACCGTGTACGCCTCCCGTGTCCTCACCGGCGGCAAATAGTCCTTGCAAGGCCGTCGTGCAATCGGGCGCAAACATGACACCGCCCATCATGTAGTGCGCGGTCGGCACGACTTCGACCAGCCCGCCTGCGAGATCGAATCCGCAATCGGCGCAGCGATCGACCATCCCCTTGAACTGCCGGCGGACGTTGTCGGGGCCGAGATGATGCATCTGGATGTACACGCCGCCGTTGGGCGTCGTGCGGCCGGCGCGCATCTCCGCGAAGATCGCGCGCGAGACGATGTCGCGCGTCGCACGCTCAGACTTGGGATCGTAGTTCTGCATGAAGCGCTCGCCGGCGCCGTTCAAGAGATAGCCACCTGAGCCGCGCAGACCCTCCTCGAGCACCGTGCCGGTCATCCGCGTCCCCGCGCCAGCGAGCAGTCCCGTGGGATGGAACTGCACCATCTCCATGTCGCGCAGCGCGAGCCCGGCGCGCAGCGCCATTGCGAGCCCGTCACAGCTCTTGTCGCCCGATGGCGTGTGGAACTTGTACATCGTCGGGCCGCCGCCGGTCGCGAGCAACACTGCTTTCGCCTGCATGAACACGAACTCGCCGGTGCGCATGTCGATCATCAGCACGCCGGCGAGTGCGGAGCCGTCCGGCGTCTTGATCAACTCGACGGCGCGATGCTCCTCGAGCCGCGCGATGTCGCGCGCCCACACCTGCTCGGCGAGCCGGTTGATGATCTCGATGCCGGTGAGATCGCCCTTGTGAACGGTGCGATCGAACGTCTGGCCGGCGAATGCCTTCTGGTGGATCGTGCCGTCGGGATTGCGATCGAAGAAGCAGCCAAGCTCGTTCTCGAGCTCGTGGATGCGCTCGACAGCCTTCGTCACGAGCGTCCACGCGAGGTCCTGGTTCGGCAGCCACTTGCCACCCTCGATCGTGTCCATGAAGTGGCGCTCGACCGAGTCGCCGGCCGCGAGCGCGACGTTGTAGCCGCCCTGAACCATCCGCGTGCAGCCGCATTTGCCGAGCAGGCCCTTGACGGCGACGGTGATCGAAAGCTTCGGATCTGTCTGATGCGCGTGCAGCGCCGCGAAGAGTCCCGCGCCGCCCGATCCGAGGATCAGGATGTCGGTCGAAAGGCGCTTCACGCCGACGGCGACTTCACGCCGAGCTTCGCGAGCACCTGCGCGCGACGCGACTCCACGCCGTCCCTGACGGTGTCGTAAAGGCTTCCGCCGTGGCTGTCCATCGCGACGAGCAGCGGGCCGAAGTCGCGCACGCGAAATTTCCACAGCGACTCGGGATTGAGATCGTCGAGATCGACGTCCTCGATCGCCTCGATCCACGTCGTTTCGAGCGCGGCGGTGCCGCCGATGATCGCGAGATAGACGCCGCCCAACTCGCGGAAAGCCGCTAATGATGCTTCGCGCAAGCCACCTTTTCCGATGATGATGCGCACGCCATACGTGGCCATCAGCGGCCGCGTGAAGCGCTCCATCCGGTCGGACGTCGTCGTGCCGACGCACAGTGGCTCGTAGCCCGCCGGATGCGCCGCGCTCTTGTCGACCTTGCGCACGTTCGGCGCCGTATGGATGACCGCGTGGCCGTTCAGATCGAAGCGTGTCGTCCTGCCGCGGTCGAACATATGGATTTGCGTGGCGTCGCGGATCCCGTAGAGCGTTCGCTGCAGCGTTACCGTATCGTTGACGCGCAGCTCGCGCACCTGCGCTTCGGTGACGGGTGTGGCGAGATCGTAATGCGCCATCGCTCTAGAACCCGTATTCGACGCCGGCCGGCGTGAACGTCGCCTTCGCGCGCCGCGCCGAGTGGCACTGCATGTTGACGGCGACCGGGTTCATTGTGATGTGTGTCGCCGCGAGCTCGATATGGACGGCGAACGCCGTCGAATCGCCGCCCAGTCCTTGCGGTCCGACGCCGAGCGCGTTGACCGCCTCGGACAGTTCCGTCTCGAGCTTCGCCGCCTCGGGATCGCTGCAGTGGGTGCCGAGCGCGCGCGTGGCCGCTCGCTTGGCGAGCGCGACGCACAGATCGGACGTGCCACCGATGCCGACACCGACGATCGTCGGCGGGCACGTCTTGCCGCCGGCCGCGATTACGCAGTCGACGACAAAGCGCTTGATCGCGTCCACGCCTTCGGCCGGAATCGCCATCTTCAGGAACGAGTTGTTCTCCGAGCCGCTTCCTTTCGGAATCATCTCGATTTCGAGCGTGTCCGCCGCGTCACCGAAGTCGATGTGCACGACCGGCATCTCGATGCCGCAGGACGTGTGATCGTTCTGCCGCGTCAGCGGATGGACGACCGACGAACGGAACGGGTACTCGCGCGTGGCGCGCGCGCAACCGTTGCGGATCGCCTCCTTCAGCGCGAGACCGTCGACGTCGACACCGCGGCCGATCGTCACGTTGTAGATCGGCAGTCCCGTGTCCTGGCAGAGCAGGTTGTCGGTTCGCTCGGCCACCGCGATGTTCGTGATCATCGTGCCGAGCACGTCCTTCGCGCGCGCGACCGTTTCGGTCGCGGCGAGCCGCGCGAAGCCGTCCTTGACGTCGGGCGGCAGCACCTTGAGCGCCCTGATGTAGAGCGCCTTCGAGGCTTCTTCGACGGCAGCGAGATCGATCTTCATCGCACGTGCTCAATGTTACCCGTCGGCTCGGTTGTCGTCCCCGCGCAGGCGGGGACCCAGTGACGTTGGTACCGAGAGCCACTGGATTCCCGCCTTCGCGGGAATGACGGTTCGTTTCGTCGCGTTAGCGCACCAACGCAAGCGCGAATGCGAGACCGATGGCGATGGTGAACCCGGCGGCGCCGGCAATCCAGTCCTTGCGCAGGCCGGACCACGCACCGAACTCGATCAGCAGCACGCGCAATCCGCCGGCCAGATGAACCGACAGCAGCATCACCAGCGCCCATTCCGACCATTTGACCGCGGGCGAGTCGGTCAGTGCGAGAAACCGGTCGAGCGCGGCCTCGCCATCGAGCGCGCGGCCGAGCGCCCAGAAGTGAAGGGGCAGGAACGCCGCGAGCGCGAGGCCCGACACGCGGTGGACGACGAACGCCCAGTACGCCGAATGCCCGTGCGCACGAATGTCGATCGCGCGCTTCATCCGATGACCACCGCGTAGACGGCGCGAAAGCCGATGACGACGATCAGCGCTGCGAACAGTGCGGCCGCGACGTTCGCCGTGCGCTCGCGCCAGCCGAGCCACTCCTGCGCGATCGCCGAAAGTCCGATCGGCACGTGCACGGCACACGCGAGGACGAAAAGGCCGTAGAAGGCGCCGAAGCTCGCGCTACCGCGCGTGCGGCCGAGAATCTCGGCGGCGGTGAGCCCGCCGCGCACCGCGTAGATGATGATCGCCAGATGGACGATGACGAACACGGCGAGCGCGGCGGCGCTCGCGCGCTGCCAGAACCAGAGCTTCGCCTGCGTCGCCGCGCTCGTCACAGCTTGCCTCGCAACGCCGCGCGCGCGGCGAGGCGCTTCAAGCCCGCGATGCCGGCCGTCGGTGCGATCGCCTTCGGGCAGCGCTCGGTGCACGAGCCGAGCGTGTGGCACGCGTGGCAACCGGCGTCGCCTGCGACCGCGCGCAGCCGCTCGGCCTGTTGCGTGTCGCGAACGTCGTTGGCAAGCGTCCACGCGCGGTTGAGCGCCGCCGGTCCGAGGTAATCGGGCCGCCAGCGCACGACGTCGCACGACGCGTAGCAGACGGCGCAGCCGATGCACTCGATGCCGGCGTTCGCGGCTTCGCGCGCCTTCGATGCGGGCGCGACGCGCGCGAAATCGTCGTGCCGCGTCCGCTCACCCTTGAACTGTCCTTTCCCGCGTGCCCACTTGTCGAAGAAGTCGCGCATGTCCGTGACGAGGTCGCGGATGAGCGGCAGGTTCGCGAGCGGCGCGATCTCGAGCCGTCCGTCGTCGGCGACTTTCGAGACGTGCGTGCGGCACGTCCAGCGTGCGACACCGTTCACCGTCATCGCGCACGAGCCGCACATGCCCACACGGCAGGCGAAGCGGTACGCGAGCGACGGCTCGAGCCGCCGCTGGATATAGGTGACGACGTCGAGCACCGTCTGGCTCGGGAGCCGCGGGACGTCGTAGCTGACGAAGGCTCCGCCGGCGGCGCCGCGCCAGACGGACACCGAGAGATTGGTGCTCATCGCTGCAATTATCCGGCCCGCGGCAGCAAAAGAAAAGCTAGTTTTTGTGCGGTTGAGATAAAGCGATCCTTTATAATCGTCGGATGGTCTCGCTGCGTACGCTGACGACGTTCCTCGCCGTCGTCCGCCACGGCACGTTTGCCGCTGCCGGCAAGGAGATCGGTCTCACCGCGGCGGCCGTCGGATTGCAGGTCCGCGCGCTCGAGCAGGCGCTCGACCAGGCGCTGTTCGATCGCACCGCCCGCGCAGTCGTGCTCAACACCGCCGGCCGCAAGGCCGTGCCGCAGATCGAGGAGCTCGTCGTGCGCTTCGAGTCGCTCGTCGCCGGACGCGACGCCGACGACCTGTCGGGAACGATCGCGATGGGTGCGCTCGTCTCGGCGCTGATGGGCGCATTCGCCGACGCGCTATGGACGATCAAGCGCGATCACCCGCAGCTCGACGTCAAGCTCTTCGCCGGGTTGTCGAGCGATTTCGCGCGCAAGGTCGACGAGGGCGAGCTCGACGCCGCCGTCGTCTCGCAATCGCCGCGCCCGTTGCCGGCGAGGCTGTCGTGGACGCCGCTCTATCGCGAGCCGATGGTCATGATCGTTCCGCGGCGGCCGCATTTCGCGCTGCCGGCCAAACCGCTCGACGCGCTGCGCGCCTCGCCGTTCATCCGCTTCGATCGTCAAGCGTGGACCGGTCATCTGGTGAAGCGCGCGCTCGTGCAATGCGACGTCACCGTGCGCGACGCGATGGAGCTCAATTCGGTGGAGGCGATCGTCGAGCTCGTGCGGCAGGGATTCGGCGTGTCGATCGTGCCGCAGCTCGCAAACGTGCAGTGGACGCGCGATCGCGCGCTTTCGGTCATTCGCCTTCCCGGCGTCAACATCGAACGTCATGTCGGCTTGCTTGAACGCAGACAACACGGCCGCATGCGCTTCACGGCGGCGATCAAGGCGTACTTCGGCGCAGGCGTTGGTGGGCGGGCGCCGCTGAAACCCGCTAAAATCCGGGCACTTTCGAGCGCTTTGCGATGATCACGTTTCAACAACTGATCCTGCGCCTTCAGGACTATTGGGACGCCAACGGCTGCGCGCTGCTGCAGCCCTACGACATGGAAGTCGGCGCCGGCACGTCGCACACGGCGACGTTCCTGCGTGCGCTCGGCCCCGAGCCGTGGCGTGCCGCGTACGTGCAGCCGTCGCGTCGGCCCAAGGACGGCCGCTACGGCGAGAACCCGAACCGGATGCAGCACTACTATCAATACCAGGTCGTGCTGAAGCCGTCGCCGACCGACATCCTCGATCTGTATCTCGGCTCACTCGAAGCGCTCGGCTTCGATCTCAAGAAGAACGACGTGCGGTTCGTCGAAGACGACTGGGAGAACCCGACGCTTGGCGCGTGGGGGCTCGGCTGGGAGGTGTGGCTGAACGGCATGGAGGTCACGCAGTTCACGTACTTCCAGCAGGTCGGCGGCATCGACTGCAATCCGATCACCGGCGAGATCACGTACGGCCTCGAGCGGCTCGCGATGTACCTGCAAGGCAAGGACAACGTGTTCGACCTCGTTTGGACCGAGCGCGAGAACAGCGGCGTTCGCGAGACGCTCACGTACGGCGATGTCTACCATCAGAACGAGGTCGAGCAGTCGACGTACAACTTCGAGCAGTCGAACTCCGCGAAGCTCTTCGAGCTCTTCGCGTTGTTCGAGGGCGAGGCGAAGCGGCTGCTCGAAGCTAAGCTGCCGCTGCCCGGCTACGAGATGATCCTCAAGGCCGCGCACACGTTCAATCTGCTCGACGCACGCGGCGCCATTTCGGTTACCGAGCGCGCCGCGTACATCGCGCGCATCCGCACGCTGTCGCGGCTCGTCGCAACCGCATACCTCGAATCGCGCTGCGCGCTCGACTATCCGATGCTGTCGACCGCGCAGCGCCGGTCGATGCCGCCGATGTATCTAGCGGACGCCGCGTGAGCCCCGCGACACTCACCGTCGAGCTCTTCACCGAGGAGTTGCCGCCGAAGGCGTTGAAGGCGTTGGCGATCGCATTCGCGGACGGTCTGTACCATCGTTTGGCCGTTGCCGGATTCGTCAGCAAGGATGTCGACGAGACCCCTGGTCTCATGCAGCCCTGGAATTGGTACGCAACACCGCGCCGGCTCGCGGTGAGCGTCATGCACGTGCTCGCGCGCTCGCCGGACCAGCCGGTCACGCAGAAGCTGATGCCCGCGTCGGTCGCGCTCGATGCGTCGGGCAAGCCGACGCTGGCACTGCGCAAGAAGCTCGATGCGCTCGGCCGCAACCGTCTTGCCGATTTGTGGCCGAATGCGGTCGACGGTTCCGACCGTCTCACGCGCGAATCGGACGGCAAGAGCGAGTCGGTGTTTCTGCATTCGATCGCCGCCGGCAGCCCCCTGCAAGACGGCCTGCAGCAAGCGCTCGATGACACGATCGCGAAGCTGCCGATTCCGAAAGTCATGAGCTACGCGCGCCCCGGCGGCTACTGGAACGACACGAAGTTCGTCCGGCCCGCGCATTCGCTGCTCGCGCTGCACGGCGATGAAGTCGTCCCCGTCATCGCGCTCGGGCTCGACGCGCAACGCACGACGGACGGACATCGGTTCCTTTCGCGCAAGGACATTCCGATCGCGTCGGCGGATGCCTACGAGGAAACGCTCGCTGCCGAAGGCAAGATCGTCGCGAGCTTCGCCGAGCGGCGTGCGCGAATCGTCGAAGGCCTGCAACGGATGGCCGGCACCGACAAACCGATCATGCCCGATGCGCTGCTCGACGAAGTGAGCGCGCTCGTCGAGTGGCCCGCGGTGTACGCCGGCACGTTCGACGCCGCGTTTCTCGACGTGCCGCCGGAGTGCCTGATACTCACGATGCAGCAGAACCAGAAGTACTTCGCGCTCGCCGGCCGCTACGGCAAGCTCGTCAATCGGTTCCTGCTCGTGTCGAACATCGAGACTGCCGATCCGTCGGCAATCGTCCAGGGCAACGAGCGCGTGCTGCGCGCCCGCCTTGCCGACGCCAAGTTCTTCTTTGACCAGGACCGCAAGGTCCCGCTTGCAAGCCGCGTCGAAAAGCTCGCCGCCGTCGTCTACCACAACAAGCTCGGCCCGCAGATCGAGCGTGTCGAGCGGCTGCGCCGCATCGCGACCGGGATCGCCGAGCGCATTGGCGCCGACGTCGGCCACGCGGAGCGCGCCGCCCATCTCGCGAAGGCCGATCTCGTCACCGACATGGTGGGCGAATTTCCCGAGCTGCAGGGCCTGATGGGCCGCTATTACGCACAGCACGACGGCGAGCCGGCCGACGTCGCGGCGGCGATCGAGCAGCATTACTGGCCGCGCTTCGCCGGCGACGCGCTGCCGGAGAACAAAGTCGCGCAGGCGGTCGCGCTCGCCGACAAGCTCGAAACGCTCGCCGCGCACTTCGGTCTGGGCAACGAGCCGAGCGGTGACAAGGATCCGTTCGGTCTTCGCCGCGCCGCGCTCGGCGTGCTGCGGATCGTGATCGAGCGCCGGCTCGCGTTGCCGCTGCCGGAGCTCACGACGCTCGCGTTCGATGCCTTCGCGAAAGTATCGGCGATCAAGCCCGCGCGCGATGCGCTCGAGGCGTTCGTCTACGACCGGCTGCGCGGCTATCTGCGCGAGCAGGGCTACACGGCGAACCAGATCGCGGCGGTCGTCGACGCGCGGCCGGCCGACATCCATCTCGTTCCCGCGAAGCTCGCCGCGGTGCAGGCGTTCGAGGCGCTGCCCGAAGCGGCGGCGCTCGCCGCGGCGAACAAGCGCATCGTCAATATCCTGCGCAAATCGGGTGTCGAGGCGACCGCGAACGTCGATCCCGCGCGCTTCGCCGACGGCGCCGAGCGCGACCTTCACGCGGCGTTCGCCGAGCTCGCGCCCGACATCGAGGCGCGATGCGATCGCGGCGACTACGCTGGCGCGCTCAAGGCGCTCGCGACGACGAAGCCCGTCGTCGACCGCTTCTTCGACGACGTGATGGTGATGGCCGACGATGCGGCGATCCGCGCCAACCGGCTTTCGCTGCTGACCGGCGTCGCGCGCACGATGAACCGCGTCGCCGACATATCGAAGCTGGCCGCCTAAGCGAGACCATGGTCCAGTTCGCCTCAGACTCGATCGCGCCCACACGCGCCGTCAAGCTGATCGTGCTTGACCGCGACGGCGTCATCAACCACGACAGCGAGGCGTTCATCAAGTCGCCCGACGAGTGGCGGCCGATTCCCGGCAGCCTCGAAGCGATCGCGCGGTTGAACCACGCAGGCTATCGCGTCGTCATTGCGAGCAACCAGTCCGGTGTCGCCCGCGGATTGCTCAACATCGGCACGCTGAACGCGATCCACGAGAAGATGCACAAGGCGCTCGCGGTCGCAGGCGGGCGCGTCGACGCGATCTTCTACTGCCCGCATTCCGCCGAAGCCTGTTGCGAGTGCCGCAAGCCCAAGGCGGGGATGCTGAAGGAAATCGGCATCCGATTCGGCGTGGATCTCACCGGCGTGCCGGTGATCGGCGACGGTCTGCGCGACCTCAAGGCCGCCGAGCTCGTCGGCGCGCAGCCGATGCTCGTGCTGACCGGCAAGGGCGAGCGCACGTTGCGCGAGGGCGGCTTTCCGAAGAACACGCTGATCTTTCCCGATCTCGCGTTCGCGGCCTCGGCGCTGCTCGCATCGGGCGACGGCTGACGGCGGCCTCGCGCGGAATGTCGAACATCCGCTCGCTGCTGTTCCTGCTGTTCCAGGCGATCGTGACGCCGCTCTACGCGGTGACGATGCTCGCCACGTGCTGGCTGCCGCGCATTGCGCGCTATCGCATCGCGGCGCACTGGTGCACGACGAATGTCTATGGCGCGCGCTGGATCTGCGGCATCCGCTGGCGCGTCGTCGGAATGGAGAATGTTCCGGCCAACCCGACCGCGCATCCGCACGTGCTGATGTGCAAGCACAGCTCGACATGGGAAACGCTCGCGCTGAACCTGTACTTCCCGCCGCTTGCGTTCGTCGCGAAGAAGGAGCTGCTGTCGATCCCTTTCTTCGGCTGGGGCTTCGCGCTCGCCTCACCGATCACGATCGACCGCAAGGCCGGTACTGATGCCATGCAGCAGATGGCCGAGCAAGGGCGCGAGCGGTTCGCACAGGGATTCTGGATCGTCGTCTATCCGGAGGGCACGCGAATTCGCGCCGGCACGCGCGCGAAATACAAGACCGGCGGCGCACGACTCGCCACCCGACTCGGCGTGCCGGTGCTGCCGATCGCGCACAATGCCGGCTACTTGTGGCCCAAGGGTGTGCTCGGCAAGCGCCCCGGCACGATTACGATGTCGATCGGACCGTCGATCGCACCCGCCGGCAAGGATCCGCAGAAGCTGACCGCGGAGGTCGAGCAATGGATCGAAGGGGAGGTTACGCGACTTGGGCGCCTCTGACCGCGCTCCGCTGAAAGGCAACGGCCAGCCGCGCAGCGCCGACGGCCAGGTGCGCCGCATGGCGCTCGCCGGGCACGACGTCGATTACCGGCTCGTGCGCGCACGTCGTCGCTCGATCGGCATGCAGATCGCGCTCGACGGCCTCACCGTGCGCGCGCCGCGCTGGGTGACGATCCGCGACATCGAAACTGCGCTCGCCGAGCATGCGCGCTGGATCCTCAAGACGCTGGACGCATGGCGCAGCCGGCGCCGCGATGCGATGCCGCACGCGTGGGTCACCGGCGCGCCGATCGTCTACCAAGGCCGGGATCTCGCGCTCGCGCTGTTTCCGGCGCGCGATCGTGCGATCTCGGCGGACATGCTGAACCTCACGGTGCGCCACCCGGCCGCGCACGACGAGAACGAGATCGCGTCGTTCGTCGGCCGCTGGCTGCACGACGAGACGATGCGATTCGCGCTGCCGCGCGTGAGCGCGTACGCGGCGCGCGTTGCGCCGTCGCCGCCGCAGGTGAAGCTGTCCAACGCGCGCAGCGAGTGGGGCAGCTGCAACCATCGCGGCGAGCTGCGGCTGTCGTGGCGGCTCGCGCAGCTGCCGCCCGCGCTCGCCGATTACGTGATCGCGCACGAGGTTGCCCATCTCGCGGAGCTCAACCACTCGCCGCGCTTCTGGGCGCTCGTCGAGACGTTGTACCCGGGACACGCCGCCGCGCGCCGGGCGCTCGACGACTGGACGGCGCTGCTGGAAGCGTGACGTCGTCCCCGCGCAGGCGGGAATCCAGTGTCTCTCAAAACGTCGCTGGGTCCCCGCCTTCGCGGGGACGACAAGCCGTTATGGCGCGGCGAGCGGCGGCAGCTTCAGCGTGAGCCCCGACTGCGTTTGAACCAGCGCGGCCAACGCGGCGCCGAGCTCCTCGCCGGAGCGCGTGTCGCGCCACAGGCCGTCACGCGGCGCGAAGTGAAATCCGCCTGAGCGCGCCGCAACCCACAGCTCGCGATTGGGCACGTGACGGTTGACGATCAGCTTGCCGCCTGCCTCGTCCTCGATCTCGAGGATGCCGTCGTTCAGGCTCCAGTCGAGATCGACGTCGGACGATTCGAGCGCGACGTCGAGCGCGTCGCCGATGGCGGCGAGCGTCGCATCGGCGGCGGCGATGAAAGCGCTGTCGGTCAGCATCGTCCGTGGTCCTGGGCATCGCACCAGCGCGTCGCGGAGCCGTTGCGGCCGGCGTGCTACGATGCAATTGCGATGTTACGTCAGTTTATCGTCACCTCGCTCGCCCGCGGCGCCGCCTGCCTTGTCGTCGTGACGCTCGCCGCGTGCGGCATCAAGGGACCGCTGCGTCCGGCGACGCCGGACAACGCGTCTGCCGCACCTGCAGGCGCCACACCGGCGCCACCGACGAATCCTGAAGCGCGTCCACCGCTGCTTCCGTCGGAGCCGCCCTCCGCGATCGTGCCGCCCGAGCCGGGCAAGAAGCCGTGAGCGCGTTCGCGCCGATCGGCGGCGAGCTCTGCGCCGAACGCGTTCCGCTTGCGGCGATCGCCGAGCGCTTCGGCACGCCGTGCTACGTCTATTCTCGCGCCGCGATCGAGGCGGCGTATCGCGCCTACGACGCCGCATTCGACGGCGTGCCGCATCTTGTGTGCTACGCGATGAAAGCGAACTCGAACCTCGGCGTGCTGTCCGCGCTCGCGCGCCTCGGCTGCGGATTCGACATCGTGTCGGCCGGCGAGCTCGCCCGCGTGATCGCAGCGGGCGGCGATCCGTCGAAGGTCGTGTTCTCCGGCGTCGGCAAGAGCGCCGCCGAAATGGAATCCGCGCTCGCCGCCGGCATCCTGTGCTTCAACGTCGAATCGGAGGCCGAGCTCGACACGCTCGCCGCGGTGGCGAGCAGCGTGGGCCGCGTTGCGCCGGTGAGCTTTCGCGTCAATCCCGACGTCGATCCACGCACGCACCCGTACATCTCGACCGGTCTCAAGCAGAGCAAGTTCGGCATCGCGTACGCCGACGCATTGCCGCTGTACCGCCGCGCCGTGGCGTTGCCGGGAATCGCCGTGCGCGGCATCGACTGCCACATCGGATCGCAGATCACTGATCTCGGCGCATGCGTCGAGGCCGCCGAGAAGCTGTTCGCGCTCGCCGACCGCATCGAGGCAGACGGCATTCCTCTCGAGCACGTCGATCTCGGCGGCGGCCTCGGCATTCGCTACGCGGACGAGGAGACGATCGATCCGTACGCGTACGCGCTCGCGATGCGGCGCGCGCGCGGCCCGCGAGCGCACCGACTGCTGATGGAGCCGGGCCGCTTCATCGTCGGCGCGGCCGGCGTGCTGCTCACCCGGGTGACGTATCTCAAGACGGGCGCCGAACGCAACTTCGCGATCGTCGACGCGGCGATGAACGACCTGATCCGTCCCGCTCTGTACGACGCATGGCATCCGGTGCAGCCGGTGCGTCCTCGCGCGGGCCCGGTGCTGCGCTGGCAGATCGTCGGGCCGGTATGCGAGAGCGCCGATTTCCTCGCCGCCGACCGCGATCTCGCGCTTGCGCCGGGCGACCTGCTCGCGATCGGCGCCGCTGGCGCATATGGGTTCGTAATGAGCTCGAACTACAACTCGCGGCCCCGCGCCACCGAGGTGATCGTCGACGGCGAGCGTGTTCATCTCGCTCGCGCAAGAGAGCGTATCGACGACCTGTTCGCGCACGAATCGCCGCTGCCGTGACGCGCGCGCCGCGCGCAAAACACGCGAAAACGGCGTGTGCGAATACGCAACAATCGCGCGCGCAAGGTCCGGAATCGGCGGCGAAATCTTGCAATTCGGGAAAACGTGGCTACAATTCAGCCAGCAGGTAGCAGCGGATTTGTCAAGAGTGCGCTTTCGATTTCGACGATTCCGGCGCCGCCTGCGACGAAGCAGAAGCACATAACAGTCAAGGCAACTCAGACAGGAGAACCGAAATGGCTGACATGATGTCGATGATGACGCCGGCCGCCGCAACACCGGCGCCGAAGAAGAAGGCGACTCGCAAGAAGGCCGCAAAGAAGGGCGCCACGAAGAAGAAGGCGACCAAGAAGGCGGCAAAGAAGCGCGGTGCGAAGAAGGCGGCAAAGCGCGGCGCGAAGAAGGGTGCAAAGCGCGGCGCGAAGAAGGCCGCGAAGAAGGGCGCAAAGCGCGGCGCAAAGAAGGGCGCGAAGCGCGGTGCGAAGAAGGGGACGAAGCGCAAGGCCGCCAAGAAGGCGACCAAGCGCAAGGGCGCCAAGAAGGCAACGAAGCGCAAGGCCGCCAAGAAGGCGACCAAACGCAAGGGCGCCAAGAGAAAGGCTGGCAAGAGGAAGGCCGCGAAGAAGTAATCCCCGCGCGGCACCAAGGTCCGCCCCAGACGTGTGGTGGACGAAAAAACAGGCGACGCTCGATGCGTCGCCTGTTTTCATTTCGGTGTCGCGAAAATAGCGTCAGACACCCCTTTCTCACGACGGCCGGCACAGCTTCGATTGCATGCCGGGAAATAGTGTCTGACCCTATCTTCCCGGGCCGTTTCGCTTGACCATCGGCTTGCCTGCCACGCTGCCGCCGCCCTTCGCTGATCCCGGCGCCGATCGCGTTGCGACCGACTTCGGCTTGCCCGGCTTGCCGCCGGCGCGCTTCGCGCGACTCGCGCTCGGCGCGAGATCGCTGGTGATGCGAAGGCGCTGGCCCGCCTGGAGCTGGTTCTGCGTGAGCCGGTTCCAGCTGCGGATCTCCTGCGACGTCACGCCGTAGCGCGCCGCGATCGCCGCCATCGTGTCGCCGCGGTTAACGCGGTAGTAGAACGTGCGTCCCTGCGGCACCGTGGTGAACACCGTGCGCGACAGCGAGTCGGCCGTCTCGTCGGTCGGCCGCTGCGTGGGCACGAGCAGCGCGTGTCCGCTCGGAACGCGCGCCTTGGAGCCGATTCCGTTCACCGCGCGCAGCGTCTCGACCGACATCGAGAACTTCGCGGCGACCTGCGGCAGCGTCTCGCCGGCGCGAAGGCGGTACGCCTGCCACGAGACGAGCGGCTGATTGGTGAGCTCGAGCTTTGCCGCGAAAAGCTCCGCCTTGTCGATCGGCAGCAGGATCGTGTACTGGTCGCCGCCGGCGATCACCGGCCGGTTGTGTTGCGGATTCAGGTACTGGAATTCCTCGACCGACAATTCGGCGAGCTCGGCAGCACGCTTGACGTCCATCTGCCGCGACGTCTTGACCACCGCGAAGTACGGCGCATCGGGAACGTCCGCCAAGTCCAGCGCGTACTTGTCGGGATCGCGAACGATGTTCTTCACCGCCTGCAGCTTGGGTAAGTAGTTGCGCGTCTCGGACGGCATCGCGAGGCTCGCATAGTCGGTCGGCTTGCCTTGGCGCTGGTTACGCTCGATCGCGCGCGCGACGTTGCCTTCGCCCCAGTTGTATGCGGCGAGCGCGAGCCGCCAGTCGCCGAACTGTGCGTAGAGTTTCTGCAGGTAGTCGAGCGCGCCGTCGGTCGCGGCGATCACATCGCGCCGCGAATCGAACCAGAACGTCTGCTTGAGGCCGAAGTGGCGTCCGGTCGACGGCACGAACTGCCAGATGCCCGACGCACGCGACGTCGACAGCGCGACCGGGTTGTAGGCGCTCTCGATCATCGGCAGCAGCGCGATCTCGAGCGGCAAGCCGCGCGCTTCGACTTCGGCAACGATGTGGTAAAGATAGCGGCGGCTGCGATCGATCATCCGCTCGACGTAATCGGGCCGCTCCGAGTACCACTGCTCCCATTTGCCGACGTACGGATCGTCGAGGTCGGCGATCGTGAAGCCCTTGCGGATGCGTTCCCACAGATCGTCGGCGGGCGGAGGCAACGGCTCGAGCTCGGCGGCGATCGGCTCCGCAAACGGCTTCAGCAGCGTGGACGCCGGCGCGATGATCACCGGCGCTGCGGAGTCCGCGGCGGTCGCTGCCGATTCAGCGGCAATGGCCGGCGCGGAGACGACCGGTGCCGGGGCGGAATCAGGCGCAGGCGTCGTCGTCGCGCATGCAGCGACACCGAACGCCATCGCGATTGCGATGACGACGCGGGTTCGATGCGTTCGTCTCGATCCGGGCATCGCGCTTCGAATGCTGCACACGCAAAAAATTCCGGGCATGGTAGGGCTCCCTGACAGCAGGCGTCAACCACGCACCGAGCGGCGGAGGCCCGGATCCGGCGGACGGCGACGAACTCTAACAGGTGCGGGTTCGACCTGCTTCAGAACGCGTTCTTCCACGCCCGAAGCGTGGCGAACGAGTCGACCGCGTCGGCGAGCGGCCGCCCGGCGTGCCGCTGCGCGGCGGCGAACACCGCCGGCTCTGCGGCTCGAATGAAGGGATTGGTCGCGCGCTCGTCCGCGATCGTCGTCGGCAGCGTCGGCTCGCCGCGCTCGCGTTTTTTTCTCTCACGCGTTTCGCGCTCGGCGATGTCCGTGCTCGACGGCTCGACGACGCGCGCAAAGCGCAGGTTCGCCAGCGTGTATTCGTGACCGCAATAGACGCGCGTTTCGCCCGCAAGTGCCGCGAGCTTCGCGAGCGATGCGCTCATCTGCGCCGGCGTGCCTTCGAACAGACGCCCGCAACCCGCCGCGAACAGCGTGTCGCCGACGAATGCGACCGGCGCGCCGTCGTTGTCGCCCACATAGGCGATATGGCCCGCCGTGTGACCCGGAATGTCGAGCACGCGCAAGTGCAGTCCGACCCCTTCGACGTCGATCGTGTCGCCTTCGGCTAGCGCATGCGTGCGGCGCGGGATCGTCTCGCCGGCGGGGCCGTACACGGGAATCCGGCGCGAGCCGACCAACGCGTCGATGCCGCCGACGTGATCGCCATGATGATGCGTCGCGAGGATCGCGGTGAGCTCGACACGCTCGCGCGCGAGCCATTCCTGTACCGGCGCGGCGTCACCCGGATCGACGACCGCGGCGCGCCCGCCGACCCGGATCGCCCAGATGTAGTTGTCGCTGAACGCGGGGATCGGGATAATCGCGGGCATGGAAGCATCTTCCGGAGCGCCCGAGCCGCTGTCAACGACGCTCAGTGACTGGTTCGCGACGCCGCTCGGACGCTACGTGCTTGCGCGCGAGCTCGCGTGGTTCGACCGCACCGTTGCCGATATCTTCGGCTTCTATGCGATCCAGATCGGGCTGCCCGAATACCCGTATCTCGCGCAGAGCCGCATCGTCGACCGCTGGACCGTGGACTACGAGCCGCCGGCGACATTGTTCGCCGACCCGCACTGGTTGCCGTTTCCGGAGAACGCGCTCGATCTGATCGTGCTGCCGCACGCGCTCGAGTTCACCGAGGATCCGCATCGAATGCTGCGCGAGGCGTATCGCGCCGTTCGTCCGGGTGGACAGGTCGTCATCGCCGGATTCAATCCGTTCTCGCTGTTCGGCGCGCGACGTTATTTCGGTCGCGGCGAAATGCCTCCGTGGACCGGCAACTTCATCGCGCTCTACCGTCTCAAGGACTGGCTGAAGCTGCTCGGATTCGAGGTGAGCGGCGGCGGGCTCGACTGCTACGTGCCGCCGTTCACGACCGAGCAGTGGCTGCGCCGCTCGGGGTTCTTCGAGTCGGCGGGCGATCGCTGGTGGCCGATCGCGGGCGGCGTGTATTTCCTTCGCGCCACGAAGAACGTGCTCGGCATGCGCGTGATCACACCCGCGTGGCAGGGCAAGAAGCGAGGCCTCGCCACTGCGCCGCGACAGGCGCGCGAATGCATCGAGCGCGCGCCGGCGGAGACCACTTGAGCGTCGCGGCGCGGGTCGAGATCTACACCGACGGCGCGTGCAAGGGCAATCCCGGTCCCGGCGGCTGGGGCGCGCTGCTGGTCGCAGGCGGTCGCGAGAAGGAGCTCTGCGGCGGCGAGCCGCTGACGACGAACAACCGGATGGAGCTCACCGCGGTGATTCGCGCGCTCGAAGCGCTCAAGCGCGCGAGCGACGTCGATCTCTACACGGACTCGCAATACGTGAAAAACGGCATCGAGACGTGGATCCACGTCTGGAAGCGCAATGGCTGGAAGACCGCCGACCGCAAGCCCGTCAAGAATGCGGAGCTGTGGCGTGAGCTCGACGCGCTCGCCGCGCGGCATTCGATCCGATGGCATTGGGTCAAGGGCCACAACGATCACCCAGGCAACACGCGCGCCGACGAGCTCGCCAATCGCGGCTGTCCGGAACGGGAAAAGTAGGGTCTTTGCAGCCCGCTGGATAGGAAGTCGAGTCCGACCCCCTTTCCTTCTTTCCCCGTAACTTTCGGTGATGAGCATGCCGACGGAGCCGGCGGCGGCGTTTGCGGTCGATGCACTGCGCGCGATCGCCCAGCGCTGCGGCGGCGACGCCGCACGGCAAAAGCGCGAACTGCTCGCCCAATGCGCGCGTGCGTTCGAGGCTCGTCGCGAGCGCCCGCCCGACGCGCGCACGCTCGTTGCCTACCACGACCTGCTGCTCTTCGTCATCGCGTACCCCGATTCCGCTGAGCTCGCCCTCGCGGCGCAGCGAGAGCTTCGACGCGTGGCCTCGATGGCGCGGCGCATCGCGCAGCACGGCAGCGACCGCCAGCGCGAGCGACTCGCCGGCAGCGGCACCGCCTGGTCGACGGTCACCGCGGCGTTCAGCCTGTCAATCGCGCACTGGCTCGTTCGCCGCCATCCGAACTGCGCCGATGTCGATTCGTTCGGCGAAGGCGGGACCGCGCTCGCCGACGTGCTGCGTCTCGCGCTGCCCTCGATCGACCACGAAGCACTCGACGCGGCGACCGGCGATCCGATGGCGCTGCTGGAGGAGCTCGCGGGGGCGCGAAGCGGCGGCCTTCTCGCGTGGCTGACACGCGCGGTCGACTCGATCGAAGCGGACGCCGACGTGCGCGATCATCTCTTCGATTCGCTGCGGGCGTACGTGCGCATCGAACCGCAACGCACGAACCTTTCGCGCACGTTCGCACGCGGTCTGCCGCAGGCGACGTACCTGCACTCGGATGCGCTGCAAAAATCGGTGGGCGGCCTGCTTCGGCTGATCGATGTGGAGCTGCCGAGGGAGCGGATCCTGTCGCCGCTCGAGAAGACGAAGCTCGTCGACACGGCGCGCGCTGTGCTTGCGATGCTCGCGCGCGAGACGGATCCGATCACATGGCCGTCGCGCAACGGTGTCGCGTGCTTCGAGCTGCCGCACGGCGCATCGATTGCGCTGTTCGCGATGGACCCCGAGCGGCGCTTCGCGCTCGACACGCAGACGGGTTACGTCCTGTTCAAGAACCGCGTGCCGGTGGGCTACGGCGGCGGGTTCCCTTTCCTTGCGGTGTGCAAGACGGGCATCAACGTCTTCGCGCCCTTCCGCGGTGGAGAATCGGCGCTGCTGTTCGCGCACGTGCTTCGCGTGTTCCGGCACCGATTCGGCATCAAACGATTCGTGATCGAGCCGTACCAGTTCGGGGCCCGCAATCGCGAGGGTCTGCGCTCCGGCGCGTTCTGGTTCTACTACCGGCTGGGGTTCCGGCCGGTCGACGCCGCGGCGGCAAGGCTCGCCCGCGCCGAATTCGCACGCATCGAAGCGAGGCGCGGCTACCGCTCGCCGCTTGCGACGATGCGCGCGCTGGCGGACGGCGACCTCGTGCTCAACGTCGAGCCGGTCGTCGCCTCGGAGGTCACCGAGCCGGCCGACGTCGCCCGCGCAGTGTCGGCATGGATCGCGGCGGAGCATTGCGGTGACCGGCGCGCTGCCTGCGCGACGGCACGACGACGGGTGTCAGAGATTCTGCCGATCGCCGATATCGCGCGCTGGCCGCGATCGGAGCGCGCCGCGTTCGAGTCGCTCGCGCTGCCGATCGCGCTGATTCCCGATATCGAGCGCTGGCCGGAGGAGGACCGCTTCAAGCTCGTCGCGCTGATGCGCGCCAAGGGCTGCGACGACGATGTCGGCTATTTCGTGCAGTTGAACCGGCATCGCCGGCTGCGCGAGGCGCTGGCACACATCGCGCAGCGGCGGGAAGATTAGCTACTTTTCCAGCCTGCGCGCGAACACGCGCATTTCCTTCTCCGCCTGCTTGTCGCCCTTTGCCGCGGCGACTTCGATGCCGCGCCGATACGCGGCGAGCGCATCGGCGTCGCGTCCCGCGGCGGTGAGCGCCTTGCCGTAGAGCTTCCACGCCGCCGTGTACTTCGCATCGAGCTCGACCGCGCGGCCAAGATGCTCGGCGGCGCGCGCGGCCTCGCCCGCCTTCAGATACTCGTTGCCAAGCGAATAGCGCAACAGCGCGGAGTCCTTGCCGGCCGCGAGCATCCGCTCGAAGTTGGCGAGCGCGTCGGTGGTCACTTGCGGATCAGCTCGCCCGTCTGGCAATCGACGCGACGCATCGGGTAGACGACCTTGCGCTCCGCACCGCTGACCGTGCCGTCGATCTGCGCATAGAGCCATCCTTCCGATCCGTGGCGATAGCGGATGTGCTGCGGAAACGTGTCGCGCGAATTGTCGAACGTGAACGTCATGTCGCCATCGGTGTCGGTCGCCACATCGGAGAGCTTGAAGGCCGATTCGGTCTGGCCGGGCGAGAGCGTGACGTACCAGATGCCGTCGGCGCGCAGCTCGAGCCGCAGGTAGTCGTAGTCCTGCGTCTTGCCATCGAGCACCGTGTGGCTCACGCCGATCAGCAGGTCGCCACGCAGCGGCAGCCAGTGCTCGCGGAACTCGCGTTTGTTCACGGCTCCGCGCCAGCATCCTTCGAGCCATGCGAGGTCGGCGAGCTTCGCGGCTGCTGCAACAGCCGGTGCGCTCGCTGCCGGTTTGGACTCATCTTTTTTCGCTTCGTCAGGGGCAGGCGTCTGTGCGCCGAGCGGCGTCGCCGCAATCAGAACGAGCATGAAAACGACAGGGATTCGCATCGGAGTCATTGTTGCCGCGCGAGCGGCAGGTTGAGCAGCAGGTTCTGCGGCTTGAGCTTGAGCCGCTGCGCGGTGTCCATCGCCATCGCGAGATAGACGGGACGGCCGGCGATCGACGCCCGCATGTCGGCCGGATCGGCGAACGCGAGCTCGAACAGGCACAACAGGCGGCCCATGCGCTCGTCGTCGACTTCGGCGCGATTGTACAGATCGTTCAGCAGCGCGCTCGCCTCGGCATCGAGCCCGATGTGCCACGCCCAGCGCTTGTCGTCGATCTCGCGCTTCGGCGTGATCGTCACCGCGCAGCCGTGAAAATGCGCGATCCAGCGCTCGAGCACGCGCGTGAGCGCCGCGAGTGCCGGACGCCCGCGATTGAGGCTCACCGCAAGGTCGAAACGCTCGTCGCGCTCCCAGTACGTCGCCGCGTTGTCGGCGTCGAGCACGTCGAGGTCGACCGTGCGCGGCGGCGTGCGGTTCTGCCGCAGCAGCTCGCCGAGGCTTCCGAAGCCGCCGGTCGTCGAATAGAGATCCACCGCCTGCTCGTCGGCCGCCATGACGGCGCCGTCGGGCATGACCGCGATCTTCTGCGGCCGGAACAACGCTTCCGCCATGCGCGCCTCGAGCGGATCGGCGGCGTCGCCGAGAACATGCCGAAGCAGAATCTGCGTGAGCTGATGGACGAGCAGCGGCGCAACGTCGACGCCGTCGCGGAAAAGCCCGATGTATGCGGCCTCGATCGACGGCGCGGCGGCAAGCCGCGAACGAAAGCGCAGAAAGATCGCGTAGTTGTCGCGCGCATCCGGATCGGCGATCGCGGCGATCGTCGCATCGTCGACCGCCGCACGAGGCGCAGCGACAAGCCGGTCGTGCAGCGCAAGCTCGGCCGCGCACGATTCGGGAATCGGCGCGAGCTCGGGTCGAAGCAGCAGCGAGCGCAGGAAGTCGTCGGTCAGCGTGAGCCGGCCGTCGGCGCCGACGTTGAGAAGCCGGTAGCCGCAGGAAGGCCAGAAATCGGGCAAGCGAACGGTCTCCTCGCGCGGCATCAGCCGCCCAGCATCGCCTTCTTCAGATCGGCCTGAACGGGCTTGTCGCCGAGCCACACCTTGGTGAGCGCCTGGTTGAACGGTTCGCCGGCGATCGAGCCCTTGGGCGTACCGTTGAATCCGATCCGCGTGGCGCCGTCGACAAAATCGAGCGTCACGACGTTTCCCTCCTTCACTTCGCCGAATCCCTTCATGATCGAGACCAGCTGATCGGTCTGCGGTTTCACCGCGGCGAGCTCGGCGTCGCTGTTGTTCTCTTTCAGGCCGTCGACCAGCGCGTCGACGAGCTGGTCGGGCGACAGGTTTCGCAGCAGGTTGAGCTGGATGCGCCGCGGCGCCTTTGCGAGCACACCCGCGAGGTCGTTCGTCTTCGCGGGCACGTACAAGCTGCCCACATAGACCCTGAAGATCGCGCGCGTGCGAATGCCGGCGCCGTTCAGCACGAGCTCCTGGCCGCCCACGCTTGCCTTGTCGTCGAGCTTGACGCCGCCGACTTCCGCCGACCAAGCCGGCAGCGCAAACAATGCAGCGGCCGCCATGAATACGAGTTTGCGAAGCATTGCGAGCTCTCCGAATTGACCGTTGGACGAAACACGTCTTCGGGCCGGACAGCGAACTAGACGGCCTCGAACAGACCCGCTGCGCCCATTCCCGTTCCCACGCACATCGTAACCATTCCGTACTTCTGCTTGCGGCGTTTGAGGCCGTGCACGATGGTCGCCGTTCGAATCGCGCCCGTCGCGCCGAGCGGATGGCCGAGCGCGATCGCACCGCCGAGCGGATTGACTCTCGCCGGATCGAGGTCGAGGTCGCGCATCACCGCGAGGCTCTGCGCGGCAAACGCCTCGTTCAACTCGATCCAGTCGATCGCGTCCTTCGCGATGCCGGTCGATTTCAGCAGCTTCGGTATCGCGGCGATCGGCCCCACGCCCATGATCTCCGGCGCGACGCCGGCCACCGCGAAGCCGACGAAGCGCGCGAGCGGCGCCACGCCGAGCTCGCGCAACACACGCTCGCCGACGACAATGGCGGCGCCAGCGCCGTCGGACATCTGCGAGCTGTTGCCGGCGGTGACCGAGCCCTTCGCCGCGAAGACCGGCCTCAGCTTCGCAAGGCCATCGGGCGTCGTGTCGGGTCGCGGCCCTTCGTCGCGATCGAACGTGCGCTCGCGCGCGACGATTGTCGCCTTCGCGACATCGGCGCTCTTCGTCGCGATCGTGAGCGCCGAGATTTCCGCCGCGAATTCCCCCGCCGCCTGCGCCGCGAGCGCCTTGCGGTGGCTTGCGAGCGCGAACGCGTCCTGCTCTTCGCGCGAGATCTTCCAGCGCTCGGCGACCCGCTCCGCCGTGAGGCCCATGCCGTAGGCGATGCCGACATTCTCGTCGCGCGCGAACACGTCCGCGTTGAGCGCGAGCCGTCCGAGCATCGGGATCATGCTCATGCTCTCGGTTCCGGCGGCGATCATCACGTCGGCTTCGCCGGTGCGAATGCGGTCCGCGGCGATCGACACGGCATTCAGTCCCGACGAGCAGAAGCGGTTGACGGTCATGCCGGCAACGGTGTTCGGCAGGCCCGCGAGCAGCAGGCCGATGCGCGCGACGTTCATTCCCTGCTCGTATTCGGGCATCGCGCAGCCGACGATGACGTCGTCCACGCGAGAGGCCTCGAGCTGCGGCACCTGTGCGAGCACGCTGCGCAGCGCATGCGCGAGCAGCGTATCCGGACGCGTGTGGCGCAGCGCACCGCGCGGCGCGCGCCCGACCGGCGTGCGGGTGGCGGCGATGATGTAGACGTCCTGCAATGGCTTGTTCATGGCATCTCTAGTTGCGCAGCGGCTTGCCGGTTTTCAACGTGTGCGCGATCCGCTCGAGCGTCTTCGCGTTGGCCAGCAGCGCCATGAATTCGGACCGCTCGAGCTCGAGGAACCAGTGCTCGTCCACCGTCGTGCCCGGCTCGACCTCGCCGCCGCAGAGCACGCGCGCGATGCGCCGCCCGACCTCGAAGTCGTACGCGGAGATGAATCCGCCGTCGCGCATGTTGACGAGCAGCATCGTCAGTGTCGCGATGCCGGTCGTGCCGGCGACCGGCACGTTGCGCGCCGGCAGCGGCGGCCGGTAGCCGGCGTCCGCAAGCGCCTGCGCCTCGTGCGTCGCGACGTACAGGATCTCGTAAGGGTTGAACACGACGACGTCGGCCGGTCGCAGGAAACCGAGCTCTTTCGCGTTGAGGGCGCTTCTGGACACCGTCGCCATCGCGATCGTCTGGAAGTACGTGCGAATGAACGGGAAGTGATCCGCCTGTCCGCCGACGGCGCCGCGCGCGATCTCGCGTGTCGCGCGCACGGCGAACTCCTTGCAGCCGCCGCCTGCCGGCAGCAGCCCGACGCCGGCCTCGACGAGGCCGATGTACGACTCCAGCGCCGCCACCGTGCGGTCGCAGTGCAGGATGAATTCGCACGAGCCGCCGAGCGCCATGCCGCGCACGGCGGCCACCGTCGGCACGAGGCTGTATTTCAGCCGCTGCGCGGTGTGCTGGAATTTGGCGACGACCGCCTCGACGGCGCTCCACCGACCCGCGCGCACGTCCGGCTCGAACGAGGCGAGATCAGCGCCGAACGAGAACGGCTCCTTCGTCTGCCAGATGACGAGCCCCGAGTGCTCGCGCTCGGCGCGCTCGATCGCGGCGAGCATGCCGTCGAGCACGTCCTCGCCGATCGTGTTCGCCTTCGTCTTGAACGACACGATGGCGACGTCGCCATCCAGACGCCACATCCGCACCGCCGGCGTTTCCATGATCGTCGTGCCCTGGGGCGAGCGCTCACCCAGCACCGGATCCGGAAACGACTGCCGCTTGTAAACGGGCAGCGTCGAGCGGCGGCGAAACGCATCCATCGATGCGCTGTACGCGCCTTCCGGCGTGTGCACGCCGTTCGCGGCAGCGCCGGTCGCGACCCATTGCGGCAGCGGCACGCGCGCAAGCGTGCGGCCCGCTTCGATGTCGTCGCCGATCCAGCCGGCGACCTCTTTCCAACCGGCAGCCTGCCAAAGCTCGAACGGCCCCATCGACCAGCCGAAGCCCCAGCGCAGCGCGAGATCGACATCGCGCGCGTTGTCGGCGATGTCGGCGAGATGAACGGCGCAATAGTGAAAAAGGTCGCGGAAGATCGCCCACAGGAATTGCGCCTGCGGATGCGAGGCCGCGCGGAGCTTCGCGAGCTTCTCGCCCGGATGCTTGATCGCGAGAATTTCGGCGACCGACGGATCGACGCTTCCGCTTGCAGGCTTGTAGTCACCCGCCTTCGGGTCGAGGACCTGGATTTCCCTGCCGGCCTTGCGGAAGAATCCGGCGCCGCTCTTCTGGCCGAGCGCGCCTTTCGCGACCAGCGCGGCGAGCACCGGCGGCTGCCGGAACAGCGAATGCCACGGATCGTCGGGCAGCGTGTCGTGCATCGTCTGCACGACGTGCGCCATCGTGTCGAGTCCGACGACGTCGCACGTGCGGTACGTCGCGCTTTTCGCGCGGCCGATCGCAGGCCCCGTCAGCGCATCGACGACGTCGTACGCGAGGCCGTAGCGCTCGGTGTGCGCCATCGTCGCGAGCACCGAGAAGATGCCGACGCGATTGGCGACGAAGTTCGGCGTGTCCTTCGCCCGAATGACGCCCTTGCCAAGGGTGGTGACGAGAAACGCCTCGAGGCGGTCGAGCAATGCGGGCTCGGTCGCAGGTTGCGCAATCATCTCGACCAGATGCATGTAGCGCGGCGGGTTGAAGAAATGCACGCCGCAAAAGCGCGCGCGCACCGTCTGGGGCAGCGCTTGCGCGAGCGAGGCGATCGAAAGCCCCGACGTGTTGGTCGCGACCACGGCATGCGGCGCGATATGCGGTGCGATCCTGGCGTAGAGCTCGCGCTTCCAGTCCATCCGCTCGGCGATCGCCTCGATCACGAGATCGCATTCGGCGAGCCTTGCCAGATCGCGCTCGTAGTTCGCGGCGTCGATGTACGCAGCACGCTCAGACGTCGCGAGCGGCGCCGGCTCGAGCTTCGCGAGGCTCGCGAGCGCCTTCACCACGATACCGTTCGGGTCGCCCTCCTTCGCGGCGAGGTCGAACAGCACGACGGGCACGTTCGCATTGGCGAGATGCGCGGCGATCTGCGCGCCCATGACGCCGGCGCCGAGCACGGCGGCCTTGCGCACAAGAAGACGGGAATCGGACATGGTGACTCGATCGCGAACGTGGCGTTAGTGGCGGTGCGGTCGCCCGAAAGATCGCGCGGCCGGGGTCGCCGGCCGCGCGGGTCAGACGAACGGATGCCGGCGGACTGTCAGAAGGTATACGTGATCTGGCCCGAAAGGATTGTCACGCTGGCGTCATAGTGTCCCTTGACGAGCGCGTTGGCCGCCGTGCTGCCGGCGTTCTGGTTGATGTCGGCCTTGTTGGCGAAGATGTACGTGAAGCCCGCATCGAGCTTCAGGTTCGGCATAGCCTTGTATTGCGCGCCGAGCGAGAGCCAGATGCGGTCGGAGTCGGGCAGCCGCACGGTGCGGTCGGCGTCGCTGATCGGCGTTTCGTCGTATGCGACGCCGCCGCGCAGCATCAACTTGTCGTTGTAGCGGTAGTTCGCGCCGATCGAGTAGCGCCACGAGTCCTTCCAGTTCTCCGGGGTGTTCTGCAGCACCGCGCCGGTCGTGCGCACGAACTTGAGCTCCGGGATGCTGCTCCAGCCGGTCCACTGCACGTCCGCCATGACGTCCCAGCGGTCGTTCAGCGTGCGGAAGTACGACAGGTTCGCCTTGTCGGGCACCTCGATCGACGCGTGGATGCCGCCGTCGGCGAGCTGCGCATTGACCGCATTGGCGAGGCTCGCGGCGATCGGCGCGAGCGTCGGCGGCAGCGTGGGCAGCTGCGGCTTGTCGAAGCGCACATTGCCGGTCACGTCGTACTTGATCTTCGAACGATAGGCGACGCCGAGCCGCGAGTTCTTGTCGATATCCCACAGCAAGCCGACGTTCCAGCCCCACGCGCTGTCGTCGCCGTCGATCGTCGCCTTCGCATCGAGGCCCGGCGTCGCGCCGATGATCGCCAGCACCGCCGACGGCGGGATCAGACCGGCGGCCGCCGCCTGCGCGGCCGCCTGCGCGAGGCCGCCCGAATAGTTGATGCTGCTCGTGAATGTCGCGTCGATGCGCTGATAGTTCGCGCCGACGCCGACGGTGAACCGATCCATAAAGCGGTACGACATCGCAGGGTTGACGTTGATCGTCTTCACCTCGGACTTGAGGCCCTGGTAGCGGCCGATCCAGCCGTCGCCATAATCGGTGACGAGCCCGAACGGCACGTTGACGCCGAGCCCGAGCGCCCAATCTTTCGTCAGCGGCATCGTCAGCGCGAGGTTCGGCACGATGTTGAGCGTGCCCGCATCGCCGCCGTTGTGACCGAGCGGCTGGTTCGTCGCGGCGACCGAGCCATCGTCCTTGAACTTGATCGACGGCGTGATCAGGTGGATCGATGTGGCGACCTCGGGCCTTGCGAGTCTCGACATGCCGGCCGGGTTGAACCACACGGTGCTCGCGTCGTCGGCAATGGCGGCGCCGCCGGCGAACGCGTTGCCGAGCCCGCTACCCGACTGCTCCGCAAGGCCGAACGCGGCGCCGTGGGCATGGCCTGCTGCGAAAGCCAGCGTGACGCCGGCGATGGCGATCGCGATCCGGGTGCGGCGAAAGGGGGTTTTCATCTCGCATCTCTCCTTGTGGTTTGTTCGTGGCGCTCGGTGCGCGAAGCGCGGGAACGCCGTTCTTTATGGGTGAAACGGGGTGGAAAACGAGGCGCCGGTCTCCCTCCCGGCTGGCTTTTCGACTATACACCGCGACCGCTGACGCCGCCGCGACCGAGCCCTTCGCATGCATCGCGATGCGCCCGGCTGTCGCATTCTCGTCGCATCGGTCGCCGCCGACGCGCCGCGCTCATTCAGGCGGCAGCTCGCGCGGCCTTCCGTCGGCCGCGACGGCGACGTACGTGAGCATCGCCTCGGTCACCTTGACGGTCACCTCGTCGGTGGGGTTGCGCTGCGCATACACCTCGACCTTGACGGTGATCGACGTCCGGCCGACGCGCGTGATCGTCGCAAAGAAACTCACCAGGTCGCCGATCGACACCGGCTGCTTGAACACGAACTCGTTGACCGCGACCGTCTTCACCCGGCCGCGCGCGCGTCTCATCGCGGGCACAGCGCCGGCGATGTCGACCTGCGACATGATCCAGCCGCCGAAGATGTCCCCGTTCTGGTTGGCGTCGGCCGGCATCGGCACGACGCGAAGCGCCGGCTGACCCGGCGGAAGCGAAACGGAAGGGTCCACCACGCTCGCCTCAGGCGACCCTCTTCCGCGCCTCGTCGCGCAGCTCGCGGCGCAGGATCTTGCCGACGTTCGACTTCGGCAGCTCGGTGCGGAATTCGATGTCGCGCGGAACCTTGTACGCGGTGAGGTGATGGCGGCAATGCTCGATCACGTCCTCCGCGGTGAGGTTATCGTCCTTTTTCACGACGTAGAGCCTCACCGCCTCGCCGGATTTCTTGTCGGGAACGCCCACGGCCGCGCATTCGAGAATGCCGGGATGCATGACGGCCACACCTTCGACTTCGTTCGGGTATACGTTGAAGCCCGACACCAGGATCATGTCCTTCTTGCGATCGACGATGCGCACATAGCCGCGCTCGTCCATCACGCCGACGTCGCCGGTCGCGAACCAGCCTTCGGCGTCGAGCACCTTCGCCGTTTCGTGCGGATGCTGCCAATAGCCCTTCATCACCTGCGGGCCACGGATGCAGATCTCGCCGGGCTGTCCGAGCGGCACTTCCTTGCCCGCGTCGTCGCGCAATATCAGCTCGGTCGACGGGATCGGCAGACCGATCGAGCCGTTGTACGAGGGCAGGTCGAGCGGATTGATCGTCGCCGCCGGAGACGTTTCGGTAAGACCGTAGGCTTCGATCAGCGGCTTGCCGGTGATGTCCTTCCATTTCTCGGCGACCGTTTCCTGCACGGCCATGCCGCCGCCCAGCGTCAGCTGCAGCGACGAGAAGTCGAGCTTTGCGAACTCCGGCTTGTTGATCAGCGCATTGAACAGCGTGTTGACGCCGGTGAACGCGCTGAAGCGGTGCTTGGCCATCTCCTTGATGAAGCCCGGGATGTCGCGCGGATTCGTGATCAGCACGTTCTCGGCCCCGAGCGTCATGAACACGAGGCAGTTCGCCGTCAGCGAGAAGATGTGATAGAGCGGAAGCGGCGTGATGATCACTTCCTGGTGCGACGCCTTCAGGAACGGCTTCACCCATGCACGCGCCTGCAGCAGGTTCGCGACGATGTTCCGGTGCAGCAGCATCGCGCCCTTGGCGACGCCGGTGGTGCCGCCGGTGTACTGCAGAAACGCGATGTCGTCGTGCCCGAGCGGCACGTTCTCGAGCTTGCGCTTGCGGCCGTCGGCAAGCGTGTCGGACAGCCGGATCGACCCCGGAAGCGAATAGGCGGGGATCATCTTCTTCACGTGCCGCAGCACGAAGTCGACGATCAGCCCCTTGAAGCCGAGGAGCTCGCCGATCGACGTCACGATCGGCTGCCGGACTTTCGTGCGCGCGATCACCTCCTGCAACACGTGCGCGAAGTTCTCGACGACGACAATCACCTCGGCGCCCGAGTCCTTCAGCTGATGCTCGAGCTCGCGCGCCGTGTAGAGCGGGTTGACATTCACCACGGTGCAGCCCGCGCGCAGGATGCCGAACAGACAGATCGGATATTGAAGGACGTTGGGCATCATCAGCGCGATGCGCGCGCCCTTCTTGCAGCCGTTCGCCTGCAGCCATGCGCCGAACGCGGCCGACAGTGCGTCGAGCTCGGCGAACGTGATCGACTTGCCCATGCACGTGTACGCCTTGCGCGACGCGTACTTGCGCACGCTCTCCTCGAACACGTCGCGCACCGACGCGTACTCGTTGATGTCGATTTCGGCAGGCACCCCCTTCGGGTAGTGCTTGAGCCAGATCTTCTCCACGGTCTCCTCCCCCCCCGCGCGCCGCGGCGCTCGCGCCGCGGTCGTACTCTAGCGCACCGATGCAGCGTAGTGCAGGGGTCCGCCTCGAAACGGCGCGAAGCCGGTGCCGAAGATCGCGCCGGCATCGACCAGGTCGGCGTCGGCGACGATGCCTTGCGCGAGCGCGCTCTTCGCCTCCGCAACGAATGGGCCGATCAACCGATCGGCGAGATCCGCGGGCACCGCGCCGGCCGGCTGCTTCGCCGGCTTGCCGCTCGTGTAATCGTAAAACCCGCGCTTCGTCTTGCGGCCGAGATGACCCGCCGCGACAAGCTCGGCGAGCTTCTTCGGCGGCGCCGCATCGGGCGCGAGCATCTTGCCGACCGCCATGCAGATGTCGAGTCCCACCGTGTCGGCGAGCTCGATCGGCCCCATCGGCATGCCGAACGAAAGCGCCGCCTCGTCGATCGTCTCGGGCGCGATGCCTTCGTCGACCGCACGCATCGCCTCCATCAGGTACGGCGCGAGCACGCGATTGACGAGGAAGCCGGGCGCGCTCTTCACCGGCAGCGGCAATTTGTCGATCCGGCGAACGAACGCGGCGGCCTTCGCGGCGAGGTCTTCGCGCGTTTGACGTCCGACTACGATCTCGACCAGCATCATCTTCGCGACGGGATTGAAAAAATGCAGCCCGATCAGCCGCGACGGATCGCTCATCGTCGACGCAATGTCCTCGAGCGGGATCGACGACGTGTTCGTCGCGAGGACCGCGCAGGCCTTCGCCTTGCGCTCGACGGCGGCGAACAGCGCGCGCTTCGCGTCGCGATCCTCGAAGATCGCTTCGATCACCACATCGGCGCGTGCGACACCATCACCCGCGACATCGGGTATCAGCCGGTCGAGCGCGTCACGCACGCGGCGCGCATCCTTGAGGCGCTCGCCGAAGAGCTTCGCCGCGCGCCCGATCGCCGGCGCGAGCCGCTCGGCGTTCTGGTCCTGCAGCGTGACGCGCATGCCGCGCAGCGCGCACCACGCGGCGATGTCGCCGCCCATCGTGCCGGCGCCGACGACGTGCACGTGCGCCACGCTGAAGTCCGAATCCGTGCCGAGCGACTTCAGCCGCTCCTGCAGCTTGAACACGCGGATCAGGTTACCCGCGGTCGCGCTTGCGAGCAGCGACGGGATCGATGCCGGATCGTCGGGGGGCGCGGCGAGGGCGTTGCCGTCGTATTTCGTCCACAGCTCGAGGATCGCGTACGGCGCCGGGTAGTGCTCGCGACGCGCGCGCTTCGCGACCTGCGCCTTCGCCTTGTTCGCGATGAATCGGCGCGCGATCGGCGCGAGCGTGAGCGAGCGCGGGAATTTCAGGACGCGCGGCGGCGGCAGCGCGCGCAGCACGCCGCGCGCCGTGTTGTCCATGATTCGCACCGGCACGCTCTCGTCGGCGAGGCCGATCTTTTTCGCGCGGCGTGCATCGATCGTACGGCCGGTCAGCATCAGGTCGAGCGCGGCCGGCGCGCCGACGAGCTTCGGCAGCCGCTTGATGCCACCCCATCCCGGAACGATGCCGAGCATCACCTCGGGCAATCCCAGCCGCGTTGCGGGCTCATCGACGACGACGCGATACCGGCATGCGAGCGCGAGCTCGAGGCCACCGCCCAGGCAGAACCCCCGAATCAGCGCGAGCGTCGGATAGCGGACGCTCGCGAGCCGCTCGAACGTATCCCAGCCGCGTCGCACGATCGCGAGTGCTTCATCGCCGCCTTTGACGTTCGCAAATTCGGCGACGTCGGCGCCGGCGATGAATCCGTTCGCTTTCGCCGACTCGATGATCAATCCCTTCGGCGGATCGCGCTCGAGCGCATCGAGCGCTTGATTGAGCTCGGCGAGGACCGCCGTCGACAGCGTGTTCGTCGATGCGCGGGCCTTGTCGAACGCAAGAACGGCGATGCCGTCGGGTTCGCGCGTGAGCTTCCAGTGCTCAAGCGCGGTCGCGCTCGCCAGATCGTGCGATTCGCGAGGGGCGTTCATCGTCACACCCTTTCGACGAGCATGGCGCCGCCGAGCCCGCCGCCGATGCAGATCGACGCGATGCCGCGCTTGCCGCCCGTGCGCTCGAGCACGTTCAGAAGATGCAGCACGATGCGCGCACCCGACGCGCCGACCGGATGGCCGAGCGCGATCGCGCCGCCGTCGACGTTCAGCTTCGATTCGTCGAGCACACCGAGCGCGCCCGCAAGGCCGAGCTCGTTGCGACAGTAGTCGTCGTCCTGCCACGCGCGCAGGCAGCCGATCACCTGTGCGGCGAACGCTTCGTTGATCTCCCATGCGTCGAGATCGTTGAGGCCCAGTCCGTGCCGCTGCAGGATCGGCGTCGCCGCGTGCACCGGCCCAAGCCCCATTTGTGCGGGATCGAGACCCGCCCACTGCGAATCGACGATGCGGCCCGCGGGCGTAAGGCCGAGCTTGTCGACGGCGCGCTCGGATGCGATGACGAGCCATGCGCCGCCGTCGGTCACCTGCGAGCTGTTGCCCGCCGTCACGTTGCCGTACTTGCGATCGAAGAACGGCTTGAGCTTCGCCAGGTTCTGCGGCGTCGAATCCTCGCGCACGCCGTCGTCGGCCGGATAGACCTTGCCGTTGCGGTCGTACAGCGCAACGATTTCGCGATCGAATGCGCCCGCCTTCTGCGCGGCGAGCACCCGCTGGTGGCTTCGCGCCGCGTATGCGTCCATCTCGTCACGCGTGACGCCGAATCGGTACGCGACGTTCTCGGCCGTCTGGCCCATCAGCAAGCCGACGACCGGGTCGGTGAGCCCCTTCATCAGGCCGATGACCGGCGCGAGATACGCGGGCTTGAACTTCGCGACGAGCGCCGCGCGCTGACCGAGTGTCTTCGCCGCGTACCAGTTCGAAAGCCACATCACCATCGCGTCGGAGAACAGCAGCGGCGCGCGCGACAGCGCGTCGACGCCGCCGGCAAGCACGAGGTTCGAGCGGCCCGAGCGGATGTTCGCGATCGCGGAGTCGAGCGCCTGCATGCCCGACGCGCAGTTGCGCATGACCGTCCAGCCCGGCACTTTCTGGCCGCAGCCCATGCGCAGCGCCGCGACACGGCCGATGTTGACCTCGTCGGGCGAGGGCGCGGCACAGCCGAGGATCACCTCGTCGAGATCGGTCGGCTCGAAGCGCTGCCGCACCAGCAGCGCGCGACCCGCTGCGGTCGCGAGATCCGACGCGGCGAACGGTCCCGGACGATTGCGCGCCTTGAGGAACGGCGTGCGCGCGCCGTCGACGATGTAGATCGGTTCGTTCATGCGTTCGTCGTCAGGCGGCGGCGCGATCGCGGCCGGGTGCTGCGACGACGACCGGCGCGGGCAGCGCAATCTTCATCTCCGACGCGCCGAGATCCGGCGCGAAATCGTCGACGCGGATCACTTTGGCCGTGAGCTCGTGCGCAACCGCGACCGCCGCCGCTTCATCGGTCGTGATCACGCCGGCTTCGCGCGCGCGCTCGATCAGCGCCTTCGCGCCTTCGCCCGGCGGCACGGTGCCGCTGATGCGCGCGGCTTTCACCGCGGCGCGCACTTTCGCCTCGATCGGCTCGGCGGCGATCGTGGCGACGAGCGCGCGCTCGATCAGCCCCAGCGGATCGTCGTCGGATTTCGGTGTCGCCATGCCGGCGGTCAGCCGATCGCGTGTGGCCGAAGGCTCGACCAGCAATCGCGCAACCTCGTGACCGAGCCGGTCGGAAGGCACGACGTACGGCCGTCCGAGCGGGAACACGAACCGGCGCATGACCGCCGCGATCGCGCGGTTCGGGAAATTCGAGATCACGCCTTCGAATGCATTTTGCGCCTTGAACATCGCGTCCCAGATCGCCCAGTGCATCAACGGCGCGTCGTCGCACTGCCGCCCTTCGTCCTCGTAGCGCTTCAGTGTCGCCGAGCACAAGTACAGCAGCGACAGGATGTCGCCGAGCCGCGCGGAGAGCTTCTCCTTGCGCTTGAGCGCGCCGCCGAGCACGCCCATCGACACGTCGGCGAGGAACGCGAGCGCCGCCGAGAAGCGCGTGAGCTGCTGGTAGTAGCGGCGCGTTTCCGGCGCGACGTCGGCCGGAACGGCGACAAAGTGCGACCCGGTGAGCCCGGTCACCAGCGTGCGCGCCATGTTGAACAGCACGAAGCGGATGTGACCGAACAGCGCGGCGTCGAAATCGACCGATGCCTTTTCGCGATCGGCCTCGCGAGTCGCTGCAATTTCCTTCAGCACGTACGGATGGCAGCGGATCGCGCCCTGCCCGAATACGATCAGGCTGCGCGTCAGGATATTCGCGCCCTCGACCGTGATCGACACCGGCATCTGCATGTACGCGGCGCCGAGGAAGTTCGACGGCCCCATGCAGATCCCCTTGCCGCCGGCGATGTCCATTGCGTCGTTGACGATCTGCCGCTCGCGCTCGGTGATGTGGAGCTTCGCGATGCCGGAGAGCACCGCCGGCTTTTCGCCGAGGTCGATCGCGGTCGCCGTCAGCACGCGCGTCGCGTCCATCATGTAGAGGTTGCCACCCATGCGCGCGAGCGGCTCCTCGATGCCCTCGAAGCGCGCGATCGGCGTCTTGAACTGCGAGCGCACGCGTGCGTAACCTCCGGTCGCGCGCACGACGAGCTTCGCAGCGCCGGTGTTCGACGCCGGCAGCGAGATACCGCGCCCGGCGGCGAGGCACTCCATCAGCATCCGCCAGCCACGGCCGAGCATCGGCTGGCCGCCGATCACCCAGTCCATCGGGATGAAGACGTCGTTCCCCCAGTTCGGGCCGTTCTGGAACACGCAGTTCAACGGCATGTGGCGGCGGCCGATCTGCACGCCCGGATGCGACGTCGGGATCAGCGCGCAGGTGATGCCGAGGTCTTCCTTGTCGCTCGCGAGATGGTCGGGGTCGTACGCGCGGAAGGCGAGACCGAGCAGCGTCGCGACCGGCCCGAGCGTGATGTAGCGCTTGTCCCACGTCACGCGAAGCCCGAGCACGCGCTTGCCATCGTGATCGCCCCAGCAGACGATGCCGTAATCGGGAATCGACGCCGCGTCCGATCCCGCGGTGGGATTGGTCAACGCGAAGCACGGGATCTCGAGGCCCTTAGCGAGCCGAGGCAGGTAGTGGCGCTTCTGCGTCTCGGTGCCGTAATGGAGCAGCAGCTCGCCCGGCCCGAGCGAATTCGGCACCAGCACCGTCACCGCAATCGTGCCCGAGCGCGTCGAGAGCTTCGTGACGACCTGCGAATGCGCATACGCCGAAAAGCCGAGACCGCCGTACTCCTTCGGAATGATCATGCCGAGGAAGCCGTTGTCCTTGATGTACTGCCAGACGTTCGGCGGCAGATCGCGATACACGTGCGTCGTGTCCCAATCGGACACCATCGTCGCGAGCGTCTCGGTTTCGTGATCGAGGAAGCGCTGCTCCTCGGCGGTGAGCCTCGGGCGCTTCGTCGCGAGCAGCTTGTTCCAGTCGGGCTTGCCGGAGAAGAGCTCGCCGTCCCACCACACGGTGCCGGCTTCGATCGCCTCGCGCTCGGTCTGCGACATCGGCGGCAGCACCTTGCGGAATGCCGACAGCACGCCGTCGCTCACGAGCCGTCGTCTCAGAGTCGGCACGGCCAGCGCGACGCCGACGATGACATACGCGAGTGTGGCGAGCAGGTTCAACCACGGCGGCAGCGCGTGCAGCGTCCACGACGCGGCGAGCGCGACGCCGATCGCGACGAGCCATCCGATGCCCGACGCATTGACGTAGGCGAGCGTCAAGGCGGCGACTGCGACGACGAGCAACCACAGCAGCGTGATCATCGGGACTCCTTCGAGGTTGCAGGCGCGTTGCGGCGACGCCGCGGAGGTTCGATTTTCATGGCGCGCCGTCGGTCCATTCCGGCACCGGCGACGTCAGGCCCGCAAGCAGAAACGGCGCGAGCCGGCGCAGCAGCATCTCGTCGTTGGGCGTCTCCGTCGGCGTGAGCTCGGCGATGAGCTTCAGCGCGTCGGTGCCGGCAAGCGTGTAAGACAGCGCGCCCATGATGAAATGCAGCCGCCACGACAGCTCGCGCGTCGGAAGCTCGGGTAATGCGCGCCCGAACGCTGCCTTGAAGCGCGCGATCATCGCGGCGTACTGCTCGGAAAGGAACCGGCGAATGAAGGGGGCCGGATCCGCATACGCGCGGCCGAGCAGCCGGAGAAAGTCCTTGCCGCCACGTTGCGGATCGCGCGCGAGCGCGAGCGCCGGCATGAACATCGCCGACAGGATTCGGTCGCACGGCACAGGATCGGGCGCCGATTCCGTTTCCATTTGCGAAAGCAGCGCGACGCGCGCTTGATTCATCGGGTCGAGCCGTCGGGTCAGCACAGCCTGGAACAACTCTTCCTTACTGCCGAAGTGATAGTTGACCGCGGCGAGGTTGACGCCAGCCGCCGCGGTGATCGCGCGAAGCGTCGTCGCCTCGAACCCGTGCTCCATGAAAAGGGCCTCGGCGGCGTCGAGGATCCGTTCTTTCGTCGCCGCGCCGCCGCGCGCTTCGCCGAGCGCGATAACCTTGCTCTGCATGAGTCGCCTTCCGGTTGGATTCACGCGTCATCAGTGCTGCAGGCAAGCCAGTGAAAACGCGCGTCGGAATCAAATCAAACGTTTGTTTGAATATAGGCCAACCGGCGTAGGCTTGTCAAGGCATGGCAATCGAGCAACGCAGAAACGGGGTTCGAAAGTGTGCGCCCGCTTCTGTTAAAAGGTCGTTCAATGCCGCGTTCGGCGTACCGCCCGCGTAGAACTCGGCTACCCACGTGGCGCACTCAGCGCCATTCGTCGCCGCGGCGCCTCGTCTTGTCCTCGACGTCGGCGTCATCGCCGATGTGCTCGCCTTCGACTGGCTCGTCATCATCCTTACGCAGTACTCCGTCGACCGGCTCGGTCGAATCGCGACCCGCTGCGCCGCGCTCGCCGGTGCCATAGCGATCACTGTCGCTGTCGAGATTGGCATCGCCGAGATCCGGCCCGGCGGTCGCCGGTCCCTTGTCCACGTCGGGATCCGACGTGTTGCCGGTACGCGGACCTAGGCCGTCGTCGTGGTTGAGCCCGGGACCTCCGGTCACATCGCTGCCGGTGTCGCTCGAGTCGGAGGGACCGAGCGCGTCGGTGCCGTGTCCCTTGCCCGTCGACGGCGGCGTGTCCTGCGTATGCAACAAGCTGCTTTCAGCCATCGCGGTCTCCTTCCGTTTGCCGCGCATCGCTTCAACGATGCGCTGTAATGACGATGGCGCAAATGGGCGCGCGACGGAGTCGGCCGCGCCGCTGCGCGCGTGTCGGACACCCGCCGACACGCCGCGAACGCGATGTCGTTCGCTATACTTCACGCGCGAGCAATCAAATGGCGACGATCTCGATCTCCAAAAAGCATCAGCTCACGCACAAGGGCGCAAAGGCGGCCGCCGAGAAGGTCGCTGCGGATCTGCAGCAGCGCTTCGGCTTGCGTTACGAATGGGACGGCAACCGCTGCACGTTCGAGCGCCCGGGGCTCGCCGGCGAGCTCGTCGTCGGTGCGGGCGAAGTGCGGCTCGATTGCACGCTCGGATTCCTGCTGACCGCGATCAAGCCGGCGATCGAGCGCGAAGTGAATCGCGAATTCGACCAGCGCTTCGCGAAGCCCGCGAAGCAGCGTTGATCGCTACGAGCTTGGTGCCGTTGCTGCGGACGCCGGCGCCACGGGCGTTTGCATCGGGTCTGCGAACGGCGCCGTGTCGCCGGCGAATATCGCGTCCATCAGCGCCGTTTCGCGCGCGACGATCGTCGCGACAAACTCCTTGCCGCCCGCCATCCGGTGAAACGCGTTGAATCCGCGCTCCAGAAAGTCGTGCAGTTGCGACAGCCCGGCAAGCCGCGCGGGTTGCCGCATCATCACGAGCGCCGCGCGGATCAGCGGCTTCGTCACGTAACCGTCGATTGCGGTACCGATTTCGGCGATGAGCCGGATCTGGCGCTCGCGCGCCGGCCGGTTGCCCATTCGCCGATATGCCTTGCAGTACTCGGCGACCGAGAAGTAGCCGTCGGCGCGCGGCAGCCGCGCGAGCAGCGCGCGGTCCAGTTCCTGCGACAGCGCATTCAATTCCATCGCCTGCGCAATCGTCGCGATCACGCGCGCCGGCAGCATCTTCGCCATCATCGGCACCACGCGCGCGAGATCGGCGTCGCGCTGCGAGTAATCGGCGCTTCCGTACAGATCGGTCTGGAAGAAGGCGACCGCCGCCGCGTAGCGCGGCTGCGTTGCGAGGTCGCGATACACACGCGCGAGTCGAAGCGCCTGCCATGCGGCCACGCGCTCGAGCGCGCCGGCGAGGATCGGATTCGCGCCCCGCTCCTCGTGCAGCCGCGAGACTCTCGCGAGCTCGCGAACCAGGTTCTGCTGCGGCGAAGCAGCCCCCGGCGGCAGCGGCGATGACGCGATCTGGGACATGTGCGCTCTCGCGCGCCGGTGGATGAACCGGCGCATCAATCGACAGTCTAGCCGACCCCGCCGATGCAATGCACGCCGCGACGTTCCGCCGGTCGGGATTTAGGTTGTTTCATCTAAAGACCGCCGTTAGAGTGGGACTCACGCGAGCGGCGCGGTCGCTTCGAATGTGCCTCCGATCGGTCTCGCGACGACCCCGCCATGATCAGCCGCCGCACTTTCATCACCGCCGGACTTGCAGGAGGCGCTGCGCTCGCGGCCGCATACTGGTGGCGGCAATCCTCGTCGCTCACGTCGCAGGCGCAGTCGCCCGTGCTCGATGCGCGGGCGAGCGCGATCATCGCTGTGATCGTGCCGGTGATGCTCGACGGCGCGCTGCCGGCGCAAGAGCCGCAACGCTCGGCATCCGTCGCGGACGCCGTCGCTGGCGTACGGCAGGCGATCGACGGTCTGCCACCGGCAGCGCAACACGAGCTCGCGCAACTGTTCGCGCTGCTCGCGTTCGCGCCCGCGCGCATGGCGCTTGCGCGCGTGTCATCGCCGTGGCCCCAAGCGTCAGCGGAGGACGTCGGTGCTTTTCTCGATCGATGGCGGCAAAGCCGCTTCGAGCTCTTTCGCTCCGCGTACGATGCGCTGCACCAGCTCGTGTTCGCCGCATGGTATGGGCAGCCGGCCGCGTGGCCGGCGATCGGTTACGCGGGCCCGCCGCGGCTGACGCCATGAGCGAACTGTCGCCGCTCGCCGATCCCTATCGCGCCGCGAATGCGGCGCGCTGGAAGATCGTCGACGCATCGACGCTCGCGCGCGATGTCGCGCTCGACGCCGACGTCGTGATCGTCGGTACCGGCGCAGGCGGAGGCACCGCCGCCGAGATCCTCGCGTCGGCGGGCCTCGCGGTGATTCTCGTCGAAGAGGGCCCGCTCGCGACCTCGTCCGATTTCCGGATGCGCGAAGCGGACGCGTATCCGCAGCTCTACCAGGAATCGGCGGCGCGCAAGACGCGCGACAAGGCGATCAACATCCTGCAAGGGCGCTGTGTGGGCGGCGGCACGACGGTCAACTGGACGAGCTCGTTCCGCACGCCGGCGGCGACGCTCGACTACTGGGCACGCGCATTCGGCGTCGCGGGTTTCGCCGCCGGCGATCTCGCGCCGTACTTCGCGCGGATGGAGCAGCGACTCGCGATCGCGCCGTGGGATGTCGCGCCGAACGCGAACAACGCGGCCCTCTCGCGGGGCGCTGCTGCGCTCGGCATTCCGACGGCGGCCATCCGCCGCAACGTCAACGGCTGCTGGAACCTCGGCTACTGCGGCATGGGATGCCCGACCAACGCCAAGCAGTCGATGCTCGTCACCACGATACCGGCCGCGCTCGAGCGGGGGGCAACGCTCGTCACGCGCGCGCGCGCGCTCGCATTCGACTTGCGCGGCGATCGGGTCACGGCACTGCGCTGTGTCGCGATGCACGCGAACGGCGTGCGTCCGGCTGCAACGCGCGTGACGATACGCGCCCGCGCCTACGTTTCGTCGGCGGGCGCGATCGGCAGCCCCGCGCTGCTGTTGCGAAGCGGCGTACCCGATCCTCACGGCGTCGTCGGCAAGCGGACGTTCCTGCATCCGACGGTCGTCTCGGCGGCGCTGATGCCCGAGCGCATCGACGGTTATGCCGGCGCGCCGCAGACGATCTATTCCGATCACTTCCTCGACATCGCGCCGATCGACGGGCCGATCGGATTCAAGCTCGAAGCGCCGCCGATCCACCCGATCCTTGCCGCCATCACGCTGCCGCGACACGGCGCCGCACACGCACGCTGGATGCACGAGCTGCCGCATCTGCACGTCGTGATCGCGCTGCTGCGCGACGGCTTCCATCCCGACAGCGCGGGTGGCACCGTCGCGCTGCGCGACGACGGCACGCCGGTGCTCGACTACCCGTTGTCGTCCTACGTCTGGGAAGGTGTGCGCCGCGCGCTGCGCACGATGGCCGAGATCCAGTTCGCCGCCGGCGCGCGCACCGTGATGCCGGTTCACGGAGACGGCGACGCGTATACGAGCTACGCCGCGGCACGTGCGGCGATCGATCGCTTCGATCTCGCACCGCTCGCCACACCCGTCGTGAGCGCCCACGTGATGGGCGGCTGCCCGCTCGGTTCGGATCCGCGTCGCGCGGCGGTCGATCTCGCCGGCCGCCATCATCATCTCGCCAATCTCTACGTGTTCGACGGTTCGATCTTCCCGACGTCGATCGGCGCCAACCCTCAGCTTTCCATCTACGGCATCGTTGCGCGCCTCGCGGAAAGCCTGCGCCGCACGCTCGCGCCTGCACGCGCAGCTTGAGCCTCTCGATTAGTGTGTTTCGTCTAGCCGATCCCGGTAGGCTGATGTTCGAGCGCCGGATGATCCGGCGTGAGCCAACGTTAAACCGAGTCCAAAGGAGAATCCGATGCTCAAGTCCAATTCGATCTATCGCGAAACGGCACTCGCCGCGCCGCGCCAAATGTGGCTTGCCGGCCTCGGCGCCGCGGTCGTCACCCGCGACTGGGTGCAAAACGAGGCCCGCCCGGTATTCAAGTCGCTCGTCAAGCACGGCACGAGCGTCGAGTCGCGTGCGATTCGCTTCGCCGGCAATCAGCTCGAGACGTCGATGACGCGCGCGAATTCGCTGTGGCACAAGACACGCTCGACCGTCGAAGGCGCTGTCAAGATCTATGCCGACCACGCGGTCGCGATTGCGCAACAGGCGCTGCCGAAGTCGCTGCCGAAGCTCGATCTGCCGTTCGTCAAAGCTTTCGCGAAGAGCGTGACGCCGGCGAAGCGCGCGAAGAAGTCGACGCATGCGCGCACAGCGAGCGCGTCGCGCAAGACGAAGCGCGGCGTGAAGAGAGCGACCAAGCGCTGACGTAGTAACATCCGGCGCCGGTCCACCACGACAACATAGGGGGAGATCCATGCCGGAACGCAACACCGGGCGCGCGCGGCGCGCCCGGCGGTCGGCGCGCACGGGCGTCGGGCTCGCAGTAGCCGGCGGCGGACCGCTTGGCGGCATCTATGAAGTGGGCGCGCTGCTCGCGCTCGCCGACTCGCTCGACGGCATCGACCTCACCGATCTCGATGTTTATGTCGGCGTGTCGTCGGGCAGCTACGTCGCCGCTGCGCTCGCGAACGGCATTTCGCCCGCGCAGATGTATCGACTTTTCATCGACGACGGCGCCGATGCGGCGCTCACGCCCGAAGTGTTCCTGCGTCCGGCGTTTGCCGAGTTCGTCCGTCGTCTGGCGGCGTTGCCGCTTCTCGTGTCGCGCGCGACGGTGCAGTACGTGCGCGATCCGCGCCATCACGGCGTGATGGAGTCGTTCGCCACGCTCGGGCGTGCGATGCCGACCGGCGTCTTCGACAACGGATCGATCGACCGCTTCCTGCGCGAGCTGTTCGCGGCGCCCGGCCGCACGAACGACTTCCGGCGACTTCGGAACAAGCTCTTCATCGTCGCGACGAATCTCGATTCCGGCGCATCGGTGACGTTCGGCTCGAGCGGGCGCGACCACGTGCTGATCTCGCATGCGATCGAGGCGTCGTCTGCGCTGCCGGGACTGTTTCCGCCGGTGTCGATCGACGGCGAGCATTACGTCGACGGCGCGCTCAACAAGACACTGCACGCGTCGGTCGCGCTCGACGAGGGCATCGACCTGCTGCTGTGCGTCAATCCGCTCGTTCCGTTCGACGCGAGCCGCGCCCGCGGCAGCGATCACCTGAGCGTCGACAAGCTCAATCAGGGCGGTCTGCCGCTCGTGCTGTCGCAGACGTTTCGCGCCATCATCCATTCGCGGATGAAGGTCGGCATGGAGAAATACGGCACGCAATACCCGCAAACCGACATCCTGCTGTTCGAGCCCGACCGCGAGGACGCGGACATGTTCTTCGCGAACATCTTCAGCTACGCGCAGCGCAAGCACCTGTGCGCCGCGGCATTCGCGAAGACGCGCGCGAATTTGCTCGCTCGCGCTGCGACGCTCGCCCCGCGGCTCGCGCGCCACGGCATCCGTCTGCGGCTCGACCGGCTCGGCGAAGCGCACCGCGATGTGCGCGTCGCGCTCGTCGATCCGCGGCCGCTGCACACGCGCGCGGCGGGACACAACGACGTGCGGCAGACCGCGCGCGATCTTTCGCACACGCTCGATCAGCTCGCGCGCTGGCTCGCCGGCGCCGTCTAGCACGCAACTGGCGCACCGCCGTTTGCCAGCATCGGCCGCGGCCTCTACACTTTCGCGGCTTCATTCGGAACGGGTCCGCCATGGTGGAACGGAAGAGGCCGCGCCGCACCCGCGAGCGAATCCTCGAAACGAGCCTCGAGCTGTTCAACCGCTTCGGCGAGCCGCACATCACGACGGCGGACATCGCCGACGAGATGAACATCAGCCCGGGCAATCTCTACTACCATTTCCGCAACAAGGACGACATCATCGGCGAGCTCGCCGCGGCGTACGATGCGAGCGTCACGCCGCTGCTCGTCGCGCCGACCGGGCGCGCGGCCAACGTCGAGGACCTGTGGCTGCTGCTGCACCTGCTGTTCGAGCGCATGGGCCAATACCGTTTCCTCTATCGCGACCTGGATGAGCTCGCGTCGCGCAATCGCAAGCTCGCCGCGCGCATCCGCGATCTGCTCGCCCGCGGCATCGCGGCGGTGAGCGCATTGTGCGAAGGCATGGTCGCCGCCGGGACGATGCGCGCGTCCGCGCCCGAGATCGCCGCGCTCGCGCAAAATGTCGTGCTCGTGTCGACGTACTGGATGTCGTTCCAGCGGCTGTCGCACGCGCTGTCGCAGCACGGCGAGCCGATCGATGCCGGCCGTGCCGCCTATCAGGTGATGGCGCTGATCGCGCCGTACCTCGAGGGCGACGCGCGCGCGCTGCTCGATCGGCTGGGCGCGGACTATCTCTGAACGAAGGAGCGAGCGAATGGCGAACAAGTGGGCGAAGTTTCCGCACGCGGACAAGGCGTACCAATACGACGTCGCGACGCTGAAAAAACAATGGGGCCGGCTGCATCGCGGCGATACCGAGCCGCTGCCGAAGGAAGCGGCCGTGCTCGACGCGTGGCGCCGCTATCACGCCGGCGATTTCGCAGCCGCGGTCGAGACCGGACGAGCCGCCGGCGGCGCCGGCATGAACGCCGCCGTCAAGGCGCAAATGATCTACGCGAACTATCTCGAGAAGAGCGACAAGGCGAAGCTCGAGTTGTTCGAGGAAGCAGCCGGCTGGGCGGATGCGCGCCGCCGCGATGCACCCAAGGACGCGAACGCGCATTATCTTTACGCGTATGCGCTCGGCCGCTACGGTCAAGGCATCTCGGTCGCCAAAGCGCTCGCGCAGGGCTTCGGTGGCAAGATCAAGGAAGCGCTCACGACCGCGATGAAGCTCGAGCCGAAGCACGCGGACGCCCACATCGCCTACGGCGCCTATCAGGCCGAAGTGATCGACAAGGTCGGCGGCCTCGTCGCCGGCATGACGTACGGCGCGAACAAGGACTCCGCGGTCGAGCATTTCCAGAAGGCGCTCAAGCTCAATGCGGATTCGGCGATTGCGCGCATCGAGTACGCGAACGGATTGATCCTGCTCTTCGGCAAGAGCCGGCTCGGCGACGCGCAGAAGCTCTACGAGGAAGCGGCCGCGTGCAAGCCCGCCGATGCGATGGAACGGCTCGACGTCGAGCTTGCCCGATCGGAGCTAGAATGACCCGGCGACGCGACGGCGCGCCGGGAGAATTCGCATGCTGGATCCTTGCCGCATCCGCAGAGCCTCGCGTGCGGCGGTGCTGGCGGCGCTTGCGGCCGTAACGTTTTCGCCGGCTCTGTCGGTCGCGCAGGACAAGTCGCCCGCCGCCACCGCGCCCGCCGCTGCAGCCGAGAAGATCGACACGCTGAAGCGCATTCGCGACACGAATACCATCCTGCTCGGCGTGCGGGAAGCGTCGGTGCCGTTCTCGTTCATCGACCCGCAGAAACAGCCGCAAGGCTATTCGGTCGACCTGTGCCTCAAAGTCGCCGATGCGATCAAGGCCGAGCTCAAGCTCTCGCGGCTCGAAGTGAAGTACGTTCCCGTCACGTCGGCCGACCGCATTCCCGCGCTCCTCGCCGGCAAGATCGACCTCGAGTGCGGATCGACGACGAACACGCGCGATCGCCAGAAGCAGGTCGCGTTCGCCTACACGACGTTCGTCGCCGGCATCAAGATGCTCGCGCCGAAGTCGGCCAACATCAGCAACGTCGAGGATCTGCGCGGCAAGACGATCGTCGTGACCAAGGGCACGACCAGCGAGAAGATGATCAAGCAGATGAACGATGAGCGCATCCTCAAGCTCATCATCCTCGAGGCGAAGGACCACAACGAGTCGTTCAAGGCGATCGAGGAGGGCAAGGCCGTCGCATTCCCGATGGACGACGTGCTGCTCTACGGATTGATCTCGAAGTCGAGCAAGCCGGACAACTTCGCCGTCGTCGGCAAGTACATGTCGGTCGAGCCGTACGCGATCATGATGCGCAAGGACGAGCCCCACCTCGAGCGCATCGTCAACCGCGCGCTGAACGAGCTGTTCCAGTCAGGCGAGATCAAGCGGATCTACGCCAAGTGGTTCGCGACCAGGGAGCTGACGGTGCCGCTCAATCAGTACCTGAAGGAAGCGTTCGCGGTTCCGAATACCTACCCCGCGTGGCCGTAGCCCGCGCGGCGAGCGCGGGATCCAGATCGCCCTGCCACGGCGGCGCGAGCAGCGCGGTCAGCACGAGCTTTTCGAACTCGGGCGCGAAACGCGCGATCACGCGCTGCGGATCGGGCACGAGCCCGCGATCGGTGATCAGACCGAACTGGACTTCGCCGTTGTACGACAGGATCGACACGCCCATGCCGATATCGCCCGATTGCGGCACCCAGAACATCAGGCTCTCCATCCGCGCTCCCGCGAGATAGAGCGGCTGCTGCGGTCCCGGGACGTTGGTCATCACCGCGGTCGCATTGCGCGCGAGCGCGTCGAGCAACTGCTCCTGCAGCACTTTCGGTCCGGCGCCCATCGCCGCGAGCAGCCCGAGCGCGAGAATCGGCTGGTAGCTGCCCTTGAGCGCGCGCATGTTCGCGCGCACCGCGTAGAGTCGTTCCACCGGGTTCTCGATGCCGATCGGAAGCTCGAGGAAGACAAGCCCGAACCGATTGCCGAGACGGTAGGCTTTCTCGAGCGGGCGCAAGTTGACGGGCACGAGCGCGCGGATCATGACGCCGTCGACCGCATCGCCCTTTCGCACGAGGTACTCGCGAATCGCGCCGGCCACACAGGAGAGCAGCACGTCGTTGACCGATGCGCCGAGCGCCTTGCCGACGGCCTTCACTTCGGCGAGCGGCAGCGGCTCGGCCCACGCGACCTTCTTGCCCACGCCGGGCGTGCCCTTGAAGCGCGTCGGCGAATCCTGCGTCATCAATGCGAGCTTCGCGATCTCCGCCGTGAGCGCAGTTCCCTGCTCGGCGAGTGCGACCGCCTTTCGCGGGTCCTGCCAAAGCTCGACGCCTTTGTCGATCAGCGTCGTTGCGACGCCCAACGCCGTCTGCATCGCGTTCGCGACCGGCGCCATCAGTTGCGACATCGCGTCGTCGGGCGGCGCCGCGCGTTCGCGCCGCTCCGGCGGAGGCGGCATCGCCGGCGGCCCGTCACGTGCCGCGTCGGTCAGCGACAGCATCACCTGGATCAGCGCAATGCCGTCGGCGTAGCAATGATGAATGCGCACGACGACTGCGCTGCCGCCGCCGAAGTTCTCGATCAGATGGAACTGCCACAGCGGCCGCGCGGGATCGAGCGGACGGCTCGCGAGTCGGCTCACAAGCGTTTCGAGATTGCGCGTCGGATCGCCCGCGGGAAGCTTTGCATCGATCACGTGACGGTCGAGATCGAACGCGTCGTCGGTTTCCCAATACGCGCCGGCCGATGTCTGGACGGGCCGCTGCCGAAACCGTGCGAAGCGCAGGAAGCGCTCGTCGATCGTCGCCTTCAGTCGGTCAAGATCGATGCGCCCGTCGAACAGCAGCACGCCGCAGATGACCATCAGGTTGCCTGGACGGTCCATCCGCAGCCATGCGGTGTCGACCGCGGAGATCTTCTCGCGCCGGGGCTGAGCCATGCGGAAACGACGAGCCGTTGTCGGTTGGAGCGGATGCGACGCGCGGCGATGAGCCAGCGCGCATTGCGAGTGTTTTCGGCTTCGCGCTAAAGTAGCACAAACGCCGCAACGACAACGAACGACGCCCACGGGAGGACGCGCGATGGCTGCCGCACCGAAGAAGGACGATCTCCAATCGAAATTCGAAGCCGCGACCGCGGCAGCGAAGCAGACGAAGAAGAAGCCCGACAACGCGACGTTGCTCAAGCTCTACTCGTACTACAAGCAGGCGACCGAAGGCGACGTCAAGGGCGAACGGCCCGGCGGCTTCGACTTCGTCGGCGGCGCGAAGTACGACGCGTGGGCGAAGCTCAAAGGCACGAGCCGCGACGACGCGATGACGAACTACATCAAGCAGGTCGAAAGGCTCAACCGCGACTGACCGCTCCGCGATAGTCCGGACAGGACGAAGCCCGCCCACCCGGCGGGCTTCTTTTTTCCGCCGCGACCCGTGGCCTCGGCGGCGCAACGCCCCGTCCGCCGCCGCTCCATCGTTACCCCCCCTTCGACCGATCCACACGCTGCCAGCGGTCGAGTGGCGTTTGATTTGGGTCAAATAATTGTACGAATTAGCCAAAAGCTGACAAGCCAGCTATTTTGGCTCCCTGCTAGTGTTCATATGACAACGTCAAGGACGGTATCGGACGTGCTAGCCGTGCGGGGACCAGCACGAGCGGCCGAGGCTAATGATCAATCTCACACGCCGGTCAGATGGCCTTTCTGCCGGTTGCAGCATCCGACAGCAGCTGGGAGATCGATTTCAATCCAACTTTCCAATCATGCTCAATATTATGACATTCAGTAGTCGCCGACCGTTCGCTGGCCGCCCGCTCGTTGCGGCCGCCGCGCTGGCATTCGCCGCGACAGTGACCGCCCATTCGCCAGCGCCGGCGGCGCGAGCGGCGGACGTCAAGTCCGCGGTGGCCGCACCCCAAAGTGCCGCTGCAGCGGCCAACGCGGCCGCACGGCGCGCCGCCGAGGACCTGACGTTGTCGCTGATCGACGCAAGCGCGCGCTTCGCCGCGGCCGAGCCCGGCGAGCGCGGCCGGCTGCTGTCGGACTTGATCGCGATCGCGAAAAGCCGTCGTGACGCGCTTGTCGATGCCATCGAGGCCGATCCGGCGACCGTGCTGCGCGTCGCGCTGCCCGCCGACGTTCGCGCGGGGCTTCCCGGCGAAGCGGCGCTATTCGTCGAGCAGGAAACCGACGAAGAAGGCGCGCTCGAGGTGGTGCACGTCGACTACGCGGATTCCGCCTACGACCACTACGAATATCACCTGTCGACCGCTCACGGCAGGCTGTCGCTGCATTTTGCGGCTGATCCGCCAACGCTCGCGACGGGCACGAAGGTCCAGGTGCACGGCGTGCGGATCGGCGATGCGCTCGCCGCCGACAGCGGCGCAACGACGGTGACGATGAAGGCGGCAACGCTTGCGAATACGCTCGGCTCGCAAAACACGCTCGCGATCCTCGTCAACTGGTCGGACGCACCGACGCAGCCGTACACGCTCGCGCAGGCGCAGACGGTGATGTTCTCGACGACGAGCAATTACGACTATGAAGCGTCCTACCAGCAGACGTGGCTCACCGGCGACGTCGCCGGGTGGTTCACGATCGCATCGACGAGCACGTCATGCGACTACATGACGATCGCTTCGCAGGCCAAGCAGAAGGCAACCGCCGCCGGCTACGTGCTCTCGAACTACGCGCGCCTTGTCTACGTCTTTCCTGCGAACGCGTGCGGATGGTGGGGACTCGGCACCGTGGGCGGCAGCCCGTCCGAAGCGTGGATCCACACCAAATGGGGCTTCACGCTGCCCGTCGTCGGCCACGAGATGGGCCACAACCTCGGCCTCTATCACTCGCACTCGCTCGATTGCGGCGGCGTTGCGCTCGCGTCGAGCGGTTGCACGGCGTCCGAATACGGCGATTACTTCGACCTTATGGGCAATGGCGGCAACACGCCGCATTACAACGCATTCCAGAAGGAACGGCTCGGCTGGCTCAACGCGGGCGTGTCGCCACCGCTCGTCACCGTGACGCCGCAGGCCGGAACGCGCACGTTCACGATCGCGCCGGCCGAGCGCGCGCGCGATGCGACGCCGCGCGCGCTCAAGATCGCGCGGACGGACGCGTGCTCGAGCGCACAGGAGTGGATCTACGTCGAGTCGCGGCAGGCCGTCGGCTTCGACGCGTTCGTCGGCAGCAATGCGAACGTGCTGTCCGGCGTGCTCGTGCACAAAGTGAGCGAGGGCAACGCCGACAGCAGCTATCTGCTCGACTTGACGCCGGCGACCGCCTCCTGGACCGACGCGGCCCTCGCCGCTGGCCAGTCGTTCGTCGACTCCACGCTCGGCCTCACGATCACGCCGGTGTCGGTGACGAGCAGCGGCGCGACGGTCAACGTCAGTTACGCCGGCGCGACGTGCACGCACGCCGGCCCCGTCGTCGCGCTGTCGCCGACGGGCACGCGCTGGTCGACGCCCGGCGCGAGCGTCGGCTATACGGTGACGGTGACGAACAAGGACGGTTGCGGTTGCCCGGCCTCGACATTCGACGTCAGCGCTGCGATTCCCGCAGGCTGGGCGGCCACCGGCGGGCGTACCGCGAGCCTTGCGCCGGGAACGTCGGGCTCGGTGTCGATTGCAGTGACATCGGCGACCTCGGCGAGCGCGGGGTTCTATCCGCTGCCGGTCGCCGCGGCCAATTCGTCAGCACCGACGTCGACGTCCAGCGTGAGCTCGACGATTGCGATTGCAAGCGCAATTGCGGTCGCAGTCAGCACGGACAAAGCGACGTACACGCTGCCGGCGCGCCGCAATCAGACGAGCTACGTGCCGATCAAGACGCACGTGACGAGCAGTGCGACGGCCGTTTCCGGCGCATCGGTGAGCGTGCAGGTGCGCGATCCCGCCGGGAGCGTCACGACGCTCGCGGGAACGACGAACGCAACGGGCGATGTCACCGTCTCGTATCCGCTGCGCCAGCGTTCGAGCCCGCTTGGCACATACGCCGTCACGAGTACCGCGACCGTCGGCGCAACGAGCGGCGTGGGCGCGGCAAGCTTCGGCGTGCAATAAGCGCAAGATTGACCCGACCCTCGAGCCCGCCGGCGCACCGGCGGGTTCTTTTTGACATGACGCCTACGAGGCTGCGCGGCATCGTGTATTATGACATTGTCAAGTCGACGATCAGGGCGCGCTCTGCAGGCGCGCGCAGCGCGGACCGAACAATGCGCATGCGGCCATCCGGCCGGTCGTCTCCTGCCTTGACATACAAGCTGTGGCTCGACAACGCGGCGTCTTTGCGCGCCCCGGCGTTCGCGACCTTTTTGTTGCCTTCGATAGCTCCCGGAACCTCGTGATGAATCGTTATCTCCGTTTTTTCGTTGCCTCTTTGCTGATCTTCGCTGGACCGCTGTTCGCGCACCCGACATCCGCGGATGCCCCGTCGTCCAGCACGCGCGCCGCGGATCCCGTCCTCGTTCGTGCGCTCGACGATGCGACGTCGACATTGATCGGCGCCGCACACTCGCACGCGGCGTCGGCGTCCGATCTCGTCGCCGTCGCGCGGAGCCGCCACCACGCACTCGAGCGTCTGATCGACGAGGATCCCGCCGCGGTGCTGCGTGCCCGATTGCCCGCCGATGTGCGCGCCACCTTGCCGCCCGACGTCGCGCCGTACCTCGAAGAAGATGCGGACGACGAGGGCGAGCTGGAGGTGATCCACGTCGACCACATCGATCCGACGCTCGACCGCTACGAATTCCATCTGACGACCGCGCGCGAGCGGCTGTCGCTGCATTTCGCCACCGACACGCCGAAGCTGCCGTCGGGAACGCGCATTCATGTGCGCGGCGTCAAGGTCGGCTCGGCACTCGCGCTCGACAACTCGAACGTCACCGTCATCGCATCGCTGACGCCGCTTGCGAACACGCTGGGCGCGCAGAACACCCTTGCGATCCTCGTCAACTTCTCCGACACGCCGACGCAGCCGTTTACGGTCGCGACCGCGCAATCGACGCTGTTCACGACGACGAGCAACTATGACTACGAGGCTTCGTACCAGCAGACGTGGCTCACCGGCGCGGTTGCCGGCTGGTACACGATCGCGTCGACGAGCACGACGTGCGACTACACGACGATCGCCACCCAGGCGAAGCAGAAGGCGACCGCCGCGGGTTACGTGCTGTCGAACTATCGTCGTCTCGTCTACGTGTTCCCGACGAACGCGTGCGGCTGGTGGGGCCTCGGCACGGTGGGCGGCAATCCTTCACAGGCGTGGATTCACACCAAATGGGGCTTCACGCTGCCCGTCGTCGGCCACGAGATGGGCCATAACCTCGGCCTCTACCATTCGCACTCGCTCGACTGCGGCTCGGTCGCCGTCGCGCCGAGCGGCTGCACGACGTCCGAGTACGGCGACACGCTCGACATCATGGGCAACAGCGGCTACACCGCGCATTACAACGCGTTCCAGAAGGAGCGCCTCGGGTGGCTCAACGCCGGGGTGTCGCCGCCGGTGATCACCGTGAGTCCGCAGACCGGGACGCGCACGTTCTCGATCGCGCCGCTCGAGCGTGGGCGCGACGGCATTGCACGCGCGCTGAAGATTGCGCGCACGAATTCGTGTTCGACGAGCCCGCAAGAGTGGTTCTACGTCGAAGCGCGGCAGGCGATCGGATTCGACGCATTCCTCGCCGGGCGCACGAACGTGCTTACCGGTGTCGTCGTCCACAAGGTCACCGAGGGTAATGCCGACAGCAGCTATCTGCTCGACATGACGCCGGCCACCTCGTCGTGGTCCGACCCGGGAATCGTCGCCGGCCAGTCGTTTGTCGATTCGGCGAGCGGGCTCACGATCACGCCGATCTCGGTCGGGACATCGGGTGCGACGATCAGTGTGACGTACGGCGCAACATCGGGCTGCACAGCAGTGCAGCACGTCGCTCCGACCGTGACCTACGCGCCGACCGGCATGCGCTGGACGACCGCCGGACTCGCCGTCGCGTACACCGTCACCGTGAAGAATAACGATACGGCAGGCACTGCGTCGACGTTCGACATCACCGCGACCGTTCCGTCGGGATGGACGGCACCGGCCGTGCGCACGGCGAGCATCGCGCCGGGAAGCTCCGGCACAGCCTCGCTCGTCGTCACGCCAAGCGCGACCGCCGTGGCCGGTTATTACACGGTGACGATCAAGGCGGCGAACACGGCGGCGCCATCGGTCGTTGCGACGACATCGTCAACGGTCGCGATCGCGAGCGCGCTCGCAGTGACCGCCACGATGAACCAGACGAGCTACACGAGGCCGACCACCACCGGCGCGGTCACCTACGCGCGCGTGATGACGAAAGTGACGAGCAACAGCGCGGCGGTACCGGGCATCGCAGTGAGCGTGCAGGTACGCGACCCGCTGGGCGCTATTACGACGCTCACCGGTCTTGCCGACAGCAGCGGGACGTCGTATCTGTACTATCCGGTGCGCTCGACCAGCGCCCCGGGTTCGTACGCCGTCACGAGCAAGGCGACGCTCGGCAGCTTGAGCAATACGGCGACGACGTCGTTCCCCGTGCAGTAAAACGCGCGAAGCAAAGCGCAAGCAGAAGCCCGCCGGCGTCGCGTCGGCGGGCTTCTTTTCTGTGCAACTGCGATGCGTTCAGCCGGCCGCCGATTTGCGCGCGGCGGGCGACGACTTCCTGGCGGATTTCTTCGTACCGGCCGCTTTGGCCGGCGCCTTTCGTGCGCCGGCTGCTCGCCGCTTCGCGACCTTCGCCGGCGTCGCGCCCGAGCGCAGCAGCGCGTCGACTTTAGACGCCAGATCATCGACGCGATCGGCGAGTCTCTGCACGTCGTTCTGCGTGTACACGCCGAGCTTCGACAGCGCGCGCGCGACGCGATCCTCGAACACCTGCTCGAGCTTGTCCCATGTGCCGCCGGCCATTTCCTGCATCTCCTTCGCTTTCGCCTTCGCGGCGCCGCTTGCGGCAGCTGCCGTATCGGCCGCGGCCTGCTTCGTCTTGCGCTCGAGATGCTCGCCTTGCTTGACCAGCGAGTCGAACACCTTCATGCCTTCTTCCTGCGCGCGCGAGAACGCACCCAGCCCTGCGAGCCAGATCTGGTGCGAGGAGTTGAGCACCGCCTGCGACAGCTCCTTCGCCTGCTCGATCGGTTTCATGCCGAAATCCGCCTTCGCTTTCTTCAGCATCGCGTGCTCTCCTCGTTTCGGCCTTTCGTTGCGGCCGCGCTATCAACAGTGTAGGCGCCGCATGCTAGACGAATCATACTAAACGCGCGAGCGATTGACGCCGGTATAATCGGCGCGCCTTGCCGCCGCGCTCGCAAGCCGCGACGCAGCACTTCGCCGCCCGCGGCGGGGCGAATCCCCGGGAGGACAAACTCATGGCGTACTTCGTCACCGGCGCGACCGGGTTCATCGGCCGCTTTCTCGTCGCCAATCTGGTGCAGCGCGGCGAGCCCGTCTACGTGCTCGTGCGCAAGGGCTCGATGAAGAAGCTCGCCGAGCTTATGGCGTTCTGGGGCGCGAACGACAAGCAGATCGTTGCCGTGCCGGGCGACGTCGCGAAGAAGAATCTCGGCGTTTCCGATGCAGACGTGCGCAAGCTCAAGGGAAAGGTCGATCACCTGTTCCACGTCGCAGCCATCTACGATCTTGCGGCGAGCGCCGAGGCGCAGCAGGCGGCGAACGTCGAGGGCACGCGCAGCGCCGTGCAGTTCGCCGAAGCGATCGCCGCCGGCTGCTTTCACCACGTGAGCTCGATCGCGGCCGCAGGCCTGTACGATGGCGTGTTCCGGGAGGACATGTTCGAGGAAGCCGAGGAGCTCGATCATCCGTACTTTCGCACCAAGCATGATTCCGAGGGCGTCGTGCGCGGTGAATGCAAGCGGCCGTTCCGCATTTACCGGCCGGGGTTCGTCGTCGGCCACTCGAAGACCGGCTTCATCGACAAGATCGACGGTCCGTACTACTTCTTCAAGCTGCTGCAGAAGATGCGCGACATGCTGCCGCCATGGATGCCGACGATCGGCATCGAAGGCGGACGCATCAACATCGTGCCGGTCGACTTCGTCGCGGACGCGCTCGACTTCCTCGCGCACAAGCGCGGGCTCGACGGCAAGTGCTTCCATTTGACCGATCCGGCGCCGCACCGCATCGGCGAGGTGCTCAACATCTTCGCCAAGGTCGGACATGCGCCGCAGATGACGATGCGGCTGAACGCGCGGATGTTCGGCTTCATTCCGCCGCCGATTCTGTACGGTCTCGGCTCGCTTGCGCCGGTCAAGCGCATGATCCGCGTCGTGCTGACCGACCTCGGCATCCCGAAGGACGTGTTCCAGTTCGTCAACTGGCCGACGCGCTACGACAACCGCGAGGCGGCCAAGGCGCTCAAGGGTTCGGGCATCGAGGTGCCGCATCTCGCGACCTACGCGGCGAAGCTGTGGGACTACTGGGAGCGCAACCTCGATCCGGATCTGTTCATCGATCGCACGCTGTCGGGTCGCGTCAAGGACAAGGTGGTCGTCGTGACCGGCGCGTCGTCGGGCATCGGCAAGGCGACGGCGTTGAAGCTGGCTGGCGCGGGCGCCAAGGTGATCCTCGTCGCGCGCGGCGAGGAGAAACTGGTCGAGACGAAGGGCGAGATCGAGGCGGCCGGCGGCAAGTGCTGGATGTACGCGGCCGACGTGTCCGACATGGCGTCGTGCGACGCGCTGGTCGCGCGCACGCTGAAGGAACATGGCGGCTGCGACTACCTGATCAACAATGCCGGCCGCTCGATCCGGCGCGGTGTCGCGAATTCATTCGAGCGCTTCCACGACTTCGAGCGCACGATGCAGCTCAACTATTTCGGCGCGCTGCGGCTCATCATGGGCTTCCTGCCGAAGATGATCGAGGGCAAGCGCGGGCACATCATCAACATCTCGTCGATCGGCGTGCTGTCGAACGCGCCGCGCTTCTCGGCGTACGTCGCGTCGAAATCGGCGCTCGACTCGTTCGCCGCATGTGCGGCGTCGGAATTCCTCGACAAGGGCATCAGCTTCACGACGATCAACATGCCGCTCGTGCGCACGCCGATGATCGCGCCGACGAAGATGTACGAGAAGATGCCCACACTCTCGCCGGAACAAGCCGCCGACCTCGTTGTGGAGGCGATTGTCTACAGGCCCGTGCGCATCGCCACGCGGCTCGGCATCTTCGGCGCGGTCGCGCATGCGGCGGCGCCGAAGCTGACTCAAGTGCTGCTCAACACCGCGTACAACATGTTCCCCGACTCGCCGGCGGCGCAGGGCAAGAAGGAAGGCGAAGCGAAACAGGAGCTCACGCCCGAGCAGATGGCATTCGCGCAGCTCACGCAAGGGATTCACTGGTAGGACTTGCGCAGGGCCCCACACGCGGGGAGCGCGTGGGGATGCGACCCGGAGCAAGTCCAGGCGGCCGACAACGCGACCCCCGCTACGCGACGTGTGTCGCGGAAGGCAGGACTTGCGCAGGGGTAGCAGGGGCCCCACGCGCGGGGAGCGCGTGGGGATGCGACCCGGAGCAAGTCCAGGCGGCCGACGACGCGACCCTTCGATTACACGACGTGTGTCGCGGAAGGCCGCACGAGCGCGCGGGCGGCGGTGCCGCCTCGCTCGTCGGCCGCTGTGCGTTGGATCTCGGCGGCGACGCGCGCGACGACGTCCGCGTCGTCGAGCAGCGCATTGTGCCCGACGCCGGTCAGCACGATGTTCTCGGCCCAGTCGAGATGGGAAGACGTCTGCGGCGCCACCATCGTGTCATGCCACGACCACAGCGACACGACCGGTACGCCCTGCGCTCGCTCGACGTTGAGCTCGTCGAGCCAGTCGTTGCCGGGCCGCATTTCGGCGAGGCTCTGCCCTGGGAAGAATCGCGCGTGCATGCTGCCGCGATGCGGCGCGCCGATCGTGATCAATCGGCGGACTTTCGTTCCGCCGAAGCGGCGCAGGTACGCGCGACTCACGAGCCCGCCCATGCTGTGCGCGACGATGACGACGTCGCGTGCGCCCGTCGCGGCGAGCACGTCGTCGATCCTCGCCGCAAGCTGCTCGGCGAAGCGCTCGATCGAAGCGAGCGGAGGGCCGTAGCTGAGCGCGTAGATCGGACCGACGCCCAGCGCACCGAGCCGGCGACGAAAGCCATACCAGACGCCGGCATTGCACAACACGCCGTGCACGAGCAGCACCGGCAGCGCAGCGGGCGCGGGCGCCGGGTCGCGCATCAACACGCGATAGAGCGCCATTCGCGGTGCCGATCGCGACAGCGCCCGCATCTCGCGCCAGAACATCGTCGCGCGCTCGCCGGTCGACAGCCGTACGTCGTCGGGACGGCGTGCGCCGAATCGCCATGCGAGAGAAAACCACAGCACGGTGAACGCGAAAGGGATCGCGTACCACGCGAATGGCAGACCGAGCGCGAACCACCACGGGCTCGCGCCGTGCGCGATTGCGATTGCCGCCCAGGCGAGATAGGCGAGCGATCCGCCGACGATCAGCGCGCCGAGGCCGAGTGCGGTAAGCATGGCGCCATGTTACCGCGCCCGCCGCAACGAGCCGGGCTGGCGTTTGCCGCGGCGACCGAGATGCCCGGTCGCGCCAGGCGTTCGTCGCGAAGCCTGGGCGTCAGCGGCCTCGTCAATCCGCCGCGGTGGCCGGTGGTGCGGAAAGCGCGCGCCAGTTGCGCAGCGCTGCGACGGTGGTCGAAAGGTCCGGGATCAGCAGCACACCGGGCAGCGTCTTGCGAACCCGCCGCGTCATGTCACCGCCGGCCCACAACGCGATCGCCGGCGGCAGCTGGCGTCGAAGTGTTGCGAGGCCCTCGCTTGCCTGCCGCACCGGAAACGCCGACGAAAACGACAGCGCGAGCACGTTGACCTTGTGCGCGATCGCGGCACGCCGGATGTCGTCGAGCGGCGTCTGTGGCCCGAGCGACAGGCACTGCGCGCCTTCGGGCACGAGCAGCGCCTCGACCATCAGCAGCCCAAGGCCGTGCTGCTCGCCGGGAAACGTCGTCAGCAGCACTTTCGGCGATCCGGTGGAGCGCGGGAATGCGTTGATCGCCGTGCGCAGCGCGACCTGCAATTGCTCGGTGTACAGGTGCTCCTCGAACACATGCAATTCGCTGCGCATCCACGCTTCACCGACGGCGCGGTTCAGCAGCGTGATCGTGTCGACGACGAACGCCTGCAGGCCCTGCTTCATCAGCAGATTGGCCAGTGCATGCTGCAGCGCCGGCGCGTCATGACCCTGCAGCAGCGCGAGGATTTCCCGTTCGAGCGGCAACGCGGCCTGCTCACGACGCGCCGCCGCGCGCGCATCGGCGAGCGCGGCGAGCTGGTCATGCGTGTTGCCGATGATCTTGCCCGGCCGCATGCCGACGTCCATCAGCCGCTTCATCGCGCGAAGCTTCAGCACATCGGCTTGCGTGTACTGGCGCTCGCCGTTGTCGTCGCGCCCCGGCTTGGGAAAGCCGTAGCGGCGCTCCCACATCCGGAGCACGTCCTTGGAGAGGCCTGTTTCGCGCTCGACCGCGCTGATGTTGAAAATGCCGTCCGTGTTGTCCATGTGTTGTCGAAGCCGCGCGATCGACAAACGTAAGATCGCGCATTCTAGGGCGATCCGGCGTGCATCAGTCCGAATCGAAGCGCAGCGGCCGCGCCCCGGAAACGCGCGGAGCGCATCACGCGGCTTCACGTCGCGATCTGGACGCGACCGGCCGCATTGGGCGATAATGGGGAGCTAAAGGCGAGCTAGCTCAGTTGGTTAGAGCAGAGGAATCATAATCCTTTGGTCGGGGGTTCGAGTCCCTCGCTCGCTACCAGGATATCCACCGGGCCCGCCTATGCGCGGGCTCTTTCCTGTCTACGCCGCCGTCAGCCGCGCGCCTACAGACGTTTCGCCACCGCTCCGACAGCCGGTAGCCGTTGCCGATCCTACGCTGGAGGCATCGACAACGCGGCCACCCGGCGGCAGGCATATGTTCGCGTCCGGTGACCGGTCAAAGGAACCATGGCGAAACCACGAATTCCGAGTCGGGACGAGCGGGCGCAGGCCGAAGGGCGGCCGATGCCGGTGGCCGGTCCGGTCACCGACGATCCACGGCCGGATTCCCCGCTGCTGCCCCACGAGCACGACGAGGCACCCGAGCCGGGGGTGGGTCCGCGCGCGAACATCATCAAGCGCGCGCATCGTGATCTCGCCGAAGGCCGCGTCGATACCGAGGCGCGGTCCAACGCGGTCCGCAATTTCGAACGCGCGGCGCGCAATGAAGCGGCCGCGCCCGCTGTCCGCGTTCGTCGCGGAAGAAAGGATCAGACGACATGATGCACACTCGCAAGACAGCACTCATCGCAGGCCTCGCGCTTGCCGCCATTGCGTCGGCGGCGTCGGCCGACATCACCTTGTTCGGCCGCGAAGACTTCCGCGGCCGCGAGCTCACTGCGCAAGGCTCGATTGACAACCTCGACAGCACGCGATTCAACGACCGCGCATCGTCGGCAATCGTGCGCGGGGAACCTTGGCTGGTCTGCAGCGACGCGTATTTTCGCGGTCACTGCGTGACGCTGCGTCCGGGCGAGTATCCGTCGCTTGGCGCAATGGGCATCGGCGACAGCATCTCGTCCGCTCGTCAACTGCGCGGCGAACGATACGGCGGCGGTTATGACCGTCATACCGCCGGGTCGCGTGTGACGTTGTATGAGGGACCGAACTTCAGCGGCCGCTCGGTGATGATCGACCGCGATGCGGTCCGCGACCTCGACCCGTCGGGGTTCAACGACCGCGCCTCGTCGCTGCGCGTGGAAGGGTCGCCGTGGGTGTTCTGCAGCGACTCCAACTTTCAGGGCGAATGCCTGACGTTCAATCCGGGCGAATATCCCTACCTGCCGGGCGACCTGAACAATCGGATTTCATCGGGTCACGCACTTTCGGCGCCTCAACCATACGCGTCCGGGAACCGCTACTGACCACAGGCACGGTCTTCACTCCAAGCCCGCGCGCCGATCGGCCCGCGGGCTTTTTTCATGACTCGTTGGCCCGTATTTTGCAGTGCAGCAAACGGGTATGCCGGAGGGCTGCATGCGCATTCTGCTGGTCGAGGACACGGACCGGGACATCGGCTTGCTGCGCGATGCGCTTGCTGCGAGCGGCCACGACGTCGCGAGCCGCACGGAGGACGCGCTCGATTTGCTCGCCGCCGTGCGCGACGAGCGCCCCGATATCGTCATTATCGACACCGACTCTCCGTCGCGCGATGTGCTGGAGCAACTCTGCGTCGTCACGCGCGATGTTCCGCGTCCGATCGTGATGTTCACCGACGACGGCGCGCGCGAATCGATCGACGCCGCGCTCGAGGCGGGCGTCACCACGTACGTGGTCGAGGGCCTGCACCCTAATCGCGTGCGGTCCATCCTCGAGGTCGCGCAAGCGCGGTTTGCCGCCGATCGCGCGCTGCGCGAAGAGCTCGACACCATGCGCGGCAAGCTCGCATCCCGCAAGCTGATCGAGCGCGCGAAGGGTGTGCTGATGGAATCGCGCGGGCTCGACGAGGAAGGCGCGTACCGGATGCTGCGCAAGCTCGCGATGGATCGGCAGACGACGCTCGCAACCGTCGCCCAGCAGGTGATCGACGCCCGCAAGCTGCTCGGTTGAACCTGCTCGCCGTGTGACATCACGGTGCGCGGCGACGCGCAGTCGCACGATCGCGGTGCGCGGCGTCGCGCTTTTTGCGGCATCCCGAGAATCGAACCTATGACGCCGGGCGCGTCGATTCAGCAACTTGCCGCCGCCCGTCCCGTCTGGCATTGCGCTTGCTAAAGCGTTGGCGCGGGTCAACGGTGATCCGCACGCGCCGCGCGGCAATTCCCGCGCGAGCATCGAATCGGCAATGGCGCCGATCGTCCGCCTCGTTGGAGTGCGGAACGATCGGCGCTTTTTTTGTTCTGGAGCCCGCGACATGAGACGACCGGCAAACGATGCGCGCACGAATCATGGGAGACGCACGATGGTGAAGAAAGTGGGCGCGGCTGCGCTGATGGCGGCGCTGCCCGCAGGTGTGCGCACGGCGGCGTGGGCGGCGGGCTCCGACGCACCCGAGAAAACCGATATCAAGATCGGCTTCATTCCACTCACCGATTGCGCATCGGTCGTCATGGCGTCGGTGAAGGAGTTCGACAAGAAATACGGCCTCAAGATCACGCCGACGAAGGAAGCATCGTGGGCGGCGGTGCGCGACAAGCTCGTCAACGGCGAACTCGACGCCGCGCATGTGCTGTATGGATTGATCTACGGCGTGCAGATGGGAATCGGCGGGCCGAAAAAGGACATGGGCGTGCTGATGACGCTCAACAACAACGGCCAGGCGATCACGCTCTCCAACCAGTTGAAGGCGAAGGGTGTAACCGACGGCGCGTCGCTCGCGAAGCTCGTCAACGGCGAGAAGCGCGAATACACGTTCGCGCAGACGTTTCCGACCGGCACGCATGCGATGTGGCTGTACTACTGGCTTGCGGCGAACGGCATCAATCCGATGAGCGACGTGAAGACGATCACGGTGCCGCCGCCGCAGATGGTTGCCAACATGCGTGTCGGCAATATGGACGGCTATTGCGTGGGCGAGCCGTGGGGCGCGCGGGCGATCTTCGACCAGATCGGCTTCACCGCGATCACCACGCAGGACATCTGGAAGGACCACCCGGAAAAGGTGCTCGGCACGACCGGCGAGTGGATCGCAAAGCACCCGAACACAGCGCGCGCGATGACGGCCGCGGTGCTCGACGCCGCGCGCTGGATCGATGCGTCGCCGACGAACCGCAAGGAAACGGCGACGGCGATCGCCGACAAGGCGTACGTGAACACGGCGGTCGAAGTGATCGCCGGGCGCATCGTCGGCGAGTACGAGAACGGGCTCGGCAAGAAGTGGACGGACGCCAACCCGATGCGCTTCTTCAACGATGGCGCGGTGAGCTTCCCGTACCTCTCCGACGGCATGTGGTTCATGACGCAGCACCGTCGCTGGGGGTTGCTCAAAGAGGATCCGGACTATCTCGCCGTCGCGAAGAAGGTGAACCGCATCGACGTCTATTCGCAGGCGGCGGCCGCCGTGAAGGTCGCGCTGCCGAAAGAGGCGATGCGCGCATCGAAGCTCGTCGACGGCGTCGTCTGGGACGGCAAGGCGCCGGCCGCCTACGCCGGCGCCTTCAAAATCCACGCCGGATGAAGGGGCGACGATGAGCGTCGTTGCCGCGTTGCCGACGAGAATTGCGGATCCTGTTTCGAGCGCGGTCGTCGAGCGCGCCGCCAACGATCCGGATGCGCAAGCCAAACGCGTCGTCGCCGAGCGCGCAGCCGAGATCGCCTTGCGCGCGCGGCTTCGGCGCGACCGGCTGCGCGCCGCGGCGCTCGTGGCGATTCCGCCGCTCGCCGGTCTCGCGCTGTTCGTGCTGGTGTGGGCGATCGTCGCGTCGGGGACCGACAGCCGGTTGCCCGGCCCATTGAAAACATGGGCGTCGGCCGTCGATCTGTTCGGCAAGCCGTTCTACCGCAACGGCCCGAACGATCAAGGCATCGGCTGGAACATCCTGTCCTCACTCGCGCGCGTCGGTCTCGGCTTCGGTCTCGCAGCGGCCATCGGCATCCCGGTGGGCTTCGTCATCGGCCGTTCGCAGTTCCTCGGCCGGATGGCGGCGCCGGTGATCAGCCTGTTGCGGCCGGTGTCGCCGCTCGCGTGGCTGCCGATCGGCCTGCTCGTGTTCAAGGCGGCGAATCCGGCGGCGATCTGGGTGATCTTCATCTCGAGCATCTGGCCCATGGTGCTCAACACGGCGGCCGGCGTGCAACGCATTCCGCTCGATTACCTCAACGTCGCACGCGTGCTCAATCTGTCGGAGTGGAAGGTGTTCACGAAGATCCTGCTGCCGGCGACGCTGCCGGCGATGCTGACCGGCGTGCGTTTGGCGATCGGCGTCGCGTGGCTCGTCATCGTCGCGGCCGAGATGCTGACGGGCGGCGTGGGGATCGGCTTCTGGGTCTGGGACGAATGGAACAACCTGAACGTCGAGCACATCATCATCGCGATCTTCGTCGTCGGGATCGTCGGGCTCGCGCTCGAGCAAATGCTGCTGTGGACCGCACGGAGACTGACGCATGGATCCGATTACTGAGCGCGAGTTCGTCCATGTCGAGAACGTCGCGATGACCTTCGCGACGCGCCGCGGCGACTACGTCGCATTGAAGGGCATCGACATCGCCGTGGCGCGCGGCGAGTTCGTCGCGCTCATCGGTCACTCCGGCTGCGGCAAGTCGACGCTGCTGAATCTTGTCGCCGGACTGCTGCGCCCGACCGATGGCATCGTGCTCTGCGCGAACCGCGAGGTCGCCGGGCCCGGGCCCGAGCGTGCCGTCGTGTTCCAGAACCACTCGCTGCTGCCTTGGCTCACCTGCTTCCAGAACGTGCATCTCGCGGTGGAGCGCGTGTTCGGCGGCAGGGAAAGCCGCGCACAGCTCAAAGCGCGCACGCACGCCGCGCTCGCGCTGGTGAAGCTCGGCGACGCCGAGCACAAGTATCCGCACGAGATCTCCGGCGGCATGAAGCAGCGCGTCGGGATCGCGCGTGCGCTCGCGATGGAGCCCAAGGTGCTGCTGCTCGACGAGCCGTTCGGCGCGCTCGACGCCCTCACCCGCGCGCGGCTGCAGGACGAGTTGATGCGCATCGTGGCCGACACCGGCAGCACGACGTTGATGGTCACGCACGACGTCGACGAGGCGGTGCTGCTCGCCGACCGCATCGTGATGATGACCAACGGGCCCGCGGCAACGATCGGCGAGGTGCTCGACGTCGACCTGCCACGACCGCGCGACCGCGTCGCGCTCGCCTCCGATGCGCGTTACCACCGGCTGCGCACCGAGGCGCTCGATTTCCTGTACCGCCGCCAGATGCGCGAGGCGGCCTGAAATGTCATTCCAAGCGCAGCGAGGAATCTGCTGTTGCAACGGTGCGGCCCACGCAACAGCAGGTTCCGCGTCGCTTCCCTCCTCGGAACGGCAACAACGCGTTGCAGGTGATGCATGCGCAAGATGAAGCTCGTCGTCGTCGGCAACGGCATGGCCGGCGCGCGCACGCTCGAGGATCTGCTCGAGCTTGCGCCGGACCTCTACGACATCACCGTATTCGGCGCCGAGCCGCACCCGAACTACAACCGCATCCTGCTCTCGCCGGTGCTCGCCGGCGAGCAGGCGTTCACCGACATCGTGCTGAACGGCTGGGATTGGTACCGCGATCACGGGATCACGCTGCATGCCGGAAAGAAGATCGTCGCGATCGATCGGCGTGCACGCATCGTGCGAGCCGACGACGGAACCGAGGCGGCGTACGACCGGCTGTTGCTCGCGACCGGCTCTCAGCCATTTGTGCTGCCGGTCCCCGGCGCCGATCTTCCGGGCGTGCTCACGTATCGCGACATCGGCGACACCGAGAAGATGATCGCCGCCGCCGCACGGTTCAAGCGTGCGGTCGTGATCGGCGGCGGCCTTCTCGGGCTCGAAGCGGCCAACGGCCTGCGCTTGCGCGGCATGGACGTCACGGTCGTCCACCTTGCGTCGTGGCTGATGGAACGCCAGCTCGACCGCGCGGCGGGCGAACTGCTGCAGCGCTCGCTCGAGGCGCGCGGCGTCGCGTTCCGCATGGAGGCCAGGACGACGGCGCTCGCCGCCGGCGAATCGGGCCGCGTATGCGGCGTGTGCCTCGCAACCGACGAAGTGCTACCCGCCGATCTCGTCGTCATGGCGATCGGCATCAGGCCGGAGACCTCGCTCGCGCAGGCGGCCGGCCTGCATTGCGCGCGCGGCGTCGTGGTGAACGACACGATGCAGACATTCGATCCGCGCATCTACGCCGTCGGCGAATGCGTTGCCCACCGCGGCGCGACCTACGGCCTCGTCGCGCCGCTTTTCGAAATGGCAAAAGTCGCTGCGAACCACCTCGCGCTGATGGGGATCGGCCGTTACGCGGGCTCCGTGAGCGCAGCGAAGCTCAAGGTGACCGGCATCGATCTGTTTTCGGTCGGCGACTTTCAGGGTGGCGAAGGAACCGACGCGATCACGCTGTCGGATCCGACCGGCGGGGTCTACAAGCGGCTCGTGCTGAAGGACGACAAGCTCGTCGGCGCCTGTCTTTACGGCGACACCATCGATGGCAGCTGGTACTTCAAGCTCGTCCGCGACGGTCGCAGCGTTCGCGAGCTGCGCGATCAGCTGATGTTCGGCGAGTCGAACCTCGGCGATGCCGGCCATCAGGGACAAGACCGCGCGCAGGCGATGGCCGACGACGCCGAAGTCTGCGGCTGCAATGGCGTGCGCAAAGGCGCGATCGTCAAGGCGGTCAAGGACAAGGGGCTGTTCACGCTCGACGATGTGCGAAAGCACACCAAGGCGTCGTCGTCGTGCGGCTCCTGCACGGGTCTCGTCGAGCAGATCGTGATGCTGACGCTGGGCGGCGACTATTCCGCGGCCCCGAAGCAGAAGGCGATCTGCGGCTGCACGCCGCATGCGCATGCCGAGGTGCGCGACGCCATCCGCAACAACAAGTTGCGCAGCGTCGCAGAGGTCTTCCGCTTCCTCGAATGGCGTTCGCCCGACGGCTGCGCGACATGCCGGCCGGCGATCAACTATTACGTGCTGTCGACGTGGCCGAAGGAAGCGCTCGATGATCCTCAATCGCGCTTCATCAACGAGCGTGCGCACGCGAACATCCAGAAGGACGGGACTTTTTCGGTCGTGCCGCGGATGTGGGGCGGTGAGACCTCAGCCGACGAATTACGGCGCATCGCGGCCGTGGTCGACAAATACCGGATTCCCACCGTGAAGGTGACCGGCGGGCAGCGGATCGACCTGCTCGGCGTGAAAAAGGCCGACCTGCCCGACGTGTGGCGCGATCTCGGCATGCCGTCGGGCCATGCGTACGCAAAGGCGCTGCGGACGGTGAAGACATGCGTCGGCTCCGAATGGTGCCGGTTCGGCACGCAGGACTCGACGTCGATGGGCAAGGCGCTCGAACGCGCGCTGTGGCGCATGTACGCCCCGCACAAGGTGAAGCTCGCCGTATCCGGCTGCCCGCGCAATTGCGCCGAAGCGGGCATCAAGGACGTCGGCGTCATCGGCGTCGAGTCGGGGTGGGAAATCTATGTCGCCGGCAACGGCGGCATCAAGACCGAAGTGGCGCAATTTTTCGTCAAGGTGAAGACCGCCGACGAGGTACTCGAATACGCGGGCGCGTTCCTGCAGCTGTATCGCGAAGAAGGCTTTTATCTGGAGCGCACGGTGCACTTCGTCGCGCGCGTCGGCCTCGACTATGTGAAGAAGCAGATCCTGGACGACGCCGAACGCCGGCGCTCATTATGGGAGCGCCTCAAGTTTTCGCTGGACGGCGAACCCGATCCGTGGCACGAGCCGCAACGTGCGCGCATCGATCTGCGGCAGTACCAGCCGCTGGCGGTGACATGAGTCCGTCGTCGTTGCCGCAAGCAGCCGAGTTGAACGGCTGGGTCCGCATCTGCGCGCTCGACGACGTTCCGCGCCAGGGCGCGCGCGTCGTCCCGCGTACCGGATTGCCGTCGATCGCCGTGTTCCGCACCGCCGACGACCGCGTGTTCGCGCTCGTCGATCGATGCCCGCACAAGGGCGGGCCGCTGTCGCAAGGAATCGTGCACGGGCACCGCGTCGCATGTCCGCTGCACAACTGGTCGATCGAGCTCGAAACCGGCGAGGCCGTCGCGCCCGATGCCGGCTGCACGAACGCACTGCGGGTCGAGCGTCGCGGCCGCTGGGTGTATCTCGATCGCAACGAGCTCGCCGTCACGCCGGCCGCGATGCCGGCGTGCGCGCCTTCGTAGCCGCGATGGCAACGGTCGCGACAACGTGCCCGTATTGCGGCGTCGGCTGCGGTGTGCTGATCGAAACCGCCGCGGGCCGTATCGTGGCCGTGCGCGGCGATCCGGACCATCCGGCAAACCGCGGCCGGCTGTGCACGAAGGGCGCGTCGCTCGCGGCAACGCTGGGCGAAACCGGCCGCGTGCTCGAGCCGGAGTTGCGCCGTACGCGCGCCGAGCCGCGCACGCGCATCGGATGGAACGACGCGCTCGACGTTGCGGCGGAGCGCTTCGACGCGATCATCGGCACGCACGGTCCCGACGCGGTCGGCTTCTACGTGTCGGGACAGCTGCTGACCGAAGACTACGTCGCGTTCAACCGGCTCGCACGCGGCGTGGTCGGCACCAACAACATCGACACGAACTCGCGCCTGTGCATGGCGAGTGCGGCTTCGGGCTACAAGCTCACGCTGGGCGCCGACGCGCCACCCCCGTGTTATGACGACATCGACCACGCCGATTGCCTGTTCATCGCAGGATCGAACGCTGCGTGGGCGCACCCGGTGCTTTTCCGGCGCATCGAGGCGGCGAAGGCGGCGAATCCCGCGATGAAGATCATCGTCGTCGATCCGCGCCGCACCGAGACGGCGGACGCCGCCGATCTGCATCTCGCAATCACGCCCGGCACCGACGTCGCGCTGATGAATGCGATGCTGCATGTGATCGTCTGGGAGGATCTCGTCGATGTGCGCTTCGTCGATGCGCACACGCGCGGATTTGCCGACACGAAGGCGCTCGTGCGCGAGTTCACGCCACGCGCCGTGGCCGGCGTCTGCGGTGTCCACGAGGAGGACATCGTCGGCGCGGCGCGGATGTTCGCGCGCTCGAAGGCAACGCTGTCGCTGTACTGCCAGGGTCTGAACCAGTCCGCCGCAGGCACCGCGAAGAACGTGGCGTTGATCAACCTGCATCTCGCGAGCGGTCAGATCGGCCGCATCGGTGCCGGCCCGTTCAGCCTGACCGGGCAGCCGAATGCAATGGGCGGCCGCGAGGCCGGCGGCATGGCGACCACACTTCCAGGGCATCGCGACGTGGCCGACGCCGAGCATCGCGCCGAGATCGCATCGATCTGGCGCGTTGGCGAATTGCCGTCGCGTAGCGGGCTCGCCGCCGTCGAGCTGTTCGAAGCAGCAGCCGACGGCGCCGTCCGTGCGCTGTGGATCGCGTGCACGAATCCGGCGCAATCGCTGCCCGATCTGCGCGTCGTGCGCCGCGCCCTCGAGCGCGCCGAGTTCGTCGTCGTGCAGGAAGCGTTTGCAACCGAAACGACGGCGTTCGCCGATCTGCTGTTGCCCGCGGCGACATGGGGCGAGAAGGAAGGCACCGTCACCAACTCCGAGCGGCGGATCTCGCGCGTTCGCCGCGCGGTCGAGCCGCCGGGTATGGCGTGGCCCGACTGGAGGATCGCCATCGAATTCGGCCGCAGGCTCGCGAAGCGGCTCGCGTGCCATCGCGCTTCGAGCGGCGCAGCGCCCGATTTCGAATCCGCCGAAGAGCTCTGGAACGAGCATCGCGCGACGACGATCGGCCGCGATCTCGACATCGGCGGTCTTTCGTACGCGATACTCGATCGCGATGGACCGCAGCAGTGGCCTTATCGCGCCGGAGCGCGCACCGGCATGGCGCGCCTTTACGAGAACGGCGTATTCGCCACGCCCGACGGCCGCGCCCGTTTCGTGCCCACGCCGTACGCCGCGGTCGCCGATCCGATCGACGCGCGGTTTCCGTTGCGACTGACCACCGGGCGGCTGCGCGATCAATGGCACGGCATGAGCCGCACGGGCCGCACGAGCGCGCTCGCCGGACACGTGTCGCAGCCGCGGCTTGCGCTCAACGTCGATGATATGGCGCTCGCCGGCCTGCGCGCCGGCGACTGGGCGTTCGTCGCGTCGCGCCGCGGCCGCATCGCCGTTCCCGTCGAGCCATCGCGTGCGTTGCGGCGCGGACACGCGTACATGCCGATGCATTGGGGCTCGCACTGGCTCTTCGGTCCTTCCGGCGAGGGCGGCGTGAATGAACTCACGATCGCGGCGCTCGACCCCCATTCGAGACAGCCCGAGCTGAAGCACGCGGCGGTCAGAGTCGAGCCCGCTCGCTTCGCGTGGCAAGGCTGGTGGATCGCGGCGGCCGGCAACGACGAGAACGCAGCACTTGCACGCGTGCGTGAGGCGGCACGCGGCCTCGGATATGCGATCGTCGGATTCGCGGCGGGACCCGCGCCCGGCGTCGTGCTGCACGCCGCAGCGGACATCGCGCCGTCGGCAGCACGTCTCGCGGCGCTCGATGCGCTCTTCGGCGTAGCGGCCGGCGGTTGCGGTGTTCTGCGTTATGACGACGCCCGAAGCGGCGTCGCACGCGCGGTGCGCGTCGACGGCGCGCGGCTCACCGCCGCCGCGCTGACCGGCGACGTGCGCTCGCACCGATGGCTGTGCGAAATGCTGACCGCAGGCACCGAGGTCGGCCGACTGGGGCACGCGCTCCTGCGCGGGGGCGATGCGCCGCCGATTGCGCTCGCCGAGCGCGGCCCCGTCATCTGCCAGTGCGCCAACGTCGCGGCGTCTGCCATCGAAGCCGCGTTACCGGCCGCGCAAGCGAGCGACGACGCGGTGCGCGCGCTCGGCGCCGCGCTCGGATGCGGCACGCATTGCGGCTCATGCTTGCCTGAATTGCGCCGGCTTGCGGCCGTCCGCGGCGAACGCCGCGCGCCGGTTGTTCCCGAAGCGCCCGAGCCGTTGCGGTGAAAGCCGAAGCGCGGCTGGGCCGCGTCTATCTCGTCGGCGCCGGACCGGGCGATCCGGAACTGCTGACGCTGAAAGCGGTGCGCGCGCTCGGTGAAGCCGACGTCGTGCTGCACGACGATCTGATCGACCGGCGCGTTCTCGCGTACGTGCGGCCTGACGCGCGCATCGTCGCCGTCGGCAAGCGCGGCGGATGCCGGTCGACGCCGCAGGCGTTCATCGCACGGCTGATCGTTCGAGAGGCCCGAGCCGGCCACGTCGTCGTCCGGCTCAAAGGCGGCGACCCGTTGGTATTCGGTCGCGGCGGAGAGGAGCTCGACGCCGCACGCGCGGCCGGCATCGAATGCGCGATCGTGAGCGGCGTCACGGCGGCAATCGCGGCTGCCGCGTCGGCGGCAATACCGCTGACCCACCGCGCGCACGCGAGCGGCGTCATTTTCGTCACCGGTCACGAAGCACAGGGCCGCGCTTGCGTGGACTGGGCGGCGCTCGTCGCCACCGGCATGACGCTCGCGATTTATATGGGCGTCGGGCGAGGCGCCGCGATCCGCGACGCGTTGCTTGCCGGCGGGCTTGCTCCAAGCACATGCGTCGCGATCGTCGAGCGAGCGTCAGCCTCCGACGAGCGCGTCACGCACTCGACGGTCGACCTGCTTGCCCGGACGTTGTGCGAACGAGCTGTGGCGAGCCCGGCGGTGCTCATCGTCGGCGACGTCGCTGCGCGCAACTCGGCGGCCGAAGCGTTGCTGCGATCCGCGCAGACCAGGAGCTGAGTCGACATGACAAGGGCCCCTTTTTCGGGGCCCTCGTCGAAGCGGCCGATATCGCCGCTTCAAGTCGCGCGCAATGCGCGCGGATTCCGATCGTTGTGCGGGTCAGCGTTCGTTCCGGCCTTGCGGCTGCGAGGGCTTGTTCGGCGCGGGCCGGGTGAGCGCGGGCTCCTCGCCCTTGCTGCGTTCACGCGCCGCGCGCTCGGCGGCCTCGAGCTCGCGCGCTTCGGCTTCCGATTTGGGCGCGGCCTTGCCCGCAGCGGCATCCGCCTTGCCGGATGCGACGAAGTCGCGCTCCGCCTTGTTGAACTCACGTGACGCCTTGTAGTTGCCTTCGCCGTAAACGTTCTCTTCGGGCCGCTTGTTCATCGCCTCTCCTTCGACTCGACGGGCGGCCGACGTGCGGCGGCCCGCATGATCGTTATCAACGCGGCTTCGCCTGATCTGCCGTTTTTTCGATTGCACGGCCGGACGCCTTCACGTCCTGGCCGAAGCCTTCGACGGTGTTGCAACCGGCCACGAGCGCCGTGAAACCGGCAAGGACGAACAATGCCGCAAGCTTCTTCAACATGGCGAGACTCCTCGCTCTTGTTCCAGGGATGGTCTCGTGAACGGGAACGGTCCACTTGGCGAAATTTTGGGCACGGGCGCTGTGTCGATATGTCGGCTCGCCGCGCATTCCCCTGTCGGACACTGACTACAGCGCCCAAGCGCGGTGCATGGAGGCGACGACGCCGTTCTTTTTTCACGCGCGCTTGGAAATATTGCAGGCGAAATGAGCCCTATGACGACTGGTCGCGAGGCGGCTTACGGGGATGCAGCGGCGCGTTTCGCATGGCACCCTCTTTGCTGAAGAAGTGCAACTGGAGGCTGCAACGCGCACTCCCCTTCTGCCGTAATGATGGTTCGGCCGGTTGCCCGGATTGTCATTACGCGCGTTGTGGTCTCCACCCCCTATCCGTCCCCGGCGCGCGCTTGACGTTGCAGGGCGAGCGCGCCGACACTCTGCGGCTCACGATTGACGGGCTGACGCATGCCGCGCCGCATATTCCTGTTCTGCATCCTGCTGCTCGCGCTCGCTGCGCTTTACACGCTAGCCTCGGTATGGATCACCGTCGAGCGCATCGGCCGTCTGGATGCGGCCGGCAAGGCGACCGCGCAGAGCCAGCAGGTGCTCTCGGCGCTGCATGCGTTCGCCACCGCGGCGGTCGACATCGAAAGCAGCGCGCGCGGCTACGCGCTCACCGGCAACGAGGCATACCTTCAGCCCTTCGAGGCCGCGCGTCGCCAGGCGCCGCTGCGCCTCGACGAGCTGCGTGATCTTATGCGTGATGAACCGAAGCAGCTCGCCCGTGTCGAGCGGCTGACCGGGCTGCTCGCCGAGCGCATCGCGATCTCGGACCACGGCATCGCGCAAAAGCGCACGGCACCCGACGAGCCGTTCGTCATGCGTTTCGGTTCGCGCGGCCGCGAGTCGTCCGACGAGATCCGCCGCACCGTCGAAGATATCGAGGCCGACGAACGGCAGGATCTCGCGGCTCGCAAGAACGTGTGGCAGCAGGAACTGGAGCGGGCGCGCACGACCGAAGCACTGTCCGCGTTGTCGAGCCTGACAGTGATCACGCTGTCGCTGTGGGCGCTGTTGAGGCTACGGCGCAGCGAAGCGCCCGCGCCGGCGGCGAGCGTAGCGGCGGCGGCAGCGCCGGCGCCGCCGGCGCCGATGCCCGAGCCTGCGGCCGACTTCGACACGCTCGTCGATGAGACGCTGCGCCGCGCCGCTCTGCTGCAGGCGTCGCATCCGGCAGGCTCCGCCGAGCGCGCTCGCGTCGAACTGCTGCGCGAGGCGATCGAGTCGGCGCGCTCGGGCGTCGCGTCGTCGGAGGCTCTTGCAGTCGTCGAGCGTCTGGGCCTGCCGCTCGCCCTGTCGGCGCTTGCGCATGCCGTTCGCGATCGCGAAGGCTGCACGGTACGAGAATCGATCGAAGCGGCGACGCCGCCACTGCCCGCGGCATATGCGACGTTGCTGTTCTGCGCCGCGGATTGGGCGCTCGCTCTGCTCTGCGCGCAACGGCGCGGCAGCGACATCGGCGTCGGACTCGCGACCGACGACGGGCGCGTCGTCCTGCGAGTCGAGTCACCGTTGCGCGCAACGACGCCGCTGGACGCCGAACAGCAGGCGCGCGCGGCGAAGCTCTCGCAAGCGGTCTGCGCCCTCGGTGGAAGCTGGCAGTGGAGCGCCGGCGACAACGGACAGGGACTGACGGCGACGGTGCCTGCGACCACGCGCAACGCATCCGAAGCGGCCGAAGCCGAATCGGCGCGCGCGTAAAACGCGCTCGCATCCGCAATTTCAGCGCCGCGCGAATCTCGCTCGCGGCCATGGAAATTCTTCTACGTTGCGTAGCTGAATTTTCGCCGCACTCGCGCATTTTTGCCGTTCAATGCCTTGTATTTCGGATGCAAATCGGGCTGGCACGTTCGATGCAGCATGGTTCGCATCAGCGCCGGCATGGTGCCGTCGCAGACAAGGTCAATTGGACGGAGCCACGGATGAACTGGGATCGCATCGAGGGAAACTGGAAACAGCTGAAAGGAAAGGTCAAGGAGCGCTGGGGCAAGCTCACCGATGATCAGCTCGACATGATCGCCGGCAAACGCGACCAGCTCGCCGGTCGTGTCCAGGAGCTCTATGGGCTCTCGCGCGACGAAGCCGATCGACAAATCACTGAGTTCGAGGATCGCTACTACGACTGGACGGACGAAACCGCCGAGTCCGGCACCAAGGCGCAGGACCGGTCGACCACGACCCGGATCTGATCAAGGAGGCCACTGTGAAACGATTCTGGAGGCGCCCCGAACGGCTGCTCGACGCGCTGGTGATTACGCTTGCCGTGCCGACCATCGCGATCGCGGCAACGATGACGAGCACCGAATACAGCCAGGCGAAAGAGCGCGCGAAGGCCGATTACAAGGCAGCCGTCGCGCACTGCAGCTCGATGACCGGCAACGAGAAGGACGTCTGCACGGCCGAAGCGAAGGCCGCCGAGAAGAAAGCGCGGGCTGAAGCGGAAGCCGCGTACAAGAACACCGACAAGGCGCGCCGCGACGCGCGCGTCGAAACCGCCGAGGCCAATTACATGGTCGCCAAGGCGAAGTGCGATGCAATGAAGGGCAACGACAAGGACGTCTGCGTCAAGGAAGCGAAGGCGGCCGAAGTCAAGGCGAAAGCCGACGCGAAGGCGACCGAAAAGGTCGCAGCCGCGCGCCAGGACGCCGCCGAGGACAAGCGCGACGCCGACTACAAGGTCGCGCTCGAGAAATGCGATGCGATGTCGGGTCCGTCGAAGGACGCCTGCGTCGCGAGCGCCAAAGCGAAGTACGGAAAGTGATCGAGGAATCCATGAGCCTCTCCTCCCGCTGACCTTCAAGGCGGCGGGCTCTTCGTCCCCGCAAACCGTGGTGGGACTCCGGGCGGACTAGCGGTCCGCCCCTTTTTTTGACACGTGCGTAGGCGTTTGCCTACAGGAATATCGCGCAATATCCGATGCGGCGCCGCAAACGCCGCTCGTAGACTTGGAACATGCCGCAGTCACGCCACCGTCATCCACTCGCGACGCCGATGTTCTGGGCGACGATCGCGCTGCTGCTCGTTTATGCGTGTGCGGGAGCGCTGGTCATGGCGGGCGCGGGCCCGACTCCGGTCGGACGGATTGTCGGCGTGCTGGAGGCGCTGGTGCTGCTCGCGATCGGCGGCGTGTTCGCGATTGCGCTCGCAAAGCCCGACGCCTTGCACCGCTTCCTCACCGACGACGACTCCCCCTGAGGGTCGCGTCGGAACCGAAGGAGATCCCGCATGTACCTGAAACCGTACGCGGCGGCGGCCGCGATTGGCTTATTGCTTGTTGCAGGATGCGAGCAACGGCAGCACACGACGCAGGTCGCGCCTGCGCCACCGGTGATGCAGGCGAGCGGCGACCAGAGTAGCGGCGCCGCGGCCAACGACACGTCCGACCCATCGTTGCCGCCCGCACAAGTGGCAGCCACGTCCAAGCAGGACCAGGATGCCGCGACGACGCTGTACAACTCGACAAAGCCCAATCCGGCGCCCGCACCCGAAACCGGACGTGATGCGACGTCGAATTCCGCGATGACGCCCGAGGAGCGCGATCGCGAGATGCCGATGAAGGGCCAGGCGAACGACTACAGCACGCCGGATCGCGCGAAGGAAGGCGATCAGCCCAATACCGCATCGAAGGAGCCGGGCGGTCAGGAAGCCAATCCAGGCAACCAGTCGCGCAATACGAAGGAGACCACCCCATGATTCGAACGAATCGCATGATGACGGCGTGCGCGCTCGGCTCCGCGCTCGTGCTCGGCGCATGCGCGTCGCCTTACCGCTACGAAGCGTATGAGGAATCGGCGCCGGTGCGCTACTACGCGCCGGTCGCCTACGACAGCGGCACCGTCGAGCGCATCGAGGTGATGCGCTACAGCGGCGGGCCGCCGGTGGGCGTCGGCGCGATTCTCGGCGGCATTACGGGCGGCGTGATCGGCCATCAGATCGGCAGCGGCCGCGGCAACACCGCTGCGACGATCGCCGGCGCGATCGGCGGTGCGCTCGTCGGCAGCGAGATCGAGCGCGAGCAGCGCGTCGAAGGTGACCGCTACCGCGTCACGGTGCGGCTCGACTCGGGCGGCGTGATCGCCGTCGATCAGAGCGAGCGCATGGCGCTTCGCGTCGGCGACCGCGTGCGCGTCGAGAACGGCCGCGTGTACCTGATGTAAAGCGCGCGGCAGACAAAGGGCGGGCAGCGGCCCGCCCTTTTTTCGTCTATCGGTTGCGCGCGATCAGTTGAGCCGCCAGATTTCGAAGGCGAGCGCGAGCACGAACGTCGCCCACGCGGCGACCGGCGCGAACAGCAATGCGGCACGGCGGTCGATCTGCCGGAACAGCCACAGCGTCGCCGCCGCCGCGAGCCACAGCGTGATCGCCGCGACCAGCGAGACCATTACGGTCCGGGACCGGAAGAACGCCGGCAGCCATGCGGCGTTCAGCGCGAGCTGAACGATGAAGTACGACAGCGCGATCGCCGCATCGGGATGGCGCGAGCGCGTGATGCGCGCGGCGGCGGCGCCCATCATCACGTAGAGCGCGAGCCAGACGAGCGGGAACACCCACTCGAGCGGGGTCCAGTCGGGCTTTGCGAGATTGCGATACCAGCTGTCGGGCTGGACGAGCAACGCACTCACGATTCCCACGGCTGCGCACAGCGCGATCCACGACGTCAGCACGACGCGCCGCGGCGCGCGCCGACGAAGACGAACCGGCATCGATTGCGATTGCGTAGTCATCCCTGCTCCGTCATGATCGTACGCCGAGTTGAAGCTGTACTCCACAGAAAAGATTTCCGATCGATGTCGACGCGCGCGAGCGCCGTGCCGAGCAGGAACATCTGAACGGCGCAAGCGACAGCGTCGAGTAGAACGCGACTGCAGCGCCGAGCCGCGCGCCGTCGGCGTCGCGCCACACGTCGAACGCGGCGCGAAGCATCGCGAGCACGCCTTGCGGCGGCTCAGGGCTTGCTTTCGCCATCGCGCGTGTTCGGACCCAGGAACTCCGACCACTGCGCGAGCGCCGCGGTGTGCTGTGCCCAGATCTTCGCGACCAACAGGATCGGAATGGCGAGAATCATGCCCGCCACGCCCCAGAGCCACGCCCAGAACAGCAGGCCGGCGAAAACGATGACCGGATTGAGCGCAACGCGCCGCCCGACGATCATCGGCGTGATCACCTGGCCTTCGACGAGCGTGATCCCCGCGAACACCAGCGGCACGACGAGCGCCTCCGCGAGCGTCGAGAAGTTCGCCGCCGACGCGATCAGGATCAGCGTGAAGCTCGCGAGAGGACCGATGTACGGAACGAAATTGAACGCCGCCACGATGGCGCCCCAGAGCAGCGCATTCGGAAGCTCGAAGTACCAACAGACGAGGCCGATTACCGTGCCGAGCGCGACGTTGATCAGCGTCACCGTGACGAAATAGTGGCTGACCTCCTCCTGGACGGTGCGCGCGATGCGCACCGCGTTGACCTTGTCGCGAATGCGCGGCAGCACCTGCACGAGCTTCAGCAGGAAGAGGTCGCCGCTCGCGAGCAGGAAGAACGCGAGCAATATCACCGTGCCAATGCCGATCGACGCGCCGGCCGCGCCGCCGAAGAGCGCGGCCGACATCGAGCCGCTCTGCTGGGTGGCGAGCTCGGCGAAGCGCGCCTTCAGCCAGTCGCCGTAGGGCTCCCCGAAGAGACGCCGCGCCACCCGCGTGAGCCGCCCTAGCAGCGCCTGCATCGCCGGCAGCGTGTCGAGCAGTTGCGCGAGCGGATCGAGCAGCATCGCAACCGCGATGAAGAGCGCGACCATGACCGCGGCGATTGCGGCGAGCGCGCCTGCGGTTCGCGGCACGCCAAATCCCTCGAGCCGCGATACCAGCGGCGAAAGCACCATCGCGAGCACGATCGCGCCGACGAGCGGCACGAAGAACGTGCGTCCCACCGCGAGCACGCCGATGATGGCGAATATGAACAGGCCGACGACCGCGATGCGCGCCGGCGACAGCTGACGCATCACGGCGCGCGGCGCGTCCGCAACCGATGCGGTTGATCGTGTGTCCGCCGACTGCGCGTCCGCGGCCTTCACGGGCGCAAGCCCCGCATGCCCCCGGCCGCGCTTCGCGCCACCGGCGGCATCGGCGTTGGTCACTTTGCCGCCTGACGCTCCAGCGAAAGGTCGGCCGCCATCAGCGTCGCAATGTCCTCGGCGTGCTCCTCCTCGACGGCCAGGATCTGCTCGAGCATCCGGCGCGTCGTCGGATCGTCATCGGCGAGAAACTGGATCATCTCGCGATAGCTGTCGATCGCGATGCGCTCGGCGACCAGATCTTCCTTCAGCATGTCGCGAAGATCGGTGCCTTGAACGTATTCGGAGTGGCTGCGCATCGCCATGCCGTCGGGCGAGAAGTTCGGCTCGCCCCCCAGCTGAATGATGCGCGCGGCGATCGAGTCGGCATGCTCCTGCTCCTGCGTGGCGTGCTCGAGGAACTCGGCGGCGGCCGCCTCGGCCTGCGGGCCCCGGGCCATGTAATAGTGGCGCCGATAGCGAAGCGCGCAGACGAGCTCGGTGGCGAGCGCTTCGTTCAGCAGCCGCAGCACCTCCTCGCGGTCGGCGCGATAGCTGGGCGTCACCGCACCTTTGTCGATGTCGCGGCGAGCGCGGGCGCGCAGCGTTCCGATGTCGGTGAAGGGAGCGCCGCCGCCGTTGCCGCGGGGCGCGGCGGTGTTCGTACCTTCTGCCATCGTCAACCTTTCGCGTGGTGGCGGTGCGCGAAAAGACGTCCCGCCGTGCGCGCCGCGGTCATCAACATGATGCCGCGCCGCAGAACGCGCGGTCCCCGGATGCGTCCGGCCATCCAGATCGCCGCCGCGGCGCCGCCGAGCTTGACTGCGGTGGCAAGGCCCTGCGCGATCGAGATCGCGCCCCTTTCGCGCTCGCGAACGATTCCGGCGATCGCGCGCCAGCTCGCCGCGACCTCGGCTCGATCCTGCTCGACGTGCGCGAGCGCGCGCGCGCGTCGAACCGGCAGCGGCTCCCTCGGGCTTTCGACGCGCACGCGATCAGTCACGCAGGTCCTCCGCGTCGCGCCGAAACTCTTGCAAGCTCGTCTTGAATAATGGCGTCTCGCGCGACGTGAGCCGGCGCAGCCAGGCGTACGAGCCGAGCGCGATCAGCGCGAACACGACAGGCAACAGCACGGCGACCGGCATCCGGTACTCGGTATCCCACGCCCAGACGATCAGCAGCACGCCGGCGAACACCAGCGTGAGCACCGCAGTGAGCACCATGAGCCCCACCGCGATCGCCGCGTCGAACAGACGCTGCTTCTCCTCGGCGAGTTCGACGGCGAGCAGTTCGCCGCGCGCGGCGAGGTGCGAGACGATCGCGCTCGCGAAGCGGCGCAGCGCGATCAGGAAGCCCGTCGCGGGACCGGCGCCGGCTTCGACGTGGTTCATCGCTATCGGCGCGCGAGCAGCACGCCCAGCATGAAGCCGAGGCCGGCAGCGGCGCCCACCGAGATCCACGGGCTTTCGCGCACGTAATCGTCGGCCATTCGTGCGGCTTCGCGGCCTCGCTCGCGGGCGATGTCGCCGAGGCTGTTGACCTGCGAGCGGGCGGTGGCGAGCCGCGCGCGGAAGCGCTCGCGCGCCATCGCAAGCGCGTCACCGGACAGATTCGACGTCTGCCGCATCAACTCCTCGCCCTCGTTGATCAGCGTCTTGAACTCGTTCACGAGCTCGTCCTTGGTTTTTGCCAGCTCGGCCGCTGAGTCGCTCATACGGGCTCCTGACGTGCGGTATGTTTCTTCGGCTTCCGGAATCGTGTGCGTCATCGCTCGGTCTCCTTTCACGGCGAGCGGTTACCCGCGATCAGCCCCCAGACAAGGCTGACGAGGAAGAGGATCACGAAAATGAAGAACAGCACCTTCGCGATCTCGGCTGCGCCTGCGGCGATGCCGCCGAATCCGAACAGCGCGGCGACGAGAGCGATCACGAAAAAGATGGCTGCATATCGCAACATGCGGGACCTCCGGGCATCAACGGCGGGGCAGCCGCGGGCACGCCGCGGCCGTTTGTAGTCGAGCAGCCTCCATGCCAGCGTCCGAGCGCGGTCTAAGTGCCGGAATCTTGGACACTTTGCTCGCACGCACGCGGGTGCGCGCGCAGGAGGACGCAGAACTATCTACTGCAAGCGCGTGAAATTACTTCAGATGGCCGGCGCAGCGCGCGCGAAGGCGCGTTCAGTGCAGGCGTTCGCGCAGCACGGAAAGCAGTTGCTTGACCGCGCCGAATTGCGTCGACTTGTCGAAGAAGAAGTCGGCGCCGCGCTGGCGGCAGGCGACTTCGTACTCGGGGAACGCGTAATTCGTGAGCACGACGATCGTCGGCGGCGCCTTCGGATTCTGCGCGCGCATCGATTCGATGACGCCGAACCCGCTGCCACCCTTGAGGTTCAAGTCGACGATCGCGACGTCGACCGAGCCGTTTCGCATCTTCGCGAGCGAAGCATCCTGGCTTTCCGCGTAACCGACGATCTCGACATTGCCGGGATCGGCGAGAAGCTCGATCAGGCGATCGCGTACCGAGATCGAATCCTCGACGAGGAAGACCTTGAGCGGGGGACGGGCGAGCATCGGCTGCAGGCTGTCGTCACCCGCCTTGCCCACTTCGTTGCGACGCGCCGCATCCGGCGCGTGATGTTCCCACATCGTTGCGCTTCCCCGTTACTGGATGATCCCGTTCTTGATCGCATAGTAGGTGAGGTCGGCGTTGCTCGAAAGATTCATCTTCTCGAGGACGCGCGCACGGTACGTGCTCACCGTCTTGTTCGACAGGTGCAGCTCGTCCGCGATATCGCCGACCGACTTGCCGGCGGCGATCTTGCAGAAGATCTGGAACTCGCGCTCCGAGAGCGCCGAATGCAGCGGCCGGCCGCCGCCGTCGACGTCATCGGCGAGCAGCTGCGCAACTTCGTTGCTGATGTACTTGCGCCCCGCGAGCAGCGTGCGCAGCGCAGCGACGACCTGCTCGGGCACGGCGTCCTTCGTGAGATAGCCCGTCGCCCCGGCACGCAGCAGATTCACGGCGTACTGATCCTCCGGATACATGCTGAGGATCAGGATCGGCATGTTCGGCTTGTGTGGCCGGATCTGGCGCAGGATGTCGATACCGGAGCGGTCGGGCATCGAGATGTCGAGCAGCACCGCGTCCCAATCCTCGTTCTTCATCAGGCGCAGCGCCTCGTCACCGGTCGACGCCTCGCCGCCGACCTCCCAGTCGGTGTGCTCCTCCAGCAGCGCACGCACGCCCGCACGAAAGAGCGCGTGATCGTCCGCGATCAGGATACGGCGCTTCGCGAAGCCCATGGGGCGAATGTTACTCGCGCCCGCAGCCTGCGCCAATTTCTCGGCATCGATCATGCGTATCCGCTCGCGCGTGCGCCTGCGATTGCGTCGACCAACGGCGGCGCGAGCGCGCGCACCGCGCTAGTTCCCCCCGGCGACACGCAACCGGCTTTCTTCCGCGCCATACTCGGCCAGCTTGTTGTAGACCGTCTTCAGACTGATGCCGAGCACGTCCGCTGCCTTGCGCTTGCTACCGCCGCAATGGTGGATCGTCGCGAGGATCATCTCGCGCTCGGCCTGCGCGACCGTCGAGCCGAGCGGCACGCGCAAGCAGCCGTCCGGTCCGACGCGGATCGCCGCCGCCGACGTGTGCACCGCGCACTCGAGCGTCACCTCGTTCTCGGCGAGAATGTACGCGCGCTCGACGCTGTTGCGAAGCTCGCGCACGTTACCCGGCCACGAGGCTGCGCGCATCGTCGTGAGGGCCGCGTCGCTGAAGCGCTTGTGCGTGGCGTACTTCGCGTTGAGCGAGTCGAGAAACGCCTGCGCGATCAGTGCCACGTCGTCGCCGCGCTCGCGCAAAGCAGGCAGCCGCAGCGGGAAGACGGTCAGTCGGTAGTAGAGGTCCTCGCGCAGATGCCCTTCGTGGACCGCCTGCAGCGGATCACGGTTCGTCGCGGCGATGACGCGCACGTCGACCGTCGTCTCCTCGGTGCCGCCGACGCGCGAGATCGTTCCGGTCTCGAGCACGCGCAGCAGCTTCACCTGCAGGTCGAGCGGCATCTCGGCGATCTCGTCGAGGAACAGCGTGCCGCCGTTCGCGCGCTCGAAATGTCCGCAGTGCTGGCGCTGCGCGCCGGTGAACGCGCCCTTCTCGAATCCGAAGAATTCGGCTTCGGCCAGATTCGCCGGGATCGCGCCGCAGTTGACGGCAATGAACGGCGCCTGGCGGCGCGGGCTCAAATCGTGCAACGCCTGAGCGGCGAGCTCCTTGCCGGTCCCGGACTCGCCGACGATCGTGACCGTCGTATCCGAGGGGCCGACCCGCTCAATTTGCGCGAACACTTGCCGCATCGCCTCGGACCGGCCGACCATGCCGGCGAACGAGTTTTCGCCGTCGGGCGTCATCCGCGCCGCGGCGCGCCGGCCGCGCGCAGGCGCCGGCGGGTGTGAGAACGTTGCGATCAGCGCGCCATGCTCGAAATCCGCCTGGCCTTCGTCGAGCGCGTGACCGCTTGAAGTGTCAAACGGAGAGTCGGAGCGATGTTCCATATGGGCCCTTTCTGCCTTGGCTGTCGTTTTCAGCCACGGAGCGATTGTGGGGCTCGCGTTCGGGCACAACCGTAGGGGGCTAGCTCATTCGGTTTGTAGTTTTTATCCTCCCCCCTTGTAGGATTTGCCCTACATTTGCCCGATGGCCGACGCGCCTACACTTTCGTCCGCAATGACCGCCGCCTTCCCCTCGTCGCGACCGGACCGTCCAACCCGCATCTTCGCGAGGCTGGGCTACCTTGCGCTGCTCCTCGCGGCGGTGTTCAACCTAGGAGCGCTATGGATGACCGAGACGAGCTACGACCGCGTGCGCTCGCTCGCGGACGCGGTGCTCGACGCCCAGCGCAGGTCGGCGGCGATCGAACGGATTGCGCTGCACCTCGTCAATGCGGAGACCGGCCTGCGCGGCTATGTGATCACGGGCGACGAGTCGTATCTCGCGCCGATGCGCGCCGCGGAGCAGGAGCTCGACGGCGAAATCGCCGCGCTCGCCGAGCGGCTTCGCGGCAATCCCGTGCAGGCGACGCTTATCGAGAGCCTCTCGCGGCTCACCAAGCAGGAGATGGCGGAGCTCAAGGCGACTTACGAGCTTCGCCGCGACCAGGGATTCGCGCCCGCGCAGGCCGCGATCTCGACGCACTACGGCAAGCTCACGATGGACACGCTGCGCCTGACGCTCGACGGCATGATGCGCGAGGAAGCGCGCGTGCGTACGGCGCGGCTCGACGACCTCCGCACGAACCAGGTCGCGATCCGGCTCGGCGTGTTCGCGATCGCGCTGCTCAACTTCATGCTGGTGTCCTTCGGCGCGATGTTCCTGTGGCGTGAGCTGCGGCGTCAGGCGAGCGCCGCGTCCGTGCTTTCGCTGCGCGGCGCTAAGCTCGAGGCCGAAGTCGAGGAGCGCACGGCGGAGCTGCGCGAGCTGTCGCACTTTCTCGAACGCGTGCGCGAGCAGGAAAAAGGGCTCGTCGCACGCGAACTGCATGACGAGCTCGGCGGCACGCTGACGGCGGCGAAGATCGACCTGCAACTGATGAGCGAGCGTCTGAAGGCCGACCCGAAGACCGCCACGCGGCTTGCGCGCGTGAGCTCGGCGCTCGATGAGGCGATCGCGGTCAAGCGTCGCATCATCGAGGATCTGCGGCCCACGCTGCTCGACAATCTCGGCATCGGCGCCGCGCTGCGCTGGCAATGCGAGCAGTACACGAAGCGCACCAGCTGCCCGTGCACGATCGACCTGCACGAGGACCAGCTGATCCTGCCGCCCGAAGTGTCGATTGCGTTCTACCGTATCGCGCAGGAAGCGCTCACGAACATCACCAAGTACGCGAAGGCGTCGAAGGTGACCGTGTCGCTGCGTCGCGACGGCGACCGCTGGCATCTGCGGGTACGCGACGATGGTGTGGGCATCGACCTCGCGAAGCAGCACAACCCGACATCGCACGGCCTCACGTCGATTCGCGAGCGCGCACGGGCGCTTGGCGGTGAAGCGCGCTTCTCCGGCGGGCCGGGCGAAGGGACGACGGTGGAAGTTTGGCTTCCGGCGGAGCGCACGGCGGCGGCGCCCACGGCGGTCGACGCTTGAAGCCGCGCGTCCGGCTAGTTCCGCGAGTCGCGGCCTTGTTCAGTCCTTCGATGTTAAGCTCGACTACGGGTCGCCGAAGAAACCATTGCATGAGCGAAACGGCGATGGCGTTCGGGATGTTGCGCATGAGCATCTTCTTGACGATCGGCGGCCGTGAAGCCTGGTTCGCGTAGGCCTCTCCTTACGCACAGACGGCATCTCGCCCCATTGGCCGCCACTGTTCGTCGGCACACGATGGCGGGCATGCCCCGTTACCCGTCGTTCTACCTGTTGGGCGCTCTCGCCGGCTTCGTGCTGTGGCTGATCGACGCGCCGCCGCCATTCCCGTTCCTCGGCATGACGGCGATGATCGCCGGCGGGTTGGGGCTCGTGCTGTCGCTCACGTACCTCGCGACCTATGAGCCGTGGCAATGGCGCGTGAAGCTAGTGGCACTGCGTAGAGCGCTACGCGCAATCGAGCGCGCATTCGCTGCGCTTTCCGGCGCCGTCGGCTCGCCGCCGATGACCGCAAGCCAGATCAGGGCGTCGCGCGCGAGGTCTTGAGCGGCTTCGGTGCCCGTTCGAGCGGCTCGCGGGTGAGGCGCTCGTATTCGGCGATGACCTGCGCGCCGAGCAGAAGCACGATCCCGGCGATCTCGACCGAGAGCAGCACCGCGATCGCCGTCGTGAGCGAGCCATAGACGATGCGGATTTGCGAGATCGTCGCGAAGTACCAGACGATCGCGTGTCGCGTGATTTCCCACAGGATCCCGGCCGTCGCGCCGCCGATGAGCGCATGACGCAGCGACAGCCGTCCAACCGGCATCACCAGATAGATCGCCGTCAGGACGAGGATCTCGCCGGACACACCGAGCAGGTACAGCAGGCTTGCGGATAGCTTGTCGAGCGAGCGCAGCTGGCCGAAGATCACCACGTCGCGCGTCGCGAGCGCGGCGAGGCTGCCGGCAACGATGGTCACGATGAGAAAGCCGATCGTGAGCGAAACGATGAACAGGTATGGCATCGCCGCCGAGACGATGAAACGGCGTCGACGTACGGCGACCCGGTGGAAGAAGATCACCGACATCGCGTTTTCCAGCACGGTGAACGCCATCGCGCTGAAGAACACCATCGTGACAAGAAGCAACGGTCCGATCGAGTCCCCGTTTGCGAGGAAAAGCCGCAGCTCCTCGACCAGCGCGCCGGATTGGCCGGGCACGACGAATTCGAGGTACTGCGCGAGTGTGGCGAGCAACAGCGACTCGTCGACGACGTGCGAAAGCGCGATGAAGATGAGGATCAGCAGCGGAACGAGCGACAGCAGCGCGTAGTACGCGACTGCGCCGGCGAGCAGCAGGCCCTGATTCGCGCGGAATCCCTTCAGCACGCGAAGCGCGAACAGCCCCGGATGCGCAAGCACCGGGCCAACGTCGTGCAGCGCGCGTCGCATCGCCTGATCGGCCCTGCGCCGTTGGATCGGCGTCGCGACGCCGTCCGAGCGGCTCAGGCGGCCGCTCGCCTCTCCAGCGTCATCCGCTGAATGCGCCGAACGCGCCGTGAGCGGCCGCGACGTAGCAAAGCGCGCAGCCCATCGGCGAGCGCGCGTGTGTATTCGGGGCGTAGCGGGCTCACCGCGAGCGTGTGTCCGATCGGAACGAGCGCCGCGACGGTCGGCGCTCCGTCGAGCGCGACCGTGGTGATACCGACCTGGCGGTTGCGGCAAAGCACGTCGCAGAGCGCTTCGTACGCTTTGGCACAGCGCCGATCGGTCGCGGCGACGCACAGCAGTTCGCCGAAGCAGCGTGGCGGAATCTTGTCGCCGTCCACTATCGCGAACAACGAAACCGGCTGCGGGCTCCCCCGCGAATGGCTCGTATGCGCGCCACGGCGCGCGGTTCGGGCGGATGGGGCTGTGCGCATCGAAAATCTCCCTGTTGATCGTTACGGGAAAGTGTCGCGGCCAACGTGGGTGCGCACTGTCGTCGCGCCCGCCATTCGACTGTAGGATTGCGCTGACAGGTCGCGTTCGATCGCGCCGCGTCGTGCGGTACCATTCCGCCGCGTCGCCTCATCATGACCGCTCCCGATTTCGCCGCCGAGCTCGACAGCCACCGCGGATACCTGCTGCGCGTGGCCCAGCTGCAGCTGCGCGATCCCGATCTCGCCGAGGACGTCGTTCAGGAGACGCTGCTCGCCGCGTTGTCGGGCGGCGGCTTCTCCGGCAAGTCAAGCCTCAAGACGTGGCTTACCGGGATCCTCAAGCACAAGATCGTCGACGCGATCCGCCGCAAGCAGCGGGCGCCGGTCGCGCTGGCGGCGTTCGGCGATCTCGAAGGCGAGCTCGACATCGACGATCTCGATGCGCTGTTCAAGCAAAACGGCGCCTGGGACTCGGCGCCTTCGGACTGGGGCGATCCCGTGGCCGCGCTCGACCGCCGGCAATTCTTCGATATCATGGATTTCTGCCTCGAGAAGCTGCCGCCGAACACGGCGCGCGTGTTCATGATGCGCGAGGTGATGGAGCTCGAAACGGACGAAATCTGTAAGGAACTGTCGATCACCGCGAATAATCTGTGGGTCATTCTCTATCGGGCGCGGATGTCGCTGCGACTGTGCCTCGAGCAGAACTGGTTCGCCGGTGACCGCCCCCGCTGATTCGAACCCGCGCCCCGCACCATGGCCTTCAACCTGCACCGGCTGACGCACGTGGTTTCATGCAAGGAAGCGAGTCGTCTGCTCTGCGAAGCCGAGGACCGGCAGCTGTCGGTGTTCGAGCGCTGGAAGCTGCGTGCGCACCTGCGCCTGTGCGACATGTGCACGCGGTTCTCGAAGCAGATCGTCTTCATGCGCGTTGCAATGCGCCGCTATCGCACATGAGTATAGAAGTAAGCACTAACTCTATTCAAGTGACGCTCAACGGCGCGCCGCGGGCGATCGTCGCGGCTACCACGGTTTTCGATCTCATTCGCGAGCTCCGTCTTGAAGGCAAGCGGATCGCAGTCGAGGTGAACGGCGAGATCGTGCCGCGAAGCCGCTATGCGCACACGCGGCTCGCCGCGGGCGATACGCTCGAGATCGTCGGCGCCGTCGGCGGCGGTTAACGCGGCGGCGCGGTCGCCGTGCACAGGACGGTACAATCCTCCGGATGAACGCTCCGCATGCTCCCGTCGCGAACGCCGACCCGCTGGTCGTCGCCGGCCGCGCGTACCGGTCGCGACTCCTGGTCGGCACCGGTAAGTACAAGGACTTCGCGCAGACACGCGAGGCGATCGACGCGTCGGGCGCCGAGATCGTGACGGTCGCGATCCGCCGGACCAACATCGGTCAGGATCCGAACACACCGTCGCTGCTCGAAGCGCTGCCGCCTTCCGAGTTCACTTATCTGCCGAACACGGCCGGCTGCTACAGCGCGGACGATGCTGTGCGCACGCTGCGGCTGGCGCGCGAGCTGCTCGACGGGCACAAGCTCGCGAAGCTCGAGGTGCTCGGCGACCCGCAGACGCTGTTCCCCAACGTGCGCGAGACGATCAAGGCCGCGGAGACGCTCGTGCGCGATGGCTTCGACGTCATGGTCTACACGTCCGATGATCCCATCGTCGCGCGCGAGCTCGAAGCGATCGGCTGCGTGGCGATCATGCCGCTCGCCTCGCTGATCGGCTCGGGCATGGGCATCCTCAATCCATGGAACTTGCGGCTCATCATCGAGCAGTCGAAGGTGCCCGTGCTCGTTGACGCGGGTGTGGGCACGGCGTCCGATGCGGCGATCGCGATGGAGCTCGGCTGCAGCGGCGTGCTGATGAACACCGCGATCGCGCTCGCGAAGGATCCGGTGCGCATGGCCCGCGCAATGAAGCTCGCGATCGATGCGGGCCGCGAGGCATTCCTCGCCGGCCGGATGCCGCGCAAGCTCTATGCCGCGAGCGCGAGCTCGCCCACGTCGGGCCTGATTTCGTAACCGCGATGAGCGCGGCCCGGTACGCGCGCGGCGCGCTCGCCGCGACGCTTCTCGCGAGCGCGGCAGCCGCCGCACCGCCGGCCGCGGAGGAAATAGCGGCGCTGTGCTCGAACGCCGAAGGTCCGGCGCACTGCGGCCGCCTCGTCGAGGACGTGCAGCTCAGGCGCCTTCCCAATCTCGCCACCCGCGACGCCAACACGCTCAAGGTGACGCTGTACCCGGCGGGCGTCGCGACGTTCGCCGACACCGAGGCGCTCAACGGCGGACGCACCTACAGCCTGTGGGATTTCGTGAGCGAGCTCAACGCCGTCGTGCTGTTCACGACCGACGGCGACGACGCGAGCTTCACGTTGCTGATGCGCGTGAACGGCCGCAAGTACGAGCTGCCGACCGAGCCGAAGGTGTCCCCGGACCGGCAGAAGATCGTCACCGCGGATTTCTGCGCCACGCGCTGCGCGAACGAGCTCGCCGTCTGGCGCGTGACGCGTGATTTTGTGCACAAGGACGTCGTCTGGCGGCCCGCTGAACCGTGGACCGACGCGGTCGCGTCGTGGAAGGACGCCGATACGATCGCCGTCGAATACAGGCGCGCCGGCGAAACGGCGACGCGCTCGCTGGAGCGGCGGCTCGCTGCGGCCGGATGGACGCGCGTCGCGACGCCGTGAGCGTGAACGGCGCATCGTCGCAGCATCGCCGTCCGATCCGCAGCTTCGTATTGCGGCAGGGCCGGATGTCGCCGGCACAGCAAAGAGCGCTCGACAAGCTCGCGCCGCGCTACGCGATTCCATTCGCGCACGAGCGGCTCGATTTCGAGCGCGCGTTCGGACGCCGAGCGCCGTGCGTGCTCGAGATCGGCTTCGGCATGGGCGAAACGACGGCGTCGATCGCGTGCGCGCATCCGCATGTGGACTTCGTCGCCGTCGATGTTCACGCGCCGGGCGTGGGGAGCCTCTTGAAGCGCGTCGGCGAGCTCGGGCTCGACAACGTGCGGATCATCCGTCACGACGCCGTCGAGGTCGTCGCGACGATGATCCCGCAGGCCTCGCTCGCCGGCGTCCATGTGTTCTTCCCCGATCCGTGGCCGAAGAAGCGACATCACAAGCGCCGGCTGCTGCAGCCGGCATTCGTGCATGCGCTCGCGCAACGGCTCGCCGTCGGAGGTTACCTGCATGCAGCCACCGACTGGGACGATTACGCGCAGCAGATCCTCGCGACGTTCGAAGCGTGTCCGCTGCTCGAGAACACCGTCGACAGCTTCGCCGAGCGGCCCGCGTACCGACCGCAGACGAAATTCGAGGCGCGCGGCGTTGCGCTCGGCCACGGCGTGCGCGATGTGATCTTCCGCAGGATCTAACCCGTATACTGGCGGCCGCCGCGCGCTCCGCTGCCGGGATGCGCGGTCGAGACGATGGCCGAACTTTCCGCGCCCGCCGTGCTGCATCTGACCGCGGCTGTCGGCGGCGGCGTCGACCGCTACATTCGCGACGCGGCTGCAACGACGGCCCGGCGCCACTTCATCTGGCACGCGGGCGATGCAATCGACGTGATCGAGGACGTCGCGGCTCGCGCGTTCGTGCCGCTGCGTGACGTCATTCGCAATGCGCACGCCGCTTCCGCCCTCGACGCATGGCAGCGAGCCGAGAGGATCGGCCTCATCCATCTGCACGGCGTCGACCGCGCGGTGCGCGACCGGCTCGCATTGACCGACGCGGCGTTGCCCGCGATCGCGACGCTGCATGATGTCGCGTTTCTCGCGCCCCGTGCGTTCGAGGCGAATGCGATGCCGGTGCGAGATGCAGCGTGGATCGCCGAGATCGAGACCGCGCTCACGCGCGTGGCGACGCTCGTCGTGCCGTCCGCGTTCATTCGGCGAGAGGCCGAGCGCGCGTTCCCGGCGAAAACGCTCGTCGACATTGCACCGGGCATTGCACCGCCCGTGCAAACGGCGCGCTCGCCACAGCCGGCTGCCGATTTCATCGAGCGCGCACCGCGACACGTTGTCGCAGTCGTCGGCGCGATCGGGCCGCACAAGGGAAGCGCGCTCGTCGATACGATCGCGCGCGAGCTTGCGGGGACCGGCATCGGTCTCGTCGTCATCGGCTACACGAGCGAGCGGATCTTGCGCGGCTGGGTCGGCGATTACTACGTGCACGGACCGTATCTCGACGCTGATCTGCCCGCGCTTCTGCCCGCTTATCGTGTCGAGCTCGCGCTGTTTCCGAACCGCCTGCCCGAAAGCTTCAGCTACACGCTGTCCGAGGCATGGGCGGCGCGCATTCCGGCGATCGTTCCCGATGCCGGCGCGCTGGGCGAGCGCGTCGCGTACCACGGCGGAGGCTGGCGACTGGCCGCCGCTTTCGACGCCACCGATGCGTCCGCGTTGATCCGGCATCTGTTTCGCGCGGACGGCGAGATCGAGCGTGCGCGCGTAAAATCGCAGATCGATCCATTCGACGCCGATCGCATCCCGACGCTCGCCTCGATGTCACGCGCCCTCGACAGGCTCTACGAACGCTTCGCAGTGCCGCCGCAGGGAGCGAGTGGCGTGGCGCCGGCCGAAGCGCTCACGCCGTTGCTCGCGGCGAATCTCGACGGCTTCGCATTTCGCGCGGAGCTGCTGCATCTCGCCGAGGATCTCGATAACGCGCGCACGGCCATCGCCGCGTTGCAACGCGATCTCGCGCGCACGCAGGAATGGGCGCGCAAGGCCGAAGCGAACGGCGACGCGTGGGCGGCGAAGCTCCAGCGCGACATCGAAGCGTTGCAGCGCGAAGTTCACCTGCGTGACGATGTGCTGAGCCATCTGCCGACGATCGTTCGCGCGTGGCTCCTGAAGCGAGCGCGTCGTGACGGCCGTTGACGTCAGCATCGTCACGTATCGGCCCGACCTCGTGCTGCTCGGCACGCTGCTCGAAAGCGTTGCCGAGCAAGTCCAAGGGCTCGAGGCGTCGCTGTTCGTCCATGACAATAGCCCGGAGGAAGACGTCACTGCGCGCATCGATGCGCTGCCCGCATTGTGGGAGCCGGAGCGCTTCGCGGCGATCCAGGTGTACCGCTCGCACGAGAACGTCGGCTTCGGCCGCGGTCAGAATGCCAACGCCGCGCGCGGCAACGCGCCCTTCATCTTCGTGCTGAACCAGGATTGTGTCCTAGAGCCGGACGTTCTGCGGCCGCTGATCGCGCTCGCGGAGCGCGACGACGACGCCGTCGCCGCGTGGGAACTGCGGCAGATTCCGTACGAGCATCCGAAAGCGTACGACCCGGTGACGCTCGACGTGCCGTGGGTGAGCGGCGCTGCGCTGCTTCTGCGCCGCAGTGCGTTCGAGGCGGTCGGCGGATTCGAGCCGCGGATCTTCATGTATGGCGAGGACGTCGATCTTTCGTGGCGGCTGCGCGCCGCCGGCCATCGACTGCGCTATGTCCCGCGTTTTGCGAGCGTCCACCGCACGTACGATCGTCCCGCGCAGGTGAAGCCGTTGCAAGTGCTGGGCGGCGTGCAGACGAATCTGTGCCTGCGCGCACGCTTCGGCGGCGTGCGCAACACGATCAAGGGCCTGGTGATGATCGCCGTCGAGATCGCGGCGCCGCAGAGCTTTCCCGGACGGCGCATCGGCCTCGTCAAGGCGCTTCTGAGGTTCGTTCGCCATTGGCCGTACTTCGTTGCGACGCGCGTGCGGCCGACCGAATCATTCGTGCCGATCTTCTACGGCTGGGGTTATGAAGTGCGTCGCGACGGTGCCTTCATCGCATTCCGCTCGCGCCGCGAATTGCCGCCGCGGCCGCCGCCGCTGGTGTCAGTGCTGATCCGCACCGTCGACCGCGGCGCCTGGCTTGCGCAGGCGCTCGAAACCGTCGCACAGCAGACATGGCGCAACATCGAAGCGGTCGTCGTCGAGGACGGTCCGGCCCGCTCGCAGCCGATCGTCGACTCGTTTCGCGACCGGCTCGCGGTGACCTATCACGCGACGGGCGCGAAAGTCGGCCGTGCGCGTGCCGGCAATCTCGCACTCGAAATGGCGCGCGGCGAATGGCTCAACTTCCTCGATGACGACGACGTCTTGTTCGCCGATCACGTCGAAGTGCTGATCGAGACCGCGCTCGCCGCGAAGGCGAAGGGCGCCTACTCGCTTGCGTGGGAGACGCAGAGCGAGATCATCGATCACGAACGCGGCATCGTTCGCGAGGTCGCGCATGCGACGCTGCACTGGCAGCCGTTCGACCGGCTGACGCTCTGGCATCACAATTACCTGCCGATCCAGGCGGTGCTGTTCCACCGCTCGCTCTACGAGCGCTACGGCGGCTTTGCCGAAGATATGGACCAGCTCGAAGACTGGAACCTGTGGACGCGCTACACGCTCGAGGACGATTTCGTGCTGATCGAGAAGACAACATCGAAATACCGCGTGCCCGCAAGCGCGAAGGAAGCCGCCGGGCGCCAGCAGCTGCTCGATCGCGCATATCGCGACGCCCTCGAGCGTCAGCGCGCGATGAAGATCACGCTGTCGCCGCGCGACATCGCCGAAATGGCGGACGCAAGCGTGCGCAGCCAGTCGCTGCTCGTCGTGAGCCGTTCCGACATGCGGCGCTTCGTCGGTGCGCGGCCATGGCTCGCGCGGCTTGCCGCGTGGCGCGGACCGGTGCTGCGGCGCCTTCGCGGTCTCATGTCCAGGACCTAGCAGCGATTGTCATTCCCGCGCAGGCGGGAATCCAGCGGCGTTGCTCGGGAAGACACTGGGTCCCCGCGTCCGCGGGGACGACGATCGACGGCGTGCTCGAAATCACGCGAGCGTCACGATCACCGGCTGGTGATCGGATGCCTGCGTCTTCTTCTCGATGTCGAGCGCGCGCACGTGCGCCGCTGCATCCGCGTTGACGAACACGAGATCGCAGTGAAGCTCGGGGTCACCCGGTTTTTCCTTTTCGTAAATCCGGAATGTCGCCGGATGCGGCTTGCCCGGATGCAGATGCTGCCACGCATCGACCAGTGGCGGCGTGCCGGCTGAAATCGTTGCGAGCATGCGCGCGTGCTCGGGCCAGTCGGGCTCGAAGTTGCAGTCGCCGCAGATGATGGTCGCTCGCGGCCGCGGAAACGTCTCGAACGGACCCGTTTCGCTGCCGGACCTGATGGCGTGCAGCGCATGATCGTAGCCGTCGGCGTAGATCGTGCGCAGCGCGTCGATCTGCGCGAAGCGCGCGCGCTGCGAGTAGTACTCGAGATGGGTCGTGATCACTCGAATATCGCCGAACGGCGCGCTGACGACCGCCTCGATCGCGCCGCGCGGCATGCCGGGCACGCCCGGCTCGCACGGGTACGGCAACAGGTGCCGGTAAACCTGGCCGACCGGCAGCCGCGACAGGATCATGTTGCCGAAGCGCCGGCGGCGTCCCGCTTCGGCCGGCTGATCGACGGCTATGCCTTCGATGGCACTGTAGCCGGGAAGTCGTCGCGCGAGCTCGCCGAACTGGTTGCCGCCGCGGCTTCCGGGCAGCCGCGGGTCGGGGTAGTAGTCAGCGACTTCCTGCAGGCACAGCACGTCGAAGTCGGCGATTGACCTTGCCGTGTCGACGATGCGCCCGGGATCGACGTTGCCGTCGACGCCGCGGCACCACTGGACGTTCCACGTGATCAGGATCATGGCTAGCGAATTCCGGCGCGCATGAACGATTGGACGAACTGCCGCTGAAACAGCAGGAATGCGATCAGCAGCGGCGCCGTCGTCATCAGCGTCGCGGCGGTGATGATCGACCAATCGATGCCCTGGTCGGTCGCCGAAAAGACCTGCAGCCCGACGGTGAGCGGCCGCGACTCCACCGAGTTCGTGATGATCAGCGGCCACAGGAAATTGTTCCAGTGGTAGCTCACGCTGACGAGCGCAAACGCAAGGTAGACGGGGCGCGCGAGCGGCACGTACACCTTCCACAGCACCTGCAGAGGCGAGCAGCCTTCGACACGCGCCGCCTCGTCGAGCTCGCGCGGCACCGTCTTGAACGTCTGTCGCAGCAGGAAAATGCCGAACGCGCTCGCCATGTAAGGCAGTCCGATCGCGACGATCGTGTCCTTCAGGCCCAGTGCGGTCATCGTCCGGTAGTTCTCGACGATCAGCACGTCGGGCATGATCATCAGCTGCACGAGCACCAGCGCGAACAGCATGCCGCGACCGGGGAACTCGAAGCGCGCGAGCGCGTATGCGGCGAGCGTCACCAGCGCGAGTTGCGCGACAAGCACCATCGTCACCAGCAGTATGGTGTTGGCGAAGTAGCGCGCGAACGGCGCCGCCTGCCACGCCTTGACGAAGTTGTCGAGCGTGACCGGCGCGAACACCGTGAAGTGCGTCGAGAACTCGGCCGGATGGAATGCCGTCCAGAACGCATATGCGAGCGGCAGCACCCAGAGTGCGCCGAGCAGCCACGCCGCGGAAGTCTCCACCGCATGAGCAAATCCGCGCGGGGCGATGACAGCGCTCATTGATAGTGGACGCGACGTTCGAGGAAGCCGAACTGCAGCAGCGCAGCGGCGGCGAGCACGGCGAGCAGCACGATCGTGAGCGCAGCCGCGTACGCGGAGTCCCAGAACCGGAAGCCGATCTCGTAGATGTAATAGAGCAACAGCGAGGTCGCGTTGTCCGGCCCGCCGCGCGTCATCACGACAACGTGGTCGACCAGCCGGAATGCGTTGATGACCGCGTTCACGAGCACGAACAACGTCGTCGGCATCAGCAGCGGGAACGTGACGCGGCGGAAGAAATACCAGCGTGACGCACCCTCGATTGCGGCGGCATCGGCGAGATGCGGCGACATCGACTGCAGCGCGGCAAGATAGAAGATCATGAAGAAGCCGGCTTCCTTCCAGACCGTTACGATCATCAGGCATCCGAGCGCGGTGTTCTTGCTGCCGAGCCAGTTATGGCTGCCGAAGCCGAACGCTCCCAGCGTCTGCTCGAGCAACCCGTACTCCGGCGTGAAGAAGAAGAGCCATATGTTCGCCACGGCGATCATCGGCAGGATCGTCGGCGTGAAGTACGCGAGCCGAAGAAAGCCGCGCCCGACGATGCGGCCGCCCACCCACACCGCCATCAGCATCGCGATCGCGATGGACAGCGGGATCGTGCCCGCGGCGAACCAGAGGTTGTTCGACAGCGCCTGCCAGAAGATCGGATCGTCGGCGAGCGCGCGGTAGTTCTCGGCGCCGACGAACGCACTCGCACGCGCACCGCGCGGCGTCGCGAAGAAGCTGTGCCAGGCAGTCGCCACCGCCGGGTAATGCGTGAACAGCGCGAGCAGCGCCATCGCGGGCAGCAGCAGCAGCCAGCCGTACACCCATTGCACGGTGCGCGTCATCGACGGACTATGTCATTCCCAGCGCAGCGAGGAATCTGTTGTCCACGCACGACGACAAGCAGATCCTTCGCTTCGCTCAGGATGACATTGCATGGTCACTTGTACGAGCGCAGCAAACGTTCGGCCTCGCGCTGCGCATCCTTCATCGCCTGGTCGGCGGGCTTCGAGCCAGTGAGCGCCGCCTGCAGCCCGTCGTTGAGCGCCTTCGTGACGCGCTGGTTGTCGTGCGTCGACAGCTCCGCCTTCGCGTACGGCAACTGGTCGCGCGCGACGGCCGCGGCGGGGAAACCCGCGACGTACTGCTTCATCACGGGTGTTTCCCATGCATCGGCGCGTACGGCGACATAACCGGTCTCGATGCCCCACTGCGCGGCGCGCTGCGGCGTCGTCATGAACTTGATGAACTTCAACGCCGCTTCGCGCTGCTGCGGTGTGGTCTTCTTGAACAGATAGAAATTGCCGCCGCCTGTCGGGCTGCCGCGCTGCTTGCCCGCCGGCAACATCGCGACGCCGAAGTCGAACTTCGCGTTCGTCTTCACGTTCGTCAGGTTGCCGGTGGTCGTCCACATCATCGCCATCTTGCGCTCGAAGAAGTCCTTCGGCGTCGTGCCCCACTCGACGATGCCTTCCGGATGCACCTTGTACTTCTTCGCGAGGTCGACCCAGTACTGCAGCGCGTCGATCACTTCGGGCCGGTCGTAATACGTCTGCGTGCCCGCGTCGTTCATCAGCTGGACGCCGTTCTCGATCGCGAGCGCCTGGAACAGCCAGTACGGAAATCCCGACGACGGAATCTGAATGCCCCATTGCGTGACCTTGCCCGACGCATCGCGTTTGGTGAGCTTCTGCGCGTAATCGATCTGCTCCTTCCACGTCGCCGGCGCGCGGTTCGGGTCGAGCCCCGCCTCCTTGAACATCTCCTTGTTCCAATACAGCACGATCGTCGAGCGCTGGAACGGGATCCCCCATGTCTTGCCGCCGGTGCGGCTGTTCTCCATGAACGCAGGATAGAAGCTCTTCACCCACGCCTGATCTTCCGGTGTCTTGATGAGATCGTCGAACGGCACGATCGCGTCTTCGTCAATCAGCGTGAACATGTCGGTCGACAGCAGAATCGAGGTGACGGGCGGCTCGCCGGACTTGACCGCGGTCAGAGCCTTGGTGATCGACTCCTGATAGCTGCCCGAGTAGATCGGCCTGATCTTGATGCCGGGGTTCTCCTTCTCGAAGTCGACGGCGTAACCGTCGATGATCTTCGTGATCGGGCCACCGACGGCCACCGGATAGTAGAACGACACTTCGACCGGCGCCTGCGCCAGCGCGACCGTCACGGCGAGTGCGGCGGCCGCAGCGGCAAGCGCAGCAGCGATTCGTTGCAGCAGCATGGTGGTCTCCTGCCCTGGCGAAAACGGCGAACGCTACGCGACCAGCGTTGCGCTCGAATGACGAATCGAATCGCCGCGACGACGCCCGTCGCGGTCGAACAAATGCTGCGCGCCCGGCGCCCAGACGAGCCACGCGGTGTCCCCACTCGCGAGGCCGACGCTGCCCGGCACGCGCGCGGCGAGCGACGCGTTTCCGGCGCGACAGGAGATCAGCGAATCGGCACCCAGATATTCGATACGCTCGACGCCGGCACGAAGCCCGCGGTCGACCGCGAGCGTCAAGTGCTCGGGACGCACGCCGAGCGTCATGCCCGCGCATTCGGCCGGCGCGACGACCGGTCCGCCCGTGCCGGCGACGACGGCGCCGTCGCCATGCGGCGCACGGTCGAGCGGCAGCAGGTTCATCGGCGGCGTTCCGATGAAGCGCGCGACGAATGTGTTCGCCGGCGTTTCGTAGAGCTCGACCGGCGTCGCGTTCTGCTCGATGCGGCCGCGATTGAGCAGCACCACGCGGTCGGCCATCGACATCGCCTCGACCTGGTCGTGCGTGACGTAGACCATCGTGATGCCGAGCTTGCGCTGCAGCGAGCGAATCTCGCTTCGCATGTCATGGCGAAGCTGCGCATCGAGGTTGGACAGCGGCTCGTCCATCAGGCACACCGGCGCCTGCGCGATGATCGCGCGGCCGAGCGCGACGCGCTGCTGCTGCCCGCCCGAAAGCTGAGACGGCCTGCGGTCGAGCAGCGTCACGAGCCCGAGCAGATCGGCGACACGCTGCAATCGTGCGCGAACGTCGTCCTTCGGTACGTTGCGCACCTTGAGGCCGAACACGATGTTCTCGGCGACCGAAAGGTGCGGGAAGAGCGCGTACGACTGGAACACCATCGAGATGTTGCGCTGCGAGGGCGGACGGCGCGTCACGTCGCGACCGCCGATCAGGATGCGCCCGCCGTCGCCTTGCTCGAGTCCCGCGATCAGGCGCAGCGTCGTCGACTTCCCGCAGCCCGACGGTCCGAGCAGCACGTTGAGCGTGCCCTCGTCAAACGCGAACGACACGCCGTCGACGGCGTGCACCTTGCCCTCTGCGGTCGTCCAATGCTTGCTGACGTTTTCGGCGGCGATGGCCGACACGGGGCTCTTCCTGCTGCGAAATGCAAACGGAGGGATTCTAGCCGAACAGCGTCGCAAGCGCCGCGCCCGGGTCGTCCGCGCGCATGAACGCCTCGCCGACGAGAAAAGCGTTGACGCCGCGCGCACGCATCGTCGCGACGTGCTCGGGCGCGACAATACCGCTCTCGGTGACGACGAGCACGTTGGACGGAATGCGTGGCAGCAGATCGAGCGTCGTGGCGAGCGACACGTCGAACGTGCGCAGATTGCGGTTGTTGATGCCGATGACGCGGGCGTCGAGCTCGACCGCGCGCTCGAGCTCGGCGGCGTTGTGCACTTCCGCCAGCACGGCGAGCCCGAATTCGCGCGCGGCGTCCGCGAGCTCGTGCAGCCGCGCGTCGTCGAGCGCGGCAACGATCAGCAGGATCGCGTCCGCGCCCAGCGCACGCGACTCGGCGACCTGGTAATCATCGACGATGAAGTCCTTGCGCAGCACAGGCAGCGCGCATGCCGCACGCGCAGCCGTCAGATAGTCCGGCGCGCCCAAGAAGTATGTGCGGTCGGTCAGCACCGACAGGCACGCCGCGCCGCCCGCTTCGTACGAGCGTGCGATCGCGGGCGGATCGAAGCTCGCACGCAACACGCCGCGGCTCGGGCTTGCTTTCTTGATCTCGGCGATCACGGCTGCGCGACCGGCGGCCATTTTCGCTCGCAGTGCCGCTGCGAAATCGCGCACGGGCGAAGCGGCGCGCGCAGCCGCAACGACGTCGGCGTGCGGCCGCAGGCGCTTCGCGTCGGCGACCTCGACCGCCTTGGTCGCGAGGATGCGCGTCAGGATGTCGCTCATGGCGTGATTGTCGTCCCCAGGAAGGCGGGGACCCAGTGTCGTTTGTCGAAAGACGCCGGATTCCCGCTTTCGCGGGAACGACGAACGAGCGTTACACCGGCGTCGCGAGCTTCTGCGTGGCGCCGACGAACTGCGCGAGCTTGCGCTTCGCGGCGCCGCTTGCGACCGCCTCGCGTGCGCGATCGATGCCTTCCTTGATCGATGGAGCGACGTTCGCCGCATACAGCGCGGTCCCGGCATTGAGCAGCACGATCTCGCGCGGCGTCCCTTCGACGTTGTCGAGCGCCTCCAGCACCATCGTCTTCGATTCCATCGCGTCGGCGACCTTGAGCCCCCGGTTCGACTTCATCGACAGGCCGAAGTCCTCCGGGTGGATCTCGTATTCGCGCACCTCGCCGTCCTTGAGCTCGCCGACCATCGTTGCCGCGCCGAGCGAGACTTCGTCCATGCCGTCCTTGCCGTATACGACGAGCACGTGCTGGCTGCCGAGCCGCTGCAGCACGCGCACCTGAATGCCGACGAGATCCGGGTGAAAGACGCCGAGCAGCTGGTTCGACGCGCCGGCGGGATTGGTGAGCGGGCCCAGGATGTTGAAGATCGTGCGCACGCCGAGCTCCTTGCGCACCGGCGCCGCGTGCTTCATCGCCGCATGGTGATTGGGTGCGAACATGAAGCCGATGCCGGTCTCGCCGATGCAGGTCGCGACCTGCGCCGGTGTAAGCATGATGTTCGCGCCAAGCGCCTCGAGCACGTCGGCGCTTCCGGACTTCGACGACACCGAGCGGCCGCCGTGCTTGGCGACCCGCGCGCCGGCCGCCGCGGCGACGAACATCGACGCCGTCGAAATGTTGAATGTGTGCGACGCGTCGCCGCCCGTGCCGACGATGTCGAGAAGCTTGTCGCGATCCGGAACTTCGACTTTCGTCGCGAACTCGCGCATCACCTGCGCGGCCGCCGCGATCTCGCCGACGGTTTCCTTCTTGACGCGCAACCCGATCGTGAGCGCGGCGATCATCACCGGCGTCGCCTCCCCGCTCATGATCCTGCGCATCAGCGCGAGCATCTCGTCGTGGAAGATCTCGCGGTGCTCGACGGTGCGCTGGATCGCTTCCTGAAGCGTGATCGGCATGGCGTTCCCCTTCGTGTGATGGCTGGATCGGCTCAGCGAGCGCTACGCATCGCGGCAGCGCTGCGCTCGAGAAAATTGCGAAGCAGAGCGTGGCCGTGCTCGGTCAGGATCGCTTCGGGATGGAATTGCACGCCTTCGACCGGCAGGCTCTTGTGGCGCACGCCCATGATCTCGTCGTCGTCGCTGCTGCGGGCGGTCACTTCAAGACACGACGGCAGGCTCGTGCGCTCGATCGCGAGCGAGTGATAGCGGGTCACGATCAGCGGATCCGGCACGCCGACGAACACGCCCTTGCCGTCGTGTGTGACCGGCGAGAGCTTGCCGTGCATCACGCGTTGCGCGCGCACGATCTTGCCGCCGAACGCCTGGCCGATCGCCTGGTGACCGAGGCAGACGCCGAGGATCGGAATGCGGCCGGCGAGCCGTTGGATCGTCTCGACCGAAATGCCCGCTTCGCTCGGCGTGCACGGGCCCGGCGAAATGACGATCTGCTCGGGCTGCCACGCCTCGATCTCCCCCACCGTGATCGCGTCATTGCGGTAGACGCTGACGTCCGCACCGAGCTCGCCCAGATATTGCGCGAGGTTGTAGGTGAAGCTGTCGTAATTGTCGATCAGCAGCAGCATGGCATCGAACGGTTCCGGGAGCGCGCGAACTGGGGCGCGGCATGTTCATCAAGCCGGCGGTCGACTGCGACGGCCGGCGACGAACGATTCAGCGGAAAGGACGGGCGAGGCGGGCTACCGCCATCGGCGGACGCAGGCGGGTAAGCGCGGGCGATGGAGCGTTGTCGCGACCATGGCGGCGAGTTTAACCCAAAAAAAAACGCCCCGCGCTGGCGGGGCGTTTACGGCCAACCTTTGGAGGGCCGGCCTGTCATGCGAAGCGACACCTAAGGGGTGCGCCGCATGAGTCCTGCGATCAGCGAGACAACGAACAGCACCAAGAACACCATGAACAGAATCTTTGCAATCGCGGCGAAGCCGACGGCGATGCCCGTGAAGCCCAGCAAGGCCGCAACCAGCGCGATGACGAAAAATACCACTGCCCAGTAAAGCATCACGATCCTCCTGACGTTTCCCGAGGTGATTCCAGTGTGCGCGGCCGCCTGCGTGGCGGGAGTAGGACAGACGGTCGTCATCATGTAAGAGGCGGCGCGGCCGTGCATTGAGAGGGTCGCTGACACGTGGCGGGGCCGGGCTAGCCTGACCGATCCGCCACGGCGATGACCGAAATCCAGATCTTCTACGCAAACGTCGGCGTGTCCGCCGCGAACACGGCCAGCGTCGTACGGGTCGACATCACGCGGAGCACGATCAGCAACAATCTCGGCGGCTTCTCCGCGGGCGCCGTGATCGGCAATGTGGTCGCCGCGATCAGCAACAGTCTTTTCAGCCCGAACAGCGACGGTATCTCCGGCAACGACACCGGCGTCGAGATCACGCTTTCGGGCAACACCGTGTCGAACTCGGCTTACGGCGTCTTCGCGGCCAATGGAGCGCTGATCCACACGCTTCAGAACAACGCGATCCGCGGCAATTCGATCGCCGATACGACTGGATTGACACCGGTGGGCGGGAACTGAGGCGTTACGACGCCGGCACCGATTCCGCTCCGCCGTCAAGAAAGCGATACGCCGAGCAGCGCTCCCGCGCCGTACGTGACAGCCGCGGCCGCACAGCCGAAGACGACCTGCCTTCCTGCCGAGAACCACGGGCTGCGCCCGTTGAACAGAGACGTCAGCGTTCCGATCGCCGCCAATGCGATCGCGCTCGCCGCGACGCTGACCGCGATCGCCATCGTGCTGCTCAGCCAGATGAACGGCACGATGGGAAACACGGCGCCGAGCGAGAACAAAGCGAACGACGTGCCGGCCGCGCTCCACGGATTGCCGCCGAGCTCGGCCGGATCGATGCCGAGCTCCTCGCGCGTCAACGTGTCGAGCGCACCTTTCTTGTCGCGCATGATCTGCGCGGCGACGCGTCTTGCTTCGTCCTTGTCGAGCCCCTTCGCCTGGTAGATCAGCGCGAGCTCGCGCTGCTCGGCTTGCGGCGTCTGCTCGATCTCTTCGGCTTCGCGCGCGATCTACGTCGTCGCGAACTCCCGGGCATTCGTCACCGACAGCCATTCGCCGAGCGCCATCGAGCACGCTCCAGCGATCAATCCCGCCAACCCGATCAGCAGGATGATCTTGTTCGGCGTGCCGGCGCCGGCAACGCCCATGATCAGGCAAAAGTTCGACACGAGCCCGTCGTTCGCGCCGAGCACCGCCGCCCGCAAGTTGTTTCCCGAAGCGCTCCGATGCCAAGGCTCGGCGTTCGCGATGTCGGCGCCCGTTGCGACACCCGGCCATCGCTCGCCTCGGCTTGCGCGAGCTGAAGGAAGAGATCCTTTCGAACGGGGTCTTGCTCGGCGGTGGAAAGCGCGCGGTAGAGCGCAGCGCCGTTCAGCTCATCGCGCAGATTGTCGCGATAGCGCCTGATATCGTCGTTGGGTCTCGAAGTGGGCGCTGTCATATCCCGGGAGGCTAACACTCGACCATGGCCGACGCCGCCACCTGTCGGTAGAATTGGCGCTGCCGAGCGGGGCCTGCGCATCCTAATTGTCGGCATCGGCGCGGGACTTGCTCCCTATGACGTAGCCTTCGCCAAACAGCGTACGTTCGTGCGATCGGATGGTGTCGACGCCAATCCCTGCTCGATCACCGCCCCGTGTCGCAGCTTTGGCGCCGCGATGGCCCTGACGGCGGCCGGCGGCGAGATCATCGTGCTGGACTCCGCCGGCTACGGCAAGGTCACGGTTACGCAATCCGTTTCGATCATCGCGCCGCAGGGGATCTACGCGGGCATCTCCGTCTTCCCGGGCGAAGACGGCGTGACCATCAACAGCGCCGGTGCCGCCGTCGTGCTGCGCAACCTGCCGATCAACGGTCAGGGCGGCAACACCGGCATACGCATAGCGGCGGCCTCGCGCGTGCACATCAACGCGACCTACGGTATCTGCATCAGCACCTCGTCGACCTTCTCGCTCAACCGTTCGCGAGTCGAGCGTAACGGCTTCAACGGAATGGGCGTCGACGTGGTCGCGCCGACGAGCCTCACGATTGCCGAAAGCCTGATCGCGACCAACAGCGGGCACGGACTGCTGCTGCGCGCGGGAAATCCGACGCAGAGCACCGTCAGCGTGTCGACCACCGAGCTCGTCGCGAACACGCTGAGCGGCATCGACGCTTTAAGCGCGGGATCGGGCGGCCTGCTCCAGCTCGCGGTCGCGCGCAGCACGTTGCGCGGCAATGGCGCCCGCGGCGCTTACCTTCTCACCACGTCTCCGGGGATTGTCGCGGCCGATTTCCACGACAACGTCGTCACTCAGAACAGCGCGTCCGTCCTCTTCGCGGACGGCGCGGGCGTGTCCGTGACGGCGTCGAACAATTCAGTGACCCAGAACAACTACGGGTTGGCGCAGGACACCGGTGCGACGTTCGAGGTGTTCGGTAACAACGCGGTGCGTAATGACGCGACGAGCGACATCTTCGGCACGATGACACCGGTGCCGCCGCTGTAGGCGCTCACCCTTCGGCGTCGAGCCCGAGCTGCACCATCTCGGCCGCTCGCATCACCGCGCGTGCTTTCGACAACGTCTCCTGCCACTCCGTTTCGGGAACGGAGTCGTGCACGATGCCGGCGCCGGCTTGCACGTAGAGCGTGCCGTCCTTGACGACCGCCGTGCGGATCGCGATCGCCGTGTCCATGTCGTCCTGGAAGCTCACGTAGCCGACCGCGCCGGCGTACACGCCTCGGCGCGACGGCTCGAGCTCGTCGATGATCTCCATCGCGCGTACCTTCGGCGCGCCGCTGACCGTGCCGGCGGGAAATGCCGCGCGCAGCACGTCGAGGCTCGTGAGGCCCGGCTTGAGCGTCCCCTCGACGTTCGACACGATGTGCATCACGTGCGAATAGCGCTCGATCACCATGCGTTCGGTCACCTTGACCGTACCGACCTGCGCGACGCGACCGACGTCGTTGCGGCCCAGATCGACCAGCATCACATGCTCGGCGAGCTCCTTCGGGTCGGCGAGCAGTTCCGCGCCGAGCTTGTCGTCGGCTTCGCGTGTCGCGCCGCGCGGGCGCGTGCCGGCGATAGGCCGCAGCGTCACCGTTTGCGCTTCCTTGCGCACGAGAATCTCCGGCGACGCGCCGACGACGTGGAAGTCGCCGAAGTCGTAATAGAACATATAGGGCGACGGATTGAGCGAGCGCAGCGCGCGGTACAGCGACAGCGGCGATTGCGAGAACGGCCGCTTCAATCGCTGCGACAGCACGACCTGCATGACGTCGCCGGCTGCGATGTACTCCTTCGCGCGGCGAACCGCCGCGCAGAATTGCTCGGCGCCGACTTCGCTTTGCGCTTGCGTGATCGCGCTCGCGGTCTGGAACGGGATCGCCACCGGCTCGCGCAGCTTGCGCCGAAGCGACTGCAGCCGGTCGTGCGCGTTCCAATAGGCGTTCGGCTCCGCCGGGTCGGCGTAGACGATCAGGTAGATCTTGCCCGCGAGGTTGTCGACGACGGCGAGCTCTTCGGTGAGAAGCAGCAGCAAGTCGGGCACATCGGCAAGCTCGGGCGACGCCGGCGGTGCGCTTGCGGCGAGCTTGGTCTCGACGTGGCGGACGACGTCGTAGCCGAAATATCCGGCGAGCCCGCCGCAGAAGCGCGGCAGGCCCGCGCGCGGCGTGGCCTTGTACCGGCGGATGAACTCGCCGACGAACGCGAGCGGATCGCCGTCGTGACGCTCGACGATTCCGCCGCGATCCTCGACCTCGATCGCCGTGCCGCGCGCGCGAATGCGGATCTTCGCCGCAAGCCCGATGAACGAATAGCGGCCGAACCGCTCGCCGCCGACGACCGACTCGAGCAGAAACGTGTAGCGCTGGCCGGCGAGCTTCAGATACAGCGACAGCGGCGTGTCGAGATCGGCGAACGACTCGAGCACGAGCGGGATCCGGTTGTAACCTTGCGCAGCGAGCGCGCGGAATTCGGCTTCGGTCATGACGCTTCGGCTTTTCGAAGGCGCGACCGCTCGATGGGTCACGCGAAGAGAGCGTCGCTTTCCAACGGGCGCGCGACGCAAAGGCGCGATTGGTCAGCGGCGCCAGCGGCGCCGGTCGATCGCGCGCCATCGCCGGAGAACCGGCGGGGCGAAATTGGCAGAAGTGAAGCGCGTCGTCATCGCGAAGGTGCGGCTGCGATCGGCACCGGTTGTATCCTGTCGGCGACGTCGGCCAGCGTGGCGACTATACCATCGGCATCGACGTCCTGCACCGCGAGTCCCTCGTTGTAACCGTAAGGCAGCAGCAGGACCGGACAGCCGGCGGCGCGTGCGGCCTGCGCGTCGTTGATCGAGTCGCCGACCATCAGAAGACGCGGCAGCGCAACGCCGAGCCGCTGCGCGACGTGAACGAGCTGCGCCGGGTCCGGCTTCTTCGTGGGCAGATCGTCGCCGCCGACGATCACGCTGAAATAGTCGCCGATGCCGGCTTCGTCGAGATGCGGGCGCACGAAACGCGACGCCTTGTTGGTGACGATCGCAAGCGGAAGGCCCATTGCGCGAAGCCGATCGAGCCCTTCGATCATCCGCGGGAAGGGCCGCGTCTCGCGCCCGAGCAGCGCCGCGTAATGTTCCTGGTAGCGCGTGAGCGCGTCCTTCACCTCGGCATCCTCGATCGCTTCGGGCGACACGCCGATCGCCCGTGCGAGCGAGCGGCGCACGAGGTTCGCCATGCCCTTGCCGACGAAGGCGCGGACGATGTCGGTGTCGAGCGCCGTATGACCGAGCTCCATCAGCAGCGCGTTCACCGCGCCGGCAAGATCGTGGATCGTGTCGAGCAGCGTGCCGTCGAGGTCGAATGCGACCGCACTCGCGAGGATCGGCTCGGTGCGCTGCGGCTGCACCGCGACCTTGGTGACCGTCATGCCGGCTGCGCGAGCGCGCTGCGCATCTTCGCGATCGTCGCCTGGTAGTCCGGCGTGCCGAAGATCGCCGAGCCGGCGACGAACGTATCGGCGCCCGCGCGCCCGATCGCGGCGATGTTGTCGATCTTCACGCCGCCGTCGACTTCCAGCATGACGCTGCGGCCGGTGCGCCGCTCGAGCGCATCGATGCGCGCACGCGCCGCTTTGAGCTTGTCGAGCGAATGCGCGATGAACGACTGCCCGCCGAAACCGGGATTCACGGACATGATGAGCACGAGATCGAGCTTGTCGAGCGTGTAATCGAGCCAGTCGAGCGGCGTCGCGGGATTGAACACCAGTCCGGCTTTGCAGCCGCAATCGTGGATGAGACCGATCGTTCGGTCGATATGTTCGGACGCTTCCGGGTGGAAGCTCACGATCGACGCGCCCGCCTTCGCGAAGTCGGGAATGATGCGGTCGACCGGCTTCACCATCAGGTGCACATCGATCGGCACGCTCGTATGCGGCCGGATCGCATCGCAGACCGACGGACCGACGGTGAGGTTCGGAACGTAATGGTTGTCCATCACGTCGAAGTGAATCAGATCGGCGCCCGCTGCGACGACGGCACGCACTTCCTCGCCGAGGCGCGCGAAATCGGCGGAAAGCAGTGATGGTGCAATTCGGTATTCGGCCATTTCGCTATAATCTCCCGCGACTCCCTCGCCGCGAACGCCCGTCATGTCCGAAGGCACGAAGTACGAGATCACCGTCGTGCCGCGCGCGGCGTATCTCGCCGAGCAGTCGGATCCGTCGCGCAATCAGTACGTGTTCGCATACACGATCACGATCACCAACACCGGCGACGTCCCGGCAACGCTCGTCAGCCGCCACTGGATCATCACCGACGCCGATCACCATGTGCAAGAGGTCAAGGGCCTTGGCGTGGTCGGCCAGCAGCCGCTGCTCAAGCCCGGCGAGAGTTACGAGTACACCAGCGGAGCGAGCATTCCGACGCCGGTCGGAACGATGCGCGGCACGTATCAGATGCGCGCCGAGGACGGCCGCGAGTTCGACGCGGTGATTCCGCCGTTCACATTGTCGGTGCCGCGCGTGCTGCATTGACGTCGGCTCACTGCTCGCCGTCGCGGCGCGGCCGCTTGCGTCGCGGCCCCATCGTCCACCAGACGATGGCGACCGCGATCAGCAGCGCGACCAGCGATTCCAGCAGTATCCAGCCCATCGTGTCGCGCGTTCTCGTTCGTGGTCTTGCGCTCGCGCTCGCTGGTGCGGTCGTGATTGCCGGCTGCGTCGTCACGCCGCCCGCGCCACCGCCGCCGTCGCTGCCCGCGCGCTACGAGCCGGTTGCATGGAGCGCGCTTCCCGGCTGGAACACCGACCGCGTGCACGACGCGTGGCCCGCGTTTCGTGTCGGCTGCGCGGCGCTCGTGGCCGGCGCGGCCACGCGGCCCGTGTGGGACACGACATGCTCGGACGGCAACGCCGTCGATGCGAGCGACGAGCGCGCCGTTCGCGCGTTCTTCGAAGCGCATTTTATCGCATACCGCGTCGTCGCTGCCGACGGCCGCGACACCGGCCTCGTTACCGGCTATTACGAGCCGCTGCTCGAAGGAAGCCGCACGCCGAGCGAGCGCTTTCGCGTGCCGATCTACGCGCCGCCCGACGACCTGCTCACGATCGATCTCGTGTCGCTGTATCCGGAGCTCGCCGGCAAACGCTTGCGCGGCCGCGTCGACGGTGGGCGTGTCGTGCCGTACTGGACGCGCGCCGAGATCGAGAGCCGCCACCGCCCCGCAGCGGACAAGGCGCTCGCGTATGTCGAGGATCCGATCGACGCCTTCGTCCTCGAGATCCAGGGATCGGGCCGCGTGCGCTTGTCCGACGGCAGCGCGATCCGATTGGGTTACGCCGACCAGAACGGCCATCCGTACCGCTCGATCGGGCGCGTGCTGATCGACCGTGGCGATTTGACGCTTGCCGAGGCGTCGCTTGCCGGCATTCGCGACTGGACGCATCGCAACCCGGACAAGCTGCGCGAGCTGCTCGACGAGAATCCGAGCTACGTATTCTTTCGTGAAGTGCCGCCGTTTGCGCCGGGCACGCTCGAAGCGGCGATCGACGGCCCGATCGGCTCACTCGGCGTACCGCTTCTGCGCGAGCGCGCGATCGCGGTCGACCCGCGCGCGATCCCGCTCGGCGCGCCGGTTTTCATCGCGACAACGTATCCGCTGTCGTCGCGGCCGCTCGAGCGGCTCGTTCTCGCGCAGGACACGGGCGGCGCAATCCGCGGCGGGGTGCGCGCGGACTTCTTCTGGGGCTTCGGCGATGATGCCGGACGCGAGGCCGGCCGCATGCGACAGGACGGGCGGCTGTTCCTGCTATGGCCGAAAGGGCAGCCGTTGCCGGCTGCGCAAATCGCGAATCAGCTTCCCGGCAAGCCCTGAATGGGGTCAGAGCCGTAATATTCGGTCGCCAAATGCGCGCGAGCCGCGAATATTACGGCTCTGACCCCATCAGCCTGCGCGTCCGCGTGGTACGACGAGCGAACCAGTGCACCGACCGCCGCATGCTTGAAGCCCATCGCGTACGCCTCGCGGTCGAACATCGCGAAAACGTCCGGATGCACGTAGCGCAACACCGGCAGATGGCCGGTCGTCGGCTGCAGGTACTGGCCGATCGTCAGCATGTCGATCGAGTGCGCGCGCATGTCGCGCATCGTCGCGAGGATCTCGTCGTCGGTTTCGCCGAGACCCACCATCAACCCCGACTTGGTCGGAATGTGCGGGAAGCGCTGCTTGAACTCGCGCAGCAGCCGCAGCGAATGCGCGTAGTCGGAGCCCGGTCGTGCCTGCCTGTACAGCCGCGGCACCGTCTCGACGTTGTGGTTCATCACATCGGGTGGCGCCTCGCCCAGAATTTCGAGCGCGCGCTCGAGCCGGCCGCGGAAATCGGGCACCAGCACTTCGATCTGCGTGGCGGGCGAGCGCTCGCGCACCGCACGGATGCAGTCGACGAAGTGCGCAGCGCCGCCGTCGCGCAGATCGTCGCGATCGACGCTCGTGATGACCACGTAGCGCAGCTTCATCGCTGCAATCGTCTCGGCGAGGTTCATCGGCTCGTCGGCGTCGAGCGCGAGCGGCCGGCCGTGGCCGACGTCGCAGAACGGGCAGCGCCGCGTGCAGATGTCGCCCATGATCATGAACGTCGCCGTGCCCTTGCCGAAGCACTCGCCGATGTTCGGGCACGAGGCTTCCTCGCACACGGTGTGCAGGTTGTGCTCGCGCAGGATGCGCTTGATTTCGGCGAAGCGCGGCGACGAGGGTGCGCGCACGCGGATCCAATCGGGCTTTTTCAATCGCTCGGCAGCGACAACCTTGATCGGAATGCGCGCCGTCTTCGCGTCGCCCTTGTGCTTGATGCCGGCCGCGTTGGACGCGGGCGAGAGCGGAAGATCGCTCATGATGCGGCGTGCTCGGACGCGCGTGCAGCCGCTCGACGCGCGGGCGCCTCGCGCAGGCGCTGGGCGAGGATCGGCGCGAGCTCGCGACCGGCGGCGTCGACGGTGCAACTGACACCAAGATCGGCGAGCTGCGTCACGGCGAGGCCTCGGTAGCCGCACGGATCGATGTCGGCGAACGGCGAAAGATCCATGGCGACGTTGAGCGCAAGTCCGTGGTAGGTGCAGCCGTTGCGCACGCGAAGGCCGAGCGCGGCGATCTTCGCTTCCTCGCGCGCGGCCTCGACATAGACGCCGGGCCTGTCCTCGCGGCCCCATGCGCGCATGCCGAACGACTCGAGCCAGTCTATCACGGCGGCTTCGAGCATCCGGACAAGCTCGCGCACGCCGATGCGAGCGCGTTGCAGATCGAGCATGACGTAAGCAACGAGCTGTCCCGGGCCGTGATAGGTGACCTGGCCGCCGCGGTCGCTCTCGACGACCGGAATGCCGTTCTCGCGCAGCAGGTGCTCGCGCCGGCCGGCAAGCCCGAGCGTATAGACGGGCGGGTGCTCGGTCAGCCAGATCTCGTCGGCCGCATTCGCGTCGCGCGCAGCCGTGAACGCGCGCATGTCGCGCCACGTCTGTTCGTAATTCGTCAGCCCGAGCGAGCGGATTTCGATCGCCCGCGAAGCGCAATGATCCGCGTTCGCCGGCGGTCTCATCAAAGCACCATCGCGACCATCGGATGCGATGTCAGATCGCGGTAGAGGTTATCGAGCTGCTCGCGCGACGTCGCATTGATCGTCGCCGTCACCGACAGGTAGTTGCCGGCCGCCGAGGCGCGCATCTCGAGCGTCGCGGCGTCGAAATCCGGCGCGTGCTTCTGGACGACGGCGACGATCGCCTGCGCGAAGCCGTCGCGCGTGCGGCCCATGATCTTGATGGGGAACAACGTCGGGAACTTGAGCGGCGACTCGTCGAGGGTCGGAAGTACGGTAGGCATGGCAGTGGCTCGCGCAAAATTCCAATATGCGGGCGCGTTCCGCCCGGCGCAACCGTCGTGCGCCTCAGCCCGCCTGGTAGAAGTCGTCGCGCGTCAGCGGATGCGGCAGCCGGCCGTCGGGCAGCGGCTTGCCTGCGAGCACCTGCCAAAGCGACAGCCAGCCGCGATCGAACGCGTGCGCCGAGCCCGCCATGTAGATGCGCCAGACGCGGAAGCGCTCCTCGCCCACCTCGCGCCGCGCAGCCTCCGCATTCGCCTCGAGCCGCTCGGTCCAGTGCCACAGCGTCTTCGCGTAGTGCTCGCGCAGCGCTTCCGCGTCGATCGCTTCCAGGCCCGCGGCGGCCATGCCTTCGATCATCTTTGCCACATGAGTAAGCTCGCCGCCGGGGAACACGTATTCCTCGACGAAATCACCGATGCCGCTGCCGAGACTGTGTGCGCTCAAGGGGTTGTGCGTGATGCCGTGATTGAGCACGAAGCCGCCCGGCCGCAGCAGCTGGTGGATCTTGCCGAAATAGCGGCTGAAGCGCTTGACGCCCACGTGCTCGAACATGCCGACGCTCGCGATCTTGTCGTAGTGGACGTCGGCGGGCAGATCGAGGTAGTCGACCAGGTCGACGCGGACCCGGCCGGAAAGACCGCGCGCGGCGATCTCGGCGCGCACATGCTCGTACTGGTTCTTCGACAGCGTGATGCCGGTCGCGTCGACGTCGTAATGCGTCGCCGCCCAGAACAGCAGGCCGCCCCAGCCGCAGCCGATGTCGAGGAAGCGCTCGCCCGACTTGAGCCGCAGCTTGCGGCAGATCAGGTCGAGCTTCTGCGCCTGAGCGTCGTCGAGCGTGTCGTCCTCCGTGCGGAAGTACGCGCACGAGTAGACCATCCGCGAATCGAGCCAGAGCCTGTAGAACGCATTGGAGACATCGTAATGGTGCTGGATGTTCGCCCTGTTGGTTCGGCGCTGATGGACGAAGTGCTTGATCCGCGTCGATACCGGATCGCGTCCGTGCGCGATATCGCCGACCATCGCTTCGGCGATCGCCAGTGCGCGCTGCGCGTTGCCGCTGAAATCGATGTCGTTGTGGACGTACGCGCGAGCGAGCGTCCCGAGAGCGGGCGCGGCAAGCGCTTTAAGGCCTCGCCACGTGCGCGCGACGACCTCGAGATCGGGCCGCGGCGAAAGCGCGACGCGGCCGCCGTCGGGCAGCACGAGCGCCACCGGCAGGTCGCGCCCACCGTAACGGCTTTCGATGATCTTTTTGAGGGTCGAAGCCATCGGAGCAATAAGTTTAGCAATATCGTGGCCGGGCGCGCTATCAGCCGCCGCTGACAAGCCTTCGGCGGTGCCGGGGGCGCTTTTGGCGGCCGCGAGCGGCTGCTACCATCCTAGCCGGTCGGGGGCGCGTGCCCGCGACGCGCCCCTTGCCGCCCCCGACTTGACCACGTCCGCGAAAGATTCCCGCCGCGCGCTGCCGTTCTCGGAGCGCCAGTTCCGCGATGCAATGGCGCAGCTCGCCATGGGGGTCAGCGTGATCTGCGCGCGCACGCCGGACGGCCGTTTCGTCGGGTTCACCGCCAACTCGTTCAATTCGGTGTCGCTCGACCCGCCGCTCGTCGTCTGGACGCTCGCTTACAAGGCGGCGAACATCGCGACGTTCGAAGCCGCCGAGCGCTACGCGATCAACGTTCTCGCCCACGACCAGGTCGAGCTCGCGCGTCGCTTCTCACGGCCGCACGCCGACCGCTTCGCCGGCGTGCCGTACCGTCTCGGCACGTCGGGCGCGCCGCTGATCGAAGGCTGCATCGCGTGGTTCGAGTGCAAGCAGCACACGCAGCTCAAGGCGGGCGACCACCTGCTGTTCCTCGGCGAGGTCGAGCACTGCGAGCGGCGCACGGGCATCGGGCTCGTGTTCCATCACAGCCGCTTCGCGATGCCGCAGCCGCTTTCGGACAGCGGCTGAATGGGGATCAGCCGTGCGGCAGCGCGGCCTTGCGCTGCTGGAAAAGATCGGAGACGTTACGGAACACGGCGCCGGGCTCGCCGCCGGCGAACGGACGGCCGTCCAGCGTGGTGACCGCGAGCACTTCCTTCGTCGACGACGTGAGCCACATTTCGCTCGCGGCGAGCGCTTGCTCCTTCGTGACGGGCCTGACGTCGAACGCGAGCCCGGCCTCGCGCGCGAACTCGAACGCGGCGTCGTACGTGATGCCGGGCAGGATCAGGTTGTCCTTCGGCGGCGCGACGATCGTGCCTCCGATCACGACGAGCACGTTCGACGCCGACGCCTCGGTCAGATAACCGTCTCGGAACATGACCGTCTCGACTGCGCCCGCGTCGGCGGCGAGCTGGCGCATCAGCACGTTACCTAGGAGCGAGATCGTCTTGAGATCGCATCGCCGCCAGCGGTTGTCCTCCGCGGTGACGACCGCCACACCGCGCTCGACCTGTTCGCGGCTCGGTGTGGCGAGCGGATTGCTCATCATGAACACCGTCGGCGCCACACCCGTCGGGAATGCGTGATCGCGCTTGGCGACGCCGCGCGTGACTTGAAAGTACACGCCCTGGTCGTCGAACGGCTGCGCGGCGACGAGCTTTCGGATGATGGCTTCCCACTGCGCGTCGGTGTGCGGATTGGCGAGCCGGATGCCGTCGAGGCTTCGCTGCAACCGCCGCAGGTGGTGCGGCATCCGGAACGGCTCGCGCTTGTACACGGGGATCAGCTCGTAGACGCCGTCGCCGTAGATGAACCCGCGGTCGAGCACGGAAATCTTCGCGTCCTCGAGCGGGAGGAAGCGGCCGTTCAGGTAGACGGTCATCGAATGCCTCGCAAATGGAGCACTGCAATCAACGGAACCACAGCCGCATCGTGTCCCATGCGCGGCCGAACACGTTGGCGGACGCGACGTCGGCGAGCGCCACGAGCGCGAACTCGGCCGCGGGCCGCCCTTCGAGCGCGACCTTGACGACGCCGACACGCTGCCCTTTGGTCACCGGCGCCACCAGCGGCTCGGTCGCCGCGAGCGTCAACTGCAGCTTGTCGGCCTTGCCTTTGGGCAGCGTCAGATACTGGTCGGCGTCGAAGCCGGCGGCAACGTCGTTCGCATCGCCCTTCCAGACGCGAAGCGACGACACCGGCTTACCGGACGGATAGAGCTGGATCGTGTCGTACGCCTGGAAGCCGTAGTTCAAAAGCTTTTGCGTCTCGCTCGCGCGCGACGCATCCGACGCGGCGCCGAGCACGACGGCGATCAACCGGCGCTCACCGCGCTTCGCCGAGCCGATCAGGCACCAGCCCGCCGCATCGGTATGGCCGGTCTTGACGCCGTCCGCGTACGGATCGATCCACAACAGCCGGTTGCGATTGGGCTGCGTGATGTTGTTGTACCGGTACTCCTTCATCGAGTACAGCGGATAGTAGTCGGGGAAGTCGCGAATCAGCGCTGCAGCAAGCCGGCCCATGTCGGCCGCGCTCGCGTAGTGCTGCGGGTCGGACAGTCCGGTCGAGTTCGTGAAATGGGTGTTGACGAGACCGAGCCGCTTCGCTTCGTCGTTCATTCGGTCGACGAACGTCTTCTCGTCGCCCGCGACCAGCTCGGCGAGCGCGATCGATGCGTCGTTACCCGATTGCACGATCATCCCGCGCAACAGCTCGTCGACCGACACCGCCTTGCGCGGCTCGATGAACATCCGCGAGCCCTCGGCCCGCCACGCTGCCGGCGACACGCGAACCATCTGCGACGGCGCGATCGTCTTGTCGCGCAGCGCGGCGAACGCGAGATAAGCGGTCATCAGCTTCGTGAGCGAGGCCGGCTCGCGACGCTCGTCGGCGTTCTGCGCAACGATCGTCTGCGCGCTTTTAGCATCGAACAGAAACCACGCCGCTGCGGCCACCGCGGGCGCCGGCTGGCCCGTCGCGATCGCGGCGGGCGGCTGCGCCGCCGGCGCCGCGACAGGCTGCGCGCCAGCGCCGAGCGCGCAAAGCGCGACCGCGACGGCGAGGGTGATACGGAGCAAGGTGGCGGGCGCCAAGGCAAAAAGCGAAATTATAGCGGCCCGCGGTCAATCCGGCCGCAGCAGGGTGTCGCATCAGCATGAGCACGTTCGCTTACACATTGCGTGGAATGGGCGCCAGCGTCGTTCTGGCGATCGCGGCCTGCGCGGATCTCACGCCGGCCGCGCGCGACACAATGCGCGACTCGCTGATCTGCGCGCAACGTGCGTTCGCGGCGATGTCGATCGCGTCCGGCATGCGCGCCGCGTTCGCCGTCAACGTCGCGGCAACGGCATCGGGCTCGAACCGCAACCGGTCGACGCGTCTCGCGCGTTCTTCTCGCGGCCCGACCCGCCGAACCCGAAACCTCTCGCGCTCGACTGGAGTCCCGCCCCGGCCGGGATCGCCGCTTCCGCCGACTTCGGCTTCACCACCGGGCCGCTCACGTTGACCGATCGCGCGAGCGGACGTTCACTTCGCAACCGCATTCATTTCCCTGTCTGGACGTGCGAGCGCAACGCCGCCGCGCTGCGGTGAGCATCCATCACGCGCCGGCGAACGCGAAATCGACGCCGGGCTTGCGGCCGGCGACGATATCGGCGAGCGCTTTACCCGACCCGCACGCCATCGTCCAGCCCAGCGTGCCGTGGCCGGTATCGATGTAGAGGTTGCGATATCGCGTCCGGCCGACGAGAGGCACGTTCGACGGCGTGGCGGGCCGCAGCCCCGTCCAGAATTGCACGTTCTCGCGCGAGCCGGCGTCGGGGAAGAGATCGAACACACGACGCACGAGCGCTTCGCACCGAATGCGATTGAGCGACGTGTCGTAGCCGTTCAATTCGGCGGTACCCGCCACACGCAGCCGCTCGCCCAGTCGCGACAGCACGACCTTCGCGTCGACGTCGGTCAGCGAAACGGTTGGCGCTCCGCGATGGCCGCCGATGTCGATCGTCGCGGAGTACCCCTTCGCCGGATACACGAGCGCGGAAACGCCGATCGGCCGCAGCACGAGCGGACTGTAGCTCCCCATCGCGACCACGTATGCGTCCGCGGCGACTGTTTCGGCGCGCCCGCTGGCGTCGCGACAGCGCATGCCGGTGACTCCGTTCGCTGTTGCCTCGAGCGCATCGACGATCAACCCGAAGCGAAACGTCACGCCTCGATCACCGGCAAGCCGCGCGAGCTCGACGGTGAATCGGTATGCGTCGCCCGACTCGTCGCTCGCCGTGTAGATTGCGCCGACCAGGCGTTCGCGGCATTGCGCAAGCGCGGGCTCGATCGCAACGCATTGGTCGACCGTCTTCTCGACGAGATCGCAGCCATGCTCGCGCATGAGCGCCGCCGAAGCGACCGCGTGCTCGAATTCCTTCGCGTCGGTGTAGAACGTGAGGATGCCGCGCTCGAGCGCGTCGTACGCAATGGCGGTGTCGCGGCGAAGCTCGCGCAGGCAGTCGCGCGAGTAGAGCGCGAGATTGAGGCATTGAATCGTGTTGCGCCGCGTTCGATGCGGCAGGCACTCGATGAGGAACTGCAGCCCGAACGCCCATTGCCACGGGTCGGCGCGAAGCCGAAACAGCAACGGAGCATCCTCGCGGCCGAGCCACTGCACGATCTTGCGCGGCGCCTGCGGATTCGCCCACGGCTCGGCGTGCGACGCGGAGATCTGGCCGCCGTTCGCGAACGACGTCTCGAGACCGACGCCGTCGCGGCGATCGATCAGCGTGACCTCGTGGCCGTCGCACGCGAGATACCACGCGGCGGCGACGCCGACGACGCCGCCGCCGAGAACCGATACGCGCATCGTCAGGCCGGCGCGTCGACCGGGCAGGCGAGCGGCGGCGCGTCGTCGGCGATCGCCTCGATCGGGATGCAGGTGCAGAAGAGATTCCGGTCGCCGTAGACGTTGTCCACGCGCGCAACCGCCGGCCAGTACTTCGCACCGCGCAGCGAATGCAGCGGGAACGCCGCCTGCTCGCGGCCGTACGCGTGCGGCCAATCGTCGGAGGCGATGGCTTCCGCCGTGTGCGGCGCGTGCTTCAGCGGATTGTCGGCGCGCTCGGCACGGCCTTGCTCGATCGCGCGGATCTCGTCGCGAATCGCGATCATCGCCTCGACGAAACGGTCGAGCTCCGCTTTCGATTCGCTCTCCGTCGGCTCGACCATCAGCGTGCCCGGCACCGGGAAGCTCATCGTCGGCGCGTGGAAGCCGTAGTCCATCAGCCGCTTCGCGACGTCGTCGACGCTGACGTCCGTCGCATCCTTCAGCGGCCGCAGATCGAGGATGCATTCGTGCGCGACGTGCCCGCCGGGTCCCGAATAGAGTACCGGGTAATGCGCGTCGAGGCGCTTCGCAACATAATTCGCGGCGAGGATCGCGCTCTCGGTCGCCGCGGTGAGGCCGCTTCCGCCCATCATCGCGATGTACATCCACGAGATCGGCAGGATGCTCGCGCTGCCGTAGGGCGCAGCGCAGACGGCGCCGATATGGACGCCGTCGTCCTGCGAGCCGCGCAGATAACGATGGCCGGGCAGGAACGGCGCGAGATGCGAAGCGACGGCCACAGGACCTACGCCCGGCCCGCCGCCGCCGTGCGGGATGCAGAACGTCTTGTGCAGGTTCAGGTGCGACACATCCGCGCCGAACTCGCCGGGCGCGGCAAGACCGACCAGCGCGTTCAGGTTCGCGCCATCGACGTACACCTGGCCGCCGTGCGCGTGCACGATTTCGCAAACGCGCTTGATGCCTGCCTCGAACACGCCGTGCGTCGACGGATACGTCACCATGATGGCACCGAGGCGGTCGCGGTGCTTCGCCGCCTTCGCCTCGAGATCGGCGAGATCGACGTTGCCGTCGCGGTCGCACGCGACGACGACGACCTGCATGCCGGCCATCTGCGCGGACGCCGGATTCGTGCCATGCGCGGATGCGGGAATCAGGCAGACGTTTCGCCGGCCCTCGCCGCGGCTTCTGTGGTACGCCTCGATCGCGAGCAGCCCCGCGTACTCGCCCTGCGAGCCCGCGTTCGGCTGCAGCGAAACCGCGGCGTAGCCGGTGGCCGCGCACAACATCGCCTCGAGCTCGCCGATCAACTCGGCATAACCCTGCGCCTGGTCGACCGGTGCAAACGGATGCAGCGCGCCGAACTCGGGCCACGTGACGGGAATCATCTCCGCGGTCGCATTGAGCTTCATCGTGCACGAGCCGAGCGGGATCATCGAGCGGTCGAGCGCGATGTCGCGATCGGCGAGCCGCCGCAGGTAGCGCAGCATCTCGGTTTCGCCGTGGTAGCGGTTGAACACCGGATGCGTGAGGAATGCCGATGTGCGCGCAAGCGCGGCCGGAATCGCATCGGCCAGATGCGCATCGACATCGTCGACGTGGAACGGCGCATTCGCGCCGGCGAAGATCGACCAGATGAGCTCGACATCGCCGCGTGTGGTCGCCTCGTCGAGCGAGAGCCCGAGCGTTCGCGCGTCGACGCGCCGCAGGTTCGCGCCGCGCTCGACGCCGCGGGCGACGATGTCCCGTGTGCGATCGCCGGTTTCGACGATCAGCGTGTCGAAGCACGTTGCAGTCGGCACGACGAACCCGAGCTTTTCGAGACCCGCCTTCGCGATCGCAGTCAGCCGGTTCGTTCGGCGCGCGATCGTCGTGAGTCCCTGCGGGCCGTGATAGACGGCGTACATGCTCGCAATGACCGCGAGCAGCACTTGCGCCGTGCAGATGTTCGACGTCGCCTTCTCGCGGCGGATGTGCTGCTCGCGCGTCTGCAGCGCGAGCCGGTACGCCGGGTTGCCCTGCGCATCGATCGTCACGCCGACGAGCCGGCCCGGCAGCTGGCGCTTGAACTGGTCGCGCGTGGCCATGAACGCCGCGTGCGGGCCGCCGTAGCCCATCGGCACGCCGAAGCGCTGCGACGATCCGACGACGACGTCGGCGCCCCACTCGCCCGGTGCGCGAAGCAGCGTCAACGCGAGCAGATCCGTCGCGGCGATGACCAGCGTTCCCCCCGCGTGCAGCGCATCGGCGAGCGGCGAATAGTCGCGCACGTCGCCGTTCGCGCCCGGATATTGCAGCAGCGCGGCGAACGCGCCCGCGCTCGCGGCGTCGGACGCCGGCCCGACGACGACATCGAGCCCCAGCGGCCGCGCACGCGTGCGAACGACGTCCTGCGTCTGCGCGAATACGTCGTCGGCAACGAAAATGCGCCGGCTCGAATTCCTGGCGACTCGATGGCAGAGCGTCATCGCTTCGGCGGCAGCGGTCGCCTCGTCGAGCATCGACGCGTTCGCGATCGCCATGCCGGTCAGATCGCAGACCATCGTCTGGAAGTTGACGAGCGCTTCGAGCCGGCCCTGCGAGATTTCCGGCTGGTACGGCGTGTACGCGGTGTACCACGCGGGATTTTCGAGCACGTTGCGCAGGATGACGCCCGGCGTGTGCGTGCCGTAGTAGCCTTGGCCGATGAACGACTTCATCACCTTGTTCTTCGCCGCAATCGCCGCAAGCCGCCCGAGCGCCTCCTGCTCCGACAGCGGCTCAGGCAAGCTCAACGGCGCACGCCGGCGAATCGATTCGGGTACGAGCGCGTCCATCAACGCGGCGCGGGACGGATAGCCGAGCGTTTCGAGCATCGCCTGCTGCTCGCCAGGCGACGTTCCGATGTGCCGGGCAATGAACGCGTCGTGCTGTTCGAGCGTGGCGAGAGGAGTCGAATGACGCATGTCGTTCACCTGCATCTCGCTACTCGGCGATCAACGCTTCGTACGCTTTCGCGTCGAGCAGCTTCGCGAGATCCTTCCCGTCGGTAGGCTTCACCTTGAAGAACCATGCGGCGTATGCGTCCTCGTTCACCTTCTCCGGCGCGTCGGGAAGCTCGGCGTTGACGGCGACGACTTCGCCGCCGACCGGCGCATAGACGTCCGAGGCGGCCTTAACCGATTCGACGACCGCGCATGCGTCGCCGGCGGCGAGTTTGCGTCCGACTTCGGGCAATTCGAGGTACACGAGGTCGCCGAGCGCGGCTTGCGCGTGATCGGTGATGCCGACCGCAAGCGTGCCGTCCGCTTCGGTGCGAACCCACTCGTGCTCGGACGTGTATCTGAGATTCGCCGGAACGTTCATCGCGCCTCCGTGCAACGGGAAAGGGATTCGATTCGTAACGTCATGTGCACCTTGTCGTACGCGATGCCGTCGACCTTGATCACCGCTCGCGCGGTGCCCCAGGCGACGAACCCGGCGCACTCGTACAGCGACTGCGCGGCGGCGTTGCCCGCGGTCACCGTGAGCGTCAGCTGCTGGAGTCCTGGAACACCGCGCGCGCGTACGATCAGCGCATCGAGGAGCAGACGGCCGATGCCTTCGCCGCGAAACTCGGCGGGCACGTACATGCCGAACACGTGGCCGCTGTGGCGCACCTTGCGCCGCGGGTCGACGTCCATGCCGACGACGCCGATGAGCGCGCCCTCGGCAGTGAACGCGCCGAGCACGACATCGTGCGGCGCATCGAGCTTCGGGCCGATACGCCGCTCGATCCATGCGAGCGGCTTCATCGCCTCTTCCTCCGCATCGGAGGTGAACGCGTCCGGATGCTCGGCGAGCCCGCGCAAGCGCAACGCCCGGTAAGCAGACGCGTCGGTGTGGACCAGCGGGCGCACGACGATCGGGCGAGCGCTCATTGAACGCCCTTCGTGCTGCGCACTCCGGTATTCGCCCTTGGTCGGCTCGGGCTCATGCGACGAGGCTCTTGCCGTTGCGCGCGAACGGCGGCTTCACGACGCGCGCCGCGAGCGGCTTGTCGCGAACGACGACGTGCACGACGTCGCCGGCTTTGACTTCAGCGGGCAGCCGCGCGAGCGCGATCGATGCCGCGAGCGTCGGGCTGAACGTGCCGCTTGTGATCTCGCCGTCGCCGTGCGCGGTGCGAACGCGTTGATGCGCGCGCAGCACGCCGCCCTTGTCGAGCAGCAAGAGCCCGATGAGCTGCCGATCGCGGGCGCTTGCTTCGAGCGCGCGCTTGCCGACGAAGTCGCGCGGGCTTGCGAGATCGACGGTCCAGCCGAGTCCCGAGACGAGCGGCGTCACCGTCTCGTCCATGTCCTGCCCGTAAAGGTTCATGCCGGCTTCCAGACGCAGCGTGTCGCGCGCGCCGAGCCCGCATGGTCGAACGCCCGCGTGCGCGAGCGCGTTCCACAGGTCGACCGCGTGCGTCGCGGGCACGACGATCTCGAAGCCGTCCTCACCGGTATAGCCCGTGCGCGCGATGAACAGATCGCCCCACGGATGACACATCGTCGCCGCGGTGAACGGCGAAAGTCCGCCGCTGACCGCCTCGCTTCCCGGCAGCGCCTGCCACACCTTCGCGCGCGCGTTGGGACCCTGGACGGCGATCATCGCGAGGTCCTCGCGAGGCGTGATCGAAAGCTGCGGCGCATTCGTTGTCGCGAGCTTTCGCAGCCAGGCGATGTCCTTGTCGGCGGTTCCGGCGTTGACGACGAGGCGGAAGAAATCTTCGCGGATGAAGTAGACGATCAAGTCATCGATCACGCCGCCGTCCTCGCGCAGCAGGCATGAATAGAGCGCCTTGCCCGATGACTTCAGCTTGTCGATGTTGTTCGCGAGCGCATAGCGCAAAAAGTCGCGCCCACCCTTGCCCTCGAAGTCGACGACGCGCATGTGCGACACGTCGAACATCCCTGCGTCGCGCCGCACCGCGTGATGCTCGTCGATCTGCGATCCGTAATGGACCGGCATGTCCCAGCCGCCGAAGTCGACCATGCGCGCACCGGCCGCGCGATGAGCGGCGTTGAGCGGCGTCTTGCGGGCGGCTGGATCGGACACACGCTTCTCCGGTCGGACGATGAAAAAAGGGGCGAAGCGCATCGCACACTTCGCCCCGTCTGTCCTTTTTACCTGAGAGATTGCCGGCGAAACCCGCCGGGTGCCCCTTCGGTGGGCCGCTCGCGACACTTCACGTCGCACGGCCGCTCTCCAGATCAGTCGTCGTCCGGCAGTCCTTTTTGCCTGAGCGGTTGCGGGAGTTACGCCTTCGGCGGCGGCGCCGGTCGCCCGGCCCGCGCTCTCCTGCACGGACGGTTGGAGTTTACCAAACAAAGAGGCGGCCGCCGCTTCACCCGCGGCCGCCGGTCCACGTTACTTAAGGCTTAGTACGTAGCTGACCATCGTCTTCAGCTCGTCGTCCTTCACCTGCGGGTTCGGCGGCATCGGCACCTGGCCCCAGACGCCGGTACCACCCGCCTTCACTTTTGCCATCAGCTTCGCCGGCGCGCCCGCATCGCCCTTGTACTTGGCCGCGACGTCCTTGTAGGCGGGGCCGACGACTTTCTTGTCGATCGCGTGGCACGCCGTGCAGCCGTTCTTCTTCAGCAGGTCTTCGCCGGATTGCGCGCTCGCGACCGAAGCGACGGCGGCGATCGACGCAGCGAGGACAATGGGAGCGATCTTCATCTTGTCTCCAGGAGTGTCGTGAGGGAACCCGGGATTTTACCGCATCAAGTCGGGCGGGCAGTCCGACAACGGGCCATGCGCATCCGGGGTTGACGCGCGTTGCGCCAGTGCGGCTTCGAGCGCGTCGAATGTCGCGACGGGGGGCAGGCATTGCATACTACGGCACACCCATGCAAGCGCGCCGTTCGCCGGCGGCGGGCCCTTCGCAAGCTCCGGCGGCAGCTTCGCGTCGCCGACCGCGAAGACGCGAACCGACGGACGGAATGTGCGACGAAGCGCGCGTTGCCATTCGTCGCAAATCGCCGGGTCGCCGGTGATCAGCACGGAGCTGGGCGGCACGAGCGTGTCCTCGAGCGCCTCGATCAGAGTCGAATAGCCACCCGGCGATTGCGCGATCGCCGGTGCGAACAGCCGCACGGCGCGCTCGCCCGCCTCGATGTAGCGCGGCTCGGCCGCGAGGTGACCGAGCGCGATCAACGCAGTGGCCGCGACACCGTTGCCCGACGGCGTCGCTTCGTCGTGGCCGGGCTTCATCCGGTGGAACAGCGGCTCGTGGTCATGGCTCGTGAAGAAGAACCCGCCGGCCGTCTTGTCCTCGAATTGCGCCAGCAGCACGTCGGCGATGTCACGCGCCCACGCGTAATCGGCGGCGCGCCAGCGCGTCTGCGTCAGCTCGAGCAACGCGGCGAGCGTAAACGCGTAATCGTCGAGATACGCGTTCAGATGTGCGCGCTCGTCCTTGCGTGTGGCGGTCAGGCGCCCGTCGCGCCATGCGTAGCGGCGCAACGAGTCGGCGGCCGCGAACGCGAGGTCGGCCCAGCCCGGCTCATCGTGCGCGCGCGCGGCGCGCGCGAGACCCGCGATCGCAAGCGCATTCCACGATGTGAGAATCTTGTCGTCGCGGCCGGGTCGCACGCGTGTGGCGCGCAGCGCGAACAGCGCGGCTTTTGCAGCCGCGATGCGCGTCGCGGCGTCGGCGAGCCCGATCGACAGCCGCTGCCCGACCTCGGTGAGCGGCACGACGATGCGCAGATGCCACGCGTGGCCTTCGAAGTTGGGCGCAGCGTCGAGTCCCCAGTGCGGTGCCGCGACCGCGTATTCGTCGTCGCTCAGCGCGGCGCGTATCTCGTCGCGCGAGAACACGTAGAACTTGCCTTCCTCGCCCTCGCTGTCGGCGTCGAGGCTCGAGAAGAACGCGCCGTCGACGGCGCGCATCTCGCGCGTCATCCAGCCGACGATGCCGCGCGCCACATCCGCAAACCGCGGCTCGTTCGCGACGCGCGCCGTTTCCGCGTAGAGCGCGAGCAGCGGCCCGTTGTCGTAGAGCATTTTCTCGAAGTGCGGGATCGACCATTGCGCATCGACGCTGTAGCGGCAGAAACCGCCGCCGAGCTGGTCGTGGATGCCGCCGTCGGCCATGCGGGCGAGTGTCGTCGTCACCATCGCGAGCGCGTCGGCATCGTCGTCGCGCGCCCACTCGCGAAGGCAGAACGCAAGCTCGGCCGGATGCGGGAACTTCGGCGCACCGCCGAATCCGCCACCGGCCGAGTCGAACGTATGCTTGAGGCCGACGAGCGCGAGCGCGCTCGCCTGATCGGGCAGCGACGCCTCGCGCGGATCGGTCTGCGGCTCGAGGCTCGCGAGCGCATCACCGAGCCTCGCGCTCTGCTCGGCGATCGCTTCGCCTTGCTCTCGATAAGCGGCGGCGATGCGCGGCAGCAGGTCGAGAAAACCGGCGAGGCCGTAGCGGCCTTGCTTCGGGAAGTACGTGCCGCCGAAGAACGGTGCGCCGGCTGGCGTGAGGAACATCGTCAGCGGCCAGCCGCCGGTGCGGCGCGTCAGCAGTGCGTGCGCCGTCTGGTAGATCTTGTCGAGATCGGGGCGCTCCTCGCGATCGACCTTGATGTTGACGAAGTGCTCGTTCATTACGGCGGCGACGACCGGGTCTTCGAACGATTCGTGCGCCATCACGTGACACCAGTGGCACGCCGAGTAACCGACCGACAGCAGGATCGGCTTGCCCTCGCGCCGCGCGAGCGCGAGAGCCTCTTCGCCCCATGGATACCAGGCGACGGGGTTATCCGCATGCTGCAGCAGATACGGGCTCGTCTCGCCCGCGAGACGGTTCATGAAGGTTGGACCCGAGCGCGCGAGTGCCGTTTCACTGCGCGAAACGGCGGTCCGCCGCTCGTACTTCTATCGGTCGGACTCTTCGAACGCGACGCGCTCGAAATCGGCGCCGCGCTGCAGCAGCCGGGTCAAGCGGAACTTGCGCTCGGGACCGGCATCGATCGTGCGCAGCACGCGGCTCGGATTGAACGTGCGCGGAGGCAGGATCAGGCACGCCTTGTCGTCCGGCGATTCGGCGATCAGCAGCGCCCCGACCGGCGGATCCTCGGTCACCGCATTGGACAGCGGTCGCACCGGCACCGCTTTCGGGTTGCCCGACCACAGCTTGAGCGTCATCGCGAGCTCGTCCTTCGGCCCGAACGCCACACGCGACACGTAGCCAAGCCGCACGCGCTCGTCGTCGCGAACGGTGACGAGCTGATCGAGATGCCATCGATGCTGCGCGGCGCCGGTTCGCACGACGGACGCCTCGCGCCATTCGTACACGCCGTGCCAGCGCTCCCACGTGAACGTGCGCTCGGCTTCCTCGCGTCCGCGGTCGTAATCGGTGAGCGCGCCGAGCGTCTGCAGGTGCTGCGCGCCCTGGAACGACAGCCGGCCGAGCGGATCCTTGCGGTCAAACGTGCGCCCGCCGACGCGGAAATACGATCCCAGGATGCCGCCGCCGCACAGCTCGATCGCCGCGCGCGGAAGACCGGCGGTGCTGCGCGGCAATTGGTACCAGCGCGCGTCGAGATGGCCGAGCAGGTGCGTGCATTGCTCGACGCTGCAATCATGGCCGAGCTGCAGCTCCGCGGGATTCGCGCCGGTCTGCAATCGCTTGAGCCGGCCGCGCACGCTGGTCGCGAGCTTGCCGGGATAGCCGTAGCGCGTCGACGGTGGGGCGTTGCGCGGCGTCGTCGAGGCGAGCATCGCGGGCGAGCTGCCGTCGAGGTCCACCACGATCACGGGTCCCTCGCTCTCGCGCTGCTCGCCGTACGGAAACACCTTGCGCGCCCACATCGCGAGCCAGCGGTCGGTGAGCTCGATCTGCTTCACCGTCATCGCGCACGGATCGGCGAGCGCGAGCAGCAGCGCGTGGCTGTAGGTCGAGTAGCACGAGATGCCCACGCCGTTGGGGATCAGGTTGTCGGACACCGCGGTGACCGCGCACTCGAGCATCTCGGCGAGCCGATAGTACGCGTGCAGCTCCTGCCACAGCGAGGGCGGCGCCACGCGCCGCGCGAGGCCGTGAACGAGCACGAGCTGCTTGCCGACGTACAAGCCGCGCTGCAATAGCTTCGGCTTCACGCCGGCGAGCTCGGGGTCGCCCTCGAGCAGCGGCTTGAGGCACGCCGAATACTGCTCCCACAGCGCCTGCCACAGCGCAAGCGCCTGCTCCGCGGCCTCGAGCTCGCGATCGACGGCGGGCTGCGGCTTGCCGGCGTAGCGGCGCGCGAGCTCGGTGTGAAGATGCGCGACCTGATCGCGCATCACTTCGGCAATCGTCGCGCGCTCGCGCGGCGCGAACTCCGCGGCGGACATCGCGCGAAGCTGGCCGAGAACCGCGTCGTAGACCTGCGCGACGTTCGTGAGCGGCAGCATCTTCGCCCACTGCGCGACGCCCTCGGCGTCGGCGAACGCGAGCGACGGCATGCCGGCGTTGCGCTCCGGCGCGGGCGGCGCGGCCTTCAACGCGGGGGAAATCGACTCGGACATCGTCGTGGCGATCAGGGTCTCCCGCGGCGCGGTTCATCGCGCGACCGGGACGAACGATCACGCGAGCGCCGCTCGCGAAACCTGCCTCTTATAGCACAAAGGAAAGCGAGCCGGCCCCGCCGGCCGCTGTGCGGGCGCGGCGGCCGATCGGCCGGCGTGAATATTCTGCATCCGTGATGGCGAATGTGCCCGCGCACGCATCGGCTGCGACGGCTAACGTTGCAGCAAGAGGATCGAACCGAGCGTACGGGAAACGACGAAACCGTCGAATCGCCCGCTCGCCGGAACCGTTGCCTCCACCCCGCGCGCCGCCGGCACGCCAGCTCGTAGACGTTGCGGGGTCTTTTATTCCGTCGGCCCCAAGCTGCGCTTGCGGCCGCGAAAGGAACGACGAATGGACCGCATCCTCCCACCCGAACCGGCGCGCTCGACGGTCATTTACGCGGTCGCTGGGCCGCGCAAGCTGCGCGGACGCGGGATGATCGCCGGCCTGTGCACGCTCGGCGCGCTCTATCTCGCGTTCGCCGTCGGCACGCCGTGGCTGCTGCGCGAAGCGCCGCCCGACACGTACGCCGTCGTCGCGACAAAAGCCGCGTGCCCCGCGCCGACCGATGGTGACGCACTCTGCGCGGCCGCGCAGCGCTCCGCCATCCGCCGCTAGACGAGAACGCGCTCGATACCGCCGCTGTTCGCCTTGGCCACGTACTCGCGCATCCAGTCGGCGCCGAGCACGTGCTTCGCGATCTCGACGACGATGTAGTCGGCCGTCGTTCCCGAGTCGTCGTCGAAGCGCGACAAGCCCTGCAGGCACGACGGGCACGACGTCAGCACCTTCACCTCGCCCGCGAAGCCGTCGGCGCGAAGATCGGCGGCACCCTTGCGCATCTCGGCCTCCTTGCGGAAGCGCACCTGAGTCGACACGTCCGGGCGCGTGGTTGCGAGCGTCCCGGACTCACCGCAGCAGCGGTCCGACAAGGGTACGGGCGTGCCCATCAGCTCGGTGACCACCTTGAGCGGCGAGTAGGTCTTCATCGGCGTGTGGCAAGGGTCGTGGTAAATGTAGCGCACGCCGTCGACTCCTTCCAGCTTCACGCCTTTCTCGAGCAGGTATTCGTGGATGTCGAGCAGGCGGCACCCCGGGAAGATCTTGTCGAACTCGTATTTCTGCAATTGATCCATGCACGTGCCGCACGACACGACGACCGTCTTGATGTCGAGGTAGTTCAGCGTGTTCGCGACACGGTGGAACAGCACCCGGTTGTCGGTGATGATCCGCTGGCCGCTGTCGTGGTTGCCGGCGGACGTCTGCGGATAGCCGCAGCACAGATAGCCGGGCGGCAGCACGCACTGCGCGCCGATGTGATAGAGCATCGCCTGCGCGGCGAGACCGACCTGCGAGAACAGGCGCTCGGACCCGCAGCCCGGAAAATAGAACACGGCGTCGGACTCGTCGTTGACCTTCGCCGGGTCGCGGATGATCGGGACGATCGTGTTGTCCTCGATGTCGAGCAGCGCCCGCGCCGTGCGCTTGGGCACGCCGGCGGGCATGGGCTTGTTCACGAAGTGGATGATTTGCGCGACGAGCGGACGCGCGCCGGTCGTCGACGGTGGACGCGCGGTCTGCCGGCCGGCGATGCCGACCCGTTTGGCGACGCCGTACGCGAGCCGCTGCGCGCGGAAGCCGATATCGATCATCAGCGTCTTCGCGAGCTTCACCGTCGACGGATCGGTCGCGTTGAGGAAGAACATCGAAGCGGCGGTGCCCGGATTGAAGCGCTTCTTGCCTTCGCGACGAAGGAAATTGCGCATCGCGATCGACACGTCGCCGAAGTCGATGTCGACGGGACACGGGTTTTTGCACTTGTGGCAGACGGTGCAGTGGTCGGCGACGTCGGAGAACTCGTCGAAATGGCGAAGTGAAACCCCGCGCCTCGTCTGCTCCTCGTAGAGGAACGCCTCGGTCAGCAGCGACGTGGCGAGGATCTTGTTGCGCGGGCTGTACAGCAGGTTCGCGCGCGGCGAGTGCGTTGCGCACGGCATCTTGCATTTGCCGCAGCGCAAGCAGTCCTTGATCATCTCGGCGATGTCGCCGATGTCGCTCTGCTCTAGGATCAGGCTCTCGTGGCCGATCAGCGAAAAGCTCGGCGTGTACGCGTTGGTGAGATCGGAGGCGGGCGTCGGCTGGCGCAACAGCTTGCCGCCGTTGAAGCGGCCTTGCGGGTCGACTTCGCGCTTGTACGCGGCGAACGGCGCAAGCTCGCTTTCGGTCAGGTACTCGAGCTTCGTGATGCCGATGCCGTGCTCGCCGGAGATCACGCCGCCCAGGCTTCGCGCGAGCGCCATGATGCGCGCGACCGCCGCGTTGGCCCGCTGCAGCATCCCATAGTCGTCCGAGTTGACGGGAATGTTCGTGTGCACGTTGCCATCGCCCGCGTGCATGTGCAGCGCGGCGAAAACGCGGCCGCGCAACACCTGGCGATGGATGTCGTTCACGCGCGCGAGCACCGGCGCACAAAGCGTGCCCGCAAAGAGCTCCTCGAGCGGCGCCTTGAGCTCGCTCTTCCACGACACGACGACCGCATGATCGCGCAAGGCGACGAACGTCTCGTCGAGCCGTTCGTCGAGGTCGTGCCAGCGCGCTCGCGTCGATGCGATCAGCGCGCGCGCCTCGTCGCGCTTCTCGTCGATCACTTCCTGCGCCGGCCGCTCCTCGCTGTCCGGCCCCCACGTCTGCATGAAACCCGGGCTCGCAAAGAAGCGCTCGAGCTCGTCGCAGAGCGCGAGCTTGTTCGCGATGGAGAATTCGATGTTGATCCGCTCGATGCCGTCGGTATAGTCGCCGAGACGCTCGAGCGGGATCACGACGTCCTCGTTGATCTTGAACGCGTTCGTGTGCTTCGCTATCGCTGCCGTGCGCGCGCGGTCGAGCCAGAACTTGCGCCGCATCTCGGCGCTCACCGCGACGAAGCCCTCGGCGCCTCGGGCGTTCGCGATGCGCACGACCTCGGAGGCGGCTTTCGCCACGCCGTCGTCGCTCTCGCCGACGATGTCGCCCAGCAGCACCATCTTCGGCCGCCCGTGGCGTTTCGCCTTCGTCGCGTAGCCGACCGCCTTCACGTAGCGCTCGTCGAGATGCTCGAGGCCGGCGAGGATCGCGCCGTGCGGTCGCGTGTCGAGAAAACGCTTGATGTCGACGATCGCCGGCGTCGATTCGTGCGCCGTGCCGAAGAACTCGAGGCACACGGTGCGAATCGCCGGCGGCATCCGGTGCAGCACGAAGCGCGCGCTCGTGATGATGCCGTCGCAACCCTCCTTCTGCACGCCGGGAAGCCCGGCGAGAAACTTGTCGGTGACGTCCTTGCCAAGGCCCACCTTGCGGAAAACGCCGCCGGGGATCGCGAGCGTTCGCGTACGCTTGACCTTTTCGCCTTTTGCGTCGAGCCAGCGGACCTCGAAGGTCGCCTGCTCGGCGTCGTGGATCTTGCCCATGTTGTGGTCGAGCCGCGTCACCTCGAGCCACTGCGCATCGGGCGTCACCATCCGCCACGACAGCAGGTTGTCGAGCGCCGTGCCCCACAGCACGGCCTTCTTGCCGCCGGCGTTCACCGCGACGTTGCCCCCGATGCACGACGCGTCCGCGGATGTCGGATCGCATGCGAACACGAGCCCTGCCACTTCGGCGGCTTCCATCGCGCGCTTGGTGACAACACCCGCGCCGCAGTCGAGCGTTCGCACCGGATCGGCGCGGCCGGCAATGGGCATCGGCTCGATCGCCGACATCCGCTCGAGCTTCTCGGTGTTGATCACCGCCGAGCGCGGCGACAACGGAATCGCGCCGCCGGTGTAGCCGGTGCCGCCGCCGCGCGGGACGATCGTCAGCCCCAGTTCGATGCAGCCTTCGACCAGACCGCGAACCTCGTCTTCGGTGTCGGGAAAGAGCACGACGAACGGGTACTCGACGCGCCAGTCCGTCGCGTCGGTGACGTGCGAGACGCGCGCGAAGCCGTCGAAGCCGATGTTGTCCTTGTGCGTGTATCGTGACAGCACGCGGACCGCGCGTTTGCGCAGTACGGCGGCTTCGGGAAACCAGGCGGCGAATCGATCGATGGCCGCGCGCGCCGCAGCGACGAGTTGCGCGACCTTCGCGTCGCGATCGCGGTCGGCGTCGCCTGAACCGGCGTGCGCCACTCGCCGCTTCTCGATCTCGTTCAAGCGGTGGCGCAGCGCGTCGACGAGCAGCCGCTGCCGGGCCGGATTGTCAAGCAGGTCGTCCTGCAGATAGGGATTGCGCTCGACAACCCAGATATCGCCGAGCACCTCGAAGAGCATCCGCGCGGAGCGGCCGGTGCGACGCTCGTCCCGCAGTTCCCCGAGCAGCCGCCACATGTCCGCGCCCAACAGGCGGATGACGATCTCGCGATCGGAGAACGACGTATAGTTGTACGGGATCTCGCGCAGCCGCGGCGTTTCGCTGTGCGCGGAGTCGGTCTCGAGGATTCGATCGGCGACCGTGTTCATGGAACCGACCATTCTAGCGCAACGCACAAGGCGACTTGTCTGATACGCCGGGGCGAAGTGATTGCATGGTGCGATCGACTGGAGCGACGAGGAGCTCGACGATGTGACGCTCTACCTCAACGAGCGGTATTGCGCGTTCCCGGTTTGCGAGGGTCGATGCGTGACGACGCTTGCGCAGCGCGCGCTGCGATAGGCAGCGGCGTCGCCGTCCGACCGCATCGCTGCCGGCCGTCGGGAATCAAAACGCCTTGTACGCTGTTTCCGGCGTATTGTGCGCGCCCGTCGTGGCCGCGCGATTCCCTGGAGGCCAAGGCCATGAAGCGCATCGCGCTGCTGCTCGCCGTGACGGTCGTCTTCGCCATTCCTTCGGTCGGCAACGCCGCCGCCACCGCCTACAGCGCGACGCTCAACGGCCCGAACGAAGCGCCGCCCAATGCATCGCCCGGAACGGGATCCACGACGATCTTCTACGACGCGGCTGCGCATACGATGCGCGTCGTCGTGACGTTTGCCGGATTGACGGCCGGTACGACCGCCTCGCACATCCACTGCTGCGTCGCCCCGCCCGGCGCGGCGGGCGTTGCCACGACCACGCCGAACTTCGCGGGATTCCTGCTGGGCGTCACCAGCGGCCTTTACGACAACACGCTCGATCTGACCAGCGCCGGCAGCTGGAATCCCGCCTTCATTACCGCGCACGGCGGCACGCCGGCGGGCGCCGAATCCGCGCTCGCGGCGGGATTGTCCGCCGGCCAGGCCTATCTCAACATCCATACGAGCGCCTTTCCCGGCGGCGAGATCCGCGGTTTTCTGGTCATTCCGCCGACGGCGCCGGAGGTGTCATCTGCCATCCCCGCGCTTTCCGAATGGGCGGTGATCCTGCTGATCGCCTCGATCGCAACGATCGGCTTGGTCGCGGTGCGCAGACGGCGGCGGTAGTCGGCGCTGCGCCTCACCCGCGATCGAACCGCCGGTAAGCGATCGCTTCGGCGACATGCGGCACGCCGATCGTCGCGCAGGCCGCGAGGTCGGCGATCGTGCGTGCGACCTTGAGGATGCGGTGATAGCCGCGCGCCGATAGCGAAAGCCGCGCCAGCGCCTGCGCGGCCAGAGCGGCGCCGGCGGCATCGGGCACGCAATACAGGTCGATGTCGCGGGCGGCGAGCGTAGCGTTCGTCCGCCCCTGGCGCGCCAGCGCGATCGCGCGTGCCGCGGCCACACGCTCGCGTACGCGCGCCGTCGTCTCCGCATCGCCGCGGGACGCGCCGGCGACGAGCGCATCGGCCGGCACCGCCGGAACGTCGATGCCGATGTCGATGCGATCGAGCAGCGGACCCGACATGCGAGCGCGATAACGCGACACCTGCTCCGGCGTGCAGTTGCAGCGTCCGCTCGCGTGACCTAGCCAGCCGCACGGGCAGGGATTCATCGCAGCGATGAACTGGAAGCGCGCCGGGAACGTGCTCTGGCGTGCGGCGCGCGAAATATGGATCGCGCCCGATTCGAGCGGCTCGCGCAGCACCTCGAGCACGCGCCGGTCCCATTCGGGCAGCTCGTCGAGGAACAACACGCCGTGGTGCGCGAGCGAAATCTCGCCCGGTCGCGGATCGCTGCCGCCGCCCACGAGCGCGACACCGCTCGCCGTGTGATGCGGCGCGCGATATGGCGGCACGCCCCAGCGCGCGGCATCGAAGCGGCCGACGAGGGACGCGATCGCCGCCGTAGCGAGCGCCTCGTCTTCGCTCAACGGCGGCAGCAGACCGGGTAGCCGCTGCGCGAGCATCGATTTGCCGGTTCCCGGTGGCCCGACGAGCAGCACGCTGTGTGCGCCGGCGGCGGCGATTTCGAGCGCGCGCTTGGCCGGCGCCTGCCCGCGCACGTCGGCGAGGTCGATCGCGCTGCCGTTCGCGTGCGCGACCGTGCGCGCTGCGAGCGGCTGCAA